>Ga0067045_1027339_pt1 | contig 595779 bp, 566 predicted proteins | sample TerdegcTABiofilm_FD_59184 | JGI IMG/M metagenome (GOLD analysis project Ga0067045, IMG submission 59184) | Combined Assembly of (Gp0054472, Gp0054536) Wastewater bioreactor microbial communities from Singapore -Terephthalate degrading...
CAAGTTGTATTCTTTGCTTGCTGTTGGGATATATTCTGTATCTATACGTGGTGATCAACTTAACTTAGCTCCTTTTGAGACATGATGTACTCTTTGACCTTGTCCTCTACATTACTACCAACAGTCGCAACGAAATAACTTGGGTTCCATAGATGTTCGCCCCAGAGTTGCGATTTTAGTTCTGGAAAGGCTTGAAACAATCTTCTTGCGCTTACACCTTTCAGAGCCTTGACAAGGTTTGGGATGTACACCTGAGGCGAAGCATCGACTAACAAGTGCACATGGTCTAAATTAGGTTGTAAAGCTAGTACAGTAACACCTTGCTCTTTTGCAATTTCGTTGAGAATATCGATTAGTTTATGTTCTACTGCACCATAAAGGATTTTGTGTCTGTGCTTAACACACCATACGATATGATATTGGATAGAGTAGACATAACCTCTTCCTCTGTGGAGATGTGCCATCGCTGACGCTCCTTTGATTGTGAATTGACATGGTACATATATAATAACATATGCTGTGCATAAAACCAAGTGGCAAGATAATTATACTGTAGTTGATTGCTAACATCTTGTGAGTTACTCTTGTCTAAAAACACGAGAATGTTGTTACGTTTCAAGTAGAATATTCAAAGAAAGGAGGGAGTCATCTGAAAGTTCATCTCGCAAAGTGTGATTCTTACGATCGAGTGGAAAAAACTCTCTCGCCGTTGCTTGAGAAATACTCGAAACTTTTTCAGAAAGGTGACATTATTTTGATAAAACCGAATTTGCTTTCAGCAAGAAAGCCAGACCAAGGTGTGACAACTCATCCAGCCGTTGTAGAAACTGTTTTGAAGTTTTTGATCTCACTCGGCACAAAGCCGTTCGTCGGCGATAGCCCCGCCGCAGGTGTTTTTCAGAGGGTTATCTCAGAGTCAGGCATTGCAGATGTGTGTAGGAAATTGGGAATACCAACGGTTGAACTGGATGATCCAATCGTAGTCGATGGGCAAGTGTACAAGAAGATAAAGATCAGTTCAAAGGTCTTTGAAGCAGACAAAGTAGTCAATCTTGCCAAACTCAAAACACATTCACAGATGATACTCACTCTTGGAGTGAAGAACACCTTTGGTTGTATACCCGGCTTGGAAAAGTCAGGTTGGCACATAAGGTGTGGTACAAACGAAAATTTTGCCTCTTTGCTCGTGGATGTTCATCTTCTTGTTAAACCAGTTCTCACAATTTTAGATGGCGTACTGGGTATGGAGGGCAATGGTCCTGCAAATGGAAAGTTGAAGAACTTTGGTGTGCTTGCAGTCTGTGAAAACGCATTTGCTCTTGATCACGCCATATGTGAGAGGCTTAGTGTTCAACCGCAGGTAGTCTTCACTGTCAAAGAGAGTTTGAGGAGAAATCTTGTTCCCGTTTACGAGATCGATGGTAATTGGCATTCGACAATAGAGCTTCCTGTCACCGCTCAAACACTGCCTGTGGCCAAGCCGCTCAAGAGATTAGCGAGGAGTATTGTAAGAGTACCAAGAATTGCCAAGAGAAGGTGCGTTCAGTGTAGAATATGTGAAGAGAGATGTCCTGCACAAGCTATTGAGGTTTCAGAATACAGGATTGATTACGATAAATGTATTAGGTGTTATGTGTGTCATGAGGTTTGTCCACAAAACGCGATAGACCTAATCAGAAGATTTCTGTGAGGTGATGTTGTGAACAGCGGTCAAAGGAAGATCGATTGGGCTGGCAGGTACATGCCCTTGTTGAACTCAATTGAAAGTGAGTACATGCTGAAAAAGCCACTAATGGGTGTAAAGGTAGGTATGTCAATTCATCTCGAGGCGAAGACAGCTTATCTTGCTTTATTGCTGAGCAAACTTGGTGCGGAGGTCTTCGTAACGGGTAGCAATCCACTCAGTACCCAAGACGATGTCGCTCAGGCACTGAAAGAAAATGGTTTGAATGTTTTTGCGAAGAGAACCACAGATGAGAGTGAATACATGAAGGGTATCTATGCAGTACTCGAATCAAAGCCAAATCTCATATTAGATGATGGAGCAGATCTCACAGTAACGGCACATCTTGAGATGCCTGAGGTTCTCAGTAGTGTCAAGGGTGTAACAGAGGAAACGACAACAGGTTTGAGAAGACTCAGAGCATTGCACCAGCAGGGAAAGTTGAGAGTACCAGTCATAGCGGTGAACGATGCGTACACCAAGCATCTGTTTGACAACCGATATGGTACCGGGCAATCGACATGGGACAGCATCATGAGGAATACAAATCTGTTGATCGCGGGTAAAACCGTTGTAGTCGCCGGGTATGGTTGGTGTGGCAAAGGTGTGGCAATGAGGGCAAAAGGCCTTGGAGCAAGGGTTATCGTTACTGAAACAGATCCAATTAAGGCACTGGAAGCACTCATGGATGGCTTTGAAGTCATGAGAATGAAAGACGCCGCAGAAATAGGAGACTTCTTCGTTACCGTTACTGGAAACACCACGGTGATATCCGTGGAAGAGTTCTTGTCGATGAAGGATGGTGCAGTTCTTGCAAATGCGGGCCACTTCAACGTGGAGATCGATGTCAAAGCACTCGAACATATAAGCGCTGAAAAATTCGAAGCCCGTCCAAATGTAGTTGGTTATGTTATGCAAAACAAGAAAACCATCTTTTTGTTGGCTGAAGGCAGGCTTGTAAACCTTGCTGCGGCTGACGGACATCCCATAGAGATCATGGATCTTTCCTTTGCCGTTCAAGCTCTGTCTTTGATCTATCTGTCATCTTCTAATCTGCCTGCAGGGGTTTTCTCTGTACCAAGAGAGATAGACGAAAGGGTCGCGAGGATGAAACTCGATTCGATGAATGTCAAGATAGATGAACTTTCCTTGGAACAGAAAAGGTATCTTGAAAGCATCTGAGAGGGGGATGGTGGGTGATCGACAAGATCTCGATAAAACCAAGGAAAAAGCCAGATTATTGTATTCCAAGAAACTGGTTTTTCGAGGAGTACGATGGTGAGGCAAGATTTGAAGGGAACAGAGTTTTCGTCGAACCGTCTTCTTATTTCAAATCGATCATCAATTGGATTTTGAGGAAAAAGAAGAATGGCATTGACTACAATCAGTCACTCAGCTTGAAAAACGGCACTGAAGATCGAAATTGGATAAGAACGGCTGTGATTTACTCTTCACTCGTTCGAAGTACAGTTGCTTACAATCACAAAGGTTTTGGACGGTTCGAGCCCGATGACATCCTTGGATATCGTGAATCTGGTACCTTTCTCAAGATGATCGCTCTATTGCCACATCTTGTGAAGATGGGTGTGAATGTTCTGTACCTCCTTCCCTTGACAGAGAGCAGTCAGGTTTTCAAGAAAGGCGAGATAGGTTCTCCGTATTCTGTAAAAGATTTTCTCAAGATAGATCCCATCTACCACGATCCATTACTCGATGGTTGGAATGTGGAAGATGAATTCACGGCTCTTGTCGAATCATGTCACATATTGGGAATAAGGGTGATCCTCGATTTCATACCAAGAACTGCCGCAAGAGATTGCAATCTGATTCTTGAACACCCAGATTGGTTCTACTGGATCAAAGTGGACGAACTCGCCAGTTACGCTCCCCCAAAGATCCCTGGACTCGGGTTTTGCCAGCCTGATTTTGAAAACATGAAGAAGATCTACGATCAAGACCAGGTGAAAGAACACTTGAAGAGATTCACCTTTGACCCAAAGACAATCGATGCAGAGAAATGGGAAAGATTGAAAAAAGATTTGACCGAGGAGGATTTCATCTACAACATTGCAAGAGAGTTTGGTATTGTGACGGCGCCTGGTTTCTCAGACTGGATAAACGATACACAACCTACTTGGGATGATGTAACCTTTTTGAGGTTGTACCATGATCATCCAGTTACAAGCGAGGGGAAGGTTTCTAAAGATCAGCCACCGTATGTCTTGTTTGATGTGATAAAGTCAAGCCGTTTTCCCGGCAGAAAACCTAACACAGAACTGTGGAACTACATCGCTTCTGTCATTCCACATTTCCAAAAGAAGTTCGGTCTGGACGGAATAAGACTTGATATGGGACATGCTTTGCCTGATGATCTGGAACAGATGATCATCAAAAACGCGAGGGATTACGATCCATCCTTTGTTTTTATTGCCGAAGAGCTTGAGATGCACAGGGCGAAAGAGGCAAAGGAAGCGGGATACGATGTGGTGATTGGAAATAGCTGGTGGATGCTTCCAAGGGTCCCTGAGAAGACCTATGAGTTTGCACAGGTTACAGCCGCTAAGGTAGAATTGCCTTACATCGCTTGTGCAGAGACACCAGATACTCCAAGAATTGCTCAAAGGCTGAATGGCAGACTCAAGTGTCTCATACCATTCCTCTGTGCTTTTCTACCCAACGGGGTTCTGATGATAAACTCGGGTCAAGAGATCGAAGAAACCCAGCCGATGAATCTTGGCCTTGACAACGATGCATGCGGCAGGTTTACTCTCAGTTGTGAAGATGAATTTCAAGGTAAACTTGCCTTCTTCGATCACTATGTGATGCACTGGAAGGACTCAGAAGTTTTTGAGTTTCTTTCAGAACTTTCGAAGGTTAGAGAGCACTTTCTGTCTTTGATTGTGAATGGAGAATACAAACCGGTTTATCTGACATGGCAGGATGGTAAGACAGCGAATGCCTCCTATTGGTCAGATCAAGAGGCGATCATAATGGTCTGCAATCTCGATGAATTTGGACGTGAGGTTGGAATAGAAATCGAAAATACTTTCGGAAAGCCTTTAACAGTTGAAGCTGTGAAAGTGTGGGACAGATCAGGTTGGCGTGAGTTGGAACCTTCAAAGACCATTGTCTGCAAGATAGAAGGTTTCGGTTTTGCACTGTACAAGATAGATTTCAAATAGGCGGTGAGATCGTGCAGAAAATCTTTCTCATATCGCTGAAATTGTATGATTCAAAGGATGCTCAGTTTCCACTGGTATTCGAGCAGGTGACGAGTCTGAAGAAGGAGATGTTCTTGGAATTTCTTCGATTTGAAGCAGATGAACATGTAGCAGTTGACCTCTTTGGTGATCTCGCATTACCTGAGCAGATCCTTGAGATCCTTTCCCTTGTCCCAAGAAAAATGAAGATTTGTCAAAGCGATGGTTTGCTGAACAATCTGAAGTTACCCAGGACAATAGAACTCACCGACGAAAAGCCACAGACAGATTTTTCTTCAAATCCGTTAGAAAACAAAAAGCCTGCCTTCCTGCTTCTAAAAGATGGTGAAAGTCATGTTGTTGAAAGCTCTGTGAAAGGTTTGGTCCCGAAGGTACTCGAGGAGCCGACTAATCTTCCAGATGGAGTTGTTGGATATATTCCAACTTTTGTGACATCTTCTCAATCAGAGCTCGCTAAGCTCTTCGGCAACAAAGTCGCTTTTGTGTGTAGAGACCCGAAGGATGTCATTGAAAGAAGGTTTGCCGGCAGAGTGGATCAACATACGCTGTGTACTTTGATAAAGCTCTTAGATTTCTGTGAGGGGTGAGTTTTCTGAAAGTAAAAGAACTGAAGATATTGGGCTTTGGAAAATTTCACAATTGTCAGGTGCATTTCACAGATGGTGTGAATATAGTCGTTGGTCCGAATGAATCCGGGAAGACCACGCTGTACAAATTCATAATCTCAAATCTCGCAGGACTTGACGAAGACGAGCTGTCTCGATACAAACCATGGGATTTTGATGAGTTTGGTGGGTCGCTGGTTGTAGAGAGAATCAGAGAGGAAGAATTGTTCATTGGGCAACCTCTTTTGGACAGAAAGTATCTCGAGTCACTTTCACTTCTTTCAGACGAAGAAGATCTCATGGAGTTGTTCAAAGCCGATGAAACCGTGATTGCGAGACTGAAAAGGAAGATGGCTCAGCTTGAGGAAGCCGAAAGGATCTCTATTCTTCTCAAAAGACAACCTGATTTCGAGGCGAAATTACTGGTAAGTGAAAGGATTCTCGATGAAGAGATCGATCAGTTACAGAGGCAGATAGAAAGATTCAAAGAAGAAAGAAATAGACTCTTTGCTCTGCTGGGTAATAAATATGCTGTTGAAAAGCAAATTGAAACACTCCTGAGTCAAAAGCAACAAGCGACAGAGAGGCTGAAGAATGTAGAAAGGCAGATAGATGAAGAACTTGACAGTATTGCCGATCAACTCAATGCACAAGTAAGAGAATTGCAGCGACAGCTTGAGATCGAGAAGCAGTTACCAATCGTTAGCACGAAAGATTATACCGAAATCGTTCAGCTTCATGAGAAGATCCAAAGTACTGAAAAGAATGCTAAAGATACTGAGAGTAAGATTGATGAACTGACGAAGAGACAGGATGATGCACGAAAAGAGATCGAAAAGATAGAAAAAGAACTCGGCTGGCAGGAAGATATCGACAAAATGAGGCTCAGGGTAAGGAACTTTGAACTCAGTTACAGAATTTTGGAGGGCAAATTGGAACAAATCCAAAGACACGAGAGAAGCTATCAAGCAAGCTGGGATGTTTTCAAACGCGAAGACGATAAGATTCTTCGATCTCTCGAGAAAGAGATACCGACATCCTTGGAATTAGAGACAAAACAGACGAATAACAAACTTCATTTCATAGAATCTGAAATTTCAAGACAGACGAAACGCGCAAGTGGTCTACGATTCTTCACAATACTTGTGTTGATCTTTGCTGTAGCCTCGGTTGCTTTGGGTTTCTTCCTCGATCCTATGTGGTTTTATGTTTCTGCTGCTGCTGGTTTGGTTTCTATTGTCTTATTCATGACATTCAAATCAACTTCAAGGAGTTTGCAAGAAAACGAAGAGCAAAAAGTGAAATTGCAGCTTGAACTTCGTGCGATCGAAAAGAAGAAGCATTCAGCCATTCAGCGCCTCTTGAGTGCTTTTGGCGTGAACAGCATAGAGGAACTGAGAAGATCTTACGAACAGTATCGAGATTGGTTAAGGCGCGACCAAGAACTGGAAGAGTTCAAAGGGAAGCTGTCATCAGAAGTGAAAGTTTTAGTAGATGAATTGAGCAGATTTGGTGCAAAAGAGATGAGCGATGTACCAAGTGTGATCTTGAGATTGAGCACGTTGCTCGAAACTCTTGAGAGGAAAAAGTTGGAATACCTCTTAATTCAGCAATCTGTTCAGCAAACCAAGAACCAGCTTCAGAGAATCAAAGAAGATCTGTCAGGCTTGTTTGATCTACTTCACTCAAAGTTGAAATCTTTGGGAATAAAAGATATGGAAGAACTCCTACCAGCCTTTGAGCGAAGTTCTAAGATAGAGAAGATTGGCAAAAGAATTGAAGAACTCTTGAAAACACTGGGATCAGTACAGCGCAGAGAGTTCATCCTCCTCGCTCTGAACTATAAGGAACTCGCCAAGTTGATCGATCAGAAAAGGGATTTGGAAGGTTCTTTAGAACGACTTTCCCAAGAGCACGTAAAGACAACAGAGTTACTGAAACAGATAGAAGAACAGATTTCGTCGATCAATTTGTCAACGGATATATCTTCACAGCTACACGAACTTTCACTGAAGAAAATGGAGAGAGAGGCGTACTCAAAACTGAGAGATCAAATGACGCAGGTGAGAGATTTTCTGGAAGACGAACTGAATCGTTTGACCGGGACCTATGTTGAAAGGTTTTCAAGATCGCTGAAAGATCTTTTCGCCGAGTTCACTAATCTGTCGCAGAACATGTACGTTGAGCCAGATCTTTCGGTCAGATTTTTCGTCAGGAACCAGCTTGCGAGCACCACTGAGTCTCTGAGTAGAGCCACTCTTGATCAGTTGCTTTTCTGCTACAAAATTGCGCTCTACAACACGTTAGAACCAGAAGAGTCGCTACCTTTGATAATAGACAACTTTCTTATCAGATTCGACGAGATGCGTTTGCAAAAGGCGGTCGAAATACTCAAAGAACAATCTAAGAAAAGACAGATCATAATCTTCACCAGTGATCAGAGACTTGTGAATATCTTTGGAGTAGCACCGACTTTGATGCTCGCTGATCTCAAAGCACCATGAGCCTGTCTTTGCCAGACTTTTTGGCTATTTCGAGCGCTTTCAATGCTTGTTTCAGTATGCTGTTGTAGTCAACTCCGTGGTCTGGAAAGACTCCTATACCTGCGCTGGTTGTGACATTCACCACATCTTGTATTTTCCTTATTTCGTCGAGTATTCTGTCGGTGATTTCAATTGCCTTTGATTTCGAAACATTCCTCAGCAAGAGTGCGAATTCCCCTCCGCCATAGCGTGCAGCGAGGTCTGACTTTCGAGTCTTTGCCTTGAGTGTATCAGCGATTTTCTCTATAATTCTGTCACCGGTTTCGTGACCATACTGACTGTTTATCTTCGAGAGATCATCGATATCCAGTATGACAACAGCAAAAGGTTCTCCTTTTTCACACTGATTTTCTAATTCACCAAGAAAGGCTGAGTGGGTCAAAAGCAGTGTGTGCTGGTCAAAAGGTTGTCTTATGACAATACTCTGATAGATTTCAGAACGCTCGAGCAACTTGTAGATTTGATTCGCGATCAGTTCAATGATCTGGATGTCTTCAAGTGTAGGTCTCTTACCGTGAACAGGGGCGTCCACTGATATGTATCCGACTAAATCTTGACTTGGACTGTATATGGGTACTATGAGCATATCGTTGGGCTTCCAGGCATCAGGTTCTTCGAAAGTTGATCTTGAATCTAAGAAGGTCGCAGTGTACTCTGCAGGTAACTCCAAGGCGCCATCTGGAACAAAGAAAGAGTTGCTCACCCTAAAACGTTCTTGCATGAACTTGTATACGTAGCTGGCCGGTGGGGGGTTAGATCTGAGTCTTTCGAACTCTTGCTGACTTATACCATGATGCGCTATTCTGACTACTTTGCCACTCTCTTTATTGAGAAGGTTTATCAAGACATACCTATAACCGCTGATCTCGCTTATTGTTTCTGCCGCTTCTGAAAGACTCTGTTGAATCGTACTTTTCTGTGAGACAGAGCTCGTCAACTCTGTCAAAAGGGCTAACTTTTTCCTGAACTGTTCAAATCTTTTGTGTTGAGACTCGTAGATTCGCAGTCTTTTTTCGGTTGAAAGACTCTTCAAGTACAGAAGCTGTCCAAGGGGGTAAAGAGATAATGTCAAAGCAGATGGATATTTCAGAGTTGCAAGAAGGGCTGTTATCAATCCGAAAAAACCTGCAAAGATCAGCTGGTCAAATTTCAATTTCAGGGGCTCTTTTGAAAGGTAGCCAATGGGAATTTGGAGGAACAAAGTGAGCAGTGCAAAGGAAATAAACCTCAGGTATGAATCTCTAAAGATAGATGTTGTGAAAAGAGAATATCCGAAGGTTATAAAACAAAGCAGAGCTTGAGATAATCTTCTTTTTACATCAATCTTCCCAATTCTCGCCAATACTCCGAAGGCAACTACAAAAGCAGTTAGTGAGTGTTGGGAATACAGCACGTGTGGCAGCGCGACGAGAAGAAGGCTTATAAGATCAACTTTGTCTGCGAGAAGAGATGCGACTAAGAATGAGTACAGTAGAAAGACTACGTCAAAAGGAGTAGGTTGTACAGGTTTGAACAGAAAATACAGCAGAGTGGCTGATGATACCAACAGTGCCCAGTGTATCTTTTTCAAGGTGACCACCTTTTCATATCTTCTGTCGAGAATTCCATGGGCAGTTCAATCCATCTTTTCTCGAGGGCAGATTTGTAGATCGCCAAGATTATCTCAACGGCGCTTCTCCCCTCTTCTCCAGTTATATATGGATCACGATCGGCAATCAGAGACTCACAGAAATCTCTGTAGAGTGCTACATGCCCCCTGCCGTAGACTGTTTCCGGATCTGGTAGATTCATGTAAGGATGGGTTTCTTCATTTGTAAACCTCCACACTTCGATGCGGTTAACTGCCAGCCCTCCGATCTTCACAGTCCCTTTTTCTCCAAAGATACTGAGAACTTCTTCCAAGTTTCTGTTGTATATATTCGAGGTGCCCTCAACAATTCCGACCGCTCCAGATTCGAACTCCACTATACCAATGCCGAGATCTTCCGATTCTATGTAAGGGTGATTCATGTTCTTTATGAGACCAAGCACTCTCTTTGGCTTGCCACCAAGCATCCACTGAAGCAGATCTATTCCATGAATACTCTGGTTCATCAAAACACCACCATCCTGCTGCCAGGTGCCACGCCAAGAAGCCTGTTCGTAGTAATCTCTGTTTCTATTCCACCTCACACTCACCGTTCCGTAAAAGATTCTGCCAAAACTGTTGTTTTCGATCTTCTTTCTTAGCTCTTGGACAGGAGGATTGAATCTGTTTTGAAAACAAACACCGAGTTTCAGCTTTTTTTCTCTGGCGAGCTCTATCATCTGCCGCATATGAACTGTACTCAAAGCCATCGGCTTTTCGACAAGAACATGCTTTCCACTGCTGAGAGCATCTATCGTTATTTGATAGTGTGTACCACTCGGTGTTGAAATCGCTACAAAATCAATATCGTCCATTTGGAGTATTTTTTTGTAGTCTACATAGACTTGTGGCTTGTACCCAAGAGTTTTTTCAACCTTTTCAGCCGTAGCTTCTGCCTTCTGGACAAACAGATCGCAGGCTGCTTGCAACGTTACAAGATCGCGGTTTTCAACAACTGCTTCGATGTGTTTCGGAGAGATTCGTCCACAGCCTATCAAAGCCATCTTCAACATAGAATATTTTCACTCCTTGTGATCTTGTATATTCTTTCGGATGCTTTTCCATCGCCAAAAGGATTTTCAGAAATGCACACCCTCTTCTGGCTTGCTTCGATCAATGTCTTGTAGATCGATTCTTGAGAAGTTCCGGAAAGCAAACCAAAACCAACTTCGATCAACTCTGGTCTTTCCGTTGTCTGTCTTGCAACGACGACGAATTTCCCAAAAGACGGTGCCTCTTCTTGTACACCACCTGAATCTGTAACCACGAATCGAGCTCCATCTAAGAGCGATAAGAACTGCAGATAGTCTACCGGCTCGATCAGAATGAACCTCGGGTTGCTGCCAACCTCCTGGTTTACAATCTCACGAACTCTGGGGTTTTTGTGAACAGGAAAGACAACTCTTAGATCGACTTCATCGATGAATTGTGCAATACCCCTCAGCACAGATCTCATTTTTTCTCCGATGTTTTCTCTTCTATGAAGAGTCAGCAGAATGTAATCATCTAAGGCAACGAGTCTTTCCCTGTAAGAATTCATATCAATCTTGCTCTTCACATACTCGAGTGCATCTACAACGGTATTACCGACGACAAAGATTCTTTTCTCTTCAACTCCTTCTCTCAGGAGATTTTCTTTGGCTCTCTTGGTTGGAGCAAATAAATATTTGCTGGCAACATCGATCAATCTTCTGTTCAGTTCCTCAGGAAATGGGTCGTACAGATCGCCACTTCGCAATCCGGCTTCTATGTGGGCAACAGGTATGGACAGATGAAATCCGCACAGAGCTGCGGTGAAGGCAGTCGTGGTATCTCCTTGAACGAAGATAATATCAGGGCTTTCTTTTAACAGTACAGGCTCCAATCTTTCCATGACGCGCGCAACTATTGAGTTCAAAGATTGATTTTGTGTCATGACATTCAGATCGTAATCTGGTTCTATGTCGAAAACTTGTAGCATCATGTCCATCATTTCTCTGTGCTGTGCTGTAGCGATTGCGATTGCATTTTCCCCTTGGTTTTTAAAATACAGGTACACTGGTGCAACCTTTATCACTTCTGGTCTTGTACCGAAGATAAAACAAGATTTCATTGTTCAACCTCCACTGTCTTTGTATTTCCCCTCGAATCGATGGCAACACGCACTAGCAAATCTTCCACTTCCACTTCGAAGACAGCTTCGTTCTTCAGGTCCGTGTATGCCAATATCTTCGAGGATTTTATCGTGATATCTGAAACAGGAACAAACATGACCCTGGCATACCTTCTGAAATTGAAGTTGTTGATCTTGGCATTTTTCGAGAGCACAGCCACGGCGCCAAAGAGAAAGGATTTCTCAAGGTAATCTTCAAACTCTACGGGCTCCAAGAGCTGAGCTGAGTTGTTTTGCAAGCGACCAAAGCAGATTATTTCACCACTCATGTAATCTGGTATCAATCCTTCTGCTTTTTCATAAACGAGAGCCCTTTCAAATGCAGGTTTGCTGAGCAAGATCATCCTTCCTGTGTATTTGACGAGATCTGATGCTTTCAGTCTTCTTGCAACATTTAAGGAGAGTGGGTATCTTATCACCAACATTTGCGTAACTCCCTTCAGCCAGTCACGAGTAGTGTGAGTTTGTCGATGAAATTCACAAAGGGGCTCATCACTAAAGGTATGATCCAAAGGACAAGCAGAGCGAGTAGAAAGAGCACACCGTACACTTCGTACTTGAGATACCATTCGGTGTAGTGCTCTGGAAGGAGTGCACCGAGAATCCTTGAACCATCCAGCGGTGGAATAGGAAAGAGCGAAAAAAGAGCATAGGTGAGACTGAACTTAGCAGCTTTGAAGAGCGTTTCAAAGACATAGCCATGTTTGTCCTCGATGCTGCGCGCCAAGATTCCGTACACCAAGAAACAGAGAACACCAACTATTGGTCCTAAGAGTGAAACAAAAAGAAGGGTCTTTCTCCTTCCTCTGAGATTCCACGGTCTCACAGGAACGGGCCGCGACCAACCAAAATTGAGAAATACGAATGCCACAGTACCTATCGGATCAAGATGGACAAAAGGATTCAGCGAGACACGACCTACTTTGGCAGGTGTTTGATCACCAAAAAAGAGTGCCATGCGAGCCTTGAAATACTCTCGCGGAACAACAGCGAGAATTACAGCAATGAAGCCTGTTATGATGATCTCCAAGAGATTCCCAAGATAATAGGCTAACCTCAAACTGTGACACCTCGAGCAAATTCTATCACACTCAGAATTTGTTTTTGCATGTTCATGAACTTTGGAGTGGAACTCACTCGCAGATTTTCGAAATTTGCGAATGATCTCTTCACATCTGTTAATAGAGAACGTAATCTTGTAAGTGATATATTTCTCAGGAGGAGGTATCTCGATGGGGTAGTTGAAGTCAAAGATTTGAGGAAAAGCTACGGAAGTTTTCAGGCACTGAAGCAGATTGATCTGGAGATTGAGCAAGGAGAGATCTATGGACTCATAGGACCCAACGGTGCAGGCAAGACCACTACACTCAGAATTCTGTGTACTCTGTTAAAACCTGACTCTGGATCTGTGAAGATCTTCGGATATGATCTTACAAGCCAAGCAGATGAGATTCGCAAGTTGATAAGCTATCTACCTGAAGATGCAGGTGCATATAAAGAACTAACAGGTATAGACTACTTGAAATTCATCGCAAGGTTTTTCGCAAAGGATGAAAAGCATTTCCACCAGATAGTTGAAAAGGGAATTCAGATATCAGGGTTGTCCGATCGTCTGAAGACAAAGGTGAGTACTTACAGCAAAGGTATGACAAGAAGACTCTTGATAGCCAGGGCTTTGATGATCGATCCAAAATTGGCTGTGCTCGATGAACCCACCTCTGGCTTGGATGTGTTGAATGCGCGTGAAGTGAGAAGTACTATAAAGGAGTTTATAAAGAATGGCGGTACTGTCTTACTGTCGTCACACAACATGCTTGAAGTCGAATTTCTGTGTGACAGAATTTCCCTGATAAACAGCGGGAGAATAGTTAAAACCGGGACGCCTCAAGATTTGAAAAAAGAGTTCAACGCATCGAATATTGAAGAGGTGTTCACAGAGGTGATTCGATGTTCTGGAACTTGCTGAAAAAAGAACTGAAAGAAGTTTTGACTGTTTCCAGTATTATCACAGTGGTGGTAATCTCTTTTGTCTATGCTTTTATCGGTAAATCTATAGGAAATATCGAAAATGAAGTGCTGAAGAAGCCATCGGTAGCCATTGTTAATCTCGATGAGGGAGACTTTGGAAGAACAGTCGAGCAGGGTGTTGTGAATTTCGCAAATGTTTTCTACAAAGGTGACGATCTTCAAAATGGTCTCGAAGAGCTGAAAAGGCAAAATGGAACTGCGTTGCTTGTGATAGAAAAAGATTTTACCAAACGACTTCAATCTGGTGAGAAAGCCAGAATAAAGGTTTTCTGGTTGTTGAGAGGTCTTGGTATAGCGGACACAATTTCGTCGAGTGTTTTTGAAGGTTTTTACAGAACCTTTGAAGATCAGATCAAAAAAGCCATAATAGTGCAGCACGGCATTGAAGATCCACAGTTTGTACTCTCTCCGATTGAAAAAACAGACACAACTGTCTTCGGGCAGATGACGCTTGAAGATATGTCGCCATCTCAACTTCTGAATTTGACAAACTCTCAGACCACAATGACATCGGTGGTAATAATGATGCTTATAATAATGGCAGGCAGCACTGTGATTTCATCGATGGGTTTGGAGAAGGAAAACAAAACCTTAGAGACACTCATGACGATGCCCGTGAAGAGAAGCTATATTGTTTTTTCAAAGATCCTTGCTGCGACAATAGCAGGTTCAGTAATGGCAGGTATATACATGATTGGCTTCAACTTCTACATGAAGTCGTTCACTTTTTCTTCAGCAGCGTCTCTTGATCTTCGTCTTGATCTATCAGACTACTTTCTTGTAGGAGTTTCATTGTTTTCCGCTCTGCTCTGCGGCATTGGTATGGCGATGCTACTGGGAGTCATCTCGAAAGATTTCAAAAGCGCACAGGTTATGACCTTTCCCATCACCGCACTTGCAATCTTCAGCATGATCGTTACCATGTTCAAAGACTTTGCCACTCTCTCGCTCCCACTGAGAGTTATCATCTTTGCAATACCGTTCACTCACCCTATGCTTTCGATGAGAAATCTTCTTTTTGGAAACAACATGTTCGTCATCTATGGCTGTTTTTACAACATTGTGTTGGCAGTTTTTCTCATAACTCTAATAACAAGAATCTTCAACAGCGATCGACTCATCGTTGGTGTTTCTTTCAAGAAATCAAGGAAAAAGGAAAATGCAAAACTTGAATAGGCAAACTTACGTGCAAAAAGGCGGCTCTTGATGAGCCGCCTTTATCTTTATTGGTCTTTTTATTCTTCTACAAGTGCTGTTAAATCGCTTAAAGGATCAAACCTTGCTTTTTCACATGTTTTGCCACCCTATGATCGCCGATTAAGATTATTTCAGTTCCAAAAGCGTTGTATCTTCATTTCGGTGCAGTTCTTTAAGATGGGTTTCCGTTTGCATCTAATATCGAAAATTTGGTTTCTGATTGAAAGACTGAATTCTTGAACTAAGAGACTTGACTATACTCTCTAACAGGATGGTCTTTTGAGTTAAATGGTGATCTTTTGCAGTTCTTAGCTTTGTACTACGTTGTCTGAACTTGATGCTGTTCGTTAAGTTTGATGGCTCTTTCACAACGAAGCTTTTAGCAGTTTCACGAACTCAGTTGATGACGACGGTAGGACAGCTCTTCAAAAAGACATTCCAAGGTAGAGATTCTCCATAACCATATTGTGCAAGATACTTGATGAGAACTGACAAGTACTGCCAATTATAATTAATATGGTGTAGCAAGTCCGATGAATTAGACCTACCCCAATGATATGGCTCGAGATTTTCACCAAGATCTTGGTTGGCGCCATAATATAGTATACGAATGTGAAGCGCTTCACAATCGCACAAAACAATGTACTTATGAATACTTTAGAAGATAACAGCAGAGAATGCTTTCAGAAAGTCTATCAGAGAATTTAGTTTAAACTAAGACACTGGGTTTAGAAGTTCATCTGGTTAACTACCTTCCCGAATAATCACAAAACTATTCAAGACATCCTATTTCCTTGAGCCACTGCTTGATTTTCTGTGACAATCTGTCTCTTTCTTCCTCTACCGGGTTCACAAAGTGAATGGGTTTTAGCAAGGTGTTTCCACTGAGAGCTTTGCTGATTTGCTTTGTACACCGAGAAATGCTCCCTCCGCCATTGGTTATGAACAGAGCTACCTTCTTACCGACGATTGTGCACTTGCTGAGCAAAGTGTTGATAGGAGGTGTACAGTTTCCAGCCCAGATTGGTGTTCCTATGAGAATCAAATCGTACTTACTGAGGTCTGGAAGCTTTGTCTTCAATTCTGGTTTCTCCCTGAAAACAGCTGCCTTTCCACACCAAAAGTACTTCTTGAACCCTTTTTTTGGGTATTCTTTCACGGTCTGTAGCTCAACAAGGTCTGCGTTCAGTTCCTTGGCTATAAGCTCTGCCACCAATCTTGTGTGCCCTTCCAGTGAAAAATAGATGACTAACGATTTCACGCTGAAGACCTCCTTGAATTCTCAGGCTTTCATGAACAATTGACTCTTTTTGAAAATTGAACGCGGCTGCATTCAGCAAAGTGCTGGTAATATTATATTGCCAAAAGATGGTCTTTCCAAGAGAGTCACACTCCTTTGTTTGTCTACAAAGTAAATCGATCATGAATGGGGTGGTTTTCTGAAAGGTGCTTACCTTTTGCTGATCGAAGTGATTGAACCTTCGATACTGAGGGTTTCGAAAAACGAATGGTCTTTCAAACCTGGTCTGTACGCTTACGTCGGTTCAGCGATGAACAGTCTTGAAAAAAGAGTTTCGCGGCACCTTTCACCAAGAAAGAAAAAACACTGGCACATTGATTATTTGCTCGAGAAAGCCAAGATCAAGTTTGTTCTCATGATAAGATCTGATAAAAAGATCGAAGAAGAGATCTCTAAAGTACTTGCAAAACACTTTCCAGGTATTAGAAAGTTTGGTGCCTCTGACTTAAAGGTTAAGTCCAATCTTTTTTACATAGACAGCGTCAAAAAGTTTTTTCAGGTGGTTGGCTCAATCATTCCTTTTGACTGAAACATGTGAGGTGAATGAGTGCAGAACTTTGTTGATCCAAGGCGCGTTCGTGTCTTGAAAGAAGCAGAGTTGAAGAGAACTGGCCCAGTTCTTTACTGGATGCAGAGAGATCAGAGGGCTGAGGATAACTGGGCGTTGCTCTATGCACAAGAGCTTGCTGTTGAGAACAAAGTTCCCTTAATAGTAGTCTTCAATTTGGTTTCATCCTTTCTCGGCGCTACCTTGAGACAGTACGATTTCATGCTGCGTGGTTTGTTCGAGACAAAACAAATACTTGCTCAGTTCAACATACCACTTGTTTTTGCCTTTGGAGAACCGAGTGAATCGATACTCAAAGTTGTGGAAGGCTTGAAGATATCATCTGTTGTGACAGACTTTAATCCAATACGTCTTGTGAGATCATGGAAAAGGAAGCTTGTAGATCTTTTGAAGATCCCAGTCTACGAAGTGGATTCTCACAACATCGTTCCTGTATTTTTCGTCTCTCAGAAACAAGAGTACGGTGCTTACACGTTGAGACCAAAGCTCATGAAATTCTTGAATCAGTTTATGACACAGTTTCCAAAGTTGAAAAAGATGCCTTCTGAAAATCTGTCTTTTGAACAGATCAACAAATTCAAAGATGTCGATGACGTTATGAGGATTTTGAAGGTGGATGGCTCGGTTCTGCCGACAGAAAGCTTTGAGCCTGGTTCTACTATTGGCTTCAAAGTCTTGCAGCAGTTCCTTGAGCACAAACTCAGATCGTACGATAGATTTCGAAATGATCCAACTGTCGATGTTACATCGAATCTATCACCATATCTTCACTTTGGGCAGATGGCTCCCCAACGTGTGGCACTCGAGGTAGGAAAGTTTTCTGGGCTTTACACAGAAGCTGTTTCGAGCTTTCTCGAAGAACTCATCGTTCGACGTGAACTGGCAGACAATTTCTGCCTTTACAACGAAGAGTATGATTCAACGAAGGCTTTCCCAAGGTGGGCAAGAGAAACACTTGAGAAACACCTTGATGACAAAAGAACCTACATCTACGAGCTTTGTGATCTGGAAAACGCCCGCACACATGATGAGCTGTGGAATGCAGCTCAACTGCAGATGGTGAAGACTGGAAAGATGCATGGTTATATGCGTATGTATTGGGCTAAGAAGATCTTGGAATGGACTGAAACACCTCAAAGAGCCCTTGAATATTCAATCTATCTGAACGACAAGTACGAACTCGATGGAAGAGATCCAAATGGTTATGCGGGTATTGCCTGGGCAATCGGAGGAGTACACGACAGACCATGGATTGAGAGAGCTGTCTTTGGGAAGATTAGGTATATGAGTTACGAAGGTTGCAAGAAGAAATTCGATGTGAAGGAATATGTATCAAAGTACAGCAAATGAGTGGTCAAACAGAAGAAAGTTGGCTTGGAGGTGAATGATGTGAAGAAGAAGATCATCAATCAGGATCTGAATGATTTTGAGAAGTTCGTGCTTTTTCTAAAAGGAACTGAACCACCTTCCACGGGAGAATATGAAAACCATTTTGAGAAAGGTATCTATGTATGCCGAAACTGTGGAATTCCCCTTTACAGATCAGAAGACAAGTTCCATTCTGGCTGTGGCTGGCCAGCCTTTGATGATGAGATTCCAGGAGCCGTTTTTCGTCAACCTGACAAAGATGGCATGCGTACAGAGATACTCTGCGCTTATTGTGGCGCACACCTTGGACATGTGTTTTTCAACGAAGGTTTTACAGCAAAAAACGTGCGTCACTGCGTTAACTCTGTTTCGCTGAAGTTTATCCCAGATGGGCAGAAACCAAAGATAGATCGCATATTTTTTGCAGGTGGCTGTTTTTGGGGTGTAGAACATCTTTTCAAAGACCTAAAAGGCGTCTTCGATACACGTGTTGGTTACATGGGAGGAAATCTCAAAAATCCAACTTACGAACAGGTCTGCACCGGGCTAACAGGACATTACGAAACTGTGGAGGTTATCTTTGAGCCAAGCAAGGTTGATGAAATCACTCTTATCAAGTACTTCTTTGAGATACACGATTTTTCCCAAGAGAACGGTCAGGGACCAGATATAGGAGAACAGTACAAAAGTGTGATATTCTACACCAACGATCTTCAAAGATCTGTTGCCGAGCAGATAATCGCACAGCTCAAGAAAAAGTACAAAGTTGCAACTGCCATAAAAAAGGCTTCAACGTTCTGGTTGGCAGAAGAATACCACCAAGATTACTATGAAAAGACAGGAAAAAAACCGTACTGTCATTTCAGAAGAAAGATCTTTTGAGAGTCCTTGTGTTTTGTGTGATTTGCCATCATTCAGTTAGGAGGGATATGAGTATGCTGGGAGAAAAGATGAGTCTGTCTCATTTAGTTGAGTATCAAAAAGACGCTATAGTGAGCAAAACTTTGATCGACAAGAGTTCAGGAACAGTTACCCTTTTTGCCTTCGACGAAGGGCAAGGACTGAGTGAACACACAGCACCATATGATGCTATGGTCTTGGTACTTGAAGGCTTGGCTGAGGTGAAGATAGAAGAAAAGCTCTTCAAAGTTGAAGCTGGTGAGATGATAATCATGCCAGCTAACAAGTCCCACGCTTTGAGAGCAACGAGCAAATTCAAGATGCTGCTTGTGATGATAAAATCATGATCTCGGTGTTTCAGATTTAATTACCTGTTCACAAAGGTTGATCTAAAGCTTTTCTCAAGTACCAACAATTATCTTTTTTGGAAAGATTGAAACGAAAACTGAGAGAGTCGTTACAATGACACTTTGTTCACGTGTGAGGTGTCTGTGTGCACCATAGAGAACCTGTGTGAAAGCTTTATCTCTTGGGACAAAGGACTCTAAACACACCACAACACAATTTTGCAAGAAGACGTTCTCTTAATTGCGATTGTCTATCTTTGTTCACGTCTGCGGTATCTTCGGAAAGTCAAGTTCGTTATAGAGTCAGCTGCTCCAAATCCTCATTATTTATGAAGACCTGGAAATTATTCTTTTTTGCTTCTTCTTTGAGAAGCCTTAGGGTATCAATGTGAGGTTTTTTCAGTGAGTCGGGCGAAAACTCTAAACCAGAGGTGAGTTTCAAAACAGGTGCTGGATAGTAACAAGTATCGTCTATTTTCACTTCGCGCAGGTTTGTGTACAAGATCATTTTTACCAATCCGTCCTTTATGTCATCCAATGATGGAAGAATCTTCTGTTTGCTGTGCTTTCCCTCTATTAGATAAACAGTTTTTCCTTCAATCCTGACTTCGTCACAAGTGAAAAAGTAACGCCCCCCAAGGTAATTCGTGATTGTTAAAGCAGCCTTAACACCTGACAGCTTTTCCTTTGGCTGGACCGTTATGGCTTCTCTATCTTGTGCCTTCTTCGCCAGGTCTCTTGATAGATCCTTGAAGCTTTCGTTTCCTTTATTAAGTTCATCAACCCTTTGAACCACAGATGCCTCTGAATGCATTTTGACTTTGAGTTCTTCTGAGATCTTTTTGTAGACATCCAAAGCTTTTTGAGCAATCACGCCCACTTTATCAATTTGTGAAAGATTCCAGTGCAAAGCATCTGAATGATAACTCAAAAGGCAGTTTATTTCCTCTTTAACATAGTCTATGTCGAATCTCTGATTCGTTATCTTGTTTTCGTACCTTGAACTCTTTTGTGCACGATTGTAATAAGCAATAATCGTATACACACCGAGTAAACTCATCAGAGATACCGTGTCCCACTGTAAGAAATCTCTGTCTCCGTCAATACCTTCGTCTTTAATGAATGGAATAACAGTTACTTTCCTGCCGGGGAATTTTAGAGTATCGTACACTCTTGCATAGGGATATGATCTTGTTCTTTTCGGAGAGCGCCACCAGCTCAATGCTATTTCTTGATTGCGCCCCATTTTAATGACAGATGATCCGCTCTCAGATAAGGCTTTTTCTAAATCTGAGAGGTCGTATTCCTTCAACTCACTACACAAAAACGGAGTATATTTTATACCAATGACGTTAGCTGATAGTTCCATTTTCGCCATCCTGTCTCATTATTACTTCGAAGGTGTCCTCACTGAAATTCAGTTGCCCTTCAAAACCAAGTTTCTTTCTAATAATAGGAACGAGAGCACTCTTTATCTCTATGCCAATACTGTTTCTGCCTAATTTTCTTGCAACTTTCATTGTTGTTCCGCTACCAACAAAGGGATCGAGAACAGTTTCACCAACATATGAGAACAGCTTTATGATCCTGTAGGGTAGCTCTTCTGGAAAGGCAGCGATCTCTTTTTCCAGTTGTGAACCAGGCAGTACATTCGTCATCTCCCAGAGCGTCATATACCATTTGTTTTCTGAAAACTCCTTTATATCTATCTTTGATGATTCTCTTACCTCTTTTGGTATAGAATGGTAACTGAACTTACCTTTTTGGAAAATGAGTATGCTCTCCAACAGATTGTCTGGATAAAAATACATCGGATAGGGATTTTGCAAAAGAACTCCACTTCTTCTACTGATTCTCAAGTAACCATCAGGTTTTTTCCAGATAATGCGGTCCCTGTATCTAAAGCCTGCATTTTGAAATATCTTCGTCGCGTCAGCAACTATAGGGAACTTTTCGCCGTTCACAAGCATATCATCGATATTTAAGACAGCCACTCTGCCGTCTTTCAGCACTCTGAATACCTCTTTTGCCACTTTTTGTAAAAGATCCAAGTACTGGTCATAGTTCTCATAAAGTCCTTTATAGTCAAAAGGGGCATTGAAATACGGTGGAGAGGTGACCATTAAATGCACGCTTTCGTCTGGAATCTCTGCCATATTCATGCAATTGCCGATTATTAACTTGTGGTGCGTCATCGTCTTTACCTCCCGTAAAGACATAACAGTTCAGCCAAGATGCACAGCTTGACTGTTTGTTCTCTAACCTCAATCAAAACTGCTCGGGACATCCCTCGGATTTTGTGGTTCTTAAGATTCTATGATCTCTGCTCAGTTAGATCTTATTTCTATAAAACCGTTCGGTTCTAAAACTGTGTGAACTCTCCTTATCACTATGTAGATCAATCAGTTAAGATCAGCAGATACAACCCATGATAGTATAGCGCGAAAATTACTTCGAATCTCCAACCATCTGCTTATTGTTTTCGTTGTTAAAGATAGTCGCAACTCACGAAAAGACGGTTGAAGTTTCGTGAAGGGTGCGAGGATCTTTGAACAGTCTGATGGAAATATCGCTCAGCTTGTGATGGGCTTGAAGATTTCGAAGATGTGATAGAAGAGAGAAGTTGGTTCTCGACACAAAGACCTTGTAAATACTTCTTTGATCGATGAATCAACAAAATAGCCCTGCAAAAGCATAAAAAGCAGGGCTACTCTTTGATCTGGCTCCGGCGGAGGGACTCGAACCCCCAACCTAGTGGTTAACAGCCACCCGCTCTACCGGTTGAGCTACGCCGGAACGATTTTCTATGAGCAATTTTATCAAACTTACAAGACTTTTCAAGTGTCTATAGCATTAATGTATTATTAAGTTGAAATTAGATAAGAAGCGTAGAGATTCGAAAGCCACAGTTACTCACAACAATTTCACGATGATTTTGATCAACCAGATTGCCACCAACGACCAAAAGACTATGATGAAAAGAGTAATGACTCCAAAGCTCTTCTTAAGATCAATCTGTTCTGCTTTCAGTCTGTAGTACTCTAAGATATCTTCTGGTATTGACTTGATCGCCAAAGCTATTAACGCTGGCACGATTATCAGATCGTCGAGCTGTCCGATGATCGGTATGAAATCTGGTATCAAGTCTATGGGACTTAGAACATATCCAATGGCAATTGAGATAAGAATCTTGGATCTTTTCGGGATACGTTTGTCTTTTCTTGCCAAATAGAGTGCTGCAATCGTTTTGTTCAGATCTTTGACCTTCACAGGCTTCACCCTCCAACGAGATTGTTCGATGATATGAGCAGTATCGATTATACATTTCGACTAAGGGTGATGTTTCATAACTTGCTATCGCATATTTCAAGGTCTCATCGGCTGTTTTTGAACAGATGGGTCAACTACAGCAACAGTTGAATGGTATGTTAATGTGAACATAAAAAGCGTTAATGGTAATACCACTGTTAAAGAAGAGCTTTTTGATGATTAGCGGAAGGAGAAAGAGAAAGTAGCATCTGAGAGTCTGTCTTTACAGTTATCTTTTGATAATCATCTGATCTGACGAAAAAATGACTTTTGCAAATTGGTATTACCTCTTGTACAATTTTGTTGTGAGAATACTTGCCTTTTGGCAAGTGCAAAGGGGGGAAAGTATGAGAAGACTTTTTGTGTCATTACTGATTCTGACAGCTCTCACACTCATGGCGGCTACCGTGCGTGTTTTGCTTTGGGATGACGCGCTCACACAGGCTCTGAGAGAAGGTCTGCCAGAATTTCAAAAAGTCACTGGAATCAAAGTAGAGCTGGAGCTGGTACCAAGTGGGACACTTTTACAGAAAACCTTGATCAGCGTGACAGCACAAAGTGCAGATTACGATCTCATAGCAGTCGATGAACCAAATATTCCGCTTGTCGCACCTCTGCTGCTGCCGTATGCACAATGGCCAGAGACTAAATTCTTCACAAGACCAAGTATGGCAGACATTATGCCACTTGCCTTTGCTGCTGGCCAGTGGAAGGGTGAATTCAAGGGCTTACCTGTCAACGCAAACGTCTACATTTGGCTTACAAGACAAGACATCATAGACAAGTACAAAGACGAATTCAAAACACAGTATGGTTACGAAATGAGAGTGCCAAGAACTTTGCAAGAATTGCTCGACATGGCAAAGTTTCTGTCAAAGAAAGGCATCTACGGTTGGGCTCCCTTCACAAAGCCAACGGAAGGCGCAACCTGTGAGGCGATATGGATCTTCGAAAGCTTCGGTACAACTGTTCTACAGGTGACAGACACTGGTTATAAGGTAGTACTTGACAAACAGAAGGCAGTGGAAGCCATAAACTTCTACAAAGAACTGTTGAAGTATGCACCTCCCGGTGCACTCGACTTTGGTCATGCAGAAAGAGTTGCTGCTTTCTCGAGAGGCGAAGTCTTTTCGATGTTCAACTGGCCTGCCCTGGTGCCAGACATAGAGAACCCGGATAAATCTTTAGTTTATGGCAAGGTAGTGTACACAGAACCACCGGCAGGTCCAGCCAAGGCAGCAGCGATCCGTGGCTGCTGGATAGTCGGTATACCTTTGGTTTCAAAAGAAAAGACTGCAGCTGCAGAGTTTGCCTATTGGTGGATGTCCGTTGAAACAGGCAAAAAGCTCATACCGAAAGGCTTAACACCAGCAAGAGAATCTTTGCTGAAAGACCCTGTTTTCTTAGCTCAAAAACCTTGGTTCATGGGCATATATCGCTCAATGAAATACGCAGTCGAAAGACCTCGTTTTGAAAGGTATCCAGAGGTATCGCAAGTCATCAGAGATAACTGGCTTGCTGCGATATCTGGAAGGGTTTCACCAGAGGTTGCCGTTGACAGAATAGTGGATGGTGTAAATGAAATTCTCAAAAGGTACGGTTATTAAGAAAGTGGGGGGCTACGCCCCCTTCTTCATCTTCGTATTACCTGCTCTGATCATCATAGGTGTTATCTTGGTCTATCCTGTCTTTTACGCTCTGGCGATCTCTTTCACCGATAGAGAACTACTCTATTTGGGCAGGGTGAATTTCATCGGGCTGAGGAACTATTCATACATGCTTCAGGACAGGAATTTTTGGCATTCTCTGAATCTTCAACTGGGTTTCATTGCAATAGCACTGCCTGTTGAGTTGGTGATAGGGTTTTTCGTCGCCTTGTTGTTCAACAGAGAATTTCTGTTTTCAAGGTTTCTAAGATCTCTTTTGATGTTACCTGTTTTTGTTCTGCCTGTTCTTTCTGGACTCACTTGGCGTTTGATGTTGCAGCCAAGTTATGGTATCTTGGCAACCTTTTTCAAGACGATTTCTTTGGGTCCAATCGCTTGGCTTGCAGATCCAAAGTTTGCATACATTGCGATACTGCTGCAAGATGTCTGGCGCATGTGGCCATTCATGTTCATGATCATCTATGCAGGTCTTTCATCGATGCCAAATGAATATGTTGAAGCGGCACGCATAGACGGGGCAAATGTGGCTCAGAGAATCTGGCATGTGATCTTGCCTTACTTGAAACCAGTTTTGGCAACCGCATTTCTTTTGAGAATGATAGATGCTTTGAGGATCTTTTCCGAAGTCTACGTGATGACATACGGCGGTCCTTCCAATGCAACGATGCTTCTATCTTTGTACATTCACAAACAAGCCTTTGAATTCGGTAAGCTATCATATGCATCTTCTATAGCAGTTTTCTTGTTGTTGGTTGCCTTAGTGATCTCTTATTTTGTCGTTAAGAGGGGACTGCGTGGTGAGATGACGTGAAGAAAAAGATTCTTTCCTTCTTTCTGTTCCTCATTGCACTGTTTATTGTGGCTGTCGAGATCTTTCCTATACTGGTGATCGTCTTCAATGGGTTCAAAAGAGATATAGACATCTGGAGCAAGAATCCTTTTTACTTCAAGGCAACCTTCAAGAGTTATCAGAGTGTTCTGAACAGCAGGGACTTCCCCAGATCTTTGAACAACTCACTCGTTGTTGCGTCGATTTCAACCTTAATCTCAATCATCTTTGGTTCAATGGCTTCTTATGGGCTTAGTAGGTTCAACTACAGATTGAACAACACTGTTATCTTTGTCCTGTTGATGGTGCGCATGATACCTCAAATATCGCTCTGTGTTCCTTTCTACATGATCTTTCGAAGAATTGGGCTGAACGATAACGTTCTTGGGTTGTCTTTGGCACACATAAGTTTCAATCTGCCATATGTTGTAGCCTTGCTGCTGCCTTTCTTTTCGAGTATTCCGAAAGAATACGAGGAAGCTGCAAAGGTCGACGGTTGTAAGAGTTTTCAGATTTTTCTGAGAATCTTTTTCCCTTTGGCTTCCTCTGGAATAGTCGTGGCGGCTGTATTTGCCTTCTTGATGTCTTGGAATGAGTTCATGTACGCTTTGGTCTTGACGAGTTCTCGTGCTAAAACTGCTCCGGTTGTCGTCAACGCATTTTTAGGGCAGTACGCACCACTTTGGGGACAACTCTCAGCGGCTGGGACTGTGATGCTTTTGCCGGTCTTTGCCGTCACACTCGGCTTACAGAGGTATATCATCAGAGGGCTTTCAGCCGGAGGAATCAAAGGGTGACGGAGGTGAGAAGATGCTATTCTTTCTGGACAGCGCAAAACTCGATGAGATAAGGTATGCTGTCGAAAAGTGGAAAATCGATGGTATTACAACCAATCCCAGGCATCTCATGGCAGCACAGATGAGGCTTGAAGAGTTTATCGATCACATTAAGCCAATTGTCCAAGGGACTCAGATTACTGTGAGTCTTGAGGTGAATCCACATTTGAAAACAGCTGAGGAAATGAGTACCGAAGCCAAAAGATTGGCATCATACTGTGAAAACTTCGTCATAAAGATACCGGCAACTGAGATTGGTTTTGAGGCTTTGGGCAAACTTTCAAATGAAGGTGTTAAGGTCAACGTTACTTTGGTATTCAATGTCGTACAGGCTTTGCAAGCCGCAAAACTTGGCGCTTTCTATATCAGTCCATTTGTTGGTTGGAAGGAAGAAAGAGGTGACTTCAATCCCAATTTCATAGCAAATGTTGTTAAAGCTGTGAAGATGTACGATTTCAAATCGAAGATCTTGATAGCCGCAGTTAGATCTGCCAGGCACTTTGAAGAAGCCGCTCTGTGTGGTGCAGATATAGTCACCGCGTCTTTTGATGTCTACAAAAAGGCTTTTGAAAATCCATACACAACTCTTGGCCTTGGAATCTTTTCTGAATCGTGGGACCAGATGTACAAGTGAACTGGGGGGTGAAAAGATGTTGGCATTTCTGGTGCACAAAGATAATGACGATGTAGGAGTAGCCGTTTTGGATTTGAAGAAAGGGGAAACAGTTCGCGGTAGAGTTCTTGAGTCAGAAAAAGAATATGAACTTCAAGTGAATGAGGACATTCCATTAGGGCACAAGGTAGCGCTCAGGGAAATAAAAAAGGGTGAGAAGATAAGAGAGTATGGTGAAGTAATAGGCGCTGCAACCAAAGACATTCTCAAAGGCATGCACGTTCATGTTCACAATATTCGAAGTTTGAGGTGGGGGTGAGAAAATGAACAGACAGATATTAGCTTATAGACGTCCAGATGGCAGAGTTGGAGTGAGAAATTATGTGCTGTTGTTGACAGTTGATGACATATCGAATTCCGTCATAGAAGCTGTCGAAAAGGCCGTTGCTGGTACGCTGGCGATAAGCCATCCATATGGTAGGCTGCAGTTTGGTGAAGATCTTCGATTGCTCTTCAGAACACTCATAGGCACGGGATCAAATCCAAATGTCGCTTCAGTTATAGTCGTTGGCGTAGAACCAAAGTGGACGATGATCGTCGCCGAAGGCATAGCCAAGACTAAAAAGCCAGTTGAAGCTTTCTGGGTTGAGGGAAGTGGACAGATAAAAACGATTGAAAAGGTTACCAGAGCTGCTGTAAAGTTGGTAGAAGATGCAACGAATCTGCAGAGAGAACCTGTTGACATAAGTGAACTCGTTGTCAGTTTGAAATGTGGTGAATCAGATACCACCTCTGGTCTTGGGTCGAACAAGGTGGTTGGCAGGTTCACCGAAAGATTCTTGGAGATAGGTGGAACTGTACTTTTTGGAGAGACAACTGAGCTGACTGGAGCAGAACACATTGTGGCGAGCAGGTTCAAGTACGAAAAGGACAGACAGAGATTCATGACGTTCTTTGAAGAATACCAACAACTTGTGAAAACGAAAGGTGTCGATCTTCTTGGTTCTCAACCGACTGAAGGGAATATAGCCGGTGGTTTGAGTACCATAGAAGAGAAGGCTCTGGGAAATATTCAAAAGATAGGTAATGCGATGATAGACGGAGCACTTGATTACGCCGAACCACCAACTGGTAGGGGCCTGTATTTCATGAACACTTCTTCGGCTGCGGCAGAAGCAGTGACGTTGTTCGCCGCTGCTGGCGCTGTTATACACTTATTTCCAACAGGACAGGGTAACCCCATAGGAAATCCCATCGAACCAGTTGTGAAGATAACGGCCAATCCAAAAACAGCAGTCTGCATGGCAGAACATATCGATGTTGACGTCTCGGCTCTCTTGAGGGGTGAGTTAACCTTAGACCAAGCAACCGATATTCTCTTCAAACGTGTTTGGGAGACTGCAAATGGCAGGATGGTCAAAGCGGAGATACTGAATCACAAAGAATTCGTCTTGACAAAGCTGTATCCAAGTGCATGAAAAGAAGGTGATGGTTTTGAAGATGCTCATTTGTGGCAAATGGGTTGACAGACCACAGAAGATAGAGGTTCGTTTTCCATACGACGGTTCGTTAATAGACACCGTGCCAGTTGCCTCAGAAGACGATATAGAACAGGCGATTGAGGGGGCTGTTGACGGTGCGAAGATTATGAGAAAGATGCCCGCTTGGAAAAGAGCAGAGATATTGATGAAAACCTCTTCTCTTCTACTTCAGAACAAAGAAAAGATGACACAGTTCCTGGTGAGTGAAGTGGGCAAAACGTTGAAAGAGGCAGCCGCCGAAGTCGAAAGGACTGTAGAGCTTTTTGTTCTTGCTTCAGAGGAAGCGAAGAGAATCCACGGTGAAACACTTCCTTTTGATTCGCTCAAAGGTTCGGAGATGAAAACAGGATTTTTCTGTAGAGAACCAGTTGGTGTCGTTGCAGCGATCGTTCCTTTCAACGTACCTCTGGCGCTCTGCGCACACAAAGTGGCACCGGCTATCGCTGCTGGTAATGCAGTTGTTGTCAAGCCCACGTCTCAGACACCTTTGAACGCTTTGTTCTTAGGCGAGCTTTTGCTCGAAGCGGGTATGCCCCCAGAGGCACTCAGTGTAATCACCGGTCCTGGTGGAACGGTTGGCATGAGATTGGTGCAAGATGAGAGAATAAGGCTTGTGAGTTTCACCGGTAGTGTAAATGTTGGAAAAACAATAGCTCGCAGCGCAGGTCTGAAAAAACTTTCTCTTGAACTTGGTTCTAACTCACCACTGATAGTCTGTGAAAGTGCAAACCTTCAAAGAGCGGCAGAAGCAACTGTTTCTGGTGGGTTTTCGATAGCTGGACAGGTGTGCATCTCGGTGCAGAGGGTCTATGTCCACAAGAAGGTTTTCAGAGAGTTTGTAGATTCTCTCGTTGAGAAGTTGAGATCTCTGAAGGTCGGAGATCCCAGAAATGAAGAAACTCAGATGGGACCTGTTATCGATGAACAGAATGCCGTGCGGATAGTCGACTGGTTTGAAGAAGCCAAAACAAATGGTGCACAGATCGTCCTTGGTGGTAGGCGTGATTTCACTTTGGTCCAACCCACTGTTTTAGTTCAAGTGCCAAATAATACCAAGATCATGACAGATGAACTCTTTGGACCGGGAGTTGCTGTGAACAGTTTTGAAAACTTCGAAGATGCTATTGCGATGGCTAATTCAACCCGTTATGGATTACAGGCAGGGGTGTTCACGGGAAATATTTTCGAGGCATTAAAGGCTGTCGAGGAACTACAATTTGGTGGAGTGATCATTAACGATGGTCCCAGGTATAGGGCAGATTTCATGCCATACGGTGGTTACAAAGAGAGTGGCATCGGTAGAGAAGGTGTGAGATTTGCTATCGAAGAGATGACAGAGCTGAAGACCATAGTTTTTGACAAAAGGGAGTGAAGATCTTGCAACAACTGAAGATAGCACTGATCCCAATGGTTAGAAGTACCTATGATGTGCAAGAAGGTAAAAAGGTTTTCGAAAGAGAGATGAGTTTTCTCGGAAAGATTCAGGGTGTACAGTGGCTGACACCACCAAATGTTGTCGAATATCTGGAGACTATAACAAACTTTCTGCATTTGATTCACAAAGAAACAGTTGATGGCATCGTTTTGATGAGCGCAACCTTTCACTTGGGTGACACTGCCCTCGCAATTTCTTCAGCTTTTGAAAACACACCGATTCTGTGTTGGGCTGTCCCAGAGCCACCCTACCAAGGAAGTAGGGTGAGGCTGAATTCGTTAGTTGGTGCACATCTTGATTTTTCGAATCTGCGCAAGACTGGCCGAAAAGACCTGAATTTCATCTATGGTTCATCACAAGATGAAGGTTTCGTAAGAAAATTTAACAAGTGGCTGAATGTTCTTCGCGTGTTGAAAGGTTGGAGAGGGGCAAGGATAGGTTTAATAGGTGGCCATGCGAAGTCTTTCTTGGACGTAGACGTAGACGAACCAGAGTTGTTCAGAGAGTTCAAAATCGTCGTTGAACATCTGCCGTTTGAAACAGTTTTCAACTACAACCCCTCGGAGGATGACATACAAAAACTGAAAGATGAGTACAAATCAATCTATCAATACGATCCTCACATGGACGACGAAAGATTACAGAAAGTAGCCAGATTGGCATTGACCTTCAGAAACATCTCGCAGACAACAAAGTCTTCTGCTCTCGCAGTACGCTGTTGGCCTGAATTCGCTTCGCAGTATGGTGTATCGCCATGTGCTGCTATGAGTTATGACATGGCAAATGGGTTGATCATCTCGTGTGAAGGCGACGTGATGGGAGCAGTTGCTATGTTAGCGATGAAATCCTTAGGTTATGAAGAATTCTATCTCTCAGATATAAGTCAAATCTTTGAGAACGAAAACGCTCTTTTGTTCTGGCACTGTGGAGTTGCATCTCACAGACTCTGGGACGGCGTATCGCGCAGAACTTTGGACACCTACTTCGCTGGCGGCAAAGGTGTGACAGTTGGCTTTGTCATGAAGCCGGGATTGGTGACAATAGCGAGAATAGACTTCATTGAAGGTTGGTCTCTTTTCCTCGCAAGAGGAGAAGCCATTTCCACAAAACAAGATCTCAAAGGGACTTACGTGAAAGTCAAAGTCGAGGATGCCATAGGATTAGTTGATACCTTGATCAAGGAGGGTTTTGCCCATCATGTGGTGATGACTTACGGTGATTGTTATGATGAGCTTTTAGAACTTGCAAAGATGAAGGGATGGAAGGTATATGCTCAAGATTGACCCTGTGGGTCCAAAGGTCTATCTCTCAGAGGCATTGCTCTTTGATGGTGAAGTTTACAAAGCAGAGGCGATAGTTTCATTGAAAGATTTTCATGGGCATTTTCAGATAAGAACTAAGTTCAAGGAAAAGCACAGACTAATCGGAGAGTGGATCAATCCTGTTTGTGAAAGCCCGATTTGCCTGAGAGTCTCTGCCAAGGACTGTAATTCTTTGATCATAAAATTGAAGGCTTTTGAGAAAGAGTGTATCTACGGTGGTGGAGAACAGTACAGTCTCTTGAATTTGAAAGGAAAAAGGTTGCCCATATTCGTTCAAGAACAAGGGGTGGGCAGAGGCTGGAATTTGATATCCCTTCTTGCGGCAACCAAAAGCGTTAGAGGTAATTGGCACACGACATATTTCCCACAACCTGTTTTCTTCTCAACAGCTGGCTATGGTGTGATCATTAACACTGATGCACTTGTGATCGCTGATTTTCGAAGAAGAGACGAAACTGTTTTTGAGGTCTATGATAGAACATGTGAGTTGATTTTCTTAGAAGGAACAGTTGAACAGATGGTAAGGCAGTTTCATGATTATTACAGTCAGTCTGTGGAGTTTGAGGATTGGGTTTTCGGAGTGTGGATCGCAAGCCAAGGTGGTGTGGAGAAAGCAGAAGATGTCATAAGGATCTGTGAGAAAAACGGTATACCTTTGACGGTCCTTTGGTGTCAAGACTGGTGTGGAAAGAACCCCACCAAATTTGGCAGGCAAGTGTACTGGAATTGGAGTTATGATCGTCAGGACTACCATGACTTGCCACAATACATCGAACGGTGGCGAGAGAAAGGCATACATTTTCTGGGATACATCAATCCGTTCATGATCAAAGGTGGATCGCTCTACTCTGAGGCTCTGAAAAATGGCTATCTTGTCAGAAATAAAAACGGCGAGCCATATGACATCTATGTGACTACCTTTCCGGCTGGAATGATCGATTTAACGAATCTTGAAGCTTTTGAATGGTACAAGACGATCATAAAAGAAAACATGATAGGAATTGGCATGAGCGGTTGGATGGCTGACTTTGGAGAGTATCTGCCAGCGGATGCCCAGCTGAAGGTTGCAAGTGGCTTTAAATACCATAATCGATATGTTGTCGACTGGGCGAAGTTGAACTACGAAGCCGTGAGTGAGTCAAAGGGAAGTATCGTCTTCTTTATGAGAGCTGGGTATTTGAACTCCACGAGATACACGCCTGTTTATTGGGCTGGAGATCAGAACGTTGATTGGTCGAAAAGCGACGGATTAGCATCGGTTGTTCCAGCCATGCTGAGCATGGGAATGTGTGGTGTGAAGCTTTCGCATTTCGATGTTGGTGGTTACACGTCACTTATGTGGCTCAAAAGAACGCCGGAGTTATTCATGAGGTGGAGTGAGATCGCAGCCTTTTCACCCATTATGAGAACGCACCAAACTAACAGGCCTTCCCGAAACCTTCAGTTCGATCAAGACCCCATGGTGTTAAGACATTTTTCTCGGATGGCGAGAGTACACTTGTTGTTGAGAGACTATCTCAAAGATCAACTTCGAAAAGCTAACGTCGAAAAGATGCCGTTGATCAGGCATTTGGTTTTGAGTTACCCAGATAACGAGGTCTGCAAAAGGATTCAGTATCAATATTTGCTCGGCGAAGATCTGATGATTGCGCCGGTCTTGAAGCCACGCGTCGATAGATGGAAAGTCTATTTACCGGATGGAAGGTGGATTCACCTTTGGACTGGCAATAAGTTCAAAGCTGGGTGGTCTGTTGTTGAAGCCCAACTTGGTTTCATACCTGTTTTTGTGAGAGAAGATTCAACCTTTGCACAAGATTTAGTGACTAAAGTTCGAGATGTTTCCTGATAGTGTCGTAATGCGATTTTATTGCCTCGAGCAGAGCAAATTCATTCTGTTGACAGATGGCTTGCAATATCTTTTTGTGGTTGTCGATCGATCTTTTTTGGTAATCTCCATCCCATAGATAGTCTTTTTTCAAAAAGAGCCAAACCTTTGTTTTCATGTAATCTGTTAAGTGGTCTAAAAAGGAATAGATGATCGAATTACCACAGGCTTGTGAGAAGATGTGGTGGAAGCGCACATCGCTTTCCACCACCTGTAAAAGATCGTCTTTGTAGAAGTGTGTCTCCATGCTTTGAATCATGTATTCCATGTCCTGTGTCATGTTGAGGGTGAAGTTCTTCAAAAACATCTTGGCAATCATCGATTCGAGTGTTTCACGTGCATCGATAATTTCATCCAAATCGTATTCCATAGAGCCATTTTGACCGTTGTAGAGATCGTTGGGGATCCTCAGAAGGTAGTTTCCACTACCTTGACGACTTTCTATGACACCGATTGCTTTTAGATAACTTATCGCTTCACGTATGATGATCCTGGAAACGCCGAGAGTCTCTGAGAGAGCTCTCTCTGTTGGAAGTCTGTCTCCAATTTTAAGATTTTGCGAGATGATCAAATTCCTTATCTGATCTATGGTTTTTCTACTCTTCACGACGTTCACCATTCCGATGGGCTTTTTGTTTTCTGAGTTCCAAAAAATGTTTAACGGTCAAGAGACTCTGTGTGATGTCTTCGTCAACGACAAAGACATCGTCTGGAACATTTAGTCGAGTGGGTGCGAAGTTCCAAATGCCTTTTATACCGCATGAAATCAACTGATCCGCGACTTGCTGAGCAGATTCTTTTGGCACACAGATGATTCCTATTTCAACCTTGAAGCGTCTTACAACTCGACGAAGATTGTCCATAGGAAGCACTACCAGGTCTTTGATATAAGTACCGATCTTCTCTGGATCTTTGTCGAAAACTGCGACGATTTCTATGCCGTAATTTTCAAACCCAGGGTAGTTCACGAGCGCTTTTCCCAGGTGACCTGCGCCTACTAAGATGACTTTTGTCGTGTTTTTGACACCAAAGAGTTCATCGAGTTCTTGACGCAGTGTCTCAACGTGGTAGCCAACCTTGGGTTTACCCATTGTCTTGAGAAATGTCAAATCTTTTCGCACTTGTTCAGCGTTGAGTCCAAGACTCTGTGCGATTTCTTCTGAAGAGATATGCTTTTGGTCTGTCTCGATCAGCAGTCTATGATATAGTTTGAGCCTTTCCAATGTTGGTTTCGGTATCACGATTGGCTCTTTGCCTTCTTGCGACACTCTCTCAACACCTCTTTGACTTTCTCGAAGGTCGCCTCACTAACAAGTTTATCATCAACCATGACATTTGGTGACTTTCCACAGTTCTCGAAGCAGAAAGTACCGGTTATCTCCACTTCATGAGAAAGATCGCCCTCTTTTACAAATTCAACGAGTTTTGACAATAGTTTATAGGAACCTTTCATGTAACATGAAGTACCAAGGCATACCTTCACAGTGGTCTTGTCCTCTTTTGGCAATGGGAGTATCTCTATATCTTCTGAAGCTATTCGTTTCCTTGCTCTGTAACTTGTGTGAATCATGTGGTGGCGCAGATGTTCGTCTTTGAATTCTTCTTGATAGAGTTTCTGCAGGTAGAAATTCTCATTAGGTGAGAGAATGGTTTTTGTCCCCAGTGTTTCTTTGAGTATCTTTGCACGAGTCTGTCTGATCTTTGTGTCATTTGGATATGGTTGACCTCCCCCACCAATACAACCATATTTACAAGCCATCACTTCGATTACATCAACTTCGAGAACTTTTTCTGTAACCTTTGCCATCAAATCTCTTGCGTTTGCGAGGCCAAAAACGATGAGTCCTCTGAAGAAATTGCCATCCTTTAGCTTGACTTCAGCCATCCTCATGCCGTTTTCAAGATCAAAAAAGCGCTCTTCGTCGATACCTACTTCTTCTCTCAAGACTTCGAGGACCGTTCCCAGTACACCACCTGTTTTTCCAAAGTTCAGACCACCTTGTGAGGATATACCAAAGGGTCTATCAAAAGGTTCTGGAGTTATCTGTTTTATATCCATTCCACTTGCTTTGATCATCTGTGAAAGCTCTCTCGTTGTTAGAACTAAATCAACTGTTCCAAGGTGTTCTTCTCTTTCGGCCTCGAATTTCTTTGCTGTACAGGGCATAAAGGATACCAGAAAGATCTCATCTGGTCTGAGCCCGAGTTTTTGAGCGTAGATTCTCTTGATGACCGTCCCAAGGGCTTGTTGTGGAGATTTTACAGTTGAGAGATTTTCGACGTAATCTGGGTAGAACTGTTCGAGATACTTCACCCAAGCTGGACAACATGATGTGAACTGCGGAAGTCTTTCTTTGCTCTTGATCCTTTCGTAGAGTTCATGGGCTTCCTCAAAGGCTACAAGATCAGCGCCAAATGCCACGTCGAAAACCTTTGCAAACCCAGACGTCTTCAAGAACCCAACGAGCCTTTCTGCCATTGCGGTGTCTGGGCTTGCTGATAGTTCTTCTTGGATCGCCACTCTGACAGCTGGAGCGATCATACCGATGACTGTTTTTTTCTCCGAAAGTGCCTTGTAGAGTTTCTCAAGATCATTTCTGAAACTAAGTGCTGCCGTTGGGCAGTGCGCTACACATTGTCCGCAGTAGATACACTCGGTCTTGGACAGTTCACTTTCGAAGGCAGGTAAAACTTGGGTTGAAAATCCCCGATTGGCAAAGTCTATGACACCAATTCCTTGGACTTCCTCACAGACCCTTACACAATCACCACAGAGTATACACTTTGAGTTGTCTCTGATTATGGGCGATGATCTATCTGTCTTTGTGTTTTTGCTCAGGTTGGAAAATCTCACATTTCTTATGCCGAATTCCTCTGCGTATTTTTGGAGTTTACAACTGCCGTTCCTGTCACAGGTTGTGCAATCTCTGTTATGCGATGCGAGAATTAGCTCCAATATGCCTCTTCTCATTTCATATATCTGTGGGGTATTAGTTCTTATGCTCATGCCTTCACGAGGTTTGGTTGTACAAGAAGTGACTATGTCTTTACCATCTATTTCAACAAGGCACATTCTACATGCTCCATAGACGGAGGTTTCTGACAGATAACACAAATTTGGAATCTCAATACCGGCTTCTTTCAATGCCTCGAGAAGGTTCTTGGAATCGTCTCTCAGTAGTACCTCTCTACCGTTGACATAGACTCTCATTTATTTCACCTCCTAAGCGATTTCTATGGCTTTGAATTTGCATTTCTCAACACACAATCCACATTTGACGCATTTGTCTTGATCTATCTTGTATGGTTTTCCCCTTTCGCCTGTTATTGCCCCTTGTGGACAAGATCTCGCACACAATCCACAACCTTTGCAGAGTCTCTCGTTGATTGTGTATTTTCTGAAGGAAGTACAGGTACCACTTGGGCAACTGCCATTCAAGTGAGCTATGTACTCGTCTTTGAAGAGTTTCAATGTGCTGAGTATTGGGTTTGGAGCAGTCTTACCAAGCCCACAGAGAGATGTTGTTTTTATCAGTTTCGCAAGAAATTCAAGGTTGTCAAGGTCTTCTTTCGCTGCCTTTCCTTGTGTAAATTTCTCTAAGATGCTGTAAGCTTGCATAGTTCCTTCTCTACAAGGTATGCACTTTCCACATGACTCTCTTTTTGTGAAATCGAGAAAGAATCTTGCGACCTCGACCATGCATGTCTTTTTGGTTATGACCACGATTCCCCCAGAACCTACCATCGCATCTGCAGACTTGAGTGTGTCGTAATCGATCGGCATGTCTAAAAATTCTTTCGACAGACATGCACCAGATGGACCACCTATCTGTACGGCTTTGAATTCTTCACCATTGGTGAGACCTCCACATATGTCGTAGATGATCTTTCGAAGCGTAGTACCAAATTCCACTTCTATAATTCCTGTGATCTTGACAGGACCAGTAACTGAGAACATTTTCGTTCCTGGGGAGTTCAAAGCACCGAGTTTTCTGTACTTCTCCACACCATCTCTTATGATTCTCGGAATATTTGCATATGTTTCGACGTTGTTGATCAAAGTGGGATATCCCCAAAGACCTGACTGTGCTGGGAAGGGGGGCCTGGGTCTCGGCATACCACGTTTGCCTTCGATGGAAGCGAGCAGGGCAGTTTCTTCACCACAGACAAAGGCACCAGCGCCTTCTTTTATTTCAACATCGAAGGAAAAACCGGTGCCGAGGATGTTGTCACCAAGAAGTCCAAATTTTTTTGCGTCTTCTATTGCTTTTTGGAACATCTGTATGGCAATTGGATACTCTGCTCGAATGTAAGCGTATGCCTTCTGGGCACCTATGGTGTAACCAGCGATGATCATGCCTTCGAGGACTAAATGTGGATCTCTTTCAAGCAGAGTTCTGTTCATGAATGCTCCTGGGTCGCCTTCATCTCCGTTGCAGACTACAAACTTTCTCTCTCCTTTGCTGTTTTTTGCAGCTTCCCATTTGAGTCCTGTGGGGAAACCTCCACCGCCTCGCCCTCTTAAACCAGATGCCTTTACTGTTTCGACAATCTGATCCGGTGTCATCTGTGAGAGAACTTTAATCAGAGACAGATAGCCACCTCTTGCCATGTAATCTTCTATGGAGTCACATTCAGATCTTCCTATGTCCTCCATGATGTAGAACTGCTGATTCTTGTAAAGTGTTGTTTCTTCCAAGGTTTTTACACGCTTGTTTGTCTTGGGATCGATCAAAAGGAGTTCCTCGACAGGCTGACCCTGCTTGATTGTTTTATCGATGATTTTTCTCACGTCATCCACAGTGACATGTGAATAGAAATAGCCATATGGGAGAACATTGACCAAAGGACCATTTGAACATCTTCCACAACAACCAGTTTTCCTCAATATGCTTTCATCTTCTTCGATTTTAGATAACTTCACGGAATCTGTCAGATTCTCTTCTTTGAGAATTCTTTCGAATTCCTGGTAAACCTTTGCAGCTCCTTTGGCTGTACAACCAGTGCCAACACATATGTATATCGATAGATTCGATAGCTTTTTCTCTCTCTTTTTTCTTTGTTCTTCGATGAATTGACAAGCTTCACTAATGGTTTTGAGCATTTTCTTCACCCTCTTCTTTGAGTTTTCTGATGATCTCTTTTACTCTTTCTGGAGTGAGATTTCCATAGACTTCACCGTTTATCACCATTGCCGGAGCAAGTGCGCAGGCACCGAGACATCCGACCTGATCAACACTGAATTTGAGATCCTTCGTAACCTCACCGGATTTTATGTTCAATTCTTCTTCAAGTGCCTTCAACAGAGAGGTTGATCCTTCCATGTGGCAAGCAGTTCCATCACACAGCAGAATGGTGTATTCTCCCTTTGGTTTTAGAGAAAACTGTGCGTAGAAAGTTCCCACACCAAAGATCTTCGCGGGAGGGATTTTCAGGGCAACACCTATGTAGTTGATTACATCCTGTGGCAGATACCTGTAGAGTTTTTGCACATCCAATAAGATCTTGATGAGATTTTCCTTCTTGTATTGGTGCTTTTGTAGTATTTGTTCGACTCTTTCAAAGTTTCTCTCCATACATTCACCTCCTCAGCAGTATTCAAGTTTTACGATCTTTCCCTTTTGTTGAAGGATTTGAGCGATGTCTTGAATCAAGCGAAATTTCAAAGATATGTCATGACTGAAAAGTGGGTTTTGATGGGCAGGGTTTATCGCTCTCCCGACGAAGAAATTTATCTGATCTGCTTCAAGTAGCATGTCGACCAGGATACTCGCACCATACCCCAGATTTTGTTGCTGTCCGTTCAGATATCTGAAAGCGTGTGTCAAGGTTACTATTCCCTCTGTTATCAAGTCGATTCCTTCCATTTTTCCAACAGGTGGTAGATCTTCAGAGAAAGAACGAAGATCTAAGTCAATCTTCTTCTTGAGAACTCTTTCAAAGATCTGAGCCGTTGTGCCCCCGCAAATGACTTTTTTGCCTTGTTGTTCCATAAAGGTTTTCACCAGAAACTCATCCTTAGTCTTATCTTCCGGTGGTCCAACGAAGAGATTCAAAGTTTGTAGGGTTTTGAATTGAACTACAGCAGCAAGGGCATCATCACCTCTTGTTCCGTTGTCAAGTCTTTGAGCAAGTCGGACAAGATGCCTGACAACGTTCGAAGGTTTTATCTTCTTTTCGAGCAATATTGATATTTCCCTTGTTATGTTCTTGATGCCAAATCCGAGTGGAAAAGTACTTGTGCCCATGCCGGCTTGTGAGATCCCATCTGTCATGATGAAGAGGCTGTCATTTTCTTGAGGCGAGATCTTTGCAATCGAGATTTCTTTATCATGAACAGTGGTGGTTGTTTTCTTAAGTTCAAGAATCTTCCCTTCTCTGAAATAGAGAACAACTGGGAATTCATATTCCACAATCGAACACGTATTTTGATTGGCGTTGAAGATGACCGAACAAAGATTGGCATAACTAATACCTCTGACCTTACATACTGGCAGAGTAGCCAAAATTGAGGAAAAAACTTCGTCGATAGGAAGATCGTTGAAGAGCATCGTTGTCGCCATTGAGGTGGTCAGTGTAGAGAGTATACTTGCCTTTACCCCGCTGCCAAGGCCATCTGAAACACTCAGCACCACTTTATTTGAATCTCTCTTTATAGCTACTGAATCTCCACAGATTTCTTCACCGTTTTTGTTCTTCTTTGCGTAATCGATTTCGCAAGTGAGCATCTCATTCCTCCATGAACTTGCGTAGTTCCACAAAATGACTCTTTGTCTCAGCGATAGATTCACCCAGTAGTCCTGCTATCTCTTGTGCAATTCTCATCTGTTTGGAGAGCATTTCTTCTATCTTGTTAAGTGTTTCGTGCTTGATTGCCTTCAATCTGTCTTCTTGTTGTTTCTCCTTGGTCATGTCCACGAGCAATAGAACATCACTGGCATCTTCTGGTAATTTAAAGGCTTTTACGAAGTAATATCCTCTCTCAGGGATATCACAGATCTGGTTTGCTTGGGATGACATCTCTTTTAGCCAGACGGAGGCTTTCTCTTTGGAAAGACCTGAAAGAAATTGCTGTGCTGCTTTGTTTTTGTAAAGGATTTTATCGTCTTTGTATATGATTATCGCGTTTGGAGATTCTTCGACGACTCTGTTAGTCGCGGCTTTGAGTTTGTCCACAAGAAAGGTGATGCACATTTCTTTTTCTGCTCTTTTCATCGCAACTGCTATTGCTTTGTCTCTGCAGCTTTCATAACCACAAGCACCACAGTTGAGCTGTTTCTTGGGATCGTCCTTTCCGAGTGATCTCAAGATCTCTTGGATCTGAGCTTCGTCCACTGTGTGTGGAATATCTTTTCTCGAGAAGTTTCTCGTCAAATTGATGGAGAAAACTGATCTGTCAATCTTTTCTTCTATTGAGTTGAGTCTTTTGGTATGCTCGATGATTCTTCGCCGCTTTTCTAACAAACCTATGTCCTTCCTTATCGCTGGGCCGTTGATACAACCACCTTCACAGGCTGAAGCCTCTATGAATAGAGTTGTTTCGAAGGTCTCAATGTGAGAAAAAATCCTTGCGATGTTTTCAATTCCTTCTACTACAAGATGGTCTACCCAGTTGCCTTGTACGGTGTAGTTTATGCCTCCGGAAGTTGGATACATTCTCGCTCTTTGAGGGTAGGGTGGTGTGGGTAATTCATCTGGCAAGTCTTCGGTTCGCATATTTCTATCCTTCAGAAATTCATCGAATTCTTCAAAGGTCATAACGATATCGACTAAGGTCTTTTCGTTTTTCTTGGCTACGCATGGACCCAAAAAGACAACAGGAAAGTCGCCATATCGTTCTTTCAGAAATTTGGCGTGAGCACCCATAGGCGAGACAAATGGTGCGAGATACTTCTGTGTTTGAGGATAGTATTTCTCAGCGAGATTTACAACAACCGGACATGCTGTGGTGATGAGGATCTTTTGGACTGAGAATTGCTCTGAATACTTTTGTGAAACGAGTTCTGCACCAAGTGATGTTTCTTGAACGACTACAGCCCCTAATCTTTTGAGTAGGGATATGATCTTGTAGGGGTGATCGTAATGAGCAAAGAAAGAAGGCGCAATCGATACCAAAAAGGGCTTTCTTAGAATTCTTTCGAAATCCTCTGTTGATCTTCGATAGGTCTTCGCTTTTTGAGGACATATCTGAATGCACCGTGCACACTCTATACATTCTTCTTCTATTACTCTTGTCTTGCCGTCACTAAAACTCAAGGATTTCACAGGGCAGTTTCTCAAACATTTGTAACAGTACATGCAACTTGCTTCATTTGAGATGATCAGACTCATTTTTCGCCTCCACAAGAATTTGCTCTATATTCTCGGCATTCACATTTTTGTAGAGCTTTCCATCTATCTCAACACAGACACCATCTGAGCAGTTTCCAAAACATAGGGAGCCATAGATTTGAATCTCTGGGTATGTGGATCTGAGTTCTTCAAGTTTCTGAACAACCTTGTAAGAACCTTTGAGATGACATGAGCTTCCCATACACACTCTGACAACCATACGACCACCAATCGTGATATTTTTATCGTTATCTTTTTCACAATAATACTATCGCACATTGCCCTCTTTGTCAATGAAGGCTTTTGTACAAAAAGTAAATCGCTGTTAAGTAAACATTGCAAAGAAATGAAATCGGTCCTGCGTGTTGAAAAACAAATCTTTGTAAGATAAACTCTTGCATGGTGGTTTTGTGAATTGGAGCGATCTGAACAAAGATGTGAAGAAGTATCTTCTCTTCTATGGGATAGCCGGTTTTTCTTTTTCCTCGATTATTGCAGCACCAACTTTGGGAAAACTTCTGGGCATTCCCATGGAACAGCTCGGCTGGTTGTTCAGCGTTTCGTACGTTTTTCAGGCACTTTTGTCATATATCTTTGGAAGACGGTTTGAGAAAATCCCTGTGAACTATGGTTTGTTTTCTGCGAGAATTTGCTTTGCTCTTGGATCTCTGAGCTTTGCTTTGACAACCGGTCTGTGGAATTTTGCCATAGCACAGGTACTGCTTGGTTTCACCGATATCTTCTATCCTTGTCAGGTTATGTACGAGCGAGCCCTTTTCCCGCCTAAGATCAGAGAGGGAATATATTCCTTAGAATTTTTCATCACTGAATTTGTCAAATCTATTACCTACTTTGCCTTTGTTTTCATACTCGCTCCCTTTATGACGGGACAGGGATTCTTGAGAGCGATCTTCTTTGCGGTTTTCGCCGTGAATATCTTCTACGCCATTTCGTATTTGAAAATCCTGCCGAGGATCGACAGCGGCACGAAGATTCCAAAGGATCACGTCGTAGCTACTACGCACCTTGGTACGTTTCTCTCTATCATGTTTCACCAGTACCTCTGTTACTCGGCATTCAGCTTTGCCAGTTTCTTGGTTATATCTTATTATCTGATCGATTACTTCAAACTTGGTGGTTCGTCTCCGTTCTTGTTTGAGATGATCTTTTCTTTTTCTGTCGCTTCTTCAATTTTCTGGAAAAGGTCGGTGAAAAGTCATCCTTCGCTGAACTTGACAGTTGGGACTGGATTGATCGTTTGCTCATTTTTCCTATGGATGATTCCAAACATGTATTTGTTTTTCATCTCGCATGTGATAATGGGAATAGGTTTCATCTTTTGGTTTCCAGCTAAAGAGACGATAAAGATTCAGATAGCCCCCAGAGAACTCGGCAGGTGGGAAGGTTTTTTCCAGGGATTGAACATTTTCAGCAGGATTTTCATCCCCGTCTTGTCTGCTTATGTGGCAACGAGGATTGGTTATCACTGGGTTTTCGTCGTTTCAGGCTTTCTGGGGCTGACGGCTTTGATTGTCTCGATACCAGCACAGCTGTGGATGAGAAAAAACTACCCAGCTGTCAAGGCGTGATTTCTTTTATAACCCGAACAGTTCCTTGGCATTCTGAACAAGCTTTTCAGAAGTTTCAGATGGATCTTCTTTCAGTATTTGTGATATCTCGTTGACAACAAAACGCACATATGAAGGCTCATTTCTCTTGCCTCTGAACTGTTGTGGGGGCAGATAAGGGCAGTCAGTTTCTGTAACGATATTCTCAGTACCAATGGCTTGAACTACATTTTTGAGCACGACGTTCTTTGGATAGGTCAAAGGTCCACCTATGCCTATGAAAAGACCCAATTCGATGAACTTCAAAGCCCATTTAGTATCGGCTGAGAATGCGTGAACAACACCTCCAGCGTTTGGCAAGCCTATTTCTGACAATATTTCATAAGCGTCTTCGTAAGCCTCTCTTATATGGATGATAACGGGTAAATCGAGTTCTTTTGCAAGGATGAGCTGTCTTTTGAAAACCTCTATCTGATCGGTCTTTTCTGAGAAATTTCTGAAATAGTCAAGGCCCATCTCACCGAGTGCAACTACCTTCGGGTCGGTTGCCATTTCTCTAAGCTTTTCAATGTAGTCTCGCTCAACCTTACTGGCTTCATGTGGGTGAATGCCCACCGAGCAGTAGATCTTCTGGAATTTCTTAGCTAAAACCAGAGACTCAGCGGAATCTATCACATCTATTCCTACGTTTACGACAAATTCAACGCCGTGTGAGTCAAATTTCTTTACGAGTAATTCAACATCATCTTTGAACTGTCGAAAATGTAGATGAGCATGGGTATCAACAATTTTCAACCTTTTCCCTCCCAGACTGTGTTATATTCTGTTTGGAAACATCTTGTCCCAAAAAGAGTTTAACACATAGAGAATCTGGGAGCTGGTCTTTCTTGAATTGGATAAAGAAGAGATGGCTTTTTATCATACTAATGGTCTTGTTGGGTTCTCTTTCAATTTTTCAACTGAAGGATCTAAGAGTAGGGGGATACTTCAGATCTCAGGTTACAGCGCAGTCTCATTACATCAGAGTTGAGAGAGAAGTAGCAAGCACTTTTGCAGTCAGAGATATCCTTTTGATAGCCGTTCCAAGTGAAGATCCACAAACAGTGAATAAGGTTGCTCGAATAGTCAGAGAAACGAGAGGTGTTTCGTTGGTTGTTAACCCGATGGAGTTCCCATTCACCATCGGGGGGAAAAGTGGTATTGCTCGGCAACTTGGTTTGGTTGGAGAATATAAAAGGAAGAACTATGCAATTTTGGTGGCTGTAATATCTTCAAGACCACAGGATACAACTTTTAGAATAGAAAAGGCAACAAAGCAGTACGGAACTTCGTTGTTCGGTAATTCCTATATCTCTGTAAAGGCGCTTGATTATATTAGTTTCATCCTAAAATTCTTGTCGCCCTTAGCTATTGTTGTGATCTTTGTGGTATTCTACCTAACTCTGAGAAATTTCTGGGCAACGGTGCTCTCCTTTTTGCCAAGTTTGCTTGCAACGGTTTACATGCTTGGTGCTTATAGTGTCTTCGGTAAAACCATAACCCTTGAAAATGTCTTAATGCCCTTCATAACACTTGTTATGGGCAGTGCTGCGGGTTTGCACTATATCTCCCATTATCTTTCTCTAACTGACTCCAATGTCTTTGAGAGGGCTCAAAAGGCACTGAAGGAAACTTTTGTACCGCTTTTGATGACCACTGCGACAACGGTTGTTGGTTTTCTCTCAATGTGTTTTACATCATCACCGGTGATGAGTGAACTGGGTTTGTCTGGTGCATGTGGTGTTGGTATGGCTGGATTATCGACTTTCATATTCCTTCCCCCGATGGTAACCTTTTTAAAATCTCAGAGAAAGCAGTTCAAGGGAGAGAAGCTGACGAGGTTTTTCTTGCGATATCGAAGATTGAATCTAATCATTCTGTTGGTCATTTCAATGATTCTCTGTTTCTTCTCATTGAACGTCAAACAAGAGTTTCATGCCTTGATGTTTTTCAGAAAGTCTTCGAAAATCATGGAAGGTGCGAGAATAGTAGAAACCATATCTGGTGTCAGTATACCAGTACTTGTTAAGATAAATTTCGAAGTTGATCCACTTTCCAAGGATGCACTTGAAATACTTGAGAATGTTAGAAGAATGGCTTCAAGCTACTCTCGACGTACCTTATCGATCCTCGAAGTCAAAGAACTTTTGCCTTCTGTTCTTGGGAACTTCGTGTCAATCATTTTACCCGAGGGAGTCTTTGTAAACCGAAGAGATAAGAGCACATTGATGCTCGTTTTTCTGAAAGATCTATCGAGAAAAACACACTACAGTTTTCAACAAGCTGTTGAATCTTTTTCCATGAATGGGTTGAGATCTGTTCATGTCACTGGAGAGAATTACAAATATCTGCAGATGAACGATGAAACTCTTAGCAATCAAAAGGTGAGCATTGTAGTTGCACTGATTGTAATTGGCTTGATGATGATTCTGATGCTTAGAGATCTTAAGTTTGGTTTGATCAGTACAGTTCCAATAGTTCTGACCATTCTGAATCTGTATGGTTTCTTGGGGTTTTTCCAAATACCCTTAAACGTTATAAGTGCATATATAATGAACATAGCGCTTGGAGCTGGTATAGACTACGCAATTCACTTCACGTATACTTACAAGACAATGTGCAAAAGTAGAAAACTCTATGCACTCTCCCAAACCCTTCAGATAACTGCTAAACCAATACTGGCAAATGCCGTTGGTATTGCAGTTGGATTCTCTGTTTTGCTGTTCTCACCTATGAGTGTGCACGTCCATATAGCAATTCTGATATTCATTGCTATGATTATGTCATCTCTTTACACTCTCATTTGGCTTAGCCGGGTGACAAGAGAAAGATGCTAAAATCAGTACACAGGCAGATGGTGTAGTTTTCCACATGTGTGACAAATCAGCGATATCTGCGAGTATGGGAGTGATTTATATGAAGGCGAAACTCATAGCTTTTGTCATTGTCATTGTATTGCTTGTTGTGTATGTTGCTACAGGAGTCTATCAAGTCGATCCATCTCAAGTGGCGTTGGTTAAGACTTTTGGCAAGTACACGCACACCGTGGGACCAGGAATTCACATTCATGCACCTTTTCCATTTCAGTCACATGTGATTGTCGATGTCCAGACTGTTCGGAAACAAGAAATAGGTTTCAGAACGGTTAGACCGGGGCAGTATGTGCAGAAGAAGGAAGAGGCTTTGATCCTAACAGGTGATGGAAACATAGTCTCTGTTGAAGCAGTTGTTCAGTTCAAAGTAAACGATCCGGTGAAGTTCGTTTTTCGTGTTGAAAATCCTGAGGAACTTGTCAAGTTTACCACCGAATCTGCCTTGCGAGAAATGATTGCAAGGCGCACGGTTGATGAAATCCTGACGGCGGAACGAGATAGAGTATCCTATGAAGTTCACCAGATAACGCAGCAACTACTGGATGCTTACGATGTGGGAATTACTGTGATCAATGTCTTGCTTCAGGAGGTAGTACCCCCTCAAACAGTTATAGCTGCCTTTGACGATGTGAACAACGCAAAACAGGACAAGGAGAGGTACATAAATGAAGCGCTCAGATATGCAAACAATCTCATACCGTCTGTTGAAGGTGAAGTGAGAAAGATCATCCTCGAGGCAGAAGCCTATGCGCAACAGAGGATTTTACAAGCACAGGGTGAAACACAAAGGTTTCTCAGCATACTGAAAGAATACAAGGGATCACCGAGGATCACCGAAACACGATTGAGAATTGAGACACTTGAAGAAGTTTTGCCAAAGGCGAAAAGGATAATTCTACTCGATGGATCACAAAACATAACGCTACTGAGTTTGGATAAGTTGATAGGTGGTGGTGGAAAATGAAGATGATGATTTTGGTGTTTGTTTTGATCCTGTCTGCTGTGGCAGTTCTTTTCATAGGGCTGTCGTTTTTCATAGTTGATCAAACTCAGTATGCAGTCGTACTCAGATTTGGCGAAATAAGAAAAGTCATTTCTGAACCTGGGCTCTATGTCAAAACCCCCTTTGTGGACAACGTAATACGTTTCAGCAAGCGTTTTTACATATACGACATACCAGTTGAGAAGATAATAACCTTGGACAAAAAGACAATGCTTGTTGATTCCTATGCGATATGGAGAATATCTGATCCAAAGAAATTCATTGAGTCGGTGAGGACAGTTTCCTTGGCGCTCTCGAGAATCGATGATGTAGTCTATTCTGGGCTTAGAAATACACTCGCAAAACTGGACTTTGACGACATAGTGACCGGTGAAAGACAATATCTGAGTGATATCACAGAGTTTTCGAAGCGGAATCTGGCAGATTTTGGTGTCGATATTCAAGATGTGAGAATCAAGCACACAGACTTGCCAGCCGAAAATCAACAAGCAGTATTCGAAAGGATGAAATCTGAAAGACAGAGCATAGCGGCCTTGATAAGAGCAGAGGGGCAGAAAGAGGCACAAAAGATTCGTTCAGAGGCAGATAAAAAGGCAACCATCCTAAAAGCTGAGGCACTCAGCGAAGCTGAAAGAATAAAAGGCACAGGCGAGGCAAGTGCAACCAGAATCTATGCTCAAGCTTATGGACAAGATCAGGAATTCTACAGATTCCTCAGAACGCTTGAAAGCTACAAATTCATCATCCCAGACAGCGTCATTCTGATCGGCGAAGATTTGACCATACTCAATCAGATGAAGTGATTTAAACAGAGGAAGGCGTGAGCCTTCCTTTGGTTTTCTTGCTAAACCTCTCTTGATCTTTCAAAGCGAGCAAAATATCTACATTTGCTGGTTTTGATATTGGAGTAGTTTGTAGCACTATCTGTATCGATTTTTGCACGTTTCATAGGCCATTAATTTACTGTCTGCCTTTTATCACCATTCTCTTGAGAGATGTGTTGCTGGTTTTCTTCCACAGTCAATAATATAATATTTCAAAGTAACAATATGTAAGAATTACACATTCCAAATTCTATGTGTGGTATATTTTACTTGGAGGTGATCGTATGGGTATACCACTTTTGGGTGAAAGGTTTCCTGAGATTGAAGTATTGACAACACATGGAAAGATGAAACTTCCTGATGCTTACAAGGGAAAGTGGCTTGTTTTGTTCAGTCATCCTGCTGATTTCACACCTGTTTGTACGACAGAGTTCATAGGTTTTCAAAAAAGGTACGACGAATTCAAGAAACTTGGGGCAGAACTGATAGGATTAAGCGTAGATCAGGTTTTTTCACACATCAAATGGGTAGAGTGGATTGAGGAAAAGGTTGGTGTGAAGATTGAGTTTCCCATCATTGCTGACACAGGGAAGGTAGCTGAGACACTGGGTATGATTCATCCAGCAAAAGGTAGCAACACAGTGAGAGCAGTTTTCATCATCGATCCAAATGGTTTGATTAGAACGATTTTGTACTATCCACAAGAAGTTGGTAGAAATATCGATGAGGTTTTGAGAATCATAAAAGCCTTTACAGTAGCAGATGCCAACAAAGTTGCCATACCGGCGAACTGGCCAAACAATGAACTGTTCAAAGATGAGGTAATAGTTCCACCACCAACGAGTATAGAAGAAGCGATGAAAAGAAAACAGCAGTATGATTGTCTTGATTGGTGGCTGTGCCACAAAAAAGTATAAAGTTCAGGCCCGGTAGCATTCACCGGGCCCTTTGTGTGATATCACAAATTGATTTTGACTGTTCTAAAATCTAAATGAAAATCTAAGTGAAGAGGTGAGGAAGATGAATGAAAAGCTTGTTAAAGCCTTTAATGATCAGATAAGAAAAGAGATTGAGTCAGCATATCTTTATCTGGCGATGGCTGCTTACTTTGATCATCAAACGCTGGAAGGTTTCGCGCATTGGATGAAAAAACAAGCCCAAGAAGAACTCAACCATGCGATGAAATTCTACGAACACCTCAACGAACGTGGTGCACGCGTAGAGCTACAACCGATTTCCCTCTTGGGAAAAGATTGGTCCTCTGCCTTGGAAGTCTTCAAACAAACTTACGAACATGAACAAAAAGTCACTCAGAGCATAAACGATTTGGTTCAGTTAGCGAGTGAACTGAAAGACAACGCTGCTTTGGTCTTTCTGAATTGGTTTGTCAACGAACAAGTCGAAGAGGAATCGAATGCACAGAAGATTCTGACCTTATTGGAGCGCATAAAGGACAACTTCGCTGGTATAATGATGTTGGACAGAGAGTTGGCAAAAAGGGAGTGATTAGATGTTCAACATCGATGAGATCTTCGAGATTGCTGAGCAGATAGAACGAAATGGCGTCACCTTCTACACAAAGGCTGCTGAAAAATTTCCAGAGTATACAAAAAAATCGCTCTTTTTGAAGTTGGCAGAGATGGAGAAAGAACACGAAAAGAGATTTCACAGTATGAGAGTTGATCTTGCACAAAAGGAACGTGAACTCTCAGAGTTTTTAGACCCACAAGGAGAAGCAGTTGAATATCTCAGAGCGATAGCCCACAGTAAGGTCTTTGATCTGCGAGCAGACCCTACAACGAAGTTCAAAGACATTAGATCTGTTTCTGAACTTTTGAGAATCGCAATCGATATAGAAAAAGATTCGATAATCTTTTATCTCGGTGTAAAAGAAATGGTACCTGTTGAACTGGGCAAAGACAAGATAGATCTCATCGTTAAAGAAGAAATGGGTCATGTGTCCATCTTGACAGGTCTTTTGGAATCTTTTTGAAAGGAGAGATTTATGGTAACTAAAGAACAAGTAGTGGAAGCTCTGAGCAATGTCATCGATTTTGAATTAGGTCTTGATGTGGTAAGTCTTGGATTGGTTTACGGTGTCGATGTTGATCAAGAAGGCAATGTTACAGTCACAATGACCATGACAACACCAGCATGCCCTTTGGCGGGCATGATCTTGCAAGATGCAGAAGATAAGGTACGTCAGCTTGAAGGTGTCAAAGATGTAAAGGTGAACTTAACCTTTGATCCCCCTTGGTCTCCAGAGATGATGAACGAGGAGTTGAGAAAAAGATTCGGTCTATGACTTTCAGAGAGTTGTACAAAACTTTGAAAACTTTGATCAGCAATGCCTCCGATTCTTCTGGAACGGAGGCTCTTTTGCTTTTGTCATATGTCACTCAACTCACCAAAGAAAGGGTTTTGTTGCACTTCGATGATTCCGTTGAAGATGATGTGATCCGAAGGGTACTTGATTTAGCTCGACTTAGAGCTGAAGGTTTTCCCCTTCAGTACCTTGTTGGAAAGTGTTATTTCTACGGTTTGGAACTTGACATCGAACACGGAGTGTTCATACCGAGAATTGAAACAGAAGCGCTTGTAGATATTGCCTTAAAGATCGTTGAGAAAAAAGATCTCAGAGTAGTTGCTGACATAGGTACCGGTTCAGGAGCAATAGCAATCGCCATTTCTTTGAACAGCTCTTGTCAAGTCTATGCAACCGACGTGAATGAAAGAGCGTTGAATTTGGCTCAAAGAAATGCAGAGAAGTTAGGTGCTAAGATTTGTCTTTTCAAGGGTGCTTTTTTGGAACCATTAAAACCTGTGTTGAACAAGGTTGATTTGATTGTCTCAAATCCTCCCTATATTCCAAAAGATGCCGTTCTTCCCAAAGAAGTTTTGATGGAACCAGCGGATGCTTTGTTTGCAGGAGAGGACGGACTCGAATTCTACAGGGAGTTTTTCAGTCAGGTGAATCTGCTGAGGGGCAAAGATGTCCTGATGGAGTTCTCCCCAGAGCAGAAAGATCAGATTGAGAAATTCGGTGTCTTTGGAGAAATTTCATTTTATCACGATCAGTTTGGAAAAGTTAGGTTTTTCCATATCAAGATAAAGTAGTAGAATAGTTCGTGAGGCTAATGACACGAGGTGATCTGCCCTTGAAAAGACTTTTAGGGTACGCAAAGCCATATTTTTGGTTTTTTGCTCTCGCAATAATTATTGTTCTTGTTGCAGCAGTTATAGATTTGCTTCCTCCACAAATTGTGAGACGTGCTATAGATGGTTACATGAACAACTCGACTTTGAACATGCAGGATCGAATTGCTGGTGTCTCAAGGATGGCTTTCGCACTCTTAGGTGTAGTTGGGCTTCAGTTTCTTTTGGGTTATCTGAGTACTTACCTGACATCTTTTCTTGGAAACAAGGTAGTGTACGACATAAGAAGTGAGCTGTACAAAAAAGTTCTTGATCTGCCGATGTCTTTTTTCGACAAAAATCCTTCTGGCAGAATCAACACCAGAATTGTCAATGACACTCAGAATGTTCAAGAGTTCTTTTCCACAGTCATAACGGCGATTGTCAAAGATTTCTTCTTGCTCGCCGGTGTTATCTATTTCATGCTTCAGATTAGCACAAGACTTTTCAGCAATGTCAGTTTCATCTTCCCGATAATCGTAGGTGCAATGGTGTTGTTCAGATACTTTGATCTGAAGGTGTACAGAGAGGTACGAACAAATCTCGCTCGTGTCAATGCCTACCTTGCCGAGCACATAAGCGGTATAGGTGTGATCAAGCTGTTCATGGCTGAAGATTACAAATCCAAGGAGTTCGATTCAGTGAACAAAGATCTGTACAGATCTCTGATAAACCAACTCTACGTCTTTGGAATTTTCAGGCCATTCATCGATCTCATTCATTACTTTGCTCTGAGTGCAATAGTTTGGTTTGGCTCTAAGTACATCATTGGTGGAACGATTCAATTTGGTGAACTCTACGCTTTTGTAGCTTACGTTGACACCTTCATGAGACCTCTTGGTGATATCTCTGAAAAATACGATATCGTTCAAAACACTGTCGCATCTTGCGACAAGATCTTCGCGTTGATGGACGAAGAACCTGAGAAATTGGGAAATCCTTCAGAAGAAAAAGAGATCACAAAAGGAAACCTGAAGTTTGATGGTGTCTGGTTCAGTTATGATTCCCAACGTTGGGTTCTGAAAGAGATCAATGTCTCTTTCAAACCTGGTGAGTTAACAGCTATCGTTGGTGAAACTGGTGCGGGCAAGACTTCGTTGATGAATTTGATAAACGGTCTTTATGTTCCACAAAAAGGTAAGATTTTGATAGATGGTAAAGACATCCTCGAGTACGATTTGCGTAAGATCAGAAAGCAAATTGCGGCAGTTCCACAAGATGTCATACTCTTTTCTGGATCGATACTCGACAACGTGAGATTGTTTCATGAGGAATACACAGAAGACCAAGTTGCTGAAGCGCTCAGAAAGGTCTATGCTTATGACATAATAAGCAAACTCAGTGATGGCATCTACACAAAGATAATTGAAAGGGGTTCTACGCTTTCTGCTGGTGAAAGACAATTGATAGCACTTGCAAGGGCTGTTTTATTCAACGCAAAGATATTGATCTTAGACGAAGCAACGAGTAACATAGACGTTGAAACTGAATCAAGGATAGAGTTGGCGGTCAGAGAACTCTCCAAAGAGAGAACTGTGATAATGATTGCACACAGATTGTCGACTGTGAAGGGTGCAGACAGAATAGTGGTGATTCACGATGGCAAAGTTGCAGAAGAAGGACGGCACAACGAGCTGCTTTCAAAAAGGGGAGTTTACTACAAACTGTACCAAATACAGTTTGCTTCTTGACCTTACAGGGTGTAATTGTTTTCTTTGCATTTTGTTAAATCTCAGCTGAAAAAATAGACAACCTCAATGCTACATTTCGTTGGCTCAAAGGAATTCCTCCTTCAAAAACCTTTCTGAATTGAGTAGCCCAAATTTGGTATTGTATTCTATGAGGTGATGACTTTGTGTCTTGAAGAGATCGAACTCTTCTTGCTCGATATGGATGGAACTTTCTATCTGGGCGACCAGCTACTCCCAGGGGCTTTGGATTTTGTACAGACGATCAGAGATCAGGCAAAGAAGTTTATCTTTCTGACGAACAATTCTTCGAAAAGTCAAAGTGAATACGCCACAAAGCTGAGAAGGTTGGGAGTGGATGTTCAGGAGGATGATATCTTCACATCTGGTGAAGCAACGGCAATCTTCATAAGGGAAAGATATGGACCGAGCAAGGTTTATTTGATAGGCACTCAGTCACTTGCAGAGACATTTCGGCAGTATGGTCATGAGATAGTCGTTGAGAATCCACAGATCGTTGTCTTAGGCTATGATACACAGATTAACTACGAGAAATTGGCTCGAGGATGTTTGTTTCTGAGGAAAGGTTTAGACTACATCGCTACGCATCCTGACATAAACTGTCCATCCTTAGATGGTCCAGTGCCAGATGCTGGATCTTTCATCGCTCTGATAGAGAGATCAACTGGCAGAAAGCCAGATTTCGTAGTGGGAAAGCCCAATTCTTTGATGCTTCAGATGATTGCGAAGAAAACTGGAACAAATCCAGAAAAGATAGCAATGGTTGGCGATAGACTTTACACCGATATGGAGTTTGCGAGAAGATCAAAGATATTCTCTGTACTCGTTTTATCAGGTGAGACGACGTTGAAAGACTTAGAGTCTGCAGACTGGGAACCTGACCTTGTACTTGAGAACATAGGTGAACTTGCCAAAATGCTCAAGGGTGGCTAAGTGTCTTGAAGATCAAGTATCATCTGAGGACGAAGAGAACAGAAGAATTAGTTAATCTCGCACAACAAGGCTTGAAGGAAGCACTAGACCTTCTTGTTGAGAGATACTACCCAATGGTTGTGAAGATCTCTTCGAAGTACTACGCTCCTTGGGCGGAGTTCCAAGATTTAGTTCAAAATGGATTGGTGGGTTTGATCAAAGCTGTATACTATTATCAACCAGACAGGAGTGGTTTTTCATCGTTTGCTTGGAGAAGCGTTGAATCAGAATTGAAATCTTTCATCACATTCCTCAACAGAAAGAAGAACAAAATGCTCACAGAAGCTGTCAGTGTTGATCTTCTAACGAGCGAAGATTCTGATGAAACTGGATACTCTTTTGAAGATCTTTCAACCTCAACTGCACATCAGGCGATTGCTGCTTTAATAATGGATACCGTAAACGAATACCTGACAGATCTTGAACGTGAAATAGTAGATATGTGGATAAGTGGTGCCAGTTATGAGCAAATACAGAGTGATCTGAATGTGAATTTCAAGAAAGTCGATAACACCATTCAAAAGTTGAAAAGATTACTCAGAGAAAAGACAGATCCACTGCTGGTGAGAAGTTTCTTCCAAGATATTTAAGTTTTCCTCCAAATTCTTCTGAGATTTTCTAATTTCTCCAGAACACCGTACTCGACAAGTTCTGTCAAAAGTTTTTCATCATTTCTCTTCAGAATGTACAGATCGAGTGCCTGCATTTCCTCTTCGAGTGCAAGATAACATACTATGAGCATTGCCGTGATTCTCTCATCTTCTACGCCAAGTTCCATGGCTCTTAACAAAAGGAGTTTTGCGTTGTCGTATCTCTCCAAGTTGAGAAGCGTCGACGCAAGATTCACATAAGCTGGTGTGTAATTGCGATCCAGTTCAACGGCTTTCTGATAGCACTCGATGGCTTTCGCGATTTGTTCCATTCTTCTGTACACATTTCCAAGATTGTTCAAAACTTCTGGTGAGTGATAGAGTCTCAAGCACTCTCTGTAGAGTCTTTCTGCCTCTTTTAGATCACCTTTTTCTGCAGCTTCATAAGCTTGCCTGAATAACTCTTCCATCACTTGATCAGTCCTCTGGTGTAATAGATTGTATCTGAGTAGAGCTCTTTTCCTAATCTCAGTTGCACAGTCACAGCTGTGATATCAGATGGCAATGGTCTTGTGCGGCTGAAAGATATTCGATACACAGGTTGCCATATTTCAGTGGGTGAAGAAAGCATACCAGCTCCTCCTGATAACAATACGAACTCCGTTGGATTCGATCTGGAAAAGATCTTCACGTTCTTGCCACGCAAGGTTACTAAATCTGTCTCTTTGTAGTTTTCAGGTGAATTTTCAAAGAATACGCCATGAGCTAAGCCTCTTTTGATAAAAGGCAATGTTTTCTCGAAGAAACCTTTTTCACCTTTCAACCACTGTAGTTTAGAGTATTCCACAGATAGGTTGAAGAATACGGGACCACCGCCTTCGCGCACCTCAAGAAAGTCTTTCAGACAAGGTATAGGGTCTCCGTATATACTTTCAGTTCTAACACTCAGTTTTAGATTTTCGTTCTCGAAACTCAATGTGTCAACTTTCACGATGATCGGTTCTTCAGATTTCATCGGTTTGACGGTCACGGTATTTGATTTCCAGTTCAGAAGGATGAGATAAGGGTAGAAGTACTCGAAAAAGACAGTTCCATCCGGGACACGATAGAGATCGCTCACTGTGTTGTCTCGAAGTACTGAAAGTCTGAAGTCTTTCGTCAGGATTATTGGATCACCTAAAATGGTTGTCTCAAAGCACCAAGCGCCATGTGCAGGAATGCTTTTGATTTTTTTGAGAGAAAAGTCATAGTAGATCAGTTGGTCTGACATCACATCGAGAATCCAGAAGCCATAGGGTGTCAATTCGATATCATTGATGATGAAAAAGTCACCGAGTGAAAGAAATTTCACAGTCTTCCCGTCGTAGACAAAGACCCTGTCTACATCACTGCCCCAAAGTCTGCCAATTCTATCGAAACCGGCGAGAATGGGATTTATAAAACCATCGTATAAAACTTGTTCTGAACTGGTTTTCATATCGTAAAGAAGGAGTCTACCATCACCACTCAAATACAGTTCTCCTTTGGGTGAGACCGCCATGCTCGATGGAGTTGTTCTCAGTTTGGTAATTTCATATCCATCTTCGGTAGTACGAACCAATCTCTTGTTGGCTTTGTCTGCTATAACTAAGGAATTTTCCAGAAAACCGGCACAATTTGGTGTGTAAAAGTACTCTATGCCTTTGATGAATCCGTCGAACTGAAGAGTCTCTTGCTGAACGGCAGGCGTTGAAAACTCCAAAGGCTTGAGCAGCGTGTCAATCTCTTTGAGGAGGGAAAGGACCTCCGGTTTGCCGGGACTGATCACCAGGATAGTTTTCAGGTCTTCTTGTGCCTTTTCAACGGCCCGCATGTCGATGTCTATTTTGGAGGTGAAGAACCAGAATTCTGGAATATCAGAAACATAGATCAAACCTGATAAAGCATCATCCATGAGACTTTTGGCTTTTATGACGTCGCCTTCATACCAGTACGAAAGCGCCTGAGAAAAAAGTTCACGAGCTTGCTCTTCGTTTATTATGGAGAAACTGATGACGCAAAAAACGATCGATAAGCTAAAAATAATGAACTTTCTCATATCAGCGCCTCTTTCTGAACATTGATATGAGATCTGTTTTTCTTTCTGTACCTTTTAAGAGTCTTTCTATGTTTTCTGAGTGTCTCAAAGTTGCAAGGGTTGCCAGAAGCAAAAAGAGTACGGCAATGTCTCTGTTGAAAAGAAATGTAACCAGTGCTGCACAGTACATTCCAATGATCGAAGCCAGAGAGACATATTTGATGTACAGAGTGAGGCTTATCCATACACCTAAGAAGACAAATCCAGAGAGTGGGTATATCGCGAAAAAGACACCCGTTGTACTCGCTACGCCTTTCCCTCCTTTGAATTTCAAAAAGATGGGAAAATCATGACCGAGTACAGCAAAGATTGCCGCAATACCAATATAATGAGGATCGTACATGAAGATTCTCGAAACTATTAGCACTGGGATAAAGGATTTGAGTGCATCGAGAATCATACACGTCATGCCAATCAATGGGCCTGCTGCTCTCAATGCGTTTGTCCCACCAACATTACCGCTTCCCACATTCCTCACGTCTACTTTTTTCAATTTTGGGAGTATATAACTAAAGGGTACTGCGCCACAGATGTAAGAAATCACCCCGACCAAGAGGTAATTCATCTATTCTCCCTACCTTTGAAAATAAGAATTATAGGAGACCCACAGAAAGGATAGACCGTTTCTCTTATGAGTCGTTGCAATGTCCTTGAGACAGTTTCAGTAGCTTGCTCTTTTTTATTAACTTGAACGACGAATTTCGGTGGTTTTGCTTTCACTTGTCTAACAGAGTATATTCTGAGTTCTCCTTTGGAAAGGTTGGGGGCAAGAAGAGAAAGCTGCGATACCAGTTTACTCAGTTGGTTTTGGGGTATCTTTTTCGAATAAGATTCGTATGCTTCGTCAATTGCCTCTATGAGTTGTTTTAAACCAACTTTTTTCACCGCACTGGTGAAGACGATTCGACAGAAGTTTGCAAATGGCATCTGTGAATGAAAGATCTCTTCATACTGTCTTTTTGAAACCTGACTCAAATCGAATTTGTTCATCACACAGATCATCGCTCTACCGTTGCTCAGTATCAGATCTGCTATTCTTTTGTCTTGATGAGTAATACCCTCTGTTGCATCCATTACGAGCAAGACTACATCGGCTGATTCTATGGCGTCTATAGTTCGGCTCACACTGAAACGTTCAACTGTTTTTCTTTCGATTCTACTCTTACGCCTCATTCCGGCGGTGTCCACGAAAATGTATTTTTTACCTCCTATCTCTGCGACCTCATCGATTGGATCTCTTGTTGTTCCAGGAATGGGCGTCACTGTCGCTCTGTCTTCACCAACCAAGGCGTTGAACAGAGAAGATTTGCCAACATTTGGTTTACCAACAATTGCTATCGATGGCAGAGACTCTTGATCTGCTTTCTCAGAAGCAAAGTTGTTTTCTTTCAGAAATTTCACAATCTTATCGAGCAGTTCGTCGGTGCTTTTTCCGTGTTGTGCGGAGACGAATACATAATCTTCAAAACCTAATCTTAGAAACTCTGAGAGATTGCTTTCGATAAGCGACATGTTCTCAGCTTTGTTTATCACGAGTATCACTTTCTTACCTGTCTTTCTCAGTTGGTCTGCCACATACTCATCGTCTGATGTTATACCGCTTCTTCCATCGACAACGAAAAGTATCAAATCTGCTTTTTGAAAGGTTTTGAATGCCCTTTCACGCATCGCCTCAAGCATTGGATCGTTTGTCTTTTCAAAGACACCGCAGGTATCGTACAATGTGAAAACGGTCTCGTCATAACTGACGAGACCTTTTACTGCATCCCGCGTAACGCCATCGAGCTTTTCTGTTATTGCCTTCCGTCTTCCTATCAATCTGTTGAAAAGAGTGGACTTCCCAACATTTGTTCTGCCGGCAATTACAACAACAGCCATCAGCCTTTCATCCTATCACCAAGCGTTTTTTGGTTCGATTCTCCACCGATCGTTTTCTTGTAATCTTCGTAAGCTCTCTTTTCTTCAAGTTTTTTCTGGCTCACCAAGACCTTTCTTCTCTCAGGTATGAGTCTTAGAACTAAAACCTCTACTTCATCGCCTTCTTTCAGATCTTCATGAGCATGTCCAGATGGCATCAACCCTTCTACTGAGAAATCGTTCAAAAAGACAATGAATCCAGAGTTGACCTTTGACTTAACAGTTGCTTTGACAACAGAGTCTTCATTCAGTTTAGTGAGTACTTCTTCCCACGGGTCAGATGTCAGCTGTTTTATACTCAGTCTCATTCGTCTTTGTTGTTGATCGATGGAAAGGATCTTTACGTCGACTCTTTGTTTCTCTTTCAGGAGTTCTGATGGATCCTTTATCTTGTTCCAGGAGAGTTCTGATTTTGGTACAAACCCACTCACGCCATCTTCGATTTCCACTATAGCACCGGTTGAAAGTACTCTCTGTACAACTCCGCTCACAACACTTCCCTCAGGATATTTCTCTGCAACATTCTCCCATGGATCGCCCTTAGCTTTCTTATAGCTTAAGGAAATTCTACGCTTTTCAGGATCTATTTCAACTACTTCAGCCTGCACTAACTGTCCAACCTTGAAATATTTGTGAAGATCGGCCTTTTTGCTGCCCCAAAAGATTTCCGAGATGTGTATTAATCCATCAAGACCAGGCTCAAGATTTATAAAGACACCGAAAGGCAGAATGCTCTTCACTGCACCTTGTACTATCGTTCCAACAGGGTACTTCTCGGAGACTTTCAACCAAGGATCTGGTTCAAGTGCTTTCAAACTGACGGTCACAGAACCTTTTGTTTCGTCCAATTCTATTATCTTGATCTTGATCTTTTCTCCCTTTTTCAAGATGTCTGCAAAAGAAACCGATGGATCGTGGGAGAGCTCAGTTCTCGGCAAAAAGGCTTTTACTATACCCAAATCGAGTATGGCATGATCTTCAGAAATCTGTTCAACAACTGCGAGAACCTCATCACCGACTTTGTGAGAGTTGAAGAAATCACGTCGCAGTTGCTCTACAAGTGCTCTTCTTGAAACAACAACTCGCTGTCGTTTCCGGTCCACGGTGTACTCGATTATCAGGAACTCCATTTCCTCGTCTGGAATTGCTTGATCCTTTCTGAGCAGAGAGTGTGATCCTGGCAAGAATGCGCTGAGGACACCCTGAATATCAACTTGATAGCCTCCAGAAACCGCCTGAACTATCTTACCTTTGATCGGTGTCTTTGTTTCATAAGCCTTCTTTAGTGAGTTTCGTACCTCTCTTGCAAAGGGCTTTCTTTCGGAGAGGACAGCATAACCTTCCTCATCGTTGATTTTGAGTATCTGAGCTTTGATTTTTTCACCTAATCTGTAAGTAGTCGCCGGGCGTACGAGCTCGTTCTGGGGTATCATTCCTTCTTGCTTACCTCCGAAATCAACGGAGATTCCTTCGGCTGGGTTGATTCTGGTCACCGTTGCTTCTACGATCTGACCTGGACTGTTCTCGGAGATGTCCAGGTACTCTTCAAAATTTTCCATCCTTTCTTGTTTCTCGCTCATTTCTTTTCCCTCCTATGAAGAATTTTGCCGATGAGTATTTCCAAGTCTTCTTTGGGCGTTGAAGTGCCTGTGACAATACCTATAGTGTTTATACCACTTAAATCAGTTTTCTCCACTTCTGAAGGATCTTCGATATGCACAACCCTCGTTATCTTTGAAGCGATCTTTGCAAGTTTGGAGGTATTTGAACTGTTCTTGCCACCTAAAACTATCACCAAATCACTTTCCTGTGATATCTTTTTTGTTTCTCTTTCCCTCCTTGCTGTCACATCGCATATCGTGTTTATGACACGTAATTCTTTGTAAACAGACATTTGAATTGAGCTTAAGACAAACGTGTTGAATTCTTCAACAGACATTGTGGTCTGTGATAATATACAACTCTTCGCTTCTAACACAACAGGTTCGGTCGTGATCAAGGCAGTTGGTGCATAACTGACCAGTGCATTCATTTCAGGATGATCTTTCTTACCAAAAATGAAGACTCTGTAACCTGATTGGTACATCTGCTGAGCAGTTTTGAACAGATTCAAAACAATTGGACAAGTTGTATCAACAACTTTCTTAAAAGTCTCTTTAGCTTTCTTTATCTCTTCTTCTGGAACGCCATGTGCGCGTATTATCAAGACAGAATCCTTTGCATCTTCTGGAATCTCTTTTTCTATGACTTCAACTCCCTTTTGCTTCAGAGATTGTATAACTGTTTTGTTGTGAACCAACTCACCGAGTGTGTAAACTCTTTCGTTCTTGGAAATCTCGCTCAGTGCTATCTCTAAGGCGCGGTTAACACCAAAGCAAAAACCTACATCTTCAGCAACGATCATTCTCACAGTTCATCCTCCTGAGTACAATCTCACAGATCTCTTGAACCACTTCTTCTATACTCTTGTCTGTTGTGTCGATGACTATGGCGTCCTCAGCTGGTCGAAGTGGTGCAAGTGATCTTTTGGAGTCTTGTTCATCTCTCAATCTGATCTGTTCTGCTACTTCTTCAAAGGTGAGATCAACACCCTTGTGGCACAGTTCTTTGAGTCTTCTTCGAACGCGTTCTTCGAAGGACGCTGTGAGAAAGATCTTCACCTGTGCGTTTGGAAGGACCACTGTTCCTATGTCTCTCCCATCGACTACGAATCTTCCACCTTTACATATATTTCTTTGAATCTCTGTCAGCTTCAACCTTACTAAGGGATTTACAGCAAAATCAGAAGCAAGTTTTCCTGCCTGAGCAGTTCTTATCTGTTCTTTTAGCTTCTCACCATTGAGGTACAGGTCGCCTGAATTGTAAAAAAACTCTATCTCATCGAGGGCTTTTGACAGATCATCTGAGGGCGAAAGATTTTTTGAGTGCAAATAAATGCCGACAGCTCTGTACATAGCACCGGTGTCTAAGTAGTTCAACTTCAATTTTTTTGCAACAAGCTGCGCCACAGAAGATTTTCCAGAACCAGCAGGACCATCTATTGCTATGAGAAGTTCCTTCAATTCACGCTTCCTCCGGTACATCAACGATTTTGAATACTTTGTCAAGTCGCGTCATCTCAAAGATACGCTTGACATTTTGTCTCAAGCCAGCCAAAACGAGTTCTTTTCCCAATGTTCTCGTATCTTTCAGAAGTGAAACCATCGTACCAAGCCCGGCACTGTCGATATAGGGAACGTTTGACATGTCGATCACTATTTTTGCATTACTTGATTTTTCAAGTTTCTCCTTAATCGTTTTTTTGATGTCAGCAGAATGATATGCGTCAAAGTCACCTTCTACTCTGCAGATCAACATGGCTTTGGCTTCTTCAAACTTCACCGAAATATCGTTCATCATCAATCGCCCCCTAAGTTTATCTTGAGTTCCTTCAGCTGTCTTTCACTGACTATGTCCGGTGCTCCCGTAAGCGGACAAACACCGCTCGAAGTCTTCGGAAATGCTATCACATCACGTATCGAAGAGACACCACACATTATGGCAACAAGTCTGTCCAAACCAAGCGCTATGCCACCATGTGGTGGTGCGCCGTACTGAAAGGCTTCCAACAAAAATCCGAACTTTACTTTGATTTCCTCCTCGGTCAGTTGCATCAACTCGAAGACTTCTCTTTGAAGCTCTGCATTATGAATTCTAACACTTCCCGACCCCACTTCAAAGCCGTTTATGACAATGTCATAAGATTGTGCCCTTATTTTAGAAAGATCGCTACCCCTATACTCTGCCAAGTCTTCAAGGTTTGGCATTGTGAAAGGATGATGTTGTGCAACGAATCTTTTTTCTTCATCGCTGTATTCAAACATTGGAAAATCTATCACCCAGAAGATATCAAAACCAGATTTGAGATGTGAATAGAATTGTTCGCCAAGGCTCTTTCTGATCTCTCCAAGGGCATTGTTGACATCGGTGTTCTTCCCTGCTGCGATTATACACACATCTTCTGGCTGCATCGAAAGATCTTTTGACACCGCTTCATAGCTCTTCTGCAGGTGTTTCAATGCAGCACCACGCATAGCGCCATTGGCATCTATTGCGAACCAGAGAACTCCACCAGCACCGAAGGCTTTCGCGAGCTGATCGAGTTCGTCTGCCAACTTTCTTGTCATCTTCTGCGCAAGACTCTTTGCTACAAAACCTTTAACAACACCATCGCTTTTCAAGACATTCAAGACCACATGGTAATCACAATCTCTGAAGAACTCACTGAAATCTTTAAACTGCATCTGTATTCTTCGATCTGGTTTGTCTGACCCATAGGTGTTCATGCAATATTCATAGGTCAGTCGGTCGAGTTTTTCAGGTAGTTCAACGCCCAAAACCTCTTTGAAGACGTACCTGAGCATACCTTCTGTGACTTGCATGACATCTTCCCTCGTGTTGAAAGACATCTCTATATCGATCTGTGTGAACTCAGGTTGTCTGTCTGCTCTCAAATCTTCATCACGGAAACATCTCACAATCTGAAAATATCGATCTAATCCGCTCAGCATCAACAATTGCTTGAAGAGTTGTGGTGATTGTGGCAGGGCATAGAAGGTACCGGGCTTAAGCCTTGAGGGAACCAAGAAGTCTCTCGCTCCTTCTGGTGTACTCTTTGTCAGAAAGGGCGTTTCGACTTCTATAAATCCTTGCGCTCCTAAATACTTTCTTACAGCCTGGGCAACTTTGTGTCTTGTTATAATTCTGTCCATGGCTTCTGCTCTTCGAAGGTCGATGTAGCGATACTTCAATCTGACGTCTTCGGCGGGCAATTTTGTTTCACCTGGGTAAAATGGCAGGTCCTTGCTCGGTGAAGAAAGAAGATTCACTCTTTCAGCGAAAACCTCAATTTCACCGGTTGAGAGGTCTTTGTTCACTGTTTCTTTTGGTCTTGCTTTGACAGTGCCTTCGATTTGAACTACAGCCTCTCTGCGTAGATCAACTTGTATCTTTGGTGACAATATGACTTGGGTTAGACCATACCTGTCTCTGAGCATTATAAACTTCACGCCACCAAGGTCCCTGATCCTATCAACCCATCCAGCCAAAGTGACTCTTCTTCCAACATCCTGAAGACTAAGTTCGCCGCAGGTATGAGTTCTCAACATTTTTCATCCTCCTATTTTTGCCTCGAATACTATATCATTGTTCTTGGAAATAATATATCACGTATGAGCAGCTGTGAGCAGTACAACTGGCGTAAAAAGGAGGTGTGACTGTGAAATTCTCATCTTTTGTCTACAAGAGGCCCGATCTGGAACAACTCAAGGGAAGATTCCAAGAACTGGTTAGCAAATTGAGAACGGCAAGAAATTCAGTACAGACAAGAGAGGTCGTCGATGAGATCAATAAGATCAGGGAGGAGTTTTCAACGGCTTTTGTCATTTGCTCGATTCGTTATTGCATGAACACGAAGGATGAATTCTACAAGAAGGAGAAAGACTTCTTTGACAGTGCAACACCTGTTGTTGAAGGTTTGTCGACAGATTATTACAGAGCTCTACTCCAATCGCCTTTTAGAGAAGATCTTGAGAAGATCTATGGAAAGCAACTTTTCAACATTGCAACACTTGCGATCAAAACCTTCAAACCAGAAATCCTTGAGGATCTCATCGAAGAGAATAAGCTTTCAACTGAATATTCAGATCTTGTTTCTTCTGCACAGATAGACTTTGAAGGAAAAAAGTTGACCCTACCACAACTCAGAGCTTATATGCTCTCTGAAAAAAGAGAGATTCGTAAGGCTGCAGCCGAGGCAATTTATTCCTTTTTTGCCGCAAAGGAAGAAAGTTCAGACCAGATATACGATAAACTTGTCAGGCTGAGAACGAAGATCGCACACAAATTGGGTTATGGTTCTTTCACACAGCTTGCTTATGATAGGCTCACGCGGTCAGATTACGACACAAAGAAGGTGGAGAAGCTCAGAAGAGCGGTGAAAAAGTATATCGTGCCCGTTGTGGGGAAGTTACGTGAAAAACAAGCGGTACTGTTGGGTGTTGAAGGACTGAAATACTATGATCTCTCTGTTTTGTCAAAGGAAGGAAATCCAAAACCGAGGGGCAATGAAGATCAAATCGTCGCCAGGGCAAAGCAAATGTATGAAGAGATGTCCAAGGAGACAGGTGAGTTTTTCAATTTCATGTTAGACAATGAATTGTTAGATCTGAAGAGCCGCGAAGGGAAGTACCCTGGAGGATTCTGCAACTTCATTCCAGAGTACAAAGCTCCGTTCATATTTGCGAATTTCAATGGCACAGAACACGACGTGGAAGTACTGACTCACGAAGCGGGACATGCATTTCAGGTTTTCAGAAGCAGAAACTACGAAATACCTGAGTACCATTGGCCAACTCTTGAAGCGTGTGAAATTCATTCCATGAGTATGGAATTCTTTGCTTGGCCATGGATGGAGTACTTTTACGAGGATGAAGCTGACAAAGCAAGGCTTGTTCATCTGTGGGGAGCGATCAACTTCATACCTTATGGTACTGCAGTTGATGAGTTTCAACACCGAGTTTATGAAAGTCCAAATCTCACACCAAGAGAGAGAAGGTCTCTGTGGAGAGAAATAGAAAAGATCTACATGCCTGAGATTGACTACGATGGAAACAAATTCTTGGAAAGTGGTGGTAGATGGCACCAGCAGATGCACATCTTTGAAAGTCCTTTTTATTACATCGATTATGTCTTGGCTCAGATCTGTGCCTTCCAATTTTGGGCAAGGTCGCAGAAAGAAAGAGATGCCTTCAGAGATTACGTGAAACTCTGTGATATGGGAGGTTCTCTACCATTCACAGAACTGCTAAAGGTGGCAAATCTTTCCTCACCATTTGAAGAAAAGACCATAGAATTCGTCGCGAGTGGAGTTTCAAACTGGATTGATTCACGTTAACAGCATTGAGTAAAGTTGATCAAAGTTCTTGGCTGTTTTCTCGCCATTTTCATGAATGCCGGTGTAGTCAAAGAGGATGAAATCTACGCCGGCATTCTTTGCAGCAAGAGCATCTGTTTGAGGATCGTCCCCGATGTAAACTGATTTGTTCAAAGGAACACCACTGATCTCTTGAGCTTTGAAAAAGAGTGCTGGGTCTGGTTTCGGTTTTCCGACTTCTTCAGAGGTTAAGATGAACTCGAAAAATCTATCGAGGCTGAGTAACTTTGATCTACTCTCTTGAACTGTTTTCACACCGTTGGTCAACACAGCCATTCTTTGTTTTCTCTTTTTAAGCTTTTCTAATAGATCTTCTGCTCCTGGAAGAAAATAGGCAAGATGTGAAAGAGTTTCCAAATATCGTTGAGCGATCCTTTTGACATCAAGGTTTTTCGCGCGGATGCTGTCGAGGAACTCTTCAAATCGCGCAAGAACTATGTATTCTTTGTCGTACTTACCTTGTGAAAAGGCAAGCCACCATTTTTTGTTGATCTGCGTGTAGAGAGTTATCTGCTCTTGTGTCAAAAAAATACCATGGTCTTTGAAGGTGTTGTAAAGAGCTTCCTTTTCAGAACGTGAAAAATCCAAAAGGGTGTTGTCCAAATCAAAGTAGACCATCTCATACTTCATTTTCTTTCACCGCTGACTATTTTCAAAACTGTCTGCCAAGTCCTTTCTGGGTCGTCTGGTGCGATGCTACTTATGTGTTCGCACGCGTAGACACCCCAAAAGAGTAACGAGTCTATTTTGTGGCTTTTTATGGTTGAATATCCTTCAAAGAGTTCTCCCTCTCTTCCCGCAGGTACTTTGAAACCTTGCAGCCACATATGACTTTGCTTGTTGTACTTCTGTGAGAGTGTCTCTATCTTTTTGGTAGCCTCTTCTACAAATGGGTTAACTTGAAGTCCAAAGGCAAACCAATATGGATCTGTACCAATGTTATCTATGAAATCAAGTCTGGCTATATGCTCGAAATCCCTGATACCGAAGAGTTCCATCTCGAATGGGAGAAAACAAACGATGTTCTGCAAGCCTTTTTGCTTGGCATACTTGGTCAAATCTGAGAAAAACTCAACGACAGTATCATTTCTGAAGCCAGCAACATCTTCGTTATATTCAAATGGCATTTGATAGCCATACTTTTCTTCGAAGAGTTTCTTACACCTGTTGCATCTACAAGTCCACACAGAGGGAAAGTCAGTGAATGGTGAAGGAATGTGAAAATGTGGTTCATCCCAAAAGATTGCGTCAAAACCAGCATCTTTGGTAGCATCGATCCATTGTTTCATCTGTTCTCTGAAACTTTGTGAATTGAAGCAAACAGCTCCCTTTTGCCTGCCGTCGTTACCCACCTGTGCCTGATCCATGTTGTGTTGCAGAAAGCCACTGAAAGCTTCGCCACCGAAGACACCACCCCATCCCCACGGGTCTGCCCAGATCTCAAAACCCATATCTTTACTGATCTTTGCAATATCTCTCATCGTCTTTTCGTAGAATTTGAAGTCGTTTTCGCTGTAAGTGTGTACGATTATTTCAAAACCATCCTTCTTGAGAACTTCGAGATCTTTTTTGACATACCAAGACATTCTGTTTCCAAAATAACTCACACCAAATCTCATATCTCTTTACCCCTCTCTTTTAGAAATTCAGTGACTTCACTTCGAGTAGGTATAGAACTCTGTGCGCCTTTCCTCGTGACACTGATTGCGGCTGCCGCATTTGCAAAGATCAGCGCCCTTTCGACATTCCCTGTTTTCTCAAATTCAACAGCAAAGGCTGCGTTGAAGATATCCCCTGCCGCTGTGCTGTCTATGGGATTCACTTTGAAGGCCTTCAGTCTCATCGTTCCAAGTTCTCCTATCAGCAAACAACCTTTATCACCCATTTTGACTATCACATTCTTACAGCCTCTTTTGAGCAAGATCTTTGCTCCTTCTTCGGGAATCTTTGAACCTGTTAAAATGAAGAGTTCTGTCTCGTTGGGTGTGACAAAATCGACGTATTGAAGAATCGAAAGATCTATATTCTGTGCCGGTGCTGGATCGAAGATCACAGTTTTTTCATTCTCTTTGAACAGTTTTGAAGCCTCAAAGGTTGTTGAAAAAGAGATCTCATTCTGCAGCAGAAGTATCTGAGCTTTCAAAAGTTCATTTGTATGTTCTCTGAGGAGTTCGGGCGTGAGTGCGGCGTTCGAACCTGGATAGATTATTATTCTGTTCTCACCATTTGTGGTGATCTCTATCATGGCGAAACCGTTTGGAAGCTGAGTTCTAACAACGTATCTTTCAACTCTTGCTTTGGCAAGTTCACCGTAAGAAAAGTCACCATTTCCATCGTTACCAACACAAGTGAGGAACATCACATCACCGCCGAGTTTCTTACAAGCAACGGCTTGATTTGCCCCTTTGCCTCCTGCAAATCTCTCAAAAGAAAGACAAGGTTGTGTTTCTCCTGGTTTTGTGAACTCTTTTACCGTCAAAACCAAATCGACATTGTTACTACCAACTACTGCGATCACTCTTGCACCTCCTAAGAAGAGTCTATCACGATGGACCAATCTGCTGGTTTGTGGTTTAATATTCTTTGAGAACAAGAAATGGGAGGGTTGGTTTTGAACGACGAAAGCACAGAAATAACGTTGAAAGATATTATTCTGATCTTCAAAAGACGTTTATGGTTGTTCATCTCGATCTTTTTGATCACCTGTTTTGCCACTTTGATCTATCTTTTGTTTTTTGCCAAGCCTGTCTACACTGCGACGACACAACTGCTCGTTTCTGCTGGTGGACAGACAGCAGGTATCTCTACTCAGTTGACACAGCTGTTGGGTGTTAGTAGTGTCGGAGGTATGAGCGCAGATCTCTCTACAGAGACTGAATTGATCAAGAGCCGTGTGAATATAGAAAAGTTGGTCCAGCAACTGAATCTTTTAGAGTTTTTCAAATCTAAAGCAAAGAAAGGCAGTAAGGTAGACCTACAAGATGTTGTTGGTGTGATTACAAAAAAATGGATCAAAATCGAAAACATCAAGGGCTCGAGAATAATCGAGGTTTCTGTTGAAAATGAAGATCCACAGCTTGCCGCAAAGGTAGCAAATACTTTGGTCGATCTCTATTTAGATATGAGAAGTAGACTTACAACGAACGAATCCGCTGCAAAGTTGAATTTCATTGAATCTCAGTTGCCGCGTGTTGAGCGGGAGTTGAAGGACGTTGAAGACAGGATAAAGAAGTTCAAAGAAGAAAACCAGATATACGCGCTGAGCGATCAAGCTGCAAATTTGGTCAAGTACATAGCTCAGTTTGATGCAATGGTGAACGAGAACCTGTTGAAGATTCAGCAAACAAAAGCTGGCATAAAAGCGGCAGAGGATATGCTCAAAAAGGTTGACCAGAAGATTATTTCTTCCGAAACAATAAGTACCAACCCAGTTGTTCAACAGCTTCGCTCAAAACTTGTCGATCTACAGGTGCAGCTGTCTGCATTGCTCCAAAGCTATTCAGAGGATGACAGAAGGGTAGTCTCGCTTAAAAAACAGATCGAAGAAACGCAAGAACTTTTGCAGAAAGAGATAGCAAAGGTCGTCAGTGCAGAAGTACAGACGATTAATCCTGCATATTCAGAGCTCTACACAAATGTGATACTCAAACAAACCGAACTGCAGGTTCTGGAAGCTTCACTGAGTGCGGTGCAAAAGATGCGCGATGAGTACCTTAAGAAAGCATCAATCGTCCCAACTGTTGAACAGAAACTCTTTGAACTTGAAAGGGAAAGGCAAGCAAAGCAGACAACTTACTTAGCTCTTCTGGCTCAGTACGAACAAGCCAGAATTGGTGCTGCAGGTACTGTGGACAACGTCAGAGTGGTGAGCAGCGCTATTGTGCCAAACAGACCTTCAAGCCCAAACAAACGTTTGATACTCGCAGTTGGGGGCGTGCTCGGTATTTTCCTGGGTCTTCTGGGTGTTTTTATTCGTGATGTCACCGACAAGAAATTTAGAACAAAAGACGAGATAGAAAGAACCTTTCCAAAGATGATCCTGGGCAAGATTCGATCTTCAAAGGCACCTTTTACTGAAATTCTTAGCGATGATAAAGCACTTGATGAGCTCAAACAGATCGCAGTAAAAGTGTGTAGTAACTCTTCGGGGCATGGGATTGGCGTTACAAGTCTTGAGCCAAGAGAAGGAAAGACCTTCGTTGCAATCAACTTGGCTTACGTTTTGTCAAGGATGTCTCAAAGAGTTTTGTTGGTCGATCTAAACTCTTGCGCGCCAAGGTTGAAAGAAATCTTTCTCAAGAATCATGAACACCCTGGTTTACTGGCTTTCTTGAATGGCAGAAAGTTGGAAGAGTGTCTCTTCAGCCCTTCGGAGAATCTTGATCTACTACTTCTCGAAAGAAAAGATGAATGGTTGATGAGTAATTCGAAATTACCACAGATACTCGCAGAACTTTCACAACACTACGACAAGGTAATCATAGAGATACCACACTTGACAACTGCCGATGGTTTGCTCGCGGTACAGATTATCAAAAAGATCATCATCGCTGTTAAGCTGAACAGCACAAAGAAGGAGTTAGCTGCTCACTTAGAAGAGAACGGTGTGAAAGACAAATTGCTCGGACTGGTTCTTCAAGAAAGATGATAAACGAAGTAAGTTGTAAAAGAATCATCACACGTACCAAGATACCGGTTGCAAAATATGTGATCAATCCGTACATTGGTTGTTCTTTTGGATGTCTTTATTGTTATGCGCAGTTCATAGGTCCTTTCAAGTACACCAGTTCCAAATGGGGTAGAGATCTTTGGGTGAAGGTGAACGCAGCAGATCTCATTGAAAAGGAATTGCCTAAGGCTTCGGGTGATTTCTTTCTGTCCAGTGTGTGCGACCCATATCAGCATGTTGAGAAAAATTATCAGTTGACCAGAAGGATCTTGCAGATTTTGAGATCACACTTTCGAGAGGCTCACGTCATGACAAAGTCAACGCTTGTAAGTAGAGACATAGATCTGTTGAGAGATCTTTCCGTGACAGTTACCATCACAACAGATCGAGAGGATGTCAGAAAGATCCTTGAGCCTGGTGCACCACCGGTGGAAGAGAGACTGAGCACTTTGAAGAAACTCAAAGAAAATGGTATCAAAGTTTCAGTCTTTGTCGGTCCAGTTTTGCCAATGAATCCAGAAGATCTGGCAAAACAACTGTCAAAGTATGTGGATAAAGTCTTCCTTGATGCGCTGAATTACCACAGACTCGTGAGCTCAGTGTATACAAAATATGGTTGGCAAGAGTGGCTTACAAAGGAGAAATTCTTCGAAACGGTGGAAGTTTTTGAGAGAGTCTTTGGAAAGAACGGTGTTAGGTACTGACTAGTGCAGTAGTAAAACAATATAGGCGTCTCAACAGGGTTTCATGTGCTGAAGATTCTGTTTTCTAACATGTATTCTGCCGCTCCGATCAAGATTGCATCGGGATTGTTGAGAGATTTTCTGATGAAGATCTCAAAGCCATAAAACCTTTCTCTGACGATTCGTTCTACCTCGTGGAGTACATTTTCACCAAAGATGGCGTATCTGCCTCCAATTACAAAGTGGTAGACATCAACAGTAGAGACGACATTCTGAACGATCGTTGCCAGCAACCTTGTAAGTTGTTCTTCATTGAACTTTCCTTGAACTAAGTGATTTTTCAAAAGTTTGGTGTAAAATTCCCCAGTAGTGATCAAAGGATTACTGTTGTAGATCATCTTGCCTATTTCTCCAGCATAACCTCGATTTCCTTTGAAGAGTGATTTTTCCAAAATCATTCCACCGCCCAAGCCGTCACCTAAATGTACGTAAAACATGTTTGCAACCTCTTCTTCCATACTCATGAACTCACCGAGTGCGGAAAGATTTGCATCGTTCTCAACAGTCACAGGTAATTTGAATCTTTTCTGCAGATACTCAACAAGGCGAATATTCTCCAAACCCTTTATCAGGCTGCTGCTGATTCTCCCAGTCACAGGGTCCAAAACACCGGAAACAGCGATACAGATTCCAAGGATTCGTGAATTTTCGAGTTGCTCGAGGCTCTCATTGATCTGTCCAATCATTTGTTCAAGCCCTGTGTATATCTCCTGCTCCATGGTGAAATCTTTAACCTGCTCCACCTTCAGTAGGCTGTTCACCAAAGCTACTCGCACTGAATAACTCGATAGGTCTACTGCAACAACGCGTGCAGCAGATGGGTTGATCTTCAACAAAATAGGAGGTCTTCCACCAGATGAAGGTCCTTGAGAAGACTGCAAGATTATCTTTGCAGTGATGAGCGGCTTAAGCAACTCAGAGATGGTTGAAGAGTTGACATTCAACTTCTTGGCAACCTGTGACTTAGAGACAGGCTGATGCTTGAGTACTTCTTTGAGCACAACTCTCAGATTGTTTCTTCTTAAGTAAGAGCTGTTTCTTATCTTGCTCATCTGCTTCACCGTTTGAATTCTACCACAAAATTGATATTTTTGAGACTTTTTACAAGACTTGACATAAGTATAAAAAATATGCTATAGTTCATTTTAGTCGACAAGAGGGGGAGGTGTTCCTATGAGAAGGTTGGCTGTGTTGATAGTCCTGGCAGCTGTTGTTCTTTCTTTTGCCGCTACAAAGATTCGATTCTCTTTCTGGGGTTCACCTGCAGAATTGCCTCCATATCAAGAAATTGTAAAACAGTTTCAGAATGAAAACCCAGATATTCAGGTTGAGATCATCAACTATCCTTGGTCGACGTACTTTGACAAGATTCAGGCAATGATGGCTGCAGAAGATGCGCCCGATGTCATGTTTCTGCACACCATACCGAGTTGGGCGGCAAAGGGTGTCTTGGAGGATCTCACACCGTACATTGAGAAAACAAGCTTTCCAGCGATGGCTTACAACCAAGAGTTGCTGAGCACTTTCACCTACAAAGGAAGAATCTACGGTTTCCCACGAGACAACGATACAACTGTGGTCTTCTACAACAAAGCGCTCTTTGACGAAGCTGGTGTCTCTTACCCTGATTATTCTTGGAACTGGCAGAAGTTCCTTGATGCAGCGAGAAAGTTGACTAAGGTTGATTCACGCGGCAGGGTCACTCAGTGGGGCGTTGTGCTCGAGAGAAACAAATGGCACCTGTGGATTCATATGAACGGCGGAAGGATTGTTGACAATTACGATGCACCAACAAGATGCACTCTGAATGAAAGAGCCGCGGTTGAAGCAATTCAATTCATTGCAGATATGATTCTTTCTTACAAGGTGACACCGTCCATAGCAGAGCTTGCACAACTGGGTTCAGCAGCGGAGCTGTTCACAACAGGAAGAGTGGCAATGGTTTTGAGCAATGCTGCTCAGATAGGTTCATTCCTAACGAACAAGAACTTGAAATTCGGTGTTGCTCCCCTACCTTATATGTTGACACGCACAAACACCTTGGGTGGGGCAGGTTTTGTGATGTATTCAAAGTCCAAGAACAAAGATGCCGCTTGGAAGTTCATGCAGTTCTTGTGTGGTCCAAAAGGACAGGCAATCTTTGCAAAGAGTGGCGATGCTGTACCAGCGATGAGAACTCCTGAAACAGTTAAGGCGTTCATTTCGAATCCACCCAGCGAGCAGGAAAGACTTATTTTCTTCACCGAGACTGAGTTTGGTGTGAAGTTTCCACAGATGCCGGGCTGGTGGGAGATCTTTGATTATATCACCAGAGAGCTTGACTATGTCTGGACAGGTCAAAAGTCCGCTGTTGAGGTCCTTGAGTATGTCACTCAAGAGGTCACGAAGATGATCAAACAGTACGGAACGTGGTAGAACTCTGCGGCGCTTCGGCGCCGCATTGCTTAAAAAGAAGGTGTTCGATGAAATTGCGCGTATTTGACACACACATTCATTTCATTTCCCAAGAGATTCAGTATTCAGATTTTGTGAAAAAATTGCTTGAATATAGTGAGGGGTACAACGTCGAGAAGATGGTGCTCATTGGTGCACCTGATGCTAATGAACTTGTGAAGAGGGCCTTTGACGAATTTCCGGATCGCTTTCTTGGTCTTGCTTGGATAGATTTGGACAAAGATCGTTTAGAGGTTGTAGATCTCTACAAAAAGATGGGGTTTGCGGGCCTGAAGGTAATTCTCACAGAAAAGAATTACGATGATCCGAGTTATTTTCCTTTCTACGAACAGGCTCAGAACAACAACATGGTGATCTTGTTTCACACAGGTGTGATCGGAGGAGCAATAGATTATCTACTCGATGAGAAAAGTGGTATGGTAGCCGACGAAGAGAAGGTTCTAAGCAAGCTCAAAGGGAAATCTTCTGCGCGCATGAGATCGATTTACTTGGACACAATTGCAAACTCTTTTCCAAGATTGAAGATAATTGGTGCGCACCTGGGCTGGCCAGAGTACATCATCTCGTGTGCAGTTGCCAGATGGAGGAAGAATGTTTATTTTGACCTCTCTGGTGGTGAAGTGGTGCGAAGGCACATAATAGAAGGTGGCTATATCAAGAAGGAGATCTCTGTGAAGAAAGTCATCTTTGGTAGCGACAGCAGCATCGAAAAGATGCCGCGTGAAATAATTGGATGGTATGATTCACTTAGATCGATGGGTCTATCTGAAGAAGAAATAGACAGGATCTTCTATTTAAACGCTGCAGAGATATTTTTCACCTAAGAGCGGTGATTGAGTTGACGTTACGGAGAAAAGAAGCATTTGCCGCCTGGTCTTTTTTGTTGCCTGGTTTTGTCGGTTTTTGTGTTTTTGTTTTCGGCGCAGTGATAGTTTCCTTCGTTCTGAGTTTTCTACAATGGGATATGCTCACACAGCCACGTTTTGTCGGACTGCAGAACTATCTGACTCTGTTCACCAAAGACAAGACCTTCAGGTTAGTCTTGAATAACACTGTGATCTTTGTCTTGGGCACCGTACCTACCAGAGTGATCTTGGGGCTCGTCTTTGCACTGATACTGGTTAGAAAGATCCCGTTTCGAGTTTTTTTCAGGGCAGCTGTTTTTTTCCCAGTGATCGTTCCAACGGTCGCGGCGGCGATGGTTTTCAGGTGGATCTTCAACGCAGATTTTGGGCTTTTGAATGATTTTCTCTATAACTTGGGCGTCTCAAATCTGCCGCGCTGGCTTTCTGAACCAAGGTGGGCGTTGATGGCAATAGTCATTCTCAGTGTGTGGAAAGATGTTGGCTTTTCAACAGTGCTCTTCATGGCTGGTCTTGAAGGTATACCTTCTTCGTTGTATGAAGCTGCACAACTTGATGGTGCGAATGGCTGGAAGCGCTTTGCTTACATAACGATGCCACTGTTGTCACCTACGACTTTTTTCGTGATAGTGATAAACGTCATAAGCTCTTTTCAGGTTTTTGATCAAGCTTATGTTCTAACGGGTGGTGGACCAGGTAACGCAACGAACACTATTGTCTACTATATATACAGCAACGCCTTTCAATGGTTTAAGATGGGGTATGCTTCTGCAGTTGCGTGGGTTCTTTTTGGCGTAATCTTTCTCGCGACACTCGTGCAATTCCGATATCAAAAAAAGTGGGTGTATTACGAATGAAAAGGCGCACGAAAGAGAAGTTGATAAACTGGATCTTGTTTTCCGCAATGATTGTCGTGGCCTTTTTCATGTTGGTACCATTCTTTTGGATGTTTTCAACGTCTCTGAAAACTGTAGGAGAGGTTTTTGAATATCCACCAAGGTGGATTCCATCTACACCACACTGGGAGAATTACAGGAAGGTTTGGACAGTGGTTCCATTTGGGAGGTACATGCTCAACAGCCTCGTTGTCTCAACCTTCATTACACTCCTGCATCTGATAGTGGCTTCGCTCAGCGCATATGCCTTTGCAAGATTGAACTTCCCTGGCAGAGACAGATTGTTCTTGCTGTATATAGCAACTTTGATGATACCAGGACAGGTAACTATGATACCAAACTTTATCTTGGTCAAGATCTTCGGTTGGACAGACACATACACTGGGTTGATAATACCCAACGTTTTCACAGCATTTGGAGTCTTCTTGCTGAGACAGTTTTTTATGACGATCCCGAAAGACTATGAAGATGCTGCAAGGATAGACGGTGCTTCAAGGTTGTACGTTTATTCGAGGATCATTGTTCCACTTTCTATACCGGCGGTCTCAACACTCGCGATCTTCACCTTCGTCTTTCAGTGGAACAACTTACTCTGGCCTCTTGTCGTAGTGAGCAAAGATTATATGAAGACGATAACTATAGGCTTGGCAAGCTTTCAAGGTATGTATGGAACCAGCTGGAATCTTTTGATGGCTGCTGCAGTGATGGGCATTGTCCCTTCAGTGATCGCCTTTATCGTTGGACAGAAGTACCTCATAAAAGGTATAACGCTCACAGGTCTGAAAGGTTAGCTATGTCCTTGCGAAAGTACATATTTTCAAAGTGTATCTTTTTTATTGCTTCATAAACCTTGTCTCTGGCTTCAACGTAAGTCTTTGCTTTCGCACAGACGTTCAGTACTCTTCCACCGTTGGTGAGGGTTTTTCCATCTACTTTTTTCGTACCTGCGTGGAAAACGGCTACATCTTTGAGCTTCTCCAATCCAAAGATCTCATAGCCAGTTTTATAAGATTCGGGATATCCTCCACTTGCCATCACAACACAAACGGCTTTTTCATCGCTCCAAGAGATCTTGCATTTTGAAAGTTCACCTTCGACGACGGCTTCAAAGATCTCCGTTAAATCACTCTTCAACAGCAGGAGTATGGATTGAGTTTCTGGATCACCAAACCGACAGTTGAATTCCAATACCTTGGGGCCATCCTTGGTAACCATCAGGCCTGCGTACAAAACACCCTTGTATTCGATCCCTTCTCTGTTCAAAGCATTAACTGTCTTGAGTAAGATTTCCCTGTTCACAAACTGAGCCAGTTCATTGGTGTAATACGGTGATGGGGCTATCGATCCCATTCCTCCTGTGTTTGGTCCCCTATCGTTTTCGTAAGCTTTCTTGTAATCCATGCTGCTCACCATGGGCACAATGGTATTACCATCACAGAATGCAAGGATCGAAACTTCCCAACCTGTGAGAAAGTCTTCTATAACCACCTTGTTGCCGGCGTCTTTGAAGATCTTCTTTCTCATTAAATCATCTATGGCTTTGAAGGCTTCTTCTTTTGTTTTTGCAACGATTGCACCTTTTCCAGCTGCAAGGCCATCGGCCTTTACAACTACGGGCTTATCCAGCTTGGAAACAAATCTTTCTGCAGCATCTGGACTGTCGAAAACTTCAAAAGCCGCTGTAGGTATATTGTATTTCCGCATCAAAGTCTTGGCAAAAACCTTGCTGCCTTCGATAGCAGCAGCTCTTTTGTTAGGTCCAAAGATTTTCAGATCATATCTTTCAAAGTCATCGACGATGCCTTCGACTAGATAAGCTTCTGGACCAACGATTGTCATATCTATTTTTCCTTTACTGCGAGATTCAACAGTTCAGCTTTGTCAAATATCTCAAAACAACTTGCGATTTCACTGATTCCTGCATTGCCAGGCGCACAGTAAATCTCATTTCTCCCTGAGAGTTTCCATGTCAAAGCGTGCTCTCTTCCACCTTGCCCAACGATCAAAACCTTCACAGAACTCACCTCAATGTTTGAAATGTCTCGTGCCCGTGAAGATCATCGCCATGTTGTATTTGTCTGCGATCTCAATGACCTGTTCATCTCTCAGCGAGCCGCCTGGTTGAATGACTGCCGAAACTCCTGCCCTTGCGGCGATTTCTAAGGCATCTGGAAATGGAAAGAAGGCATCTGATGCCAAAACAGCACCTTTTGCTCTTTCGCCAGCCACTCTCACACAGTGCTCGGTGGGCCAAAGCCTGTTGACCTGCCCAGAACCTATGCCAAGAGTGGTCAACTCCTTTGCCAAGACGATTGCATTCGACTTGACGTGTTTGACAACCTTCCAAGCAAAGAGTAGATCTCTGAGTTCTTCCTCCGACGGCTTTCTCTTGGTGACCACGCTGAGTTGCTCAAAGCCTTTGTTATCTTTACTCTGCACCAAGACGCCGCCACTTACGGTCTTGATCTCTATTTGATCTCCTTTGCCGTTCATTTTCACCTTCAGCACTCTGAGGTTCTTTTTCTTGGAAAGTGCTTTCAACGCCTCTTTTGTGTAGTCTGGAGCGAGCAAGACTTCGAGAAAGATCTCTGAAAGTCTTTGGGCAACCTTTTCATCCACAGTTCTGTTAAAAGCGACAATGCCTCCGAAGATCGAGATAGGATCTGCATGATATGCCTTCTCAAAGGCCTTGTGTATTTCTCGATCGCATGAAACTCCACAGGGATTTGTGTGTTTCACGGCAACAGCACAGGGCATCTCAAACTCTTCGACCAGACTCAGTGCAGCGTCTGCATCGCAGATGTTGTTAAAAGAGAGTTCCTTTCCTTGAAGTTGCTCGGCGTTGACTATTCCAAAGTTGTTGAAGAATACGTTCTTGTAGAGTGCGGCCTTTTGGTGTGGATTTTCTCCATATCGTAGGTCGAAGAGCTTTTCGAAAGTCTTAGTAAAGGTATGAGGAAATTCTTCATCGTTGATCAGTTTAGAAAAATACTCACAGATCATGGCATCGTAATGAGCAGTGTGTCTGAAGGCTTTGAGTGAAAGTCTCATTCTTTCTTCGAACGTTATGCTTTCTCTCTTTGAAAATTTATCTGTCAGCCAATGATAATCACTCACATCGCAGATGACTATCACATCTCTGAAATTCTTTGCTGCAGCTCTCAGCAAAGTTGGTCCACCGATGTCTATGTTTTCTATGATTTCTTCAATGTCTTTTGTTTTCAAGACAGTCTCTTTGAAAGGATAGAGATTGACGATCACTATGTCGATTGGCGTGATCGATAGTTTTCTCAGTTCTTCGAGATCTTCTGGATTGTTTCTTCTCGCCAAGATGGCTCCATGTATCGCTGGATGAAGTGTCTTCACCCTGCCATTCAGCATCTCTGGAAAGGAGGTTAACTTTGAAACCTCTATTACCTCTATTTCATTTTCTTTCAAGTACTTTGCAGTACCTCCTGTGCTAACGATTTGCACGTTTAGTTTTAGCAACTCTTTTGCAAGCTCAGCTATTCCTTCTTTGTTCGATACAGAAATGAGTGCACGCATCTTCTCACTCCTTCACGATCACTCTTCTACCACTTATCTGAAGTTTTCCTAAGGCAAAAAGTCTTATCGCTTCTGGCAATATTTCGTGTTCCACTTGATGTACCTTTTCGGCTATGGTTTCAGGAGTGTCTTCATCACAGACAAAAACTGGTTTCTGAATGATGATCGGTCCTGCATCGATCTCCTCATTGACAAAGTGCACAGTTGCACCGGTGATCTTCACGCCATACTCAAAAACTGCCTGGTGAACTGTCATGCCGTAGAAACCTTTTCCACAAAAGGCAGGTATCAACGATGGGTGTACATTCATAATTCTGTCTTTAAAGGCTTGGATGAATTTCGATGAGAGTATTCTCATAAAGCCTGCCAGGACGACCAATTCAACGCCGTGCTGATTCAGAATCTCTATCATTTTCTGTTCATATTCTTCTTGATCTGAAAAATCCTTTGGTCTTATCACATAAGCTGGTATTGAGTGGTTTTTCGCGCGTTGCAGAACAAAGGCATTTGATTTATCGCTCACCAGAACGGCTACTTTCGCAGGCAATGTGCCTCTTTCAGATCTATCAACGATCGCTTGAAAGTTACTGCCGTTTCCCGATGCGAGAATTCCAACTCTGATGGTTTTCAAAGGACAACACCCCTGTCCCCTTCTCTAACTTCACCTATTATCCATGCCTTCTCACCCATCTTCCGCAACCTTCTCAAAAACTCATCACCGTGGTCTCTATTGACCACCAAGACAAGTCCAATACCCATGTTAAAGGTTCTGAACATTTCTTTTTGATCTATATCACCAAGTTTTTGTATGATTCTGAAAATCGGTGGAAGATCCCAGCTGTTCTTATCTATTCTGAACTCAAGCCCTTGAGGCAGAACTCTCGGAAGATTCTCGATCAGTCCACCACCGGTAATGTGTGCCATCGCGTGCACATTTTCATCTAAGATTTTCATCACACTTTTAACGTATATCTTTGTTGGCGTTAGCAGTTCTTCACCCAATGTTTTTTTCAGATCTTCAACGTAGTCTTGAAGATTCAGTTTACTCAAGAGCACCTTTCTTGCCAATGAAAAGCCATTGCTGTGGATACCACTCGAACTGATTCCTATGACCAAATCTTTTTCCTTAACCTTTGTCCCATCGAGAAGATTTTCTTTCTCAACTGCTCCAACGGCAAAGCCTGCCAGATCGTACTCATCTTCTTTGTACATGTCTGGCATCTGGGCTGTTTCACCGCCTATGAGTGCACACTCAGCTTGAATACAACCTTCGGCAAGGCCTTTGACTATCTGAGCTATCTTTCCAGGTATGAGTTTCCCAACGGCTATGTAGTCCAAGAAGAACAACGGTTTTGCACCGTGCACAAGCACATCGTTCACGCACATGGCAACGCAATCTATGCCCACAGTATCGTGCTTGTCTAATGCAAAGGCAATCTTGAGTTTTGTGCCGACACCATCTGCTCCAGCAACCAAGACGAGATTCTTATAGTTATCCTTTATTTGAAAGAAGCCACCGAAACTCCCTATATCTCCCAAAACGCCTTTTGTATAAGTCGATTGTACATATTTTCTCATCATCTGCACTGCCACATCTGCTTTGTCGATGTCTACACCTGCATTTTTGTACGAAAAACCCATCGGATCACCTCATCTCTTTTCAAAGAGATATTTTCTGCCTTCCATCGGTGTCTGTACAGGATATTCACCGTTAAAGCAAGCCAAACACAATTCCTCTTCTCCCAAACCAGTTGCTTCGATCAATCCTTTGAGGCTGAGATAACCAAGACTGTCTGCACCGATGAACTGTCTTATCGATTCGACATCGAAACTCGAGGCGATCAACTCTCTTTTGGTCGAGGTGTCTATGCCAAAGTAACAACTGTGCGTTATGGGCGGTGAGCTTATGCGCACGTGAACTTCCTTGGCTCCACAGTCTTTGAGCATTCTCACGATTTGACCCATGGTAGTTCCGCGCACGATAGAGTCATCGACCAGAACAATTCGCTTGCCAACTATGAGCTCTCTCAGTGGGCTTAGTTTCAATTTCACTCCAAGGTTTCTCATCCTTTGGGTTGGCTCTATGAAGGTTCTGCCGATATACCGATTTTTGATCAATCCCATGCCCATTGGTATTTTTGACTGATCTGAAAAACCTATTGCGGCGACATTTCCTGAATCTGGTACGGCGACGACCAAATCTGCTTTTGTTGGATGCTCCTTTGCCAAAATTGTCCCTGCCCTCCATCGAGCCATGTACACACTTATGCCATCTATTGTGCTGTCTGGTCTTGCAAAATAGACAAACTCGAAAACGCACAGGGATTTCTTTGAGATTGGCAGTTTATAACTTTTCAAGCCAGAATCATCGATGAGTAGAACTTCTCCTGGTTGCAGGTCTCTTATGAAGGTTGCACCGATTGTATCAAAAGCTGCGCTCTCAGATGCGACAACAAATGAGCCGTTGTACGAACCAAGGCACAACGGTCGAAAGCCGTGAGGGTCTCTAACGGCTATCAGTTGGTCTTTTGACATGATCAGAAGAGAATATGCACCTTGAACTTGTTTTACACTGTTGAATATCGAGTCGATGAGATTTGTCTGAGATTTTGCGATCAACGCGGCAATTACTTCACTGTCTGTGGTTGTATGAAACATAAAACCACTTTTCTCCAAGTTGTCTCTAATCTGAGAAGCGTTCACCAGATTTCCGTTGTGTGCGACTGCAAGTTCTCCGGAATGGTACCTGATGACCAACGGCTGTGCATTTGAAAATACGTTGCTTCCAGTCGTTGAATATCTCACGTGGCCAATGGCAATATTGCCTGTGAGTTTTTCAAGTTCTTCTTCGTCAAAGACTTCAGAGACCAAACCCAAGCCTTTGTGATACCTTATCGAATTGGTATCACTCACTGCTATGCCTGCGCTTTCTTGCCCTCTATGTTGTAGTGCAAAGAGACCGTAGTAGACAGTCTTTGCTATTGTCTCGTCATATGATGAAGAAAAGATTCCGAGTAAACCACACGCTTCTTTCAACGGCATTATTCATTCACCAGCTTTTCCAGTGAAGTGTTGTATATTTCTTCTATTTTCTTAACATCGGTGTCTATGACTTTTTCACCGTTCACCCTTATACAGAATTTGTTCTTTGTCACCTTGCCCAGGACAGTTATAGGTACTTCTTCTTGTCGTGAGAGAGCTTGTAGACATTCAAATTTTTCCCTTGAAAGACTGACAACAATTCGTGATTGAGTTTCACCGAAGAGATAGAAATCCATCCTATCTTTTGTGTAAAGATCGCATTCAACTCCTAAATTGCCCAAAACAGCTGATTCGGCCAGGCCGATCGCCAAACCTCCTTCTGAAAGGTCATGTGCTGATTTGACGATTCCTTCTCTGATAGCTTTCAAGCAGAGTCTTTGCACTCCTTTCTCGAAAGACAGATCGAGCCTGGGTGGTCTGCCATTTTCCACACCATGAATTACTCTGGTGTACTCGCAAACAGATTCTTCTGCACTTTGTCTTCCGAGTAAGACGACCAAATCACCTTCATCTTTGAAAGAGGCGTCACAGATCTTTGAGACATCTTCTATAACTCCAACCATGCCTATGACGGGCGTTGGGTAGATTCTCCTATTAGGGCTTTCGTTGTAGAGACTGACATTGCCACTGACTATTGGTATTTCAAAGAATCTTGCCGCTTCCGCAATGCCCTCAACAGCTTTCACAAGTTGGTGTGATATTTTCTCGTCATCGGGGTTTGCAAAGTTCAAGCAATCGGTGATACCGATTGGCTCAGCACCGGTTACAACAATATTTCTTGCCGCTTCCGCAACAGCGATCTTTGCACCCTCGTATGGGTCTAAAAAGCAATATAGTGAATTGCAGTCGGTTGTCACTGCGATCGCTTTTTTTGTGCCCTTGATCCTCAAGACTGCGGCATCTGAGCCGGGCAGTACAACTGTGTCAGTACCGACCCTGTGGTCGTATCTTTCGTAAACAGATCTTCTACTGCATATGTTTTCACTGCCGAGCAACTTGAAAAAGGATTCTTGCAGATCTTCAACCTGAGGAACGATACTTTGATCTTGTAGAAAACTCTCACCTGCCTCGAGTGCAACGATTGGTACTCCTTCGGTCAGTGTTTTTGCCGGAATCTGGGCAACGATTTTCCCATTCATCTTCACCGTGAAAAGACCGTCGTCTGTTATCTTGCCAATCATCTGGGCAGTGAGATCCCATTTTTCAAAGATCTCTTTGATTCGATCTTCGTAGCCTGGTTTCACAAGAAGTAACATTCTTTCCTGTGACTCTGATAAGACGATTTCATAGGGATTCATGTCCTTTTCTCTCTGTGGTACCATAGAAAGTTCTATCTCTATACCCTTGTTGCTCTTTGAGGCTATCTCGGAACATGCAGATGTCAAACCGGCGGCACCAAGATCTTGAACGGCCAAGATACAGTCGAGTTTGGCAACCTCGAGGCATGCCTCGATGAGCAATTTTTCCATGAAAGGATCGCCGATCTGTACCGATGGTCTCTTCTTCTCTGATTGCTCTGAAAGGTTCTCAGAGGCAAAACTCGCACCGTGTATACCATCTCTACCTGTCATCGCTCCGACGAGCATCACCGTCGCAGGTGCTACTTCTACTCTCGAATACTTTATTTCACTTTTGCGAGCTATACCAACGCACATGACATTGACTAAGGGGTTATCCGTATAGCAATCGTTGAAATAGATCTCACCAGCTACCGTTGGTACTCCAATACAGTTTCCGTAATGGGCTATACCTGAAACCACACCTGAAAAGAGATATTTCGTTCTTTGTTCTTGTAGATCACCAAACCTCAAAGAGTCGAGCAACGCTATGGGTCTTGCCCCCATTGCGAGTATGTCTCTCACAATACCCCCTATCCCCGTTGCAGCACCTTGAAATGGTTCAACTGCAGATGGGTGATTGTGACTTTCCATCTTGAAAACAACCACAAAGTCATCACCTATGTCTACTACTCCGGCGTTCTCACCAGGTCCTTGAAGAACACGATTTCCCCGCGTTGGAAATTTCTTCAAAAGTGGTCTTGTGTGTTTGTAACTGCAGTGTTCAGACCACATCACCGAAAACATTCCGAGTTCAACTTCGTTTGGTTCTCTTTGCAAAATCTCGAGAATTTTCCTGTATTCTTTTTCGTTCAGTCCGAGTTGTTCATACGACTGCATTGTATTTCCTCCGTTCTAAGTACATGGCAACAGACTCAAAGAGTTTTCTACCATCGGCTGAACCAAGAATTTCTTCGCTGCATCTCTCTGGATGAGGCATCAAGCCTAAGACATTACCGCTTTCATTGATTACACCTGCTATGTTGAAAAGTGATCCATTTGGATTCGCAAATTCTGTTGTACTGCCATCCTTTTCACAGTACCGAAAGACAACTTTCTGCTTTATTCTCTCTGGATCTTCTATGAAGTAATTTCCTTCACCGTGAGCGATGCTCATTTTCACAATGTCACCTTTTTGGTAAAGAGATGTAAAAGGTGTTTCGTTGTTTTCTACCAAGAGATAGACATCGTGGCAGTGAAATACGAGATCTTTGTTTTTCATGAGAACACCTGGTAATAAACCTGCTTCGGTGAGTATTTGAAAGCCATTGCAGATACCAAGAACTAAAACACCATGTTGAACTGCTGCTGTAACAGATTGCATGACTGGTGAAAATCTCGCAATTGCCCCAGCTCTGAGATAATCTCCGTATGAAAAACCACCTGGTAAGACTATCAAGTCGAAGTCCTCAGGCTGAAAGTTTTCTTTGTGGAAGACATATTGACAGTTGAAACCTATTACATGCCTGAGCACATGATATGCATCTCTATCGCAGTTTGATCCTGGAAAGACAACTACCGCCGCTTTCATGAGAGTTCCTCCACAGACAGTATGGTGTATCTTTCAATAACGGGATTGGCGAGTAGCTTTTCACACATTCTCTGCACAGATTCTTTAACTTCTCTTTCTGAAGCTGCTTTGAGAGTGAGTTCGATGAGTTTTCCAACTCTTACATCTTGTACTTGGTCAAAGCCAAGGTGATGTAATGCCCCCTTTACGGCATTTCCTTGTGGATCTAACACACCATCTTTGAGTGTCACCTGAACGACTGCTCTGTACACACCATCACTCCTAACTGCTCACTCTTCTGTAAATTTCCCAGTAAGCTTCTTCGACGTTGCCCAGATCTCTTCTGAATCTGTCTTTGTCGAGTTTTTCTTTTGTCGAACTATCCCAGAATCTACAGGTGTCTGGTGAAATCTCGTCTGCAAGCAAGATCTGACCATCCTTTCTGCCAAATTCCAATTTGAAATCAACCAGAACTATCCCGCGCTGCACCAAGAAATTTTTCAAGACTTCATTCACCTTCAAGGCTGTTCGCTCTATCTGATTGAGTTCTTCTTCTGTTGCAAGCTCCATCGCAAGGGCGTGGTAGTGATTTATCATGGGATCACCGAGTTCATCACTTTTGTAGCAGAACTCCAAAACAGTTCTTTTCAGAGTAGTCCCTTCTGGTAAGCCGAGTCTTTTTGAAAGGCTTCCGGCAACGATGTTTCTCACTATTACCTCTATGGGAACTATTTTCACCGCTTTAACGAGCATCTCTCTTTCACTGAGAGTTTTTACAAAGTGCGTTTGTACGCCTTTAGTTTCGAGTAATTCGAAAAAGATTGCAGAGATTTTGTTGTTCAAAATTCCTTTGTTGAGTATCGTGCCTTTCTTTTTGCCGTCAAAGGCTGTCGCATCGTCTTTGTACTCGATGATAAAGAGATTTGGATCATCTGTCTTGTAAACTCTCTTTGCCTTGCCTTCGTAAACCATTTCCTTTCTCATCGGCTCACCTCATTTCTTAAAGAGAGATTTTTCTTGACCACAGTGTCTCTTAAATTTTCTCTGTACTTTCTGAGTTTTTCTTTGAGATCTGGATCGGTGATTGAAAGTATTTCAGCGGCAAACAACGCGGCATTCTTCGCACCGTCTATTGCCATCGTTGCCACCGGTATGCCAGACGGCATTTGAGAAATGGATAAAAGCGCATCGAGTCCATTCATCGAAACGGAGAGGGGAACACCAATTACCGGGACTGTCGTCAACGATGCTATTACCCCAGGCAAATGAGCAGCTTTGCCAGCCATTGCGATGATCACTGAGAACTCTTTTTCTGCGTTTTTCGCAAAGTCCATCGTTTCAAATGGTGTTCGGTGGGCAGAAAGGATGAAGATTTCGTGTGGAATATCAAAGGATTTAAGTACTTCAGAGGCATCCTGTGCAAACTTCAAATCGCTGTCACTTCCTACAACAATTGCAACTTTCATCGCAACACCTCCAAAAACAAAAAATCGGTAGCGAAAGTCTCTACCGAAAACAAATAGAGCCCTTGTAGCCAGGACAGTTTACGGCTGTCCGGTAGAGACTTCCGAGCCTTATTCTCGGAATTATACAAGGGCATTCCCCGTGGGAGGGGAATATTCACTTGTACTGATTTAATAATAACACAGATACCCGACTGCTATGTGTTTTCAAAAAGAAAAAAGTACTTTACCTTGCCTTGAATTACCTCAGCACACAGACACTCGATGGTGTGTTCAGTAAGAGTGCGATGCTTTCAGAGATGGAAAACTCCAGTTTTTCTCCAACAGGTCCTATGAAACCTATCGACATGTCTTGACCTACTATCAACGAGGCATGAACATCTGACTCTTGTACCAGAACACCAGAGTTTTTCAATGTTGGGGCTTTATGCACAACTTTGACCAGAGTTTTCATATGTTCAAGTTCTGTTTGGTTTCCACTTTCATATCTTCTGAATAGGAGATTGTATCTGTCAGGAGATAGGGCAAGCAAATAAGGACCATGGAAACCAGCCTCGTCAAGTTGAGTAACGGCTTCGATGACGTTGTTGACTGCTTCGCCTACATTCTTCCAAGATCTTAGCTCAGCACTTAGTACACCATCTGAGTTGAGCAAACCATTGGAGTCTATGCCTTCAAAAATCAACCTATCTTCTATCTTTGCACATTCTTTTGTGGCTTCAATGAGTGAAGAAAGATCGAGTGTGATCGCTTCTTTTTCATAGGCAGCAAGATCTCTTTTAGACATCGAAAAGGTTTTGTGTATGTAAGTCAAAGGAAGAACTTTTGTTGAAAAAATGCCAGGCTCAATCTCAACTTCTCCCAAGGACACCTGCCGTAAGCCAAAACCAAAGGGTCCTTTCACCGAAAGAATCTTTCTGCCTGCAAGCTGGCTTTTTGCAACTTCTATCATCGTTTTGTTAAAGAGTTCCCAAAGCTCTGCTGATAAGGGTGCATCTTCTTGCATCAAGTACTTATTCGCCATTTCACTCACCTTCTTTGAGAGAACCAACGGTGGGTTCTTCGTCACCTATTTCTTTGATGATGTCTTCGACTTCCTTAGCGCCCTCAGCCATGAACTGTGCCTCGTCTTTTGTAAGAATCTCTAATAGCTTTGTGAACTCTCCAATATGAACTCTTTCTTCATCGGCGATCTCTTTGAGGACTTTTTTCGCCAAAGGATGATCGGTGGCATCGGCATGAGACAGATATTGATGAACGGCTTCGTGCTCTGCCGCAATATTAAGTCTGATGGCTCTTATTAACTCCGAGAGTGTTAACTTTCTTTCGGGAACCTTACCGCTGAATGGATTGACAAATTCTGGCATACATTCACCTCCGAAAATATTATATCATTTCCTTTTCAGCAGTAGAGTAACTCTTTTATCACAAATGGAGGATTCTATTCTGGTAGTTTGAGAGGTGTGAACGAACAGAACTTTTGGAAGAATTTCGTGTTAATCTAAGCTGCCGGACGAATTGCTTCGTGTTTCTTGGGTTTCGAATCAATTTGAGATTTTCTCTCTTGATATCGGATTGTTGGGTTAACCGTAATCACCGAATTGTTTAACATCTTCGAAAGGAACAGTAGAGCTCAAGATATGTTTATCATCTTCTGGATTTGATAGCTCTAATGCTGTACTTTATTAAAGCGTTCATTGCTGCTCCTAAGCTTATCGCCTGGCTCCCCAATGTTGAGATTTGTATGTTCACATTATGCTGGTGAAACAAATGCGTTCGAATTACTCTTTTTATCTCTTTTATGAACAATTCTCCAAGCAATAATAGTTCACCACCAATGATGACATTGGATATCCCGAAAAGGTATATCAGAGAAAGTATTCCTGAACCGACATATCTGGCAGTTTCTGTGATGATTTCGTTAGCGACTGTATCGCCTTTATGAGCCATTTCGACCAGTTTTTTCAAATCACGACTCTGTGTTATGCCAAGCTCGCAGGATTTTTTGATGACCGCGTTGACACTGCAGAGATCCTCGAGGAAAACTTCCCTGTCCTGTGTTACAACTAGCAACTGTCCTATTTCACCGGCATAGCCATTCATTCCAACATAGAGCTCGTTATTTATAACTATTCCAGCACCTATTCCTTTATCGAGAAAAACGTATATGAATGAATTCATATCTTTTCCGCACCCGAAATAGTGTTCCCCAAGTGCTGCCATATCAGCGTCATTGCCTACCCAAACGGGTAGCTTGTAGTGACTTTGAAAAAGTGCTTTTGGTGAAACATTTTCCACGATCGGAAAGTTTGGCACATTCTTGAGTACGCCGGTTTTCGGATCAAATGGTCCTGGCATACCAATCCCGATGGCATCCAGCTTAATGCCTTGCTGTTTCGAGAAAATACAGAACTCATCTACCAAGCCATAAAGTCTTTCCATCAAGTCACTTATGCTTTGGTAAGAATTTTCGCTTATGGATTCGCTTGTTTTTAAGATATTCTTTCTCGAGTCAATAAGAGATACGCTGATATTGTCTCTTTCAACACAAATACCAAGAATGTGAGCCCAGTTTTTTCTCACCCCGAGTTTCACAGGTGGTCTTCCAATGTTTCCACCAACTTGTTCCCTCTCTTCAAGAATACCGATTTTGATCATTTCTTTGACTATTTCTCCTATCGTCGATTTGGTGAGACCTGTCACCCTTGCAAGTTCAGCTCTTGAAAGTTCTTTGTTCATTAGTATTTCTAAGACACTAGCAGCATTTCTCTCTCTGACGGCTGAAAGGCTAGAAATAGTCATATTGTCTTTCCCTCCGTAAGACTTTTTCTCATGAAGAAATTGTAGGCACCAATGAATGTAAAAACATAGCTTTCCTCGGTAATGATTACACTTATCGAGTCATCAGATAATGCATCTACAAGTTCTCCCATGAATAGGTCAGCACTCTTTGCGATCTGTCCTCCTATAACCAATGCATCGGCACTGAATCTCTTGAGGACTGGCTTTAAAACCGTTCCAAGCCTTCTACCATATTCAAGAAATAGCTTTTTGGCTATCAAATTCCCATTTCTTGCTTCTCTTGAAAGTTCTTTAACGTCTTTCACATTTTCTAATCCAGAATCTCTCACAGAAAAAATGATACTTCTAGCTGAAAAAATATCTTCGAGTCTCTTATTCTGAAATTCCAGATTGTACACATAACCACCTGGTGGGATGTTTTCTCCTGAAGTTATGAGTTTTCCACTGTCGATGAAAGCAGATCCTATACCGGTTCCCAATGATATAAACATCACTTTTTTGTAACCAGATTTTTCGTTTGATATGTACCATCCCAATGCAAAAAGACGTGCATCGTTTTCAAAGAAAATCTCGAAATTCTCTACAAAATCCGAAGAAACATAGGTCTCTACAACCTGCCGTATTTCATCTTTCATATTGACTCCGTATAACGCTTCGTATTTTCCAACACCGCTAATGTAAGAAATCCCATTTTCATAGTCAAAAGGTCCCGGAAATGCAAAACATATGCCAAGGCACTTCCCATGGTTGCGCGACTCTTGAACTGTTTTCAAGACTATGTTAGCCAGATTCTGCACGATCTCTTCCTTTGAACACGAGGATTTCGATTGATGAATTGAAAGTGTTTCATTGATGATTCTTCCTTCGTTGTTCACCGCTGCACTTTTTATCTGAGTTCCTCCTACATCTATTGTTATAACATAGTACTTTCGTGCTGTCATTACTATGGCCTCCTCTTTCACATTTAACGTTGTGGCTATTTGAATGCGATCACTTTCAATATTTCACATCTGCTGGAGGTAACTATCGTGTAGTCACCCAATGATTGAGGGACTATTATTGTTCTTGTGGACTTCAACAAAAACGATCTGCAACAACTATTGAGTGGGCGCAACTCTACTTTGTCACCATTGACAAGTGTCAAAATATGGAAAGTGTCTTCTGTACCATCAGACCAAATTCCTGGCTCAAGCTCGAGCTTTCGTACTTCAAAGATCATTCCTCGCCTTCGGCCGAGTAAGTATTCCTTCGAATCTCCCTGGACACCGATCACTCGAGGTGTTTGTACAAGGTTTTTGCCAACCCATTTTGCTGTGCGATATTTCTTGAGAGCAGCAAAGGCATGCTCAATGTGTATTTCTCTTAGATTCCCGTTCAGATCGGGACGTAGGTAATCATAGACATGAAAAGTGTATCCGTAGCTAGTTCCGATCTCCAGACATACCTGGTTCTTTCCAAGGGCATGAATTGTTCCTGCAGGAATTAAGAACAAATCCCCGACACGGCTTTCAATGAAATTTACATAATTGTCATAGTCGAGAGGAATTCTTTCAGAAATTGCCTTGGAGACTTTTGTTTTAAACTCGTCAATGTTGGTTTTTTCCTTTAAACCTAAGTAGACACCTGCTCCTTCCTTTTTCGTCACTATGTAGTAAGCCTCGTGCTGGCCAACTCTCTCTGAGAAATTCTTTTTACAATAAGCTTTATCAGGATGAACCTGTATTGCCATGTTGCCACCGTCGTAGCTATCATCGTAGTGTACTCTCACTGGGAAAAAGAAGCCAAATCTCTTGCACAGTTTCGCACCCATTATTTTTTCTCGCGACAACACCAAAAATGTCTTAAATGGCAGATTAAAAGAAAAGCTGTCATTCACCAATACTGGGAGATGCATATCTCCTGTGACAGCTTCAAATGCCCAAGCACAATTTGGAAGTGATTGGCCTAATTTTCTCCTGTTTTTAATCCATTGACCACCCCAAGGTCCTGGAATGTAAAGCGGCTGGAGTACGAAAGGACCCGATGCTAATGCATCTACTATCTTTCTGAGGTCTTCTTTTTTGATTACCTTAAGTTCGTTCTCAAAAAGAACATAGTAGTCCATCCTCTTAAGCATAGAGCGTCTGTGTTTGTCAAAGACAGGTGAGCAAACATATTGAGATAACTTGAATGTGGTCAAAGACATTCCAACATCTGCTTGCCCTTTTCGTTCTTCATAGTTTTCAGGAAGAAATCTGTGAGAGTTTTGTTTCATATTCTTTAAGAACATCGTTCGTGGGATATCCACGTAGAAAACTACGTCGAAAACCCTACTTGTAAGTCTATTAACAACACCGTTGCCATAGAAAATGAATATGCGCTGAGCAATTTTTCTATATTCTTTCAGTTTACTAAGCCATCTCGTGACATAGTTTTGATCGATGAAGTCATCCAGTCGGCCTGAATAGACTCTGCCGAAATGTGGATCACATTCGAGATTGTCTTTGATCAGTTTCCAGACGAATTCAGGTTTCTTCCAGAAATCTGAACAACTTATCATGTCAACTTTTAAACCAGAGTTTTCCAACGAGTTTTTCAACACTGCACTGATACAAGACCAATCAACACCGAGATAACCATCGAAAGCAACGACCAGATTTTTTGATCTTTTCTTTTGCAGTTTATCCCTTAGTATTGATGGAACACTCAACAACTCCGACTTTATACCTGTAATCTCAAGAAGATTGAGATCACTTTCAGTCATTTTCTCCAACCTCACCCTTCGTGTATTGTGATCAAGCAAATTCGACTCTGAGTAGTTCAGGCCAGTATCTTTGATGGCTTACGTACGTCAGGTAGGTTATCTTGCCATTCTTTTCCGAATACTCTGGGTGTTCCTTTGCTGCGTAACAGGTATCATCAGGTCTTGATTTATGGCATTTGTATGCAACTATTGGTTCACTCCATGGACCCCATATGTTGTCTGCATACCTCATGTGGATTTCCTCTAGAAATCTCTCTATGCGTTGTTCTTTTATGTCGCCTATGTAAGGATAGAACACAAGGAATTTGCTCAAATACTCGTTGTATGAAACAGACATTTCGTTTGCGTTACCATCGAAGATCAGCATTGCTTCTGCCGGATTATTTGTCCAAATTGGATCCTTACCTCTCAATTCTTTGAGATACGAGTATTTGGTGATATTTTCTATATCCTTGACACGAACTCTTGCCAGAGATACACCATGGACTACTTTGCCTTTTTGAGTTGTCATCTTACTTCCAAAGATGTAGACATAACCATCTAATACGTTCTTCAGTACCCCAGTACCATAAGCAGCAATTTGATCACCTGCTTTGTTCAGATCACAATTCCACCACAGATACTGGTATTCTGGATGATTTGCGGGATCTTTCGGAAGATTTGGGTATACCGTTGGTCTGAGCCTGTGAAATTGCGTAAATGGATACTCACTTTTCACAACACCCGTACCGAAAACATTTATATCAGGAGCATTTGCCTTTGTTGGATCAGCAGGGCCGCAATCCACCATTATGGTGAAGATATATACATTTCCATTTAGACAGATCCCATCCATGGGCCACACGGGTCTATAACGACCGGCTCTGTTTGGAGCAAGAACAGAGGGAATTATTTCTTCGGCAATCCCTCTAGTTTGACCAATGTAGTACGGTACACTCTTAGTCAGTTCAGCGGCATTTCTGGTCCCCACAAAACAAGCAGAATTAGCGGTCATAACGATATTCTCTTTCGCCCACTCACTGTTTAGCCACTCATCTATTAGCCGCTTTTCCGGGTCGTAGTCTTTTCTTTCATTGCCAATCAGTGTGTCACCAAAGGTCCAAAGAACTCTTCCATCGTCTAAGGGGATGGAGTAAGCTCCGTCGTGACCAAGTACGGAAGCCTTGTTGTTCTTGAAGAGTGATCCGATGTAATCTGTTGATTTGATGGTTACTTTATTCATCCTTCTTCCTCCTTCATGATCAGTTTTCCAACCAAGACAAAATTCTCTTTACAACTAATTCAGATTGTGGTCCGTTTAGGAGATCATGCTCAGAATCTTCGAATACCTCTAAGATCTTCTCGGTCGCAGGTATTTCACTGTAAGCAAAATTGGCTGATTTCATAGGAACAATTGTGTCTTTGGTTCCGGCAAGGATCAGAGTCTTAGATTGAATCTTTGAAAGGGATCGCCGTGCAAGTTGAGCTAATTTGTTCAGTGAATGTGCTTGCAGTGGCCAATAGTAACTTAGATACTCGTTTACTAAATGTTGATACTCTTGCACTGATGAACTTTCATAATAACCACTTGGTGATTTTCTGTAAAAAAGTGAGAGCAACAAGGAGAGTTTTATCTTCCATCCATTCAGAAAAAAAGCAGGAGCAATCAGAACGATCTTTTGTGGGTTCATTGACGAGGCAAGAATCGCCGTAATCGCTCCACCCATTGAAAAACCAATCACATGAATAACCTCGCATATTCCTTCAAGGTCATAATACGCGTCCCGAGCCGATCTCAACCAATCCCGCCAGTTTGTGGTGACAAAATCCTCTCCATTTGTCCCATGACCTGGGTATCTTGGTGCATAAACGGTGTACCCGTGCTCAGAAAGGGGGCCGATTAAATTTCGAAAAGAATATGGGCAACCTGTATAGCCATGTAGAAGTAGGACCCCTTCTCTTGAGCCTTTCAAATGTATAGGTTCGCATATACTCAATGTTTTGACTCTCGGAATTCTCAATGTATCACCTCACTGTTTTCGAATACAATTGTCGGGTGTAGAAAATCTCTCAATGTCTTTGAATCAACCGTATCTGAAGTGCTGATCAAGAACGAGAATCTTATCAGATCAGGCGTATTTGGCTCTGTTTTCAGTAATCTCACGATTCCCTTGTTTCTCGTTGCCGTCTCACTGTAGTGTCTTACGAGGTGAAATTTAATGGCATTTTCTTTGCTAGTTATGCCTATCATAAAAGCTTCTCTGCTAGCAAAAGCATATTTGAATAAACCGGTGTCGACCACTAAATAACCATTCAGACAGAATTCTGCAGGTCTTGCTGCTGGGAACTGATCTAATTCCATCGTCTTATCATTGATGTCAGCATGTAACATTTTGCAATTTCTTATCAACGGAAAAGCAACATAGTAATTTATCGAATGTCTTTCATAGGGTACATAAGGCAGTCTATCCCTACTGAGGAAATATTCTACGATAATGGCCTTCCTCCCATTCGGAAGAGTTATTCTAAAGCTCTGAAGTGGACATTCAGGACCAAGCACAACATAGAAGGTTTTCTCTTGCGGATACTCAGTTAAAACAGCAGAAGTGACTCTTAATGACAGAACTTCAACTACATCCTGGTTCGTTGTGAAGTTTGATTTTACTATTCCTGCTCTCTCCATCACAGTTCTTTCCAACTGCTTATCAAAAATATCGAAGGTGCCGTCTTCGTTCAGGCTTATCTCGTAGAAATCATTTTCAATTCTGCTTGCTTCGTGTTTTGGATAATAGGTTGACCTTATTTGTTTTACCGATAATTCGTTCTCACCGGGTTTGAGCGCAGCGAATACTTTGAAACCTTTTGAGTATGGTTCATAAGCGTTAGTAGCGGGTTCTGAGAAATACCAAGCCAAATAGTCTTCTCCATTGATTTCCACGAGAGCGATATCATTTTCTTCGGCAGATTCATATGGTATTTTTAGGCTAAGAACGCCTCCCTCTTTTGACCTGTTAAGAACCGCGAACCCGCTGACGTCATGTGAAACAAACTTCTTTTCTATGAAGCTCCAAAGTTTTTCATATGCTTCAATTGCATAACGTACAACAGTTTCGTTGGATTCGTTGATTTGTTCAAGTGTTAGTAGACCAGGCCAGCCTGCACCACAAGCACTACTGTGTTCGCCATACAATAAAAGTCTTTCCACCACATCATTATATGTTCCATCGTCTTCTGATATAGCGCCGATTTCAAGCAGATCTCTTAAAGTGTCCTGAGTCCATCTTGCTGCTGAAGACGAGTAAGGGCCACCGGTTTTTACAATTTCCCACCAACCAGACCAGTCACCTCGGTAAGTTGGAAAATCCGAATATCTCTCTTCCAGATCTTTGAAAAATTTAGACGGAGTTGAAACGACGACATCCATATCGTCATATTCAAACCTTCCAAATCTTAAGAGAGCCATTATACCCGGTTCATAACCTGCATTATCGAAGGCAACCAAAACTGGTAGCACGTCATAAGGGTAACCTGACTGACGAACATTCTCAACGAATTTCTCGAGACCAGAGGCACTTTTGATTAGAATCCCTTCTGCATAACTGTTCTTCGTTACATACGTGAGTACTTTGCCTCCGCGAGGCCCTTCCCACCAAAAAACGGAAGCTAAGGACGGTAGCTTAAGGACTGAAGCATAACCATCATTAACACCAATCATGAGATACTTGATTCCAAGATCATACAAGACATCAGGAAGATGTGCTGAATAACCAGGTACATCATTCTGCATGCAAACAGTCACCTCAAATCCAAGTTCTCGTATTTTTCGCATGGGAAACTCTACCATTTCCCGAAGAGTTAAGCTGTTGAGGAAACCAGTATGCATGTTTGCGAAAGCCGCTGCAAACTCAATGCGGCCTTGCGAAACATACTGATGAAATCTCTCTATTTCTAACTCCGAGGGTTCTGAATCAATCCACTGCTGAAACTGCCAATATGATTCCACGGTAAAAGAAAAATCTTCTACACGTTCTAGAATGTTGATGAGTTCACTGAACATCTTGGTGTATTTCTGGGAAACTTCTCTTTGGGTTGCTGTGAACCCTATATCAAGATGACTAAAAGGTATTATAAAAACTTTTACCTTTGGAAAAATCAATAAACTCAACACAATAATGAGTAAAAAAAAGAAAATAGATCTCAATGTATTCCACCTCTAAGAGTGAAGCCTTTCACAATCTTCTCTTGTAGAAAGAAATAAAGTACTATCATGGGAATCGACATTAGGGTTGATGCTGCCATCAACAGGTTCCACTGAGTCGAATATCTTTGTTGAAAGGCCCGCAATCCTATTGACAGCGTCCACATATCGCTCTTGTGTAGATAGATGAGTGGTCCAAAGAAGTCGTTCCAAACAAACAGTACAGTGAATACGCTCACCGTGATGAGAGCTGGTGTAGAGATAGGCAACACGATCTTGGTAAATATAGTTAATTCTGGTGCACCATCCAATCTTGCGGATTCTATGATTTCATCAGGCAGTGAGACAAAAAACTGTCTGAGCATGAATATTGTAAAGGCACCTCCACCAAGGAAACACGGGACTATGAGAGGCAGATACGTGTTAACCCAACCCAATTTTGAGTACATTATGTAAACGGGTATTATCAGTACTTGACCTGGTATGAACATCGTTGCTATGGTTATCAGGAAAAGAATTTTTCTTCCTTTCCATCTGAGTTTGGCGAACCCATAAGCCACCAAAGCTCCAGTCAGAACCGTACCAATTGTGTTAACAACTGTCAAGAAAACAGTGTTCCTTAGATATTTGAAGAAGGGGAAAGCACTAACTGCTCTCGCATAGTTCTCCCATTTCAAATCACTGGGTATCCACTTGATTGGGACCGTCATTGTTTCCTCGTTTGATTTAAGAGATGTGGATATCATCCAAAAAAGCGGTATCAAGAAAACAACTGAAAATGTTGTGAGAAAAATGTAAGTGGATATCTTTCGAAAATTGACGCTCCCTTTTCTCAGCAATGACATGATCTCACCTCAGTCCGTTGGTGACCATCTTCTGAAGAGTTTAAACACAACAACTGTAAGTGGAATCATCAACAGGAACATCAACCAAGCCATTGCTGAAGCGTAACCCATATTTCCTTGCTTGAAGGCAAGCAAATAAATCTTCAAGTTGACAAAAGTGGTTGATTCCAAAGGCCCACCACCTGTCATTATGTAAGCTTCAGCAAAAACTTGAGAAGCCGAAATCAGCCCAGTGACAATACAGAACAAGATTACAGGTGAAAGCATTGGTATTGTTATTTTCCAGAATATCTGCACAGAATTCGCGCCATCCAGTTGAGCAGCTTCGTAAATAGTTCTTGGTACATCTTGAAGACCAGCAAGAAGTATAACGATTATTCCACCTATTCCCCATAGACTCATGATTATCAAAGCAGGTTTTGACCAGACAACTGAGGTCAGCCACAGAGGTCCTTTTATGCCAATCAAGGACAGAAATCTGTTTATTAGCCCATTTGGATTAAAAAGCATCATCCACAAAAACATTACGGGTACGGCTGGTAGGACAACCGGTAGGAAAAAAATGGTTCTGTATAGTCCCATGCCCTTTCCTGCGTTGTTCAGCATGACAGCTAGAACAAGTGCCAAAAAAACTTTTAGAAAAACAGATCCAAACATATAGTAGAGGGTGTTACCCAAGGCTTTCCAGAAACTTGGGTCGAATTTGAATATTATCTCGTAATTAGTCAAACCAATCCAACTTGGTGGGTTGATCATATCGTATTTTGTAAAACTCAAAAACGCCGATGCGATTATAGGAACAATCGTAAAAAAGGCTAAATTGATGATCCAAGGTGAAACGAAAAGGTAGCCTTTAAGGTTTTGTTTTAAAATTTTTCTTTTGTGATCTCGCGACATCATCACGCAGCTCCTGTTTCATGAATGTTGTGAATCTCCCCCTGAGCGTTCAGGGGGAGATCACTCATTTCTTATTTGTCAACCTGAATTTCTGAATTTCAGCTTCGATCAATTTCTGTGCATCATCTAAGGCTTTCTTCACGGGTTTGCCAGTCAATCTTACTTCGTCAACTGCTTTCTGAAGTTCTTCATACCAAACTGGAGCTTCCAGAACAAAAGGTCTAAATTGTGAATATTCAAGAGCCTCCACTTGTAATCGCCATTCTGGATTTTGCATCAAAGCAGGATCTTTAGCAGCGGCAACATTACAGATCAGTGAGTTCATCTTCTCTGCCATTACTTGTTGTACTTCTTTACCCACAAGATATAGTACAAACTCTGCTGCGGCTTCTTTGTTCTTACTTCTATTCGAAACTTCCAGTGAGAATCCATTCGACCATGTAGCTCTCACAGGATATGGTATATGAGTCACACCGTAGTTCAGGGTTGGGGCAAACAGTTTAATGATCGAAGCATATTGACCAACTTGAATGACCATTCCCAGTTTTCCCGATAGAAATGCATCTGCTCCCCAGCCATATGTTGCGTTGAAGTTCTCGAGTTCTTTTACACCAAGCTTGTTGAGCATTGCCATCCATTCTTCGAGTGCTTTCACTACAGTGGGATTGTTGACGCTGATGTTTCCTTTTTCGTCATAGAATGTTCCTCCGGTTCCCCAAACGTACATCCAGAAATAGGATTGACCGTAGATTGGATTGAATCCCAGAATATCATAGGTACCTTGCTGTGATTTTCTATCGATCTTGCCAGCGTATTCCCAAAGTTCCTGCCATGTTGAGGGTGACTTCTCTGGATCGAGTCCTGCTTGTCTGAAGAGATCTTTATTGTAGTACAAAAGTCTCACATCTGTTTCGAATGGAAGGGCGTAGAATCTGCCTTCCCATTTGCACATACTCAATGGTGCAGAGAAGAAAATTTTCTCAGCATCAATTCCTTTCTTGTTGATATACGGTGTCAAATCGGCGAGTACCCCTTTGTGTGCTCTACTTGCAACGTTACCCAAGTCGTGCATGAAGATATCCGGTTCTTGACCAGCAGCCATCGCAACTCCTAGCTTATCCCAGTAGTCCCAGAACGATATTGCAAGTGCCTCTACCTCTATTCCCAATTTGTTGTTTGTGTTGAACCGACCGATGATTTCGTCCATTATTTCTTTGCCTGGACTGGCATCGTACATATGCCAGAAGGTTACCTTCGTTTTCGCAAGAGAGATGTTGGAAAGTAGCAGGAATAGAGTTACCATGATGATGAGAACCTTGAAAGTTTGTTTCATGGTTTCACCTCCAATTAGTAAGGATTCAACACATACTAATCCTATCATTTTCGCAGTATTTTTGTCAAGAACTGCCAATGATGTTTACATAGAGGAAACACATGAAGTCTAAAACTCGGTACGAGAACTCATACTGCTGAATATGTTATAAGAGCAGAGAAGAAAATTAAGAGAAAATGTCCTGAATCCCTCGCAGTTTATGAGAAAAATGAGGATTCAGCAAAGAGTTCAAGAGACTGTGTATTTGCTTGTATAAGTACTAGTAGCGCAGGAACGATCTGAACTTACATCTGTGGGAATTGGACCTCTACTGCTTGGCCATGTAATTTCAGCAGTAGATCTGGTCCATGAAGCAGAAAATCTATACTGCTTCAGATAGATAGCAATTCACAGAAGATGTTTCACATAATGCTGAACTTTTTGTGATTTTGTAAATTATCTCTGTAGGTACGTGAAGAGATTTGAAATCTTGTCTTTTGGAGAGTCTTTTATATGTACTGAAAAGATGAATTCCACTTTCAAATTGTTTAACATCTGTGTGACTTGTTCAGTTTGTGAGAAAGCTTTTGTCTCCTACCGAAACATCAGATCTACCAGAAGTATCACCAAAAAACCTCAGATTCGCCACTCGGAGAACTGTACTCTTCAGATGAAGATAGAAGGACTCTTTCAAATCCAAGGTAACGCATACCATTTTCACCACAATCCAGTTTAAAAACTCTCCTGTTTTGGTAGATGTAAGGAGAATTTTACCATGATCACTCGCAGTGTCATAACAGCCACTTTCTTTCTGTGATATCAATATAAGTCTATCAATCTCATGAAGATATCGTCAACAATTTGTGTCTTGTACATCATGTTGAAAGATGGTACTCTGAAGAGTACTCTCTGAAATGTTTTAATTACTCTCTGAAAATCCCTTGTTCTCTCAGTTTTTCTAAGTTATACTATTTTTTGGGGGCATGGAAAGTGCTAAAAGTGCTTCAAAAAAATGAAATAACTGAGCATCACGTCTACAAATTACTGGCAAAGTACGAAAAATCGCCCAACTCCAAAATTCTGGTGGAGATTGCCAACGATGAACTGGCACATTACAGCAAGATCAAATCTATAACAAAGGAGGATCTTTCGCCGAATTGGTTAAAAGTCTTTTGGTATCTTTTGTTGGCGAGAACTCTTGGCCTAACCTTCGCGCTCAAGTTAATGGAAAGAGGTGAAGAAGTAGCGCAAAGAGCATACATGAGAGTTGAAGAAAATACTGTTAAGCAGTTTGTGGTGGAAGAAAAGGGGCATGAAGATAGATTGCTCCAGATGATTGACGAAGAAAAGCTTGATTACATAGGTTCAATGGTACTTGGATTAAATGATGCACTTGTAGAGCTAACTGGCGCACTTGCAGGTCTGACACTTGCGATACAGAAGACCGGCATCGTGGCTCTCTCTGGCATAATCACTGGTATAGCCGCTGCGCTCTCGATGTCTGCTTCAGATTACTTGTCCAGAAAATCCGAAGAAGGACAGAAGAAGCCACTCAAATCCGCACTTTATACTGGCATCGCCTACATTTTCACGGTTTTGTTTCTCACCTTTCCATATCTTGTTCTCGAAAATCCATTTTTTGCGCTGTTTCTCACAGTGATGAACGCGATTTTTGTTATATTCATCTTCACCTTTTTTGTCTCGGTTGTCAAGAATCAGAGTTTCAAAAAGAATTTTCTTGAGATGTTCTTCATAAGTATGGGAGTAACAGCAGTCTCATTTCTCATAGGTTTGTTGGTTAGGAAATTTCTTGGCATTGAAGTGTAGCTGTTTTCATGTTTTGCGGTAGGTCTTTTTCAAGCTTTTCAACCTGTCTGTGAGTTGTCAATAGTTCTTATGAATTTCAAGAAATGTTCGTGAAACAGTTCTGTATCTTGCTTGCTGATTGTGTGTTTGGCATATCTCACTTTTACATAGATATCACTTATCACGCAAAGGTCTTTGTCTTTGCTTGTGAGTGCAAGGACTTCGTACGGTGTCATGTTGTGATGCTGTGAAAAATACTTTCTGCGCAGCCACCAATAAGCTCCAAGAACATAGCTTTCACTGCTCTCATATTCCGGAACCTTATCCAGCGGATAAGCTACAACATCTTCAGGAAAGTCGGTTTGTTCGTCTCTCACAGGTAGTTTTATGCGCCCCGAAACTTTGAAAATAGAATATACCAAAACAAGACTCATGAGTGTGAGTGAAAGAACGCTTATCCAGTCAAGAATTGTTTGCATGTTTGTCAACGATTTCTTTGTCCTTGAATCTTCGACGATCAAAACAGTTGCTTCTTGGCTAACCTGATAGCTCTCTTGAGCTTGTTGTTCACTTTCTTGAAGTGACAGAAGCTGTTGCGAGACTCTTTCACTAGGTTTTATAAATCTAAAGATGAGTGACAAAGTTGAGATTGAAATTGTAAAGATGAGTAATCCGAGCAAGAGAAGTTTGATTGTTCCTTTTACGCCAAAGTTGGTCACTGAGAATGTGAAGAGAAGAAGTCCAAAGAGTATGAGTACAATTGGAAACCACACTTTGTCTATGAAATCTGATAGCCAACTCTTTTTTGATGGCTGTTGTTGATCACTTGATTTGGTCGTGATTATGAGCTGCTCTTGTGACTGAATTTTCTCGGAACTTTCTTGTTTCTGAGGCTGGGGAATAGAAGATAAAACAGGTTTCAGTGGGAAGAGATTTACTTTGGCAAAGCCAACCGCTACCAAGACAGTTGCCATAACGTACATTAGAGCAACCTTCAGATTGAACAACTTTGATTTGTTTGCGTACCAAAAGCCAATCAAAAGCCCAAAGCACAGAAGATCGAAGATTCTACCGTGAACTGTTGCCAAGCTGAAATAGAGCCCCAGAAAGATTAAAGAACTCAGTGAAAGGACCCCATCGGAGGTCGAGATCAAGACTAATGAGATAATCACAAAGATGAGTACCATGGCGCTGAAGAATTCAATCTTTACGATCCCAGAGATCACAAAGGTAGTGATAAAGATGATTGGCAATATGAGAACGGTCGAACAACCTATATCCCAAGTGAGAAGTAGTACACAGAAAACTGTTAGAGCAACGAGTATTAAATTAGCCCATAGTGGCATCAACGAACTGAATATATAGAATGCAACTAAGGCAATGATAAAGCTTGACAAAAAGCGGTTAAGGGTTTTGGATTTCATCGAAGACCTCCTGCAGCGTTTGACTCGGTTTTACTATTCTGACGATTATCTGTTCTCTTTCGAGCAATTTTGCTCGATCAAAAAGTCTCTGCATGTCTATTGGATACATCTCATATGTTCTGGAAGGTTTATACCTTGGATCTCTGTATCCATACGGAATCAGAAGCACTATTACACGTGAACATTTTGCCTTGGCACTTATCAAAAGCGGTAAGAGTGAATCGGTCAGATACATTGATATGATGACCAATGTGTTCGATGGTGTCAACCTGTACAAATCTTTTGCCAGTTCCTCATTCAGTTGTGGCCCATTCTCATCGCCTTTTGCCATTGCCAGAAGTTCAACGGCGCTCACCCAGTCAGACTTTGGTGTGTAATTCGTCTTGAGAACATCCTTTGCGATCACAACAATGTCCACCAGATTCCCGAAACGTGTCAGCCAGTAAATGATTGATGAAGCCGCAAGCACTGCCTCTTCTTCGTAGTTCTTTCTTATCTGTGCCCACACATTTTTGGCAAAGATTTCTTTAGATAGATTCAGATCCAAATAGATCAATGTATTACTGATCGCAGTGAAATCGAATTCCTTCACATATAGTGAGCCAAGTTTCGCCGATATCTTCCAATGAACTCTGTTCAAAGGCTCACTTGAGTATTCCCTCACTCCCTTCACCTGAGTTGTGTCTTCGAGCAATTTGAAATCGGATTTGCTTCCCGGAAGTAACTCCCGAAGCCTCGATGGGAATGATTCTAAGTGCATGATCTTGGGAAGTACGAGTATCTCTTGATCTGCGTGGTAGTAAGCCCAATGCCTGAAGAAACCGAGAGGATGTTCGTAGACAACTACAAAATCAGTGAGAACTTTCTTGCCACGAGTAGAAAAGGATGTCTTAGCCTGCATCATAACTGTTTGGGACTTTTTTAACGTCACTTCTTGTTCCAGTAAATTGTACGATAGAAGCTCGGCAACCTCTATTTGAGACAGCACAGTCACCTTTAATGACCCAGAATTATTGTACAACTTGTGAGTTACAATGACATCTTCATTTGTAAAAGTCCTTGTTCTGTTTGGAAATCGTTCAACTTCAAGATTTGCTACTGTTCGTCTCGTTGTGAAGTAATTCATCCAAAGAAATGTGCACGAGACGCTCAATAGCACCGAAAAACCATTGAGGTTAGCGACAAGCCAAAGTATTGAGAGAACTGTCAAGATCGTGAGCAGGCTGTTCGACGAAATGATTTTTCTTGGCTTAAGTTTCACTCTTTATGGGAGCCTCCTCCGTTTTGAGAATTTCTTCGATTATCTGTTGCTTAGTTTTTCTCATGAGCCTTGCCTCGGGTCTGAGTATTATTCTGTGGGCGAGTGTATCGATTACTATCTCCTTAACATCGTCTGGTAGGACGTACTCTCTACCTCTCAAGGCAGCGAGTGCTTTCGAAATCTCCATTAAGGCGATGGCGCCTCTTGGACTTGCACCAAGGGCTATGTCTTCATGGCCTCTGGTGCGTGAGACGATTCTCACGATATACTCTAATATGGAGTCGTCGATATAGACTTGCTTGACCATCTCCTTGGCGTGAGCCAATTCACTTTCATCACAAACTGGCTGTAGTGAATCAATAGGATGCATTTTTTCTAATCTGCGGAGCATCTGCATTTCTTCTGTTTTTTCGAGATACCCCAGTGACACACAGATTGCGAATCTGTCTAATTGTGCCTCTGGTAATGGAAAGGTCCCTTCGAACTCAACAGGATTTTGCGTGGCTATCACAAAAAAGTGCTTGCTCAGAGGATAAGTTGTACCATCCACTGTAACCTGTCTTTCCGCCATGGCTTGCAATAAGGCAGACTGTGTTCTTGGAGTTGCTCGGTTTATCTCATCTGCGAGAAGTAGGTCTGTGAAAAGAGGTCCCTTTTTGAAAACAAATTCATTCTGTTTGGTATCCAAGATATTCAAGCCAGTTATGTCTGATGGCAACAGATCTGGCGTGCACTGTATTCTGTTGAAGCTCAATCCAGTAGAAGTTGCCAGTGCCCTTGCCAACATTGTTTTACCAACACCGGGTACATCGTTTAGAAGGACATGCCCATCACTCAGCATCGAAGCCAATATCTTCTCAATGATGAGTTCTTTCCCAACGATCACCTTTGAGACATTTTCAGTTACGCGTCTTGCGAAAGTTTCCAAGGTTTCCATCTCGAACTCCTCCTGGCATTCAAATTCACTGGTTTGGCAATTATCCCACCAGCAATTTTATACGCACTTGCTTCTTCTTCCTTAAAAGGTTCTCTGTTTCGATAATCGTGCTTCTTAATGAACATAGATAGATCATTTTTCAGTAAACTCAGTTTTGCTATCTCGATTTCATTGAAGCTATTCCTGAAAGCAGGATTCATCTTTGAAAACAATTTGTAATAATGATCGATACATAGGATCGATTTGCTTTTTCTGAAAAGATCTAAGCCTTCTCTGTCGTTGAACAACTTGCCAAAGGAAGTTATATACATTCTCTCAATTTCAGTCTCACGGTTGCACAAGTAACAGCTGTGATTCAACGACGCAGCTTCATTTAAGATCTTGAGATGGCTATCGATCATGTCTTCATATATTATTGCGATCCCCAACAAGCCGAGCTCAGGATGCTTCTGAAGGTATTGCTGAACCTTGTCGGTGTGTCTTTTGCACAAGCCCACCTCCCTCAGATGTGTTCTGATCTCAGGATCATTCACAAGTTCGTAGAGTATCGTATCGATGAGTTGTTCAACACTTCTTTCAACGAGCACGCACACAGGACAGCTTCTGTCTTCTTCCATTAGAGTATCGATAATCTTGATTTCGGTAAAGTCTCTTGGCTTCAATTGTCCCACCTCAAAAGAAAAAAGCTCCTACTCTTTCGAGTAGGAGTCATCAGCCTCTATAGGCAATTATGGCAGACCCCATTGCCTAAGGAAATTATACCATGGTTTATACCTTGATCAACCAACTTTTCACATTCACCAATCTATCAGAACTTCCAATTGGTTTCTCGGCGAGATTGGTTTCCAGTAATGGTTTTAAAGATCTCACAATTGGGCTTCTTCCCTCTGGATTGAAAGCACGCACTATCACGCCTTCATCATTTTGTGATGGCTTGAAGGCGCTCAAAAATCCATCTATCAATTCAATTTTCTCCACATTAGGAGTTTCTTCGAACTCCCCTTGTATCGCCAGAGGCGGGATTTGATACTCTCTGACCTTTCTGTAGACTTCTTCAAGACTCCAATCTTCGTGAAGTATGATTGAAAACTCTACGCGGTGTTCCCCAATCCCCTGTGCCTCAGGTGTCTTGATGCCAGGTCCTGCGTGTCCTGGCCTGGTGACAAGATCGTTTCTCGAAAGCCATTCGACACTTCTCAAAAGAGTTATCTTCAGACCTTCCTTTTCCACGCGTACCTCTCTAAGACCTTTTGTCGAGATTGTAATGCCCGCTTCTGGTATCGTGACAAACCAGTACATGACAAAGTTGTTCTCAGGCAGCTCTGCCCACTTTGAGTAGTCTGCTTCGAAGCGTTCTATTTTGTGAACAACAGGACCATAGTAACCATCTGTTATGAGTTCTGACAGGTTTCTCAGGGGAAAAACAGCTGACAGTCTATGATCTTTAGCAACATTATTGAATTTGAGTTTGACATCTATTCTCGGTATATCACGATAAAAGGTGTATTCAATTTCGAATGGTAGTTCTACTAACTTCTTAGAGCGACTCTTTCTATCACTCTGTATAGACTCAGGTATGAGCATGTGACTCTTTGCAACGACTTTCTTAAGAAAAGAGCAGCTGGCGATCTCAGTTACTGTGGCTCTTGAGTCAAGCGAGGTGAAGATTTCTTTTTCTGCAAAGCTGTAGTTGTACTCGTCACCAACGTCTTCGATGTCCTCCAAGTAACAAAGATTTTCCACAGTCTTTCCAAGATGATTCAGTGTCAAAGCTCCGTTTTCTTTTATTCGATGAGGTGGGGTGAAGACATCCTCAGATCTCTTGTCCTTTGGTACAACTTTGAAAGTCTTGAAACCAAAGGCTGGCACATTTATGTTCACCAAATAAGTATGCCTTTCCCTGAGATCATTTTCAATAGCTTTAGTCGTGTGGTTTTCATAGAATCTGACAAGAGTGCTCAAATCTGTTTCAGAGTTTTCTGCGCAGTTTAATGCAATTGACTCAACGATCTCTCCATTTTCTTCGTCGATGAAATCATAGCTTCCTTCGGGTAAACGCAGATGACTTTCGACAATTCCTTTGAACTCTCTTTCAAGTGGGTTGAAGAATGTGAGCGCCATATCGCTGGTGCGTTTCCCCACGATCTGGAGGAAGGTTTTTGCAAACAAGGCCTTGCCATGGTCTATTGATCTTCTCAATCTGTTCTGAACTGCTCTGTGAACTTCATCGGTGCTACAACCACAGATACTGTCATGAGGTTGACATTGCAGTATCAGTTTCCATCCATAAGAAAGTGACTGATGTGGAGTTGAATTGCCAAGGAGTTTTGAGATTGCAAGGATCGGTTCAAGATAGTGAATGTAGAATTTCTCAGCTCTGTGATGCAATGTCTTTTCCCAGATTCGTGCTGAAGTCACGTCTTTGAGAATCGGGAAGGCCCTCGGTGATCTAAGTTCTCCAGAAATGCTCAATTTCGGAGTACTGAGTTTCGAGATGTATTCTTCAAAACTCGTCTGGACAAACTCCATTTCCGATGTAGAAGCCTCCTGGAGGATCTTCCCCACATCGCAATACGGTATCTCGTGGTCCGTCCCGTTCATCAGAAGAGGTGGGTTGGTTGGATCGATCTTTGAGAGAGTGTTTGCTTCTTCTATGAACTTTTCTTTGAGGGCTTCACGCTCAATTCCAAAGTGCGCAGCATTTGAGTAACTGTGAATCAGATAAACTACGTTAACAGAATCGCCAAAAGGGCTCGACCAAGAAAAGGTCGTTCTTTCAATGTTATCTATTCCACGCCATATAACTGCCCATTTCATACCCAAGCCTTTGATTACAGATGGCATGTAAGCGTTGTGGCCAAACATGTCTGGTAGGTAACCAATCTTTGAGATTTTGATACCGAGCTGCTCGGCAATTTTCTCACTGTACAGATAATTTCTGATCCAAGATTCGGAATTTACCAGAAATTCATCTGCCAGTATGTACCATGGTCCTACGGCTATTCTTCCTTTTCTTATCAACTCCAAAAGCTTCTCGTCTTGACCCATAGTCTCTTGAAAGTCCTCAAGTACTATCGTCTGACCATCCAAGTGGAAGTGTTTGAAAGAATCATCTTTGCTCATGATTTGAGTCAATTTTTCCAGCAGGAGTGTCAATCTTTCCCTAAAGATTTCGAAAGTGGCATACCACTCTCTGTCCCAATGGGTATGTGTGATCATGTAAGCCCTTTTCAATTCTTTTCACCTCTCTTTACAAAGACTGGGTTTGTTATGAAAATGGGTAAACTGTGCTTACCGTAGACGATGAGAATCACAAAATCATCTGGTTGGAGCTCTATTTTCGCATCTATCTCCTTGACTTTACCGAAATCTTTTGACGAACTTTTTGTGATTATCATCACGTTTTGTTGGTCAAAATCACCAATATTAGCCATTATACGCACACTTTCCTGCCATGAAATGGTCTGTCCAAAGGATTTTCCTTCAACCGTAAAGGACAGGCCGTTCGTGTAGCCCAGATAAGTCTTGCCAAATTTTATTGCGTAGATCACCTCTGAGAGGTTCAATTCTCTCGCAAGTACAACGGTCTTGAGCCATTCTGAGTCGGAACGTCTGTGCAAATCTCTACCTGCAGTTGCCGTTGTTCTTCTACCTCTTTTAAGATTTTCAATCCACTTCCCTATTGCTTCGAAATTCAATTCAGATCTGCTTAAATCTGAATTCCAGACCTCGACGAAATCGCTCTCAAATGGGTTGAAATCATACGTCCATTTGCATCCAACGCATAACGGATCTCCTAAGGCGAATGGATGGGCGACTCCAATGAGTCCATTCTGCAGATGAACTTCTCTGAGTACTTGAGGTATCTCTTTCTGGGTACCATCAGTCTCTTTCCAGTCTATGAAGGTCTTGCACCCTAAGATGAGTGCGTGACCGTTGAAGGTGTTGAGTTCTTGTCCCGGGAAACAACTGATACCTTCGATATCTTCTATCTCTCTCCATCCAGTTATGTTGCTGTGATCTGTCAAGAAGAAGAAGTCAAACCCAATTTCCTTGAGGTATCTTGAGAGTTCCTGAACGGTGAAAACCCCATCGCTGTGCACACTGTGTGTGTGCAATTCTCCGGTGAAAGCCGTGTACTTCAGATCGCCCTGTGTTTCAATGAGAAGTTTGTACCTAACATCTGTGAATAAGTAGTGGTTCTCGAAGCAAATCGTCCATTCTCCAGGTAAAGGAAGTGTTCTTTCGGCAGCGTAAGTTGCATCTTTTCCAACTGCGAATTCCTTCGTTCCTCGATCGTATCTCCCCATGAATCTTCCAAGTGAGTCATAGATCAAAAGGTTGACGTGATTCTGTATCGGTCCAACTGAAGTTGGAGAGTACTCAAAATGTATTCGTACGCTGCTTGTATTTTCTGGGACTTCGAAATGTTGAAAGATCAATCTCTTAGAATTTTCTGCTGCCAGTTTTCCTTCAATTGTCACAGGTTCACTCATCTGGCCACCCTCTGTCCGTCTTCATCGAATATATGTATTTTATCTCTTCTCAATGTGATCCATATTTTATCACCGGGTCTGTAAGGAACATCCTCGAAAACAAGACATTTAAGCTGATAACCATTCACATCGAGCGTCACTATTGTCTCGACACCGAGCGGTTCAACAACAAAAATCTTTGCAGCAAAGTCTCCTTCAGAGGGATGCAACTGAAGATTTTCTGGTCTTATCCCAAGAAAGCCCTTTTGATGATCTTTTTCAACCGAAAGTTGTAGTTTGATCCTCTGTTCACCTATTCGACAATGGTCTTTGAATATCTCGCATGGGAGAATGTTCATCGGAGGATTTCCTATGAAAGAAGCGACAAATGTGTTTGCGGGCTCATTGTAGATCTCTTTAGGGGATCCAATCTGTCTGACGACTCCGTTGTCCATAACCGCTATTTTTGTGGACAAAGCCATTGCCTCTGCTTGATCGTGTGTAACGTATACTACTGCCGTACCCAGCTCTGCGTAAAGGTGCTTCAAGAAACTCCTTGCCTCCAGTCTGAGCTTTGCATCTAAGTTTGACAGAGGTTCATCTAACAGGAAAACAGACGGCGTCTGTATCATTGCCCGAGCAAGTGCCACTCTTTGTTGCTGCCCACCACTTATCTGTTGTGGGTATCTATCCAAAAGTTGGTGTATTTGAAGACTGTGGGCAACGTAGTCAACCTTCTTTTCTATCTCTGGCTTCGGCATTTTTCTAACGACAAGCGGATACGAGATGTTTTCTCTAACAGTCATGTGGGGGTAGAGTGCGTAATTTTGGAAAACCATCGCCACATTTCTTTCCTTCGGAAGTTTGTACGTGACATCTTGACCTGCTATGAAGATCTTTCCTGAGTCTGCTATTTCAAGTCCCGCAATCAATCTCAGCGTAGTTGTCTTACCACAGCCCGATGGTCCAAGTAAAGTGAAGAAATCACTTCTTTCTATCGAAAAACTCACATCTCTCACTGCGATCACATTGTCGAAATGTTTTACAACGTTTACGAACTCTATCCAAGGCACTTCAGAATACCTCCTTTTAGCCTTTTATGCCACCGTAGAATGAAAAGCCAAACTTTCTTTCGACCAGAAAGTAGGTCACTATGACCGGGGTTGTGTAGAGCAAGGCATAAGCAGAGATCATACCTATGTCTGGAACACCTATTTCGGTGAAGAATGTGTATATCGCTATTGATACTGGATATTTTGTATGAGACCTTAGAAGTATGAACGGTATGAGAAAATTACTCCATGATTGAGCAAAAACAAGCATTGCAATCACTATGATTCCCTTGCTCGAAAGTGGTAAGAATATTCTGAACATGACTTGAAGTGGAGAGCTTCCATCGACAAGTGCAGCTTCTTCGAAAGTTCTGGGAATTGAATCAAAAAAATCTTTCAGAATGAATATCGAGGTTGGTAACATACCTCCTGCCATCGTCAAGATCACGCCAAGTTCTTTGTCGATCAGGCCAAATCTCAGATTCAATATGAATATTGGGACCATCGCTGCCACACCTGTAACTATGCTCGAAAAGAGAACGAGTACGTAGAGCAGGATATCTCTACCTCTGAAGTAATGCCTTGAGAGAACATATGACGCAAAGAGTGCACAAGTAGTTACGAGGAGGACTACTCCTACAGAAATGATCACGCTGTTCTTAAATGCAGTCACTGCAGTTTTGTTCTGAAAGACCTTTACAAAGTTTTCGAGTGTCGGAGTCGAGAAGGATATGAAAAGCGATGGCCGTGAGTTAAAGGGTGTTACCAGCAACCAAAGAATTGGGGCAAGAAAGAACGCAAGGATTGGACTGAGTATTATATAACTTGTGATCTTACTGATCCTTCTTGGGTCTCTCATGCTCTTTTCCTCCGTGACAGAGTTATATAGAAAACGGCAAGCACAAGATTTATCATCAGGACAACAGTTGATATCGCTGAACCATAACCTATTTTGAAATACCTGAAGGCATTTCTGTAGATGTAAATTGGTAGAAGTTCTGTTCTGAAGGATGGTCCACCACCGGTCAACAGATAAGGTGTAAAGACGTTGAAGGTCCACAGGGTTATCAATATGAAATCGGTGAAGATATAGCTTTTTATATTGGGCAGAATGATATCTTTGAACTTTCTCCAGTTCGATGTTCCTATTATGTCAGCGGTTTCAAGATAAGACGGAGGAATAGTTTCAAGGGCTGCCGAGAACAAGAGCATCGAATATGCTGTACCTCTCCAAGTGTTAAAAATGACTATCGTGAGAATCGGATGATCGTAAAACCAGTTGACCTTTGCCACTCCCATCCAAGAGAGTAATAAATTCAGGGTTCCATAGTCTTTGTCGAGAAAGGCAATCCAAAGATAGGCAACCACGACTTCTGGTATAATCCAAGCTAAGATCACCGTTGATTGAACCAGTGTTTTGAATCTACGACTCTTTCTGTAAGTCAGTAGTGCCAAGACCATTCCAAGGCCAGCTTGCCCTACTATTGCGGAGCCAAAGACGAACAACAAACTTATCCGAAGGGCGTTGTAAAAGAAACGGTCTGAAAGAATTCTTCTGAAATTATCTAAGCCGACGAAGTCTGGACTTCTCGCTTTTATACCAGTTAATGTTTCATTCGTCATGCCCAATTTTAGAACCCATAAGGCAGGAAAGATGAGAAAGATTGATATGAGTGTTAAAGCAGGAATTAAGAGAAAGAAGGTTGCCTTTTTGCCCATCAAATATCTTCTGTGCAAAGATATCACCATCCAAAGAGGGGGCAAGTGCCCCCTCAATTCAAGGTTTCTCGATCACATTTTCTTTGCCAACTATTCGAGTTACCTCTATGGCAAATTCTTTGAGTGCCTGGTCGATCGTCATCTGTTTTGTCACGACTCTTTCTGTCAAGAGTTGAGCTTGGAAAGAGATCTCTGGATAGACTGGGAATGCAGGTCTAAAAGTGGTGTACTTCACTAAAGCTCTACTCGTTTCTGCAATGAATTTGTCTCTGTTGACCGTCCAGCAAGAGTCAGCAAGGTCAGATCTTGGAGAGACAAATGGTTTCAGTTCAAAGTAACTGAGTTGTGGTTCTATGTAGAGAATTCTCTTGAGCACCTCTGCCACAAGCTTTGGATTCTTTGTATTCGGGTTGACCGCGAAGCCTGTACCACCAGAGATTGAGACGAACTCTGGATCTCCTGGTTTGCCTCTACCAGGCATTGCAGCCCAACCGATTCTCTCATCTCTGTCAGGGAAGCCCCAGGATACATTATTTGGGTTGAGCACAGATGTGTACATCCATGTACCCTCGACGTAGATGGCTATCTTTTCTTGTCTGAACAGTTCAAAACTCTTTTCGCGTGCACCTGGTGAGACTTGAAGCTGCGCGTCACCCAGTTTTTCATCGACGTAGATTTGTTTGTAAAAGGCAAGCGTATCTCTCAGCGCACTGCTGTTGATGATCCACTTGCCACTTTCCCAATCGTAGAGATTTCCACCAGCACCGAGCAGAACCATGAAGAATCCCTGCATCGTTGTAGCCTCACCCATTTCTGTGCCGGCGTTGATCTGCAATGGTGTCACTCCGGGGAGCTTTTCTTTGATAATTCTTGCGGTTTTGATGATATCCTCCCAGCTCTTCGGTTGCCATGGAATCGGTATTCCTGCCTTCTTGAAGAGTTCTCTGTTGTAATAGATCATTCTGACATCTGTGGAGGCAGGTACAAGATATGTCTTTCCTTTGTAACTACCCATCGCTTTCATTGAATCGTAGTAGTATTTCCAGGCCGGAACAGATTCAAGGATATCGTCGATGGGTCTCAGATAACCTGCTTCGACGAACTCCGGTACCCAGAAACCATCGATCCATAGTATGTCCGCTCCGCCGCCACCTTTGATGTCCAGAACTATCCTGGCTTTGAAGTCTTCGTCTTTGATACCAGTCTGAATTAACTCAACTTGGATATTCAGTTCTTTTTCAATGCTCGGAATGAATTTCTCAAACCAGTCAACTACCTGTGTGTTCTTACCACCTTTGATGGCATTTGCGATGATGGTGACTTTTTCAGCAACTGCAAAGATAGTCAGAGCGACCAGCAGTAACAAGCAAAACAACCTTTTCATGAAAACACCTCCCCCTATGAAGTGCTACTTGCAACCACAGGAATTTCGAACAACCAACCTTGTGGGAACGTATTGCACTCTCTCTTCTACATCATTCCATGCCAAAAGAGAGATAAGAGTTGCGGCTGCTCTCTCGCCTATTTTCTCTGGATACTGACGCACCGTAGTGAGTTTTGGTTGAATGAACTCACTGAAAGGCCTGTCGTCAAAACCTACTACAGCTATGTCTTCTGGAATTGAAAAACCAAAGGTCTGTAAATGAGAGATCATCTCTACAGCGAGTAAGTCAGTACAGGCAAAGATGGCGTCAAATTGTTTTACGATCTGGTGTAAGTCCTTTATCTGTTGTTTATCGATCTGAATCAAGTGGATATTTGCGTGGTGTTCGTCACATGCTTTTTTTGCACCGCGAAATCTTTCTCTGACACTACTTACCTTAGTGCTTTCCCAAGAAACGAAGGCAATCTTCTTGTAGCCGTGCACTTCAACTAAGTGCTTTGTGATATCGTAAGCGCCTTTTTGGTTATCCGACTGAACGCTGTGATACTCCAAACCTTCGATTGTTCTGTCTACGAAGACAACTGGCTTCTTCTGCCTCACCAACTCAAGAAGTGTTTCATCAGAAAGAGAACACAGATGTGGAAGGATTATGAAACCAGCTACGTCAAGCCGCACGAGTCTGTTCAGTTTTTCTCTCTCAGAGTTCTCATCATCGTCAGAAAACTGCACTACGGGATGAAAATCCAAAGTAGATAGATATTCTTCAACACCACGCAGGATGCCAACACTCAACACATCAGAAGCTGTTGTCAGAAAGACACCAACGAGTTTTGAGGAAACAGGTTGAATTCTCGAAGAAGGTTTTTGAACAAAAGCACCTATGCCTTGCAATCTGTAAATGTATCCTTCCAAAGCAAGTTCATCTATGGCTTTCCTCACAGTTATTCTGCTCACTTGAAATAGATCCATCAACTCTTTTTCAGACGGTATTCGTTCCTCGGCTGCAAGCTCACCTTTCCTAATCTTGGAGAGTATGTATTCCTTCACCACTTTGTACATCGGCTTGTTCTTCAACACACTCCCCCCAGTTGTCATTACATGTTATATCATATCTTTGCTCTCATGTCAACAAAATTGACAAATTTAACAGAGGAGGTGAATTTTTCATGAGAAAAGTATAATAATCGTTATGGGGGTGATCAAGTGCAAAAGAAGACCTTCATTTTTGTCATCTTAATATTCGTCGTTTTGGGGTTCGGGGTGAGGATAAAGATTCCAGCTTTTGACAAAGAGAACTCAGTTCGTGCAATCTATTCATATGAACATGCCGACAAAATCGAAATAACCGTTGTTTTTTGGGACGAGGATCATCCAAAACCCTTCACCGACTTTGTTTACGATCTGTACAGGTTTTTCAAGTGGGGACGTTTTTATGATATAGAGACCTTTTTTATTTTTGGAGATCATGTTGAATTCAAAGATGATTTCTGTGATTCGCGGTCGTATTTTCAGACTGAGAATTTGCATAACAAAGCACAGATACCGATTGAGAGTTTCGAGAGAGAAGACGGACAAATAGTAATCTATGTGAGTACATGGAATCATATGTTTTCAAACAAACCTTTGCAGAACACCGAATACACTTCGTTTGATTTGGGCAACTTGAAAGGAACAAGACAGGATGCTGAGAAGATCTACAGTTGGCGCAGTGGTTTAAGATTGAAGGCAACTTTTTTTCTGTCTCTCATTATGGCCGTTCTTGTTGTGCTGACGATTGTTTTCAAGAAGAAAAACAAAGACGCTGTGATACTAAAAGCGTTAACGACTTCCTGTGCGATTGTGATAGCATTCTTGAATGCCAGTGGCATAGAGTGGCTTGTCTTCTTTGGACTGGTCTTTGGTCTTCTCGGAGATATCTTCTTGGAGAAACCAGAAGGTTTTTTACGCGGAATGATTGCCTTCCTGTTGGGGCATTTATTCTACAGCCTTGCTTTTGTTTCAGAATTTTCTTTTCCAGCCTTCCATTTTGTTTTGATTGTCTTTGGCTCGCTGTTGTTTTTGTACTTTGTGGTTCTTCACAAACATCTTGGTGAGATGAGGTCGCCAATCTTTGTGTACGTGCTCGTGATTGGTTGGATGTTCTGTACAACATTTTCAGTTCTAAACAGGCAAATCTATTTTCTAAGGGTGCTTCTACCACTTGCTGGAGGGCTCTTCGTTTTTTCAGATTTCTGCATAGCTGTAGACAGATATGTTCGTAAGATACCGGCACGCGATGTGATAGTGCTCACAAGTTATTTCGTATCTCAGTGGATCATCTCACTCTCCACCGTTTTCTGATCTGGAAAAGCTTTTTCCTTCTTTTAGCGAAGATAAGTTTCTTGATGTGCACTTTTCAAAAGAAGTCGTAAATGTGATAATAGTGAAACAATTCACGAAAAATCACTTTAAGTGATGAGCGTTTTTTGAAATCTCTATTATGATAGAAATCGGAAAACGAACTTTGCAGTAGAAACTCTTCATATCAAAGGTTCGTGAATAATTTTGGCAACCAGCAACCTTTCTCATAGATCAACACCTTCTCGCGGGATTGTGGGGCCCAAACAGGCCCCTGTTTTTTTATGATACAATCCACAAGGGGATTGCTGTGAGAAAGATTATTCTTTCATTTTTGCTGCTCTGTACTCTTCTGTTTGGCTTTGAGATAGAACTTATCGGTGTATATTTTTCTCCGAAAGGTGGATGTACAGAGGCAGTTGTCGGGCAGATACAACAGGCAAGACAAGAGATCAAGGTGATGATCTACTCATTCACATCTGAATCCATTGCCAATGCCCTCCTCGAAGCCTTCCACAGGGGAATAAAAGTTGAGATAATTATCGATGATGGAAACGACAGATCAAGATACTCTCAAACACCATTTCTCAGAAAGGCTGGTATTCCTGTTTATGCCGATGCTAAAGAATCCATCCACCATAACAAAGTAATAGTTATTGACAGAGAAATAGTGATCATTGGTTCTTTCAATTTTTCAAAAGCTGCTGAAGGGACAAATGCCGAAAATCTGATAATTTTGAAATCTTCACAGCTTGCTGCCATCTATCTCGAGAACTACGAAATTCACAAAGCTCATTCCTGTTTGGCCTTTGAAGTACCAGCAGAAATAGATGAAACTGAAACTGCCACTTCAACTGAATCTTTTACACCAATAGTCATTGAATAATGACAACTATTATGCTGTTCTAAAATCAGTTGTGGACAACTTTCAAAAGCTGCATGATTACTCCTCTCTCGCTAATTAGCGATCTTTTCAGCCCATTTGCAATGGTGTACAAGCCTATGAGTTGATTCATCGGTTGCCATTTCTTTATAATTCGATCGTCTTGATCAAGAGATGTATAAAGATGAGTTTAACAAAGGTTAAACATACACAGAAAATGGATATGTTCGCTAAAATAACAATTGTTCTGGTGAAAGGGGTTCAGGAATGATCAATGCCAAGCTTTTGCGCAAAGTGTTTTTCACTTTCTTGAAGATCTCCACTTTCACACTTGGTGGAGGGTATGCAATGATTCCTGTGATGCAGTGGGAAGCAAAAAAACTCAATTGGCTGACAGAAGATGAGTTCTACAAAAACCTTTCTATTGCTCAATCGATACCAGGACCTATTGCCTTTAACACGGCTATAATGATAGGCAAGCAAATAGCAGGTATCTTAGGAGCTTTCTTGGCTGGGCTCGCGATAGTTATTCCTCCATTTCTTGCAATAGTGGCTGTAGCATCTGTGATAAAGTCCTTCTCTGCCAGTGTCTATGTTCAAGGATTTCTCAAAGGTTGTTATGCAGCCGTAATAGGTCTTGTTTTCAATGTTTTCTACGGTATGGTGAAGAGACAGAACTGGGATCTTTTCAGAATCCTGGTTGTTTTAACTGGCGTGATCTTGCTGATCTTGAATTCATCTTTGCTCATATTTGTCTTTCTCGGAGTGATAGGTGTTCTCTATCTGAAAGGAGCAAAATGAAATGCTGTTGAACTTAATCCTCACGTTCTTAAAGGTAGGTTTTTTCGCTTTTGGTGGTGGTTGGGCAATTGTAGGAATCCTGAAATCTGAGATGATTTCCAAAGGAATACTTTCTGCAGAAGAATTTGCTCAAGCAGTCTCGATTGCCCAGATAACCCCAGGACCTGTTGCCATAAATCTTGCCACTTACACAGGCTATAAGTACTTTGGGTTTCTCGGGGCTTTGGTCACTACATTTGCCTTTCTCTTGGCACCTATAATGATTGTCTTTTTTCTCTTCGTACTCGCCAATCAAGTGAGTGTTGATAAGGAAAGGTGGTCTAAGGCTTTGGCAGGTATCACCACAGTGATGGTTACGGTAACTTTGTACTCACTGGCTCTACCGAGAATGGGTGATCTATGGACGATCTTTATTGCCGTGGTGGTGTTTTTCTCTATCAGTAAGTTCAAGATTCATCCACTCATACTAATCTTTGCAAGTGGTTTTGCGGGAGTTCTTGTCTATGGCATTTTTTGATGTATAATAGAGCTATCCAGCCAAAAAGGGGGGGAGCTGAATGAGAAAGGTATTGTTGTGGTTGTTGGTGAGTCTTTCTGTGTGTCTGTTTGCTGCCAATGTTACTGTGAAGTTGACAGATTTCAAGTCTTTCACCTACAAGATCATCACAGAGGATAAGCAAGAAGTTTTAGCGGGTGTAACATGTGAGAAAACAAAGCAAGGTTACGAAGTCACACACTGGTCTAAGTTCATTGTGCCAAGTGATAAAGAAGAGCTGACGTACGATTATTTTGCGACATCTTATTTAGCTGCACTTTTTGCTTTTGTATACAACCCTGCATATGTGAGCTTTTTTGGTATGATCGATGTCGACAACCCAACGACTCTGAGCATGTATGGATTAAGGATTGCCTACGAAGGTGAAGAAAAGATTGGCAGGTATGTGGGAAAGAGATTTACCTATTATGCCAGCGACAAGCCAGTAATAACCTGGGTTTTAAGTAAAGATGTCCCCTTAGTTCTCAAGTCAATAATCCATGAATCTGGTTATACCTTTGAGCTCGTCGATTTTCAGAAAAGATAACCACGACATATAGGTCTTTGGTTAAAGAAATCAGTCCTTTCTGGCTGCAAAAAGTTCTGCACCAGAAAGGAAGTACTTTGTCAAGGCAAAGAACAAGACGAACATGGGTATGCTTGCGATTGCCGCAGCTGCCATCATCGCACCTTCGTTGGTGTATTTTTCTGTTGCAAACTGGATTATGTAAAGGGGTATCGTTTTCTTTTCGGGGCTTTGGATCACAAGCAAGGGCCACAGAAGATTGTCCCACTGGGATCTGAAAGTCAATATAGCTAATGTCGCAACAGCCGGCAGGCTGTTGGGTAATACGATCTTCCAATATATGCCAAACTCAGTTGTTCCATCGATTCTGGCTGCATCGATCAGTTCATCTGGGAAAGTCAGTAAGTACTGTCTCATCATAAAAACACCAAAGCCACTCATCAACAGCGGGACTATTAGACCAGAATAGGTATCTTGCATACCCATTCTTGTGACGATCAAGTACAGTGGGATCATAATTGCCTCAAATGGAATCATCATCGTGCTAAGTATCATCATCAAGACAAATGTGCGTCCTCTAAACTTGTATTTTGCAAGACCATAGCCGGTTAAGGAACTCAAAAGCACTGTACCAACTGTTGTGAGAGATGCGACGAGAAAAGAATTCCAAATACTTCTCAAATAGAAAAACTTTCCGTCATTTCCCCTTATAGCCTGCCAGTAATTCTGCCAGCGGAATTCCCCAGAGATCCATGGATATGGTATCTTCATTATGTTTTTTGACGACATGATTGAAGCGCTAAACATGAAGACAATTGGAAGAATTATGAAAGCCGCAAAGACTATCAGAAAGAACCATATAAGAATATCAACGAAAATCGATTGTCTCACAAAATCACCTCAGTAACTGACGTTCTCCGCTTTAGATATCTTGATCTGCAGATAACTGAAAGACATGATTATCAAAAACAAAATCACACTCATCGCGCTGGCACGGCCTATCTGATGATCTCGAATGGCTGTGTTGTATATACTGAGTGTTATCACATCGATAGGTTTGATGGGAGCACCACCTTGAACGAACAGATACTGGGTACTGAAGGTTCTCAAACATTGGATCATCGACATCACAGAGACCAACAGCGTTGTTGGTTTTATCAACGGCAGGGTTATGTACCAAAAATCTTGCCACTTGTTCGCACCATCAATTATGGCAGCTTCATGAACCGATCTTGGAATACTCGTCATACCGGCGACGAAGATTATCGTGAAATAACCGACGTATTTCCAAAAATAAACGATTATCGTTGCGAACCTCAACATGTTTTCATTTGCTAACCAGCGATAATCAACACCTCTCGTGTTCAATAAAAAGTTCAAAAATTGGTTTGACAACCCTCTTGGATCAAATATCAAAAGCCATATTGCTGCTGCAACGACTGATGAAAGAACTGCGGGTGAATAATAAGCCATTTGTAGAAACTTCTGAAATCTCTTTCTGGTGAGTATCAGAGCTGCAAAAATCAAGCTGAACACAACCATTGGGACAAAGGTTCCAACGGCAAAGATCGCTGTTACTTTGATGGAATTCCAAAAACTTTCCGATCTGAAAAGATATAGGTAATTACCAAATCCCACGAACTTTGGTGGTTTGAGTGACAAAAGTTCCTTCTTGAAGAAACTGGTCCAAAAGGCATTTGCCATCGGATAGAAACTGAAAAGAACGAAAAAAACAATCGCAGGCAAGGTAAACACAAATCCCCATGCTGCTTTCTTTCTCTCTAAGCTTCTCAGAGCCATCACTCCAGAAAGAGGTGGGCAGAGCCCACCTTTTTATTCTTCTTTGAGAAGTTCGTTTGCTTTCTTTTTCAAGACCTTTAATGCTTCTTCTGGCGTTGTCGTCGTCAGCATCACAGATTCAACAGCTTCTTTGATCAGCTGTTCAAACTGTGGTCCTTTGGGATGAAGTGGGACGATATGAGCCTTCTCCATATCTTGCAGAAAAACCTTTGCATAAGGATAGTTCTTGAAGATATCAGACTCTATCAGAGATTTCTTAGGTTGAATAAGCCCCACATTCAAGAGATAATCTTCCGGATGGCTGAGCATGTAGTTTATGAACCTCCAAGCCCATTCCTGTTTTTCTTTTGAGCTTTCGGCATTGACCATATAGTAGTGTCCATAATAGTTACATCGGACATCTTTTACAGCATCTTTGAAGACAGGGAATGGTACGACCATCCATTCTTTACTGTTGTAGAAATCTGGGTTTTCTGCTTTGATTCTATCTATCTGGTATAGACCAGATAGGCACATCGTGACTGTGTTGTTGTCCTTGTTGAATTCCTTTCTTGCAGCTGTGTACGTAGGAGAACCCAGGTTCTTACCATTTGGTCCCCATTCTTTCATGAATTTCAGTACTTTTAGCCAAGCCTCGTCGTTCACGATGGCAACTTTGCCGTCTTCACTGAACAGAGCTCCACCGAGTTGCTCAACCATGGGCAAGAAGAATGTCAGATAGTATGGATATCGAAAGTCAAAACCTCTTCTTTTGAGTATTTGCCCATCTCTTATGACGAGTCTCTCGCTGACCTGCATCATCTCTTCCCACGTTTTTGGATAATCTTTTTCAGGATCAAGCCCCACTTCTCTGAAGTATTTTTTGTTGATGAAAACACTCCAATTTGTGAGTTCTAATGGTAGACCATAGATCTTGCCTTTATAGGTAACCGCATCAAGAGCTCCTTCAACATAGAGGTCTTTGAGCTCACCAAAATCTTTCAAGCCAAGTACACTAAGATTCACCGGAGCCACTCTTTCGTTGATGATGTAGGGGTATGCATCTTGAATCTCCATGTTGAAGATGTCAGGTCCTTTGCGAGCAGCGAATGCGGTCAGCACAACTTCTCTGATCTTTGCCGATGGGTATGTCACGCGCGTGATCTTAACATTTGGATACATCTTTTGAAATTCTTGGATGTACCGTTCCTCTAACGGTGTTCTATTTGGGTCTTCATGAGTCCAGAAGATTATCTCGATTTGAGCGGCGAGCAACGAGATTGACAAGACAAAGATTAACAAAACCGCTAACCACTTCATACCAATTCCCCCTTTCTGCATAAAACCAACGCGTTCACACAGTATTATACCCTTATAAACCTCGAAACACCAAGAGATAGTGCATCTGTCATTGGTAGTGGGAGAATACTCTCCAGAGACAAAGTTGAAGACCTTTCTGAATGAGCTGATTGGGGACTGTCTGTGTTTCAAATATATTCCAATTTTATATTGAGAGGGCTTTTCTCTATGTCGAAGGTTCTTGGAAGATCTAACGAAACAAAATCTCAAGAGTTTCCACTTTCTCAGGTTGGACAACAGAATATGTCTGTTACGTCAAAAACAAAAGGGCACACAAAGTGCCCTGGTTCAAAATTTTCAAGTGGCGCCCCCAAGGGGATTCGAACCCCTGCTTCTGGCTTGAAAGGCCAGTGTCCTAGGCCGCTAGACGATGGGGGCTCAGCACAAGGTTATATTACACTATCTCACCAAAATGGTCAAGAGGTCTTTTGGTCCTGTTCGCTAAGCTTTGTATGGCAGATCTATCTTTCTTTTCTCTCACTTTCGTGGAGAAAAATGAGATTACCCAGAATAATTCGGTGCACATGCAACTACAAATGAAGATCATCTGCAGTCGGAATTTGAGGTGTTGATAGTGTTCCTTACAACATTTGTTTCAAGTCTAAGTGAATGCAAATAAAGATATAGATAGATTGTATCAAGCAAATCCAAGGAATCAAGATCACACAGATGTTACTGTAGGAGTTGGAGAATTACGAGTGAGTGATGGTATTTTTCACACACTGTATCGGTGATTGCCTAACTGAGTATCACACAATCTTTGCCTTAGGTATAGAATCAGAAGACAACTGATTCGGCATAGTAAGTAAACAGTGAAGTAGAGAAAAGAGTACAAAAAGTCTTTGAAAACCCTAAAGAAAAATAGAAATCAAGACTATTAACGACGTCAGAATGCTTCGAAAGTTGGACAAAGAGCCTTGGGATTTTGAAAGAGATGAATGAAAGTGTTCAGCAGAACTCATGCTAACGAACAGTTTATCTGTTCTTTGTGAGCCTAACATAATGACAAAGATCGCGCAAAACACTGCAGGCTGTTAGATGAGCATGCTACAGTTGGCAAGGTGCTTAAGAAAACCACTCAAATTCTCACGAAAAAAGGCGGCAGGTGCCGCCTGGTCGGGGCGACTGGACTTGAACCAGCGACCTCTTGCGCCCCATGCAAGCGCGCTAGCCAAACTGCGCCACGCCCCGCGTGAATAATGATACCACTTTAGAGAAGGTATTTCAAGTAGCAAAGGAATGAATTGAGATTTTTTCTGAGTTGTCTTTGTTTCGCACTATCTGTTGATTTTTTCTCGACAAAGTGATATCATTTTTTGGAGATCATCGCTTCAGTTGACTGTTATAAATTGTGTGATATGATTGATAAGGTAAACAAGAAGTTTGGAGAGGTGATATAGAAATGAAGGAAAAGATACATCCAGAGATGAAGTTTCTTACTGTAAAGTGCGCTTGTGGTGCAGAGCATAAGTTTTACACAACAAAGGAGAACGTGAGAATAGACGTGTGCTCCAGCTGTCATCCACTGTACAAGGGACTTTCAGGTGCGAGCTTGGTAATAGACACCGAAGGTAGAATCGAGAAATTCCGCCGCAAATACAAAGGTAAGCAATATTGAAGGCAATACATTCTTCAAGGAGGGGCATTTTTGTGACAAAGGTTGGAGACGTTGTGAAAAGCAAAGTAACTCAAATCACTAAGTTCGGAGCAGTAGTCACACTCGAGAGTGGAGAAGCGGGTTTTATTCACATTTCTAAGATTGCGAATCAGTATGTGAAGAACGTCGAGGATTTTCTAAAGCAAGGTCAAGAGGTTACGGCAAGAGTCATCGGCAAGACAAAGGACGGAAAGTGGGAACTTTCTTTGAAAGAGCAGAAAGGTCCTGAGGAACAGAAGAGTGCGGGTTCAAGCAAGGCAGATTTTGAGAGAAAACTCGCTAAGTTCATGAAGGAAAGCGAGAGAAGAATGGCAGAGTATCGCAAGAGGGTAGAGAAAAAGGGTGGGAGGTTCTAAAGAAGGTCCTCAAGTCTTTCAGGAAAAGGCTCTGTATTTCTAATGACTATTATTTTAGTTCCAACATCGACAAAGGCATCCAAGGTTTCCACATCTTGATTCAACATACGTACACAGCCGTGGGAGATTCTTTTTCCAATCTCCCACGGTTTTGTTGTACCGTGAATGCCATAGGTGGGGTTCGACAGTTGCAAAAACCTTGTGCCCAAGCCGTTTATGGGTGATCTTGGTGGTATGTACTCGCCATACCAGTACAACGCAGGATCGATCTCCTTTTTGGTGATCCAGTAAATCCCTGGGGGTGTAGTATCACTCTTTCCAATGGCTGCAGGAAAGGTCTTCACTAAGAAACCGTTGTAGTAAACAGCCATGCGTGCTACCATTGTATTTATGACTACTGTTGTCAACGCGCTATCAAATCTAACTCTTGCCAGCTTCAGTGTCGTGCCCGCGATGATCCTACTGCCGTCTTCCAAACCGTTGGCAAGCTCGAGATCTGCTATCCTTAGTCCATAGGTGTTTGCAATTGACCAAAGCGTTTCACCAGATTTGACAAGGTGTTGATAAGGCGGTACTTGCTCGACGATATACGGTGCCGTGCTGCCTCGTAGAAAATTCGCTATTCCTCCCAGAATGAAGAGATCTCTCTTGAGTTGTTTTTTCATACCGTATGGTAACTCAAAATCGAACGTGATCTGGTGAATGCCGTCCTTTAGTGGATTATCTGTGTAGAGGTAGAGATAGTCAGAGTACGTGAAAGAGTTAAAGGTGCTGTTTTGAAGAGTACATTTGATGAATTTCCAGTCTTTTGGAATCTTCAATATCGCGTACAATCTTTTGTTGTGCTGAGTATCGCTGAAAAGAAACAATTCGGGTTGTTCTCTGAAGGGTGTTATTCTCAAAACAGCGGGATTGGTTCCAGCCATAGGACTGTGAAGAATGTTCTTTCCAGTGACTTCAGGAATTACCCAATCAGTTTTCGAAACGTCAAAAACAAAAGTCCCTTGAGAGCTTTCCTTCGCAAGTCTGTGGCCCGTTTGAGTGAAGATATACGCCCTTTGAGGACCAAGTTGAGTGTAAAGTGGTTTGACAGCAAAGGTGAGTTTCTCGTTTTCAAAGGATAGAACAGTCAGTTCATGGTCTATTCCAAATGCCAACAAGCTCAAGCAGAATATCAAGAGCAATGTGCTCTTTTTCATCAGGACCAACTCTCTTCACCATACCGTCTTTCTTGAAGATTATCACGCTGTTTTTGTCACTTCCCATTGCTTCAACTTGATTGGCAACTATCATGTCAAGGTTTTTAGCGAAAAGTTTTTCTTTGGCATATTCTTCGAGTGACTCTGATTCTACTGCAAAACCAACAAGAATCTGGTTTTTCTTTTTGCAGCCCAGGTATTTCAAAATATCTGTTGTCTTTTTCACAAGTATTTGAAGTTCTTCTGCTGTCTTTTTTATCTTTGTCTTGCTTGTTTGAACTGGTGTGTAATCAGCTACAGCAGCAGCCATTATAACAACATCAACTTGCTCAAATCTTTCAACCACTGCATCAAACATCTCTTGAGCACTTTCAACTCTGACGAATTCATCTACAAAATACGGTGGTAGGATCGATACTGGTCCAGAGACCAATCTCACAAATGCACCCAATCTTTTTGCAATCTTCGCTAGTTCATAACCCATCTTCCCACTTGAACGATTCGAGATAACCCTCACAGGGTCTATTGGTTCCCAGGTTGGTCCAGCTGTGATGAGAATTTTCATACCTTTTAAGGGTTTCTCCCAGTCAAGAATTTTGATCGCTTCCTCGACGATCTCATTCTCTGGGTATCTTCCTTTACCGTACTCTCCACAAGCCAGATGGCCCACCGTTGGCTCAAGAACCCACCAACCTCTTTGGCTCAAGACTCTCAAGTTCTCTTGTGTGACTGGATTTTCGTACATTCTGTAATTCATAGCAGGAACAATCAGCTTTTTGTCGCCGTTGTACGCAAGACAAATCATCGTCAGCAGATTGTCGGCAAAACCGTGGGCTATTTTTGCAATGGTATTAGCCGTCGCCGGTGCAATGACCAGTACGTCTGGCCATTTCGAGAGATCTGTGTGTGGTATGAAGCCATTTCTTATGTTAAATGAATCAGAGTCAGTATAGACCTCACAGTTTCCTACAGCTGAAAACAAATCCTTTGACACGAGTTTCTCCGCACTCTGTGTCATGATTATTTTCAGTTCATTTCCTTCTTTTCTCAGGGAACTGACAAGCCCAGCGACCTTATAGATCGCTATGCATCCAGTCACTCCCAAGAGGATCTTCATATCACTTTACTTCTGGAAGAAGGATTCTGAGAATCTCCTCGTTCTTGATTCTTATGTAGCCTTCTTGCAACTCTTTGAAGGCTATAGAAACCAGATTTCCATCGGGTGTTGTTGTATATGGTTTTGCGTATTCTTTCAGAGCCTCGGCTCTTTTTGCTACGGCTATCGGTACGGCGTACTTGTAAGGAATTCTCTTAGACAAGTAATCGTAATTAACGACTGGTTTGCTCATTCGCTTCACCTCCGTTTTCAAAAAATCTGTGTACTCCGAGACGATCGATAACTCTTTTCACCTTCAGTTGCTCAGCAACGATTATGGAACACAACTGGTCAACCGACTCTTGTAGATTAGCATTAACTATTATATACTCGAAAGCTGGTATATACGACAGTTCTTTTTTTGCGTCATCCAAACGACGCTCGAGATTTTCTTTTGTCTCAGTACCTCGGTTGATCAGTCTTTGCTTGAGGACATCGAAAGAAGGTGGGGCTATGAAAATATATACGGCATCCTTTTCTTTTTTCATGACTGTCATGGCTCCTTGAACATCTATATCCAGCAGTACGTTCCTTCCTTGATCAAGCTGGTCTTCTACAAATTTCTTCGGTGTTCCATAGTAGTGGTTGTGAACAATCGCCCACTCGAGAAATTCGTCGTTCTGTATCATTTTCTTGAAATGATCAAAATCGACAAAGAAGTAATCCTTGCCTTCTGTTTCGTTAGGTCTCCTTGGTCTTGTCGTACATGAGACAGAAAAGACCAGATTCTTAACTTTTTTCAAGGTTGCTTCGATGATGGAGGTTTTGCCGACTCCTGATGGTCCGCTGATCACATAAAGAACACCTTTCACCCTATTACCTCGCTTTGCTCAGATCTTCTTCGATCTCTATCATCGACTGTTTGAATCTCTGTGCTATTGTCTCTGGTTGAATGGCGCTGAGGATTATGTGATTGCTATCGGTGATGAGTATCGCTCTTGTCTTGCGACCATATGTTGCATCGATGAGCTTCCCCTCATCTTTTGCTTCATCTTTTAATCTCTTGAGTGGTGCAGATTCTGGATTCACAATTGCTATCACTCGGTCACCAGAAATCACATTTCCGAAACCTATGTTGATCAGACCGTACATCGCGGACCGCACCTCCCAATATCATTCGATATTTTGGACCTGCTCTCTGAACTGAGAGATCAATACCTTTGCTTTCAAAGCACCATCTATGATCCTTTGATCTTGTGACTTGGACAAAATCGTGTTAACCTCTCTGAACATCTCTTGAGCGACAAAGTCCAAATGGTTTCCGACCGATTCATTTGAGAGTAATAGTTTTTGCGCCTTCTGGAGATGACTTTCCAGCCTGGCGACTTCTTCGCGGATATCCGTCTTCTGAACAGCTAAGACAACAGCGTTTTCGAGCAAACCTTCGTTCAACTGGACGGCGTCTTCAAGTAATCTCTGGATATCTTGTTTAATTCTCTCTTTGAGCAAAATCGGGGCTTCCTGAGAAATCTTGAGTACATCTTTTTGAAATTCAGACAACTGCTGGATAATTCTGAGTAAGTCTTCAGTGATTTTCGATCCTTCTGCAACTTTGTCTTCGTCCAGCGATCTAAGGGCTTCATTCAACACCGATGTCACGATGCTGAATATTTTTTCTTCTTGCTGCTGTGGTAATTCAAACCTGATCAATTCGCGAAATCTCAAGAGATTCTCAAGGTTGACTGGTTCTGGTATCCCAAGTTGGGTCACTAAGTTCTCAAGGGCTTCGTAATAACTTCTCGCCAAGCCATAATCGATCCTCACAGCGTCAATCGGCGTTAAAAACTCAACGTATATCCTTATTGTAACCTTTCCGCGCTTGATTACGCTTTGAGCCAACTCTATTATTTCTTTCTCTCGAGCAGACAAGTAAGAAGGTATTTGAAGATCGGTGGTGAAATATTTCGAGTTCAAAGACCTGATCTCACATGAGACTCTGTAGTTGTCCTTTACCTTATCGAGTTTTGCATAACCTGTCATACTTTTTGCCAAAATTCCATCACCTACACCCAATTATAGCATTCTTTGAGAAAAAATTCCGATTATTGTTGAGAAAGATTACGATTTCTTCTTATCACACTTGGTTTCTTTAGAAAGCTGCACCAAATCTAAAGAACGGTTTGAAGTTCTCAAAGGTCCAATTTCCATCGAAGTTGTAAGCCACGCCAAAGCCCAGAACACCAAGCATCGGTAAGGCTACGTCCAGTTCAGGACCAGCAGTAAGATTTATACTTGTTTGCTGCAGGCTACTGCCGGTTCCGCCAACGTCGACAAAAGCAAGAACGTACATTGGTACAGTTTGGGATTTCAAATCATATCTCAATTCGAAGGTACCAAGCCAGCCAGCTTTCGCCTTCGCACTGTCGGTACCTCTTACAGAGTTCACACCATAGAAGGTGATAGTCTCTTGTATTGTGCCGGCGACCTTGTATTTTTCTAAGAAAAGTGATGAAGCAAAACCTCTGAGGGCAACTGATAAGATATCTTGATAAACTGGCATGTAGATCCTCGCGTCAAGTCTTGCCTTCCAGTAATCCCTGTCGTCAAGAATTCCAAACAATCCCGCTTTATCCAAGTTGATGTACAGATATCGTCCTTCGGTTGGATAGATCGCGTTGTTTCGAGTGTCATAAGAGTAGTTTCCAGACAGTATCATGGTATTCTCGTCCTCATTCAACTGCGAGTAATATCTGTACTCGTATGTTACACCAGCACCGAACGCATGACCTTGTGAACGCAATGTAGTGAAATTGCCTCCGACTTTGAAGGCGTTCGTAATGGACGAATCCGCTGTTGTGTTCTCATAGCTTATGAGTGCACCGAGCGTCGCCGGCAGTTCGAAGGGTTTTCTTATAGAATACTCGAAGGTGACCGTCCTGGTCTGTAAACCAAGTTCACCCGAGATCGAAAAACTCTGTCCATAACCGAATGGGTTTATAGCTGAGAGTGAGACTTGCCCAACGAATCCCTCATACCATTCTTTGCCAGCGAATGGAGTCCATGATATACCACCTGAAAGGTCGAATTTTCTCTTTTTCTCGGTAATCTCTATTACTACATTCACATTTGTCGCTTCCATAGTTCCTGTGGGATAAACGCTCACAGATTCGAAAAACTGTGTTCGGTTCAAAGCCGATGATGTGTCATAAAAATCTTGCTTTTTGAGTGCTTCACCTTTTTCGAAGGTTATTAGATCGTCGACTACGTATTTCTTTGTCATCTCGAAGCCCTTGAACTCAACATCTGAGACGTATTTTTCGAAGACTTTGAAGGTTAGAACATTTCCCCTTTCTGCAGCAAGAACATAGGTCATCAAATATCCCTTGCTCTCGTAATACTCGACGATTGCCTGCATTGCCTTGAGCACATCAACATTGTAGAGAATTTGTCCTGGCCTAAACGACAAGATGGCTTCAAGTTCCTTAGTGGGAATCAACTTGTTGCCAACGATTTCAATCTTTTCAAATTGTTTTCCATCACTGACAACTTTCTTCAGGACAGTATTGATCTTCAAAACCGCTGTCTTTTCATCTACACCGTCGATGCTGACTTTTTCGAAATTCATCGACGTGGTAGCGTCGAAATACACATACTTGCTCAGTACACTCATTATTGAAGATATGTTTTCAACCTTTGGATAGCAGCGTTTTATATCTTTTGTAAAGACTCTCAGAAAGCCTGGTGTTGTGTAATAGTCTTTCAGTGTGTCTATCTTGATCTGTTGTCTGATCTTTGAAAAATCCAGACCATCTGTCTCCCCCTCGAAATACACTTCCCACAGAGCGTACTCAACAACATTAAATACGTAGATACCATCTTTGAAGTCCCCGCTGATTTCAATGAGGAAATACCCAGCCTCATCGAATTTGTCTTTTATCGCTTGGAGAGATTCTCTAACTTTTGTGATACTCAGTGCCTTGTTTTTTTCCAGTTTCACGACTGCTTCAAGATCGCTCTTTTTTATCAAATCAGGTCCTTCTACAGTGATCTGCCAGTCCTTCACAACAGGATTTTCCTGAAGGTGGATTTCCAGAACATAACCCGCCGCTGTTGTAACAGCCTTTGGTTCAAGTGAAGAAAAATATCCAGTGTCGAAGATCTTTTTCAGAAGATCTTGAACACCTTGATCGGTCAATTCAACATTCAGATAGTCTCTCACTAATTGTCTCAGCTCAGAGGCTTGCACAGTCTCCAATCCCAGAAATTTGAGATCGCTTATAACCACTGCTGATACAACAGAACAAACAAAGACTGTCAGTAAGAAAACGAATCTGAGCTTCATCATTGCACCTCCTCAATGATACTCCTTTCGAGTTCTTCAACGGCTTCATATACGAATTTCATCGCTGAAGGTGAAGATAGATCTTTCAAGAATTCCTTGAGCTGAGTGTTCGACACAGAATACTCGTTACCGTCTCTTGATCTGTACACGACTAATTCTATATCATTTGAAGTCAAGAGTAACGTTGAAATTGCGTCCGCAAGATTTCCGATCTCCTGACAGTCGATATGATTTGTATCAAAACAGGCTTTTACAGTTGTTCCAAGACCTTTAGCACTACGAATTTGTACAGTCCCTCCAGTTGCTTCTGCCGCTTGTTTCAAGAATGGCAATCCAAAACCCACTCTTCTTATTCTTGGGTCTCGTGTTGTATAGAATGGATCAAAGACCTTTTGTAGCTGTGATTCGTCCATTCCTTTTCCATCATCTTGAACCTCAAAACAGAACCAGTTCTGGTTTTGCTCTATCTTCAAATAGATCCTTTTTGCTTGTGCGTTGAATGAGTTTTGCACTATGTCCATAATATGATCGGCAATCGTCCTCAGTCCCATATCGATAAGATCCTCTCTCTGTTTGGCGAAATCAAAATGTTGAACAGTTCTTGAAAGCTTAAGGTCTCGACTGCAAATCTCGTGAATCTGCACCCAATTTCATCAGGGTTATGGGCATCAGAGTTGCTCATGACAACTAAACCTGATCTAATAGCATCTTCCCAACCTTGTTTAGTCCGCGCCTCAGCTATTTTGACCCGTTCATCCTTTGGAAAAATACCCAGTTGGTACAGAACGCCAAAGCGCCTCTCGATATGAGCATAGACAGGTATCCCTCCATGTTCACAGATCATCCCCACAAGATCGTTCAAAGATATCTGAAGCGCCACACCATAGAAGCGATCTTCCAATCTCTGAAAATTATCGTTCTCATCTACCACGATCTCATATCCCATCAGTTCTGGATTGTAATCTACTCTCATCAAGAGTTTCTTCACTCTTTCACAGAAATTGGAAGTCTTCTCGAGTGAATCGAAGTAAGCGAGTACATGAACCTCTTCGGCTGAAGTGAGCTCAACTCCTGGAATGAGTAAGTTCTTCAATTTTCTGGAGAAGCTCGTCAGATTATCACACGCATTGTGATCGGTTATCGATACCGCATCAAGTCCTCTCTCGATTGCTATCTTGGCGACAAGACTTGGCACCATGGTTATTTCAGCACACGGGGATAAGCATGAGTGCACATGTAAATCTGCCTTTATCATGGTTTAATGCCAATCGAATAAAGCAAACCTGCTACCTCAAATGGAGACTTCTTCGATTTGAGAAGACAAATCTTCTCGTGTTCAGCCTTCAGTAAAGTTTCTTGAGGGTAGTTGTGATCGTTGCAAAGAACAACCGCCTTAATGCCAGATATCGCGGCAACAGCTACTATGTTCACATGTGACTGTACCGTCACCCAAATTGAGGAAGGTTTTGCATGTGACATCACTTCGCTTAGAAGATCGCCACAACAACCATGAAAGACTTCTTCCTCGCAATTTCCACAACACACTTCCAAACCAACTTTCTCGATAACTTCTGAGATTTTCACATCTTTGCCTCCCTTCCCCGTATGAATTCCAGTTCCACCACTACACCAGCACCTACCTTTGACATGACGATCATGTTGTCAGAGCAGCGTTTCATGTTCGCAAGCCCCATCCCTGCTCCAAAACCAAGTTCTCTGACATAATCAGGGGCAGTGGAATAACCTTCTCTCATTGCGAGTTCGACGTCCTCGATGCCTTTTCCGGTGTCTTCAACTCTCACGAAGATACTTTCTGGTTTTATGAAACAGTATATAGAACCAGTACTGCCACTGTGTATCACCACATTTGTTTCGGCTTCGTATGTGGCTATCGCTACTCTTCTCGCTGTTTTCTCGTCGATACCTTTAGAGAGCAAGAACTGTCTCAGCCGTGACGCACCAATTCCCGCCAAGTTTATGTCGAAATAATCTATTGAAAAATAGAAATCTGCACCTGACTTATCAAGCTTTTCACCTGTGAGCAATGATCTTCCAAAATAATCTGGGCTCTCTAGAACTTCACGTCGCCTTTCATCGTGTAGGTAAACCAAACCCAACTTTGCCAACAAAGCCATCATCACATCGTTCTTGGTCACTATTCCAACGAGCCTTTCATTTGAATCGATGACTGGGAATCTTCCGTAAGACCATTTTTCAAAGATCTCTATCACATCTTTGAGTGTTGCATCACTTCTTATTGAAATCACATTTCTCGTCATCCTGTTTTCGACGGTATCGTCGATGTAACCGCCTTCGAGTGCCTTAATTATGTCTTCTATGCTCACTATACCGACGAGTTTCCTTTGGTTGTCGACCACAGGAAGGCCTGAGATTCTCTTTATACGCAAGATTTCTTTCACCTGTCTCAGAGTCCTATCTGGTCTAACAGAGATTACATTTTGATTCATCACTTCGGTGATCGGCATATCTATGAAGTAACTCTGTACACGATCGAGTACTTTTTCCATCAACTACACTCCCCAGATGGGTTTGAGCTGTTTGTTGTACAATCGCCCACAAGCCTCAAACATCGTCATTTTGGTTACAGCGAGGACGACGCCTGTTGTCTTAGCCATTTCTATTGTTTCACTTGGTAATGAATCCTTTCGGACCACGACAACAGCTTGTATTCCCACGACGTCGGCAGTTCTAATACTCTGTGGGGTTGTCAATCCAGTCAGCAAGATCATACTTGGCCTTGCTATAGCCAAGACTTCGCTCATCAGATCTGAAGCTGCAACGTATTCAAATTCAAGCTGGTCCACTTTTTCTTCACAAGCGAGTACCTTTGCCTTCAGTTCGCTCAGTATCTCGGATAGTCTCACAGCTCCACCTCCTTTAGTAGATCACCTGTGTAACGGTATTTAACGAAGGCATCAAAGGTCCAAGGACATAGTTGTTTGAATATTCGTGCCACGGCAATCGCAAACTGCTGCATTTCCCACTGTGCATGTGAATCAGCTCTGAGCGAGAGGAAGTTCATTAGGCTCCTCGCGTTGATAGTCCAAAGGAACTGTGTGTAGGTGGCGAGGGGTAGAACTAATCTTGCCAATTCCCTTTGAAAACCCATTTCGAGCAACTTCTTGTACTGCTCATAAGATCTTTCGTAAGATTCTTCAAAGATCTGCTGTACACTGCGCTTATCAGAATTCATGTTACCTCTCTTCTCAAGATCTGGAATGTAGAACTCATCCGTCATTTCAGTATATCTGCCGCTCAACTCGTTGTAAGAAGCTATTCGATGCCTCATCCACTGTCTTGCAACGAAAACGGGACATTTCACATGAAAGGTAAAAACGATGTGTTCAAATGGAGATTCATGTCCACTTTTCATGAGATGTTCCAGTAGTCTTCTATCTCTTTCTTCGTCTATGGGCTCTCTGCCATGTGAAATCCTTGCCGCTCTAACTGCTGAAAGATCTGTGCCCATGCTGTCAACGAGTTTTACAAAGCCTTTGTCGAGCACTTCTATTGCAATCACCTTGATTCCTCCTTGTCCTTGGTAACGCATGCATATGCGTTGTGGTCGTGTATAGATTCAAAACTTTCCACTTCAACTCTGTACCAAGAGATTCTCTGGTCGTTGTTCAATCTGAGTGCGATCTCTCTCGCTACATCTTCGACGAATCTCGGATTATCATAAGCGTGTTCTGTTATGAATTTCTCGTCAACTCTTTTCAGAATGGTGTAAACAGGTGAACTAGCACTCTCCTCTGCGTATTCTATCAATTCTTCAAACCAAATGAGCTTTTTCGATCTCACGTGTATCCAGACGATCGCTCTCTGGTTGTGTGCACCTCTTTCACTGATTTCTTTCGAACATGGACAGAGCGTCAAAACAGGTACACCAACTGAAACGGTGAAATCATATGTGTTTGCTGATTTTTGGCCATCGATTCGACAGATGTATCTTGTGAAACTTTCGTGTTTTGAAACAGGTGCCTTTTTGAGCACGAAGTATGGAAACTCGATTTCAACTCTCGCAACGCTCGCATTCAAAGTGACTCTCAACTCTTCAAGCATCTCTCTTATGATCTTTGGATCTATTCCAAGACGATATTTGTTCAAAACTTCAACAAATCTGCTCATATGAGTACCCCTGAATTCAACCGGTAGATCGACGTACATGTTGATAACTGCCACAGTGTCTTGATAACCGTTTTTCTTGTCCATCACTGTTACGGGGTAACTCAGATTCTTTATACCAACCCTTTGCAGATACACATTTCTCATATCTGGTTGGCTTTGAACGTCTTTCATTCACTCACCTCTGTAAGTCACGAAAGCGGTCTCACTTTCCCAAATGATGATTTCGTACAGCTTGTATCTGTCACAACTCAGTCTATCTTTCAGTCTATGCCAAATCCACTTTGCTATATTCTCTGCAGTTGGTTGGTCTATTATATCGTTCAGATAATTGTGGTCGAGCTGAAGCAGTACTTCCTTCTGAACTATCTCTTTGAACTGTACAAAATCTATTATCATACCTTCTTCATCTGGTTCGCCAGACAGTGTTACTCTGAGTTTGTAGGTATGACCGTGTAGTGATTCACATTTTCCATGATATCTTTCAAGTTTATGGGCTGCATCAAAGGTGAAATCTCGCGAAATCAAGAACACCCTTTCAACTCCTTTTCTCTTTCATCATTATGACAATAATAGCAAATGAAGATCTAAAAAGTTTATCAGAAGCAAACAGACAGAGCAATTGCAAGTTGCTGCCTGATGTTTGGTGATTTTTTTCACATATCTTGGATAGTTCATGAGATTAATAGGTTTCGTTTTTGGCAGAGATCTTGGGATGTTATTGAGAGCTCTGATTTTAGCATCGATTATTTCAAACTTTTCAGAAATGTTTTCCATCATCAAGAATTCCTCCTCATAAGTTGATTCTATCATTTGCAAACAGTGTAGAATATCTTAAAGAGGTGAGAGAGGATGGAGCAAACTGACAGATTTGCTCAGATCAAAGAGAGGCAGAAGAGAATCGAAGAGAATCTATCTCAGATCAACCACAAGATAGCCGTTCTCAGTGGAAAAGGCGGCGTTGGGAAGACAACCGTTGCCGTGAATCTCGCCGTGGCTTTAGCAGAGGAAGGATTTGAAGTAGGGCTTGCCGACCTGGACATCCATGGTCCTGACGTCGCGCGTATGCTTGGATTAACGGATGAGCCAGTTGTGCAAGATGGCTTGATCCTTCCATTGACCTATTTAACCAACCTCAAGGTTCTTTCGATGGCGATGTTGCTTGAAGATGGTCAACCTGTAGTTTGGAGAGGTCCACTGAAACACACTGTGATTCAGCAATTTCTGGGTGACACTAATTGGGGTAAATTGGATTTCTTGATATTCGATATGCCGCCTGGGACTGGTGATGAGGCTCTGAGTCTTTTCCAACTCGTGAAGCTCGATGGGACTGTTATTGTTACGACACCACAGCGTGTGGCAGTTGATGATGTCGAAAGGGCGATAAATTTCGTTAACGAGATGGGACAAAAAGTACTCGGTTTTGTCACCAACATGGCGTACCTGATTTGCCCAAATTGCGGTATGAAGATCAAGCCATTTGGTGAAGGAGTTGTGAACGAATTGATGCAACGAACCGGTGTAAATTGTTTGGGTGAAGTGCCGATGGATCCTGTCGTGGCTCAGTATTCAGATGTTGGTAAGCCGGTTGTTTCGTTCTTAAGAGGTTCAGAGGCTGAAAAGAGTTTCAGAAAGATTGTAGGGAATATTCTAAGCGAAGTCAGGGAGTGATTGAAATTCAACTTCTCGCGTCTGTGAGCCACTTTGTATCCGATTTTTATGTGTCCTTCTTGACACCACTTGCACCTTACTTTATGGACAAATATCGTGTAGAAGCAAAAGATATTGCTTTGTTCATAACCTTGATCTCATTCATATCATCTGTATTTCAAATTCTCTTTGGCTTTCTGGCACAAAAGGTCAGTAACACGAGTAGGTTTATATACATATTGACTGTTGCAACGGTTCTAATGATAAGCATAATAGAATTCGCTCCAAATATCTCTGCTTTATTCATCATCTTCATAATTGCCTATTTCGCAAACTCGGCTTTTCATCCGGCAGGTGCGGCACTTGTGCATGGAAAATCGAAAAAAGCCGTGCCGTTTTTTGTATCAGCAGGCACTCTTGGTACTGCACTCGGTCCAATTTTCATAACAGTTTTTTCCTCAAAGGTAGGGTTAAGATTTCTCTGGACAATAGGTCTGCCAATAGTTTTCTTGATGACTTTGATGGTAAGAAATGAAAGTTCAGATCGACCAGTAGTTTCAATAAGTCATGAGAAAATAACTTTCAATCAGAAAAGATTGCTGATCAGTCTATGGCTTTTGGTAACCATTAGAACCCTTGTCATGTCTATAGCGCATCTGTACGCACCGATTTTATCTACCCAAAAAGGGTTTTCGCTTGTCTTCGGTGGAAGTCTACTTTCTGCTGGTGTTGCTGTTGGTGTTTTAACCACTGTGTTGGGTGCGTTACTGAGCAACCGATTTGGAAATCATGTCGTGAATCTTGTAAGCTTTTTTGGGATGGCATTAGCCTTACTGGTTCTTGTCAGCAGCACGAGTAAAATGGTGATGCTGTTGAGCTACATTCTCATGGATGGCTTTGGTTATCTAACTATGTCTTCCAATCTTTCTCACGCTCAAGCCGGATTGCCCAATCATGCATCGTTCGCATCTTCTGTAGTTATGGGCTTTGCATGGGCTTGTGGGACAGGGTTGAGGTTCTTTCTGATAATACCCTTTGGGAATGCTACGGACACTCTGTTCTACGTGACGGCATCAATTTCCGCTATGATGGCTTTTGTTGTACTTTTAGGAGGGAGAAGATATCTTGCTGTTAGGTGAAAAGATCGCTGAACCAAGAAAGGTAGCGATGTACTTTACTCTGTTTTACACTGTGTTTTTCGTTCTTCTGTTTGTGATCTATAAGAATTTCTTCAGCACCATGCTGTTTACCTTCATCGCTGTTATGGTGGTAGATGCGGTGGCGAGCCTTTTGCGCAAGGTCAAGATTCCAAGAATGGTGTCAACTATTCTGTCGTTGATTATTTGTTTTTCACTGCTACTTTGGGGACTGATCGCGATCATTCCAACTGCTTTCACACAGATTGCTGACTTCTACAAACTGATATCAGATGTTATCGAAAAACGAGCGTGGGAGCAGTATATCCAAGACAACCAAGATTTGTTGAATATGTTGAATGGTCTTGTCGATTTCATAAAACCGAGTATCAACGAGCTTGTCAACTATTTGATTAGAACTGTTGCTGCACAGACTCCTGGAGCCTTGGTAATACTGTTTTTCACGATACTCGGCACGGTTTATGTCTCTTTCTATGCACGAAGTATTTTGCAAGTAGTACCCTTGCTGTATCCCAAGAGGAGTAGAGATCATGTGAAGAGTTTTCTCGACGAACTTAAGATCAACATGAGACGATTCATAGGAGTCATAGCACTGAATGCCGTTATAGTGGGGGCAGCGTTCTACATTTTGTTCAGAGCCATGAATTTGCGTTATGCACCTCTTGTCGCCTTCTGGGCTTTTCTCACCAATTTCATACCAATTGTTGGTGTCGTTTTCGAATTCATTCCAATCTTCTTGTTTTCCCTATCTCTCGGTTTGGAAGGCATGTTGTGGATTGTTTTGTTCTCGGTGCTAATACACCTCGGTGTCTTTGTGCTCTTCTTTGAGGTTATGAAAGGTTATGCGAAAGTCAATCCAGTTCTCATGATCTTCGCAATTTTGGTCACCGGGGAGATTTTTGGGCCAGTTGGTGTGTTCTTCGGTGTACCAGCTGCGGTGTTTGCGGTGGTATTCTACAAGCAGTTTCTACGTTCAGAATTTGAAAGGGATTAATCATGAAACGCTTATCACTTGCAATGATTGTTCTTTTATCCATTTGTCTTTTCGCAGGCGTCATTGACAAGGTTGGTAAAGATCCAGAGCAGAGTTGGGAAGAGTTGATAAAGCTTATAAAAACCGATCCAGATTCGAATGTGATACCAGTCGAAGGTCCCAAAATATCAGCCAAGAGACGTCTTGCAAGATTCGAATCGTTCAGAGAAGCTATTGTCGATGAAAATTTTGACAGATTTCTCAAAGATTTGGTCTTTTCAGTTGATTTGCAAGTAGATCTTTCACGAGAGGTTTTCTTGGTTTTCCCCCAGTTAAGAGATACAATAACAGCTTTTGAAAAAGACAGCTTCGAAAACTTTGAGAAGCTGAAAGGTGTCTGGAAGATAGGCGTCAAAGTTTCACCGCCGAGTGACTTTGGTCGTTGGGTTGTAGATAGATTTTTGAAAGATCCCTACACAATTGATTGGAATCTGATTGCAATGTTGAAAAATTCAGACAATGCTGAAGAGATCTCTCGACAAATTGTTGAAAGATGCATGTTTTACAAAAATCAAGAACAACATTTTCCATCGCTCTACAGGTTATTTGAAATCGCAAATCAGTTGAGTAGTCGGCAGCCCGATGAGTTTGAAAAAAGATTGGGCACCTATATGGAACTGCTCAATATGCTGAGCAGATTTGAGCCTTCGAGGTTGAACTCTTCGGAATTTTATGCATTTCTCATGAGCTTTGATAGATTGGCTGAACCGAAAGAAGAAATCAGAAAACGTCTGATCTTCTTGATACAGTCTGCCAAGAAGATAGGAGCGGAGCTTGTATACGTTGAAACAAAGGATGAGTATATAAATTCGCTTCTTCGAGGATTTGAGAAAAAAGTCCTTAGAAAAATTCCTGTTTGGATTTGGGTATCAGTTGGTGTGATGAGTTTTGCTTCATTAGTCTTATCTATCAGTCGCCTGAAACTGAATTTTCTTTTGTTCTTCAAGATGAGGAAATCAGCTATTAAGTTGTGCAAAAAAATTCTTTTGAAGAAACCTTCTGATCTGTCTGTACGTTTTAAGCTGGCAATGTTGTACGAACAGATTGGCAAAGTAGATGAAGCAATAAAAGAATATCAATGCATAAGGGATTTGAGTAAAATGCTTAGGCCAACTCAAGAAAAGGGTAGATGATCAATCCCCCGGCAAGTCACCTGATGTGGCTTTTACCTTTAGCGTAGTTTTCTTTGCCCCCTTTTCCCATCTACCACTCAAATAGAAGAACAACTTTGTCAAGCTTCTGAAGACTATGTCTGCCATCATTCCAATCCAAGCACCGAGTAAACCAAGATTGAAGTTTCTGACAAGAAAATAGCCAACCGGCAGTCTGATGAGCCACATTGCAATGGCGACGGTTATCATTGGGAAGGATGTGTTGCCAGTACCTCTTAGTGCACCATTCATACAATAATCGATTGCGAGAAAGGCTTGAAACAAACCTATGAGTCTCACTGGCAACAGAGCTATGGAAATGATTTCTGCATCGTTTGTGAAAAGGGTGATCAGAAGTTTTGGAAAGGCGAAGATGAAGATCCCAACGGATACTTGGAAAATTGTTGTGAGTATCCAACCTTGTCGAACAACTCCGGCTATCTTTGTCAGTTCTCCTCTACCGTTGTAACGCCCAACGAGTGCCGTTATCGCGACAGACAAACCCATACCTGGCATGAAGGAGATTGATTCAATGTTTATCCCGACACGATGTGCAGCATAGGCTTTCGCTCCAGCCATCAGCAGTATGTTGGCAAAGAGCAAAAGGCCAGTTGAAAAGAGCATGTTTTCTGCCGCTGTTGGCAAACCAACGGCGAGGATATTTCTCATCGTTGTGAAATCAATCTTTCTTCCCTGTTTTTCTCGGGCGTGTAGGTTATAACTGTTGAGTACTGCGATCAAGAGCAAGATGACTCCAACCAGGCGCGACAAAACGGTGGCAAGTGCCGCTCCTCTTGCTTCAAGTCTCGGAAAACCCAGTTTCCCAAAGATCATACCGTAATCGAGGACAACGTTCAAGGCATTTGAAATTGCCGCCACCAACATAGGAGTCTTGGTATCACCTGATCCTCTCAGTGCTGCCGAAAGAGTTCCCATGAAAGACATCGTCAGTATGCCGTAAAGTATTACTGTAAAATAATCGACACTCATCTGGTAAACTTGTTGATCAACGTTTGGAAAGATCTTCAAGATTGTTGGAATAAAAGGGACGAAAACCATCATAACCAATCCCCAGATCGTTGCCAAGTATAAGCCGTTCCAAAGAGATCTGCTTATCATCTTGTTGTTTCTCGCGCCAACGGCATTAGATACGAGTACTGTAACACCAGTGGATGCGGCTATTAGTACAACTTGGAAGATAAAAAAGACTTGGTTCGCAAGCGATACGCCACTCATTGCCTGCCAAGACAGATGCCCCAAGAAAGCTGTATCGACCAATCCCAAGAGCATTTGCAAAGCGTTTTCAGCCATAGAAGGTAAGCCCAACAATAGAAGCTCTTTTCTGACTTCCCTTTTTTGAGTCTTGCTGAGATATTCTTTCAACAATGAATACTTCAGAATAACGCCTCCGATACCATCAATAGCACTTTATCTTTTCCAAATTTAGTTCGCAGAAGTAACTTTTCGTTATGTGAAGTTCACGCAGTTAGGTAATTCATCGTATACTTTTCTTGGAGGCATCGCATGAGTGGTTATTACAGCATAAGAGATCAACAGATAAAACTTAAGACAGATTTCTCTGCTGATAGAATACTTGTCCTGTGTAGCGGTGGTGAAGATCTTTTCAGTAGACTACTCAAGGAAAAGATCGTTTTTGTCACACCGCTTGAGGATTTGTTGAAAGCAGCTGATGCGAAAGCTTTAAAAATCTTGATGAACCCAACGAAACTTTCTTTTGCCCCGGAATCTTTTGATGTTGTCCTATGCTTTTTCACCTTTTTTTACTTGCCAAAGCACAAAGCTATCTTCGAAAATGTCAACTATATTTTGAAAAGATGGGGAAGACTACTCGTGTGGGATGTGACAATACCCAAGAAGGTTGGGCATAAGAGCTTCTTCGCGGTACCAGTTCTAATCGATACGGGTCTTGAGATGATCAAAATGGTGCATGTAACTAAGTGGAAGTTCGAACAGAGTTCAGGTCTTATCAAAAAAGTCGCACGTGAAAATGGTTTCAAATTGCTCAACGAAGAGTTGTCCGATCAGATCTTTCATTTAGAGTTTTCCAAGATTGCCGACGTGAAAAGATGATCAAATCATGGAGGAAAGCTTCAAAAGCTGTTTTATTGTTTCGTCATAACTTGGCTTTTCATCGATTGCTTGCTTGAGAAAGTTGTTTATAGGTTCTATCATCTCAATCGCCTTGTCTATCTGTGGATTCGATCCTGGCCTGTAAGCACCTACGTCTATCAAATCCTTTGCTTCGTAATAGACGGCCATAAGACCACGCAATTTCTTACTCGCTTCCAGATGCTCCTTACTGGCTACATCGATCATCAATCTGCTCACACTCGCCAAGACATCTATGGCTGGATAGTGATTCAATTCTGCCAATCTTCTGGAGAGCATTATATGTCCATCCACAACGCTTCTCACAGTGTCTGATATCGGTTCGTTGAAGTCATCTGCTTCGACAAGTACTGTGTATATGGCAGTGATGCTTCCCTTGTCAGAGTTTCCAGCCCTTTCTAAAATACCCGGTATGCCTGCAAAAACACTTGGTGGGTATCCTCTCGCTGTTGGTGGTTCTCCAATGGCAAGGCCTATCTCTCTTTGTGCCATCGCCCAACGTGTCAAGGAGTCCACCATCAGAAGAACATCAAAACCTCTGTCACGGAAATACTCGGCGATGCTGGTTGCTGTGTACAGAGCTTTAGATCTCATCAACGCCGGTTGATCCGATGTGGAAACTACAACAACTGACTTTTGAATGCCACTTGCGAGGTCTTTTTCTATGAACTCTCTAACCTCTCTACCTCTCTCACCTATTAGGGCAATGACGTTCACATCAGCAACGGTGTTTCGCGCTATCATACCAAGAAGGGTACTCTTACCCACACCGCTTCCGGCAAAGATTCCTATGCGCTGTCCTTTGCCTATTGTTGTAAAACCGTCGATTGCGCGAACACCTACAGAGAGTGGTTCTGTTATTCTTGCCCTTTTCAGTGGATGCGGTGCTGTGTTGAGCAAGGGATACCTCTGTCTCGCAAAAATCGGTTTCCCGTCTATTGGTCTTCCCAAACCATCGAGAATTCTGCCTTTCATTTCATCGGCTACAGCTACATCCAAACGTTTGCCTGTTTTACAGACCGTTGTTCCGTGTTTTGCACCAGATAGATCCTCCAGTGGCATGAGTAAGACCTTTCCATCTTTGAATCCAACCACCTCGCACAGTGGTTGCTTGCCATCCAAGTTCAGTTTGCAAGTTTCACCAAGAAATGCATCAGGACCGATTGATTCAACTGTCAATCCTACTATTCGATTGACTTTACCGTTGATCTTCAAAAAATCTTCTTCCACAACCTTTTGCTTGAGAAGGCTCAGTATCTGTAACAGCTCAGTCACTTCCGAATACCTCCTCAAACAGCTGACTTGTAACCTTCAAAAGGTACCCTTTGGTCGCATCGATGACACCAAGTTCTGTGTCGACTAATACATCGCCACGTTGGAGTTTTGTCGATTTCACAACCTCTATGCCCAGAGCCTTTAATTTTTCCATTATCTGGGGAAATGTTTCGAAATCTGATTGGTTGACGGTGACTTTCACGTTGTTCATGCCTATGATCTTTGCCAAGATCTCTTCGATTTTTTTCTGGTAGTCTACCTTGTCTATTTCTCTGTAAGTTATCTTTCTGACAAGCTCGAAGACTGTTTCTGAAAGCGAATTAGAGATTTCAGTTATCTTTGAACGAAGTTCCTCGTTGAATTTCTTGACGATCTTTTCAAGCAGCTCTGTTGAGGTTTTTATCTGATTTTGTATGACAAGACTTTCCTTTTTGGCGCTCTCTACGATTTTCTTGGCTTGTTCTTTTGCTTCATCAACGATGGTTTGTGCTTGCAGTTGAGCACTTTCTACGATCTTCTTGGCTTGTTCTTGGGCTTCCTTTAACTGTTGCTCAGCTTTTTTGAGAAGTTCCATTGGATCTTCGGTGAGCTTTGCTACCCGGTTTGCTATGTAAGGACTGTCTATGAAAAGCTGTCGCTTTTTGATGATCACACAATCAGCTCCTCGCCACCACCTTTGGCGATGATTATTTCACCAGCTTCTTCGAGTCTTCGTACAACGTTTATGATCTTCTGTTGAGCTTCTTCGACATCTTTAATTCTCACTGGACCCATGTACTCCAGTTCGTCTTGCAAGAGCTGAGCAGCTCTCTTTGAAATGTTTTTGAATATCTTTTCCTTGACTTCTTCTGACGCTCCCTTGAGTGCCAGCGCTAAATCTTTCGTTTCTACCTCACGGAGTATGAGCTGCACCGATCTGTCGTCAAGTTTCACAAGGTCTTCAAAGACGAACATTCTTCTTCTGATTTCTTCTGCCAGTTCTGGTGAGTCGTAGCCGAGTTTTTCCATGATTTTTCTTTCTGAAGATCGATCTATGCTGTTCATAATCTCTGCCGCCGTGTTCACACCACCAACCTGACTGAAGCTTTGACTCACGAAGCCTGAAAGTTTTCTCTCCAGATTTTTTTCAATCTCTCTTATGACATCTGGTGAAGATCTTTCCAACAACGCGATTCTCTTAACGACCTCAACCTGAAGATCTTCTGGAAGTGATGAAAGTATTCTTCCTGCAAGTTGTGGTTCGAGATAGCTGAGTATGAGGGCAACTGTCTGAGGATGCTCACTTTGCAAAAAGTTGACGAGCTGCAAGGGATCTGTCTGTCTGAGGAAATCGAATGGCTTGACTTGAAGATTGGAGATCAATCTTTCTATTATCTTCATGGCTCGTTCTGGTCCAAAAGCCTTTTGCAAGACCTCTTTGGCATACTCAATTCCACCTTGAGAAATCATCTCACGTGCTCGAGCTATCTCCTGAAACTCCGAGAGAACGACCTTTTTTTCTTCATCTGTGATCTTGCCAACATTGGCAATCTCGACGGTGAGTTGTTCGACATCGGCTTCATCGAGATGCTTCAAGACTGTGGCTGCCCTTTCTGGCCCAAGCATCACTAACAACACTGCAGCCTTTCTTCTACCAGTGATCTGCTTCTTTTCAGCCATTTCATATCCCTCTTTCCACTAACCAGAGCTTTATTATGTTGGCAACCTCTTCTGGAGATTCTCTGTACATCTTCTCGAGGTCTTCTTTCAGTTGCAGCAATGCCTGCTGCTCTGGCGTGAGAGGTACTTCTTTGACCTTTTCTTCTTCCAGTACTTTCTTCAGCTCTTCTTCCATCCTCAGTCTTCGTTGCTCTACCAACTTTCTACCCTTGATTCTTCTAAGCTGCACGATCATCAAATATATCAGGAGAAATCCAAGTATGAACAGTAAACTCAATCCCAAAACCATCATGGTGAAACGTCTCTTCTTCTCGATCTCTACCAGACTTCTCTGATATTCTTGTTCAAAAGATCTGTCGAAAGGTAAAAATGCCACTGAAACCGAGAGTTTAGGATCACTCGAATTCGCACCTATACCCTTACCAACTAAATCTGAAACAATGCTCGCCCATTTCAATCTTTCATTCTCATCGAACTTCTGAAAGACCGATGAAGATGCGTCGATTATCACTGACAGAGTCAAACCTTCAATCTCGCCTTCTTTGTTTTGAACCACATTTTGGACGATGGTGTTGATCTCATAGTTGGTTATAGTATGTGTTTTCTCGTAGGTTGATGTGCCCTGGCCCGTGGTGCTGGGGTAAGTCGGTGGTATATTTGAATCTGTGCCAACTGCTCCGCCTGTAGGTGGTTGGTTTGTACTTTTCTCAGATTCTTGTTCCTGACTTCTGATGATTCCCCCCTGTCTTGTGACTGGTTCATAGGTAGTAGACTGTTTTTCTATCTTCTCCCAGTTCAATTTGATGTCTGGAATTACTTCGACTCTACTGGGACCAAAAACTGCTTCGAGCGTCTGCTTGATCTTCTTGCCATAATAAGCCTCTAAGTTCATCTTCAACTCAGTTCTGTTTGAAGCCAGAAGCATGTCAGTAGATGCGGTCACTTTATCGCTCAAAACTCTTGACATCTGATCGATCACTTTGACATTCTCGAGTTTCATTCCCTCGACGGCTCCAGCCACCAACTCCATGATTCCTTTTACTTGGTTTTGTGTCAGATCTTGTCCAGGTTGCAGAACGACCAAAACTGATGCCCTCGGTTCAGCCATTTCGCCGCGAACGTAATAAGTGTACTTTGGGAGTGTGAGATGAACGCGTGCAGACTTCACACCGCTTATCGTCATGATGCTTCTTTCAAGTTCACCTTGCAAGGCTACTTGGTATCTGACCTGCCTGTCGAAACTCGTGGCACCAAAACTCTGTTGGTCGAGTATTTCAAAACCCTTTGTCGTTGCACCTATTACGCCCATTGAAGCGAGTCTCATCCTCAGTTCATAGACATTGTACTTATCAGAGACAAGAATTCTTCCTGGTTCTACCTTGTATTGCACACCCATCGTCTGGAGTTGTTGAATCAAATACCCCGATTGCTCATCGGTCAAGCCACTTACAAGCAGAACATATCTTGGAGCAGCAAAAATGGCTATCATAACAACACTGACAGTGATTATCGCTACAAAGATACCCATGAAGAGTACCTTACTGGGGGTTGGTAGACCTTTGTACTTCTCGTAGAGACCCTTGATGTATCCCCAGATTTTTTTCAAGAAGTCCAAACTTACCACTCCTCGGACGTTACTATTTTACCACTCCAAAAGACAATCCTTTGGGTGAAATGCCCGCGGTGAGGTAGATCTGCCATACTTTGAGCATCATGGACAGGTCAAAATCATTCAAGCTTAACAAGAATTGTACACCAAAATCTGGTAACTTTCTATAGGCAAGCCCCACTGTGAAATTCAGATCTTTTTCTCCAATTATTAATCCCAGAGAATCAGAGATATTTGGTCGCATATACACAAAATGTGAAAAGCTTTTGGCAAAACCAACACCAGCTTCAACATCGAAAATCCCAAGTACCGACGAAATAAGTTCAGTACCTATTGAAAAACTCTCTCCAACGCCAATGTACGGTTTTATGTAGAGGACGTCTTTTATCAGAATATTTTGATCTTTCAATCGTCTTGACTCAGCTAAGACTTTGTTCGCATATCTGGATCCTTCAGTGCTCACACCACGAGAGGCAACTTTCGAAGGTCCTTCATAATAAGCAGCTAATGCGTATTCAAGATTGCCAAACCTGTTTTCAAGTTTTGTCAGATATCTTTGCACACCATCTATTGACCAGAAGAGGTTGAAGGGATTCAAAACACCGAGCTCTCTCGCTGTTGAAGGCATCAGTTGCGTTAGACCCATCGCGCCTGTTTTCGAAAAGGCGTGCAGAAAAAAGCTTGACTCAACACTCATCAAACCCTTCATTGTTTCTCTCTTGTTTGGAGGCAAAAGGGGGTCTATTGGTACAGAACTGTAAACAAATGGTTGAAGAATGGACAACTTGAATTGGTTGTTGTACAATTCTATGGAAACGTGAGTTTTTGGATCTATGAAAAAGAAAAGTGGATCGGCAACAATGAAACACGCAATGCTTACAAAAAGAGTTATTAGGAGCCTTTGCAAAAATCCACCTCCTTGCTTTAGACTATTATATAAGGAACTTGAGGTGATCTTTTGAACTGGACAATTGAGGTTGAAAAAGTTACCAAAGAACGGAGGATATTCCTACAGGGCATATATGACGCAGAAACGATCGATCTGCCAGGTGCTAAGTGCAAGGTTCTTGAACCCATAAAGGTAAAGATCGTTGCAGCTGTCACGAAGGATGGAATAGCAGTAGGAGGTTATGTCAAAACTGTCTTGGAGCATCCCTGTGATAGGTGTTTAAAGCCAGTTAGACTACCAATCAACGGCACAATAGAGGCTCTTTACAAACCTGAAAGCAGTATTCCAAAAGAAAAGGAAGAGGAGTTACAGTCTCTGAGAAACGTGATATACTACTCATCGGACAAAATAGATCTTTCTGAGAGAATACTTGAGGCAATCGTTGTGGATGTTCCAATGAAGGTTCTCTGTAAACCCGATTGCAAAGGTCTTTGTCCGTACTGTGGGACTGATTTAAACGAAAACGCTGATCATTCATGTGCAGAGAAGATTTCGGATCCACGGTTTAGTAAGTTGCTGTCGCTAAAAGAAGATGCAGGTAAGGAGGGTTAATAGATGGCGGTACCAAAATACAAACGCACGAGGTCGAGAACGCATGCAAAACGTGCAAAGATTTACAGAGCGATATCTGTTCCGATGAGCAAGTGTCCTAACTGTGGCCAACCAAAGTTGCCACACAGAGTGTGCCTGCACTGTGGATACTACAACGGCAGGCAAGTTTTGGAAGTAGCAGAGTGAGGCAATGATACGTGTCGCCCTTGATTTGATGGGAGGAGATAAGGCACCCACCGAAATCTTGGAGGGTGCCAAGTTATCTTCCCTAAGTGATTGCAAGCTTTACTTAATAGGTACCAAAGATGCCCTTGATAACATAGAAGGCTATGAAAAGGTCGAAGTCGACGATTACCTACCGATGGATGTAAAGCCCACAGATATTCTTCGCAGAAAAAATTCTTCGATGTATGTGGGTTTGAAACTTCTGAAAGACAGTGTTATTGATGCTTTCGTGAGTGCTGGTAACACTGGTGCATTGCTGGCTGGCGCCACCTTTGTTCTCGGCAGAATCGATTCAGTTGAAAGACCTGCTCTTGCTGTCCCCGTACCCTCTACAGCTGGTTTCACAATTCTAATAGATGCGGGTGCCAATGTTCACGTGCGCGCAGAACATCTTTTGGACTTCGCTGCCATGGGTTTGTCTTTCGTTCGCGTACTGGGACGAGACAATCCAAGGGTTGGCTTACTGAATGTTGGCGAAGAAGAATCAAAAGGTGATGAAACAACAAAAGAAGCCTACCAGCTTTTGAAAGAGAATTTCGCAGAGTATTTCATTGGGAATGTTGAAGGTCACGACATCAATCTCGGCAAAGCAGATGTTGTGGTTGCGGATGGTTTTTCTGGGAATGTTGCAATGAAAACAATGGAAGGTACAGCTAAGATGATATTGCAGACTTTGAAATCTCAAGTTGAAAGTGCTGGCTTTTTTCAAAAGCTCGGTGCACTCTTGATGAAAAAGGTTTTCTCTTCCCTGAAAAAGACACTTGATCCAAGAACTTATGGTGGGGGTTTCATCTTAGGCGTGAATGGAGTTGTTGTGAAAGCACACGGTTCTTCAGACAGATTTGCGATAAACAACGCTTTGCAGGTGGCACATCGCGGAGTTCAAATGAAGCTTGTAGAATCTATCAGAGGTGAGATAGAGCGTGTGCGGAATCGTGGGGTTGGTGGCTGATGAATTCCAAGTGCTTGAACTTATTGAGGCACTTGAAAAACTCGAGTACCGTGGTTATGACTCTGCTGGAGTTGCCTTTCTGAAAGATGGTTCAGTCAAGGTCTATAAGAATAAAGGGAAAGTGGGGATGCTGAAGGAAAGTCTGACAGCGTCGTTGTCTGAGTTAACCAGCACAGGTATCGCCCACACACGTTGGGCTACTCACGGAGAACCAAATGATATAAATGCACACCCTCACTTAGATTGCTCTTCGAAAATCTCCGTGGTTCACAACGGCATCATCGAGAATTTTCGACAGCTCAAAGTGAGACTGAAAGAAATCGGCCATAACTTTGTCTCAGACACAGACACCGAGGTCATTCCTCATCTGATCGAAGAGTACTACAACGGAGATTTGCTGGAAGCTGTGAGAAAAAGCCTCTTGAGACTTGAAGGTAGTTATGCGATAGCCGTAGTACATGCAGATCACCCAGGTGTCATCGTTGCTGCAAGAAAGGGAAGTCCTTTAGTGGTTGGAAAAGGTGATTGCTGCACCGTTCTTGCCTCAGATCTCACTCCTCTGCTCAGATACACCAGAGATGTCATCTTTCTTGAAGATGGAGAAGTAGCACTGCTGAAGAGAAACGAAGTGAAAGTCTTTGGTATAGATGGACTTGAGCGGATAAAATCGTACAACACAATAAATTGGTCGTACGAGAGTGCACAGAAATCTGGGTACAAATATTTCATGCTAAAGGAGATAAACGAAGAACCACAGTGCATAGTTTCGGTCCTTGCCGGGAGAGTTAGTTCAGCTAAGGTCATTTTAGAAGAGATCTCACAACTTGAAAGTGCCTTGAAAGGCTCACAGACGCTCAAAGTCGTTGCGTGTGGTACAAGTTATCACTCTGCGCTCGTTTTTAAGTACTTCGTTGAGAACAATTCTGATTTAACTGTTGATGTAGATGTTTCCTCTGAGTTTCGTTATAGAAAACCACACATAAAACCAGGTGAAATCTTGGTTGCCGTCTCACAATCTGGTGAAACCGCTGATACTCTTGAGTCCATCAGGTTAGCATCAAGATGTGGTGCGAAAATTCTTTCGCTGACCAATGTCGTTGGCTCCACGATCACACGTGAGTCAGACTGTGTGCTGTATCTAAACGCGGGACCAGAGATCAGTGTGGCAGCCACAAAGTCATACCTTTCTCAGTTGGTTTTGTTATATCTTTTGGGGTTGAAGATCGTAGAGCTGAGAGGTAACTGGAATGAGAAGAGCAGTGAGTTACTCGACAAGATTCTGAGATTGCCAGAGGTCTTCGAAAATGTCCTGAAAAGATCAGGAGTGATTGAATCTATCGCACAGAAGTACAAGAATTACAGACACTTCATGTACATAGGTAGAGGCTATGGGTATCCCACAGCGTTAGAAGGTGCTTTGAAGTTGAAAGAGATCAGCTATATTCATGCAACTGCGTACCCTGCTGGTGAACTAAAACACGGTCCAATTGCGATGCTCGGACCAGAGTTTCCAGTCTTTGCGATTGCCCCAGGCGATTCGCTCGTGATGAAGATGAAAAGTAATATCATAGAATGCAAGTCTAGAAATGCGAAGATTGTGGCTATCACAAGCGATGCAAATCACGAGATCGACGAGGTCGTAGACGATGTGATCTTTGTTAACACAACGGCTGAAGAGCTCTATCCGATTTTGATGACACCAGTGATTCAACTATTCGCTTACTTCGTTGCGGATGGTTTGGGACTAGATCCCGACAAACCAAGAAATCTTGCAAAAAGCGTAACTGTGGAGTGATGCTGTGGAATTACTTAAGAAGTTGTTGGAACTGATGAACGAAAAAGAAGCAATTCAACCTGTAGTTCTTGACATGACAAAGACACCATTGCCGACTGAGTACTTCGTCATAGCAACAGCCAACTCACAAACTCACATGGGTACACTCAGAGATGCAATAGTTGAATTTTTCATGCAAAACTCGCACCCTTTGGTCTATTTTGACAAAGGCGTTGGTTATGACTGGCTCCTGGTTGACGCAGGCGAGATCGTGGTGCACATCTTCACCGCACATGCGAGAGAGTTCTACGATCTGGAAGGGCTGTGGAGCGATGCAGCCAGGCTTGATTAAGCCTGGCCACTGCAACCGAGCACTGCTCTCATTTTGTGCTTTACTAACTCTTTAATCGCTTCTCTTGCAGGTCCAAGGTATTTTCTTGGGTCAAACTCTTCCGGATGAAGGGCGAATATCTCTCTTATCGTTGCAGTCATTGCAAGTCTTAGGTCAGTGTCGATGTTCACTTTGCATATTCCCATAGTTGTCGCCTTACGAATCATCTCTTCTGGAACACCTTGTGCACCTGAAAGTTTTCCACCATACTTGTTTGCCTTTTCTACAAAGTCCTGCAAAACGCTGGACGCCCCATGCAGAACAAGTGGAAAACCTGGCAGTCTTTTGGCTATCTCTGATAGTCTATCGAAATCGAGCTTGGGTTCACCTTTGAACTTGTAAGCACCATGGCTTGTACCTATGGCAATTGCCAAAGAATCTACACCGGTTCTTTCGACAAATTCCACAGCCTTATCTGGGTCTGTATAACTTGCCTCTTTTTCACTCACGACAACATGTTCTTCTACGCCAACCAATCTACCAAGCTCTCCCTCAACTACAACTCCTCTTGGATGTGCGTAGTCTACAACTTGCTTTGTGAGTTTCACGTTTTCCTCGAATGGCAGATGAGAACCATCGATCATAACAGATGTGAAACCCCCGTCGATGACCGCCTTACACAGTTCAAAGGAATCTCCATGGTCTAAGTGAACACATATGGGGATCTCTGGTGCATCTTGTGTTGCGGCTTCGATTAATTTCATGAGGTAGACTTGTTTGGCGTACTTGCGAGCACCCGCAGATATCTGAAGAATCAAGGGTGCTTTTTCTTCCTTTGCTGCCTCGATCACACCTTGTAGAATCTCCATGTTATTCACATTGAACGCACCAATGGCATATTTGCCGTAAGCCTTCTTGAACATCTCCTTAGTGCTGACAAGTGGCATTCTAAGACCTCCCATGGTAGAATGAAAGTGGCGGAGGCGGTGGGACTCGAACCCACAAGGTGGCTTCACCACCACCGATTTTCAAGACCGGCTCCTTAGCCAATTCGGACACGCCTCCAAATCCATATTATACAACAACGTGTGAATTTGTGAACTACCTAAGAACAAAATCATCTTTGCATTCATTGATCATGTCTCTGAAATCTCTGCCAAACAACTCAGACTATCTCTCGGTGACAATCATTCCCCGCTTTTGGTGATTCCAACCATATCGTGAGATTTTCAATCATTGCAGTAGAAAAGATTTGAGCTTTTCATACAGTCTGTTCCAAGATCTCTCCAAAACAAATTCTCTGTTCTTATCACCTAATGCAGCGATATCCACACTTAGAATTTTCTTTAGTGCAGATTGAAGAGTCTTTGCAGAATCGTTTTTGTAAAAGATAGCACCTTCTGTTTGTTTGAAAGCAAGCCTCTCAACATCTACGCTCAAAACAGGTTTTGCACTTGCCATGTAATCCAAAATCTTGTAAGAACTTACCGCAGGGTCTTTCATACCCGTCTGACTTAAGGTGAACAACAAAAGATCGGCTTTCTTGAACAGATAAGGTATGCAAGACTTTGGTATAGGTTCATAGAAGAAAACATCTTTTGGTGCTATTGCTTTCACTTGACTCAGATAATCTCTCTGAGAAGGTCCAATGAAAAGAAAGACAAAGTTGTTTCGAAGCGACTCATCTACCTCGTTGAGCAATTCCAAGAACTCTCTAATACCGTTGTGAGGCACGATTGAGCCTGCATAGACTACAATCTTCTTACTGGGCAATGTGTTGAAGATCTCATCAACCTTTGTGCATGATGCTGGATTTAGAAAACTCTCAATTTCAGTGCCATTTGGTATGTAAGCAACTCGCTTTGGCTTTACACCAATACGTTCAAAGTGATGCGACAGATCTGGCATCAAAGTTATCATTCCCACTACCTTTGAATAGTAAATCTTACACATGAAATCGAAAAATTGGGCAACTGGATGGAAAAGTTTGATGGTTCCAAGACTGACCAAATCATCGGGCCAAACATCGCGTATCTCTATGAAAAACTTCGTAGATGGTTTTTTTCTCGAATACCACCACCCGAGAGACCAAGCGAATGGATGTGGAGAAGAAGCAATTACGAAGTCGTAATCTTGTTTCGCGATTAACTTCTTACCATTCCTGAAATAATCATAGCTTGCAAGAAATCTATCTAAACCATTACCGCGATATGTACGAGTCTTTATCACAAAAAATCTCACGCCGTCTTTTTCAAAGGCATGGTTGAACTTAATACTCCATTTACTGCTGTTCAAGTGTGAATAGTCACCAACATAGATATCGACAGAATGACCATCTTTGACGAATCTCTTTGCAAACTCAAAGTGACGTGTTTCACTGCTACCAAACTCTGGAATGCTTGCATAATGATTCAAAATGGCTATTTTCAAACGAATCGAAGTCCTCCCTTTTTCGACTGTAATTCACATTTTACTATCGATTAGAGAGTCTTTGATATCAAAATCTTTTGATCTCAAATTACCAGGGTAGAGAGAGTTTCCCCAGAACGGCGCATCTTTTTGCCCCAGTGACTGAAGGCATGTTTGATGCTGCACCATTGAGAAATTCATTAGCGAGTAGTGCCATCGATACTGCTTCTCTGGCTTTTGCAAAGGTTTTTTCCGGCACTAAGACTCTGTAGCCAAAAGATCTGAGATCTGCAATTAAGGTTTTGTTGAAGGCTCCGCCTCCAAAAACGTAGATCATCTCTATCTTTGGCAGGTACCTTCTCATATTCTCGTGCACGCAGAAAGCAGTGAAATAGGTCAGCGTTCTGAGTGCACTGAGACTCCTTTTTGGCATTTCCTGTAAAAACTCATTGTTGTACCATTCTCTACCCGTTGTCTTTGGTGGTTTTCTGTTCATATATGCTTCGTCTCTTTTGAGAAGCTCCTCAAACAATTTTTTGTCGATTGTGCCCTGGCTCGCCAGGTTGCCATCTTTGTCATACTCCATACCAAAATTGTCTTTCACATACAAATCTATGAGACAGTTACCCGGCCCTGTATCGAAGGCTAAGACTGTGTCATCTATGTAAGTGACATTTGCTATTCCTCCTATGTTTAGCACCACAGTGTGTGGTTTTCTGAAAAACACCCAATCGAAATAGGCGGTGATCGGTGCACCTTCACCGCCCAATGCGACGTCTTTCGTTCTAAATGAGTGAATGACGGGCATATTGAGCTCTACAGCCAACAGGTCTGCTTCGCCTATCTGAAGTGTGGCTCCATCCTGAGGCATGTGATAGACTGTCTGTCCATGATAGCCTATTGCATCGGCTGTGTAGCTTAGCTTTTTCAACATGTTGGCGTGCATTCGGGCTATTTCGAAGTTCATCAACGTCACATCTTTCACCGTGGATACTGCAGGGTTATAAGTTTTGACGACTCGTTCTTTGAATTCTTCTGGGTAGTCAAAGCTCCTGAAATCGAGCAGTTTAAAGGTTGTCTGTCGAGCCGAACCAGATATTGAGACCAAGGCTATATCCAAACCATCAGCACTTGTACCAGACATCAAGCCTATCAATCTTCGTTCTTTTTTGTTGAGTAACTCTACAAAATTGTTCCAGAGCATTCTATCCCTCCAAAGACGACGTTGTGCACCAACGCCCTCACTCTCATGATTTCTTCTTCGTGTCTCTTGATGAATCCTTTGTTGGTCAAAAGAATCACGTGTAACCCGTCCTCCCTGCACCAAACAGTTGTACCGGTGAAACCACTGTGGCCAAATCCTTTTTCAGAAAGCATATCTCCACTGCTTGTACCACTTGCAGGGCACATCCATCCAAGATGTCTCTTGCCGTCGGCTTCAACTATCTTCTGCGTGAACAATTTGACTATGTTTAACGGAACGATCTCCCCTCTAAGCAGTGATGCCATGAATTTGTGAAGATCAATCACATTGGAGAAAAGTCCAGCGTTGCCGCTGACTCCCCCTAAATAGTAGGCGAGTTCGTCATCTGGCAGACCGATTAATCTCTTACCATCACGAATTGAGGTTGGGGCAATTCCTTCGTTTACACCTGGTGAAAACTTGGTATCTTTCATACCGAGCGGCTCAAAGATTGAATAGACAAATCTGTCAAATGGCATTGTGGCGATTTTTTCAACTATTGCCATTAGAGTTATAAAGTTCAGGCATGAATAGACGATCTTTTTCCCAGGTTCGCCTACAGGTTGGATCTTGAGTATTTCTTCAAGTAATTCTCTGCCTTTTAGGAATTTCCAATACTCCGAATAAGGTTGCATGCCAGAAGTGTGTGTGAGAAGTTGAAGAATCGTTATGTCGCTCTTTGGTTTAGGCAGTTGCAGAAATCTTCCAATCGTGTCATTTAGATGGAGATATCCCTCACTGAACAGTTTCATCACCGCAGTTGTTGTGGCGATGACTTTTGTGAGACTTGCAAGATCATAAACGGTTTCTGGATGTGTTTTTCTCTCAAAGTCGAGTGTTCCGTAAGCTTTGTGGTAGATTACTTCGTCCGCTTTCCCGACCAAAAGAACTGCACCAGGATAGATATTGTTGATGCCATCTTCGATTATTCGATCGACATTTTGGAAGATCTCTTGGGTATCTTTCATTCTTCACACCTCACTCAGAAAACAGGCGACTTTATGATCATCAGTGCCTGTTAGTATTGGTTTCTCAACTTCACACCTTTCGATTTTAACAGGACATCTCGTTGAAAATGGGCAACCCTTTGGTGGATTGACTGGGCTTGGTGGTTCTCCGTAAACCTTGATTTTCGAGAAATTCTTCGTCGCTGGATCCCAACTGGGTGTTGAAGTCATCAGAGCTCTCGTGTAAGGATGAAGTGGGTTGTTGAAAACTTCGAGTGAATTACCAGACTCAACCACGTTGCCCAAGTACATGACGATCAGTCTGTCACTCATGTGGTAAACAACATCGAGGTTGTGAGAGATGAACAAGTAAGACATCTTGTACTCTTCTCTCAATTGCTGTAGCAGGTTTATGATTTGACTTTGAACAGAAACATCGAGTGCCGAAGTTGGTTCATCGCAGATGATCAATTTTGGTTTAAGTGATATAGCCCTTGCGATGGCAATTCTCTGCCTTTGACCTCCTGAAAATTCATGTGGATAGCGTACCGAATAATCTTTGTGCAAGCCCACCTTTTCGAGCAGTTCATAGATATATCGTTCTTCGTCTCTTCTCGATGTGAAGATTCCATGTGCTCTAATAGGTTCCCTGATGATGTCGATAATCGTCATTCTTGGATCGAGTGAATTAAACGGATCTTGAAAGATCATCTGTACATTTCTTCTGAATTCTTTTTCAATTTCTCTGGATAGTTTTTTCGAGATGTCTGTTTCGTTGAATTCTATCTTTCCAGATGTAGGCTGAAGTATCTTTGCGATGATCCTACCCAAAGTCGTTTTTCCACAACCGGATTCGCCAACAACACCTATGGTCTCGTTTTCTCTTATCTCGAGATCAATCTCTTCGAGTGCTCTAACCCAACCACTGATTTGCAAGAATACACCAGATCTTATCGGAAAGTACTTTTTCACCTTTTTCAGAGTGATCTTCATCGTAGTTCACCTTCACCGTAAAGCCAGCATGCAACTTTTGTACCATCTATTTCAATCTCTTTTGGTTCTTTGCTTGCACATATTTCCATTGCTTTTGAGCATCTGGTGTGAAATCTACAACCGCTTGGAAAATCTGTTGGACGAGGTACGTTACCCAAGATGTACGGCAGGAATTTTCCTTTGTACTCTCTTTTCACACGTGACTCGAGTAGCCCTTTTGTGTAAGGATGTTTTGGCTGTGAAAAAAGTTTTCCAACTTCTGCCCGCTCGACGATTTTTCCAGCATACATCACGTTTACTCTGTCGGCAATCTCTGCGACAATGCCAAGGTCGTGGGTGATGAAGATCACGGAAGTTTTGTAATTGCCCTGAAGCTCTTTGAACAAGTTCAGTACTTGTGCTTGAATGGTCACATCCAGTGCGGTTGTTGGTTCATCGGCAATCAAGATATCTGGATTTGTCATCAAAGCCATTGCTATCATTATTCTTTGGAGCATACCACCACTCATTTGATGTGGATATTCATCGAATCTTTTTTCTGCGAGTGGGATCTGTACTTTTCTTAGCATCTCGATGCAGAGTTCTTTTGCCCTTTTTTCATCGTATTGAAGATGAGTTTTCACAACTTCGATCATCTGCTCACCAACTGTATACAGTGGATCGAAGGAAGACATCGGCTCTTGGAAGATCATCGATATCTTCCTGCCTCTTATCTTTCTGTATTCTTCTTTCGAAAGCTTTGTCAGTTCACTGTTTTTATAAAGAATCTTGCCTTCCACGATCGCAGGTGGAGATTTCACCAGTCCCATGATCGTCAAAACCGTAACGGTTTTGCCACAACCAGATTCTCCGACCAGAGCGAGAATTTCAGACTCATTGAGATCAAAGGAAACACCATCAACGGCTCTTACCAAACCATCAGGTGATCTGAAATGTACTTTTAAGTCTTCAACTTCCAAAACTTTCATACCTTTTCTACCACCCTGTATGGATCGAGTGCATCTCTAAGTGCATCACCCACAAAGTTGAAAGCGAGTACAGAGATCATGATGAAAACACCTGGTATCAAAAGCCAGGGACTCGTTGCGAGTGTTGAGATAGATTGAGCTTGTTTGAGCAATAATCCCCAACTGGTCATTGGTTCCTTTATTCCTAAACCAAGAAAGCTGATGGCACTCTCACCCAAAATCATTCCGGGTATTGAGAGTGTACTGACCACTATCAGATAGCTCATGATGTTTGGTATCAAATGCTTCGTTATTATCTTGAAATCACCAACACCAGCCACCTTAGCCGCCAAGATGAACTCTTTTTCTCTCAAACTCAACACCATACCCCTGACAACCCTTGCTACACCCATCCAACCTATGAGTGAAAGTACGATTACAATACCGAAGTAGACCCATGTACTGGGCCAGTTCGGTGGCAAGATCACGGCAAGTGCAAGCCAGAGTGGTATTCGCGGAAAAGAACGCAGCAATTCTATGAATCTCTGTATCAGTACATCGATCCATCCACCGTAATAACCAGAGATTGCCCCCATAATTGCACCTATAACAACACTTATCAGCGTGCCTACTAATCCTACTGTGAGCGAGACCCTGCCACCGATGGTCACTCGCGAAAACAAATCTCTACCGAATCTATCGGCGCCGAATAGCAAAATCATCGCTTCGCTTGGATTTGCTTCTATCCCAAAGAGATGTAGGTCGGTTTCAAATAATCCCCAGAATTTGTACTTCTCGCCTCTTACAAACAGTTTTACCGGATAGACCTTTGTCTTGTCTTCTTCGTACTTGATGGCAAAGGTCACAGGATCTCTGGTTCTTTTCAAACCATAGATGAAAGGAGATCGAAGTTTGCCTTCGTGAATCAAACGAATCTTGGTGATCGGTGCGTATGTGAATTTGCTATGGCTTTCAATATAGTTGTATGGTGCGACGAAGTCAGCAAAGATCACCATGATGTAAAGAACAACAAGTATCCAAAAGCCCAAGATGCCAAGTTTATGTTTTTTGAACTGTGAGAAAACTCTCTTTGCCGTGCTCATGGTTTTTCACCTCAGCTAATTCTTATGCGTGGGTCAAGCAATGCAAGTGCGATGTCTGCCAAAAGGTTTCCGATCTGTGTTATCAAAGCTATGAACATCAGAAAGGTCATCACCAAGTATTGATCGTGGTTCAGAAGTGCGTTGTAGAAAAATGGTCCTATCGTCGGCAGATTCAAAACTATAGAAGCAATGATCGTACCGCTGAAGATATTGGGTAACTCCATTCCTGCTATACTAACTAATGGATTCAAGGCGTTCTTTATGACATGTTTTCTGACAACTTTCTCTTCAAGCCCTCTTGCACGAAGCGATGTCACAAATGGAGAACCAATTATGTCAAGCATGTTGCCTCGCATTATTCTCATCAATCCAGCAAGTCCACTGATCCCCACTACGATTATCGGTAACCAGATATGATTGAGCATATCGACGAACTTTGCCCAACTCCACGGAGCACCTATGAACTGTGGGGAAAAAAGTCCTCCAACTGCCGTTCCACCTAATCTCAGTATCAAATACATTAGCACGAGTGCCATGAAGAACTCGGGGATGGATAGGCCAATGAATCCCACAACAGTTAAAGTATAGTCGCTCACCGTGTACGGATGAAGGGCTGAATATATGCCCATCGGAATAGCTATTAGCCACTGAAATCCTATCGTGAACAAAGCGATTGCCACTGTCCAACCGAGTCTTTCCCAGATCAGTTCAACTACAGGTCTTTGATAAGAGAATGAATAACCAAAATCTCCTTTGAAGATGATGTTCTTTATCCACATGAAATATCTGTAATGGGCAGGTTTGTCGAGGGCGAGTTCACGCCGCAATGTTTCGATCTGTTCAGGCGAGATTCTCGGATTCTCAAGATACTGAGAAAGAAAATCTCCTGGCTGAAGTTCGGTGATCACGAAACACACAATCGATATAACAAACATCATCGGAATCATTATCAAAATTCTTCTGAGGATGAAAGACCACATTTATAGTCCTCCAAGAAAGGCTTCCCCGCAAGGGGAAGCCTTGTTCATTTCCTATAAGCAGTCCATACCGTGAAGACGATCATACCATCTTGAGTGAGTCCTGCGTTTCCAAGGGTGTTGTTGATACCCCAGATGTTCATACCCTTACATACGAATATCACAGGTAGATAGATGTGGTAGAGTTCTTGCCATTCGTCGTAATATGCCTTTCTCTTGACTGGATCCATCTCGATCTGACCTTTTTCGAACAGCTCCCAAATTCGTTTTTCCCAGTCGAACATGTTTTCAAAGACTGGCTGTGGAGGTGTCTTAGTTTTATCCATCGTCGAGTAGTGCCAGTAATACAACTGCGTGCCAGGTTGCCAGATAGCCTTTCTCAACTGCGGGTCTGGTTGGTTACCAAAGGCTCTTATACCAGCTTGGAAGTTACCAGCTCCAAACATCTGACCAACCAGTGATGAATCGAGTATCTGCAGATTCACCTTTACTCCAAGTCTCTTCAGATCTTCTGCAAAGATAACTCCGATGTCTTGATACTCTTGCGGTGAGCTCTGCACGAGTAGGTTGAACTCCACCCTTTTCCCGCTTGGGAACAATCTGTAACCGTCTTTGTCCTTCTTGGTCAAACCGATTTTGTCGAGTAGTTCATTAGCCTTTTTCAAATCGTACGGTCTGAGAAGTTCTTCCACCTTTGGATTGTAAAATGCCTTGTTCGAAGGTAACATCAAGCCAGCATCGGGTATTGCCAATCCAGCAAAGATTTCGTCGATGATCCTTTCTCTGTTGAGTGCGTATTCCATAGCCTCTCTGAACTCCAGCTTTGCAAAGAGTTCTTTCAGTTCTCGATCTTCAACATCGAAATTGAAAGCGATGTGTATTGGGCTTGGTGTTGGTTGGTTTGGCTGTGTGGCATAAACTTTGAAAGGTGCCTTGCCGGCGAGTTCTTGTTCTTTGAGCATCGGGTAGTCCTTCGAAGCAACTGCCATGAAATCAATTTCTCCCGCCATGAACTTTGCAAGTCTTACTTCTGCATCTTTGATGATGAGATACTCAACTCTGTCGAAATATGGAAGTCTGTTGCCAAATCTGTCAACTTTCCAGTAATATGGATTTCTCACCAAGACGATCTTCTGGTCTGTTATCACTTGTTCAAGTTTGTACGGTCCGTTCACCACGATTTCTTTTGGATCTGTGTTGGACAACCACAGTTTGTTGACAGATCCCAAGTCATTCTTGTCTATTAAGGAGTCGAGTTTGTGCTTTGGATAGATGTAGACGTGTGACAGAACGGTGAAAAATGGGCCATACGGTGAAGGCAGTAGTGCTTTGACTGTTTTGTCGTCGATCTTCACCCACTCAATCATCTTGTTTTCGCCTTTTTCATCTGGTATCGTGAATCTGTCGATCGAGTTTCCACGTGCATATTTGTTCATTACAAAATACTCAAAGGTGAAGATCACATCGTCTGAAATTATCGGTTTCCCATCAGACCAGTAAGCCTCTCTGATGAAGAATGTCACTTCTTTTCCATCTGGTGAAACTGTCCAAGATTTTGCTAAGGCCGGTCTGATCTCGTTTGTCACTGGGTGCATCTCTACGAGGGTTGAATACATTGGTCCCATGATGACGGTGTATGCAGATGAGTCGAGTGAACCGTAGAGCAAAAATGATTCTGGTGTTGAAGCAAGAGCCAATCTCAAAGTTCCGCCCTGGAATGGTTTCGAATCTGGTGTGAGTGTACTGTCTTCTACAAAAAATTCAGTCCCGAAAGCTACAAAAATCATGCTGACAACTAAAAGTGTCACAAAAAACCTTTTCACAAGAACCACCTCCCTTGAGATGTGATTACAATATGACTAACCCCCATGAGGTATAATATCATAAAGATAAGCTGTCTAACAACTGGAGGAATGAATGTGAGAGTCTTGGGAATAGACGGTGGAGGTACATCTTTGAAGGCAACTGTTGCCCATGAGGATGGCACAATTCGTAGAATTGTTTTGAATCGTGGTGTGAATTTGTCCGCCGTTGATCGAGAACTTCTCGAAGAAACGGTTAAGGAACTCTCTGAGTGGGCTAAAGATGTCGAGATAGTGAGAGCTGCGTTTTCTGGAGCTGGAAGCCAGCAAAGAAGATCATTGCTCGAAGAGATTCTAAGTAGACATTTTCCTGGCTCAACTTTACAGATCTTCACCGATGCAGAGGGTATTTTGTACTCTTGCTACACAAGCCAGCCAATAGCTGTAACAATAGCTGGTACAGGATCTGTCGTGATGGGAATAGACAAATCTCAGGTCGTTCACCGTGCGGGTGGTTGGGGCCATCTTTTTGACGATGAGGGAGGAGCTTTCAGCGTTGTTTGCAAGATCATACGAGCTGCTTTAGATTACAGAGACGGCATAGCTGAGTTCGATTCAAGTTTTGATCAACTGCTCAGCTTCTACAAAGTGAATAGTATCGAAGATCTGGTAGATCTGCAGAGACTGCAAGACTTCAAAGAAAGGATAGCCTCCTTTGCAAGTCAGATGAAGATCACACCATTGATACTCAAGGTACTGAAGGAAGATTTGCAAACACTGATCAACAGAACCAAGTGTATTCTGAACAAAACTTGTGCAAGCACACTTTATATACACGGTGGCATGTTCAAGATACCAGAGGTTGAGCAGATCTTTGCGGAAAATCTTCCACATGTAGAGATACTCAAATTAAAACACGATGTGGATTATATGCTTGCGACCAACAGATCTTTGTTCACTTTGAAGATCAGTTGAAGAACATGTTCAATGAGAGCTATACACCACAGAGAAATGTTATAGTAACTCAGGCTGAAATATAAAAACTGTTCAGATGGTTTCTCAAGATCTCCAAGCTACTAAGAAGAGTTGCCGCATCAGGCTTGAATATATTCTGACAAAACTCATGAAAAAGGAGAGTCACCAACCTTGGTGATCTCCCCAGTAAAACGTTTTTTGTCGTTAAAGTCCTCTTAGGCAAAAACAATCACAGATTTCCGATTACGATAGCAAAGAACTTGGATTTTTTTCACAGTTGATGGCTGTGTTTTTCATTCGATAGCCACACGTCAACTTTCCCTGATGCTGGTAACTCCTTAATGGCTTTTCAGAAAATCTATTATTTCCTGAATGTCAGGCAGTTCCCTTATTGGATAGACTTTGATGAAGACAACTTTGCTGTTTTCGTCAATCACTATGTTGGCTCTCTCTGAAAAACCGTCCTTTTCCCTGAATATACCGTAGCTTTTTGCGACTTCCCCGTGTGGCCAAAAATCTGAAAGAATTCTCAATTTAACAAGTTTGAGAAAGTCTGCCCATGCTTTCTTGCTTGGCACAGGATCAACGCTCAAACCCAAGGGAACTGTTTTAAGCTGTTCGAGAGTATCGTACTTCTGTTCTAAGGATTTCATCTGATTTGCGCAAACAGAGGTCCACGCCAACGGATGAAAAGATAAAAGTACCTTCTTGCCTTTTAGCTCAGACAGTTTTACCAAATTTCCATCCTGATCCTTCAAAGTAAAGTCTGGTGCCAATGAACCAATTTGCAACATATTACCACCTCCGTTTTGATTCGATCAAATCAGCAACTTTTTGAAGATCGTGCTTTCTTTTGAACAGTGGTTCTAAAGAGTCTCTGTAGACTCTCTGTTGTTGTTCAAAGGTTGATCTCTCCTCAACATAGAAAGCTCCTAAAGGTAGCGGCGATCTTTCCAAAGCCTTTTCAAAGGCTCTTGAAAGATTTCTCTCATCGTGGTCTTTCATGTAATAGATGTTTTCTTTGAACCATTTATAAGTGTTTATCTTGTTGAAGGTCACACATGGCTGAAAGATGTCAACAAACGAAAAGCCTTTGTGCAAAATCGCTCTTTTGATTATCTCCTTCGTTTCTTGAAGATCACCACAGAAAGCTCTCGCCACAAAGGAACATTTCAAAGACAACGCGACTGCTACTGGATTGAATGGTTCACTGATCGCACCACTCACTTGTACGGGTGTGACAAAGCCCTTCTGACTCGTTGGTGAGGCTTGGCCTTTTGTCAAGCCGTATACCATGTTGTTGTGAACGAGCAGTGTTATATCTGGATTTCGTCTGATGGCGTGTATGAAGTGATTTCCTCCCTCGCCATACATACATCCATCACCGCTTTCAACAATCACCGTGAGATTCGGGTTTGCCGCTTTTATCGCAGTTGCTGCAGGCAAGCTCCTCCCGTGTAAGCCGTTGAAATAGTTGCACTTTATGTACTGTGGAGCCTTGGCGGCCTGGCCGATTCCAGAGACCAATACAAGATCTTTTGGTTCTACGTTGAGATCTTCAAGTGCCATTTTGAGTATGTTATGAATCGAGTAGTTGCCACACCCAGGACACCACGCAATATCAATATTTTCGAGATCGAATTTGCTTGACATCAGAGTTCCCCCTTTAGAAACTTTTCAACACACTCTCTCACTTCTTCTACGTAAAAGGGTAAACCATTGTATTTTGTGAGTGATTTAAAATTCGTAAAACCAAGCTCCATTTTCAAAAGTCTTCCGAGTTGTGAAGTTGCATTGGATTCTACGATCAGCACTTTTGGTGAACCATTTAGATACTCAGCTAAATTCGAAGGCAACGGGTAGAGCTGTTGGAGATGAAGAACTGCCACGTTTGTAAGATCGTGAACTGCTTCAACAACGATTTCTCTGGTGGAACCAAAACAAACGACAAGATATTCACAGTCCTTTTTGCCGATCAGTTCTGCTGGTATTTCGTCGGCAAAATGCTTTAACTTTCTAAGTCTCTTTTCGACCATCTTTTTCCTGGTTTCAAAATCTTCAGTGATCCTTCCGAACTGATCATGTTCATCACTGTCAACACAAACAAGTCCTTCACCGTAACCTGGTATGCCTCTTTTGGAGATTCCATTATCTGTCAACTCATATCGCTTGTAATCAGAAAAGGTTTTCACGATATAACTCGAAGGTTCTTTTATTTCATCTGTGTACTCAAAGTTGTATATCATATCCATCAAGTACTGATCTGTCAAAACAAAGACGGGTACTTGGTATTTATCTGCTATCTCGAAAGCCTTCACTGTGCAGGAAAATGCTTGCTGAAGATTGCCAGGTGCCAAGATCACTCTTTCGAACTCACCGTGGCCTGAAAAGAGTGCAAAGAGAAGATCTCCCTGTTCTGTTCTGGTTGGTAGGCCCGTTGCAGGTCCAGGCCTTTGTGCAAGGTGGATCACGATAGGACTCTCTATCATCCCCGCAAGGCTCAGTGCCTCAGTCATGAGGGCGAAGCCACCACCGCTCGTAGTCACAAGTGCCCTTGCACCAGCGTACCAAGCTCCTAATGCCATGTTCATAGCCGATATCTCATCTTCTGCTTGTTCAACGATAATGTCAAAGTCTTTTGAATAGCCTGCGAGATTGGTGAGAACACCAGTTGAAGGCGACATTGGGTAAGAAGACACAAAATTACAACCTGCAGCGAGAGCTCCTAAGGCAACGGCTTCAGCTCCATTCATGAGCAGGTGCCCATTCACCTTTGGATCTCTTTTCAGATCTATTTTGATGGTCATACCGGTGTCTGAATAAAGATATTCATGACCGAGTATGGCTGCTCTTTTATTTTCTTCACACACCTTGGGTCCTTTGTTGCAAAACCACTTTTCAATCGCGAAGATTACGTTTTCCAAGGGAAGCTTCAAAAGGCCACATAACATCCCAAGAACAACTGAGTTTGAATACACTCTGTTGCCTGCCTTGGACGCTAACTCCGAAATGGGTACTTGAACGATTTTGGTATCTAAACCATCAACTTGTGCAGATGAATCGACAAAAACAATCGTATCTCTGTCTATTCGATCTACAACCCTTGCAATGTGTACAATGCCAGGCGAGAGAGAAAAAAGAAGGTCTGTTTTTCTGTGAAATGCCCTTACGGGGGTATCACTAATTCTTATCAAAGTGGAGTTGCTACCACCTCTCACACGAGACATGTACTCCTTGTATGAAAAAACATTAAGACCATAATTCTTCAAGATCTTTGGGAAAAGACTTTCGATCGTCTGAATGCCTTGGCCAGCTTCACCACAGATTAGAACAGAAAGCTCCACAAAAACACCCCCTATGTTTCAAAAAAACCCCGGCGCTGCCGGGGTTTTCCCATCACTCAACGGTGATCTTTAAACTACTTTCCCAAAGGCCATGTATGTTGCAGTACGAAAGTGCAAGGAGTGTTCCAGAGGTGTTCAGTTTGACCCAGGTCTTGACAAAGGGTTCTGTGTAGACTTGACCTGTGTTCGGACCTTTCACAGATTCACCGTGTACGTTGAATTCAAAATTACCTATTTCGTAGACATAAGGATCACCATCAGGCTGGAAAAACAGTTTTATCCATTTTATGTGATGCTCTGTCGTATTTGGATGTGGTATTTCTTTACCAACGCAGACTGAAATTTCTGTTTTTTCACCTTTCTTCACTTTCTCAGGAGCTTCTATGACTGGGACGTGCTTTTCTTTCTTGAAATCTTCTGATTTGATGAAATCCGCAAGTTTCATGACCTTCCCTCCTTCACACAGAGAATTCGATATACATCTTCTTTGAAGTGCCGCAAACAGGACATTTTTCTGGTGCCTCATTTTCTACCGTGTGCCCGCAGACAGGACAAATGTAGATCTTGCCAGTAGGGTAATCTTCGTTCTTTTCAGCAAGAGTTTTCGCCAGTTTGTACATCTCAGCGTGAATCTTTTCTGCTTCCCAAGCGTACTTTGTGCTTCTTTCAGCACCTTTTTCTTGCTGGAACTGTGCGACAGTGTTGTAAACAGGGTACATTTCGTTGATCTCGAAGGTTTCACCATCGATGCACTGCTGAACGTTGTCTTTCAATTCCTGGTAGATTTTACCCAGTTCTCTGTAATGATTTCTCGCGTGCACAAACTCTGCATGTGAGATGGCTCTGAAAAGATTGGCAAGCTTTTTTAAACCTTTCCTTTCGGCTTCGTCTGCAAAGATCAGGTACTTCATGTGAGCCATGCTTTCGCCTGCAAAGGCATCTTCCAAAAACTTCTTAGTCATATCTCTCAAGAAAATCACCCCCTATATCTATCCTGATTATACATCATTTTACCTATTGGAAGTATTTTGAAAGTGCAGTCCTATCAATTTGCAACTTTATCTCATGGTCCGTGCAAAGTCACAGAACTATAGCTGCTAAGAGTGGAATTTGCAGACTGTAGTTTGTGTCTTGAGTTCTTTTGAAATACTGGTTTTGGAAATAACTATGTTACAGTGGCAAGATATGCCGCTTTGCAAAGATCAAGTATAATTTTTAAGTGTACCATATGCTTAGATTTAAAGATCGAAAAACCTTTTCTCGTTTCTTCAGAAACCCAGAAATAGGATTTTTGTTAAGTAAACATAAGGTTACCGACAGACAACATCACGAAAGTACCGTTTAAACATGTATTAGAAATCGTTTGCTTGAGAAGCGTTGTCGTTTGAATATTACGAAACGTGGTTGTATAATTTAAGCACCACAGATAGCGGAGCGGTGTAAGTGGAATGGATTCATGTTCCAGTCATGGCAAAAGAAGTATTAGATTACTTTCGTAATTTGAGTGGTGTATTTCTTGATTGTACAGTGGGTGCAGGTGGTCATTCGGAAGCGATTCTAACCAATATTGAAGGCAGCGTGGTTGTAGGTTTAGATGTTGATGACGTTGCACTTAGTTTAGCGAAGCGAAGATTAGCTGAGTTCATAGCCCAGGGAAGATTCTTCACAGCGAAGTCTTCATACGTTAACGCAAGAGATGTACTAAAACAGCTCAAAATTGCATCGGTTAGTGCAATATTGATGGACCTTGGTATGTCCACGCTGCAGTTGTCAGATAGCGAGCGTGGTTTTGCGTTTTCTATGGATGGACCACTTGATATGCGTATGAATACGGCTCAAGAGTTCACAGCCTACGATCTTGTGAACTCTTGGACAGAGGAACAGTTGCGAAGATTGTTCTTTGAGTACGCCGAGGAAAAACGTTATGCGAGGCGTATCGCTGCTTTTATAGTGAAAAGCAGACCTATAAGGAGTACCTTGGAACTTGCAAATGTCGTAGCAAAGGCTTTGCCAGCAGAAGAAAAGAGAGCCCGAAAGAAACACTTTGCTACAAGGGTTTTCCAGGCGATCAGAATAGCTGTAAACAACGAATTGGAGAATCTGAAAACATTTCTTTCCTACGCACCGGAGTTATTAAAGGGTGGCGGGCGCATCGCAGTCATTTCGTTTCATTCTCTGGAAGACAGGATTGTGAAAGAAGCCCTGAGATCAAACAGTGATCTGGTGGTGTTAACAAAGAAACCCTTGAGACCTTCTCAGGAGGAGGTAAGGGTTAACCCAAAGGCAAGGAGTGCGAAGATGAGAGTAGCGGAGCGAAAGTGAGAGGAGGAGGAGGTTTGGCCCTCGCAAGAGCCAAAGCGAAGCGAAGTTCACAGGTTGTCACGCGTACCTTGGTTAAGGACCTATCCAAGTTGTCTCTCCTGATCTTTTTCATCGGAGCAATAGTTCTCATGACCTTCCCAATTGTGCAGTTCGCAAGACTCTCTGCTAACTTGTCTCAAGAAAACAGAGTTTTGGAAACCAAGATCGTTGAACTCCAACAGCAGATTAAACAACTTGAGAACGAACGATCGTTGATCTTTGTCAACTATGAGGTTGTGAGAACAGGAGAGCATGAGAGATAGTGTGTTCAGGTTGCGTGTAAAATTAATAGTTCGTACAGCCGGAATAGTCTGCATCCTGATGATCTTATCTTTCTATTTCAGGGGTACTGCGGCGTACTCACCTTCATACTGGAGTGTTCGGATACCAGCACTGCGTGGCAAAATACTTGACAAGAATGGCAGATTCTGTGCTCTTGACGAGATTTTTTATGTTGCCTACCTTGATGTTCGGTTCCTTAAATCTCGCTATTCTGATAGGTTAGACCCGCAACTCACTCTTCTGTTGAAAAATTTCAATCTTTCTTACAACAAGGACGATATCTTGAAAGGATCGGTCAGTTTCGTAAAGCTTTCTGAGGACAAAAGCCGTGAATCGATCGTTGCTAAAATCCCCACTTCTCTTATCCCGTTTGTGTCCATAGAGATGCAGACAAAAAGAAATCAAGTAAAAGAATATGGTCTGGACAAAATCCTCGGCAAGGTCATTGATGGACATGGTATTGGAGGGGTAGAGGAAAAACTCGACGAAGTCCTCTCGAAAAGAAAAGACGGCAAATTTCTGCTCAGATATCAAGGTTTTGTAACCTTGTCACCGAAGATAGAAAGAGTCATCGACCCCGTGGACGGGAAAGATATAAGATTGTCCATAGATATAGATTTGCAGAGGATCTGCTTCACAGAGATAAAGAAAGCCGTTGAGGAAAACAAAGCAATCGCCGGCGGAGTAATAGTGATGGAAACAAAGACGGGTAAAATAAGAGCAATCGTCACAACAAGAGATTGGAATGACACCGTTATGGGATATTTTGAACCTGGATCTGCGATGAAGCCGATTGTCTATTCAATCGCTTTGGAAAACAATGTAGTTAGATTGGACGATACCTTCTATTGTCCCGGTAGCATTAAGCCGGTGGAAGATTTGGACATAACCGTCAGAGACTTAGAGCCTCATGGGAAGGTAGATGTGAGGAAAGCGCTGAGTGTCTCTTGTAATACCGCAACTATTCTCATTGCCAGAAAGATCAAAGAACAACTCGGTGACTTTCAGTTCTATGATTGGCTCAGAAAATTCGGTTTTGGAGGGAAGACCAACGTCGAGCTGGCAGGCGAAATTCCCGGAGTTTTGAGAAAACCAGAGGAGTGGTCAAAGATTGACTTTGCTATGGTTTCGATAGGACATGGCATAGGAACACCCGCTTTGCAGTTTCTCGCCGCTTTCAACACGATTGCCAACAAAGGTGAATATGTCTCTCCATCGATCTTAGAAGACAGCATCGTGACTAAGAAAAGGGTCATAAGTGAGAAGACAGCCGAAGAGGTTTCAAGGATGGTCCGCGCTGTTGTCGAGGAGGGAACGGGAATCAGAGCACAGGTCCCTGGACTCAATGTTGCTGGCAAGACAGGTACAGCACAAAAGATTGCTGCGGGAGAAGGGAAGTATTTCTCTATTTTCGTGGGTTTCTTCCCATATGAAGATCCACAGTACACGATAATCGTTTATCTCGATGAACCATCGGCGCAGAAATACCTCGCCGGTGAAGTAGCTGCCCCTGTTTTTTCGAAGATCGTTGCAAAGATGAAAGAGCTTTCCAAGGAATATCTGATCAGTTATCCGAAGGACATGATTCCAAACTTGAAGGGAATGAGTTTAAAAGACGCACTTTTTATTCTGAACGATATTGGTGTCAAGGACATACAAATAAAAGGAACCGGACTTGTGATAGAGCAGTATCCTGAGCCTGGTTCTACCGATCTGAGTAGAGTTCTTTTGATTCTACAGTGACAGTGATCTTGACCGTTGATCCCCCTTGATGATATAATTTACTGGCATTGGGAGGTCGTCTAATGGTAGGACAGCGGACTCTGGATCCGCCGGTGGAGGTTCGAGTCCTCCCCTCCCAGCCAGAGTTGCAGGCGAGAGCCTGCTTTTTTTCTTGTAGCGTGGTATAATTTTCAATGCAAGATATGGCTGAGGAGGTCAGAGAATGAAACAAACCATCAGAATGCAGGAAAAGAACCTGAGTGTCTATGAATGCACCTTTGACAAGAGTGAGGTCTTGGAGGCAGAAGAAGATGCCATAAAAAAGGTGGCAGATAGAGTTGAGGTACCCGGTTTCAGAAAAGGTAAGGCTCCAAAGTTTCTGATCAGGACACGTTACCCAGAAACAATAAAGTCTGAAATACTGGAAATACTCTGGCAGAAGGCTGTGAGAGAAATAGACGATGATGAGAATTTATTTCTGCCCCCAATTCTCGAGGACTTTGAGATTGAAGACGATGGAGCTACATTGGTCTTACAAGTTCACAGAAAGCCAGAGGTTGTACTGAAACCTTTTGAGGAATTTGAGCTGAAAAAACTTGATAAGCCTTCTATTCTTGAGAGTTATGTAGACAGAAGACTCAAGGAGTTGCAGGAGTTTCATGCGATATTAGAACCAAAGGATGGACCTGCTGAGTACGGAGATATGGTAAGGGTGAAGATGACGGTGATGACAAGCGGGAAAACCATAATGGACGAGAAGAGCAGTGAATACGTTTTGTACAAAGAGGATGACAGACCTGTGGTAACGGAATTGATCGGCAAAAAGGCTGGAGATGTAGTTGAATTCGACAGAGATTTTGGAAACGAAAAGGTCTATCATTACAAGATCGTCGTCGAACAGGTGAATAAGAGAAGATTGCTCGATATCTCAGATGAACTCGCAAAGACAGTTAGCGCTGAATATGAAACGCTTCAACAGTTAAAAGAAGCATTGGAAAAAGAAGGAAGTGAACTGTACGAAAAAGATATGAAAGAATTCTTGCAAAACCAAGTAATCGATATCTTGACGAGCGAAGCAGAAGTTCTCATATCCGAGAGTACTCTAAAAGAATTAGTGGAACGGGCATTTGAGAAGATAAATTCAGACAAAGAAGAATATGAAAAGTTGCTCAAAGACCATGAGAACGACCCAGAAAAACTGAGAGAAGCTCTGAAGAACTACTATCTAACAGATCTTAAGAGAAATCTTTCCATAGAAAAAGTGGCAAGGGAAAACGATTTGAAGGTATCTGATGAAGAAGTCGAGGCTCAGGCAGAAGAATTGGCAGTAGCATGGGGTATTTCCACCGAAAGAGCCAAATCGATTCTCAGATCAAGGCGTGATGTATCTGAAGATGTGCGTTGGGAACTGCTGAAAAGAAAGGTGGCAGATCTGATCCTCGAAAAGGCGAAGATAGTCGAAGTGAAACCAGAGGAATTGCAGAAGGAGGCGCAAAAGAGTGAAGATAAATGATCAGTTGATCCCAACGGTCATAGAGACGACAGGCAGGTATGAGCGTGCTTATGATATTTACTCGAGATTGTTGAAAGACAGGATAGTTTTTTTGGGTTATCCAATAGACGATCACACCGCTAATCTCGTTGTAGCGCAGCTCTTGTTTCTTGAAGCAGAAGATCCAGACAAGGACATACAGCTGTACATAAACAGTCCTGGTGGATCGGTCACAGCTGGCCTTGCCATCTATGACACTATGCAGTACGTGAAATGCGATGTTGTGACAATCTGTGTAGGTCAGGCTGCCTCAATGGCCGCCGTGTTGCTCACGAGTGGTAGTAAGGGCAAGCGCTTTGCCTTGCCGAATGCGAGGATAATGCTTCATCAACCGCTCGGCGGCGCCGAAGGTCCAGTAAAAGATGTGGAGATAATAACGAAAGAGCTCCTACGCATAAAGAACTTGATAAACACAATTCTCAGTGAGAAAACAGGACAACCACTTGAGAGAATTGAAAGAGACACAGACAGAGACTTCTTCATGGACGCCTATGAAGCGCTCAACTATGGCTTGATAGATAGGGTGATCGAACCAAAGAGAAGGTGAGTCAATGAAACTCACGCCGATGATGCAACAGTATACACAAATTAAATCGAAGTACAGAGATGCAGTTTTACTCTTCCGCCTCGGTGATTTCTACGAGGCGTTTTTTGAAGACGCTCACTTGGTTTCGAAGGTACTGGACTTGGTTTTGACTCATCGACAAGGAGCGCCCATGGCAGGTGTTCCCTATCATGCTCTGAATCTTTACCTAAGGCGACTCGTACAGGCTGGTTACAAGGTCGCAATTTGTGATCAATTGGAAGATCCTGCCACGGCAAAAGGACTTGTGAAAAGAGAGGTTACGAGGATTGTCACACCTGGTACAGTCTTAGAGGATGAATTGCTCGAGCAAGATTCAAGCAACTATCTTGTTGGGATCTGTAAATCTGCCAGGTACACCATTGCTGGAGTTGATGTTTCTACCGGAGAAAGTTTTGTAGTCTCTTTCGATGATCTGCAGCTGGTTGTAGATTTTCTTGAGTCGATAAAGGTTTCTCAGATATTGTGCGAACCGATTTTAAAAAAAGAACTGGAAACAAATATCAACTCAGTAATGATAGAACCTTTTTCAGACTGGCATATGAGTGAAATCAATCTTCAAAGAGATGTTGCAGAGATTTTCAACATATCTACGGTAGATCATCTTGAATTAGGTGAACATCTGCGTGTCTTTGGTGCATTGGTCAGATACCTTCGCTTTACACTGATGGCAAATGACCTCTTTTTGAAACCACCAAAGATTCTCAGAGATCAATCATATGTCTTTCTCGATGCGTCAACTGTGGATCATCTTGGACTGTTTTCAAAAGAAAAGGGCAAAAGTCTTTTCGATGTTCTCAATCTCACAAAAACTTCAATGGGTGCAAGATTGCTGAAAAGTTGGATTTTACAACCACTCAGAGATTTGGGAAGGATAACTGAACGATTTGACAGGGTTGAAGCATTTTTCAACGATAAATTGTTGCTCAACGAGATCAGAGAGTATTTGCATGCTGTGAAAGATATCCAAAGAATTGCCAGCAGAATTCGTTACAAGAAAGCCTCGCCAAGGGACCTTGTGGCTCTACGGTCGACTCTATCGGTTTGTCCATATATAAGAGAAGTTCTTTTGACCAACGAATATTTCTCACAAATAGCGCAGATAGACTGCCATGAGGAGCTCTATGAAGAGTTGACCAGAGCATTAGAAGAGAATCCTTCTAACACAATCGGCGAGGGCAAAGTGATCAAGGCTGGGTACGATAAAGAACTCGATGATCTAAGAGAACTTGTCTATCACTCTGAAGAGTTCTTGAAGAACTTTGAAATAGAGGAAAGAGAAAAAACGAATATACCGAATTTGAAGGTCGGTTATAACTCGGTCTTTGGGTATTACATAGAAGTGACAAAATCACATCTATCAAAGGTCCCGGATCATTATGTCAGAAAACAGACTCTTGTGAACGCAGAGAGATTCATCACAGAGCAGCTTAAGGATTTTGAAGAAAGGATGTTGACAGCAAAGGATAGACTTGAAAAGCGCGAAAAGGAACTCTACGAAAAACTTTGCGAGAGAGTATCTGAAAGAACAGATTCTATTATGAAACTTGCTGATTTTCTTGCAAGTGTAGATGTTCTTTCAACTTTGGCTTATGTCGCTGCCCAAAACGGTTATGTCAGACCAAAATTTCAGTTCGATGGTACGGTTTTACTAAAAAACTCGAGACATCCAGTTGTAGAAAAACTTGTGGACAGTTTTGTGCCGAACGATCTGTACATGGATCGCTCAAAGAGTTTTGTAATACTCACAGGACCGAACATGAGTGGAAAATCCACCTTCATTCGTCAGGTGGCTTTGATCGCTCTCATGGCACAGATGGGTAGTTTTGTCCCCGCCCAAGAAGCTGTTCTACCCATCTTTGACAGGATTTTCGTGAAGATGGGCGTTCGAGATGACATAGCTTCTGGTAAGAGCACCTTCTTGGTTGAGATGAACGAGGTTGCCAAGATAATCCATCAAGCAACAAAAGACAGTTTGGTTGTACTGGACGAAGTTGGCAGAGGAACAAGTACCTTTGATGGGATAAGCATTGCCTGGGCAGTTTCTGAATACATACACAACCAGATAGGATGTAAGTGCATCTTCGCAACGCATTTCACAGAGTTGACTGAGTTAGCGAAGATGTACGATGGAATCGAGAATAAGACAATAGAGGTATTAGAAAACAGATCGAAGGTTGTTTTCTTGCACAAAGTGACTGATGGTGTAGCAGACAAGAGTTACGGTATAGAGGTTGCCGCAATAGCCGGTCTGCCCGAAGATGTGGTTCAGAGGGCTAAAGAAGTACTTGATGTGATAGCGACCAAGAGTGAACTGGAGGACAAACTGAGGGTGGTGAGTTCAGAACGATTCAAGAAATTGAAGCGAAAGAAGGTGCACCCCGATCAAGCGGCTTTGTGGTGAGTTGCCCATACTGCATCTCACACATCTTAATGCCGATGCAGACAGTTTTGCGAGCGCGTACTGGGGTTACAGAGTCTTTGGCGGGGGGCTATATGTCCACAACCCAGATTCAACTGTTGTCAATTTGATGAAGAAATTGGGCGTGCAGAACGTTATACCATCACGAATTCACTGTTTCTACATCTACGACACCTCTAACCCCAAAAAGATTCCATTCAGTGTTTACAACTACAGAATCTTTGATCATCATGTAAACAACTGTGCTGAATTTGTTGAAAAAGCAACTTTTGCATACATAAGGCAGAGAACAGCGAATGTCATGAATCTGTACGACCTGAGCAAAGAAATCGAATTAGACGAAGATGTACTCTTTGCCTTCGCGGTGGCTCTTGTTACAGATACAGGTTTTCTCAAAGCAGCTCGCTCAGAGGAAATACAGTATTTGGGTAAGTTTCTGAACAACCATGTACTTGAAGATGTATTTGAGATAGTTTTGGCTGGCAAAATCAACAACCACCGAAGATTTATTGATATCTTGTGGACCATGGAGATAGTGGGGATGAAATCTGAGATAGGTATAGTCCAATGTGACAGTGACGATGAGTTTCTCTGCGTAGTTGATCTTTTGATGTTGCCGCTGGATCTTTCGATAATCATCGGAAAACTTCCATGGGGGACTTGGGTTTACTGTAGAAAAAAATTGGTGCAGAAGGTTTATCAGGGGGTTTTATCGAAGTTTCAAGATAGAGAGGCCGGTAAGCTCTACGGTTTTTACGACATTAGGTTAATTGTCGAACTTCTGATTGATCTGTAAGCTTTCTTTACGAAAACTCACTTGCTTCCAACAACTTTTTTGCCTTTCCAAACTATGCGTGCAGTGTATTGATTGGTGGGTTAGTTGAACTTTAAAGATGATTTGTAGGACTAAAGTATGAAATATGTGATATAATGAAAATATAAAAGATCTATGCTATTGAAACAGTGTTTTAAGTGATAACTTCAGGAGGATTAAACTGTGACACGTGAAGATTTGATGAAAATCGTCAGTGAGAGGATTAGCAAATGTACAGCATGCCCTTTGTATGCAACACGAACGAATACAGTTGTTGGTGAAGGTAGTTTATACAGTCCAATAATGTTTGTTGGCGAGGGTCCTGGTGAGGAAGAAGACAAAACAGGCAGGCCGTTTGTTGGTAAAGCAGGTCAATTGTTGACAAAGATCCTCGAATCGGTTGATATCAAACGTGAAGATGTTTACATATGCAATGTGGTAAAGTGTAGGCCCCCAGAGAACAGGACACCAAAGCAGGAAGAACAGAAAGCATGTGGTCACTTTCTGTTCGCCCAGATCATGATTGTAGATCCGGTTGTAATAGTTCCACTTGGCAGCACTGCACTGTCTTTTTTTCTGAACCAGAATCTTTCGATCAGCGAGTACAGGGGTAAAGAGATAGATTGGAAAGGTGGAAAGAAACTCTTTCCAATGTTCCACCCGAGTTTCTTGCTGAGGAATCCTTCAAAGGAAAAAGGTTCACCGAAGGATCTCACTTGGCAGGATATCAAGAAAGTGAAGGCATTTTTCGAACAGTACAAAGGGAGGTAAGACTATGGCAAGGGGTAGAAAGAAGATTCTAACGCCAGCTCTTGAGGATTACTTAACCATCATCTACGAAATTCAGCAAAAACAACCAGCCGCAAGAATCAGCACAATTGCTCGTAAGGTGGGTGTGAGTCTTCCAAGCGTGACAAACGCAGTCAGGCGTTTGGCAGATCTTGGTTACGTGGAATACGAAAAGTATGGGCTCATAGTACTCACAAACAAAGGTAAAAGAAAGGCTCAAATCATGCGAGTTTTGCAACAAAGGATCTGCAATTTCTTCTACTACGTGCTCGGAGTTCCAACAGATGTTTCCGAAAAGATCGCAAAGCACTTATCACATTATCTGACAGCTCGGGCAAGAGAGAGAGTAAAGGAATTCTACAAACTCATCATCGACTTTGATACCTCTAAAGGAGAAGAACTGAGAAAGTTCATTGAAGAGAGTAGAAAACTGATCAATGTTGAGCAACTTCCAAGAGAGGTACTGGAGGATATCCAAGGTCCGGAGGTAGAAGAAGAAGAGGGTGAATGATCGTGCCAAACACTCTTGTCACAGGCGGAGCAGGCTTCATAGGTTCACATTTAGTTGACACTCTGATTCGAGAAGGGCACAAAGTGGTTGTGATCGACAATCTTTCTAACGGAAAGATAGAGAACCTCAATCGAAATGCCTTGTTCTATCAGCAAAGTGTCGAAGACGAAGAGATGATGGAACGCATATTCATGTTACACAAGTTTGACTTTGTATTTCACCTCGCAGCACAGGCAAGCGTCAGTATTTCTGTCAGAGAACCAACGAAGGATGCGAAGGCGAACATACTTGGTAGCCTTGTCCTTCTGGAAAAATCTGTGAAGTACAAAGTCAAGAAATTCGTCTTCTCCTCCACCGGTGGAGCCATTTATGGCGATGGTGTACCGACACCGACCAATGAGTTGACTGTTCCCGATCCGATATCTCCATACGGAATAGCGAAAAGGTCGGTCGAGATGTATCTTGAGTTCTACAGAAAAGAAAAGAATTTAGACTATGTTGCACTCAGGTACGGCAACGTCTACGGACCAAGGCAGGATCCAAACGGCGAAGCCGGTGTTGTGGCGATTTTCTCTTCAAGGATGCTGAAAAACGATGAAGTCAACATCTTCGGCGATGGCGAGTACGTGAGAGATTATGTTTATGTGAAAGATGTCGTTCGAGCCAATTTGCTTGCCCTGAAAGAAGGCGTTACAGGGATATTCAACATAGGCACCGGCGTGGGTACTTCAGTGAATGAATTGTTCAAGTTACTCGCACAGATAACTGGTTATCAAAAGCAGCCAGTATACCGTGAACCAAGGAAAGGGGACATAAGAAAGAGTATTCTCGACGCATCTAAGGCGAATGTGGAATTGAACTGGTTTCCACAGACAACACTTGCCGAAGGTCTTGCGCTGACCGTCGAGTTTTTCAGATCGTGACGGGTAGAATTCCTACCCGTCATCTGGAGGTTTTAGATGTTTGATTCTCAAATCGAAGAGCAGGTTCCACTTGCAGAAAGAGTGAGACCAAAGAGCCTCGATGATTTGGTTGGCCAACAACATGTTATGGGCAAAGAAGGAGTTCTGCGCAAAGCCCTTGAGAAGGGCACAATGTTCTCGTGCATACTCTATGGACCTCCTGGATGCGGCAAGAGCTCAATAGCTGAACTGATTAGAAAATACGTGAATGCAGAATTCTATTCTTTCAGCGGGGCACTTCATGGAGCGAACGATATCAAGCAGGCTATGAGCAGGGCTCAGGAGATGAAAAGATATGGCAAACAGACGGTGATCTTCATAGATGAGATACACCGTTTGAACAAAGCTCAGCAGGATCTGTTGCTCTCAAAAGTTGAAGACGGAACTATAACTTTGGTTGGTGCAACGACAGAAAACCCATCTTTTGAGGTTATTCCACCTCTTCTCTCCAGGTGCAGGGTGATCTTTCTGAAACCACTTTCGAATGAAGAGCTGATCAAGATCATGAAAAGGGCATTGGTGGTTGATCAAAAAGTCGCGAGTTATGGTGTTTCAGTCACCGACGAAGTCCTCCAGGCGATAGCACAGCTGTCTCAGGGTGATGCGCGTTTTGCTCTGAACACACTTGAAATAGCCGTTGAAACAGCAAAAACGACGAATGAGAAAGTGCTTGATCTGAAAACTTTACAGACAAGTACCAGCTACAAGCCTCAGGGTTACAGAAAAGAAGAACACTATGATTTCGCCTCTGCGTTCATAAAGAGTCTTCGAGGTAGCGATCCAGACGCTGCGCTGTACTACATGGCAAGAATGATAGAATCAGGTGAAGATCCGATGTTCATTGCAAGAAGAATGATAATACTCGCCAGCGAGGATATTGGCCTTGCAGAACCAATGGCACTTCTTGTCGCCACATCTGCTGCACAGGCTGTAGAGTATGTGGGACTACCCGAATGCGTCTTGAATTTAGCACAGGCTGTAATCTATCTTGCCGCTGCTCCAAAGAGCAATTCAGTTTACTTGGCTGTTGAAAAAGCAAAAAAGATTGCTAAGGAATCTGCGGCTGTTCAAGTACCATTGTTTCTCAGAAATCCGGTCACGAAATTGATGAAAGACTCAGGGTACGGCGATGGGTATGTCTACCCGCACGAAGCTGGTGGCTTCGTGAAAAGAAGTTATATGCCTCAGGAACTGAAAAAAATCAAAATCTACATACCCAAGGAAATCGGAAAGGAAGTAAACATAAAAAAGAAGCTCGAAGAGCTTTGGGGCAAGGAGAAATATTCACAGGAGGAAGAAAAATGAAAAGAATTTCCTCATCCAACTGTATTTATGCCTTCTCACCTGCGATGAAACCCGTTGAATCTGTTGACAGTGGTGAATTATTGATCTTTGAGACGCTCGATGCACTTGGTGGGCAGATAAAAACTGAAAATGACACAGCGCAGATAGACTTTTCAAAGGTTAATCCAGCCACAGGTCCAGTTTTCATCTTCGGCGCAAAGCCCGGAAAGACCTTGAAAATCAAAGTTCTGGAAATAGAAACAGGCTCTAAAGGCGTCATCGTTGCAGAAGAAGGTTTTGGAGTCATTCCAGAGATGGTAAATGGTTTTGCGGCAAAAATTCTGGATATCAAGAACAACCTCGTTTATTTCGACGGGTTGAAAATACCGATTAACCCCATGATTGGTGTAATCGGTGTCGCCCCAGAAGTAGATGAATTTCCGACTGGGACTGCCCATAGGCACGGGGGAAACATGGACACCAAGTACATAAGAGAGGGAAGTACACTCTATTTGCCGATCTTTCAAGAAGGTGCACTCTTGGCGCTCGGTGATATCCACGCTTTGATGGCAGATGGGGAAGTATGTGTTTCTGCATGCGAAGTCAGCGCGGAAGTAACTGTAAAAGTGAATGTTGTGGATTGGCAGATCAAATGGCCCATTGTCGAGACAAAGGATGGCTACTTCATAATCGTATCACTACCAGATATCAACGAGGCTTTCAGAGAAGCAACCTTAGAAGCTGTGAAAATTCTGAGTGAAAGACTCAATATTTCAGTGAAATCAGCCTATATGTTGGCAAGTCTTGTGGTAGACATTCAAGTGAGTCAGCTTGTAGATCCTAACAAAACAGTTAGAGCTTTCATACCGAAAGCGGTTCTTGCGTGATCTTGTGCAAAAATGAAATGCGTGGCATTCGCCACGCTCAGTTTTTTGGCAGCCAACTATAATCTTGGATTTCTTGGTTTATCGTTGGAAACCTTACTATCTTCACATGTTTGCTGCTTTCAAATTCTTTTCAATCTCTTTCCCATACACAGGACATTTAATCACCCTGTCTGATAGTGTGACTTCACACCGACTGCTACAATTGCTGCGTGTCTTTGTTGTAATTACATCGCTCCTCAGTGTTACAGTACGGACTCTTAGTTTTATGCCTTTTCTCCGTCGAGTCGATTTGACTTTGAGCACAGCAGATTTTTATACCTCGAATGGTGTGCTGACCTACTTTTCATAAACCATATCAATTTTGACTCTCCTGATTCTTGAAGATATCTTGGCAATTTCCTCGACATGTACTTTGAATTCTGCCATCTGATCAATTCAACTTGCGATGAATCAACATCAAGAGTAATACTGTTTTTTTCACGCTCTGCATTTCGGGATATGTGCGGGTAGTTCTCGAATTGTGGATATAATCTGGTATAATACCATTTAGCAAATCAAACTCAACTAAATCTAAAAGGGAGGGTGGCACATGAAAGCCATGAAGTTGAAGCATCTACCTGTCTTGTTGAGTGTAATCATCGCCGTTGCTTTTTCAGTCACACTGTTTGTATTTTACAACTCAAGCAACAGGGTTTATTCGAAATGGTCCGGTCTGTACGATCAGGCGACCAAGCAAGCGGTTGAAAATCTGTTTGGTGGAAAGCGAGAACTGTTGCAGATCCTTCTAAACGATATTTTGAACGACTCAACCGTTGTGGAACTCTTCAAGGCGAAAAACAGGGATGGTCTGTATCAGTATATGAAGCCGCTGTTCGATACTTATTCAAAGTACGGTATCAACCTGATACATTTTATCGAGCCTGACATAAAATCCTTTCTTAGGATGCACGATCCAAAGAGGTTCGGTGATGACGTCTCATTTAAAAAGTTGGTGAAAAAAGTGATTTCGACCAGGCAAAGGGCAGTTGCTTATGAAACCGGTGTATACGGCGTTGCCTTGAGAGACGTTGCTCCTGTTTTTTCCGATGACAAATTGATTGGAGCCATAGAGATGGGTACTTTCTTTGGAAAAGAATTTTTAGAAAATCTTCTTGGAGAGAATGAGTTTGTTATTTTGTATGATGAAAAAGGCAAATTATCCTCGCCGATCTTCATAAGAAAGAACGAGAACATCAAAGTCTCTGAAGAGGTAGACATAAACAAGTTCGTGCAAGACAGAAGTTATTATGAGATCAAAAATGGCTATCATTACAAAGCAACTCACTTTGAAGATGCGGATGGAGAAACAATCGCTCTTTTGCTTTCGCGAGTATCGGTTAAGGATGTTGTTGATCTCAACAACCAATCACTCTTGATGGTTTTTGCAGTTCAGATCATATCTGCTGTGGTCTTACTGGTTTTGATAGTGATACTCATAAGGACTGTGATGAAGCAAGTTTCCACAGCACGTGGTGGTATTTCCAAATTTGAGAATGGGGATTTGACAGTCAAGTTTGATTTGGCTGCAACGAATGAAGTTGGTGAACTTGTAAGGGCAATATCTCAGGCGATCGAAAAGCTGAGAGCTGCATTTGAAAGCATAGAACATGGTTTTGGGACGATAAATCAAGCTGTTGAGAAGTACGATCTGATCACCAATCGTCTTACAGGGGTTATTGAACGTGCGGATAAAGCTGCAGACCAAGTTTTTTCAATGTCAGCGAATGTCTCTGCATCGGTTGAAGAGACGAACTCAGGAGCGGAAGAAGTAGCTGCAGCTGCTCAGAACGTGGCTAACAACGCACAGCAAATTTCATCGCTTACGAATTCCACATTCAGTGAGATATCTCAGTCGATGCAGCTTATAAAGGAACTGGTTGAAAAGATACAGGAGACCATCAGTGCATCAGAGCACTCAATGACTTTGACAGATGCACTTGTAGGTTACTCATCACAGATTCAGGACATTGTTGACACTATCAATTCAATAGCTGAACAGACGAATCTTCTTGCTTTGAACGCGGCAATAGAAGCTGCGAGGGCAGGAGAGGCGGGAAGGGGATTTGCGGTGGTTGCAGATGAGATAAGAAAGTTAGCAGAAGAAAGCAAGAAAGCGACGAACAACATACAGCGAATACTGAAGAGTATCAAGGATGGGATTGAGCAAGTAGATCAAACGGTAAAACAAAACGCCAGTGTGTTAAACACCTCAAGAGATAGTGTGATAAAGGTTCAGAAGGCGTTTGAAAGGACATACAAACTTTCGGAAGAGATCAATTCGAAGGCAGAGTCGTTAGCAGCAGCGAGTCAAGAACAGAGTGCTTCAAGTGAGGAAATCAGTTCTGCTATGCAAAATGCAACTAACAACATACATGAGATAGTAGAAACGATGAACAAACTGGTTGAAGAGATGAGGAATGTGAGGAAGATGATACCAGAACTGAATGAAGCGCATAACTCAGTGCAGGCGGAGCTTAAAAAGTTTGACGAGACGATGAAATTCTTCAAACTGAGATAAAGTAATAAAGCGCGATAAGGATTGATTTTGATTTGAAGGTCTAAGAACTGCACTCGTTGGTTGAGATGAACACGGGTGCAGTTCTTATTTTTAAGCATCTCAGGAATGAGACTATTGAAAGTCTGAATACCACAGTTAACGCACGTAGCAGCAGATTACCAAACTTAAGAATATTTCCATATTGCTTGAGCGAAACTGAATTGACAAGGTGTTTGAAGTACAATATACCTTAAATCTTTATAGATATGAGATAGTATTGATCATCTATGAAACTAATTGATTTTGAGCCGAAGCGCTCTTCAAACTAATTTTCTCAGCAGGTTCTTAGAGTACTTTCACCTAAAGTAATTCATTCGCGGACTTTTTCGAAGATCCACTGAATCAGCTGTGCTGCTTTAGCACCTTTGCCATTGATGCTGAAAGTGAAGCAGTACAGATTTCTATGCAAATCTCAAGAACTATCAATAACAAAAGGATTTTGAAAAATGACCCAACAGGGTAGACCTATCCCAATGTACGATTCAGGTTATACCAAGATCTTGGTTGGCGCCTTCCACTGTATAATATACGAAAGTGAAAAGATTCACAATTACCCTTGAGGCAGACCAACAGATAATCTGAAAAGAGTTCTTTGTTGTTTTCATCTGTGCAAGCTGAAAACAGAGCTTGGTCTAAGCTAATCTGCAAAACCTCACAAGTAGAGATGGGTGTGTATTTTTTCCTGAGACATCTCAAAAGTCTTCTGAGCATCCTCTGTGAAATTTGTTGTGAACTGTGAGAGTTTCTCGATTCTACCACTTGAATAGTTGCAAGTTTGTGGTAAGATATTTGATAGTGTCGGGGCGTAGCGCAGACGGCTTAGCGCGCCTGCCTTGGGAGCAGGAGGTCGCTGGTTCAAGTCCAGTCGCCCCGACCATTTTTTATTTCATAAAATGACCTTCCTTTCCTTTCTGTGTGCCGGTTTCAAAACATGACCAGATAACAGAGTATATCGGTCTTCACCCTCAACTTTTTGGTGTCAATATACGCAACATGACTACTGAGCAGGCGATTGAGGCATAAAGAATCTATTCATGAAGAATTGAACACAGGCTATGAGCTGTGTTATTATCTTCTTTGGTGAGCGTCGTGTGCAGAATGATAGGATTTTCTTTTAAAGATGAAAGACCAGTAGATGAATTTTTTGCTCATCTTCAGCATATGGCAAAGAATGGGAAGTATGCGCCGCACAACCATGGTTGGGGGATCTACGCTTTGAACGGCGAAAATGTTGTCTATCACAGGTCAGAAAAAGCCGCTTTTGATGACAGTTTTCCCTCTGTAAAATTGAAGGTAGGCATAATTCATGCAAGAAAGGCTTCTGAGAACTTGCCGGTAACGATACTACAAATTCATCCTTTCATGGATGGTTGTGGAAAAGCCTTCTGCCATAACGGAACCATAAAGGATATACCATTTGATTTCATTGAGAGTGACACTTATTCTTATTTTTCAAAACTCAAGCAGTTCAGTTCTTACGAGGAACTCAGGGAAAAGATAGCCCACATAGCCAAAAATTATAGTTACACGAGCATGAATTTTTTGATGATCAACAGAGATGAGTTGATCGTCTATTGCGGCTACAGTACAAATGAAGATTACTACACGCTTTGGTACAGAAACAATGAAGGTTTTGTCGTTTGTTCAGAACCGATGAAGGGTGACTATCTTCCGATGGCAAATCAAACGATCTTCGTGGTAAGATATGGTGAAATAGTGAAAACACTGACTGTCTAACCTCGAATACAAAGAGCTCCTCAAAGCTCTTGGACTTCTCGGCAAGACCAGCTGTTAACTTCTGCAGAGCCACAACATACTCGATATTCTCGAGGCAACGGCAATTTCGAAGGGGGGATTTACATGAAAGAAAGGTCTTTCTGCCTCGTCTTTACTTGTATGTTGTTGGTTTTTATTATCTTCTCTTGTGTCGTACCTCAAGAAGAGGATCCAATGAAGCAAGCAGCGCTGAGTATTGTTGACCAACGTGGTTTGCCGGAAACAAGTCAGTCGACAGATGATAGGTTCATAATCTTCTATGCAGCAAGACTAAAGAGTGGTGACATTGTTTCAGAAGGTTCCCCATTCAAAAGTCTACAGAAATCTGTGTCAGACCAAGAGAGATGGCTTTTTGTGCTCGATGAGCGCCCTCTTGCAAAACTTCCGCACGAAGTTGTTTATATCTATCTGAATGAAAATTTTGAAATCGTTGAAGAACAAAATGCTGAATGGATGCCTTTTCTCAACGATCAACCACTCTTCCTTGGCGATATCTACCATCCTTCGTTTTCGCAGATCAAATGGAAGAACTTCGAGTTGAGCGTCTCTGAGACTATCGTCGCTTCGGAACTTGTGGTGAGTGTACCTAACAACTGTGCATTAGTAGTCAATGGCAACAATCCTGAACGATATATAGATGCTGGCATTTCGAAGGACAAGAAACATATGGAACAGTTCTTCAAGCAGTTTTACGGTCAAGTTGCTGTGAGAGCACTTGAGTATCCAAACAATTCAAGAGAAGACTTTGAAAACGCGGTTGGCGCACTCGTCAGAGGTGGTGCTACGCGCTTAACGATCTATATTTCATCTCACGGTAGTAAGAATCAGTTAGTCATGGGAAACAGTTATTTGACCGTTGATGAATTGCGCAGAATTATTCGCAGTTATTCTGGAGTAAAGTTTTATGTGATCATCGATGCGTGCTATTCAGGAAGTTTTATTGACGGTCTCTGCTACGATGGTTTGGAAAACTTGTTAACGATAATGACTGCAACAGATAGTAATCACCTGGCTTATGGCGATTGTGATGGCAAGAAAGATCCAAATCCCGGGGATTCTGGTGGAGAGTGGACAAGTGGATTTTACGAGACTTTGGTTTCTCACACCTCTTCCCAAGTAGCTTGGGGACTTATAGAATTCATTGCACAGCTTCATCACGTTGAATTGGAGCAAGTCCTGTACAAGGTAGCTTTTGACAGGGCATGGGAACTTGATTGTGCTCGTATCTCGGGACACTCTGTTCCGCAATACTGTGGTTGGACCCCAACTGGTGAGCAAGTTCGTAGTGCAATTGAGGATAAATGATCTAATTAAGGTATGTCAAGAAAAACTTAGACTTGTCTATTTTATCCTTAGAGAGTTTAGAACAACGGTGATCGAACTCAAAGCCATCGCAATTTCAGCGATCACAGGATGTAAAAGCCCAGCCATTGCACTCGGTATAGCTATGACGTTGTAGAAGAATGCCCAGAAGAGGTTTTGCTTTATGATTTTGAATGTTCTTTTGGATATCTCTATGGCATCGACTACTTTCGATATGCCACCTTTTGTGATGATAATATCTGCACTGTCGATGGCTAAATCAGTTCCACCGCTAACGGCAATGCCAACATCTGCCCCTTTCAGTGCACCGGCATCGTTCATGCCATCGCCGACCATTACCACCTTAAAACCTTTGGCTTGGAATCTCCTAACGGTGTCCAACTTGTCTTGTGGTTTGACATTTGAATAGACCTTCTGTATACCAACCTTTTTGGCAACAGCCGCTGCCACTGTGTGATTGTCCCCGGTCAACATGATTGGTTCTATTCCCATTGCTTTGAGTTTGCTTATGGCCTGTTGTGCATCTTCACGCAAGGTATCTTCTATGGCAAGAAAGCCTACAGTTTCATCGTCCATTCTGACTTCGACTACTGTTTTCCCATCTTTGTAAAAAGTTTCATAGGCACTCGTATTCACCGGCTTTCCAACGAAGTAGAGATTTTCACCAACTCTTGCTTTGACTCCTTCACCTGGGATTTCCTCTATTTCCTTGATCTCAAAATGCTCTTTGACCACAGAAGATATTGCCTTAGCAAGGGGATGACTGGAGTTTCTCTCTATACTTGCGACTGTTTTCAACGCATCTTCATCTAAGTTGTGCTGTACTACCGTTGGTTTACCTTTAGTGATGGTGCCGGTTTTGTCCATGAGTACTACTTTTACATCTTTGCATGTTTGAATCGCCTCAGCGTTTTTTATCAACAACCCCCTTTTAGCCGCAAGACCAGTTCCGGCAACGAGAGCCATAGGAGTTGCAAGTCCAAGCGCACAGGGGCAGGCTATGACTATCGTTGCAACAAAAACAAAGACGGCAAAGTTAACAGGTTCAGTTGTGTTCATAATCCAGGGGATGATGCTACTCACTCGGTTGAGGAATGGTGTAAATGTGTGAAAATTGAAGTACCATATCAATGAGCTTATGATCGCTGATGAGATGATCATTGGAACAAACCACGTGGTGATTCTGTCGGCGAGTGCCTGAATAGGTATCTTTGAGCCTTGAGCTTGCTGGACTAAGCTTATCATCTGTGAGAGAAAACTGTCTTCGCCAACCTTTGTTACTTTAATCCTGAGTGGACTTGTCAAATTCAATGAGCCACCTATGACTTCGTCGTTCACTTTTTTGTGAACGGGTATTGACTCTCCACTTATCACCGATTCATCAACTGAAGAAGATCCACCAACTACTAAGCCATCTGCGGGTATCCTTTCAGAAGGAAGAACTAATATGCTCAAACCTTCCTTGATTGCTTCCACAGGTACCACGATTTCACCTTTTTCAGTGATAACACGTGCCTCTTTCGCTTGAAGTTTCAAAAGGGCTTTGATCTCTTTGCTTGCACGATCTCTGAGATGAGATTCGATGAACCTCCCGGTTATATGAAAAGTTACAATCATTGCTCCGATAGTGCCAAATGACATGATTGAGACTCTAACAGCTTCCAGAACAGCGGTAAGCCACGAAACAACAGAACCAAAGAATATGAGTGTGTCCATATTTGTGTGTTTGTGCCTTAGAGCTATCCAAGCACCTTTTATTGTTTCTCTTGCGACGTAGAAAATCACAAAACCACCCAAAAAGATCTCGAACCAGACGAGATGACTCAGGTGGTTGAGAAACATGTGCCACAACATCATCACAGCGAGAGGTATAGTTGCGAACCACGCCAGTATCAAATTTCTCTTGGCATTTGCATACCTTTTCTTCTCTATCTCTTCAACAGGTTCTGTTGATACACCATAGCCAACTTGCTCGACAGTTGCTCTTATCACCTCTATGGGGATCTCTTTTTCTGCAACAATGAAACCCGTTGAAGTAGCCAGATTAACGGCAGCAAATTCGACGCCTTCGATCCTGCCGAGAGCCTTTTCAACAGTTCTCGCACACGTTGTACAAGTCATACCAGTGACCACAAAGGACTTCTTTATCTGTTCCACATAACCACCTCTTGAATAGTGGACAAACATAGTCTTAATTTAATTATAGATCTTTACAGAGAGTTTTCGCCAGCACGTTCAGTTGCAATTCTTCAGAAAAAGTAGTGAAATTCCCAGCTAAAGCCTTTTATCTGAATTGGATCATCTCTGTTACTGGTTATTGACAAAGGGATGGGAAAGAGATAAGATCATGATGTACGGACAACCGTATAACTGATGGGGGTGGTACAATCCGAACTCTTCAAGAGACACTTAGAAAGAAACTCTCTGAGACTATTGAAGTAAGAGAAAGAGACGATTGCATCGTTCTTGAAGGTGTTGTTAATGACTGGAAGAAAGTCGTCAGTGCAGGAAAGATCGCCGCTCGATTTTCCAATAAAGAGGTAGTCAATTTGATCGAGTGCAGAGGTATTGAAAAGGAAATTCCATCAAGATCAACTGTAAGAGATAACAAGTTGCTCAACAAGAAAGTAGATGTTCTTATCATCGGTGCTGGTGTTGTAGGTTGTGCTACAGCAAGAGAACTTTCCAAATACAAGATGACTGTGCTTGTGGTAGATAAAGAAAGCGACATAGCGATGCACCAAAGTTCGAGAAATGCCGGCATGGCTCACCCTCCAATTGCCCCCAAGCCGGGTTCAAAGAAAGCTTTCTACAACGAGCGTGGGTTGAAGATGTTACCTGAGCTTTCAAAAGAACTTGATTTTCCTTATGAAGAAAATGGCATGGTGATTCTCTTTAGACATTGGATCTTTTTTGCAGGTGCTGGGTTGATTAGTTCAAGAGCGAAGAAAAACGGAATTGAATCGATAGAATTTCTTTCCAAAAAGAGATTGAAGTCCATCGAACCCAATATATTCGATGACTTTGCCTGGGCTTGTTTGTTCAAGAATGCTGGAATTGTCGATCCATTCAAAATGACACTCGCTTTTGCGGAAAATGCGGCGCAAAATGGCGCTGAGTTTTCTTTTCAAACCTTCGTTGAATCTATCGAAGTAAGCGATGGAAAAATCCTTTCCGTTGAAACCAACAGAGGCAGAGTTTTCCCTCGTGTTGTTGTCAACGCTGCTGGTCTTTGGGCTGATTATGTTGCCGAGCTTGCCAATGATAGATTTTTCACCATACACCCAAGAAAGGGTGAGATGGCGATAATAGACAGCAAAAAACAAAGCCTTGTGAGACTTACTGTCTCTATGCCACAGATAACTCAAGCGAAATCTGTGACAAAAGGAGGTGGATTAATCCCAACTGTTCACGGTAATCTACTGCTCGGTCCCACCGCAAAAGAAGTCCCATTCAAAGAAGATTACAGCACAAATCAAGACTCGCTCTATGAATTGATTGAGAAACATGCAAGACTTGTCCATGGTTTAACTGCAAATGATATCATAACCTACTTTGCAGGGACAAGAGCTGCTACCTACAGAGAAGATTTCATCGTTGAAAAGTCCCGAAGAGTGAAGAATTTAGTTCATGCTGCAGGTATACAATCACCAGGTTTGACGAGCGCCCCAGCGATCGCGCAGGATATCGCCAAAATGTGTGTAGAAATCCTTTCAAACGAAATGCAAGTGCTTCCAAACACCAAATTTGTTGCGAATAGAAGGGCGCAGCTGCGTTTCAAAAATCTATCTCTCGAGGAAAAGCAAGAACTCATTGAAAAAGATCCAAATTACGGTGTTGTCGTGTGTAGATGCGAAGAGGTGACAAAAGCCGAAATTATAGAAGCTGTAAGTTCACCTTTGCCCGCTACTACTCTTGATGGGATAAAGTGGCGAACACGGTGTGGAATGGGAAGATGCCAAGGAGGTTTCTGTACTCCTTATTTGCTGCAAACACTTCAGCAACAAAGAATAAACCCGTTGAATGTGACCAAGAAAGGTGGATCTTCCTATGTAGTTGTCGGTAAAACAAGGGGTGAGTGATGTGGCTGAATTCGATGTGCTGGTCATAGGAGCTGGTCCTGCAGGGTTAGCAGCGGCAGTTTCAGCAAAAGAACATGGGGCGAGCGTCTTGGTAGTGGAAAGAGAGCCAATGTTAGGGGGAATTTTGAAACAGTGTATTCATGACGGTTTCGGTGTAATAGAGTTCAAAGAAAGACTCACCGGTCCTGAATATGCAGAAAGATACATACAGAAACTCAATGAACTTGATGTTGATGTGATGCTTCAAAGTTTTGTCCTTGAGATAGAAAAAACAGGCAATCTGTTTCGCTTGGCTGTTCAAAACAAAAAAGGAATATCTGTTATCAAAAGCAAAACTGTCATCCTTGCTACAGGTTGCAGGGAAAGAACTTCAAGACAGGTCTTTATACACGGTGATAAAGCTGCTGGTATATTCACAGCTGGTACTGCTCAGTATCTGGTGAATATAATGGGTTTGCTACCGTGCAGGCGATGTGTCATACTTGGAAGTGGAGATATAGGTTTGATAATGGCAAGGAGATTGACGTTGGAAGGGGCAAAAGTTTTGGGGGTCTACGAAGTGAAAAACCAACCGTCTGGACTTGCGCGAAATATATCTCAGTGTTTGGATGATTTCAATATTCCTTTGTTCCTTTCTCATACTGTGACAAGGGTGTTCGGCAAAGATAGAGTCGAGGCAGTTGAAATTGCAAAGGTCGATGAAAACAATAAACCAATTCCCTCTACTGTCCACAGAGTTGAGTGTGATGGACTCATCTTGGCGGTTGGCCTGATACCAGAAAATGAGCTCGCAGAAAAGCTTCAGGTTCAGATCGACAGTAGGACAAAGGGACCAATTGTGGACCAGAACATGATGACAACTGTAGAAGGTGTTTTCAGTTGTGGGAATGCTTTGCATGTACATGATCTTGTCGACTACGTTACACAAACTGGTAAGATCGCGGGGAGATCAGCCGCAATGTACTCAAAAGGATTACTCAGCAGCAAACAGTACTCGGAAATCGAATGGTCTGACGATATAGCTTACTGTGTGCCACAAAGAGTTGTGCTTCCTTCAGACGGTAAGGTAAGACTGTTTTTCCGGGTGAGAAACCAAAAGAGGGAAGCGAAGCTTCTTGTTAGATATGATCAGAGAATTGTACAGAAAAGCTATCAAGTTGTTAGACCACAGCAAACGGAGTTCGTGGATTTTGAGGTCTCTTCAGCCAGGGGTGGAATCACCGTTGAACTCGAAGGAAGGGGAGGGGAAGTTGTGGAAAGCTCTTCTAAGAAAAAAGTGTGTATTGTTTGCCCAAAGGGGTGTGAAATTGAAATCTTGGGTAACGAAGATCTTCCCGTGTTCAAGGGCTATGGCTGCCAAAGAGGTCTTGAATTCGCCAAGAACGATTTGATCAATCCAAAACGTGTACTCTGCACGACAGTGCTAACTTCGAGTGGTAAGTTGATCCCTGTGAAAACAGACAGACCAATACGACTACAAGATTTCGAAAAGGTGATACAGTTTGTGAAAAGGACCGTTGTAGGAAAACCGATCGAAAAAGGTGATCTCGTAGTCGAAGACGTCGCTGGTACAGGTGCAAATCTCGTTGCAACAGGTACACTGCGGGTGATGCAGTATGTCTGAAGTAGTACTCGCCATAGACTGTGGCACACAGAGTTTGAGAGTACTTTTATTTGATTCGAACGGTAGATTGATAGAGATGCACAAAGAAGAATATCCTCAAACCTATACTTCTCCAAGACCAGGGTGGGCTGAACAAGACGTAGAAGTTTACAAAAATGCACTTTCACGTGCTTGTTCAGTGTTAAAAGAGAGAAACAATGCAGTCTGGAGAAAGATTGCGGCTGTAGTTGTAACAACTCAACGTGATACTTGCGTCTTTTTGGATAAAGATGGAAAGGCATTGAAACCAGCTATTCTTTGGTTGGACCAACGAATGGCTGAATATGACAGTCGTCTGCCTTTACATTACAGAATAGGTTTCAAGATAGTTGGAATGGATAAGGCAGCAAAGATCTCGGCAAAGAAGTGCAAGGCAAATTGGGTGAGGCAGAATGAACCAGAGATCTGGCATAAGACTCACAAGTTTCTACTGTTGTCTGGTTGGTTTCACCATCTTCTCACAGGCAACTTTGTCGATTCAATTGCCAATCAGATAGGTCACATACCTTTCAACTACAAGAAACTCACTTGGGCTGATCCCAAGCACGATTATCAACCTTATCTTTTTCAGGTAGAAAGAGACAAGCTTCCAGATCTGGTTCAGCCAGCGACGGTAATAGGAGCTTTGACAAAAGAAGCATCACAGTTAACCCAAATTGCTGAAGGCACTCCCTTGATTGCCGCAGGTTCGGACAAAGGTTGTGAAACGATCGCCCTTGGATGTTTGACAGAATCGACAGCTTGTGCAAGTCTCGGTACCACAACTACCATGCAGATAACCTCCAAGAGATATCTTGAACCGTTGAAATTCATGCCTTCATACCCCGCGGTGATTCCACAACACTTTAATCCAGAGGTAGAGATATTCAGAGGTTTTTGGATGGTCAGTTGGTTCAAAAAAGAGTTCGGCAACTATGAAGCCCAAGTGGCACAAGCAAAAGGCATCACAGCTGAAGATGTTTTTGATGAGTTACTGAAGATGACTGAGCCAGGTTCACTCGGTTTGATGCTTCAACCTTATTGGGGTGCTGGCTTGAAGATACCTGAAGCCAGAGGGGCGATCATAGGCTTTGGCGATGTCCACAGCAGGGCTTATCTGTATAGAGCGATAATAGAAGGCTTGTCTTATGCCTTGAGAGATGCTGCAGAGAAAATACAAAAGGTTTCTGGTGCAAATATAGAAAAGGTGATGGTAACAGGCGGTGGGTCAAAATCTGATTTTGTTTGTCAAACCTTGGCTGATGTTTTGAACAAAAAGACAATCAGGGGTGAAATCTACGAAGGCTCTGGTCTGGGAGCAGCTATAGTTGGATTTGTCGGAATAAAGCACTATTCTTCTTTCGAAGATGCGGTTAGGAATATGGTCAGATACAGCAGAGAATTCACACCAAATCAGGAGTATGCGAAGCTTTATTCTCGATTATACGAACACGTGTATCGAAAGATGTACCGCAGGTTATGCCCGCTCTACAAAGCCATGCAAGAGATAACCGGTTATCCAGACTATTGAGAGGTGAATGAAATGGAGTTTCAGCCAAAGTGGATTGAACAGATGCCTCCCGCAAATTCTTATAGATCTATATTCAAGTGGGGTGATCCGAGTTTTTTTAAGCATCCGAACAAGAGACTGTACAAACTGATGAAAGAAGTCTTTGAATTATCAGACGAGCACTTTAAAGATCCCATAAATACAGGCTTTGAACAGGTTAAGATCGATATACCGATAAGGCTTTCGTCAAAACACATTGAGGCTTTCGAAAAGATTGTTGGACAGGAGAATGTGAAAACAGATGATTACTCAAGAGTCAAAGCGAGCTTTGGTAAGACCATGCTCGATTTGATGAGACTTAGAGAAAAGAAGATAGAGAATCTTCCAGATGCTGTTTTGTTCCCGCGCAACAAGCAGGATGTCATTGAAATAGTGAGATATTGCAATGAAAACAAGATACCAATCTATCCAAGAGGAGGAGGTTCAACGGTAACGAGGGGTACAGAATGCACAAATGGTGGTATATCTGTTGATTTCACAAGACACATGAATCGAATTCTGAAACTGAACGAAATCAATCACACCGTCACCGTTGAGCCTGGTATCTACGGTCCAGAGCTTGAAAAAAAGCTGAACAATGCTCCACACGAGTTCAACGCGCAGCACAGGTATACCTGTGGTCATCTTCCACAGTCTTTCGAAGGCTCCACAGTCGGAGGTTGGATCGTCACCAGAGGGGCTGGACAGAATTCGACTTATTATGGAAAGATAGAAGACCTCGTGGTTTGCCAGGAATATATAACCCCCATCGGAGAGATTGCCACCAAGGAATACCCCCGGGCTGCTTTGGGTCCATCGATCGATCAAATTTTCATTGGAAGTGAAGGTGCATATGGGCTACTCGTCTCAGCAACGCTGAAGATTTTCAGATACTTTCCAGAAAATGATCAAAGATTCAGCTTCATCTTCCCAGACTTTCACAGTGCAATAGAAGCAACAAAGGAAATGATGCAATCTCAGTTTGGAGTTCCTGCGGTGATGAGATTGTCAGACCCTGAAGAAACAGATGTTGCACTGAAACTCTACGGCGTAGAAGACACCTTTATAGATAAAATGATAAGCCTGCGGGGCTTTAAACCAATGAAAAGATGCTTGCTCCTTGGAATTGCACAAGGAGAGAAAAGTTATGCAAGAAATGTCAAACGGCACATTATAAGCGTGGCAAAGAGGTATGGTGCAATGTACACAACTGGCTTTGTGGCAAAGTCCTGGGAACACGGCAGATTCACTGATCCATATCTGAGAGACGATCTGAATGATTTTGGCATAGTAATAGACACGCTCGAATGTGCTGTTGCTTGGGACCAGATTGAGTACGTTTGGGAAAATGTCAGAAAGTATTGCAAACAAAGACCTAAGACTGTCGTCATGAGTCATTGTTCACATTTCTATCCTCAAGGCACTAATTTGTATTTCATCTTCATAGGCAAGTTTGAGAGTATAGAAGATTTTGTTGAATATCAAAGTGGCATACTTGACAATATAGTGAAACACGGTGCGGCGTTAAGCCATCATCATGGCATTGGCAAGTTGTTTGCACCGTGGTTTGAAGATTGCGTAGGGAAGAACCAACTTGAAGTCATCAGGGCGCTGAAGAGATATTTTGATCCAAACAACATCATGAATCCAGGTGGGACACTTGCCCTTGACCTGAAAGATGTAGAGAAAAGAATGATATCCTGAACTTTCCAGAAAGCAGTTCTCAATTAACTTCTCTACCGCGAAGGACCACTGGAATTTCTCACAATTCTGGTGGTCCTTCGTTTTCAACAGCCTGTATTAGGCACTCCTTTTTTCGGAGCCATTATGGCAACCTGTCGATTTTGAGTAAATCTCTTATCGTTGAGTTGTGCAGAGCAAAGTAGGGCATTTTCATGCTGTAGTATAATATCGACATGAATGAAGAATGTACGGAGGAGTTGCCGGTTGTTCAGATTCAGATTACAGAGGGTATTGCACCTAAGGGAATCTCAAGAAAATCAAATCAAAATGGACTTGGCAGCCCTTAGACAGAAGATAAGAGATGTGGAAGAGCAGATTACTTCTGCACAGAGTTCTATTCTCGAACTCTATAGATCGATGCTGCAGAATTCGTCAGAGGGTATGACAGGAGTAGAGATACGTCAGTGGCTTGCATACATAGATAGTGTGAATCTAAACCTGAAGAGATTGAACGAAGAACTCAAAGATCTAAGAAAGAAAGAGGAAATCCTCGTCGATCAGTATCTCACAGCAAGGAGAGAAAGAAAGATCTTGCAGAATCTGAGGGCAAGAAGGTTTAGAAACTATGTCTTTGAACAAGATAGACTCAACAGATTGTACCTCGACGAAGTTGCTTTGAGAAAGGTGGCAAGAAGTGAAGGGTAACACGTCAGAGATTCTGCGACTTCCCATCTCCACTATTGCTTATGTTGGTGACGCAGTTTATTCGCTCTTTTGCAGAATGAAATTTCTGGATTTGGTGAAAGTCGATGAAATTCACAAAAAGGTCAACCAAATGGTTTCGAGGCATGGACAAGCTGAGAACTTGGACAAGCTTATGGATTTGCTCAATGAAACTGAACTTTCTTTGGTGAAAAGAGCGATGAACAGTAAGGCTGCTAAAAAACATGGTAACGACCTGCATTATAGAAAGAGTACTGCCTTCGAAGCACTTGTAGGTTTTCTTTATCTTTGCGATGACCTCGACAGATTGACGAAATTGATTCAGATAACATTGGAGAGTTCTGAAGATGATAGTGTACGGTAAGAGCGTTCTCGATGAGATCATAAGAACTCGTTATCCTGTGAGAAGAATATATCTGCGCGAGAGCGATGACAAGAAATTTCAAAGTATCGAGCAAATACTTAAAAAGATCGGTTATCCCTACACTTACACAACAGCCAAGCAACTGGAAAAACTCTGCGGGGAAGAAAAAAACCAAGGTATAGTCATAGACCTTGATTTTCAATACAGTGATGAAAGTGCCCTCGATGGCAATTTGATCGTATTGCTTGATCACGTTGTTGATCCACACAACCTGGGAGCGATTGTCAGAACCTGTGTTGGTGCAGGAGCGAGTGCGATCGTGATAACAAAGGATCGATCCGCAAAGGTTACCGCCGCTGTAGTAAAGGTCTCTGCAGGAACTGTTTTTCGAATACCGATCGTGGTTGTGACAAACCTCACCAACACAATCGAGTTACTGCAAGAACGCGGCTACTGGGTTTATGGAGCCGATATGCAGGGGAATGATCTCTTTGAAGAAGATTTCGTGCCACCTGTTGCAGTGGTCTTTGGAAATGAGGGGGAGGGTTTGAGTAGACTTGTGAGAGAAAGGTGTGATCAATTGATCAGAGTGCCAATGTATTCGCCTATCGACTCACTCAATGTCTCTGTCAGCGCCGGTATAGTTTTGTTCGATATAGCAAGGAAATTTTCTTCTAAACAAGGTAAGTCCTCATAAGAGTCTGTACGCTTTGTGGAAAGGAATATCCAAATGGTGAGTTTTGATTTTCAATACAAGAAAGGATTGGAGATATCGAGTGGTTATATCATAAAAGGTAAGAACTTCAGGGCTTCGATCATCAAATTTCCAACGATGTACAACGATCCACTGCCAGGCACAGAGACGGTCGAAGTCTACCACATAGAGCCTAAGGAGAAACCCGTTGGCTCGTTGATTCTTTTGCACGGACTTGGAACGATCAACATACCGTTTTTGCTTTGGATGGGTATACACATAGCCAGTGCTGGTGTCAGAACCTTTCTTCCAATTTTGCCAGGCAATCTGACCAGAACGGCGAACGGTTCTACAAGCGGTAGGGAGTACTTTTCAACAGATGTGAAGAAAATGGTTCGATTCTGGGAACACGCAGTGATCGACGTGTTGAGCATTCTGGAAGTCGTTAAAGAGAGAAACTGGTGGCATGAAAATAACTGCCTTGTTGGTTATTGCTTGGGAGGGATGATCTCTGTCATACTTTCGGCTCTGAGTCGAGATTTTAAAAAAACGATTACCATAACCTCTGGAGGGGATATTGCAACACTCATGTGGCACTCACCAACACTTGCTTATTTTCGTAGAGATGTTAAAAAGGGTTTTGGTAAGGAAGACAGAATGGACGAGAAAAACTGGTTTCTCCAAACCTTTGAGAATGATATCAAGAAACTTCCTTCCTTTAGAACCATCGAAGAGATGCTCAACTCTCAGATTCATCCAGTGCTCAAGATAGACCCTCTGGCTTATGCCAGATTTGTTGACTCCGAGAAAATTGTTTTCATAGAAGCACTTTTCGATAGAGCGCTTCCTGTAAGAACGAGAAGGATTCTCTGGCAGGCACTTGGAAGACCAAGAAGGTATATCATTCCATCAGGTCATGTGACGTGGCTACCATTTCAGTACTTTTTAGGATCTCTTGTTTTGAGAGAGATGAACATAAAAGAATTCAAGAGAAAGGTAAAGTTGCTCGAAAAACCCAAGATCGAAGAGAAGTGATGTCTCTATCTATTTCTCACCTCGATCAACTTGGGCAGAAGGAAATCTGGTGTTTTGACCTTACCGTTGTACAACTTCTCCATGAGTTCTGTCGGAGTAGCGTTGACCATTTCAAATTGAAGGTCTTCGATTGTTATCGCCCAGATACCTTTGACTGGTTCTGAGAAATAGATAGGCTTAGCAGATTTGTAGATCACATTTATCCCGTCATTCGCTATTCGCCTAAGTTGATAGGAACCGTCATTTCTCTCCACGAAATACCTGACCTGTTTTTCTTGACCGCCTATTTTCTCCTTGAAGATGAAGGCGAAACCATCCTGCGAGACATATCCAGTAGTGACAGAGTGAAACCAAAAATCCCTTCTTAGAAAATCTACAGTCATGAACAAATCTGTCTCTCTGTCTATTCTTTCGAGGGTAGTTCTGAAATGTGTTACCGTGGTGTCCAAGACCACACAGGCTATTGCAATGAAAAATATCGAGACGATAAAGTATATGAGTACTTGAACACTCAAATCTTACACCCTCTTTGGTCACCTATTTCTTAGCACTTCATAAGCTTCACCGTTCAACAACGCACATCCAGCAGCACCTCTTATGGTGTTGTGAACCAATGCCACAAAACGGAATCTTTTTTCCGAAATCAAAACAACTCTTCCAACCGTTACCGACATGCCATTACCAAGATCTCTGTGTAGCTTGGGTTGTGGTGATCTTTGATCTGGCAGATAGATCACGGGTCTTTCAGGTGCTGTCGGAAGGCTTAGTTTGCTCAGGGGGCGAAAATCGTCAAAGGCTTTGACGATCTTTTCAAGATCCACTCTTTGGGAGGTTTCCACAAAGACCGATAGCATATGTCCATCTTGAACAGGGACTCTGTTACACTGAGCTTGTATGTCGAAGGTGGCGTATTTGATCTGCTCACCGTTCAATGTACCAAGGATTTTCTTTGGCTCAACCATCATCTTTTCTTCTTCATTTTTGATATAAGGTATCACGTTGTCCAAGATGTCCAGCGAAGCTACACCCGGGTAACCTGCCCCTGATATCGCTTGCATTGTGACAACATGTATTCGTTCTAAGCCAAAACTGTCGAGTATGGGTTTGAGCGCCATCACAAGTCCAATCGTCGAACAGTTTGGATTGGTCACTATCTTCCCGGGGGTCTTTTGAAAATCGAGTAGTCTGAGATGATCGAGGTTGATCTCTGGGACCACAAGAGGTACATCTTGATCCAATCTATGACTTGCAGCGTTTGAGAAGACTGTGTATCCTGCTCTGACAAAGTTGTCTTCAATTGGTCCGGCTATATCGGATGGAAGGGCAGAGAAAACATAATCGCACTCTATGTTCGGTTCACATCTCTGTATTTCCATCTGTGAAACTTCATCTGGAATCGGTATATTCAGATGCCATTGTACAGCCTGTGAGTATTTCTTGCCAGCGGAGTTATCAGAAGCCGCAAGAGCTGAGATCTTGAAAAAAGGATGTCCTGATAGAAGCTCTACGAACCTTTGCCCTACCAAACCTGTTGCACCCAGTATTGCCACCTTTTTCACAAACTCAACCTCCCTTTCGATAGATTGCTTCGAGCAAGGCTTTTGTCGACTGTCCCCTGCCCATTGTGAATATATGAATGCCCGGCGCTCCATAAGTGAGCAACTTTTCTGCGAGTTTAGCCATGTACTTAGTCCCAATCTCAAATTCTTCCTTCGGCGTTTTTGCTTCCTGCATGCTCAGCAAGAGTGAATTCGGTATGTTCACAAAAAATTTCTTCGGAATACTGTAAATGGACTTGAGGTTCACAATGGGTTTTATTCCAGGTATTATGGGAACGTTCACACCAAGTTCGTGTGTTAGCTCTAAAAATCTCGTGTAGACATCGAAGTCAAAGATCATTTGGGTTATGACATAATCAGCGCCAGCTTCGATTTTCTCTTTGAGATGTTTCAGGTCTTCTTGCATGTTAGGGGCTTCAAAATGCTTTTCAGGATATCCGGCAACGCCTATGCAGAAGTCTGTTGGATGTGCGTTCTCGCAAGGATACAGATATTCACCACGATTCATCTTCGATATCTGCCTGACTAAGTCGATAGCGTGTTGATAACTGTCTTTTTCCACAGAATCAGATTGATTTTCGTACTCGCCACGGACCACAAAGAGATTTTGTACACCTATCAAGTGTAAGTCGATGAGCATGTCTTCAATCTGATACTTGTTCATGCCATAGCACAGGACATGAGGAACGACATCGATTTTATACCTGTTCATCAAAGCCGCTGTCAAGCCGACGGTACCTGGCCTTTTGACCTTTGGCACTTTTATTATTTTGTCTGGCAATTCCAAATAGGTCATCTCTGGTGCATGCCTGGTGATATTTATGAAGTTGATGGGAAAGACCATCAAATTGTCAAGAACAGTGAAGATTTCTTCCACGCCTTCTCCCCTACTTGGCGGCAAGATCTCTATGGACAGAATTTGAGCTTTTTTTATTCTATCGGTCACTTTCATTTTCATCACCCTGCCCTTGCTCTATAAAGACAAGTTCGTGTTTACCCACAAATCCCATTTTGTCTCTGTAAATCACCAAAACACTTTGAACATGTTCATTCAAACCTTTATTCAGCAGTGTCTCAACATCTTCCATTTCTTTTACCATATTACAATAAGCAGTTGCAAAGGCATCGGCAATAGCTGCATTCTCACTGACAACAGTTACTGCATCGGCGCTTCCAAAACTGATCGAATGTCCAACAGTTCCAGATGAAGTACATACACCACAAACACCTGGTGGTATTCTCAGACCTACTCTTTGCGATAGAGGTGAATCACCTGCGTAGACACAGATCGTCATAGGTTGCAAGTTCTTAATGAAAATATCACCACCATTTTCAACCACTACCTCGGAACATTTGAATTGTTCTACCAACAATCTTCCCACTTCATCGGCGAAGGCACCTGCAACAGCTGCCATTGGACCAACACCTGCATATCGAGCTGCAGTTGCCATCTTTTCCACTATCGGTGCACAGTCTTTTGTAATCTCTATCGGTTCGAAAGAAAGCAGAAAATTATTGTCGAACTCTATATATTCATGTAGATCTTTGTGTAGCCTCATCACCAAATCAAGAACTTTGTCGATCATCTCTGCTTGAAATCTATCGACACCTACCCAAAGATCTGTCTCCATATAAGTGATTGTGAAAGCTTTGAATCTGTCACTGTGAAAATCACGGTAAAACCTATTCATTTGGTGGAAGTTTCACTCCAATTGGACATGCATCAGCACATTCACCACAAAAAGTACATCTCTCTGGTATAAAAGTGAATTTGCCGTCGACGAGCATCAGAGCGTCGAAAGAACAGAGACTAACACAAAGGCCGCAATCGACACAAACTGGCTGATCACCTTTCAGCTCTTCACCTTCAGTTTTTTCAATGAGCCCTTTTATAGATCTTTCTTCTTCAAAGAGTTTCACAGGTGTGGTGAGAAGAAAATTTCCATCCTCAATCCAATTTTTTAACAGATCGGCTATCTCCCGAGCCATTGGGAGACTGGAAATGGAAGATGTCTTAACTCGTTTTCCGTCGATCTCAATCCATCCTGATCTGAGTTGTGCATAGTTGACTCTGCAGATCACGGGCTTGTCAGGGAGGCCATAATCTCTGAGTTCAGTTTCTATTTCCTCATTCGATCTGGAGACATAATAGGCTATCTCTTCATCCAAAACAGGAATAGGTACACCGATGCCAACAAAGATCGTAACACCGTAGTTTTTGAAGTAAGCTGCTCTCAAATACCTAACGTTCATCTTCTTGGCATCGCCTATCACAGCTACGGTTCTTGCTGCTGAAATCGGTATTCCGTGCTGGTTAACTTTGACGTTGTTTCTGAACTGCGTGCCAGTCCATACTACATATCCCTCACTACCACACAGGAAAATCTTACTGCCAAGACCTATCGTGAGCATCTTTGGGTCTTTGAGTAGTGGACTGAGCTCACCCGATGTCGAATATGTGACGTTACCAAACCTTGGTAGCAGTTTACCCATGTAAGTGTATATGGTCTTTTCGGAACTATTTGTCGCCGCAGCATAGTTTTGATAGGCATTTCTCGGGTTGAACAGGAAAAAGTCGTTCACCATCTCTTTGTTAACATAGCCCTCGAAGTACTTTCGGGGGTAACAGTCTGTACCCTTTCCAGAGGTTCTCAAAAGAAGGTCTTTACCTCTTATGAGTGCCTCGATTATGTGAGCTCCACCAAAAGTCTTGTCTTCCTTTGATTCTTGAGTGGCACCGATGTATCCATCAACGGCTGCCAAGCCACCGTAAACTTCCACTCCAGAAAGTTCTATTCTTTCCATTCGCATTGGTGGTGCTGTATGACCAAAGTTTATGAAAGCACCGCTTGAACACATAGGCGCAAAGGTTGCTGTTGTCACAACATCGACCTTTCTGGCTATTTCTTGAGGCTTTGACTGCTTTGCAAGCTGCACCACCTCTTCTGCGGTCAGTACGACTGCTTTGCCAGATTTGATCTTTTCATTGATCTCTTCGATCGTTTTCACACATATCACCTCTTCAGATCTCTAAAAGATCAGCAAAGATGCAAACTCAATATCTCGACTTCACGGTTTATCTGAGAAAAATTCTTCATGAATCGCTTGCAAAGCTTTTTCTCTGTCTTGTAGACTCACTATGAAATAGATTGTCACCTCCGAGGCACCAGCCGAGATCATCTCAACATTTATCTCTTTTCTCGATACAGCTGAGAAAATCCTTGCGGCTATACCATGCTTCTTCAGAAGCCCGTCACCCACTGCAGCGATGAGAGATATCTCTGTTCTGTAGTGGATTTCTTCAACTTCTGAGATCTGCAATCTCGAGGTTATTCTCTTACATCTTTCGACATCTTGCTTTGAGATGAGCACATTTATGCTTGTCTGAGAAGTGACAACAGATTTTATGTTTATTCCCTCGGTTCCAAAGGTCGATGCGATCTGACCAAGCAGACCTGGAACGCGTCCGATATTTGTACCTTTGAACTGTATGACGGCGATATCATCGGTGAACGAAATACTCTTGATGATCGTTTCAGCTATAGAATCGTTGAAAGAGATAATAGTATCAGGGTTATCGATCGATTTAAAGGTGTGTATGTTGTAGATGTACAACGGTATCTTCTTCTTGCGAATCGGATCAACGGTTGCATGATGGAGTATCTTCGCCCCGAAGTAAGAAAGTTCAGCTGCTTCATCGTAATTCAGTTTTTTAACTGGCTTGACACCCTTAACACACTTTGGATCACAAGTCATAAAGCCAGAAACATCTTTGTACAAATCCACCCTTTCTGCATCGAGGCAATATGCAATTGAGGTCGCCGAATAATCACTACCACCACGACCCAAAATAGTGATGTGATCTTCGTGAATACCGTAGAAACCAGGCACTATGTAGTTTGTATTACTCTTGAAATACTTCCTGAGATTTTCTTCAGAGGCGTGTAGATCAACAGATGCATTTTTGAACTTGCCATCTGTTATCAAACCAAAGTTTTCTGGGAGAGCTTCCTCACATTCTAAACCACGACTTCTCAGATAATTCTTTAAGAACAGTGAGGAGCATCTTTCACCATGACTCACTATCTGGTCGTAAACGAAATCGGGCACCCTCCCAATCAACTTTGCACCTAAGAGTGTTTCTCTGATCTGATAGACTCTTTCTTTAAGCTCCAAATCTTCCTCATCTATGAAACTTTTGTAAACCGAGTAGATTTCGGCAAGAAATCTTTCGATCTCGAGATTCCTAATGTCGCTGACGGCTTGAATCAGCTTGTTCGTGACCCCATTGGCAGCCGAAACTACTACGATCAACGGCTTATCGTACATTCTCACCACATTCAAGATCTTTGAAAGGTCTGATTTGTCTTTCAGATTTGAACCTCCAAATTTGATGACTATTGGTTTCATCTCTCTCCTCCTTTCATTAATCTCTTACACAGCTCGAGTGCCTGAACCGCATCTTTTGCGTAAAGGACACCAAACTGATCTGCGAGTTGCTGATTCATAGACGCACCGCCTGCTATCAAAAAGACATTCACTCCGTGTGATCTCAGCAGATCGGCAACTTCTTTCACCTGACCGACGGTTGTGGTCATCATAGCAGAAAGACCAACTATGTCCGGTTTGTATTTCTTGCATTCTTGAAGGATGATCTGTGCCGAAATGTCCTTACCTACGTCATAGACTTCAAAACCACCGCTCCTTAGGACCGTTGCGACGATCTTCTTGCCTATATCATGTATATCGCCTTGAACGGTCGCAAGAAGTACTCTGCCTTCCTTTGCCTGTGAGCCTTTGAGCAGACCATTCAGATGATCGAAAGCAGGCTGAACGGTCTCTGCGGCAAGCACCAAATGCGGCAAGTAGATCTTCCCAGTTGCATACAGTACGCCTATTTGTTCCATGACCTTTCCCAAAATTTGTTGACTCACGTAAAGCGGATCATGGCTTCTGAGAAATTCTTGAACCGCATCCATCAGTAATTCTTTCTGTCCTTTTATTATGTAACCAAGAAGAGGATCTTCAGCGATTTCTTCGGTTCTTATCAGTTCCTTTCCTTTCAAAGCCAGAGTACCTTGAAGCACGCTCATTGTGACAGTTTCCTTGCTGTTCAATATGGCTGCATTCAGACCGTTTTCTATTGCTAAGGTTAGAAAGGCAGCGTTTATATTCTCTCTGTTGGGCATGCCAAAGCTCAGGTTTGAAAGCCCTATAGAAGACTTCAAACCTGCTTGGTTTATCAGTTTTATGGTTTCCAGGGTCACATGGTAATCATTTTTCGCACCGATGGGAAGAACCAAGGGATCAAAATACACTCTCTGAAGATCTACACTGTTTTCTTCGAGGATTTTGATTGCATCGAGGACCGCTTCAAATCTCTCCTGAGCAGTCCTTGGAATATCACTTTTCATAGCGAGAACCATCAAAACACCGCCGTACTTTTTCATGAGATCTATTCTCTCGATCAAATGCTCTCGCCTTGAAAAGGCAGAGTTTATGAGCCCTCTTCCAACGTATTCTCTCATCGCAGTCTCTAAGAAATTTGCATTTTGCACGTCAAAAGAAACAGGCAGACAAGAGTGTTTGTCAAGTTCGATTATCACCTGGCGAAAATGATCCTCGTTTAGAAGCTTCTCTATGCCAAGATTGACGTCGATCGCAGTGCAGCCTTCCCGCTCTTGTTCATGAGCAAGAGTGATCACGCCTGAAAAATCCATCTGCTGAATGTTCGCCTGCAATTTTTTCCTCCCGCTCGCGTTTATTCGTTCCCCTATGACAAGAAAGGTGTCCACAGGTTTGATAATGGTCCTCGTTGAAAGATACTGGGTGGATATAATCTCTCGCTTCCGTGGTCTTTGCTCACCTATGTACTTCGTCATAATCTCGATGTGCTCAGGTCCTGTACCACAGCAACCACCGACGATATTCGCTCCGAGTTCCACAAAGTCAGCCATGTAGATCGCAAACTCTTCCGGTTTTGTTCGATAAACAACCTTCCCGTTCTCCAAGAATGGCTTACCCGCATTTGGTTCGACACTCAAAGGCTTCTTACAGTATTTGGCCAATCTTGAAAAAACCGATAACATCTGCTTTGGCTCGAGGGTGCAGTTCATACCAACTACATCGACATCGAGGTCATTCATGAGTGTAGCGAAGATTTCCACAGAGGTACCTGTTACAGACTTTCCATCTTCTTCAAAGGTCATGTGTGCAATCAAAGGAATCTCCGTGGAGAGATCTCTCACAGCAAGGATTGCTGCTTTGAGTTCTTTAAGGTCTATCATAGTTTCAATGATGATGCCATCAACTCCTGCATCTATCAAAACAGAGACTTGTTCTTTGAAGATCTCATAAGCCTCGTCAAAATCGATTGGCCCAAGAGGCTTTATCAAATTTCCCGTGGAAGATATGTCACCGAAGACAAGCTGGTTACCGCAGACTGATCTTGCTATTTCAACGGCTTTGCGGTTTATCTTTTCAAAATCATCTTCAGCACCGTGTGCACGTAATTTCGATCTGTTTGCGCTGAAGGTATTCGTCAAAAGTATATTGGCACCTGCTTTGATGTACTGCTTTTGAAGGTCTCTCACAGCGTTTGGTGCAGTTATATTGAGTAACTCTATCACACCCCTGAAACCTCTTTTGAAAAACTCAGTACCATATGCACCATCAAGAAAGATGACTCTTTCATTCAAAAGTTTTGTGAATTCATCTCTTCTCATAGCACCACCCTATCATGCAAGTTGTTGTCTTTCTTGGAATCATCACTCCGCTTGAGAGAACTTGAACTTGATCAACCTTCAGGAGCTCTTTGACTATGTAAGTATTCACCCTTAGATCGACATTCCCATAGCCTGGTGAAAATCGCATCGTCCCTTTACCAAATTTCTCCCTTAGTGATCTGTCGAAGTGTTCATTCAAGGTTTCAAGTGCCTCGGAAGCCCAAGAATCTACTATGAGGGCATCGAAGGTTTTTCCATTCTCAGCAAGTTGTGAAATCAACAGATCTATTGAAAAACCAAGCGTGGAAAGAAAGATCGTGACCTGTTCTACAACTTCGAAGATCGATGGGATAATCTCTTCTGGCAACGAGGTGATCTCTTCGGTGGTGTAATAGACAACTGGTTCAATCGTCTCAAGTGCCTTTAAAAATAACTCGTTAACACGATGTATCAGAGTTTCCTCTATTCTGCCATTTCTTGCTCCTGCTCTGGCAAGAAAGACCTTTTTGTCCGGCATGCAGTCAACTCTATTTGGATAGTAGATCTCAGCCTTTGACATTGCCCACCAACCTCTCTTAAAAAAAGGGGCGTTCCCTTCTATGGAAACGCCCCTTTAGTAACTCCAAGCACCATCAAATGCCCAGAGTTCCTCCAGGGGCTTGAGTGCGCATTATCATAACTTTTTGATCGATCTTCCGAGCAAGAAACGTTGAAGCTAACACATGAACAACCTCCGTTTTGAAGATTATATCTATGACAAAATTACACTTCTGTGTTCTGAAAGTAAAAAAATCTTGCAACAACCGCACAACTACTGAGAGGAAAAAGCTGAAAGTTGCTTTGGAATTTTCGAAAGTAGTTCTTTGGGTCATCTACGAGGAGAGTGTTATAGAATCTGTATCAGGTCAAAGTCCAGATTCTGAGGATCGATAAGCAAACCAAAAAGAGGTGAACAAACTTGACGAATCTTTTGTTTTTGTTAGCAGAATACTTTTTGTCGTGTGTCGTAGTGCTTTTTGCGACGAAATATCTGAAAAAAGAGGGTATATACGTTGCACTTGCAACACTCATAATCGCGTCTAATCTCGGTGTTGCAAAGTTGTTTGTTCTCTTCGGCTTGGAGGTCACCGCGGCAAATATGAGCATGGGTATGGCTTTTGCTGTTTATTCGATTGTCACCGAAGTCTTTGGACAAAAAGAAGGCAGAAAGGCAGTGTGGATAGGGTTTTTCGCACAGTTTGTTTTCGTCTTGCTTGGACTTGTGTACGTTGGTTATCTTCCATCACCGAATGATATAGCACAATCTTATCTGAAAGAGGTTTTTTCCTTGACGCCAAGAATTGCCTTTGCAAGTTGGACAGCTTACATTGTCTCGGGGTACTTCGCGGTGTGGCTACACGACAAACTCAAGAGTAGAACAAAGCTGTGGATGAGAAACAACATCGCCACGAAGTTGGGACAGGTCACTGACAATCTGATCTTTGTGAGCATAGCCTTTTTCGGTGTGTACGACTTGAAAACGCTCTTGAACATATACATCACCACAACTGCTGTTGAATTCGTGCTGGATTACATCGACACTTGGATTGTCTATGTTGGTGTATCTATGTTGAAGAAGGATATAGTGACAGCGAGCAAATAATCGGTTTTTTCATCATTTGGTGCTTGATATCATCGTTCTTGAGATTACTCATACAAGTATAGATTCAGACAGTTTTGTAGAGGGTACGAGATATTATAGGATCATCTGTTTTGTAACTGCTCTTTGCTTTAGCGGCAAAATTCCCTCTTCTACAATATCAATAGAGGTGAGATCATGCATGTAGAGACAAAGGTATCTACAAGGAGTATTCTTTTGCAGAAATTCTTGACAATCTCGGTTTTTGCAGTCTTGACAGGTATTGCAGCACAGATCAGAATTCCACTGCCGTTTAGCCCTGTGCCTGTTACTGGTCAGACCTTTGTAATCTTATTTGCCCCTCTTTTGATCGATCAGTTGGCTGGTTACACTCAGATTTTTTATGTGTTACTTGGTCTTTTGGGAGTTCCTTGGTTTTCCGATCACAGAGCAGGCATTCAAGTTCTGCTTGGTCCCACAGGTGGCTATCTGCTCGGATTCATAGCCGCTTCTTTTCTGCTGGGAGGAATCGTGAAGAAGTACAAAACTCTGTCAATGAAGCAAGTCTTCATATGGCTCGCCGTAGTCAACTTTGCGGTGATCTACCCTGTTGGTTTGCTACAACTTTATTCGTGGTTTGCACTGAAAGGAGCAACGCTGAACTTATACAAACTTCTCTCTATGGGCTTTTTACCGTTTATTCCTGGTGATTTGATCAAAATTCTCCTTGCGGCGGGTGTGTATTCTGTTTACAAAAGAAGTTCAAAGTGAACCCCACCTGGGGTTCACTTTTACTCCTCAACAGGTTCAAAGTCTTCCTTGGATGCTCCACAAACAGGGCAAACCCAATCGTCAGGTAGATCTTCAAACGGTGTTCCTGCTGGTATGTCGTTGTCTGGATCTCCTTCAGCTGGATCGTAAACATACCCACAAATGATACATCTGTACTTCTGCATTTTGATTCCCTCCTAATTCTCTAAGATACAGAGTTCTGCCCTTTTGGCGGGCGTCTTGCTCAGCATAAGACCGCGATAATTAAGTTGACCCCAAGATGAATCTTACCGTGTACTGATTTTACAATCCGAAAGGTAGAAGATCTTCGATCTAAACACAATAAATGTATACACTTTAAAGTATATCATTTCCTTAACAGAGAAATTCAATCCCTCAAAGATTTCCTTTTCGTCATATACTTTAGGTGGTGATGAAAGTGGACATTCAGAAGATCACCGAGGATATCTTCAAACCCAGTTACGACAGATTCTCGGTTGTGAACATCGCGAATTATATTCTGAAGCACTTTGGTTGTGAGACCTCACACCCTGATTATCCCTTTGACGATCTGAAATCTGGTTTATTTGAAAAGGCAGACAAAGTGATTTTGTTCTTGATAGATGCGCTTGGTTTAGAGAGCTTGAAAACAATTTTGCAAAAAGAGCCTATCTTTGAACAACAGAACATTCTCACTGCAACCTCCGTATTTCCAACAACGACGAGCGCTTCTATCGCATCACTTCTGACAGCGAGTGAACCGATAGAACACGGTATCTTAGGGTACAACTTGTACCTGAGAGAACTCGGAGCGCTGGTGAACATGATTGAACTTTCATCGCCAACACTGGGTAAGGTACCATCGACAGTGCAATCGAGAGATCTTCTCTTTACGAGGACGATTTTTGAAAGACTTGTAGACGTCGGCGTGAAGGGATACGTGCTCACCTCGAAGAACATAAGAGGCTCTGGTTTCTCAAATCTGGTTCACGTAGGGGCTTCGATAAAGAGTTATCAGAGCTTTGGGGATCTCTTTTTCAAACTCAACGAGATCTTGGAACAAGAAGGAAAACTTTTCGCCTTTGTCTACTGGGGGTTGCTCGATTCAATTGGACACAAGATTGGCGTCAATTCCCCAGCCTTTCAAAGCGAACTTTACTGGCTTTTGAAAATGATCCAAAAGGAAGTTCTCCATAAACTTCAAGAGAACGTTTTACTCTTGGTAATGGGCGATCACGGACAGATATACACACCATGGGAAAAGGAGATCTGGTGGTCTTGGAAAGACGAGATTTCTTCGTTCTTTCTCGTACCTCCTGGCGGAGAGATGAGAATGATGCACATCTACACCCGTGAACCACAAAAAGTGGTAGAATACATACAAGGGATGTATCAAGATCAAATCCTCGCTTTGACAAAAGAACAGTCCATTCATTTGCAGCTGTTTGGTGATTCAGAGGCGTCGAAAAGAAGTTTGGACAGAGTTGGTGACGTAATACTGATAGCGAAATCGAACTATTCCTTTTATTTCAAGTTCACTGGCAGAGAAGAAAGCCTCAAGTCGAAGCACGGTGGTTTGAGTCTCGAAGAGTTGATGATCCCTATTGTTGTGTTTAGGAGGTGATCGATTCTTACTCAAGAGCCCAACCTATGGAATAGTCGATGTGGCAACGGCAAAGGAAATAATCTATAACTTCAAAGGGCAAAGCCCGTCCAAGGTTTATATCGGTACCGACAGCGATGCACGTGATGGTGTAGTTGTCTTTGCGACCGTTTTGATAGTCTACAAACTCGGGGTAGGAGCGACCTACTTGTACACACTGAAAAAAGAATACAAACACTACGACATGTTCAGCAGAATCTTCCAGGAAACGTATTTGAGTTTGCAGATGGCCTCTTTCGCGAAACAGATGTTAGAATTAGCCAGTCCTGAGATACACATAGACGTTGGGTACGACGGTTTGAGCAAGGAAGTTCTTCCTGCGGTTGTCGGATATGTCAAAGGCATGGGGTACAGTTACAAGTTGAAACCGTGGGCATTCGCTGCAACCAAAATCGCACACAGGCATACAAAGTGAACTACAACGTTGAATGAAGAGGGGGGAAAAAGATGCACAAGGTTTTGTTTCTGTTGACGGTAGCAGTTATTTTTTTGCTGAGCGCTTGTTTATCACTCTTAGAACCCAATATAGGTGGTTTTTCTGAAAATCTTGTCAAGAATTTAAACGATTATCTGAAAGGGCGAATAAGCTTAGAGACATTCATAGAAAAGTTTGTCCACATTGGTGATTCTGCAACAACAACAGATGCAAGGTTCTTTGGAAACAACTTCTTGAGTTTTTTCGATGAAAATGCGAGTCAAGTGAGTTTGGTTAGCTACGGTGATAGTGGCTTGAAATCTTATCTTGAGAACCCACCGAGATGGGTTGAAAAGGTCTATGTGTTGAGTTTGTTGTTGAAAACTGATGAAAAGGCGCTGCCATATTCCTGTCCGATGCTCTTGATACAAGGCAAACCGTATTTCATGACAGTGTATGCTTCGGGAACACAGATAGTCTCATATCCTGTTCTTGAACAGAGGTGAGAAGTATGAAGAGAACACTTGGTGTCTTGTTGATCTTTCTGTCTGCAATTTGTATTGCAGCGAACTACGGTTTGTACCACGACTCGACACCTGGCAGAAATACAGCTGTGTTGATATCGAACCTCAGTGACGAAAGTGCATATTTCAGGATGATCGTTTATGATTACGAGGGTAAGGAATTGTGGAAAGAAACCTTCAAATCCAAGCCGTACGAAACGATTCTGGTCGATCTATCTCAGAAATTCCCACAGAGTGATAGGAATTGGGGCTTGGTTTTCTTCCAATCAGACCAACTTCTCTACCTCTCTGTGCTTTACAGAGATGGAGATATGCTTTTTTGCAGGAATCACGTGATCGAACCGGTTCAAACATCTTCGGAGGCTAAGTACTATTGGTATGGTGTGAACTACACCAATTTTGGCAATTCCGAAACTGCTTTCTCTGTGATGAACACGTCGAACAAAGCCACTGATTTGTACCTTTGGGTTTACGATTACGCAGGGAAAGTCATAAGAGAACTGTCTGGTAGTGTTTCACCTAAGTCAGCTGTCTACGTTGATCTGGCAAAGGAACTTACCAGTCAAACAACCGGTGTTGTGGACATCAGGTCTACAGAACCAATAGTGATTGGTGTAGAGTACTATCAAGGTGGTGAAATCTGGATCATTGAAAACATAGTCGACTGGTACACAACGACCAATTGGTAGACGGAGGGATATCTACATGAAGAAACTTTGTGTCTTTGCATTTTTGTTAACTGCTGTCTTAGTGGGCGCAAGTTATGTTGTTGTGGTGAACACCGAGCCTTTTGCCAATGTCTACGTGAATGGGATATATGCCGGTATTGCTGACATAAACGGCGTTCTGCAGATTACGCTGAGCTCTTCAGGACAGCACAGAATAACGGTGAGCAAGAGTTGGTACGTGGTCTTTGATGGTTTTGTCTACTTGTCACAACCTGGACAGATAATTTTCTACGCCCCACTCAGAAGGGCTGGAAGTTTGAGAGTCTACTCAAATGTGTATCCCGTTGAAGTCTACAGTGAAGACAAATTTCTTGGTAGAATCGAAAGTGTTAGAGACACAATCAGCGTACCCGAAGGTAGTCAATACATCACCTTCAAAGCTGCTGGTTTTATACCAGAAACTCGACTCCTTAGCTTCTCATATTTAAGAGAAACGAGTGTGAACATAGATCTCATAGAAGAAGTTCTCTCGATCAATCTGAAGGTGGAGCCAAGTGAGTTTTCACCGAACGGAGATTGGTACAGAGACAACACAACTTTTTACATCTATCTTTCCAAACCAGCCCAGCTGACGATCAGCGTTGTTGACAGCGATCAAAAGATTCTTTGGCAGTGGAGTGGGAATGGCAAAGCGGGTTCAAACCAGATTGTTTGGGATGGAAAAGGTGTGGCAGATGGTGAATACACGGTTAAGGTAAGAGCTCAAACAGAAAAAGAGGTTTTTGTGACAAGTGGATTTGTTAAGATCGACAGAACGCACTACACGAACACGAAGGAAATAATCTTAACGACAACTGCAATAGCTCTCGGAGCACTGGTGTTCATCTTCTTGATCTCAGCAGCTCAATGATCTTGTAGGTCCAAGGAACGGCTTTGACTGTGACTTTCTTCTTTTCGTCGGTTTGAATCCAACCGTCCATATCGAGTTTGGTCACAAAGTTTATGACCATTTCGTATTCTTCTTTGGTGATCTTTCTGCCGATCAACTCATCTGATCTCGCACCAAATAGTGGGTTGTACTGAGACATGAGTGAAATTGGGACCTTAGGCGACAGACAGTAGAAAACAAAATCGAGGACTTTTTCTGAACCACCCACATTGTTTGGGAGCACGAGATGTCTGACTATCAAGCCCTTTGGCCTTCCGTCTAATTCTTTGAAAGCCCCAACCTGTCGGTACATCTCTATGAGTGCTGCGCTTGCGACTGTATAATAGTCCTTCACGCCTGAATAGCGATAACCTGTCTCGTTGTCCGCATACTTCAAGTCTGCCAGATATACATCCACGATGCCATCGATCAACTTCAGAGTCTCCACTGATTCATAACTACTGGTGTTGTAAACGATCGGTAGATTAAACCCTTCATCTTTGGCTATTGAAATGGCTTTGATTATCGGCAGAAGATGTGCTGTCGGTGTCACGAGATTGAGGGTCTTGGCACCGTGGTTCTGCAAATCCAAGAAGATTTCAGCAAGTTGTTCAACCGTTACTTCCACACCGTCAGTCTTTTGACTGAAGTTCATATTTTGGCAATAAATACAACGGAGGTTACACCCACTGAAAAAGATCGTGCCAGCACCACTTTCTCCACTGATAGGCGGTTCCTCGCCGAAATGCAGAAGGGCAGCCATTAATTTCGGGGCGGCACCTATACCACATTTTCCCACCTGTTGGTATCGATTGACACCACACTTAACAGGGCACAGATCACAACGGTACATTTTTTCACTGATCTTGTCAATGACTTCTGAAAATTCATTCCTGATACTCTATCACCGCCGAGAGCTTCGAAAGTTTTTCAACTATATTTTCATAACCTCTGAAGATTTGATCAACTTCGTTGATGACCGTAACACCTTCTGCCATCAAGCCTGCAATCACCAATGCTGCCGCTGCTCTGAGATCTGTGGCGTTGACCTGGACACCGCTGAGTTTTTCAACGCCGTGAACGATTGCAGTTCCATCGGTAACTTCAATCTTTGCTCCGAATCTCCTGAGCTCATCAACATGTTGAAAACGTGATTTGAAAACAGTCTCAATCACCGTTGAAGTACCTTGTGCCTTTGAAAGAAGTGCTATGATCTGTGGCTGTAGATCGGTGGGAAAACCCGGATATGGAGTTACTTGAATCTTAACAGGTCTGGGACTTTCGTTCATTGTAACTCTCACGCAGTCCTGACGCACTTGTGAAAGAATTACTCCCGAGGTCTTCAACACATCGAAAAGTGCAGTCAGATGAGAGATATTGAGATTCTCCACCATGGCATCTCCTCTTGTGGCCGCAATCGCGATTATGTAGGTACCGGCTTCGATTCTGTCTGGTATGATTCTGTGACTACAACCTGTTGTCTTCTTAGTTCCAAAGATCTCGATGCGCCTCGTTCCAGCTCCAAAGACCCTGCAACCGATCTTGTTCAAAAAATCAGCCAAGTCTTCTATCTCTGGTTCCATTGCGGCATTCTCGATAATTGTATGAGTTCCATCTAAGATCGCTGCTGTTGTCATGAGGTGTTCGGTGGCACCAACACTTGGAAATGGAAGAGAGATGATCACATGATCTATCTTACTTTCCCGATGTGCTGTGACTATTCCACGTTCTACTTTGATCGAAAAACCCAGTTTCTGTAAGCCCTCGAGGTGATAATCGACAGGTCTAACGCCTATCGAGCAACCACCTGGCAGAGAGACAGAGGCTGTGCCGTATTTTGCGGCGAGCGGTCCGAGTACGTTGAAGGATGCCCTCATCTTTCTCACCAATTCGTAAGGAATTTCTGTCCTTGGAGTAGTCGCTGGATTCACCGTTGCGGTTCCATTCTCAAAGTCGACTTTATACCCTGCTGAAACCAGTATCTCTATCATCGTTCTGACGTCCATCAAATCCGGTACGTTCTGGAGTATCACCTTCTCATCGCAGAGTAGCGCGGCTGCAAATATAGGTAGGGCAGAGTTCTTGGAACCAGAGACCTTGATAGAACCAACCAACCTTGCTTGTCCTTCAACGACGAGTTTCCCCACCTATGCTACCTCCGTTAGAAGTTCCTGAATCAACTTTTCCAGATCTTCACCGTCGTTCGGATAGACTCTCAAAGCAACTTTTGTGTCAGTTTCAACGGTTCTTCTGAGAGAATCTTTAATTCTGTCAACAACTTTCTGCGCGTTTTCTTTGTTCACATCGGTGAGCAATACCACAAAGCTGTCGTTGGAGAATCTACCCACACTGTCCATCGGAACACGAACAACGTTCTTCAGAAGTTTTGCAACAGAGACAAGATTTCTTTCGAAATAGTCGTTTTGTTGGCGCAACTTCACCATGACAATGGCGTACCCTCTGTTTTCTTCAAAGGCTTTCTGATGGTAATAGGTGATCAAGCGGCTCATGTGCTCAGATGAGTAAACTCGTGTCAAAGAGTCTATTATTCTGCTCGTTCCTATGTCTTTCACAAAATCGTCGTACATTTCGAACTGCTTTTTTATAAACTGATTGTACTCTTGAAGCATTTGTTCCATCTGCTCGTCGCGCATGCGATAGTATTCGAGTTGATCTTCAAGGATCTTGATCCTCTTCATGAGTTCTTCTCTCTCATCCATAAGCGATGCCTCCCAAAGACTGGTTTTGTTCATGGTATATAATAACATTAAAGTTCGACAAATTCACTAATCTTTTACCTAATCCTCGAGGAGGGGATCTTATGAAACCAATTACATTGCTGTTCTTCGCTCTCATAATGGTCCTTGTTGCGTGTGGTGGACCAACTGCCAGCAACAAAGCACCACAATTCATCGCTTCATCCCCAAACAACGGTGCAACTGACATACCGACTGATACCACCTTGAGCTGGACTTTCTCAGATCCAGAGAACGATCCACTGACCTATGAAGTGTTTTTCGGCGATAACAAAAACAACACAACTTCGATCTACAAAGGCAGTGGAAACTCTATCTCACGAAACCTTGAGCCATCGAAGACATATTATTGGAAGGTCATAGCCAACGATGGACATGGCAATCAAGTCGATTCTGGTTTGCTGAATTTTTCAACGGTCAAAGTCAACAGAAAGCCAAACGCACCTGAACTCATCTCTCCAATCAACTCTGCGCAGAATGTCGATTATAAGTCCGTATTTTTCCAGTGGAGATGTACCGATCCAGACCAAGATCCCTTGAAGTTCGAGTTGTATCTTGACGGCTCGTTTGTGGCGACAACGACTCGGTATGACTACACTATAAACAATCTTAAGCCAGGAACGACTTACAGTTGGTATGTCAAAGCTTTTGACGCTGAGTATTCTCAGATGAGCCAAAGTTCAACGTTCAAAACTGCTTCTGTTGGTGAGAACAGAGCCCCAGCCGTTCCGCAGGTTGTCTCACCACCAGATGGTGCGCAATCGGTCAACATACCCGTGACACTGCAGTGGAGCTGTTCTGATCCAGATGGAGATCGTCTTAGCTATGATTTGTACGTAAACAATCAAAAGAAGCAAACCACAACACAAACGCAGTATGTTTTGGACAATTTAACACCAAACACAACCTATCAATGGTATGTTGTGGCAAGTGATGGCACTAACACCACAACTGGCCCAAGATGGTCTTTCACAACAAAAGGCATTTCCAACATGGCTCCAACTGCACCTAAGAATCCAAAACCAGAGGATAAATCCACCGTCTACGGTACCGAAGTCACGCTGAGCTGGGAATCTTCAGATCCAGATGATGACAAGCTCTTTTACGATCTTTACTTCGGTGAAAGTTCCAATGTGGCTATCATACGTACTAACCTACAGACGGCGGCTGTTTTAATACAAAATCTTGAACTCGGCAAAAGGTGTTACTGGAAAGTCGTTGCGAAGGATGGCAATAGTGAAACTGAAGGACCTCTGTGGACCTTTTATGTTGGAACTCAGTCTGTGTTCAACAAGCTACTTGCTCTGAAAAACGATGGAGTCTATTCTGTTGATTTCACAGCACAAACTGTTTCTGCCTCTAAATTATCTACTGTGACAGGCAATGACTTTTACTATTATGACGGGGGCATCTACATCATCGGTGATGAGCTGTCTATCTTGAAAGATTCACAGGTTGCGACTTCTGCAGTTGCAGGCGATGAAATATGGGTTGGCCTTCTTGAACCTGTTCAAAAGATTATTGCAGGCACCATCAACGCGTGCACAATCGATCGGAGTACTTTAACAGTTCTCGAAATTTCTGATAACAAGGCGAGCACAGTGGTTTCTTTGACGCTGAACGAACCGAGTTCGTTGTTCGTCTATGGTGAATATGTCTTTGTGTGTGCGAAAGATGGATTGAAAAAGATCAACGCCGCAAATCCATATGAACCGATTTTAGAAAGAACATACTCTTGTAATGCAAAAGATGTCTACGTCATTGACAATACGGTTTATCTTCTGACAGATTCAAAGATCTTGAAGTTGAAACGAGAGGATCTTTCTGAGATTGGTTCCTTTGATTTTCAAAATGGAAGGCGCATTTTCTTTAACAACGGCTTTGTCTACGCGATCAGCGATGGAAAGCTGGTGAAATTAGATGACAGTTTGTCCAAGATCAAAGAAGTGGACTTGGTAGCTATTTCCCTTGCTGCGAAAGGAAATATTCTTTATGTTGCCGGTGTAGATCGAATCATAGCTTTTGACGAAGATCTGTATGAAATCAAGTCAATTACTATCGACGGTGTGAAAGAGATTTTAGTCACACAGTGATTTTCAAAGACATTAGCACTGTGAAAATGGGGAACTGTTTGTCGAGTTCCCCATTTTTTGCCGGAGTTGTTAAAGATTTTTCAAACAATCGCCCAAGCACAGTTAACAAGCCAAGTGTATAAAAAGTTTGTATGGCGAAATATTCGAACCCTTTCAGGGCACTCAGAAACAGAAACTATCTTCTTTTTTGGATTCCACAGAGTGTGTCGTTGATCGGTACCTGGATCGACACTACGTTACGTGGTTGGGTAGGAGTAAATCTTTACCCAGAAGATAAAGCCGCAGGATTCATAGGGTTAATAGCTTTTTTGAAAGGCTTTCCGACCGTTCTTCTGTCGCCTGCCAGTGGTGTCTTGATCGATTGGTTTGGGCCAAGAGAAGTCTTGTTCTTCACACAGCTCGCCGATACAATGAATGCGTGCATAATGGCATACCTTGTGTACAGAGGTATTTTAACACCTACACAATTACTCATACTCAGTGTTTTGATGGGTGTTTCTGGTTCTTTTTACCTACCTTCGAGGAACACATTCATCGGCAGTATAGTTCCAAAAAACCACCTTCCGAATGCACTCGCCTTGCACGCGATGATCTTCAACATGGCGAGAATGATAGGACCATCGATCGCAGGGTTCATAGTGAAATACTATGGTCTGAGCTTTGGCTTCTTAGTGAACGCTCTGTCCTTTGTGCCACTCCTGATAGTTCTCCCAACGATACCGTCAAAGCACGAAAGAATTTCACGGTCAGAAAGAGCCTTTTTCAAAGACCTTTCAGAAGGTCTGAGATTTGTCATGAAGGACAGAACACTAATGCTCACCTTTGCGTCTTTGACTGTCTATGCGATATTTGGCATGCCTTATAGCATGTTGATGCAAGCTTTTGCAAAAAGTGCTGTCAGAACAGGATTAGTGGGGTATGGTTTGATCATGGGCTCTATGGGCCTTGGAGCGTTCTTCGGAGCCTTACTCGCTGGGAGCATGCAGCCCGAGCAAGTTACCACAGTCAAAGAGGAGTACTTGATCCTCCTCATTGGCATGAGTACGTTAATAACTTCTGTCTATCCTGAGGCAGCGTATGTTGTGTCCTTTGTGAATGGTGCGGGTCAGACGATCTTTTTCAACATAAGCAACAGTAGGACGCAATATCTATCTCCTGCCAACATGCGCGGTAGAGTCATGTCTGTTTATGCTTTGATAAACAACGGAGGCTCTCCGACAGGGACATTCCTCTTCGGTTTGCTCGCTAATGCTATTGGTATAAAGAGTTCTTACACAATCCTTGGCGTTGCTATGATTGGTTATTTCGCGATGAAAAGATACCTGATCAGTCATCCTGAGAAACTCAGATCAAGTAGCTCACAGCGCTGACCAAAATTGTGGCAAAGACAATATACCTCAACCAATTTATGCCCTTCTTCAAGGCGAATTTGACACCTAAGTATGCACCTATCATACTACCTAAGCCCAGGATCAACCCCTCGAAGAACATAACCTTGCCGTTCAGCAAGAAGATTATCAGAGATATGGGAGTGTAGAGAAGTACTATGAAAACCTTCAGGGCGTTGTTTTTGACCAGATCTAAGCCCAACAACGCTGCGGTGAAAAATATGAAGAAAAAGCCAACACCGGCTTGAATAAAGCCACCGTAGACCCCTATGCCAAAAAAGGCGAGAGTTACAAGAAAAGTGTTCATCTTTTTGTCTGACTGGCCAGCCCACATCTTTGGTTTCATGAAGAGAAAGATGCCCATGATCAAGAGTAGGATACCGACCACTTTTTTGAGGAGATCTTGATTTAGATCGATCACGATCAAAGTTCCGACGATCGAACCTATAACCGCTGGAATCCCACAGAGCAAAGAAAGCTTGAGAGGCAGGGCATTTCCTTTTTGAAAATTTCTCACTGCAACTATGTTCTGTAAGAGTATCGCAATTCTGTTTGTCCCATTTGCGACATCGATACCCATTCCCAGAAGCGTCAGCAACGGCAAAGTTAAAAGACTGCCACCACCGGCTACAACGTTCAGAAAGCCAGAGGCAATACCAGAAAGGAAGACAAGGAAAAGTATCATACCTTCACCTCATCTTTGTCAGGATCGACAAGAGCTGTACGAGATTTTCAAAGTCATCAAGTGAGATGTACTCTGCCTGAGAGTGTAAGTACCGAACGGCGAGTGTTATCGGTACCATCTTCGCACCACTTTCCATTGCCACCGAGCCATCGGTGCCGCCTCCGGTGATACCGATCTGGACTGGGATAGTGTGTTTCTGTGCCAGGGAGAGTATTTTCTTCATCTCATCGTAGCTGGCAATGGCACTGTTGTCTACCATTCTCAAAACTGGTCCATTACCACATTGAACATCTCCGGTGAGAGAAGAACAGCAGGCGAATGAGTCGATCGCATAGCACAGATCAACCTTATGTCTTGAAAGAAATGCCTTTGCACCCTTCAGTCCTATCTCTTCTTGGACGGTCCAGACGAAGAAGATCTTTTGATCGATGCGCTCACCCAGAATGTTTCTCAAGACGTGCAGGAGTGCTACACAACCAAATCTGTCATCGAGCGATCTGACAGACAAAAACTTTCTATTCAGTAAACTGACGTGCTTTTTGAAGACGGCGTAGTCCATAACGTTTACACCTATCTCCTGTACCTCTCTCTTATCACTCGCACCAATATCGATTCTCAGATTTTCCGTTGATTGATTTCCCCCAAGATGAGGTGGATTAATGCCAATCACACCGTCTACGATACCGCTCTGAGCTACTACATCAAGATGAGCCCCGAGCAGCAATCTGTCGTCGAAACCTCCCACCTTTCTGAAGTTCAAAGTTCCGTCAGAATTGACACCAGTGATCACAAGACCAATTTCATCCATATGAGCCATTAACGCCACTACTCTTCCACCATTGCCAACCTCGACGATCAAGTTCCCCAAGTTGTCAATTTGATATCCAACACCGCTGGGAAGACTCGAAATCAAGAGTTCTCTTATTCTCTCTTCTCTACCAGAGATGCCTTGAATCTTGCAGAACTCGACGAGTTCTTGTATGAGATTCTCCTTCATGAACTCACCTCAGGAGTATTATAGCAAATCGTTCGTATGTGGAACCTTTACTCAATCTCATCGATCAAGAGAGAAAGCTTTTTCACGTATTTGAAGATTATGAAGATCAAGATAAGACACAATAGAACGGGAAGACCGATACCGATGAGAGTCACCAAGAAACTGGTTTTGAACAGAGAAAACAACTGTTGTTTTGCGTAGATATACAGTGTTACGGGTAAAACCATACCGAGAGCCAAGGCGATGACAACACCCTCAACGAGAAAGACATGGCCTGTGCTCAAAATCTTTGCGGGGTTTTCCACCTCGGTTTTTTCCCTCTCCTTGAGTAGCAAATTCAGACCGAACACGGCTGCAAAGATATACATCACAAAGATCAGCGGGATGAGAAGATAAACCATCCAAGGAGCCTTGAAGTAGATCTGCAGGAAAACCACAAGTCCTGAAGAAATAACTGAATACAGACCGGCAGGAATGATCAATTTTGGCATGAGAACCTTCGAGCAATCTATCGGCAACAACTTCATGAATGGCCAACTGAGGAACTCTTGCTTCATCAGAATCGCCGTGTTCAGAGAAACATACATCGTACTGATAATGATGGTGATGAACAGTGGTGTGGTGAACGAGTTTGTGGTGAAAACAAAGATCACGCTGAAGACAACTGGATATATGAGCATGAAGATTCCTCTTTCGTGTCTGATCATCAGTCTCAAATCTTTGAAGAAGATGCCGCCACGAGACTGAGTCGTTAGAGACTTTCTTTTTTGTCTAACTCCTTTTTCTTCAAATTCAAGTCCTTGTGAGACTCTAAGCGATGCGAACCACAATATGATCAATAAAATGAGCAGAAAAACTATGTATATGGGTTTTTCTAAACCAATGATGGGCCAAGCAAGTGGGTTGAAGGAAGAAAGTAATCTCTCACCGATGTTGATCAAACCAGGCAGTGTCCCCGTAGTAGTTTTTGACACCAGATTGGGTAACAATTGGGTGACCAAAACGAATACGGCGACTGTCAAAATCAAACTCAGTATGTTCATCTTCTTTGCAGTGGATCTGCTCATCCACAAGCCAAAGATCGATGCGAGGAGAATCGAAAGAAACAGAAGAACAAGACACATCAGCCCGGATGAAATGACAGCCAATATGAGACTCTTACCGGTGCCGAGCGCGTACGAAGGTACAACGAAAAGGTACATCACGACCACTATTGACTGCGTGATCAAAGTCAAAATAGCTTGGTACAAAACTATCGTTGAACGTCTTATAGGCATCGTCAGAAGAAGTCGGATTTCATCGTTCTTAACGAAGGTACTAACGAGACTTGGAAAGAATGAAACTACAAACATCAACGCCATGAGCGCAGACCATTGAACGACTATTATGCTTGCCAAATCGTATTTTCCGATATGAATCTGCGCGATAGATTTGAAGGTTTCGTAGAAGAGCATTGAAAGTGGTATGCCGTAGACACTCACAGCCAGTATGGGAAAAAGTAGGTTGGAAATGCGTTTTCTGTTGGTCTTCTTTGGAGAAATCACAGGTGATCTCAAGCCGTATTTCAGAAGCGTCAGTAACTCTTTCACTTCTCACAACTCCTTTATTATCGCCTCTATGTCTTCTTCATTGGCAGTTAGTTGTAAAAAGACATCTTCAAGACTGGCATAGTTACTTTTGACAGAGTTCTTCAGTTCACTAAGTGTTCCTTCTGCAACCAATGTTCCTTGGTTGATTATCCCTATTCGCGTACACATCTTTTCTGCAATCTCTAAGACATGGGTTGTCATGAAGATCGTACTGCCTTCAGAGGTATATTTCTGCAAAAGCATCTTCAAGATCTTCGCTGATCTTGCATCGAGCCCAACCGTTGGTTCATCGAGGAATAAGACCTCAGGCTTTCTCATCAGAACGCTCACAAGGTAAAGCTTTTGTTTCATACCGTGTGACATATCAGAGATCGCTTTATCCAGATAGTTCACTCCGAAAGCCTCACAGAGTTCTTCGATTCTTTCTTTAGTCTTTTTTCTATCCACTCTGTAAATTTCAACCACGAAATCGAGAAATTCGAAACCTTTCAAGTTAGCATACATCTTTGGTTCGTCAGGCACCACACCGATGCGTCTCTTTATTTCCAGTTCATCGTTTTTCAGATCAAGACCGAGTATTCTAACTTCTCCAGTAGTGGGTTTCAAAGTTCCCGTCAACATCCTTATAGTAGTTGTCTTTCCGGCACCGTTCGGTCCCAGAAAACCGTAGATTTCTCCTTGTTCAACAAAGAGGTTAACACCCTTCACTGCCCTGAAGTTGCCGAAATCTTTGACCAGACTTCTTGCCTCTATGACTTTCACACGAATACCTCCCGCACTGAAGATCTCAAAGTTTTTCCGCCGCAAGACTGGCGAGTTTTGATCTTTCACCCTTCGTCAGTGTGATATGTGCCACTAAGGGATTTCCTATCAATCTCGAAGCGGCATAGACAAGGCCATTGCTGTCTTTATCAAGATAGGGCGTGTCGATTTGATATGGATCTCCTAAAAGAACGACCTTCGTGTTATCTCCGGCGCGTGTGAGAATTGTCTTGATCTCGTGTGGCGTCAGATTCTGTGCTTCGTCTACAATCATATACTGACCTGGTATGCTCCTTCCTCTAATAAAACTCAGAGCACTCAATTCCATTAGATCTTTCTTCAAGAACTCCTTCAGATTCATCTGAACGCGGTCGAACAAAAACTCTAAATTGTCCATGATTGGTTGCATCCAAGGTTCAAGTTTTTCTTCCAACGAACCTGGGAGATACCCAACATCCTTTCCAACTGGTATCAAGGCACGTGTGACTATAACTCGCTTGTACTTTTTCTCTTTCAGAGTCTTTTCAAGCCCACACGCGAGTGCTATCAGAGTCTTGCCGGTGCCTGCTATTCCAACAACTGTCACCAGATTTACATCGTCATCGAGCAAAGCATCTATCGCAAAAAGCTGTTGATCGTTCAGTGGGCTTATTCCCCAAACAATATCTGATCGATCCAGCAAAAGTCTTTTCGCGACTTTGTTTTTGATTTTGAAGTATCCATTTTTCGCCTTGATGTATTGATTTTCTGGCATTTCTAAAGTGTGATCTTCCTCGATCTCTTGGTCGAGTTCCACATAACCAGGAGGTAGAGATGCAAGATCTGATCTATCTGTCAGATAATCTTGAGTGCTGATACCAAGTGCTGCTGCCTTTACCCTCAAGCTTATGTCTTTGCTCACCAAGATCGTTGGTACAGAGGAGGTACGTTTAAGCCTCAAGACATAAGCCAAAATCCAGTTGTCGATGTATTTCTCAAACAAGAACTCTGGAGCCTCTCTTCGGCCATCTGTTATGCTCATCACGCTTAACACACCACCGCTCTGCAATCTCACACCCTTTGAGAGATCTCCAGATGCTCTCAATTTATCGAGTTCTCTTATCACTTCTCGCGCTGACCTTCCAACAGAGTCTGATCTTCTCTTCAATTTGTCCAGTTCCTCTAACACCGGTAATGGCAAAACGATGTTGTTGTCCTCAAAAGAATAAATTGACTCAGGATCGTGAATCAGCACATTTGTATCGAGAACATAGTTCTTCACCATTCTTTTCCCCTCCAAGTGTGGAGAAGCTCTGCAAGTTGTGCCTCGGTTAGTTCTCGACACATCTTTATGAATGCCTTTGCAGTCACAAGTGCATCGTCCAAAGCACGATGTTTTGGTTTTTCAAGGCCGTATCTCTGTGCAAGCCAATTCAGAGTCTTGCCTTCACCGAACAACACCTTTGAAATCTCTCGAGTATCGAGGTAATTCACCGTTGGTGGGAAAACGCCTATTTCCTTCGCTGAAATATCGATGAAGGTTAAATCGAATTCAGCACGGTGAAAGACCATTATAGATTTTCTCATGAAGGATCTTATCTTCTCGAATACTTCGTCGATCGTTGGTGCACTTTCGATGTCTTCATTACTTATTCTGTGGACCTTTTCGACGATAGCAGGTATTCTTATCTTTGGATTTACAAGAGAGCTGTAGATAGATTTGTAGAGAATCTTGTTTTTGTAAACGGGAACTATTGCGACCTCAACTATTCGATCGCCCGCTAAGGGATCTGTACCCGTAGTTTCAGTGTCCATCACGCAAAAGAGTCTTTCATCTGATATCAAGATAACCTTCCTTTCATGTGAACATCGATCTGTGGGAAGGGAATCTTTATTCCCGCTTTGTCAAACTCTCGCTTTATCCTTTGAGAAAGCGAGTTGATCGCATCAAAGTAATTTTCTCTTTTTACCCAAAACAACACATCGAAATCTATGGAGGAATTGGCAAAACTGTTGAAGACGATGAAATTACTCGCATCTTGCTTCTCAACAAGTGGTTCTTCATCGATGCATTTCTTGAGTATTTCAAGCACCTTTGATAGATCAGAATCGTATGATACAGAGATTTTCATAGTCAACCTTCTCACTGGTCCAGGCCAATAGTTGGTTATTTTGGTTCCCCAAACCTGTTTGTTGGGAATGAGCACTTTTTTGCCGTCAAAAGTTCTTAGAACAGTGTAGTTGTAATTGACAATCTCAATCGTACCACTCGTACCATCTATTTCGACAACATCTCCTTCTCTAAGCTTCCCAGTCAACAAAACTAAGATGCCAGACACGAAATTTGATAAGGGTTCTTGAAAAGCCAAACCAATTACAAGACCACTCACTCCAAAGGCCGTCAGGTACGGTATCAAACTTATCTCCCAAATGTTTAGAAAGACCATCAGACCGATTACTAAGACTATTGTCCCGATTACCAGTCTGACGGTATTCTTCATTCTGAATTCTTTGCCCACCTTTTGGATACTCTTGATAATGAATCTGCACAGCAGCCGATAGACAGTATAAGAGATGACCAGCAATAAAGTAGTTTGAATGATCTTGAGGACCAGTTCTCTTGACACCGTATTCCTCCTTTCACGTGTAGATTTTACTACAGATTGTCTACCATCAAATTTGATCGATATTTTGAGATATAATTTACTTGGATTAATGACTTCTATCCAACGATGAGGAGGATGATTATCCACAATGTCACTGCAGACATCCTCAGGCAGGATCTATACCTTTATCTCGAGTTTTATAAGAGAATCGAGCAATGCAAGAGATCCGGAATCACTCTTAGCCTCTTTAATAAAAATTGTTCAGAAGTTCATCAACTGTAGGTGGGTCGCTATACTTGACAAGAGTTTCAAAGTGAGGAAATCTGACACACCTGAAATTCCCATGACAACTGAGCTACTCGAGATGGCAAGATGGTCTGTCGAAAAACTCTCACCCACCTCAATAGCACAAGATGGAATGACAATTCTCATATTTCCGCTTGTTAAGACCGAGAGAATCCTCGGCGTCTTGATTGCTGCCACAAATGAAGAACCTGTCTTTGAGATATTAGAGGTCATACGTACTCTGGCTTTCCTTTCAGCTGTGGTGTTAGAGAACCTCGAACTTTATGACTCACTTGAAAAGCAGCACGAAATAGTTGAGGAAACCATGAAATACATGCAGCAGATATTCAATTCCTTTCCGCAAATGGTCGTCGTCTTCAACTCAGAACTTCGACAAGTTTTTGCCAATATACAGTATTTACAACATGAAGGCGAGCCGAAGCTGACCGAAGTTGTCCACAAGACAGCTCAAACGATTATCACGAGCAGGTCACGACAGGTGAGCGAAGTTGAGTCAGAAGGCACCTTTTATTCAATAATTGCAGAGGCTATAGAGTACGAGAATGAACCTCAGGTTTTGATCACCATAACAGATGTCACGAACACAAAAGAGCTGGAACGCTTGAAAGCGATCGACAAGTTGAAAACAGATTTCGTTGCCGGTGTGTCTCACGAACTGAGAACTCCTTTAGCAGCAATCAAGGCTTATTCTGAAACAATGCTGACAACCTTGGAGGATCTTGACAAAAATCTTTTGAACGACTTTCTGCAGGTTGTATACAAGGAGAGCCTGCACCTGGAGAGTCTCTTGGATGAACTTTTGGATTTTGCAAAGATCGAGCAGAAGGCGATGTCACTCGAAAAGACAAAGTTTGACTTAGCAGAGCTCATTAAAGAGGTTGGTCAATCGATGACTGAGTTTGCGAAAAGTAAGGGTGTAAGGCTTGAATACGAAATAAATGGACCTCTTTACATAACAGCAGACAAGAAAAGAATCAAGCAGGTATTGCTAAACCTTTTGAGCAATGGTGTTAAATACAGCAAAGAGAATTCAGAAGACAAATTTGTGAGGATTTCTGTAAGGAATGATGGGCAGTTTGTTTTGATCTCTGTGATCGACAACGGTGTCGGGATACCAGAGGAGTTTCACCAAAAGGTTTTTGAAAAATTCTTCAGAGTTGGATCTGCTTTAGATTACAGAACAGATGGTGCTGGTATCGGATTGACGATAACCAAAGAGATCGTAGAATTACACGGTGGGAGAATCTGGCTTGAGAGTAAGGTGAACGAAGGCAGTATCTTTCACGTGCAGTTACCCTTAGGAGAATGAGATATGCAGCTTGAAGAGATTTTGACGAGAATTGACGAGCTTCCAACACCTGATCCGATCGTTCAGAAGATCGTTTCAGTCGCCTCGGACCCTGATGCCTCTGCTAAGGATTTGGCAGAGGTCATAAAGTTGGACGTGAGTTTGACTGTGCGCATACTCAAACTCGTGAATTCTGCGTACTACAGCTTACCCAGAAAGATTGTCGCACTGAACGAAGCCATTATGATACTCGGTTTCAAAACCGTGAGGAACATAGCGCTCAGCATATTCACATACAGTTCTGTTTTGAAGAACAATAGAAGATCCACTGCTGATCACTATCAACTTTGGAAACATTTTCTGGGTACTGCTGTAGGCAGTGAGTTGTTGGCACAGATGATCGGTTATCCAAACAAAGAAGAGTTGTTCATATCAGGATTGCTTCATGATATAGGCAAGGTTGCGCTCGATTACATGTTTCCAGAGGCATTTGGAGCCGTTACCAAGCTCACGAAAAGCCTTAAGATTTCTTTTGTGCAAGCTGAGGAAAAACTGAGCCTACCTAACCACTCTGTTATCAGCGGTAAGATGATAGAAAAATGGAATCTTCCTGAGCTTGTGGTTCAGTCAGCAAGTGGTCATCATTCGCCAAACAATTTTTCTGATTCAGTCTATTCAGATGTAGTCGCAATTGTTCATGTTGTCGACTTTTTGGTGAATCTCATGAAATATGGAGACTCGTACACCTACGGAGGTCTGACTTTATCTTCCTTTGCACTGAATGTGTTGGGTATAAGACCACGTTTCCTGACGAACCTCGCAGAAAAGTTGAAACTCCGTTTGCAAGAAGCTGAAGATTTCCTGAGAATAGAAGAGGAGGTGTCGTAATATGAGACCTGATTACAGAAAAGCCATGCTGGAGTCAGAGATAACAAAACTTGTCACTCAAGCACTCCGAGAGGCAAAGGATCCCAGATTAAAAGATGCGTTGATAACAATCTCTCGTTGTGAACTTTCAAGCGACAAAAAGTTTGCTGATGTCTACGTGAGCGTGATGGGTGATAAAGAAGAAAGGGCAAAGATAGTCGAGCATCTGAACAAGATCAAGGGATATTTCAGAACATATCTCGCAAACAACTTGGATCTTTACAGTGCCCCACAAGTGAAATTCAAAGAAGATCCTGGAATCGAAGCCAGTGTAAGAATACAAGAGCTGTTGAACAAAATCAAGGAGGAAAAGTGAGTGACTCAACCGGGGATCTTGTTGACAGACAAGCCAGAGGGACCCACCTCACATGATGTCGTCGATGAAGTCAGAAAGAAGCTGAGGATTAAGAAAGTCGGGCATGCTGGCACACTCGATCCCTTTGCATCTGGATTACTCATTCTTGGAATTGGCAGCGGCACGAGAATCTTAGAATACTTGATGAATCATAACAAAGTGTACCTTGTGACGATGAGACTTGGTACCATTACAGAGACCTTTGACATAACAGGACGGGTTGTTGAAGAAAGGGCTGTGAATCTTTCGACTGAGAAGATACTGCAAACCTTGAAGTCCTTCGTCGGGAGCTATATGCAAGTTCCACCGGCTTATTCTGCCAGAAAGTACAAGGGCGAAAGGCTTTATGAGTTGGCAAGAGAGGGTAAGATCGTAAGATTACCACCAAGGCAAGTGACTGTATATCGCATAGAAGAAATCGCCATAGAAGGCAATGATGTCACCTTCGTCACAGAGGTCTCCGCTGGTACTTATATCAGATCGCTCTGCATGGACGTAGGCTATGCGCTTGGTTGCGGTGCGACTGCAGTAAAACTCAGAAGACTTTCGATAGGACCATTTGAGGTAGCTAAAGCCATAAATGTCTTTGAGAGCGACGAAAGAACTATACTATCTCATCTGAAACCACTTTCAGAGGTTTTGGATATGCCTAAGGTCTATCTGAGAACTGATGGCTATGAAAAAGCGATCAACGGTAACACATTAAGAGTTTACGATGTAGAGAGATTCGAAAAGTTTTCAAAGAACTGCTTGGTACAGGTGATCTATAAAGATCAGCTACTGTGCATAGCAAAAACCGAAAGAGCCTCGAGCTTTGTAAAGACTCTGATCGATGAGAACCGAAATGAACCACTTCTAAAACCTGTGAAGGTACTCAAAGAAAAGCAACCTTAAAAGCCGGCAAGTTCAAGCGACATGTTCTCTTTGATAGTTGTAAAAGTCTTCAAAAGGAGGAAAAGGCGCACGTAAGTTTCAGGATTCTTGCGCTTGAACAAGATGAGGAATTATGTTGCCACAATAGGAGTCTTTGATGGCGTACACATAGGACATCAGAGATTGCTTGAGCGTGTGAGGCAGTTGTCAAAAGATCAGGGAAAAAAGAGCAAAGTCTTTGTGATTTCGTATCCATTTGAGTATTTTCTTGAGAATTTCGATGGTTTGATAATGACAGTTGAAACAAGAGCTGTAGAACTTGCAAAATTCGTCGATGAGGTTGAAGTTATCGATTTGTTGCAAGTCAAAGATCTGCTGGCAGAAGATTTCTTTGAAAGGTACTTTTCAAGAGAGTGTTCTGCTTTGATAGTCGGTGAGGATTTCAGATTTGGTAAGGGGGCTTTAGCCGATGTTCATAAACTTGCCGAAATGTGTCAAAGAGAGAGAATAGAGCTTGAAGTCGTTGAGGACATAGTCGATTCCACAAAGATGCGAATCAGTAGTTCTGTGATAAGAAGGTATATCAAAGACGGTCAGATTGAAAAGGCAACTCAGCTTTTGGGCAGAGATTTTTTCATTCACGGTTTCGTAGAGCGAGTACTTGAGAAACCCTGTAACGCTGTTGTTGTTGGTTTGGAAGATAAGCTTGTCGTTCCTGAGAAAGGCACCTTCAAATCAAGGGAGGAGTATTCCAGAACAACTGGTGTTGTGAGATTTGCAGATGGAATACTTTTCGAAGCAGAAGGTTTTCGACCCGCTCAAGGCAGCATCGTTGAGATAGTTCTATTGGAGCGCGAGGAGGGTGATTTGCCGTGAGTATTGGTGTTGTCACAGGCACAAACAGCGCGACTCCTTACAGTTTCTTTGTTAGGCTTCATCAGGAAAAGAACCGTCCCGTGCACATGGTGCAAATAGACGATGTAGTGAAGGTTGTCTTCTCTTACAGACCTTACGGTGAGATGATCTACTACGGTATTGTGACAGAGATAAATGCAAGATGGGATTTTGGGGTTAACTCGGGTTACGAAGAAGAAGTGGCACTCAAGGGTTTGCTTCCTACTTTCCCAGTTTACATCGCCACTATTACCACAACTCGTATGCTGAAGGTTGAAGATGGCAAGATCACAAGCGATGCCCCACAGGTTCCCCCGCCACCTGGGACTGAGGTTTTCATGGCAAAAGATCAAGAAGTTGATGTTGCGCTTGGTTTTGACGAATTGATCAAACAAGACACAGCTGTGCCAGTTGGGGTTTTCAAAAACGGAAGACCGGCATATGTCGATGTGAGATACATACTTGGCGAAAACGGTGCACACATAAACATCTCTGGACAATCAGGTGTTGCTTCGAAAACCTCTTATGCAACCTTCTTGGTGAGATCCTTTCTGGATACAGGCAAAAGACTCAAGGAAAAGAACGAGCTCATGGCATATCTGTCACGTTCGAGATTCATCATCTTCAACGTTAAAGGCGAAGGATTGCTCTTCTTGGATAAATGGTCAAAAGACTGGAAAAATCTCGAGAAGGAAGAGACCTGGAAACAATGGAAGAAGATGTATGATTCTATGATGATCAATCCCCAGCCTTTTGAGAAAGTCAAATTCTACGCTCCGAGGAGATCGACGAAGAACATGCAACCATGGTCTAATAAAAGGTACGATAAGATCTTCTCATATGGTTGGGATTGCATAGACATATTCAGTATGGGTTTATTCGAACTGATTTTCGATCCAGAGGAACTCGAGCTGAACCAAAATCTTCAGCTGGCTGTGACGACAATACAGGAATTCTTTTACGAAAGGTTGGAAAGAGCAGTTCAAGATGCGGCTAAATATTGCGAAGACGATGCTTGTTTACCATCAACGTCTAACGATGAGATCATACTGAGAACGGCAATTGCCCACGGTTTTGATGTAGTTACACGAGCAGGACTGCCTGAGAAAATAGATGACTTGCTGAAGATGTTCACGACAGATATTGAGTTTTCAAAAAAGATGGAAGAGGAACTGCGCGGGAAATCGACGATTATGGCGTTGATAAGAAGACTAAAATCTATTAAGAACATCGGTATGGACCTCATTTGGGTTCCGACGAGTTTTCTGTCGAATGAACTTGGGATCAAAGAAGAGCATCGAATAGACTGGGATCAACCTGGTCAGGTAACCGTCATCGATATTTCAAAACTTCGTCCCAGAATCCAGTCCTTTGTCGTTGGTGCAGTGCTGGTCGAGGTAATGCGTTCCCGCGAAGAGAAGACCGATCAAGATCCTGTCTTCATCTTTCTTGATGAATTGAACAAATATGCACCACGACACGGTGGAGGACCTCTTGGCAATCTGTTCAGAGACATCGCAGAAAGAGGAAGATCTTTCAGAATCATCATGATAGGCGCAGAGCAAACAGCGTCTGAGGTAGATTACCGAATAATAACACAATCCTCAACGACTGTCGTTGGAAGGCAAAAAGGTGCCGAGCTGGAAAAACCAGAGTACTCACACCTGACCTCGGAGCAAAAAGAACGAGCTGCACTTCTGCAACAAGGGGAAATGATAGTCGACCAACCTTTCATGAGAATACCGATAACTGTCCGTTTTCCATTGCCAGCTTGGTGTACGAGAGAGGACGGCTATCATAGTAATGAAGAAGAGATCAAGGGAATAGAGAAAAGACTCTTTTAGGAGATGAGCGAATGATTCTGAAGAACGCTCTCGTGTATAACAACGGAAGATTTGAAAAGAAAGATCTCTTCATTGAGGGAAAGATCTTTGTTTCCAAGTCAGATGGTCCTGTTCTCGATCTATCTGGTATGTACGTTATATCGGGATTTGTCGATTCACACGCTCATGTACTCGGTGTTGGCCACAAGTATGGCTATCTCAACTTGGAGAAGGTTTACTCGCAAGAGGAATTGATCGCATTGGTAAAAGATTGTACAGATCTTGTCATAAGGGGAAGAGGTTGGAGTGAGGAAAAGCTTGGTGGTTATCCAAACAAATCTCTGCTCGATAAGATAGAAAAGCCCATCGTGCTGACGAGAAGATGCGGTCATATAGCAGTCTTGAACAACGCCGCAATGAAGATAGTAGGTCTTTACAAAGAAGACGGCATCTTCAGAGAGAAAGAACTTGATATAGTGAGAGAAAGAATAAAAGATGAGAATCCAGAAAGATACTTTACCATAGGCCAAGAGCAGTTTCTCAAACACGGAGTAACCTTCGTTCACTCTGATGATCTTCACGGAATAACCTGGCAAGATCTGAGAAAACTTCTGCTGAAAGCAAGGATCAGGATCTTCGAAAAGCTCTATTTCTCAAATTTAGAAGATCTTGAAGAGTTCGACGAATTTGGCACTCTCACAGAGAATGTTTTCATAGGTGGTGTGAAGCTCTTTGCCGACGGTTCCTTAGGTGGCAAGACGGCATATCTCAGTGAACCCTATGCTGATGAGAGAGAGTACCGTGGCATGAAGTTGCTTGACTCCAAAACGATAGAGGAATTTGCGAAAATCTGCTATCAGAAGCGAGTTCAACTTTGTGTTCACGCTATAGGCGATGGTGCCGTTCACGAGGTGGCAAAGGCATTTCAGAGATATCCACGCAACAGAATAATTCACGCCCAACTTGTCAACGAAGAAGATTTGCCACTGCTGAGACAAACACACTTCAGCGTTCAACCGCACTTTGCTTTTGAAGATCAAGAACTCATTCAGCAGAGAATACCCAAACACTCAAAGGTACTCAAATACGATTTTCTGAGATTCTTCAAAGAGGGTTTCGAGCTGTCTTTTTCATCAGACGCACCGGTCTCACCAGAGGATCCAAAATACATAATGCAGAGCGCTTTGAGGATGGGGTTCGATCTTGCCAACGCAGTTGAGTTGTACACAACAGCGGGAGCAAAGGCAGCAGGTGTCGATAAGGTTGGAAAAATTTGCGAAGGTTATTTCGCTGATTTCGCTGTTTACGATAGAAATCCATTAAAACTCGAAGATGATCCAGTGGCAGTTTATCTTTCTGGTGAACTGGTCTGGCAGAGATAGAATGGAGCAGGCGGTGGGACTCGAACCCACACCCTCCGCCTTACCAAGGCGGCGCTCCACCTCTTGAAGCTACGCCTGCTTACAATGTCAGTATATCAGAAATGCATTTTCTTGTGAACTACCCATGACTAAAATCACGGGCCTCCTGCTTCATTGACCGAGCTTGCCGCTGAAAAGATAAACTTTGACTTTTCAGCAGTAGAGACCCAGTCTCCACAGGCATAGCCATTAGGCTCGGATCGTCCCAACCCTACGTGTTTATTATAACACGAATCACAGAATAAATCAAGTTGGAAAACGCTTATGCTATCATCTGTTTTGACACGTATAAGTTACTCATGTCTAAAGACACGAGAATGTTGTTACGTTTCAAGAGTAGTTTGCTGTTTCTTGAAACAACAGAGTTTATAATCAACTTGGGTGAGAGATGTGAGTGCTTTTTTAGCTGCGGCGACGAGTATAGCCTTGGTCCTTTCTGGTGGTGGTGCCAGAGGTGCATATCAAATAGGTGTTTGGAAGGCGTTAAATGAACTTGGCTTCAGCATCGCGGGTGTCTATGGTACCTCGGTAGGTGCGATAAACGGTGCCATGATCGCACTTGGAGATCTCGAATTCGCAGAAAAGAGCTGGCTTGAGGTAACCTTCGAAGACGTCATGAACATACCAGAGAGTGTACAAAAGATCCTCAGCGGTAGATTCAAAGACCTCAGCGTACCAGAGGCAATAGACGCAGCCAAACAACTGATAAGCGAAGGCGGTGTTGATGTGACCCCTCTGCGCCAAAAACTGAGACAGCTTCTGCCAGAAGATAAGATACGGGCTTCTAAGGTTCACTACGGTTTGGTTGCCTATTCCATTTCCGAACTGAAACCATATATGCTCTACATTGAGGATATACCTAACGGTATGTTGGCTGATTACATACTTTCGAGCGCTAACTTTCCACTTTTCAAGCGGGAAGAAATCGGTGGTAAGCTCTTCATCGATGGTGGGGTGTACAGCAATATACCACTCAAAATGGCTGTCGAAAAGGGTTATGAGAACATTGTTGTGGTTGACATAGGTACAGTTGGCATCGCTGATATACTTGAGTACATAAAGATCTTCAGCAGTCAAGGGAAGATAGAGTACATAAGACCAAGAGAACACTTTGGAAGTCTTCTGAATTTTGATCCAGAGGTGTTGAAAAAGTACATGACCGAGGGCTATCTCGACACACTTGCTCATTTCGGCAAGATCTTTGGTGATCATTACTACATCAGTGACGACATCGACTTGATTTGGGAGCTCTTTACCAAAATGGGAAGTGTCGAAAGAGACATAGCGGCCTCATTACTCGGAATTCATATGCCATCTGCCTTACCTGTGAAAGTTCAGTATGAGGAATACATCTTGCCTCGACTGAGGTTGGAAACACTCTCCTTTTTTGCCCAACCGCAGGTCGTCAGTAGAAAGTTGCTCGAAGATGTCGCACGGTTTCTCAAGGTGGAAAGGCTTAGACTGTACAGTAGCCATGAATTGCTTGGAGCGATCGTTCACGCATCTTCACCAGTAGGTTTTCTCGAAAACCTCAGATACAAAACTAAATACCAGAGGCTGATAGATTTTCTGATCTTTCTATACAAGAACAGCAAGAAAAAGGGTTTAGAGGACTTGATCCAGTAGAGATTTTGTCGATCGATACTCTCCGAAGATTGCATACTCCGAGAGTTTTCTCAAAAGCTCGAAAGAATTGCTCTCAGTGGCGCTGTTTATCAAAAACTGTATGTAAGATGACCCGATGTCCTCGAAAACAACCTTTGCATTTTCACCAATGAATTTCTTGATGATTCTTGCCTTTTTCTTGAGAAGATCTATGTCTTGCATTCTTGAAGATTGCATCTTTGTGCCACGCTTGGGCACAAGGGGGTTGAAGGAAAACTTCACCTGCTTGTATCCCATCTTCTTCATCTGTTTGGCATACTCTGCAATTTGCTTGAAATCTTCTTCGGTCTCTTCTTCGAAACCATATACCATGTACAACTTGATTGAATCAAAACCAACCTTCTTACCCAGCAGTAGGGCATCTTCTATCTGTTGGTTTGTGAATCTCTTTTCGAGTTTCATTCGTATCTTTTCGTTGAATGACTCAGGCGCTATTGTAAGACTCTGTTGATTCAACCTCAAGAACTGGAGGAATCTCTCATCGAGTCTGTCAAGTCTGAGTGATGAGAAGGAAACCTTTATCTTTTTTTCCTCAAACCAAGGTAATAACTGATCAAGCCAAGGATAGTCTGTCACATTGGATGCAATTAACCCAACGAACCTAAAGTTCTGCAGCATGTTCTTCAAAACTTGAGGTTCAACAAACCTCACAGGTTTTTTCAACGCACCCATCATGCAAAAACTGCAGTTCCAAAGACAACCGCGTTCTATCTCAATAAGCATTCTGTCTGAAAATTCACCTTTCGTTGAAATCACCGGATTCATGGGAACTAACAGATTGATGTCTTGAAAAAACGCGTTTTTCGTTGCAGTTTTCCGTCTTGTGGGGACTGTTGCAAAGTCTATCTGCGAGATTTTCTCTAATATTTTTTCTCGATCTTGACATACAAAGACTTCATCGAGATCTTGCAACATCGCTTCAAAATCACCGTGCAGAACAACATCGGCTATGGTCTTGAATATTGGGAGATCGGTGTACGTGAGAGCGCCTCCAAAGATGATAAGAGGATCAAAACGTCTCCTTTCTGTATTGAAAAGCGGTATGCCTTTTTTGTTGAGCAGCCAAAGAACATTCATTAGATCGTTCTCAAAGTTCATAGCGAAAGCCCAGATGGAAAATTCATCAAGCGGTGTGAGACTGTCAAGTGAGTAGAATTTCTGAAAACCTCTTTGAATGAAAAACCTTTCACATCTCACTCTGTGCAATCTATTGAAAAGCTTCCAGACCAGATTGAAACCAAGGGATGAAGATGCGACTTCATAGGTGTTGGGAAAAATGAGGGCAACCCTTAGGTCGCCCTCAAGATCAATTTCTTCTACTGTTCTTTCGCTTGATTTGAGTTGTTTAATGGTCTGAAATTCATCGAAAGACCTTTTGTCACGAGGACTTCTCAACAGAGGTCCTCCTGAGGTAGTTTCTTGAAACAACTGCTCTGACAAACTCCATCTCTAAAATCTTAGATTCGCCCTTCATCACGATCCCACGTAGCTTGATTTTGTTGTCTGTGACATCGATTACTTTTACACCAACTGCAACTCGCTCCGAGAGGTGTACAGGCAAGAGGTGCCTGATATTTGCTTCGATTACAACGGAGATATGTGATTCATCCAAAAGGGGTTGAATGAGATCGTAAGCAACGTGAAAAACCAAGGCACTCAGTCCAGAGGTGCTTGCAAAGGAGAGTAATCTCATTTCTTGATCTTCATCCCAATGACAGGATTCTTCGACTACTACATCAACTGTTCTGCTCTTTCCTCGAAGCTGCTCCAAGTTCATCATGGTTCATCATTTCCTCCCCCAGTTCGCTTTTCAAGATCCTCCTGAGCTCCTCACCTTCAAGAACCTCACGTTCCAAGAGCAACTCGACCAATTTATCAAGCTGTGCGTGATACTTCGTTAATAGTTCTTTTGCTTTATCATAGCATTCGGTGACGATCTTTCTAACTTCTTCATCGATCTCACTCGCCACATCTTCGCTGTAGTTTCTCATCCTCGTCAGTTCTTTACCCAAGAATATCTCTTGTTCCGTCTTACCCCACGACAGTGGTCCTAACCTTTCGCTCATACCAAACTGGCAAACCATTCTGCGGGCAAGTTCGGTTGCTCTCTCTATGTCTGATGCAGCACCTGTTGTGACTTCTTGGAATATAAGTTCTTCCGCGGCTCTTCCGCCCAAAAGGCTTGTGATTTGATCCAACAGTTCCTGTTTCGTCACTAAGTAACGGTCTTCTGAGGGCAACTGGAGCGTGTATCCAAGGGCTCTGTAACCTCTTGGAATGATCGAGATTCTGTGAACAGGGTCGGCATTTGGAAGCAAACTCGAAACGATTGCATGTCCGACTTCGTGATAAGCGACTACACGTTTTTCTTTTGGACTGATCACACGAGATTTTCTTGCTGGTCCAGCTATAACTCTATCAATAGCTTCTTCAAAATCTGCCATCTTTATCTTATCTCTGCCATCTCTTGCAGCAAGCAATGCTGCTTCATTCACCAGATTTTCAAGGTCTGCCCCAACGAACCCCGTTGTACGCTGTGCCAAGACTTTTACATCCACGTCATCACCAAGTGGTTTATTCCTGATGTGAATCTTGAGTATTGCTTCTCTGCCCTTTACATCTGGGGTGTCCAAAACAACCTTCTTGTCGAATCTCCCAGGACGCAACAATGCGGGGTCAAGTATATCAGGTCTGTTGGTTGCAGCCATCACCACAATACCTTGCCTGATGTCAAATCCATCCATCTCCACGAGCAACTGGTTTAGGGTCTGTTCACGTTCATCGTGGCCTCCACCAAGTCCCGCACCTCTGTGTCTTCCTACGGCATCGATTTCGTCTATGAAAACAATACAAGGAGCATTTGCCTTCGCCTGACCAAAGAGGTCACGAACCCTTGCAGCACCGACACCGACAAAAAGTTCTACGAAATCGGAGCCACTGATGTGAAAGAATGGGACATTTGCTTCGCCTGCGACAGCCCTTGCCAAAAGCGTCTTACCGGTACCAGGTGGTCCAACCAAAAGAATACCTTTGGGCATCCTTGCACCAATCTTGGCAAAGCGATTGGGATCTTTCAAAAACAAAACGGTTTCCTTCAGTTCTTCTATCGCCTCATCTACACCAGCGACATCGTTAAAGGTAACGCGACCTTGACCGGGTTTACTCATCTGTGCCCTGCTCTTGGTAAAGGTAAAAGCTTGGTTGTTTCTGCCAGAGACTGTGCGCATCATGAAGAAAAACATGAACAACAGGAAACCTATGAACAGAACATTTCCGATTATGTTGACCCAGAAGGAACTACTCACTCCCTTTTCTCCTGTGACTCTTACTCCCTTTTCACTCAAAACTTTGATCGTCTGAGAATCTTGGGGAAACCAAGGTGCATATATCTCGTAGTATTCTCCTCGCTTGGTTGTCACTCTGAGCATCCCGTCGTCTCTCACTACAACTTCAGCGATCTTAGTTGGTTCTTCGTATGCCATTTGTATGAAGTCACTGAAGCTCATCTTTGATGGAGCTGAGCTCTCGAAATAAAAAGATCTGACCAACCAGAAAAGCGAGAGTATCACAAGCGCTGCGAATATCAGCGATATATAATTTGGACGATTTCCGTTCAAATCACTTTCCTCCTTTCACTTCTCTCTTTAAGTATACAACTGTATGGATCATTCAGCAAATTCAAAACAAGAAGATCCTTTTTCTTTTCTTTGAAACTATTGTTTAGATAGACGTATGGAACCCAAATGACTTCGTCGCCGACACAAACCAAAGGCATTTCGTCTCTGAGAAAATGTGGAATCTTAGCCTCTATAAAGAGATCTTTCAATTTCGTTGTAGAGATCCTGTCACCTTTCTTGCGAGTTCTAATCGTCGTTTGACGAGCATCGACGAATACATGACGATCTGACTTGACATCTTTCGATAGTTCAAAGAGCCACTGGTTGAATTCGTATACGCCTTCATTAGAGAGTATCATTTTCTGAACTGGTCGATTAATCCTTTCAACACTGAAGAACTCAAAACCCTTTTTCACTTTTACCGAGTCTGATACATCTATCGTCCATGAACTCTCTTTCAGCTTTGATACGATCTGTTCTATTTGCCGATAGCCAAGCTGACACTGATACTCTTCTACACAAAATTTGAGCATCTCTACGATCTCCAGCTCGTCCATTTCCTGTGAGCTGAAAATAACTCTGTTCTTGAAATGGCACAGTCTGTCTTTGAACCTTTCTCTAATCTGACATGCATGCCTTGAAAACAGGATAGCCGAAAAATGAACCTGTTTGAGTGTGCTTTCCACATCTTCGTTTAAAGCCCTGACAGCAGGCATTATCTTGTGTCTTATGTAATTTCTGGCATAGGTAACATCGAAGTTGGATTCATCTTCAATGTGTGGTATTTGATTTCTCATCGCGTATGCTTCTATTTGATCTCTTTTGAGATACAGAAAAGGTCTAACCTTATGACCATCTTTTGGCAACATACAAACCAAGCCCGTCAAGCTAGTTCCTCTGATCATCCTGTATAAAATTGTTTCGGCAAGGTCATTCAAGTTGTGACCAAGTGCAATGCAATCACAGCCGCTTTTCTCTCTTGTCCTTTCAAGAAAATCGTATCGCAAGATTCTTGCGCCTTCTTCTATACCAACCTTTCTCTGTGCACAAAAACTTGGAACATCTACTCTCTCAACGTGAAGTTCTATACCAAGAGTAACACAGAGTTCTCTAACGAATTCCTCATCTCTGAACGCGTTAGAGCGAATGAGATGATTCATATGAGCTGCAACGATCTCGATATGAAGAAATCTTTGAAGTTTCAAGAGTACGTGCAAAAGGCTCATAGAGTCTATTCCACCGGAAATAGCAACCAAGACTTTAGAGCTGGGAGAGATCAACCGGTGGTTTTCAATGAATTTGAACACCTGGACTTCAAGTTCATCAAGGGGCACAACAACACCTTCTGATGAAAAAATATGGAGCCAGCGAAGGGACTCGAACCCCCAACCTACGCATTACGAATGCGCCGCTCTGCCGGTTGAGCTACGCTGGCTCGCCGAAAGATCTTTTGCAATAAAATTATACAGAGATGCTTCTGAAAAATCAAGCTCGATTGCTCAAACTCACCTCAGCAGATCGATCAACTTGTACCAGATAATTCCGAAGATCTCATGAATCGCTGCCAAATTGGCATCAAGGGCATCTCTGTTGGGTACAAAATCGATCCATTTGAACTCTGCGTGATCGTACAAGTAGTTTGATGGACAAGGTATTACCTGCACGCCAACGCTTTTGAAAGAGTAGATTGCTCTTTTCATATGAATTGCCGAAGTCACAAGGAGTACCTTTTCAAAACCATGCTCTCTGATTATCTCAAGGGTTCTCAAGGCGTTCTCGTATGTCGTTCTTGCGGTGGATTCAACGATGATATCTTTATCGTCAAATCCCAGTTTCAGGGCTTTTTCTTTCATCACCTCGGCTTCTGGCACACGATCTGTCTGAGGTATCTTGCCACCTGTTATGATCAGTGGCAAATTCCTAAGTTTTGCCATCTCTAAACCCTTTAACAACCTCGATGCGGTGTGAAGGGAAAGTTCATAACCATATGGTGTTTTCACAACTCCTCCGCCGAGTACAACCACGGCATCTGCCACTTCTTGATCACAAGAGATGCTGATCTTTTCGATCGGATTGAGCAAGAACAAAACTCCTATGCCGGTGCTGAGAAAGTAGAAAACAAAAGCCAAAATGAAACTCACAAAAGACAGTTTTTTCTGTCTTTTCACTGCAAACAACGCCGCTACCAGAAAGAGTGTTACAAAGACGCCTGGTGGCAAGACAAAGCCTTCAGCGATCTTCTGAAAAACAACCATTATCATCCCTCAACAACTCAAGTGCTACTTCAACATGCATTTGAGCACCTATAAGCAGAGATTCTTCGTCTATGTCAAAATAAGGTGAATGGTGGGGTTTGTCGATGCCCTTATCGGGATTGGAAGCACCGATAAAGTAGAAAACGCCAGGCACTCTTTGCAGGAAGAAGGACATATCTTCGCCGCCCATTGTGGGTGGTACTTCTATCACGTTTTCTGCCCCTACAATCCTCTGTGCAACCTTTCTGACAAAACCAGTCAATCTCTCGTCGTTGAAAAGAACTGCCGTTCCATTTTTGTGATCGATTTCATAGTCTATCTCGTTTGCAACAGCTATACCCTGTGTGATCTTTTGTATCTGTTCTCTGATTGTCCTTCGAACCTCTTCATCCAATGATCTGCTTGTACCCTCAATGATTGCTTTTTCAGGAATGATGTTAAAGGCAGTGCCTGACTCAACCTTGCCAACACTGATCACAGCACCTTTCAATGGATCTATCTTCCTACTCACAACTGTTTGCAACGCCATTATCAGCTGTGCTGCTGCTATTACAGGGTCTTTACACTGATGTGGTAGTGCACCATGGCCGCCTTTGCCTTTGAGCACAATTTTAAACTCATCTGCAGCAGCCATGAGTGCACCCGATCTTAGACCTATCTTCCCACACTCAAGAGGTGTCCATAAATGAATCCCAAAAGCGAAGTCTACCTTTGGTTTTTCAAGAACACCTTCTTCGATCATGGGTAAAGCTCCACCGGGAGGGAACTTCTCTTCGGAGGGCTGAAAGACGAACTTTACATTCCCGCATAGCTCACTTTGATGAGATTTCAAAATCTTGGCGGCGACGAGCAACATAGCCGTATGCCCGTCATGACCGCAGGCGTGCATCGCACCATCTATTCTCGAACGATACGCTACTTCGTTCAGTTCTTGCAAGGTCAAAGCGTCCATATCTGCCCTGATCATTATCGTTCTTCCAGGCTTGGCACCTTCCAAAAGAGCTACAACACCGGTCTTTGCAACTCTTTTAACGTGCAAACCTAAGCCTTCCAAATATTCCTGAACCTTTCTCGAGGTTCTGTGCAACTCAAAACCCACCTCAGGATACATGTGAAAATCCCTTCTCAGGTAGGCGAGTTCATCTCTTAAGGAAAGAACTTCTTCGCTTATCATCTTAACCCTCCTGAGAGATCTTCAGCCGGCAGAGGTCACCTTGTGTATCACCACTCTTGAACCAATTTTCACTATTCTGTCTTCAGTGTATATTTCATCGTCAACAACCACCACATGTTCTTCGGAATTCAAGCTGAGTTTCTTCAAGATATCTTTAACTGTCAGTGACCTTTCAAATTCATAGGTTTTCCCTTGATAAAGTACAGCTATATGATCCACACCAGATCACCGTTGTTCAAAAGCGCGGCATTTGCCTCGTCGGTGTCAACATGAAATTCCAAAGCAAATTTCTCACTGACTCTTATCAAAACATCATCGAATATAAGTCTTCTGCCCTCTTTCTCGCATATGACTTTTACGATATCTTTGTCCTTGACACCGTAGTGTTCTGCATCCTTTGGATGCATGTGAATATGCCTTTTTGCGATTATGACTCCCTTGTTCTTTATAACTGTTCCTTTTGGCCCGACGATGACTATCCCGGGTGTAGCCTCTATGTCACCAGAGTCCCTCACAGGTGGGTTGACACCTAATTTGAAAGCATCGGTCCTTGAGATCTCAATCTGCGTTTGATTTCTCACGGGTCCAAGCACCCTCACCTGTTCGATCGCACCTTTTGGACCCACGATGATGACCTTCTCGTCTGCTGCGTACTGTCCCGGTTGACCGAGGTCTTTGATGGGTTTGAGTTCGTAACCTTTGCCGAACAAGAGATCGAGGTCTTCTCTCGAGAGATGCACATGTCTGTTGCTCACACCAACTACTATACCTGGTTCTTTTCTATTCATCTGTTATACCTCCTCTGTAAGGATTTATCAGTGCCATTCTTTTTTGAATGATTATTTGATCTGGCACAACCGCTTTGATTTTAACAGGGCCCCTCCTCACACTGAACCATCCCAATCCGGCTATTGCCAATTCTTCTCCCAAAGTTAGTTCGAACTCCCTCTCACACCACTCGAGAGATTCAAAAGGTGGTTCTTTCGCTTTACAAGGTGGAACTAACAACCTTCCATATTGTTTTTTCCACAGATCATCGGCTTTTTCAAAATTGGTCAAGTGAAACTTCACACCTTCGCTTGCGAAGATCTGAAAGATCGGTGCAAGTTCTGTAGAGAAAGTAATCTGCAGTTTGCACATTCCACCCAGAAAGATAACTGTATCTCTCTGTGGTTTAAAGGTCTTTCTACTCAAGTGTTTCTCAGCGATAATCTGCTTTTGGCAATTGGGAGGTAACAAATCGATCACGCGGTGTTTTGTCAGAATTCCTGGAGAATCGTATACAACAGTTTTATTCATTTTGGCGCTTATCAAACCAAGTGTAGTTCCAGGAAATGGTGTAATACTTGTGTCTGCACCCGTCAGGGCATGTACAAGAGATGATTTTCCGACATTCGTCACACCCACAAAGAGTATTCTGTCGAAACCGCTCAACCTCGTGGCGAGTCTTCTGATACCATATTTTCTGAGCGTACTGGTCAAATAGATTCCCTCGATTCGTTCATCTTGAACTCTCTGCAGACTCCAATTTTCAATCTCTTGTATCGTCACAGCTCTTGGTAGAAGATCGATCTTGTTCACGACGAGTATCTTTTTGGTATCTTTCAAAACCTCTGATAGTTCGGGATCATGACTGCCCTCGAAATCTGTTATGTCCACAACCCAAACGATCAGCTCGAAATCTTTGACGATTTTCAAAAGAGATTTGGTGAAACTCTTCGAAATTGTGACTGGTTCTAATTTTCCGTAATGTCTTGCTCTGAAACACCTTTGACAGAGTATCTCTTCACCTTGTTCTTTTCTTCTTGTGAAGACTTCAAGTGGTATGAAACCTGGCTTCTTCTCATCTTCGTGTTGTATCTGTGCGCCGCAGCCTTTACATTTCACAGTCATCACCTTTTTCTCAGAAAGAGGAAAAGCACTCTCTCAAAAACTCTTAGTACCTTTGTGCCGAAAAATTCTGTTTTGCTCAGTGGCTTCACCTTTACAGTGTATGCTCCGAGCAGATTTCCTGCTAAGACATCTGTGAAGATCTGATCACCTATCAAGACAACACGCTTTACATCGATACCTTGACTGAGCAAAAACTGCTTTATCTTCTTTGTGAAAGGTTTTCTCACCCTCCAGATCACATGCACGCCGTCTAAGGAGATCTGCCTTGGTTTGCCATTTGACGCTATGATGATCTTGCCATTCGAATTCAATATCTTTTTCAAAAGGAGTTGAAATCTCTCTTCTATCTTTTGGCTTCTCCAGTAACCAAGTGTGTTGTCGAAGTCGAAGATAAAGACATCTCTGCCGCTGTTGAAAAATCTATCCACATCAAGTGAAGAAAGATCCTCCAGAAACTCCTGTGGGAACAGTTTTCTAAATACGCCCATCGTTTTTCTTGCAGCTCACTATCTCGAAGTCGATGTGATCTTTGACTGTTTCAAGAAAACTCAAAAGATCTTCCAAGAGATCGCCGGGAACTAATATTCTCAGAAGGCCGTTCTCGTACTTTCTCAGATTCACCAAGTTGTCTTCTGCTTCGAGTATGTAACCCAATTTGTGTACGTCTTCTTTGTTGATCCTCAGATAAAGATCATACTCCATGCACTATACCTCCGTGATTAGTATAAGCCAGAAGATTTACGTTTAGTGCGAACTTTGAGAAAAAATCTGCGCCAATCTTTCCAATGTTTGTAGCTCACAACGGCAAAATTCCCAGTGTAGAAGGCTAAGATGTGAAAATCACCACTCAAAGTTTTGTAGAAAACAAAAACACCCAACACCAAGAAACCAATTAAGACTCTAAAAGAATCTTCCTCAACGGTTGTCCTTCTCTTGAAAAGGCTGAACAAACTGAACACCGTGCCAAGGATGACTGGCCCTTGCCATTTGGTTAGTACAGACCAAGCACCAAAGGTTGTTGCCACCGCCTTACCCCCTTTGAATCCGAGCATAGGGGAGAAGGCATGTCCCATCACACCAGCCAAAGCAGCAACGGCTATTGTGTATTCATTTTTCACCCACCCAAACGCGATGAACAAAAAGAGTGGAAAGGTTCCCTTAAAATAGTCAAGAGCAAGTGCAGTAATTCCCCATTTGAAACCTTTGGCACGCCAGAGATTCGTTGAGCCTGGATTTGAATCCCTGACCTTAGACAGATCTACACCCAGAAGCTTGGCAATTATATAAGAAAACATCACAGAACCCGAGAGAAACTGCAAAACAACTGCCAAGAGGTCAAACATCTATGTGCCTACCTTTCCAGGTGACTCTCTTCAAGAAAATAGTTTTGAAAAGTGATACGAAAAACACGACTAAGAAGAAACCATATGAAAATGGGTAAAAAATCGCGTCCAACGGATTGTAGTCCCCTGTTTTTGGACTGACTACAAAGAGTTGAAAAGCAAAAAGAAAGTAATAAAAAAACTTGCTCGGATCAAAGAGATTCACCATCGCTGAATAAAGTCCTGCAATCCAGAGAAATAGAAAAAAGAAGTGCAACCCAGAAGATGCAGCACCAAGCGACATGTTTTTTGTGAAACCTTCAAACATCTGTTTGATACCAAGTGGGTACATTCGAAACTTCACAATCTCTCCTCCGAGAAAGTTGTTAACCTCTAAGCCGTTTTCCAGAAAAAGTTTGCCGAGTTTTACGTCTTCTAAGACGCCATCTTTGATTGCCGAATGTCCCTTTGTTCTTTCGTAGTTTTCCCTACTCGTTGCAACCACTGGGCCATATGCACCAATCGGTTTACCGTTGGATATGAAAAAGGAACCCGTGGAGGCTATGACTATGAGGTTGAATGGTAGGGTGAGGTGCTCGTACAATCTTTCAAATCGTTGATAGGGCCAAACAGACACAAGCCCCCCTTTTTCGATATAAATAGAAACCAGAGATTCGATCGCATTTTGATCCGGCTCAACATCTGCATCCATGAAGATCAAAATCTCTCCTTTGGATCTTTCATAACCATTCCAACATGCCCAGGACTTACCAACCCAACCTTTTGGAGGTTCCTCACAAAGGTCTACCAATTTCACTCCTTCTTGTTTCAGCACAACTTCTCTTGTTCTGTCTGTTGAGTTGTCGTTGACCACTATTATCTCCGCATTCGTATAACTCTGATTCTTCAACCGTGTCAAGAGTTTCGGCAAATTCACTTCTTCGTTTCTTGCTGGTATGATCAGTGAAACAAACGGTGAGTATCTTGGTTTTTGCTCTGTCAGGAACTTCATTTTTGCAAAGAGCAACCAGCCCATTAACCAAGAGGCTATGAGAAAGAGGTGTTCAAAAAGAATCCAGTTCATTTATATCACTCCATGTAAATACATCTTCACAAAAATATCTTAACACGAGATGTGTTCTATTCGAGTCGCAAAACTCATTCAAAACAATTGGCGTGATAGTCTATAATGAAGATGAAAGGAGGATTGAAGATGAAAGTTGTGTTTTTGAAAGACGTAGCAGGTGTTGGGAAAGCGGGTGAACTGAAAGAAGTGAAAGATGGTTATGCGAGGAATTATCTTATACCAAGGGGACTTGCGATACCTGCAACAGAAGGCGAGGTAAAGAGGATTGAAAATGAAAAGACGATAAAGGTTCGCAAAGAGGATTTGACGAAGAAGAAAAGTGAGGAAATGCTCAGGATTCTTCAGAGACAGGTTCACAGAATTCACGTGAAGGTCGGCGGCGGTGGAAAACTTTTCGGTGCATTGACTTCGGTTAGTCTCTCGGAGGTGCTTTCAAAGAATACCTCCCTCGAGATAGACAAGAAGTGGATCCATCTTGAAAAACCCATCAAAGAGGTGGGACTGTACGATGTTGAAATGCATTTGCCTGGAGGCGTCAAAGGAACAATCAAGATTGAAGTGCTCGGTGAAGAGAAAGGGTGAGTGTACTGTTACTGGAAATATATTCAAAGGCTTTGTACTCAACTTGGGTCTACTATGCACCTGAAAGAATTCTTTTTGACGCAGGTGAAGGTGTTGCACTCACGATGTCTAACAGAATCTACGCAATCAGACATATCTTTCTAACTCATGGTCATATAGATCACATATCAGGTTTATGGACGATCATCAATACACGCAACAATTCGATGGGCGACAGAGAAAAGCCGTTGATGGTCTATTACCCAAAGGGTAATAGTGCCATAGAAGAATGGCTTGAGTTCATAAACAAAGCGAATAACGATTTGAGGTTTGAATTGATCCAGTCGCCTGTTGTGGCAGGAGAAAGAGTCTTTCTGAGGCAAGCAGGTGGTTTCGCAAGGTACATCCAGCCATTCAGAGTAAAACACACGATACAGGATTTCAGTCTCGGGTATAATGTAATTGAGACTCGAAGAAGGTTGAAAAGTGAGTACAGAGATCTCCCAGAGGACGAAATAAGCAAGCTTTCAAGAACTCTTGGGCCAGATGAGATCACGGAAGTCTATGAAAAAAAGATATTGACGATATCTGGAGATACCTTCGGCATTGACCCGAAGGACGCACAAGATAGTGAAATCTTGATACACGAATGCACATTTCTGAAAAGCAGTGACAGAAAGATGAATGCACACGCTTCACTTGAAGAGGTAATAGAAATAGCTTGCCAAGCCAATGTCCGCAGATTGATCTTGTATCACATATCTTCCAGATACAGCGGCAAAGTAGAGAAATACCTGAAGAATTTGGGAGAGTCTGTGAATTTCGAGATACACTACGTTGACCCCGAAGTGGTGTTCACACTTTGAAAGGGGTGGTTGTTGTGGAACCATTTGTGGTCTGGCTGATCTTTGGTGTGTTTTTTGTGATAGCAGAGATTTTCACACCTACCTTCTTCTTGCTTTGGTTTGGTATAGGAGCCTTTGTTGCCTCGGCAGTCAGCATCGTTTTTGGGACCCTGGTTCAGGTCATTGTTTTCATAGTCGCTTCTGGTATCTTAGTGGTCTTGACAAGGCCCCTGACGAAGAACTTGACGAAACAAGAACCTCGTAAGATACACATCTATGAAATAATAGGCAAAACCGCTATTGTGATTGAAACCATCGATAACGATAAAGGCACAGGTTTAGTAAAGGTGAATGGCGATATCTGGAGAGCGTATTCAAGCGACAACTCAGTCGTTCCAGAAAATGAGAAAGTCAAAATAATAAAGGTCGATGGCGCACATTTGGTTGTTGAAAAACTCAAAGGAGGTGGAGAATGATGTTAATAGCCCTTGGTGTTATTGCCGTTTTGATACTCATAGTTGCTGCAACCGGTATCAGAATAGTTAGGCCCTACCAGCGGGGATTAATAGAAAGACTGGGGAAGTTTCACCGAGAGGCAGGGCCTGGTATACACTTTATCGTACCGTTCTTCGACAGAATGACACGTGTCGATCTCAGGGAAATGGTCATAGATGTTCCTCCCCAGGAAGTGATTACAAAAGACAACGTTGTGGTGACAGTTGATGCAGTGATTTACTATGAGGTCACCGATGCATACAAGGTGGTTTACAACGTCAACAACTTTCAGTTTGCGACCTTGAAACTGGCTCAAACCAATTTGAGAAATGTGATTGGAGAGCTGGAGTTAGATCAGACCTTAACATCTCGAGAGAAAATCAACACGAAGTTGAGAACCGTTCTCGATGATGCTACCGACAAATGGGGTGTCAGAATCACAAGAGTGGAAATAAAGAAGATCGATCCACCCAAAGACATAACTGACGCGATGAGTAAGCAGATGAAAGCAGAAAGAACAAAAAGAGCAGCGATACTCGAGGCAGAGGGTATAAAGCAAGCCGAAATTCTCAAGGCAGAAGGTGAGAGAAATGCCGCAATTCTCAGGGCAGAAGGTGAAGCAGAGGCTATAAAGAAAGTAGCCGAGGCAAACAGATTCAAACTCATCGCAGAAGCACAAGGTCAAGCAGAGGCTATCATGAATGTCTTCAAAGCGATTCACGAGGGAGCACCTACGAGTGATCTCATAGCGATAAGATATCTTGACGCATTGAAAGAGATTGCAAACGGTAAGGCAACAAAGATATTCCTACCCATGGAGGCTTCTGCTATTTTGTCGAGTCTGGCAGGTATAGCTGAAGTGTTGAAGAAAGAGCCTGAGGGAGAGGAGAAAAAAGAAGGGTGAAAGAGTTTCTAAGGGATTTCGTGATGGGGTTGATCTATTCACTAACAGGCATAGGGATCGCCCTGCCAATTGTGTGGGCTAATTTCTCGGGAACGGCTAACATGACGCTTGTTCCCTTTTCGTCGATAAATGCACTCGTAACGCTTGGAGTGTTACTCACCTACACATCAACCTTTGGCCAGTATGGTGTTAGGGATTTCTTCGTATGTGTCCTCATTGCCTTTCTGTTTCACATAGGGAGACTATCTGTATATCTCGAGAACGAAGACAAGAGATTCAGAGTGTTCTTTCTGACTATGGGTTTTACAAAGAGAGAGTATGTAACCACATATCTTTTGAAAAGATCTACCAAAAGGAACTTGTCCTCTGTTTTGATCTGTTGGGGTTTGTTCACGTCGGTACTTGTTCTGAACAGAGTCTCGTCTGGCCATGAACTGAGCAAACTGGTTTTGGGTCTTCTGCTCACTATCTTGGGATTTACCTCTTCTTTACTGGACAGAAAAGAATAAATTCCGACCAAGATGGTAGAATATTAATGTCATGAAAAATCGGGAGGTGCAACAATGGCATTGATAAATCAGAAGGATGCAAAGTATCTGGAAAAGGTTTTTTCCGAACAACTGAAGGACCCGGTGAAGATTTTGATCTTCGTTGATGATGCAAGTGAATGTGAGTACTGTGATGTTACAAAACAGGTACTCGAAGAACTTTCTGCAATCGACAATAAGATCGAGATGTATTCTTACCACGTCAAAAAGGAGAGGGAGATAGCACAGCAATACGCAGTTAAATTAACACCTGCAATCGTGTTGCTTGACAAAGATGGGAATGACACAAGAGTGAGATTTTACGGGATCCCATCTGGTCATGAGTTTTCCAGCTTGATACAAGACATAATAGCCATTTCGACAGGAAAACCACCTTTCTTCAACAGCCAGCAGATAGAGAGCATTCGTTCAGTAAAGAATCCTTTGAATATAAAGGTTTTCGTGACGCCAACATGCCCTTATTGCCCAAAGGCAGTGCTCATGGCACACAGCGCTGCGATGATAAACCCCAACATAGTTGCAGAGATGATAGAAGCGAATGAATTTCCAGAACTCAGTATGAAATATGGGATCTCTTCGGTTCCACACACATTTATAAATGACGACCACAACTTTGTAGGAGCATATCCAGAAAACGCCTTCATTCAAGAACTGTTAAAAGCGGCTGGTGAGAAGTGACATGTTGTTTGATTTGGGCAGAAGAGACGAAATAAAAGACTATTATGACGTTGTCACAGTGGGTGGAGGTCCAGCCGCCCTCGGGGCGGCAGTTTACGCCAAGCGAGCAGGCTTGAGTGTGCTTGTTGTTGAAAAGACGCTTGAAGGTGGCCAACTCAATTTGACTACCTATATAGACAACTATCTTGGTTTCCCGTCCGTCGAGGGTCAAGAACTGGCAAGGAGAATGAAAGAACACGCACAGTTGCTTGGTGCAGAGTTTCTGGGCACCCAAGTACAAGAGCTGATACTGAATGCAGAGGAAAGAACTGTGAAAACCGAAGATGGACAATCGATAAACGCAGGTGTGGTAATGATCGCAACCGGTGCAGAGCCTAAGAAATTGCAAGTTCCAGGGGAGGAAAGATTCACAGCCAAAGGCATATCGTATTGTGCTACCTGTGATGGATATTTTTTCAAAGACAGAGATGTCGCCGTTATAGGTGGTGGAGATACAGCCATAAGTGATGCTTTGTATTTGACAAAGATAGCAAGATCAGTTACGGTGGTGCACAGACGAGATAAGCTCAGAGCAGTCAAGATACTTCAGGATAAAGCTTTTGCAAATCAAAAGATCAAATTTGAATTCAACAAGATCGTCGAGAGGTTCGAAGGTGACAACAAACTTCAGGAAGTAATCTTGAAAGATACAGTAACAGGCGATTTGAAGAGATTGAAAGTTGACGGTGTTTTCATCGCAATTGGTCTTAGTCCGAATTCCGAACTGGTCAGGGGTTTAGTACAAACCGATGAGAATGGTTACATAGTCACCGATGAATGGATGCAGACAAGCCTTCCCAGAGTATACGCGATAGGCGATGTGAGGAAAAAGAGTGTGAGACAGATAATAACAGCGGTCTCAGACGGAGCCATAGCCGCAATACACGCTGCCGAGAACTACTTTTCATGAAAAGTTGATCAAGAGGGTCAGTACTTATCTTCTCAAGGTAGACAGATCGTTTCTCATGATCAATTCCAAGTAATAAGCTGGTTCAGTTTGATTTTGAACATAAATCCATCGTTGCATGTACAGAATTTGAGTTTCTCCATGGAACATCAGAAGTCTTCTTTCGTTGCCCTGTGCCAACCGAGGTACTACTACTTGTTCAACCTTAGATATTGATACATCTGTTTCATTGACGAGTATTTTCGCTATTGATTTTGATAAATCTTTTTCGTCGAAGATAGGTGCTATCTGCGGATGAAAGTAGGAATCTTCAACAGCTATGGGTATATCATCGACATAGCGGAGCCTCGAAACATACAGGCATTCTGTTGTGTCTTTGTATCGAAGCTTGCGTTTGAGTTTCTCGTCCAAGTCTATGCGCTTTTTCTGCAAGACCACGTTTCTTGAGAGAATGTTCAAGGTTTCCAGGGCGTAACTCAAGCTTATAAGTGGTTCAAAACCGATGGAGGGCCTCATTTTTCTCACAAAGGTTCCTATTCCGTGTTTCTTCACAAGAAATCCTTCCAGAACCAGACTATCTATAGCCGATCTAACAGTGGCTCTGCTGACTTTGTAGGTTTTCATAAGATCAAATTCTGAAGGGATCTTTTCTTCCTCTTTCCAGTAACCAGCCAGTATCTTTTCTTTCAATTCCTGTTTTAACTGAACATAAAGCGGTATATCACTCATTTTGTCTATCAACTGATCACTTCCCAGAAATGTCAAAGATTTCTGTTTATTAATTATACTCTATACTGAACAACTAAAATCTTTTGCAGGCTCGCCAAGAAAATATAAAGGCAGACACAACGAGAATTGACTAACAATGCCCCTTCCTATACTGACAAGAGTGTATATCGTGATACAATCATAGATGATACATCGGGGGTGATTGGTATTGTCTTTTGATTTTGTCGACTTCAAGATGACAAAAGAAGGTCTTGTCCTGGTAATAAAGGACTACGAAGATTTTGAAACAGTCGCACACCAACTCACATCACGCATATCTCAAATGAGTGGTTTTTTTGCAACTGGTGACAAGATCATGCTGATGATTGAGAATAACGAAAAACATTCTCAGGATATGCCCAAGATAGTTTCCATCATAAAGCAAATGGGTTTGGAAGTGTCACAGATACTGATGGGGGTGACAGCAGGTGAAGGCATAAATGTTCGTGGAAGAATGAAGATGGTGCAAGAGGGTGAGACGAAATCGGGAACGAAGGTCATAAAGAAGAATCTTCGATCTGGCCAGGCTCTGATACACCCTGGAGATGTCATAGTGATCGGCAATGTTCACTCCGGTTCTGAGATCATGGCTGGTGGTTCTATAGCAATCTTCGGCGAGGCAAAAGGCATCCTGCGAGCAGGATTGAACGAAGGTGATCAAGCAGTTATAGCTGCTCTGTCTATATATCCCACTTTGATTCAAATCTCTGGACACATACTCAGAGAGATGGAGCCTTGCAACGAACCTGTTGTGATACACGTTAAAGAAAACAAAGTTGTTGTTGAGAAGGCAAGAGATGTAAAATTCCAGTAGAGGAGTGATGAAGTTGGATGCAAAAGAACTCATAAAACAGCTTTCAACCTTAGATGGTCCCTCTGGTTATGAAAGAGATGTATTGAGGTTCATAGAAAGTCAGATCGAACCTTTTGTTGATAAGGTATGGTACAACAAGGTTGGCACGTTAATTGCACAGAAAAGCGGCGCGGGAAAGGGAAAACTTGGAATCTTTGCACATGCCGATGAAATTGGCTATGTTATCGCAAAGATAGAAGATGGATCTTTTGCGAGGATTGAGATGATCGGTGGGGTTGATCCGAAGGTTATCTTTGCCCAGAAAGTCAAGATCTACACGAGGAATGGTGTTGCTAAAGGAATAGTTGGTGTACTTCCACCACATCTTCAGAAAGAAGAACACCGAAGCAAAGTGCCAGGTTTTGACAGAATCTTTGTCGATCTCTCTTGTAGTGAGACAGGCAAATATGTTTCAGTTGGGGATATCTGTGTTGTCGATGCAGAACCAGTTGAGATGAACGGAAAACTCTGCGGTAAGGCAATGGACAACAGAGCCGGATGTGCTTCACTCATCTTGGCGGCAGAGTTGCTGAAGCTGGTGAGAAACTATCAAGATGTGTATTTCATATTCTCAAGTCAAGAAGAGGTAGCAGGTCCTGGAGCTGTCTCGACTGCCTACGAGCTGAAACTCGACAGAGCAATTGTTGTCGATGTAACGCACGGAGATGTGAGAATGACCAATTTGCCTCAGATCAAAACTGGTGAGGGTCCAGTTCTTTGCGTGGGTCCTGTCATAGACATGGAGTTTCAGTCGAAGTTACGTGAAATTGCAGAGAAAAACAACGTCAAAATCCAAATAGAACCGGCACCGGGTAGATCTGGAACCGATACAGACGATGTACAACTCACAGGTAGTGGCATAAGAACAGCTCTAATCTCGATTCCGCTGATGTACATGCACACTCCAGTAGAGATTCTGGATCCAAAGGATGTTGAAGAAACTTCAAGACTATTGGCTTTAGCGACAGCGATTCAATGAAGGAGGGATCATCTTGTACCTGAAAGAGCTGACGGAGTTGGACGGTGTATCTGGTAACGAACGATTGGTGAGAGAGTTCATAAGCGAGAAAATAAAAGATAAAGTCGACGATATAAAGACAGATGTCCTTGGTAATCTCATAGCTTTCAAGAGGGGAACTAAGGGCAGAAGGAAGATAGTCTTGGCAGCACACATGGACGAGGTTGGTTTCATGGTGACAAATGTCGAGGACGACGGTACTCTTTCCTTTGCCCCAGTTGGTGGTGTTGAAACCCAAGTTATGCCTGGAAAGATTGTCAGAATCAACGGAAAGATCTTCGGAGCGATCGGTTACAAAGCGATTCATCTACAAGAGAAAGAGCAAATCCTTAAACCACCATCGATCGATCAACTTCGAATCTACATAGGTGCAAAATCTAAAGAGGAAGCGTCAAAACTGGTGAAGATTGGAGATTATGTTTCTTTCACAACTGCTTACAGTGAGGAAAATAACCGAGCAGTTGGTAAAGCCTTTGACGATCGTGCTGGCTGTTCCGTTTTGATGGATATCGCACAGATGAACGAACGTTATGAAGACGATCTTTACTTTGCCTTCGTTGTGCAGGAAGAAGTTGGGCTCAGAGGCAGTGCCGTTGTGGTAGAACAGATTCACCCAGATATAGCTATAGTAATAGAAGGCACCACAGCCGGTGATGATCCTGAACTTCCAGAGTACCAATGGGCAACTCATCTTGGAGATGGTCCTGCGATAACCTTTATGCACAGAGGTTATGTGGTGAATAAAAAGGTTTATGAATCCATATTAGCAGTTGCCCAAAAGCATTCAATACCTCATCAAGCCAAGAGAAGAACGGCAGGTGGAACCGATGCCGCGCGTTTTGCAAGAACAGGTGCGGGTACTGCGGCTGGAGTTGTTTCTGTTCCTTCGAGGTACATTCACAGCCCTGTCTCGATGATCGATTTGAATGACTACGGTAACACGGTTCTTTTGATTAGAAAAATACTCGAAGAAGGGGAGGCATTTGCAAGATGATAGACCTGATCAAAAAATTGACGGAAGCTTATGGTCCCAGTGGTAGAGAAGAAGAGGTTCACAGCCTGTTGCTTCGCGAACTGGAAGGTCATGTCGACGGCTACAAATTCGACAACGTTGGAAACTTGTTGGTGTGGAAAACGGGTTCCAGTGGAAAGAAGATCCTCTTTGATGCGCATGCAGATGAAATTGGCCTTGTCGTGACGAATATTGATGACAGGGGTTTCTTGAGGGTGGAGAGCGTTGGTGGTGTACCACCTCATGCTTATGTTGGACACAGGGTTCGATTTCCCAACGCTGTTGGTGTTGTCTACGTAGAAGGAGAAACAGAAGAAGAAAGAAAGAAGAACTTCACCAACTTGAACCTCGACAACATGTTTGTCGACATAGGAGCAAGAAACCGCGACGAAGCGACGAAGATAGTACCAATAGGTTCTTTCGGTGTGTATGATTCTTATTTCTACACAAACGGTGATCTACTCGTGAGCAAAGCTATGGACGATCGTGTGGGTTGTGCCATAATCGTGGAGATTTTCAAGAGGGCAAAGAAACCTTTGAACACAATTATTGGATCTTTTACAGTTCAAGAAGAGGTTGGCCTTATCGGAGCATCGGTAGCCGCATACTCTTTAGTTCCAGACATATGCATCGCAATCGACGTAACAGACTCTTCAGATTACCCGAAATCCTTCAAAAGACACTCGATGACTTTGAGAAAGGGACCGGCGATAAAAGTCAAAGACAGGGCTTCGATAAGCAACAGAGAGATCGTCGAGAGACTCGTTCAGATCGCTGAACAGGAAAAGATTCCATACCAGATGGAAGTACTCACCTTCGGGGGTACGAACGCAGCAGCTCTTCAGAGAACCAGAGCAGGGATACCATCTGCAACGGTCTCGATTCCAACAAGGTATGTACACTCTCCAAGTGAGATCGTCTCTTTGGAGGATGTTCAAAATGCCGTGGAATTACTTTTGAATTACGCGGGGAAGGGAGTGTAAAGGTGCCGAAAGGTCAAATTCGACTGACCGAAACCCAAGCTCGAATACTTGCAATACTGATCATCTTGTTGAGTGTTGGATTTGTCAGTTTTACACTCGCAACATTTTTTGTGTTGAAGACGCGTTCGCAGATCCAGGTCGAGATAATCGAACTGCCACCACCTAAGATTGAGGTACCAGCTGGTACCAGTACTACGAGCCAATCGACGGAATATGTCACGCCTGCTCTTTACAGAATAGAAGAGTTTGACTACAGAAAACTGGTCACTCAGGCGACGGAAGTTGTTGAAAGAGGCGCGGCTTTGTCTGTTTATATTCTGCAATCAGATGATGCCCTAAAGCTCATCAGGGGTTCGAACCTACCCTTTTTGATCTGCCAGTCTTCCAAAGACGCTTACACTGTGGCCGTCGTCGGTGAGTACGGTTTTCAAGGTCTAACTCCTATGCGCACTCTTTATGGTGTTTTAGTACTCTCGGTGGTTAACAAAGAAGCAGCACTTGAGAGGACACTCGCTCTTAGAAGTGCTGGGTATCCAGCTTATTTGATGCATTTCGTGCGTGATGGGCGCGACTGGTATTCGCTCGTTGTTGGAGCCTTCAGTGATGTAAACAGTGCAGAAGATTTCAATGCAAAACTCAATTGGACAGAGGTAATGAGGATCGCCGGCACTCAGCGACCTGGATATGTGGGGCGTGTAGCACCTTGAAGCTTTCGGTCAGCGAAAAAAGGCTCATTTTTCTGGCTTTTATTGGTCTGCTGATCATCTTGGGCTTTGCCCTTGAAAAGAGCTATGGTAAGACAGAGGAAAGCCAACATGCTGCGGTAAGAAAGACAGTAGAATTTCCGATAGATGTCAATTCGGCATCTTATGAAAGTTTACTCGAAATACCTGGGATTGGTCCTGCTAAGGCAAAGGCTATAATTCAATACAGGGAACAAAACGGACCGTTCGTCACAGTTGATGACTTGACTAAAGTCTCTGGCATTGGTAAAGTCACCGTTCAGAGAATCGCACCTTATGTCAAAGCTGAAGGTGTAGTCATCATCGAGAGGACGAGAAAAATAAATGTGAACAAAGCGACGTTGGAAGAACTGATGCAGCTGCCAGGAATCGGAGAGATTAAGGCGAGCGAGATTATCAAATTCAGGCAACAAAGAGGAACTCTCAACAAACTTGATGATCTTCTACAGGTTCCGGGAATTGGCCCAAAAACACTCGAGAAGATCAAAGACATGATAACATTTTGAGGAGGTGTTTGTGTGAAAAAAACCACTGTACTCTTGGCTGGTGTACTTCTTGCAATGGTCTTGTTGTTCTTGTACGGAGCTACACAAAGCGCTCTTAAGGTTGTGTTTGTGGACGTGAACAGGATTACCCAGGAATACCCAAAGATGATCGAACTCAACGAGCGTTACAAGACGGATTTCCAGTACTACCAAAACAAATTGAATGAGATGACTAAGGAACTCGAGAACATGCAAAAGGCAGGGGCTTCACAGGCAGAGCTGGAGAAAAAACAGGCAGATATACTCGCAAGAAAACAGCAGTACGAACAGCTTTTGCAGAATGAGTATCAACCAAAGATGCAGCAGGTGGTTGAAGAGATCGCTAGCAAGATAGACAAATTTGCAAAGACCATGGGTTACGACTATATCTTGAGTAAACAGGCACTTGTTTATGGTGACGATGCCTACGATATCACAGAACAGCTTGTGAAATACCTGAAATCGCAATGAACAAGATAGAGTGCCATGGTCTTGTGAAAAGGTTTGGTAGAAAGATCGTCGTCGACCACGTTGATCTGCAAGTTGAACAAGGTGAGGTCGTTGGTCTCTTGGGCCCAAACGGTGCTGGTAAGACGACGATCTTCAACATGATTTTAGGTGTCGTCATTCCCACGGAGGGCAAGATAATATTTTCGGGGACAAATATCACCAATATTCCTGTTAGCCGAAGGGCAAGATTTGGAATCACCTATCTCCAACAAGAGACTTCTGTTTTCGGTGGTATAAAGGTCTTTGAGAATGTCGAACTGGTTTTGAGATTCTACGTAAAGGATCCTGTGAAGAGAAAAGGTAGGACGGAAGAACTGCTGAAAGAATTTGGTATATGGGAACTCAAAGACCAATTCGCGAGCGATCTATCTGGTGGAGAGAAGAGACGCTTGGAGCTTGCACGCATGATGGCACTCAATCCATCTTTCTTGCTGCTTGATGAACCGTTTGTCGGAATTGATCCAAAGACAGTAAAAGACATTCAACATATGATTCGTTCCTTGAAGGCAAGGAATATCGGTATCATAGTCACCGATCATACTGTCGATGCTTTAGCACAGGTGGTGGACAGACTCTACATAATTCACAAAGGGAAGATCATCGCGCAAGGAGATCCACAAGAAGTACTTCAAGACAAGACAGTTAAGGAGGTCTATCTCGGTACATGAATGTCGCGGTTGTTGGATATTCCGGTTCTGTTGAGCATGAACCTGTTTTGAAGATAGCAGAGCTTTGTATCAGTCTGGGCAAGGCACTTGCCACGAATGGCCATACGGTCTTCTGTGGGGGGAGAGATGGTGTAATGGAACTCGTTTCAAGGGGTGTTAGGGAAGCTGGTGGTACAGTTGTGGGGGTTCTTCCGGCGTGCGAGGAGGGTAACGAACACCTCTCTTTGAGAATTAGAACTCCTTTCGACAATATAACGCGTTCTCTGGTTTTGATTGAGAGCAGTGATGTTATAGTCTCGGTTGGCGGTGAAGTTGGTACAGCTTTAGAAATACTCATGGCTTATGCGAGGTCTAAACCGATTATACTGTTGCTTGGTACTGGTGGTTGGACTGACAGATTTTCAGAGGTTCTCGTTGATGACAAATATCTCGATTCAAGAAGAAACGTAGCTGTTTTGAAAGCGAGAACCGTTGAGGAAACCATCAAAATAATCGGAGAAATTGGGAGGCAAGTGAAATGAATGACGTGCGACTCAGGTTTGCACCAAGTCCGACAGGTCATCTTCACGTTGGCGGTGCAAGAACTGCCCTTTTCAACTGGCTTTATGCCAGAAAGATGAACGGAAAGTTCATCCTGAGGATAGAAGATACAGATCTTCAGAGGTCGACAAGAGAATCTGAAGTGGCTATAATTGAATCTCTAAAATGGCTTGGCATCGACTGGGATGAGGGACCAGATGTCGGTGGGGAGTTCGGACCCTACAGACAAAGTGAACGTGTGGCAAAAGGCATATACGATCATTACGCTCAGTTACTCGTACAAAAACAGATGGCTTATTACACCGTTTATGACAAAGTGGACAGAAAAAAACCTATTTTAAATACCTTTGAGTACCCCAAATCTCATGCAGAGCAAGGACATGACATAACCATCTCCTTCAAAGTACCACAAGGATTCACAAGGTTTTATGATCTTCTGAAGGGTGACATGGAGTTTCAGAATTCAACGATCGAGGATTTCGTGATGATAAAATCAGATGGTTTTCCAACTTACAACTACGCAGTTGTAATTGATGATCATTTGATGGGTATCACACACGTGTTCAGAGGTGAAGACCATCTGTCCAACACGCCAAAACAAGTGATGCTCTACGATGCCTTTGGTTGGGAGTATCCAAAGTTCATGCATATACCTCTAATTCTCGGGTTTGACAAAACACCCTTGAGCAAAAGACACGGAGCAACTTCCGTCGAACATTTCAGAGGTATTGGCATACTGAACAAAGGACTGATGAACTACCTCGCTTTGCTGGGTTGGAGTGTCGGAGAAGAAGAGATCTTTGACGTAAAAGCCAGACTTGAAACCTTTGATCCATCGAGTATATCCAACAAGGGAGTTGTCTTTGATCCGAACAAACTCGAGTGGGTCAACGGGAAACACATGAGAATCATGGAGATCGAGAGGCTTTGGCAGGATTTTGTCGAATGGACTCACTTCACCGGCAAAAAGGTGCCTCAAATAGAGAAAGAGTACGCACTGAAAGTGATATCTATATGCAGAGAAAAGGTCAACACACTTTCACAGCTTTATGATCTGGCTTATCCATTTTTCTTTGATGATTACCTTTACGAAGAAAAGTTCGTCGAAGAATATCTCAAGGCTTCATACGCAAAGGAACTTTTGACAAAAGCACTTGAATCTTTCAGCCAGCTTGAAGACTGGTCCATCGGAGGTACTGAGAAGGTCTGTAGATCACTCTCAGAGCTTCAGATTGCCTCAAAGAACAAAGTCTTTCAACTTCTTAGAGGTACGGTTACCGGTAAACTCGTTACCCCTGGTCTTTTCGAAACTTTGGCTGTACTTGGCAAAGAACGCGTTGTTGAACGCATTCAAAGAACGATATTGCAAGTCAAAAATTGAACAAGCGTGATTAGTCCTCTCGTAAGGTTGCAACGGAGTGTTACAATCAAACTTACACATCCATCTTTGCGGGATGAATATTCTATTAATTGCTCGTAGCTATGGATTGCTGGTGAATCCACGATCTTTGAAGCAAACCAGTTGTACAACCGTTCTGCGTTTGCAAGAATCCTTTCGAGAAATCCTTAAATTGTGAGTTATTTTTCCTCACCCTTACTTCCTTCATCTTTTGAGGAACGATGGGAACCAAGTAGAGACTCTGAAAGCTCTCATTTCAAAATTTCTTGATCTTTCTAAATGTGGTCTAAAAATCCACTCAGTAGATTGAAGATGAGGTTGTCAATCAAATTGAGGAGGTGAAGGTTGTGAGGTTTAAGTTGTTCATGGTTCTGGTGTTGGTAGTTTTGTTCAACGTGGCTGTTTTCGCTCTCAACGTGATCTTCTTGGTCGGCGATGGAATGGCTGCAAATCAGTTACTCCTCGCAAGCATACTTGAAGCAAGAGTTCTTACAACCATGACACTGCCTTACACTGGTTTGATGACCACCTATTCCTCAGATTCATGGGTCACCGATTCGGCTCCAGCTGGAACTGCGCTCTTTGCAGGTTACAAGACTTTGAATAAGGCAATCGGCGTTCTTCGAAACCGCGAGTCAGTACCATCAATCTTTGAGATTGCAAAGAATGCAGGCTACAGAATCGGTGTTGTAGTGACCTGTCAAATAACTCATGCGACACCGGCAGCAGTCTATGGCCATGTTTCAGATCGAAACGATGAATTGACGTTAGCAAAACAGTTTGCCGATTCTGGATTAGTTGATGTTGCTTTCGCTGGAGGCTGGCAGTGGTTCTTGCCCGAAGGCAAGGGTGGCGTTAGAAAAGACGGTCTTGACTTGATAGAGCTGCTCAAATCAAAAGGGTATCAGTACATAACAAGTGCGAGCGAACTTAAGACTGTTTCTGCTCAAAAGGTTCTGGGACTCTTTGCTAAGAATTACCTTGAGCCAGTCTCCGATAGACCATCTAATCAACCCACACTCGATGTGATGACAGCAAAGGCGATTGAATTGCTTTCAAGTGACGATAGACCATTCATGCTGATGGTTGAAGGCTCACAGATCGACTGGGAGGCTCACGCAAACGACTTCTACGGTGTCTGGAAGGAAGTTGTGGAATTTGACAGAGCTGTGAAAGTGGCATTGGACTTTGCGAGAAGAGATGGCAATACTCTTGTTATCGTCACGGGAGATCATGAAACCGGTGGGTTGTCTCTGTCAAAGGGGGGTTACACGATAAATGTTGATCAGGCGAGAAATGCAAAAGGTACAACTACGATGTTTTTGAAACAGTACAATATTGCAGACAAGGAAAAGTTCATCGCTGGATTGAAGCAATGGTATGGAATAGAGTTGAAAGATTCTGAGTACGAGAACCTTTCCAAGATTTCTCCGAACAATCTGAGAAGAGAACTGGCAAGATTTGTTGGTGAAAAACTCGGTTTTGGCTGGACTACTTTTGATCACACCGCAGGAGTAGTTCCTGTCTATACCTATGGGATAGGAGCAGAATTATTCACCGGTTTCATGGACAATACAGACATAGCCAGATTGATCCTGAAGGTTACATCTTTGAATACCATCAGTTTCCCAAAGACGGGTTCTGTAGCAGGGTACTGATTCAAGAAAAGCCACGTCCACTTTGGACGTGGCTTGATCTTCTTTCATCTTACAAAAACAGTTTCTCTCGTGCCCAAGTTTGTGCGAATGAGATAATCTCCAGCTTCTGTTAGTGAAAGCGTGAAAGAGACGTTCTGCTTTTCGAGTGGAGGTACGATCAAATATTTGACTTCAACGGCGTTTTCTTCAACATACAGAACAACTTCTTTTTCTAAAGTAAGTACTCCTTGGTTTCTGATAGTCAACAAGACTGATAGTTTTTCCCCGGTGTTCAACAATCTCTTTGACAAAACCATCGAGCAGTCGATCTCTTCTGAGACAGCGGGTTGAAGTCTCCACAAGCTCTTTTCATCTGAAAGTTCTGTTGGTTTTATCCTAAAAGCATAATGATATGGTCTTGATCTAAGAATGTACTCTTTATGCGGCAGAGCTCCCCAGCTGTTGTCTCCACCAAGCCCCATCTGTTTGTAATCGATGTTCACCGTCACATAGTCTCGTACACTTAATTCGTTTGTATGATTGGCTTTTTCCAAATCTTCGATGGAAAAGGGCAGTACACTGAAATCTACTGTAGGTAATCCAGCTACAAAGAGAGCGTACCTTTCATCTGTGATCGAAAACCATCTGACATCACTTCTGTTGCCTGTTTCTTGAGGTCTCACGTATCTGTGAAAGAACTCGTCCACTGTGCTTGTGTAGATTCCAAAAATACCGCTTTCTTTTCTATCCTCGTATGTCTCGTGTGGTCCTCTACCGTACCATCGTACGGCTCGAAAATCCTTAGGCATCTTCAATTGCAACCCAATTCTTGGAATCTCTGGCAAGTTTGCATTTGGAAAGATCGCATAGTCTACCAAGATATCGTTGTTTCCGAAGACTGTATATGTCAAATACAACCAAACATCTTGTGGCAGTTGATAAACCGTTGAAAGAATCACTTTGTTTCCAGCTTGTTGACAAAGAATTTTTTGAAGCCTTCTTGAGGAGCTTGCATCTTTCCAAACTTTGAGTCTTTGTGGCATTTGATTTCCAATATCATTGTCTGTGGGCGCTCTCCAAAAATTTGGCATTAAAGGCTCATACAAAAGTTCTTTGCCTTTGAAATTAATGCTTCCGAGAAGACCACTGAGCTTGGAAAACCTTAGGATCATCTCTTTTGTTCTGACAAGGTAATGATCACAACCTTCTTCAAGATTCACTTCTTCCACGATGATCTTTCTCTCAAAAGCAGGGGCTTTCAATCGAAATTGTTCCCAGGCAACGATGTGGTTCACAGGTGCCCAAGGTTCTTCTTTGAGTGTCACAAATTCGACCAGTAAGAAATACTCTGAACCTTCTTTGAGAGGAGGAAGATCAATGTTTAGCAAAGTACTTTCACCTGGTGGCAGACTTATTCTAAATTCACCATTTGCGATCTCTTCTCCGTCCTTTTTCAAGTGCCAAATCCCTTTGAAATTCTCCAGATCAGTGAAAGTGTACTTGTTCCTGACTTTGATAGTATCCTTACTGACAACTTCAGTGTCGATGTACTGGTATACTTTCTTGACTTCGAAAAGTTCTGGCTCACAGGTTCTGTCAGGTAGAACAAGGCCATTACAACAGAAGTTCCCATCGTTTGGCTCATCGTTGAAATCCCCACCATATGCCCAGAATCTCGTTCCCTTTTCATCTACCTTTTCTATTCCTTGGTCCACCCAATCCCATATACACCCACCATGCAGATAAGGATTGTTTTCAATCAGTTCCCAGTAGTCTTTCAAATTTCCAACGCTGTTGCCCATTGCATGTGCATATTCACACATTATCAGTGGCCTATTCTGTCTCTTAGATGAATACTCAAGAAGTTTGTCAAAGGTGGGATACATCACGGAGACGACATCCAGGTAGAATCCGTCGCCAGGTTTGTCTGCCCCGAGTGGAGCGTAATGAATCAATCTCGTGTTGTCCCGTGACTTTATCCACATCGCAGCCTTTTCAAAGTTTTTACCTGTACCTGCTTCATTACCGAGTGACCAAAAAGCAACAGACACGTGATTCTTATCTCTTTCAACCATGCGTTGAACTCTATCAAGATGTGCCTTTTCCCATTCGGGTTTGTTCGCCAGAGTGATCTTTTCATCCCATCCAATACCGTGTGACTCGATATTGGCTTCATCTATCACAACAAGGCCGTAGTAATCACACAGATCATACCATCTTGTTTGGTTCGGATAGTGTGAAGTCCTCACGGTGTTTATGTTGTACTGTTTCATCAGTTTTATGTCTTGCAGCATTCTTTCGACTGTGACAGCATGGCCTCGCTGTGGGTCGAATTCATGGCGGTTCACACCTTTTATGTAAAAGGGCTTTCCGTTGAAAAACAATCTACCGTCTTTTACTTCGATCTTTCGAAAACCGAAGTTGATCTTTCTCTTTTCCTCTGTCAACTCAATGCTCAACACGTAGAGCCAAGGTGTCTCCCAGGACCACTTCAGTGGATTTTGCACATCGAACTCTAAGCAAACTTTCTTTTCGCTCTCAATCTCTATAGGTGTTTTCTTTAGGATCTGCATTTCACCTTGTGGGCTTGTCAAAGTCAAGGTCAAGACATCTTCAGATCTTTCGGCTCTGAAATTTCTCAGATCTATTTCAACGAAGAGCTTTGCGTTGTTGTATTGTTCATCCAGATCAGTTCTAACGAAGGCATCTCTTATGTGCATTTTGGGCAAAGCGTATAAATAAACATCGCGGTATATACCAGCGAACCACCACATGTCTTGATCTTCTAAGTAACTCGCATCACACCACTTCAGGACAAATGCTGTGAGCAGATTTTCCCCTGGTTTGACGAACTCTGTCACCCTGAATTCGACAGGAGTACAACTGTCTTTGCTAAAGCCCACCTCTTTTCCGTTTATCCAGACCTTTAGAAAAGATCTAACGCCTTCAAAATGCAGGAAAATTTCCTTGTTTGTCCAATCATGGGGAATGACAAAGAGTTTTCTGTATAAACCAGTTGGATTGTACTCGTGTGGAACATGTGGTGGATCACTCACGAAAGGATATACCACATTTGTGTATATAGGTTTATCATAACCTTGAAACTCCCAGTTGGATGGTACTTCTATTTCATTCCAAGTAGAGTCATCAAAGTTTTTTTCTTGAAAAGTTTCTGGAACCTCAAAGGGATTCTTGGCAAGGATGAATTTCCATCTTCCGTTCAAGGAAATGAACTGTTCTGGATATTCCCACTTCATCTCTCTGAAGTTGAAGTACGGTATGAAGGTGCAATGTGGTCTCTCGTTGCCTTCATTGGTCAGCTGTGGGTTTTCCCATTCGTACATCATCAGACCTCCTCAAGACAGTTTCTACCGCAAAGTGTAATTCAAATCTTATAGATTCTATGAGTATTTTACCCAATTTATTGGGTAGTTCTGCGGTGAACAAGAGGGTATTTAGAGGCAGTTTTGTCTTTGATGAAACAAGAAAGCTGAGCTTTCCAACAAAGAACTGTGAAGCTCAAGAATTCAAAAGATTCGTGCCTTTCTCTTGTAGAAAAAATCGCTCTTTGAACGGGTAGTTCGTTTGAGAAAGATCAGTCTGTTTTCAACAACGCAAAATCGTCTATCCACGCCCAGTTACCGCTGTTTGCGTCCACGTCTATGGTGATTGTGATTCTTCCACTGGTCACCTTTATCTCATCAATCTTTGGATTGTTCCATTTCAGCCAGCCTGTGTTTGTTATGTTTAGAGTCTTTTCCTCACCACCATATTCGCTGATTATCAGGCGAAGATGATTTTCTCCACCGCCACCGTGAATCCAAAAAGAAAGTTTGTAAGTTCCATTGGGTAATTCTACCGTTTGATAGAGTTTGAAATTGAATGGTTTGTCAAGCCAATAATTTAACGCATACTTTCCACTGTGCGCATTAACCGGTGGGCTTGCTATCGTTACCTTGACCGCCTTTGTTTCTCCCTCGACTTTCCACGGCTCAAGAGAACCTGTTTCGAAGCCTGGATTCTCAAAGTAATTCTCTACACCACCCTTACTCGTTGACCCCTTCACCGTTATCTTTGCACTCAGTTCTGTGCCATCGCTCAACGTGCCCTTTAAGAAATGTTCACCAAGATTGTTGATTATCTTTTCAAGTGAGGAAAGGTCCCATACAACGGGTACTATCTTGATGGCGTCATTTGAAAAAACAGCGCTGACTTTTTCAGGTAGTTGTGGGATCTTCCCCAAGGTCGTTTCAACAGAAGGCTCATCGACTTGTAGAACTTGTGCGGAAAGATGAACTTCATTTTTCAAAATTTGAGGGAAGATATCCAAAGATGGTAATGTGTCTCCATCGAAATAGAAAAGGGCTTGGTTTTCCCAGGGATTACCTTCATTGGTCTTCCAGCCAGCTCCTTTGACAGGTATCCATGCTCCTTCCCAGTAGAAAAAGCCCGCGCCAAGGTCGTTGGGAACTTGCCGAATAACCTGAGCAAGTTCTGCCAAGAAGGTTTTTTGACCCTGAATCGTAGGTAGATAACCAGCTTGTTCAGCCATCGAAATGTGTCCGAAGATGTTGGGATATCCGTCTGCATCTTGAAGTGTCCAAGCATAAGCAGTTTCGACAATAACAATCTTCTTGCCATATCTCTTTGCAAGATCGTTCAAGTTTTCTTGCAGATCTTCCAAAGTACCATGCCAGTAAGGATAGAAAGAAATGCCTATTACATCAAAGTCTACATTGCGCTTGGTCATCTCATCGAAGAACCATCTGAACAATTGGTTATTACCACCTTCTGCAAGGTGTATCATCACAGCTATTTTCGGATCGAATTCTCTCACAGCTCTTATTGCTTCTTTCAGCAATCCTGTAAAACCTTCAAAGCCTCCAGCTCCTGCACCGACTATCAGACCATCGGGCCAAAGAAAACCGTTGTTCACCTCATTACCGACCTGTACCATATCTGGTGACGCATCTTGTTCTTTCATGTAAAAGAGCACGTTCTTTGTGTATTCATAGATCACTTTTTGCAAATCATCTTCGTGCAAATCTTTCCATGCTTTTGGTTTGTTCTGCTTACCTGGATCAGCCCACCAGTCACTGTAATGAAAGTCCAAGAGAACCTTCATACCAAGTGACTTAGCTCTCTTTGCGATCATCGTCATGTTAACGTGATTGCAATTTCCCCCACCTAATGGTTTCCCATTTTCATCTGTAGGGTCGTTCCAAACTCTGAGCCTTATCCAATTCACACCTTTATCTTTCAGTATCTCAAGACAGTCTTTCTGCTGCCCGTTCTCGTAGAATTTGCCTCCTAATCTCTCAATTTCATACAGCATCGAAAGATCTACACCTACTATGAAATCCTCAGCAGCCTTCACAATTCCCCCACAGACAAAGGGTATTGTGAGCAAAATCAGAGCAATTGACCTCATCGATCAACTCTCCTTTCATTCCTTTACCGCTCCTCTTGTCAAGCCGCTGACTAAGTATCTTTGTAAAGACAAGAAGAGTATGACCATTGGCAGCATACCAAGCAAAGCCGCTGCAGTGAAGAGACCCCACTCGGTTTCGTAAGGACCTACGGCGAAAGACTGAAGCCCAAGTGCATAGGTGTAGTTTTGAACGTTTTGAAGAATGATTCTTGCCACCACATATTCGTTGAATGTTCCTATGAACACCAGTAAAAAGACGACAGTCAAGATGGGCCTTGCGAGTGGCAGAACGATCTTGTAGAAACTCTGAAATCTCGTTGCTCCGTCGACTATCGCCGCTTCTTCAAGCGAACTTGGAATTAGATCATAAAAGCCTTTTATCAGATACATGTTGTAAGATATGTTCGTTAGATAAGCGAAGATCAACCCACCTACTGTGTCTACTCCTAAGAAAGTCACATACTTTCCGAGAAAGTTCAGCAGGTTGTAGATTGCAACCATGAAGATAACACCTGGAAACATCTGAATGAGCAGAAATGCCATTATACCATACCTTCTGCCCGCAAACCTCATTCTGCTGAAAGGATATGCAGCAACAGCGCACACAAAAGTGGTTATCAAGGCAACGATCAATGAAATGACCACTGAGTTCGAAACCCATCTGAGAAAGTAATGTTTTGTCTTCTGTTTCCAGATTTGATCTATTCTGTACAGCTCTCTGTCTATTCTTTCAAAGTGATTCTTGAGGTCCGCAAAAGGGGTAAGCTTCATCAAAACCCCGGCTTTTCTCATCACCACAGCGAGGTCTGATCTGACCTTGTTCACAAACTCCGATCTCACCACATCGTCGAGTCTGCTCAGGTGTTCCGATCTCACGAAAATGCCAGAGTAGGAAAGATCAAGAAGATAACTCCAGCTTTTTTCGAAGTCTGACAACAAATTGTTTGTTTGGCCCAAGACCTCTTGGAGGTTCTTCGAGACATTTTCAAATCTGGTCGAGAAGGTTCTGTATTCTTCTATCCATCTCAGATCGTCAAGAGTCTTTCTCAGTCTTGTGTAGATCTCATCTTTGAGTGAGTACGAATTCATGAAATTTCTCAACCAACTTATCAGAGCTGAGTATCTCACAAGGTCTGTCCTACCAAAGGAAGTTATGGAGCTTGTAGTTGAGATTCTTTGATCTAGTTCAGCTAAGAAAACCTTCAGCTGACATAGTCTTCTGTGTGTTTCCAGCTGAGTTTCAAGGTTTTTGATCTCTTCTCGGAGTTTTGTTTCTTCTTGTTCGAGTAAACTCATTTCTCTGCTTATCTGCATCAACTGTATGTTGGCATCACGCAAGAGTACTGCACTATCTTCAAGGTTAGTTAGTGCGCCATCAACATCGTTCAAAATCTTTTCAATTCTCGGCTGAACTTCTTGATAACCCTTGATGAAATCTGAGTACAGCATCTTTGACCTGTCATTTGCCTCATCTATGTTGGATAGTTCTTTCAGAAGATCAGCCATTCTCTCCACAGATTTCTTCAATGCTGTATAGTCGACCAAGACTTCGAGCTTCTGCAGAATCTTCACAATTCTCTCTGACGATGCAAAGAGGCTTTCAAAGAAAAATGAGTCATCCAGTGGCAGAATCCTTTTTGTAAAACTACTTCTAACGCTGTCTTTGAGATTTTTCAAATTTTGTAGAGCTTCAACTGTGTTCTCAAGTTCTGGTAATAGTGCACTTTTCAAGATCAGGTTTGTTTTGAGAACTTGATCTTGGATCGGTGAGATCTTATCTTTCAAGTTCGACGAAGTCTTCTTCAGTTGGTCAAGTTTTGCCGAAATTTCTTTCAGACTCTCCTTTAGCCTTCCTATGTAATCATCGTATCGCTCTTTTAGTATTCCGATGGCTGCGTTGAAGTCTTCAGCGCTTTTGATCTCAGAATCAACTATCTTCTGAAGATCCTCTTTGAAGACTTTGAAGATCTGAGAATCAAACCCTTCTTTGGAAAGGTACTCATACAGTACGACTGAGTAACGATCTGTGGCATTCGTTTCAAAGCCTTTAGTTTCTTCAAGCAGGACTTTTTTCAACCCCTCGAGATTTTTCACAGTGAGATCTCTAACTGTTTGTGCGTTCTTTTTCAGATAGTCATCGATCGTCCGATACGACTCTTCTGCCTTAATGTATCGCGAAGAACTTTCCTGTAGATATCTGTGAAATCTCTGAAGGTCATCTTCGATCTTTTGCCTTGCTTCTTTCGGATCGAGTTCACTGAAGGGCTTAGCTCGTGAGATCAAACTGTGCAACTCTTGTACGAGAACTGGCAGATTTTTCTCTGGCACAACGAGATCTATGTAGTTTTGCAAGGTCAATCTGCTTGAAAAAAGTTCACTTGAAAAAGCGGCCTCATCTCTTCTGAGAGAAGTTGTCGCTACCCAAACGGTGGGAAATAAGATCACAACGATCAGAAAGACAAGAACGAAATGAACGATCAGTCTTCTCATCTTCCCACCTCTTCAAAGGCACCAGAAAATCTGAAGTTGAGGAAACTGATGCCTCCAACTAAGAAGAAAATCATTATCGAAATCGCACTGGCGAAGCCAAAATCTTGCCCTCTACCAGCTTCGAAGGCGAGTTTGTAAACGTAGGATATGAGTATATCGGTGTATCCTGTTGGTGTAGTTGAACCGGGAATCGGTGGGCCTCCTGCCGTAATCAAATAGATTATCGTGAAGTTGTTGAAACTGAAGGCGAAACTACTTACTAAAAGCGGTGCTATCACTGCCATTATGAAGGGAAAGGTTATGGCTGTGAACCTTCTAAACCTACCTGCACCGTCTATCATTGCAACTTCGTAAAGTTCAGGTGGTATACCTTGCAACGCTCCCAATGAGATCGTCATCATGTATGGGAAGGTCAACCAGATGTTCACCAACAGGACGCCGACTCTTGCCCAGAAGGCTTCGTTCATCCACCTTATGGGGTTCAAACCAAACAGTGGGAGTAAGAATTTGTTGATCAGCCCATAGCTTTCATTTAAAAGCCCATTTCTCCAAACGAGCGCCGAAATGAAAACAGGTATAGCCCAGGGGATTATCAACAGCGTTCGATAGATGTTTCTCCCTTTCAAATTCCTGTCATTGAGTATCAGGGCAAAAGGTAATCCGACGGCAAGTGACAGTAAAACACTCAAGAGTGCCCATAGAAAGGTCCAGATGAAGATCTGTAGGAATGGTCCTGAAACCTTTGGATCTTTGAAGATTCTCATGAAGTTTCTCGAGCCGACGTTGTCTATAAAACCCATCAGAAAGATCTCTTCTCCATCTTTACCTCTGTCGTAAAAAGATCCCTCTCTTTCTATCACTTTGTCATTAGTTCTATTGTTGTACAGAGCCATCTTCATTTTCAACTTCCCGTTTTCGTAGCTTTCTTCGTACCCGAGTCGATACAATCTTTCGATTCTCACAAAACTCCATTCACCCTCAGATGTGATCCTCAAAGCATATCTTCTGTTGTCTTGATCGACAAAATCTGCTTTGTAAAGATACAGTTGGGCTATTCTGCTTTTGAAATAAGGCGAGTTGACTTGCAAAAGCTGATCTTTTGGAGAATAGAAGGGTCTGTAGGTTTTATCTTTGAGAGTTATTATTTTCACATCAGCCAGTTCACCTGTTGGTGAAAGTATGTTGTAAGTTCGGTCCTGTACTTGAAGATATTCGCCAGTAACTGGATACAAAAATGATTCAGATAGAAGTATCTCTCTACCTTTTGTCCTAACTGGTGCAGGTTTCTCACCCAAAAACAGCTTACCATTCAGACTGAAGAGTATGAGAAAATCTTCAGTGGGATTAACACCATCGTAGACTACAAAAACCTTGTAATCGCTTCCTTGCTCTTCGTCAACTGTATAGGTATAATTCGGGTCATAAAGAAGCCTTTCCACAGCCTCTTGCTTTGTCATGTAATGACCTGTGCCGTAGTTGGTGAAGGCTACCCTCACCGTGAAATAGATGGGGTACAGAACAAGCACAAAGAGCAAAACCAGAGCGGGTGCGATATACCTGTAAGGGTATGCCCGTGGGTTGAAGATGAAAAAATCGATCAAAAAAATCAATATGAAGAAGACTATTCCCAATTCGTAGTAAGCATTTCGAATCAGGAAAGTTGCTCCCCAAAAGAAGAAAACATTCATCAGCCCAAGCAAAGACCAAAGGATGACTTTGATCAAATACTTCATCTGGCGTCTTTCGCCTCCTTGGGAGAATAAAAGCCCGGCGCAAGCCGGGCAATGATCGTTACTGTTGTCCTTTAATCCTTTCAACCGCAGTCTTCAGAGCATCCTCAGCCGTTGCTTTTCCGTTGACAACAAGGTTCAAAGCGTCGTTCATGGCTCCCCAGACAGCTCCCATCTCTGGGATATTCGGCATTGGCACACCGTTTGCTGCACTTTGTGTGAATGCCACTACATCTGGATTGTCTCTCACAAGTTCAAGCACATCTTTTCTTGCAGGTAGTCTGGGGTCACCTAAATAGAGTTTGTACATGGTATCTGTTCTCGCAATGAAGTTCGTCAAGAATTCTTTTGCGAGCAATTTGTTGGGCGACTTTGCGTTCACCATGAATCCTTGTACTCCCACGAATGGTCTTGCGACGAGTTTTTCATCAATGTTTGGAATAACAGCTACACCATAGTCAATGCCGGCATCTTTGTACGCCTTCGTCGCCCACGGACCGTTGATTATCATTGCAGCTTTGCCTTCTCTGAACATGGAGTCCATTATCTGGTAGTTGTCACTTGGGTCAAGGATCTTTTCGTCAACGAACCTCTTGATTATGTTGACACCTTTAACAGCTCCTGCGTTGGCGAGTCCAATATCCTTTGGATCTAAACCTTTTGCAGTTTCTTTGAAAACGTATCCACCTGCGCCCTGGATGAATGGTACCGCATAGTAGAATTCAGCTGTAGGAGTGATGAACCCTCTCACTTCTTTACCGAACTCCTGATCGATCTGTTTTGCCATCTGTATCAATTCGTCAACTGTTTTTGGTGCATTGGGTACATAATCTTTGTTGTAGATCAAAGCAATTGCCTCGAGTGCATATGGAAGCCCGTAAAGTTTGCCACCATAGGAGAAAGCGTTTAACCCTGTTTCATAGAACTGACCCAGTTCTGGAAAGGTTGCGATTGGATCTATCAGACCATTTACTACAAGCTCTCCTACCCAGTCGTGGGCACCGACGATGATATCTGCACCTTGACCTTCTGGAGCTGCCGTCAAGAACTTAGGCTTGATGTCTGAAAAGTTGACGTACTGAACCTCTACTGTTACACCGTACTTCGCTTTGAACTCGTCTCCCAATTTCTGCAAGATGTCTACTTGTTTCTCTGAACACCAAATGACCAATTTAGACTGAGCGAAGGCAAAGACAGTAGAAAGGACCAAAAGTAACAAGACAAACTTTTTCATAAACGCTACACCTCCCTATCGTAAAAGTTACCACAAAGTGTCTCACAAGTCAAAATAACTTCAGCGCACATACATCAAGCATTTCAAGGACCTTAATAAACTTTGGCACAGAGGTTTTCTTTGTGAGCTACTTTGTCTTATCTTTGGAAAAGATCTCTGCCAATGAGGGTACTACGAAAAGTGTGAAAAGAGTAGTTATACTCAAGCCAAAGATGATAGTCCAAGATATGGGCGATTCGAGTTCAGATCCCTCACCTTTACTCAGAGCAACTGGTAACAGTGCGATCACCGTTGTTAGAGTTGTCATGAGTATCGGTCTCAATCTTAATCCTGCAGCTTCCAATATTGTTGCGCGTAAAGATTTTTGTTCTTTGAGCCTTTGTTGAATGAATGTTATCATCACTATCGCATTGTTGACGACAACGCCAATCAAGGTCAAAGTACCAACCAACACCGGTAGATTCAAGACGTAACCAAAGATCGCCATAACGACGGCAAGGGCGATTATCGCAACTGGAACGGTTGTGAAGATTATCAAAGGTATCGTCAGTGATTCGAATTGTGCACTCAGAAGCATGTAGACCAACAACGCGGCAACGATTAATATAGTTTTGAATTCCTTCATGAGGACATCGAGCGATGTCTTCTGCCCACTTAGGGTAAAATCGATCTCTTGCGTACCCAGCTCCTCAACAGCTTTTTTTACCAATTTTGTCAGTTGCGATATCGAGTGAGCTGAGCTGGTGATATCTACATAGACTATCCTTTCCCCGTTCTTGTGAGAGATTGAACCAACTGTCGTTCTTTTATCAATCTGCGCAAAAGCACCAAGTGGCAGATCTTGTCCTCTCAAAGTCTTAAAGAGTATCTGCTGAACGTCTTCTGTTTTCTCAACCTCTCCTATCTTCAAGTAGACTGGCAGTACTCCCTCTTCTGTACTCAGGACGCCGAACTGTTTACCAACGGTGTAATACTGCAGATCCATGAAAAGCTGTGCTGGTAATAAACCAGAGAATATCGTTCTCGATCTATCTATATCGACCAAAATCGTTTCAACAGTTGCTTCTCCTCTTACAGCAACTTCACCAACTTCCTCCTTGAGAAGTTTTTCCTTCAATCTGTGCGCAGTGTCCATCAGTTTTTCGATATCTTTCCCAGCGAGTTCAACTGTTAATGGATAACCAAAGACTTCCGAAAGGATGTTGGTCTGAGTTACTTGAATCTGCACCTTTTCCATCTTCAAGGTTGCGAGATCTCTGAGTAAACGTTCTTTGTTTCGTAGATAGTCGGTACGCCTTCCGGAAAACCACACGTTGATAGTTGCTTTATCTTCACTCGCACCAGCTACAATTTGTGATAATGCGCTTGTCACTCCTATGTCCGAATAGATCGTTTGAATCTTGTACTCGTCTTTCTTGCTCAGAAGGAAATTCTCGACTTCTTTTGCGATTTCTGCTGTCTTTTGATATCCAGCCTGATCTGCGACTTTGATGCTTATTGTGACAGTATTAGTGGCGAACTCTGGTATAAAACTCCTTGGTCTGTTCATAACATAATAGATCGAGATGATCACCCCCACAGCTACCGTTGAGATGATCAGCCATTTCATGTCGAGGATTTTGTTCAAAGTCTCTTCATACCATCTTCTGATCCTCTCAAAGCTTTGTATCCTCTTAGATCTTATCCATCTTGAACCAGCTGGAACTATGAAACCAGCTACCAAGAGTGATGCGCCAAGGGAAAGTGAAAGCGTCGCTGCAAAGTATTTGAACATCGTAGCTGCAAAACTTTCCGTGAAGAGCAGAGGGAGGAATACTATCACCGTTGTTGCAGTGGAAGCAAAGATCGCACCGAAAACTTCTTTCGTACCCTTTGAAGCAGCCTCATCATAAGCCAAGCCATCAGTTTTGTGCCTGTACATGTTTTCAAAGACCACGATTGCGTTATCGACGAGCATTCCAACCGCCATCGTCAATCCACCGAGTGTGAGCAAGTCAACGTTTATCCTGAAAAAATACATCAGAACTATTGCCATCATTAACGATATAGGTATGCTCAAAGAGACTATAGCTGTGCTTTTCAGATCGACTAAGAATATCATCACCACTACCGCGGCGCCAATCAGTCCAAAGACCAGATTTTTCAACAGATCGTTGATTGCCCTTTCTGTGTAAAACGACTGGTCTATAAGTTTTGTGTATGGTACTTTCAACTCTTCGAGGACTTTTTTCACTTCTCTGACTGTTTTCACAGTGTTTGCACCTGCTCTTTTTCGAATCGAAACAACGTTCACTTGTTCTGAATCAACTCTGACCAATCCCCTGATCTCTTGATCTGTTATTTCGACACGTGCTACTTGTCCCAATCTTATTGGTACAAGCAATTTTGGTAGTTGTCCAGCCATAGCCATCTGATAAGAAAGTCCTCGAAAACCGACTATAGCATTTTTGAGATCATCGATGTCTCTGAATCTTCCATCGACTGTGATCGCGTATACACTACCATTTTCATCTGAGACTTGTCCCATGGGATAAACCACATTACCAGCCAAAAAGAGATCCAGTAAAGAGAGATCTAATCCCAAGTTTTGTGCTTTCTTCTGATCTATTGTGACCTTCACGATCTTCTGCGGTTTTCCCAGGTTCTCAACCTGTGCTACATCGGCAAGGCGTTTTATTCTATCTGTGAACAAATCCGGATCTTCAGAAGTTGAGAAGACGAACACGGGAATTATAGAAGGATCAAACTCCACAACTGTTGGTTTTACTTGTTCTGGCAAGTTTGCTTCCGCGATGTTCAAATATCTTTCAAGCCTTGAGGATGCACTGAGGACATCAACGCCCCATTCGTACTCAACGAGGATCAAAGACAAACCAGGTTGTGTGATCGAGGTGAAGTTCTTAACGCCAGGTACAGTTGCAATGGTCTTTTCGAGCGGTTCTGTGACTAACTGTTCCATTTCTTCTGTTCCTACGCCCATGTAGGTGGCGAAAACAGCAGCATACGGGTATTCAAGCTGAGGCAAAAGATCTACATGCAATCTTTGAAGTGCGATTATTCCCATTACAACGAGTGCGAAGAGAAACATGAACACTGCGATAGGTCTTCTTGCTGATTCTCTTGCGATATTCACTTTTCCACCTCCTTGGTACGACTACTTCACGATCCCACCACAGAGCTCTATTGTAATTCTTGCCCAAACTGAATTCAAGTCTATCAAGTTCAATCTATCACTTTTTGCAGCAACGGGTAATTCTGTGCAACCGAGTAAAACATTGCCGCTCAAATACGGTTCTATGCCATCCAACCAGATTTTCTCCGCTTTGGCTATCTCTCCTGCCTTGACGGAATATATGACTTGCATTAGGTAATCTTGTACTTTCGCATCTGGTATGTGTAGAACCATCCCAACCTTTCTTGCCGCTTCTTGGTATACATTGCTTTTGATCAGACCCTTTGTACCTGTGAGCCATGCTTCTGTGATACCATCTTCTTTGAGTTTCATCAAGGCGAGCTCCGGCAAGTTCAGCACTGGGATCTTTGCTTGCTCTCTGACTCTTTCAAGAAAGGCATGTGCTGTGTTGCAGATAAAAACAGCGAAATCAGCACCTGCATTTTCGAGCCTTTTCACCGATTCAACCAGGTAAGGTGTGGGATCTTCCCCATTGTACAAGAGCGCTGCTGTTCTGTCTGGAACCGATGTGTTGAAATCAACTATCATTCTGATGTGCTCTTGATCCTTTTCGGCTTTGGTCTGCTCAACAACCTTTTTCAAGAAATCCACCGTGGAGAGTGAACCCATACCACCTATTATTCCCGCAACCTTTTTCATCATATACGAGCGCAACAGGCTCCATCTTCTGCATGATGGAAATGAATGCGCTCTTTCCTCCTTTCTAACATTAACGTCTTTGACTCTTTTACTTCACCTTTCATTTATAGACAGCCGGCGTGCAAAGACTCAGAACGTAACCATCAACTTCGAAAACACACTCTACGTAGTAGGCTACGTGTCGGGACTGTGGTGGCTCAACTTCAACTGAGTAAACGCCGTTGTCTTGAGGAACAGGCAGTCTTATCCAGAGTGACCCTCTGAAATCAGTTGTGTCAGAGACTGCCCTGTGAACGTAGACTTCTTTGATCTGTGGGTTTTGAGGTACGATTATTCTACCGCCTTCTTCGGAAAACTCAAATTTTGGCAATTTTCCCATCAATGAGAGTTTAAAGAAACTCGAAGCGTTGTCAACAACATATGGTATATTCTTAATGCCGTGCTTGTTGTTTGGTACGTAGAGCAAATAGTTCTGCCCAGGTAGGTCATAGAAATAGAGATTGCTCGAATATATAGTCCAGTACTCGTCATTTGTGGCATTGACGATGTATTTTGGCATGATCAAACGCTCTTTGTAGGTGTAAGGATCAACCATCTTCAAAAGTCTTTGCCCAGCCTCAGAGTTGACCATCTCTGGTAAGCCTCTTCTCACATATGGTCCTATGCTCTCGCTGTACTTTTCATACATCTTCAATTGTTGTTCGAGTTGTTTTGGAAAATTCAGGTTGTCAAAAACAATAGGTGCGATGGCAAAAACTCTTCTGTCGACAACGGCTGTAAGCCATGTGGTCCAACCTCGTTTTGACGGACCAGTCACCAAAAATCTTCTCGAGCCAAAAAGTTCTTCGACAAGATCCATCGCCGCCACAGCCGAGGTGGTCATTGGAAACAAAAGAGGCAATGTTGGATCTGAAGTCTTCGTGTACTCTACAAAGGTATGGGCGATCAGATCGTCTTCCTTCAGCCCGTAGATAGGTTGGTTGGGAACATCTCCCAAAACGATGAACAAAACCCCGAATTTTTCTGCAATCCAAAGATAGTCTTCGACGTCTTTTGATCTGGTAGGATCAAAATCTCCTGTTATGAACAAGACAGCGGCATCTTGGAAGGACATTTCTTTTGGTTGAACAATCAAAAGATCATGTATCCATGGGATCTGTTGCCAAACTTGACTTCTCAATATAACGTGAATCAGCTTAAATCCGTCGTCTATGACTTTTTCAGAAATTACTTGGTACTCTATATCTTTGTAATTTGCAACGTAATTCACGATCTCTTGTGCGCTGACAAAAACTACGGCAAGTACCATAAAAAGGACGAAAGTTTTTTTCATTCTGAGCACCTCCCACTATTTATTATGCCACATAGAAAGTCTCACATCTTCTTGAAAGAAAAGATCATGTACGTGGCTGGGAGGATGAATTTTTCAAAACTCTCTGCCTTTGACATATAGGTGAGTGTGTACGCACTGTCACCGAAGATGCCGTGTATTTGTAGAGATCTGTATGAAATTCCCTGTGAAGAGAACTCAAAGATCCTCCAGAAAAGGTCATTTCCCTGAACTAAGTTCACACCCTTCGCCAATTCCTTGTAATTAGAGAGATTTATCAATGAGTTTTTCTCAACGAACTGCGCATACTCTTCTGGTTTCATACTCTTCTGCAATTGCTCTTGCACTATTTGAAGATAGCCTACTTTGTCTTCTTCTATGGCTACAAAAGATCCTATTTCACCTCTATCTGGTTTGAGCGCTTCAAAGGGCTTCACAAGACTCAAAGAATATCCATATTCCTCATTCAAGTAGAGCTGTTTGGCAGTTGCGGTTTTGACACTACACATCGTCAAAAGGCTTGGAATTAAGTATCTGTGATAATCACTTTGTGGTGCATAGTATGTCACCACATAGCCTTTTTGATATCTCAAAAAGATGTTCTGAAATCCCTCTATCTTTGCATCTGAAAGAGTCAGAGAAAATCTTCTGAAAAAGATCTCAAGATCGCCAATCGTAAAAAGACCGTTGTGTTTCTCTTCCATTCCGACAAGTTGCATGCCTATAAGTTTGGCAAAGACAAGCAAATCAGTTGACTGATTCAGTTGAACCGATAGTATCTGCAATAGAGCGTTGCTCGCAAGTACTTTGAAAGATCCTATTTCATTTGGGTGCGAGGGCTGAGTTGTGACAAAAGGATCGTAGATCGTTAAAGCAAGATCTCCATAAGGTGAAAAATAAAGTGTTTGTGCAAACAAAGAAAGAGATAAAATAAGGGTGAAAAGTACCGAATATCTCATCGCATCACCATCCTTTTGTGATTATACCCAATTACGCAAATGGTGTATAATAAATGACATGAAAAGATTGATATTGCTGCTTGATCTCTTTTTGATCTTAACACTTTCGGTCACTGTGAACGCAAAGGTGGTCGTCTTTCTGTACCACCGTTTTGAGGATGCAAGGTATCCTTCTACAAACACGTGGATCAATGAACTCGAGAGTCATATCAGAATTGTCAAAGAACTTGGTCTTGATATATGGACTATGAAAGATTTGGAAGATTATGTCTATCGTAGAAAGAATAGCACAAAGGATGCCGTTGTTTTCACGGTAGACGATGGCTATCGCTCAGTTTACGATCATGCTTATGGTGTGTTCAAGAAACACAACGTTCCTTTCTGTGTTTTTGTACAGGTTGGTGCTGTTGGTTATCCAGATTACTTGAACTGGGAAATGATAAACCAGATGATCAAAGACGGTGTTGAATTTGCCAACCATTCTTTCAGCCATTCTGATTTTCCAATGCTTTTTTCAAAGATGGAAGAGAAAGAACTTTTGGAATATTTCAGGCAAGACCTTCGAAAAGCGCAGCAGTTGTTCAAAGAAAAAACTAATGTTACTCTGAGATACTACGCATATCCATATGGCCATTACATACCACCGATGATAGACGTTCTAAAAGAAGAAAACTTTGTTCTTGGCTTTACCCAAGACCCTGGTCCTTACGACAGAGCTTATGGTGCATTTGAGATCCCAAGAGAGCCACTCATAGACGATTGGGCAAGTGAGAAGCATCTCAAATACATTCTATCCAGAGAGCCTCTAATCGCTGAAGGAACACCGTTTTCACTTGAAAATGATATACTGACTGTAAATTTGAGGATACTCATCCCAAAGGAGGTGAAGTACGCAACCCTGTACGTGTCAGAGAAAGGTTTGATCAAAAGCGATCTGAATGGAAATATCATTTCTGGTACGACAACACTGACAAAGAAGTACAACAGATTGATGATCAGCGCGCGTGACGCAGAAAAGGAATATCTCAAGTACCACTTGGTCTTCTACGCACAGGGTAAATGAATTTATACACAGAGGTGGTTCACTTGAAAAAGATCGTAACTGTTTTTGTTTTTGTTGCGCTATTTGCGAGCACATGCAAGTTTACCATTGAACAGTTTGAATTTTTCACAGATTCGGTGCCAGAAGAGGCGAAGATTGTCGAGGTGGAATTTAGCAGCTACACGGAGGTTGTCGAGTTCTTTGAAAAGATAGGCTATGAACTGAGTTCCAAGACTGTGCCGGCAGTTATCTTAAAAAGATTGCCTCGAGACATGGCACAGATAAAAGATGTCGAAATGAAAAAGGAACTGTTCGTCAAGATGATGTTGCCGATAATATTAATGGTGAACGAGGAAATTGCACAAGAAAGGGAAAAGATCATCAGCCTGTCGAGCAACAGTCAGGAATTAGAGCCATACTTAAGAAAATACCGTGCTAAGACAAAACAGGAGCTGCTTGAAAAGGTGGACAGCATACCTGTGGAGGTTGCGTTGGCCCAAGCGGCGATCGAATCTGCTTGGGGAAGCTCGAGATTTGCGATCGAGGCAAACAACATCTTTGGCGAGTGGACCTTTAGCCCTGGAAATGGAATCGTGCCAAGAGAACGGCCTGATGGCGAGATCTACGAGCTCTGCAGATTTCCAGATCTTCTGAGTTCTGTCAGAAGTTATGCCTATAACTTGAATGTATCGCCCTTCTACAAAGAGTTCAGGGCTATCAGAGCCGGGAAAATCAACAAACCAATCGAAGCCGGACTGCTCTACTATTCAGAGAGGCGTGAAAAGTATATCCAAGAAATTGCGATTATAATTTCAAAAAATCAACTTGCAGAGCTCAGAGAGCACAAGCCTTTGCCACTGCATTTGGCGTTGATAACAAGTTCGAAGATCGTACAGTAATTGAGATGAAACAAAATCAGATGTTGATTTTCAGAAACAGGTATATAATATTCTTTACAGAGGAGGGATACTTATGAGAAAAGGTTTCACGTTGATTGAATTGTTGATCGTTCTGGCAGTTATCGCCGCATTGATGGCTATTGTGACTCCTATCGCATTGAATGCCGTTTCTCAGGCGAAAGCTACGCAGGTTGCATCGAATTTCAGAAACATCAAGAGCGCTGTTGAAAGTTATGTGAATATTGAAAGAGCACTCCCGCAATCCACAAGCACACTTGTTAATGCAGGATATCTGAATTCGGTGCCAAAGGAGTTTAGCTTAAATAGTGATGACGCTTTTGACACAACTGGCGTGGGAACTGTGACGATTCTTTATACAGGAACGGCTGATGCAAGCAAGGTGAATTCAGTTTACAATGAGATAACTGGTACCAGTGGCAACTTGAAGCTGGTGCTCACATTCCGCAAGTGGTGGTAATCTTCAAAGCTCCCAGCAGGCGTCAGCCTGCTGGGGATTTTGCTTTGATCGGTAGATTACAGTTCAAAGTAAGCGTTGAAGTGATCGTCAAGAACTTTGAAAGATAGAGTGATTTGTTTTTCAATCTGAGTGATTTTCTCAATGAAAGACTCTTTTGAGCTTTCTATGCTTTGAATCATCTCTGAGATTCTGTCTTTGTGAGGTCCACCATGTATTTTTCTGACTTTCACGAAGTTTTCTGCTGAGAGTATTTCACCCAGTTGATCTTCTGATATGGTGAAATTTTGAGCGCACAAACGCTCGAAGCTTTCCCGCAGTACTTCGTATTTCATACCTGATCTGACGTACTCAGAAACCACAGAATGTGCCTGACGAAAGCTGATGTTAAATCTTCTAACTAATTCATCTGCAAGTTCTGTGGTGGTCGCACCTGTTTTTAACGCAAGATCTTTCACTTTTTGTTGATCAACGCTGACTTTACTGACAGTTTCTTGTGCAAGTTTAAGGGCTTCTTCAGCAATCTTCACACCGTCGAGAAATTTGAACAAAACAAAATCTCCGTTCTCGTTGATGTCTTGGTATGGTGTGTTCACAAAAACTCTTTCGATAGATTCAAAGATTCCATAAGCAATGTTTGCCCTTATTCTTAGATGTTCGAGTATCACTGGATTTCTCTTTTGAGGCATTATACTGCTTATTTGAACCAGTTCATCTGGAAATTGAAAGATACCAACCTCACAGGAAGATTTGTGGATGAACTCTTGAACAACTCTTGTTAGATCAGCCAACAAGATTTTCAAAGACGACGAGGGAAAGACAATCCAGTGAGAGGTCACAATCGCTCTGTAGGAGTTCTCAACTGGCTTTGAAAAGCCAAGATACTCACTCACGATCTTTCTGTCGATATCGAAGCCCGTGGTGGTGATCGCACCAGCACCCATTGGACAGATGTTCACCACTTCGAGTGAGTTCAAGATACCGTTGGCGATCTCCAAAAGTTCGAAGCTCAAAGCCATCAGATAGTGCGAAAAAGTTGAAACCTGAGCCGGCTGGCCATGCGTGTAGAGTAGTACAAGAGTCTCAAGGTTGGTCCTTGCCTTTTCAACAACCGTGCTTATGAAATCCGCTAAGAATTGAGACAGATCTATCAGCTCATCGCGAACGCACATTCTGAAGACAGTTGCATCGATGTCATTCCTACTCCTTGCGGTGTGAAGAAAACCTGCTTTTTCGACACCTATCATTTCAGATAGTCTTTTTTCAATCAGCAAGACCAAGTCTTCTACTTGCTCCGGCAGTTTGTCTTCGATCTTTTCTCTTTCCATCTTTTTCAAGGCATGTGCTATTTGGCTTGAAAGTTCCTTTGAGAGTATCTGCCTTTTTGCCAACATGAGCAGGTGTGCTTTGTTGATCTGCATGTAGTACTTGGCGAGTTTTTTCCAGTTTTCAAAAGAGCTGTCGAGCACAATTTGTTTGTAAATTTCAGAAAATCTCATCAGATCAACCCCAGTAACTCTGCGATGTTCTTGTACAGAACAGAGTCTATCTCATCATCGCTGTATCCTACGTTCACCATCGCCTTCACTTGTTCATTCAAGTATGCCTTGCAAAAACCGCGTGGAAACCAGCTTGAATCGGTTCCAAAGATTATTCTCTCTGGGCCTATTGTTTCTCTGTATTTTCTGAAAAGTGCTTCAAGATTTAGCTCGTAAGGCATCCATCTCATCCATTGGTTTGAGCCACTCGTATCCACATAGACATTGGGACATGCCCAGCAGAGATTGAGAGTTTCAAAGACATATCCACATCCAAAATGTGGCACGATGAACTTTATCTTTTTGAATTGTTTTGCCACATCGTGAATTATCAAAGGATTTATGTTCACATGATGCGCGATACCTCCTGCAGCACCCATTATGCCAAAATGTATTAGAACTGGTATTTCATAGGCATTTGCAACTTCCCAGGCTGGGTAGAGAGATCTTTCGTTCAAAGGTGTGCTGACTTTGGGTCCAAGAATTTTGTACCCCTTGAGTCCTTTCTTGATACAATCTTCAAGTTCCTGTGCTGCACCTTGGGTAGATGGATCGTGGTGTGCATAACCGATGAATCTATCTGGATGCATGAGAACGAGTTTCAACATGTTTTCGTTGCCGTTCGCAGTCACAAAAACGATCTTGTCTATGTGATGATCTTCTGCTTCTTTGTACCAAAGCCTGGCAAGTTCATCAAAATCGTCTATCTGTACCGGCTTGGCGAAATTCCATGCTTTGAGCCATTTTTCTTTCTCTCTTTCAATCCAGGGATCTTCTTGTGACGCTGTGAAAGAACCGATGGGAAAATGCACATGTGAATCTATCAGTCTCATTGGGATCATCCTTTCAGTCCTGAAAGCATTATTCCTCTGATGATCTGCTTTTGGAAGATTAAAAAGATGACAATCAATGGAATAGTTGAAATCGTTGCTCCAGTCATGATCAACTCCCAATGCATTAAGTTCTCACTTGAGAAGTAAGCCAATCCCACAGGTAAGGTGTACATCTTAGGCTTTGAAGAGACTATCAATGGCCAGAGAAATGCATTCCAGTTGCCTATGAAGTTCAGAATCGCCAGTGAAGCTAATGCAGGCTTGACGAGTGGCAAAGCTACTCTCCAGAATATTCCGAACTCAGAAACCCCATCGATTCTCGCTGCGTCTAAGAGATCATCTGGTATCGTTTCCATGAACTGTCTCATCAGGAAGATTCCAAAGGCAGTTATCATACCGGGGAACATGATTCCCCAGTAGGTGTCTATCCATCCGAATTTGGATGACATCACATACCACGGTATTATCAACATCTCGGTGGGGATCATCAATGTGCTGAGAATGAAGATGAAAATGATATTCCTACCAGGAAAACGATACTTCGCTATTGTATAACCCACGAGTGAATCGAAGAACAAAACAGAAAAAGTGGTTGACAGAGCAACGAACAAACTGTTCAGAAACCAATTTGGAAAGAGTGATGCGCTCAATATTTGTTTGTAGTTGTTTATGGTGGGATTCTTGGGAAATAGATATGGTCTGTATATCTCTCTGAACGGCTTCAAAGATGATAGAACCATCCAGAAGAATGGAAAGACCATAACTATTATGAGAACGGTCAAAACGATGTAGCTGATTGTCTTGACGATCTTATCCGATCTTGTCATCTCATCACCTCAGTACTGAACCTTTTTGTTCAAAACCTTTAGTTGTAATATGGTTATTCCGAGTATTATCAAAAAGAGTACTACAGTTGCGGCTGTGGCTGTGCCCATATCGAAAGATTTGAAAGCTTTCTGGTATATGTAAAGAACCAATGGCTTTGTGGAGTTGAGTGGTCCACCTGAACCTTGGTCGCTCATGTTGTAGACCTGGGTGAATATTCTCAAAAAGATTATCGTTTCCATCACTGAGAGAAATACAATCACAGGATTGAGTAACGGAATAGTTATTCTGAACAACAACTGCCTGCGATTCGCGCCATCGACCCTTGCAGCCTCTAAGTATTCTTTCGGTATGTTCTGAAGACCTGCAAGAAAGATGATCACGCAGTAACCTATTTCAATCCAAACGGTAGTTGCAACTATCGATGGCAAAGCTTCAGTCGTACTCATCAAAAAGCTTCTGGTCGGTAATCCCAAAGAATTCAGAAAGTTGTTTATGATACCCGTTGGTGGTTTTTGATACATCCACCTCCAGACCCAACTCGTGGCAACAAGTGGTGTGATGTAGGGCATGACGTAGATCAGTCTATAAAAACTCTGAAATTTCGTTATGTTGTTCAGCAAGAGTGCGAGTGCTAATGAGAGGATAATCACACTCGGCACACCATAAAGAACATACTTCAACGTGTTGAGCAAACTTATTCTGAAGACGGGATCTTTAAAGATGTTCACGTAATTCGACAGACCAACGAAATTCTTAACAGGCGATATTATGTTCCAGTCGGTGAAGCTTATGTAGAAAGCAGATATCATCGGATAAAAACGTATGAAAGCAAAGAAACTCAGCGGTACCAAGAGAAAGAGATATGCTGTCAAAGTTTTCTTATGTCTCAATTTCATGGTTTCACCTCAAAGGGGCGCGACTTTGTCGCGCCCATATTTCACTTGCCTACTGAATTCCAGAATTTGTCTAAAATAGCTTGTTCAGTCTGCGCCGCTTCTTTGAAGGATTGTTCAGGTGATATTCCCTTCAACCAGACTCTGTCGACGGCATCCATTATGACCTGCCTTTGTGCTGTCTCATCTACGAACATAGTTGCGTGTGCATACTCAAGACCTTTCAAGAAAGGACCATATATCGGATCGTTGTAGTATTTTTGAGCAACTGCTGGATTTGCTGGCAACTCTCCAACCTTTTCGAGCCAGAGCTCCATCACCTTTTCGCTTGAAAGGAATTTTAGGAACTTAATTGCAGCATCCAACTTTTCTCCAGTACAGTTCTTCGTGATTCCATTAGCCCAGAAAGAAGCAAAATTCGATTTGATGCCATTGTATTCTGGCAGTTCAGCAACACCAAAGTTTATACCCGCCTTCTTGAGGGCTGCGATTCTGAAAGATCCATCTATGTTCATCGCTGCAGCTTGCGATGTGAAGGCTGTTATGTCGTCGTTCATAAATCCAGGATAACCAACCTTGTGAACTGTTATGAGATCTGTGTAAAATTTCAGTGCAGCCGGTACCGCTTGGTACGTTACCTGCGTGTAATCATCGTTATACGGTGCTCCACCAAACTGTCTGGTTAGGACCTCTCTGATCCAGTGGTGTCCTTGTCCAGATGGCTGGGTGGCTAAACCGGCTTGAACTATGTTACCTTGTCTGTCGTATTTTGTGAGCTTCTTTGCCATCTCTACCAGTTCTTGCAAAGTTCTTGGAGGTCTTTCTGGATCAAGCTTAGCTTCTTTGAATAGATCCTTGTTCCAGAACAGAGCAAGGCTTCGCACAGCTATGGGCAATGCATAACGTTTGCCCATGAACTCAACACCTTTTGCAACAAATGGGAAGAAATTTGCGTTGAGATATGCTTCAGAAAATTCACTCTCTGGTAGAGGTTGTAGATACCCGGATGTAACGTACTTTGGTATCCATCCATAGTACAGATTGACGATATCAGGGCCTGTTCCAGCAGGAACAGAAGCTGCAACCTTCTCGTTGAAAGATTCGTAAGGGAAGGTCACATGCTCGACTTCAATCTCCGGATAGAGTTTTTGAAATTCTTTGATGATCTCGTCGATAGCCTTTACCTTTGTCTCAAAATAATACTGCCAGTAGACGATTTTTACCTTACCAAAACTCATTACCGATAGGAGTAATAAGACTGTCAGAAGAACCATCAAATACCTCTTCATAAAGCCACCTCCTTAAGGTCAGAAGATTTTGAGATCGCACAGAAAATGAGATGTTTCTCATCACCTCCTTGGAAACCAAGCTTTCCCAACGTGCTCAGTACTCGAAGGCAAAGGTACTTTAAACGCTTCTTGGCTGAAATGATCTGGATCTTCAACAAACACTGGTTAGTTAAGCGAGTTTACTAATATAAATGGTAGCTAAGAGATGAGAGAATGTCAAATCAATTCTACACCATCTGTAGACCGCAAGAACTAAGAAGTGGGCTTAAAGACTCACAATGCACAAGAAAGTGCGCAGATCTTTCTTTTTCTTCTGCTTTCTCGGTCTATCTCGATCTTTCATGGTAAACAGCCTTCAGTTAACATCAATGATGAATCTTGGCTGAGTAGATTGCCTTCTTCAACAGCAACCTGATTCACCTTTTATCTGAAGAATCTGGTTGTTTTCACCGAGTATCGCCACCTTGGGACCTTTGTACTCTTTATCTTCAAAGAGACCAAAGCTCATTATTATAACCTTGTCACCTTTTTCAACGAGCCTTGCAGCGGCACCGTTCAATGCAATTGTTCCGCTCTTTGGTTTGCCCTTGATCACGTAAGTTTCAAATCTTTGACCGTTGTTTACATCTGCAACCAGTACCTGTTCGTTTTCTTTCAGATCAACGGCTTTCATGAGCTCTTCGTCTATCTCTATACTGCCCTCATAAGCGATGTTCTTGTCTGTCACCGTAGCCATGTGAAGTTTTGATTTGAGCATGAAGCGCATCATTTCTATATCCCTCCGATTTCTTATTATATCAGCAGGTATACCGTGAGGCAGATTTGTTTTCATCTGCTCAATTGCCCTTCATCGTTTGTTAGTCGAATTGGTGCATATCTTCATCTTTTTTCACTGTTGATCTTCCCAAATGTTGTGGTAAAATAAAAACGGTGTGGTAAGAGCCCTGGAGAAAGCCACATCCCTTATGGGGTGTGGCTTTTTTCTTTGGAGGTGTTTCGATGAAAGTTGTGGTGATCGGTGCAGGAGTTGTCGGATCTTTAGCCGCAAGAGAACTGAGTAAGTATGATCTTGATCTAACCATAATTGAGAAGAACCTCGACATAGGTTGGGGAGTCACTAAGGCAAACTCAGCGATACTGCACGCTGGATACGATGATCCAATTGGATCAGCACGTGCCATGTTCTGTGCAAGCGGTAACGAGCTGTACACTCAACTCTCTAAGGAGCTCGATTTTGAAATAAAGAGGATTGGTTCGTATGTCATCGCTTTGAACGATGAGGAATCAAAAACTGTAGAGGAACTTTACAGGCAGGGAATAATGAACAAAGTCCCTGGTTTAGAGATTCACGATAGAAAGACTTTGCTTGAGAAAGAACCCAATCTCAACAGAGATGTGATATGTGGTCTCTGGGCACCCACAGCAGGCATAACAGAGCCATGGATGGTCGCTATAGCCGCTGTAGAAAATGCTTTGGCCAACGGGGCAAAGCTCGCCTTGAACGAAGAAGTTATAGATTTTGAAAAGAACAACAGCAAGATCACAAAAGTGATCACCAACAAGGGTTCATACGAAGCAGATCTGGTTGTTAATGCAGCTGGTCTTTTTGCAGACAAGATAGCAATGCTTGCCGGTGCAGAGTATGTTCCTCTACATCCACGTCGTGGTGAGTACATACTCTTGGACAAAAAGGTCGGTTCAACTGTTAGCTCAGTTATCTTTCCGACGCCGACTAAGACATCAAAAGGAATACTCGTTTTGCCCACAATAGATGGTGGTTTGTTGCTCGGTCCAACGGCTGTCGATTTACCCGCCGAGATGAAAGAGAACTTGCAAACGACACAGGAAGGTTTAGAACAGATAAAGAGTTTCACGAGAAACCTTGTCCCTTCGCTCGATTTTTCTCAGACCGTTAAGACCTTCTGCGGTCTGAGACCTGAAAGCCCTCAGAAGGACTTCTTCATCGGAGCAAGCAAAGAAGTGAAGAATTTTGTGAACCTAATGGCGATGCGATCACCAGGACTGACAGCAGCACCGGCAATAGCTCGCTATTTAGTCGAGCACATTGTTCAAGAGGAACTTGGTTTGCATCTGACAACTAAAAGGGATTTCAACCCGATCAGAAAGGGCATAAAGAAGATGGTCGAACTGTCGTTGCAGGAATGGCAGGAAGTAGTAAAGAGAGATCCTGCTGCTGGCAGACTCATCTGCTACTGTAACGAGGTGACAGAGGCAGAGATAATCGAGGCTATAAGAAGAGGCGCAAGAACACTCGATGGAATTAAGTTCAGAACAAGAGCGATGTTTGGAAGGTGTCAAGGCGGTTTTTGTTCTATAAAGATCATGAAGATTTTGGAGAGGGAAGTTGGGAAAGATATGTCTGAAGTTGTTCTCAAATCACCTGAAAGTTGGATCGTTGACGGGAAGGTGAGAGAATGAAAACCGATGTCCTTGTAATAGGAGCTGGCGCAGCAGGAATGGCAGCAGCCTTGAGTGCGGCAAAAAATGGGGCGAAAGTTACACTCGTCGATAGAGATGAAAGAACAGGTGGAATTCTCAATCAGTGCATACACAACGGTTTCGGGCTTCACTATTTCAGGCAAGAATTGACCGGTCCTGAATACGCAGAGAGGTTCTCGACATTACTCGGTAATTTTGATATAGATCTTCTGACCGATTGTCATGTTCACAAGTTAAATCGAGACAAAAAGACGATATTGGTTTCTCCAAAGGGTGTATTCGAGATGGAGGCGAAAGCCGTTGTCTACACTGCTGGTGCGAGAGAAAGGCCCTTTGGGGCTCTCATGATTCCAGGAGATAGGCCCTCTGGGATCTTCACAGCAGGTGTTGCTCAAAAGTACATGAACATAGAGAACAGGCTTATTGGAAAAAGGGCTTTGATATTGGGCTCAGGAGACATCGGCATGATCATGGCGCGAAGGTTAACGCTCGAGGGTGTTGAAGTAGCGGCGGTGATAGAAAGACTACCTTATTCAGGGGGACTTTTGAGAAATGTCATTCAGTGCTTAGAAGACTACAACATACCTCTGTATCTCTCGAGCACAGTGGTCGAGGTGAGGGGGAAGGGCAGGCTTGAAGAAGTTGTGGTCGCAAAGGTTGATCAAAACTACAGACCAATACCTGGTACTGAAAGAGCTTTCAAAGTTGACACACTCGTTCTGTCTGTTGGCTTGATACCACAGGTTGAGTTGCTCCAAGGTCTGGTTGAATTTGATCCCGTTTCAAAGGGAGTTTCGTGCTCTAACATAGGTCAGAGCTCTAATGAATGGATTTTCTCCGCTGGCAACTGCAATGTTATTTACGATCTTGTTGATTACGTCACGATAGAAGGTGAGAAAGCTGGAAAATATGCAGCTTTATATGCTAAAGGCGAGAGTTTTGATAGAGGCATACCTATAGAAACGGGAGAAAACGTTGGCATAGTTTTCCCAAGAAGATATGTGACTGGGGAAGATTTAGTTTTATATCTGAGGAGTAAAAAGCCAATGGAAAAGGCAACTTTGATTGTGAACGGTTTTGAAAAGAAATTCGAGGACGTTATGCCGAGCGAGATGATCAGAGTTAAGATACCACAAGGTAAGTTAACAGGTACCCAGAAAATAACAGTTTCGCTGAAGGAGGAATGAAGATGGACAGAGTCGTCTGCGTACAATGTCCTGTTGGATGCAAGATAAAATTCGAATTGGTAGATGGGAAGATAGCCAAAGTTGAGGGGAATAGATGTCCAAGAGGGCTTTCTTATCTTGAAGACGAACTGAGAGAACCAAAAAGGGTTGTCCCAACGAGTGTGAAGGTTGTCGGAGGAAAGTACGAACTTGTTTCAGTTAAGACATCTGCACCCATACCAAAGAAGTACATTCCGCAGTTGATGAAAAAACTGAAAGAAATAAAAATAGGCGCCCCCGTGAAGGTCGGAGACGTCATCTTGAAAAACATTTTTGGTACGGGTGTGGATGTAATCGCCACAAGAACGGTTTTGAAAGACTCAAATTGCAATGTTCCAAAGTGATTCTTGACTGGTCGAGACAGCTGTTGCTCCTTTGCTTAAAGCTTCTTTGACCTGATCAAGGCTTTTCACAAGTCCACCTGTGATCAGCGCTATTCCCGTTTCTTCTTTGATCTGTTTTATAAGATCAGGTAGAAGACCTGGGAGTACTTCTATGTAATCGGGATTGTGTGATTTTGCCTGTTGGATGCCTGTTATCAAAGACTGTGAGTCGATCAGAAAGATTCTCTGGATTGGAATCAAATTTATCTTTTTTGCATAACTCACAAGATTGCCTCTGGTTGTTATGACGCCGTCTGCCTTGAGTTGTACTTTCAAAAATTTGAGTGCCGGTTCGTCTTTTCCAAGACCCTTGACCAAGTCGATGTGCACGAAAACATACTTACCACTGTTGTGAAAAAGTTGTATGACTTGGCTCAATTCCATTATGTCCCCCGTGAGCAAGAAAACAGAACTCGCTTTGCTCGACAGAGCCCTTTGTATCTGAGAATCTTCTCGTATTGCCGGAACTATTGGAAAGGCAAAGTAGTTTGTCATTCTTCCACCCACTTAGTCGCTCTCTTGACAGCTCTTTTCCAACCCAAGTACAGTTTCTCCCTTTCGTCCTGGTTCATCTTTGGTTCGAATCTCCTATCGATCTGCCACTGTCTCTTGATCTCTTCATGATCTTTCCAATATCCAGTTGCAAGACCTGCAAGGTATGCCGCACCAAGTGCAGTGGTCTCGTTCACCTTAGGCCTTTCGACAGGCACTCCCAAGATATCTGATTGAAATTGCATCAAAAAATTGTTCACTGATGCACCGCCGTCGACTCTGAGTGAACGGAGTTTTATCTTTGACTCACTCGACATGATGTCAATGACATCTCTGGTTTGATAGGCTATTGCTTCAAGGGTTGCTCTCACTATGTGTTCTTTCAAAGTGCCTCTTGTTATGCCAACGATCGTTCCACGTGCGTACATATCCCAGTAAGGCGCTCCAAGTCCTACAAAGGCAGGTACAAAGTAGACACCGTTGTTGTCTGATACACTTGAGGCAAGATATTCTGTATCAGAGGCTTTTTCGATGAGTTTTATTCCATCTCTGAGCCACTGGATTGCTGCACCTGCAACGAAGACACTACCTTCAAGTGCGTAACAGACCTTCTTTTCTTCCAAGCCCCAAGCGATGGTTGTCAAAAGACCGGATTGAGAATCTATGGGCTTTTCTCCTGTGTTCATGAGTATGAAGCAACCTGTGCCGTAGGTATTCTTCACCATACCTGGTTCACAGCACACTTGTCCAAACAATGCAGCTTGTTGATCACCCGCATCGCCAGAGATTGGGATCTTTTTTCCAAAGATTTCTTCGGCTGTGTGGCCGTAGATGAAACTCGACGGCTTAACTTCGGGAAGTACAGACTTTGGTATGTCAAATAGTTCCAACAATTCTTCATCCCAACTCAGTGCGTGTATGTTGAAAAGCATTGTCCTGGATGCATTCGAGTAATCTGTCACATGAACCTTTCCACCCGTTAGATTCCATATGAGCCATGTATCAACGGTTCCAAAGAGTAATTCCCCTTTCTTTGCTTTTTCTCTTGCTCCTTGTACGTTGTCCAAAAGCCATTTCAACTTGGTGGCTGAGAAGTAGGCGTCGATAACAAGACCTGTTTTTTCTTTTATCTTTTGGGCATATCCTTTACTCTTGAGCTCATCGCAGATATTTGCAGTCCTCCTGCACTGCCAGACTATTGCGTTGTGAACGGGTTTAGCAGTTTTTCTATCCCACAGTACAGTTGTCTCTCTCTGGTTGGTAACTCCTATCGCAGCTATCTGTTCTGGCTCTATTCCTGCGTTTCTCAGAGCTTTTCTTGCAACACTTATCTGTGATTCGAGGATATCCATTGGGTCATGTTCCACCCATCCCGGTCTTGGGTATATCTGGGCGAATTCCTGATTCACCATGTGAACGACTTTGCCGTTATGATCGAAGATTATAGCCCTTGAACTGGTCGTCCCCTGATCGAGTGCAAGAAGATACCTCTCAGCCACCTTCAATACCTCCTTATGCGACGAATTGTATCGCTTGGCCTGCTACGATGTACCAAGTCACAAACAATGCATTGATAAAGGCTCCTACATATATGCTACCAGTTCTGCGATAGAAGAAGGAAGAAACAACCCCCACAACGGCAGTCAAAAAGACAAATTGGTAAGCAACTATGCCAAGCAGTGATTGTGTTGGGAAGAACAACTTCTGAGTTGATAAGAGCGTTCCAACTTGAAGTGCCACGAGTATCGCTATACCGAGACAGTTTGCAAGAGCAGAGCTGATCATCCATACTGCAGTTGTTTGAACCTCGTTCTTCAACTCCATAGCTTTTAGTTGTCCGTTGAGCACAAGTGCGTTGACAAATGCAAACAAGGCAAATGGAGGCAAGAATTTTATGAATATCCAAAATCTTGCCACATCCATTGGCTTAAGTGCCAAAACCCACCATCTGAAATCCACCTTGAAAGCCCACTGAACTATTGAAAGAACAATATGAGTTGCAAAGACAACACAAACTGCGAGTGCAAATGCTTTCCAAAGCTGTTTTAGGGAGAATCTCGGTTTTTCTGGATTTGTTGCAAGTCCATAGGTGACCAAATTTGCCCCAATTCTGCGGTGGTACACAAAATGCCATACGATGAACAAACCAACTGCTATGAGCGAGTTGAAGGTTGCCCATCTTGCAAAACCTATTGTCAGACTTTGTGGCCAGAAGGCATTTGGTACAGGAGTTTTTCCCCCTGGTTGCTGAAATTTGAAGAAAGTGAAGGCTGGGATCGCAGTCACCAATGCGAAGCCAATCAGCCATACGATGATGCTCAAAGGCTTAGCTGTTTTCTGAAAACCAGCGGGTTTTCCTTTCAAACTGGAAAAGTAACTGCTGTTGAGCAGACAGTATCCATAACTGAGTACAAACATGATACCACCTATGAGTGCCAAAAGAGTTCCAAATTCTTTCCACTGCCAGATTTGATTGTTTGGATCTATAAACTTTGGAGGTGTTATCGAATCTTGCAAAAACTCGATGGCATATCCAATCGCTTCTTTTGATAGATGGTCTCCAGGATGCGTACAGTTCGGTATATAGAGTTTTCGTGCTGTTTCATTTTCAAAAGAGCCATAGAGTTTTTTGGGGACAACGTCTTCGTTGGTACCGAAGGCGGTCTTCAGCTTCTGTGTTTTCACTATGTCTGATGGAATTTCCACACCCCACATGAGTCTGCTGAATTCGTCGTATTTGCTGAAGACAACAGCAAAATTGAAGGGTGTTTCGGCAGTGACCTTCGGCGAACCGTAGGTTTCAGATGACGAACCCTCCAGAATTACTGTTTTCACAAGATCTGGATACTTCCCTGCTGCACTCAGGACAGACCATCCACCCATTGAATGTCCTTCGACGGCTATGTTCTTCTTATCGACAAACGGTAAATTTGCCAGGTAGAGCAATCCATCTGCGGCGCCGCGAGCCGGATTGGCAAGACCACCTTTGATTTGTTCAGAGTATCCGTGACCGGCCATGTCCATCGCCATGACCACATAACCACGTCTTGCAAATTCGATGTTGAAACCACTCTGTGTCTCTCTTGAGTTGATGTAACCGTGCATCGTCAGAACGGCAGGTGCTGGTTTTTCTGCACTAACACCCTTTGGAATAAAGAGCAAGGCACTGAGAATCTTACCATCGCTGCTTGCAAATCTCAATTCCTTTACAGCAACTCTTTGAAAATCACTCTGCACCATGAACGCAATGAGCGCACCAATGAGGATGACGACTAAGGAAAGAATTACCCAGCCAATACCCTTTGACATAGACACACCTCCTCACGAGATTTAAAATCAAAAAAGCCATATCCCAATTTGAGATATGGCTTTCTCCTATTCTCCCACCATATCGAAAAAGATAACCTGTATTGATATTCCATTTTGAGTATACCCCAGATGATAAGTTCTGTCAACGAATCTTTTGCATTATGAATTCTATCGTTAGTTGATACAATAAGTGTCCTCGTGCACCTCAATAAGAGTTGTGATCTGTTGTAGAATATAATCAGGAGGTGTGTCTATGAAAGTACGTTATCTCGGTCATGCCGCTGTCTTGATTGAACTGCAGGATAAAAACCTGATAATCGATCCATTCATAAGCGAAAATCCATGTTGCCCTGTTAAGTTGGAAGATTTGCCAAGAATACACTATATCTTAGTCACACACGGGCACGCAGACCATCTTGGGGACACCGTGAAGATAGCAAAGAGTGATAACGCTACCGTCATAGCAAACTATGAACTCTGTAGTTATGTATCGAGGCACGGAATTAAAACTCATCCAATGCACATTGGAGGAAGGTATGTCTTTGAATTTGGATCGGTGAAATTGACGCCAGCTTTGCACGGTTCGAGCTTGATCGAAAGAGATCTTCCAGTTTATGCAGGTAATCCTTGTGGTTTTTTGATTGAAGCTGACGGCAAGAAAGTGTACCATGCAGGTGACACGGGTTTGACGAAGGATATGGAGTTACTCCAAAAAGAGAGTGTTGATCTCGCGTTCATCCCAATAGGTGGTAACTTCGTCATGGACCTATGGGATGCTGTAGAGGCTGTCAAGATGATACAACCAAAACTGGTTGTGCCAATACACTTCGACACGTGGGAAGTGATCAAGTCAGATCCAAAGAAATTCAAAGAAGAAGTTGAAAAATTGCAAATGAAGTGTCAAATCATGAAGCCTGGAGAGACACTTGAACTGTGAGGCGAGACAAATGCGTGCCTTTGTATTGTTGTCACTTTTTGTTGGAGTGAGAGTTTTGGCTGGTATGATTTATTTCACACCAGTTGAGTTCCCTTTTCCAGAGAATCTCTATCAAACAGTGGGTTCTATGTCTGCGAATTTTCAGTATCTTGTTCTTTCAAAATCACCACAGATTCTCTTACTGTTGAAAGGTTGGCTTTTCTCACCAGTTCAGATGGGTGAAGCTCAGGCTTTCAAGGTGAGAATCGTCGGTCCTGGCATAGATTGTCAGATCGAAATACCCTCTAAGAGAAGCGGGATCTACACTCGCATGGTTCAACATCTCTTGGTTCTCCCAAAGGAAACAACTGAGATCTCAGTAGGTGGATATGTGATTACTCTGACAGATCCAGCTTATACCGTTAGAACAACGCGAGGCGATGAATCTGTCTCGCTGATTCTTTTGAATGAAGATGGTACGCCAACAACTGCTTTCAAAGTTGGAGAGAAGGTTTTTCTAAAGATCTCTGCTGGCATGAAAAAGACAGGTGGTTATCAAGTTGTAGTAGACTCAGTGAGCTTGCTTGGTAAGGTGCTTCAGATCAGAGTACATCTTGTTTCTCCATCTTCTACAACACCGGTAACGCAGGCGATAACATATCCTGCCGTTCTCGTTCAGATTGACCAAGTATTTGAACCGGGAAAGTATCAGGTGATATGTACACTCCTCGATGCCGATGAGAAATACCTATCAGCAGAATTTGAGGTTTTTTGAGCGTTATTGCAACACGCCTTAAAAGCTTTTGATATATTGTTCGTGTAGATTCTTTTGTTGAAGAGGCGATAAAAGGTGCAGTTTTATGGTCTAAATCTTTCTGATGGAATGATTTTTGAGAAAAGGGAATCTTATGAACTTTTCTTTTTTATTCAGGAATTGGATCTTGGCAAAAAGGTGAACGCCAAATTCTATGGTTCTGCCAAGAAAATAGAAGCTTTTAGAATCAAGTCGAAGGACATGAGGATTTTTGCCGATCTCTGTCTTGTTGGAAACAATGTTGTTCTTGGTTTTCTTTCGCGGAAGTATGGAAAGATTTCCATTGAAAGGGAGAAAGATGAATACATCGGGTATGTTCAGCCATACGAGAATTGTTCAGCGTGTACCGATATCGATTCTTTTGTCATTTTAGAAGGTCAAGACGAGCAGTTTTTGATAGATCGATATTTGAGGCTGGTCGCAGCAGAAAACATGGCAGTTCGTTCTAAGCCATTTTCGGCACTATACGCAGATCTGAAAAGAGCAAAGAATATCTATACAGAAACAGATGAAAAAAACTCCTTAGTTTTGATCTTGAAAGATCAGGGAAAGGAAGAAGAGTTTCTAAGAATTTGCTCAGATAAAGGTTTGATACCAGGTATCAAAGTTTCGCAAGATGTACGAGAAATTCAGAGACTTCAAGAAATGGGTTTCAAGTTTTTCGTGATCTCTTTTGAGAGAGATTGTAGGCGTACTGCAGAGCAGATCAGAATGGTTTTGAAAGATTCTCTCTTCATTGCAAAAGGTCTCTCGATTCTGAGTGGCGTTGGTTTGGTCGATGGTTTGGTAGTTCAAAAACCGCTCTGGCTGATAGATTTTATCAATCTCGCTCTACTCGGTAGTGTTGTGTGCCCATATGTGGAGTTGCATGACTTTGATGAAAAGCTTTTGAAGATCAGCAGCGCATTGAGGGTTGGTGTGATCTTCGATGACAGAATAGAGAGAGTTGACTATGCAAGATCCTGTTCAATACATAGAATTTCTAATACCGCTTATGAGATATCTTATCTTGACGAGAACAACGTGTGTAGAAGGATGACTGTGACTGATCAATTACTCGAGGATGAACCTGAGTCGAATCTTCGCCTTGTGAAAAAGGTTAAGATTCGTGAAGATGGGAGATCTTTCAATTTCTACAGCGAAGGGTGATAAAGTTGCTTGAACTTAGATACAATCCGTTGACCGATGAATGGGTGATAGTTTCGGCTGAAACTCAAAAGAGACCTGTACAACCGTCTCAACAAAGCTGTCCAATCTGCGTCGGAGGACTTGAGCTCCCCGAGGACTATGACCTGGTCACCTTTGAAAATCGATTTCCTGCGTTGAAGAAGGATCCCCCTGAGATCGTTGAAGATGACTTTTTTCGAAAGGCGAAATCTTTTGGAGTTTGTGAAGTTGTAGTCTACACAAAAGATCATGACTCTGCCCTGCCTGGTATGCCATTGAGACAGATAGAGAAGTTGATCGAGATGTGGGTAGACAGGACCGTTGAGCTTTCAAAACATGATTTTGTGAAGTACATCTTCATATTCGAAAACAGAGGAAAGGAAGTCGGTGCAAGTTTACCTCATCCACATGGTCAGATCTATGCCTTTCCATTTCTCCCAAAGAGAATTCTGGCAAAGGTTGAGGCTATGAAAAATTGGTACAAGGAGAAAAAGCGATGTCTGATATGTGAAGTCGTTCAGAAAGAGATGCAGAAAAGACAAAGAGTTGTCTATGAAACAGACTCTTTCTTGGCTTTAGTCCCCTTCTACGCTCGATTTCCCTTTGAGGTGCACATCTATCCAAAACGTCATCTCACAGCGATCTACGAGTTTTCCACAAAGGAAAGAAGGGAGTTTGCAAAAGTTCTGAAAGTGGTCACGTCAAAGTACGATAAGCTGTTCGAGCAAGAGTTTCCATACATGATGATGTTCTTTCAGAAACCGTTCAACACCTTTGTGGATGAAGATCTGTTTCATTTCCATGTGGAATTCAATCCACCGAAAAGAGATAAAGACAAGATCAAATGGATGGCGAGTGTAGAGACCGGCACGTGGACTTTCATAAATCCCGTTGTACCTGAGCAAGCTGCAAAGATGCTGAGAGAAATCGAAGTGGAGGGGTTCGATGCTTAAATTCAGAGCACCAGGTAGAGTGAATATCATAGGAGAACATACTGATTACAACGACGGTTTTGTCCTACCCTTTGCCATAGACAGATATGTGGAGATCGAGATCGAAAAGAGCAATCAGTATGTTTTCACCTCACAAACTATGAACGAACAAGTTAGACTGCAGAAACACGAAAGACTCGGCAAGTGGACAGATTATCTGATGGGTGTGGTGTGGGCTTTAGAGAAACTGGGCTACAAAACTGAGCCCGTTGAGGTTAAGGTTTCTTCAAATCTTCCTATAGGGGCTGGTCTTTCAAGCTCAGCAGCCTTGGAAATTGCGTTGACTTATGGTCTGAACGAAGTATTCAGTTTGAAGTTGGACAAAATGAAACTGGTCGAGGTAGGGGTAAAAGCTGAGAGAGAGTTCGTTGGCGTGAGATGTGGTGTGATGGATCAATTCACAGCGGTGTTTGGCAAGAAGAGCCATGCAATTTTCTTAGATACATCTACGCTGAACTATGAGTATGTGCCGTTGGAACTGAGAGACTATGAATTGGCTTTGATAGACTCTAACACGAAACACGAACTTTCTTCATCTGAATACAACAAAAGGCGTGAGGAATGTGAAGCTATCCTGAGAAAACTCGGTAAGAGTTCTTTTAGGCAGGTTACATACGAAGATCTTCAGGCGCTTGACTTGGTTCTACGCAGAAGGGCACGACATGTACTTGACGAAAACAAGCGTGTTTCTCTTGCCGTTAGGGCGTTGAAGCAATCTGAGTTCAGTTTACTTGGATGTCTGCTCTTTGAATCACATGTGAGTTTGAGAGATCTGTATGAAGTGTCCTGTGATGAAACAGATTTCATAGTTGGTTTTCTGAAAGGAGAACTCGGAATAGTCGGGGCGAGGATGGTCGGTGGAGGGTTCGGTGGGAGCATCTTGGTACTCGCCAGAAGGGGCTACATAGAAAATGTTTTCGAGAGGCTTGAAGAGAGCTATCTGAAACACTTCAACAAGAAACCTACCTTGATCAAAATTCAAAGCAGTGACGGTGTGCACATGGTGATATGAATGAGAAAGACCTCTTCAGATTGGTTGAAGAACGAGATAATCAGATACATTGTGAGAATGGGCTTAAAGCCACAAGACAGATTGCCTTCAGAGAGAGAGTTTGCTCAGATCTTTCAAGTGAGTCGGACAACTGTTCGAGAGGCGATCAAAAAGTTGGAAGAAAGAGGTGTAGTGAAAGTCGATGCGCCAAAAGGTATTTTTGTGGCAAGCGACCTGCACGAACTCTCTTTCGAGCTTTCCTTGTCGGTGAAATTCACACCATCGCGAGATTTCATAATCGACCTCTTGAGAGTCAGAGGGGTTATGGAAGAGTTGGCAGTGGAGCTGACTATCAAGAATTCTTCGCAAGAGGAACTTACGACTCTTGCAAGTACCCTGAAAGATCTGAATTTGATAGATCCAGATCAGGATATGACCTTTCATAAGAGATTTTTCGAGTTGTCTGGCAACACTGTCTTGCTGAATTTTTTCGAGGCTTTCTACGATCTTTTGAGTGCGATATGGCATCCACCGTTCGTTGAAAGAACTTTTGGTAGGGCAAGTCTGCCCTACCACGTGGAACTACTCGATGCAATCGTACAGAAGGATGTCCCCAGGGCAAGATCCTTGGTGAGAATGATAATAGAGACGGACATCAAAGTCTTGCTTTCTTCATAGCCTCAAAAGCCCTCTGTAAGTCTTCGATGAGCAATTGAGGGTCTTCTAAGCCGATGTGAAGCCTCACGATTTTGTTCTTCTCTGTCAGTCCATCTCTGTTCGTTGCAGCATATGGTATGACAAGACTTTCATATCCTCCCCAACTCACAGCTCTTCTGAATATTCTAAATGTATTGGTGAAGGCTACTATCTCTTCCAAGCGCTGTACTTTGAGTTTTATGCTGAACAAACCACTTCCACCCCTCATTTGTCTCTTGGCAAGATCGTATTGTGGATGTTTGGTATAAAATGGGTAATATATCTCATCGACTTCTGGGACTGTTTGTAGGTATTCCACAATTTTCATAGTGCTATCCATATGCCTTTGCATTCTGATATGGATTGTTCTCAGCCCGCGCAAAAGCAACCAAGATTCAAAAGGACCTATCGTGGCTCCGATGTTCATGAATTCGGTGTTGAAGATGTGCCTTATATCTTCTTTCCTTCCGACTACCACTCCTGCAACTACATCGCTGTGTCCACCGATGTACTTACTCGCTGAGTGAACAACTATGTCTATACCGAGTTCAATGGGATTTTGAAATATCGGGGTTGCCCATGTGTTGTCGATTACAGTTTTGATTTTGTTCTCTCGTGCAAACTTCGCAATTGCTGGGAGGTCTTGCAGTTGGAAGGTGAAGGTTGTAGGACTCTCAAGAAAGAAAAGTCTTGTGTTGGATCTCACGTTTCGCGTGAAATCCTCCAAGCTCGTTCCTTCAACAAAGCTAACTTCGACACCGAATCTTTTCAAGTACTGTGAAAAGAGCTTGTTCGTCCATCCATAGGCATCTTTCACGCAAACCACATGCTCACCACTCTTCAAAAAAGCCATCGTTGCAGCACTGATTGCGGCAATTCCAGAAGCAAAGAGTTTCGCATCCTCAGCCTTCTCGAGTGCAGCAATCTTCTTCTCCACGACCTCTGCTGTTGGATTCTTACCCCTGCTGTAAAGATGTGCTTCAAACTCATTCAAAAGCGAATTTTGAAATTCTTCGAAGCTTTTGAACGAAAAAATAGATGTTTCGTAGATGGGAACACTGACTGGGTTGTACGAAAAACCATCCTCTGAATAACTGTGCAAAATCTCTGTTAAGTCCACTTGTCTTCCTCCTCTCATTCCTTGACAGCACCTTGCGTCAGTCCTTGAACGATGTATTTTTGAGCGAATGCGAAGATTAACATGGCTGGCAACAAGGCGATCAACACGCCTGCAGCCATAGCGCCCCAGTCTATATCAGCCTTTCCAACAAAGGAATTGAGTCCAACGGGAATGGTCTTTTTCGACTCGCTGTTCAAGAGCATGATCGCCAAGAACAACTCATTCCAGCAATTGACGAAAGCAAAGCAAAAGGTTGCAGCCAATCCAGGTGCTGTGACAGGAAAAACGACCTTGAAGAGCATCTGAAGTTTCTTGCAACCATCTATCAAAGCTGCTTCTTCTATACTCTCGGGTATTCTCTCGAAGAAGCCTTTCATCATGATCGATGAAAACGGTACCATTATTCCGGTGTAAAGGAATACCAAAACAAGCAATTTGTCAACGAGTCCAAGAGGACCAAACATTACGTATATCGAAGACATAAGCATGAAACCTGGGATAATCTGTGTTATGAACAGAAGAAAAAAGAACAGTCTGTTGCCAGAAAACCTTTTCCTGGCGAGCACGTATCCACTGAAAGATGCGACTATGAGGGCTGAAAGGGCAGACAGCAAAGAGACAAATACACTGTTCATCGTGTACTTAGTAAAATTCAAAGACTTCAAAAGATACCTGTAGTTTTCAAAGGTCACGTGTTTAGGCCAATAAGTGATGGGATAGGTGTACATCTCTGTTGGTCCCTTAAGAGAAGTTACTAAGGTCCAATAGAGTGGAAAGAGCGCACAGATCAAAAAAAGACTCAGAGCCAAAAATCTCAACGTAGTGAGTAATTTCTTCATCAAAAACCACCTTCGCTGCGATTGATTTTCAGATAGACGTATGCATACGTCACGAGTATGAGCATTATGATGACACCAATTGCAGAGGCAATTCCGTAATTGTATTCGTTGTAGACTTTGCTTATCAAAAGTGTGGAAAGGATATGAGAACTACCAGCTGGTCCACCGTTTGTCATCGAAAATATTATGTCTGGAAAGTTCACAATCCATATGAATCGAATCAGTGTTGTGTTTATTATCACTGGCTTGACATACGGTATCGTTATATTGGCAAACTGTTTGAAGGCATTTGCTCCATCGATCTTCGCAGCTTCATATAGTTCTTGTGGCACAGACTGAAGTGCCGCAAGCAACATGATGGCGAAGAACGGTACTCCATACCATATATTGGCAACAATGGCAGAATAAAGTGCATAATTCGGATCTGAAAGAAAGGCAATTCTTTCTCTTATAAATCCCGCTTTAAGAAGAAGGTCATTTATCACACCGGCAGAACCGTGAAACATCCACCGCCACTGTAGGCCTATTACGAAACCAGAAACAGCCCATGGATAGAAAACAAGTGCGGTGTATAAACCCCGGCCTCTGAAAGGTTTTCTCAAAAGCAATGCGAGCGAAAAACCGAGTGTGAACTGCAATGCCAGTGAGAGCAAAACCCAAATTACAGTGTTTCTCAAGGCTTGGATGAACACTGGATCACTGAAAGCATCTGAGAAGTTTCTGAAACCAATGAATTTTTTCGTCAGGAAATACATATTGTAGTCTTGAAATGCCATGAAAATCGATCTAATCGCCGGCAAGAAGATGATAACTGAGATGAACAAGAAACTTGGCAAGATCATGAAAAAAATGAATTTTCTATCTTTAACCATGAGATTCTTCTCTCCTCAAAAAGCAGGGGCTAATGCCCCTGCATAATTCATTTGGTTATGCCATATTCCTTTTTCCAGAAGTCAGCCCATTCTTTTACCGCTTGATTCAAGTCCTTTTTTCCCAAAATGATGTTCTGGATATCGTTCTTGTGCTTTTCTGCGTAGGCTGGAAAGCCAGACATGTGTACTGGTCTTTCGTAGAAAATGTACTTGTCAGGATTGGTAAGCTCTTCATACCATGCTCTGTAAGGACCAGTCGAATAGTAAGGATCTGCGAAGGCAGACTTGCAGTTTGGAATTGTTCCGTTCAACTGGGAGAATTTTGCATTCACCTGTGGAGAAGATAGGAATTTCACGAGTTCCCATGCCTCGTTTTTGTACTTTGAATAAGAGGCAATACCCCAACCTGCATTTCCGTAGTCCAAATAGACCTTTCCGTGGGGACCGACTGGCATCGGTGCGACACCGTAAAGATTTGGATCGCCGAGTCTTCTTTCAACTATTGGAACTGTGTCTGGGTCTTGAATCAAGAAAGGTGTCATGCCAGAGACAAATCCGTTGACCTGCTCTGCCCATCCCCAGTTCAAAGAATCTTTCGGTGAACAATCGTTGTAAAGTTTTATCCACATCTTCAATCCTTCTATCGCACCGGGTGTGTCGTGGTATGGCACACCGTCTGTTGTAAGATAACCTCTGTCAGCCCTTGGATCGATGTTTGGAACATAGGACATTATGACGATCTCAGAGAAAGAATGTTCACTCGCGCCGCCACGGAAAGCAAAACCGTACTTTCCTTCGGCTGGATTGGTGAGTTTCTTTGCGTACTCGTACAACTCTTGCATCGTTTGTGGTACAGGTATGTTGTTCTTCTCAAGAATGTCCTTTCTGTAGAACAAAGCCTTGATGAAGAATCCGTAAGGAATGTAATAAGTTTTGCCTTCAACTTTTGTCGCAGCAGTCTTTGTGAGATCGAGAAGATCGTTCCAACCTTCCCATTGTTTGACGAACTCATTGAGATCGAGCAAATTCTTGTTGTTCACGTGAATTGCGAGAAAGTTGTCTCGCACTTCAAAAACGTCGACCTTCTGTTTTGTGTTGAGCATCATGATGAGTTTTTGATCTGAACTTTCGTACGGTGGCGAGATCAGTTCTACCTTGATGCCAGGGTGTGTGGCTTCGAATTCATCGAGCAGTTGCCTAAGCAGTTCGGTACGAGCAGGACTCGTTATTGTCTCGACCATGGTAAGAGTGACTGCTCCGAAGATCGTTGCAGCTACTAATACTGAGAAAAAAACAAGAGAAAGCCGCCTCATCATCTCACCTCCTGAGTTTGGTACTATGATCATACCACGATACCATTACCTGTGTCAAATTTGTGGCGAGAGTCTTAACTCTGAAAGACTCACTCCCAACTGAGAGATCCAGAAGCCACGAGATGGTTCATTGAGAGGCCGTTGAAAGTACTTTTGCTGATAACCATTTGCTGAATTCTTCCCACGTCCAGAGGAGTTTTGACACAGACAAAGTGTGAATCTTCTAATGTGATCTTCTCCACCTTGGAGTTTTCACTTGCTCTAACCAAGATACCGTGCTCTGCATTAACACATCTGAAGCCTCTGATGTGTATATCTCTAATGATCGGTTGGTAATCACCTGCTTCGTTGTCGTACATCAAGTCTATGCTAACTGCTTCTCTTGAGACGTTCACAGCAACATTGTCGATGAAAAATATGTTCTCTATCGCTCCTCCCCTTGCTGTGTTTGTCTTTATTCTCAAAGCTCTTTCGAGATTGATGAAAAGATTTTGCCGAGCCACAACATTTCTCACGCCACCAGACATCTCACTGCCTATCACAACCCCACCGTGGCTCTGCTGGCTGTGTACAACGTTGTTTCTTATGAGAATATATTCAGAGGGTACGTTGATTCTTCTACCATCTTCATTTTTTCCTGACTTGATGGCTATCGAATCATCACCTGTATCAAAGTGACAGTTTTCTATCAAAACATAGTTACAAGACTCGGGATTTATTCCATCGTTATTTGGTCCTTGGCTTTGAATTGTCACCTCTCTGACTATCACATCCGTACACATAACTGGATGAATGCACCACATAGGTGAACGTATCAACTTGATTCCTTCTATCATCACGTTCTTGCAGTTGTAAAACTGAATGAAATTCGGTCTCAGGTAATGTCCATGTCCGAAGATTCTGTTTTCCACCGGAAGATGTTCTCTTGCCATTCGTAGTAATTCTTTCACATCAGATGATTGTTCTGGCAAACCTTCATGCCAACCGAATTCACTCTTTCCTTTGTAATACCACCAATATTCCTTATCTGATTGTCCGTCGAGCAAACCCTCACCGGTTATAGCTATATTTTGTTGGCCATTTGCGTATATAAAAGGAGAATAGTTGTACAACTCTATACCTTCAAATCTTGTCAAAACCACGGGCAGATATCTATCTGGATCTTGAATGAATCTCACTGTTGCACCCTTTTGTAGATGAAGTTCGATGTTACTTTTGATGTGTATTGGACCTGTGAGATATTCACCAGCTGGTACTATGATTCTTCCTCCACCAAAGTCCGACACAGCTTTCACTGCTCTCTCGAATGCGTTAGTGCAATCACACTTGCCGTCTGCAATAGTGCCAAACTCTGTGAGAAGAAACTCTCTTTTCGGTATAGTCGGTTTTGATATTCCTTGGAGAATCATATTTTCAAGATCCACAAAGTTCACCTCCAAAGAGTAAGTTTACACGAGATGACTCAATGATTGTTCTAAGATGGCAAAAAATTTTATGTCGAGGAGAATAGCTTTCGGAGGGTTGCAAACACATCCTATGAATTTACTCCTTGAGTCTCATTTCACTTTTGAGTGATGATCATAACATCTTCTGTAGAGATGTAAAGATTCACGATCTTGGTTGAAATCGATGGTAAGATTTGATAAAATTTTTTCGGTCTACAATCTCAAGAGGGAGGTGTTTTCATGAAACGTTGGGTTGTTGCTGTATTCCTTGCATTTTTTGTTGTTTCAAGTATGGGGGCTATCAAACTCGTTGTATGGTGTGGAGGAGGAACAGAAAGGGAAGGCATCCTAGCGGCTATAAATGAGTACAAGAAGCTCAATCCAGATGTCGATTTCGAACTTGTAGACGTACCATATGCGCAGTATGAGCAAAAAGTCAGGCTCGGTATCATGAGTGGCGATCTTCCCGATCTTGTGACAATAACCTACCCGTACGCCCCAGGTTATATGCAATACATGATTGATCTCACACAATACGTGCAGAAATACCTTGGAATAACCCCGGAACAATTCAAGAATACCATGTATGATGTCGTGCGAGTGCGTGTTACCGAGGGAGATGCAGTGAGATATGTTCCATTGCATTTCACAATGCAATGTCTGTGGGTAAACGTTGATTATTTCAAGAAAGCCGGCATTCCTTACCCACCATTTGGTGGTAGAGCTGATCCATGGACCTGGGCTGAATTCATTGATGTTCTCAAAAAGGTCAAGCAAGCCAACAATATTCCGTATGCCATGTCGATGCAGCGCACCGCAGAAAGACTGTTCAACTATCTTGGTATTAGAGGGGTAAAGATCCTTGATGAGAATCTGGACTTCACACTCGACAAAGATCCGAAGGCAAAACAGATGCTTTTAGAGTTCGTCGATCTCTTCAAACAGAATCTAATGGTGCCAGCCGAGTGGATAACCAACCAAGATCCAAACATGGCTTTCACCGGAGGGTTGACCGCAGTACTCTGGGCTGGAAGTTGGAGCACGCTGGATCTTCTCAAGGCTGGTAAGAATTTCGCGCCCGCCTATTTGCCCAAAGATACAGAGTGGCTGAGCTTAGAAGGCGGAAGGTTCTTCGGTGCCTTCAAGACAGGTAAAAAGGACAGAGAAGAAGCTGCAGCGAAGTTTGCACTTTGGCTTGGATGGAAAGGTCTTGGTTATGACATCTACCTGCAGAAGACCTATCACATGTCTGCTTACAAAGAACATGTAGTGAAGTATGAAAATCCGATAATGGATCTGGTTCAAGCTGTTTGTGGAAGACTTGCGGAAGTTACACCTGAGTGGGTTGTAACGATCAGAAACTCAACGCTTTACTCTAACATGCAGACGGTAATTCAAAACCAAGCTTCTGCAGCCATTGCTGGACAGATCACTGTTGATGACATGATAAAGAATTTGAGAAAGGAGTACGACAGGTTGCTGTCAGAACTCGGTAGCAAGAAATGAGCGCGGGGGCTGTCTGACGGCCCCCTTATTCAGTAATGGAGGAGGATCGGTTTGAAGAGTCTTGTAAAGAGCAGATTCATTTTTGTATTGCCAGCACTTGTTTTCCTTTTGATCTTTGTCTTAGTTCCCATTATCAGCATTTTCGCGATGAGTTTTTACAGTTGGAACCTACTCACACCTCCTAAGTTTGTTGGCTGGAACAACTTCAAATTGATGATGAGTGACAGATGGTTTTGGAACTCCATATGGGTTTCGATAAAGTTGCTCATCTTGACGGTCCCTATGACCTTTTTCTTTCCGTTAGCTCTCGCTCTTGCCCTTTACAGGGAGACAAGATCATCTAAGATGCTCAGGGCATTCTTTTATTGGCCATACATGATGCCTGCTGTAGCAGGAACTACTATGTGGAAGTGGCTTTTGTCTTATGATCTTGGGTTGTTCAATCATATTTTGAAGTCTTGGGGAATGAGTCCCATAGGTTGGTTGCTGAAACCTCTGCCGGCTCTCTTCTCTGTGGCTGTTCTCAGAACTTGGGCAATGACCGGCCTTCTGATGATGATGTTCATCACAGGCCTTCAAAATATATCAGAAGAATATCAGGAAGCGGCAAAGATCGATGGAGCAAATAGATGGCAAGTTTTTTGGTATGTGACATTTCCACTTTTGAAGAATACGAATTTGCTCGTTCTGACAACTGCTGTAGCTCATGTTTTCAGAGATTTTGCCGGCATCTATGTGTTAACAGGTGGTGGACCAGGATATGCAACAATGGTCACTCCACTTTACATATACAACAGTGCCTTCACGCAGTTTAGAATCGGATATGCCTATGCGATGTCAATTGTGTTTTTGCTTATATCCTTCGTGATCGCTACTTTTACTCTGAGAGCACGCGAGACAAAATGACCAAGGAGGATATTCAATGGCGAAGATCATTAAATGGATTTTTCTCATAGTTGCTCTTGTTTTTTACATGTTACCCGTTTATTATTCAGTAGCTTCTTCTTTCAAAAGCCTGCAAGAGGTATACAGTTATCCTCCCACTGTTTTTCCAAAGTCACCTACACTTCAAGGTTATCAAGAAGCAATCAAGAATCAAGATCTCTTAACATACCTTCGAAACACGCTCTTTGTGTCAATAGTTGCTACTGTTATCACGACTTTGATATGTGTTATGGCGGGGTATGGTCTGGCAAAGGGAACCTTTCTTGGCAGGTTTGCTCTTAACAGATTAGTTGTGATGACTCTGTTTGTCAGCGCTCAGGTGATAATGGTGCCTCTGTTTGTAATAATAAGAAGACTTGGCTTGATCAACAATCTGTGGGGACTCATTTTACCGGCTGTTTATACACCAACGGGTATGTTCACGGCGATACAGTATATGAGGGATATTCCGGATGAAATGCTCGAAAGTGCTAAGATCGATGGAGCCAATGAATGGCAGATTTTTTGGAAGATCGTCATGCCCCTTTCACAACCCTTGGTCGCTGCACTTGCCATATTCTCTTTCACGTGGAGATGGAATGATTTTGTGCTCCCACTACTCGTTGTTAACAGAAGAAGTCTTTACACATTGCAGCTCGCGTTAGCGGTAATTCAGGGTGAATACGGTGGTGTTCCTTGGAACACTATCCTCGCCTTTTCCACTTTGACCATAATTCCAACATTGGTCATCTTTTTACTCTTCCAAAGATTCTTCATGAGAGGCATCATGGCTGGTGGATTGAAATACTGAGAAAGGACGAAGATGGTGGGCAAGTATATCTCAATTCTTCTGGTAGGCATAGGTGGCTATGGGGCAAAATACGTCGAATACCTTCTGAAAGAAGGAAAGGATCACGGTGCTCAGATCGTGGGAACAGTTGATCCTCAGCCGAAGAGCAGTAAGTTCTACGATGCTCTGATCGAGATGAAGGTTCCAATTTTCGAAGATCTCGACGAATTCTATACGCATCACAGAGCAGATCTCGCGGTGATATCTTCTCCTATCCATTTTCATTGTGAACAAACCTGTTTAGCGTTGGAGCAAGGTAGTCATGTTCTGTGTGAAAAACCTGCAGCAGCCACCATTGATGAAGTTAGGAGAATGATCGAATACAGAGATCGCTTCAGAAGGCATGTATCTGTTGGCTTTCAGTGGGTTTATGATCCTGTTTTCTTGAAACTGAAGGAAGACATAATAAGCGGTAACTTAGGAAGACCTTTACGTCTTAAAACCATGGTACTTTGGCCAAGAGATAACGCTTATTTTGCGAGATCACAGTGGGCTGGACGACTAAAATTGAATGACAGATGGGTGCTCGACAGCGTTGCAAACAACGCCACTGCTCATTTTCTACACGGTATGCTCTTTGTACTTGGAGATGACTTGTTGCAAACAGCATTTCCTCAAATGGTACAAGCAGAACTTTACAGAGCAAATGATATTGAGAGTTTTGATACCTGTTGCATGAGGGTATTGTCGAAAGATGTAGAGATACTTTTTTACGCAACTCATGCTTGTGAAGAGAGAATCGGACCGTATTTCGTCTATGAGTTTGAGAGAGCAAAGGTTGTTTTCGATGGTTCAAATCCGGTTGACAGCAAAATTGTTGCGTTCTACAAAGATGGGAAAACTGATCTTTATGGTTTTGTGGATCATGGTAGTATGAGAAAACTTTGGCAGACAATAGAATTGGTAAAGGGTAAAGAGACGATGAGTTGTTCTTTGGAATCTGCACTGTCACACACAATGGTCATAAATGCTTCGCATGAATCTTCCACGATCATCGATTTTCCAAGAGAGATGATAGAGACAGATCAGACACTTGTTCATGTAAAGGGGATAACGGACCTGATGAAGAATGCTTTTGAAAGCAACAAACTCTTCTCAGAACTTGGTCTTTCTTGGGCACAAGCAGGTAAAGTGATTCGATTTGGTGATCTTCAAGGGTGAGTTTCTATGAAGATCTGCATAGTAGGTTCATCTGGGCATTATCACTATGTTCTCAAAGGACTTCATGAAGATGCGAAGATCGTTGCAATCGCACCCGGCTCTTCTGATGAAGATATGACGCCACTGAAAAAGGCTTTGAGCCAATTGAATATACGAGTTAAAGAGTATGAACGATACGAAAAGATGCTCGATGCAGAAAGACCAGATGTAGTTGTCGTGAACAGTCTTTTTGGCTTAAACTCCAAGATCTTGCTCGAGACACTTCGAAGAAAGATCCACACTTTTGTTGAAAAACCAATAGCAACTTCACTCACTGATTTGGAGAAAATCAAGAATCTCCATGAAGAAATTAAGAAAGACGTCTTCTTCACCGCGATGTTTGGATTGAGATATAAGGCACACTTTCTCACAGCAAAGACTCTGATAGACTCCAATGAAATTGGCAAGATAAGGCTTGTGAATACACAGAAATCTTACAAACTCGGCAGGAGACAAGAGTTTTATACAAAAAGAGATACCTATGGTGGAACTATACCTTGGGTTGGAATCCATGCCATAGATTGGATTAATTGGTTCACAGGTTCAAGATTTCTGAGTGTTTACGCGACACACTCGAAGAATCACAACAGAGATCACGGGGAACTCGAGGTGACTGCCCTTTGTCATTTTGTACTCGAAGAAGAGATCTTTGCTTCGCTGAGTATTGATTATTTAAGGCCAGAGCAAGCATCGACTCATGATGACGATAGAGTGCGAATAGTCGGGACAAAGGGAATTCTCGAACTGATCAAAGGCAAGGTGATCGTATTAGACGAAAGAGGTGAAAGAGAGGTGCCATTGGTACCTGAAAAACAGATATTTCATGAATTCCTATCTCAGATAAAAGGAACAGGATCTTGCATGGTAACGCCAAAAGACAGTATATTGGCGACGGAGATTGCTTTGAAAGCAAGGGAGTCAGCAGATACAGGGAGGATAGTACAGATATGTCAAAAACTGTGAAGATAGCCTTTATCGGTGCTGGCAGCGTTAGGTACACGATAAAATTGATCGGTGATCTTGCTCACACCGAAGAACTGAACGATGTTGTGATATCGCTTATGGACATAGACAAAGAAAGACTCGATGCAACACATTTACTCGTCGAGAAATACACAGAAGAGCTTGTAAGAAAGTTCCAGATCGAGAGTACGACTAATTTGGAAAAGGCATTGGAAAAGGCTGATTTTGTCATCAACACAGCACTTGCAAGATCAGAAGGACACGAAGATGGTTATGTGCAATATGAAATCATGAGAGAGGTGGGTGAGAAACACGGTTACTACAGAGGCATAGACAGCCAAGAGTTCAACATGGTTTCTGATTATTACACTCTGACCAATTACAATCACCTGAAGATGAGTTTGGAAATAGCAAAGGCCGTCGAAAGTATATGCCCAGATGCATGGTTATTACAGACAGCGAATCCTGTCTTTGAGATCACACAGTTGATAAAAGAGCTCACCAAAGTGAAGGTCGTGGGACTGTGTCATGGTTATGCACATATTTTCAAATTAGCAAGAAGAATAGGTTTAGATTCTAACCAAATCAAATGGCAAGTGGCTGGAGTGAACCACGCAATATGGCTGAACAAATTTGAGTTTGATGGCAAAGACGGTTATGAAATACTTGAAAAATGGATCGAGAAAGAAGCACAGAACTGGCAGCCAGAAGATCCTTGGGATGTAGATCTATCCCCAGCCGCGATAGACATGTACAGATTTTACGGTATGTTGCCAATAGGGGATACTGTCAGATGTGGTACTTGGAAATACCATTTTAATCTCGAAACGAAAAAGAGATGGTATGGAAGATTTGGGGGCATAGACAACGAGATCGAAAGGCCCAAATTCTACGAGCAGCTAAGACAAACAAGAAAGGATCTACTCAAAGTTGCTCGGCAGTTGCGTGAAGATCCTTCGATGACTCTCACACAGATCATGCCAACTGTTTTCACAAAAAACGGCGAGAGTAAAGAACAGCATATTCCTTTTATAAATGCCATAGTCAACAACAAAAAAGTGCGCTTGGTGTTGAATATAGAAAATCGTGGAACAATCAAAGGAATTGAAGACGATGTTGTCGTGGAAGTACCAGTGATCGTAGACAAGGACGGTATTCATCCAGAGAATATAGAACCAGATCTAACGATGAGGATCAAGAAGATGTACCTGCTGCCAAGAATCCTGAAAATGAAATGGGCTCTTGAGGCCTTCAAGACAGGTGATATGAGCATCTTAGAAGAGATTCTCATAAGAGATCCAAGAACAAAATCTTATCAACAAGTCAAGGATGTGCTGACGGCTATCATGGACTTGCCATTTAACAAAGAGATGAAAAGCCATTATTTGAAAGGCTAAGCACTTTCTCTATGTATGAGCTCGACATTCAGCACGATCTGTCTTGATTTATTTCTCGGCTGGTTTAATCTCTCTTGAAGCAACTCAAAGGCGACATTGCCCTCTTTGAATTTATCAATTCTGATGGTGGTGAGAGTTGGGTGCACAAAAGACGCGTAAGATATATCATCATAACCGACGATTGATACATCCTCAGGCACTCTCTTTTTTAACATTCTCAAAGCCTTCAAGGCAGCGATTGCAAATACGTCGTTAAAGCAGAAAATGGCGTCATAGTCAAGATCTTTTAGCTCGAGGACCTTGTTGAAAGAAGACTCATAGCCTTCTTCTATTTCAACCATGTGGTACGGTTGTAATCCATACTCTTCCAATGCTTTAACATAACCGAGATAGCGCATTTTGGCAACTGATTTGTACATATAGCCGTTGATCATCAAGATCTTACGCCTACCCTTCTCCAAGAGATACTTCGTGGCGATATAACCCCCATTGAAATCATCAGAATAGACTTCGTCGACTTGGCAATTCTCAAAGTGAACGCCGAGGATCACAAAGGGGTAATTCAAATTCATGAGATATTCGATATCCTCATCGTCGAACTGAGTCGGAGAGATTATGATTCCATCAACTCTTTTCTCTATTAGAGTTTTCACAGCTTCTATTTCGTTGATATAGTCACGTTCTGTGTTCATAAGGACTATTTGATAACCGTATTTTCTCGCACTGTATTCTATACCTTTGAATACCTCTGCGTAAAAAGGGTTTGAACTGTCTTCAAAAACAACGCCTATCGTTCTTGTAGTCTTATTTTTGAGCGAAAGTGCGTTCAAGTCTCTTATGTATCCAAGCTCTTTTGCTGCCTGAAGTACCTTTTGTTTGGTCTGAGGGCTTATGTCTGGTTTGTTGTTCAATGCCCTTGAGACGGTATTTATAGATACACCTGCTCTAAGCGCAATGTCTTTGATCGTTATGAATTTCTTCAAAGCACAAAGCCTCCTCTTGAACTGAATTTTGCAAAGCTTTTAGAAGATATTTTATCCCTTAACACTGCCAAGGGTCAAGCCCTCGATGAAGTACCTCTGAAAGATCAGAAAGACCGTAACGGGTACAACTGCTGCCAAAAGGGCTCCTGCGGCAATGATATTCCAGCTCGAGATCCACTGACCTTGTAGTGCCGTAAGGCCTATCGTCACAGTTTTCTTTGCATCACTTTGAAGCAATATCAAAGACCACAGATAATCGTTCCAGATCCAAGTGAATTCCAAGATGAACAGTGCAGCCATCGCAGGTTTCATCAGTGGCATTATGACCTTTGCATAGATACCAAATGCGTTTGCTCCATCTATCTTTGCTGCTTCGAATAGACTCGTAGGTATCGTTATCATGAAATTACGCAAAAAGAAGGTACAAAAACCTATCTGAAATGCAACGTGAAAGAGTATTACTCCCAAGAGTGAATCGTACAAACCAGTTACAACAGAAAACCTGTACACTGGTATCAAAAGCATTTGAAACGGTATAAGCATGCCTGCGACAAAGATTATCAAGATCACGTTTCTCATCTTGAATCTGTACCAAGCCAGTGCAAAGGCACTCAAACTTGACAGAAAAAGAGTTGTTGCCACAGACGAAACGGTTACAATGAAGGTATTGACAAAGTATCTCTGCATCCTTCCTTCGATCCAAGCTGTTTTGAAGTTCCCCACTGTCCATTCTTTTGGAGGCGACCAGAAGTTCCTGAGCATGAATATCTCATCCATCGTCTTGAAAGCAGTAAAAAATGCAACCATCAGTGGAATCATCCACACGACAACTACCAAAGTGCACAGCGTGTAGAAAAAAATCATTGCTGAGACTCTCTTCACTCTCTTTCCTCCTTCTTGAGGACGTTTAGCAGATAACTTATTATGAAACCAAGGGTGATACCAAATTGCACAACAGCTATTGAAGCTCCATATCCCATCCTATAATTGTGAAAAGCTTGCACATACATATAGTTTGCCATCACACTTGAAGAGTAGAACGGACCACCACGAGTCATGACAAAAACTATGTCAAAAGCCCTCAGTGAATCAATGATATTCACAGTTGTGGCTATTATCACAGCAGGTCTGAGTGCTGGTAAGATGACGTACCAAAACCTTTGAATTGCGGTTGCACCATCGACTGTTGCTGCTTCGATTAATTCCTTTGAGACATTCTTCAGACCGGCAAGAAACAAAACCATCGCATATGGAATCTGTCTCCAAAGAGCTGCCGCTATTAGTGAATATGTTACTATCTTCGGATCACTCAACCAAGGTTTTGCGAATTGCTCTAAACCTATAGACCTGAAGAATGTGTTGACAACACCACCTGTCGGTTCGAGTACCCAAGACCAGATTTGACCAATCACGACAAAAGACAGAGCCATCGGCAGATAGACCAGTGACTTGTAGATCTTATGGCCTGCAAACTTTTGATCCATCAACATAGCGAGAGCCAAGCCAATGGGTATAGAGAGGACGACAAAACCTATCATCCATTTGATGTTGTTCATAAGAGATAGACCAAAGTAGTTGTCTGTAATCAATCTTTTGAAATTTTCCAAACCTACGAACTTCATTTTGGTCATTCCATCCCACTTCATGAAACTGACGATGAAAGTCTGAATGATGGGAAAGATAACCCAGACTGAATACATGCAAAGTGGTCCTGCCAAGAACAGATAAGGTGTGAGTTTGCTTCGATTCATCTATTTTCCTCCAAAAAATAAGTCCTGTGGGCGTTTGCCCACAGGAACTAATCACTTAGAGTAGATCCTCTTTCTTTCTTGTTCAAGTCTGTTGAGTATTGAAGTGATTCTCGTTGGGTTTTGCATGAACTCTATGAACGCGTTCATACCAACTTCTGCCATCTCAGGGTTGGTATCCCTATCGTAGAACTGAGCAACACCTGAAGAGGCAACGATCATCGCAAGGCCTTTGTTCGCATGTTCATCTGGAGGAGTTACTTGAACATTTGCTGCGAGCCTTCCCAGGTCTTTGGCAAATTTTTCTTGTGCTTCCTTAGAAGCGATGAATTTCAGAAACACAATTGCACCCTTTTTGTTTGGTGCGTTGGCAGGTATCATGAAACCGTCTATAGGTGTTTCTTCATAGAGTCCAACGGCAGAGTCGATTATCGGAAATCTGAAAAAGTCAAGATCGTCTTTGACTTCCGCAGGAGCCACATCTTTGATGAACTGTCCCATGTAGTACATAGCCGCTTGACCACGGAACAAAAAGGTTGCACCTTCTTGCCATTCATAGGCTGCATGATTCGCTAAGAAGTAACCCTTGTCGATGAGTTGTTTCCAGTACTCGAAGACCTTCATCAGCTTTGGATCGTTGTACGGTACTTCTCCAGCCGTCAATTTGATGTGATATTCCAGCCCGTTAATTCTGAGGTTGAGTATGTCAAACCAACCAGCGGCAGTCCATGGAAATTTGGTGCCTATCGCGATCGGAGTTATGCCGTTCTTCTTCAAGATCTCACAGACATTCAGGAATTCGTCCCAGCTCTTGGGTTCTTTTATACCCAGCTTTTCGAACACAGACTTGCGGTAGTAGACTCCCCACCAGTACCAGCTCTGAGGCACGAAATAGATTTTGTCGTTGTACGAGCATGTGCTTTTGAAAGAGGCTGGAAAGTAATCTTCCCATTTTTGCCCAGCAAAAACTTCTTCGATTGAAGCGATCAACCCCATCTGTGCGAAGTACCTCATTCGTTCACCGGCAAACCATGTAACAACGTCTGCTGTGCCCTTCGGAGCTGCCAACCATGTTCTGAGAAGAGTCTTGAAATCTTCGTGTGCAAAGGTGTTGATGATGACTTCATATTCTGGGTACTTCTGCATGAAGATATCTACAAGCTCTGCAAACGCCTTTCTTGGTGCAGGATCGGACATGTAACTGTTAACGATGATCTTTTCTTTCGCCAGGGTGGTCAACGACATGAGCAAAGCGAGGAGAATCAAGAAATAACGCCTCATGAGAACACCTCCCAGTTTTCCCGGTAACGTTACCGAGAATGATCAATTTGAGATTACATTACCTTTGTGTTTCTGTCAACCTACGATACAACTGATGCCTGCCAAGAACTCAACAAATTGCACGCTCACGGGTACTTATATGCTTCTTTCACATTTTTTCTTTAAAAAGCTTATTCTTGCGCGCTGAATCTATGGATCTTGATCAACTTTTAGAAAGAAAGCGATCACTTCATTTCAAAGTTCGTTGAAAAGGTGTTATAATTTTGGTGACAAGACACTGAGAAGTGCAAGGGTGAAATGGATTGAGTAGAGATCTCACGCAAGGCAGTTTAACTAAAAATCTTTTTTACATGGCACTGCCCACAATGGGCGGTTTTGCTTTACAAGGTTTGTACGACATCGTCGATATGTTTTGGATAGGACGGATTTCGGCGAAGGCGATAGCCGGTGTCACTGTTTTTTCTACTATCTTTTGGCTCGTCGAAGTACTCAACGAGATAATTGGTATGAGCTCTACCTCGCTGATTTCACAAAATTATGGTGCGAAAGATTACGAGCGCACAAACCGAGTGATCGAGCAGACCATAGTTTTCAAGATTTTCGTTGCTATGATTGCTTCCACCCTTATGATTGTGTTTCTCAGACCTTTAATGGGTATCTTCAGCAAAGATCACGAGGTTATCAAAGCCGGTGTTGACTATGGATACTGGAGAAGTTTCTTCATGCCCATATTTTTTGCGACTTACTCAACTTACACTGCACAGAGGATGACTGGCGAATCAAGGCTACCAATGATAATAATGGGTACAAGTGCTGTTCTCAATGTCGTCTTGGATCCGATCTTCATGTTCGATCAGGTTCCACTTTTGAAGATAAGAGGTTTGAATATGGGTGTGAGCGGTGCCGCTGTGGCTACCGTTGTATCAACTATCGTTGCTTTCCTATGGGGTTTTACAGTGCTTTTGAAGGGTAGAGGAAATATAAGAATAACACTTGCTGGATTGTTCAAACTCAACAAAGAAATAGATTTGAAGTTGCTGACCATAGGATTACCTAGTGGTATCGAGATGTTGATGCGAAGCGCATCAAGTGCTATTTTGACAAAGGTCTTGAGTATCTATGGCTCTTCGACGTTGGCTGTCATCGGTGTTGTGAGCAGACTCATGGGGCTTGCCTTCATACCGTTGATGGGCTTTTCAATGGGAGCCAGCGCGATAGTTGGGCAAAACCTTGGGGCTAAGAAACCAGAGAGAGCTGAAAAGACAGTTCTGTTAGCCGCAATCTACGGCTCACTCTTTGTTCTCGTTTTTGTGGTTCTTGCAAATCTTTTCCCAGAAAGTGTCATGAGTCTTTTTGTCCATGAAAAAGATGTCATACGAGAAGGTGTTTCTGCGGTGCGGATTGGTTCGTGGGCGATGTTGATTGCCGCACTGTCGGTATCTTTGATGAGCAGTTTCTTTGGAGCCGGATACACTTTACCTGCGATGTTTTCGAGTATTGTCGGTAGGTGGTTTGCGCAACTTCCGTATGTGTTGATTGTTGTAGTCTTTCTGAAGTTGCCAAGTATCTATGTATGGTTTTCATTCGTAATAGCTGAAGTCGCTGAAATGATCTATGCCCTTGTTGTGTTTTCAAAAGGTAGATGGAAAGAGCACAGGGTTAAATGATTGACAAGATCACCACGGTAAGTTGTATAATATTTGGTGAAATTTTCCAAGGGGGCGATCAAAATGAGGTTTCTTGCGACACTCCTGATTGTTTCTTGCCTTCTGTGTATTGGGTTTGCACAGATAAAGCTACCATTGACTCAAGTAACCACTGGTGGTTTTACCGTACATTCTATTGAAATTTTGACCAGTCCACAGACCTTCTATCAGAATGACATATTGAATGTCGGCATAAGGATCAACTTTATTAGGACCATTGCCGGAGGGAGTGCTTATTCTTTCGATCTGAAAGAAGGCGAGCAGAAGTTGATGACGCTAAGACTCATTGGTTTGAAGCTGAGCGAGGCAGAAACCAACGTCTTGCTCTATTATGGTCCTACCTCTGCTCTGCCGAGTAATTATCAGTACGGTGGATTTCAAATAGTCGGATTCTTTGTCACCAAGGCTGATCTCGATGCCGGTTTTAAGGAAGTCTGGGGATGGAGATCGGCTGATCCACTCGTATGCAGAGATTTCACGATAATCGCAGATCTTGATATGGATCCGGTTTATGGTCAGCCAATGGCTGGTGTTCACAAAGGCGCTCAGAGAACTTGGATTGCCTCGAAGCCTGTCACATCTCCGTTTGGAAGATGTCAGTTCAGTGAGAAAACAGAACAAACCCAACCTCAGCAAACGACGTCTCAATATTTCTGGCCAAAGTCGATCACAGATATCATCGTTGAGCCGGAACCTTTTGAATCTGGCCAAGCACTGAAAATCGCGGTAGTTTTGAACTCAGAGCCAAGCTCAAGCCCTTACGATTATTATTTGGTCTATTGGGTGACTGTAACTTACCAGAATGGACAGAGCGCGACAATTCCTCACTCATGGGGAAATTTCAATCCCAATACTGCATTCATAATCACATCTGCTCCCAAATCTAAAGACGTCCGAACGATAGTACTCGATCGCGCTGGGGATGTGAGTTTTCTTTTACCCGAAAGCATAACGATACCGAAATCAAATATCGCTATCACTCAGATTGAGATAAAGTTTCAGATATGGGCAGGTTTGGACGTAGACAGATATAGACCGTATGACTACGTCGAGCGTTGGGTAGCAAAAACGGTCTTTGTACCTGCCAAGTGAGAACTGCCTCTGATTCGTAGTTTGAGAAAGACAATGAGAAGTTAGTTTCGACTAAGTCCTAAGATATGCATCGAAATTGAGTAATTTGCGCGAATGTTTGCCAAAGTATCATGGTAAGAGCTTTTATAACATTTTCGCGGTTGTTGACCTTCGTATTATATATTTTGGACAAGCTTGGCCCAGACAGATCTGTCTTGTGTACATTGGTATTGGTCTAATCTTGCGCAGAATATCTTAGATTCTGACCATTGTTTGTGGCACGGCAGTTTGTACCCTGATCAGTTCTAACTATTTTCAAGAAACTTGAGTCATAATAACGTATGAGTTCAAGGGGGCGATAAAGATGAGGAAGATTTTCTTGTTTCTCTGTCTTAGTGGTCTTCTGATGACGATTGGTTTCAGCACCGTCGAAGATTCGAGCAACTTTCTGGCGATCGATCTGTACAAAGTCTTGTCTAATAAGTCAGGAAACATATTCTTTTCTCCATTCAGCATAAGTTCAGCTCTCGCGATGACCTACATGGGTGCAGACGGCAATACAGCTGCACAGATGAGAAAGGTTCTTTATTTTGATCTTGAAGAGGAAGCATTGCATGACGGCTTTTCGAAACTGATGGACTCTTTGAACCAACCTAATGAAAACTACCAACTCTCGATCGCCAACTCAATCTGGGCTCAGTTTGATTACCCGTTTTTCAAAGAATTCATCGAACGACTCCAGAGTTATTATCAAGCAGGACTCAACTATGTTGATTTTGTAAACAGAAGAGATGAAGCAAGAGAAAAGATCAACAAATGGGTTGAAGAAAAGACAAATCAGAAGATCAAAGATATCATCAAACCAGACGACATCGACGGACTCACAAGACTTGTTTTAGTGAATGCCATATACTACAAGGGAGTTTGGTTAGAACCATTCGATCCTTCTTTGACCAGCAAAGAAGAATTCTACATTAATCAGAATGAGAGCAAAGAAGTCGATATGATGTTCAGAAATCTGTTGGCGAACTACGCCGAGAATTCCTCAGTTCAAGTTCTTGAGTTGCCCTATGCTGGAAATCAGATTTCGATGATAGTCGTGCTTCCGAAGAAGGGCAAAGATCTAAAAGAAATCGAGAAGGATATCTCTTTGGAACTTCTGAAGAAATGGAAGAGCGAGATGAGAAAGACCTCCGTTGATGTCTATCTTCCGAAGTTCAAGACAGAATGCAGGTTTAACCTTAAAGGTACACTCATGGGTATGGGAATGGTCGATGCCTTTACAGATGCAGCAGATTTTTCAAGAATGGACGGTACAAGGTTGCTCAAGATCAAAGACGTTATACACCAATCTTTTGTAGAAGTCAACGAACAAGGTACAGAAGCTGCTGCCGCGACGGCTGTCATAATCGGTATTAAGATGGCACCAACTATGCCCGTTGTTTTCAAAGCAGATAGACCTTTTATTTTCTTCATCTACGACAATCTACATGATCTGATCTTGTTCATGGGTCGATTGAGTAATCCATGAGAAGAAAAGACTGCCCTTCGGCGGGCAGTCTTTTCTTTATTGATGAATGAACCTTCCTCTTTGAAGGCTAAACTATGAACAACCTCCCTGTTGGATTGAACTTTTTGTACAACTGCATTCTCAGGTTTTGATATTTCCTGTAGTGCTCAAGGTGATCGTAACCGGGTTGATTCCACGGTTCTTTCTGTGAAAGCACTGCGTTGAATTCTTGCAAGAGTTGTTCTTCAAAGTGCCCTGCATATTCGTGCATGATGAATTTTCCGAAAGCATCTTTGAATTGCTGCCAAGATTTTTCTTCCTCTCCTGGTACAACTGGGTAGAACAGCCCGTTGTTCGATTTGACTGCCTTCAAATCCCCTATCGCATCGCCTATCATGAGAACTTCGTCGTCTCTGTAGCCTCCAACCTTTTTGGCAAGTTCTATGTGCTGAGCCTTTGTCCCCATCTCTTGTCCTGCTATCAACGAGATGTATTTAGCAAGATCGTACTTTTCCCAGTAATCTGCAAGATCGTCATAAGGTGTCTGTGACACAACTATTATGTCGGCGTGCTGTGCAATCAATTTCACGGCTTCTTCTACACCAGCGAATGGAGGTATCTCTGCCGAAATGTGTGGAAAGGTCCTGTTCACAGCTTCACTCCAACCAAGCAATTTGTATAAACCAAAGGTCTTTGGCCTTTCTTCATTTATGAATTTCTCCAGCGATTGGTTCCCAAGACCTAAGTTGTTCTTCTTAGCATAATCTATGAAATCCTCAACAAGACTGAGATCTGGAAGTTTTATGTTCTTTGCTCTAACAAGGTCTTGCACATCTTTTCTTTCGTACAAAGCGTGAAGAATCAGTTGAATGGCGATGAATCTGTTGCACCCTCTATGTTCTGAAAAGAGGTTGTAGTACTCGGCTATCTCTCTGTAGTAAGATTCGATCTCCCACAGACCATAGAACTCCATGAAATGTGGGTGGAAGATGAGAATTTGTTTTCCATTCATGTTGTCTGTGACACATCCATCTGTATCGATGGCAACGAGGAATTTTTTGGTTCTTCTAAAATTCAGAAGCTGTTCTTTGGGTTTTTCTTTCAGCTCCTTTTGGCCCAGTCTCACGTATGGCATCTATGCTCACGCTCCTTGTTCCCTTAGACCTGCCGGAGTGTAATCACGGCACAGTTTTGGCGCCATTATCTCTTTGAAGTTGGCAAACTCTGGTAGTGGCCCACCTATCAGAGGCATTGCCCATTTCACAAAATCGTCTGTGACATCTACTCTGTTCTCGCTTATCCACTCTTTTGGAAACTCTCTTGCAGAGTTTGCCACGACGTTTAACGGTATCTTTGAGTACTCAACTTGATATTTTTCACCTGAAATTCTTCTAATCGTCGCCATGTAACCTGTTTCACCGTTCAGAGCGAGTTTCGCAGCATAGGCACCGACTTCATAGGCTTCCCTCAAGTCCACTTCGGACACATAGGCAATTTCTCTTCTCTGTCTTGTTCCGGGTTTTTCATACCTCGCTATTCCAGAAACGATTAACCTGCTTTTTGCTCTACCTTTTTCGTCTTTTCTGTCAAGACCGTTGAGATAGTTTGCCAAGACTTGTTCTGCACTCCTTTCCGCAGCACTGAATTGCGCATGTCCAAAACTGTCTTTGAGTATTCCAAGATCTCCAACGTTTACACCTTCTCCTATCACGATGATGCACCGTTTATGAGCTTTCAGCACTTCGTTAACCTTTTCTGTGATGTATTCGAGGTTTGATTTGTAATCGTCTTGAGACAGCGCTTCAGGGAGTATTATCAGCAGCGGCATCTCTCTTCTTGGGTCTGCAAGTCTGGCTGATGCCGTGATGAATCCCATCTTCCTTCCCATGACACCTATCACGAGAACTGGGTCGGAAGTGTAGCTTGCCTTGTTTTCTTCGTTTGCTTCCAGTACATTTATTGCGGTGTTTCTCGCCACACTTCCATAGCCTGGATCGTGATCGCAGATGGCAAAGGTTCCATCTTCTTGCAACTTTCCACCCAAGTCATTGTCTATCGTCTTTGGAATACCAACACAAATCACTTCAAGACCTCTTTCACGAGCAAGCAGGCTCACCTTGTTTGCTGTGTCCATGGAGTCTTCTCCACCGCAATAGAGGAAATAGCCAACGTTGTGTGCCTTAAAGACTTCAACTATTCTCTCAAGATCTTCTTGTGATTTTATCTTGTATCGACAGCTCCCTATTACTCCTGCAGACGGTGTTCTTTCAAGAAGTTTGATCTGCTTTGGATCTTGTGCTGTTATATCAACGAGTTCTTCGTTCAACACTCCCAGTATTCCCATTCTTGCACCGTATATCTTTCCGATCTTTCCACTGCTGAGGAATGTTTCTATAGCACCGCGAAGACTGTTGTTGATAACAGAAGTTGGTCCACCAGACTGTGCGATAACGACATTTTTCATGATCACGCCTCCTTTTTCAGATCGTACAGAAACTTTCCACCGTGTTCAATCCAGAGGCAGTCTTCTGATTCAAAATCCTCTTTTCTTATAGTTTTTGGGTCGCGATAAGCCAATCCCACAGCCTCACACTGTTCTCTTGGTATAGCTGTTGCCAAAGTCACGGTGAAGGAGAAGTTTTCTTTTCGAGTTAATGGATCAAAAGTGCCGTCTCCTCTTACGTTTATCACATGCGCCGCAACGTTTAGATCGAACTTTGGGTGTGTTTTCAGAAAATCTTTGACGTAGTCTTTGCAGTGGTATCCAATCTGGCGCATTGATCTGTCCATCTGTGGATTTGAGTGAAAGATCCTTATGTGTGGGGCGTAGATTATGATCTCTCCACCTGGTGCGATAACACCTGGTCTTTGAAGTTTATAAGATCCTTTTCCCGCTGTCCATATTTCATCGTAATTTTCCCCGATAACCTGCACCGCTGTCTTTACTGGTCTATCCAAGTAGATTATGTGAATCTTTTGACTTGCCTTTACCGCTTGTCTGTAAGCTTCGAGAGAACCTTCGAGATCGAAACCCGTATAAAGCCCTTTTGCGAGTATTCCGTTGTCTGTTTCTTCATAGACCATGTTCAGGAATAGAACTTGCGAACGCACCTTTTCAAAGGCAATCTTACAAGCTTGGTTGATCACCTCTCTTGCTGGATTGTCTACAGATCCTATGATCCTTGGAATGCCTATCAAAACAGCTGCCCAGTGAAAGAGCCCTACAACATCTGGTCCAGCGATGCCTGGAACGATCGACTTCAGACCGCCAGAGAATCCTGTAGATTCATGTGGTGATGTCCCACTCAAAACGATTATCAGGTCGTACTTCTCGAAGAACAACTTGTTCAGAGTCACCGGTAGTGGTTCTTCGAGATCGCCCATCGTTTTTTCACTCACGAACTCTTTGCTCAGAGTACCAACGGTTGTAAGTGCATTTGGATTGGCATATTCGTGGTTGAAGAAGACGAACTGCTCATTTAGAAGACCGAGTTTCTTTCTAATCTCTTCTTCACTCATCGCGCGGTGTGTACCACTTGCATTCAAAGTATGAAGGACCTTGAGTCCCCTCTTTTTGAGTTCTTTGAAGACCAGTGGGACTAATCTGTCTGAGAAATCCTGCCGTGTGTAATCTGGATGTATTAAAAGCACCTTTTCAAGTTTTCTGTCTGGTAAGACTCCTTCGATAAACTCAGACAGTTTCTGCAAGGTGAGTTCTGCTGAGAGATTTTCGATGTACTTCATTCACCTACACCCTCTTCATACTCCTGAATAGGCGTTGAATCCACCATCTATGGGTATAACAGCACCCGTGACGAAGGCTGAGGCGTCTGATGCAAGCCACACACAGACGCCGATCAAGTCATCTGGATCTCCGAACCTGCCCATGGGTGTGTGATCGATTATCGCCTTTCCACGCGCGGTGAGATTTCCATGTTCGTCGAGCAACAGGTATCTGTTTTGCTGTGTTAAGAAAAAGCCCGGTGCGATCGCATTGACTCTCAGTTTCTTGTTGTACTCCATTGCAAAATGAACTGCCAGCCACTGGGTGAAGTTGCTCACGGCCGCTTTTGCCGCAGAGTAGCCTATTGTGCGTGTCAAGGGTCTGAAGGCTGCCATTGAAGAGATGTTTATTATCGATCCACCTTCTTCTCTCTTTGCCATGAATTTGCCAAAGACCTGTGAAGGCAAGATCGCACCACCGAACAAATTCAACGCTACCACCTTTTGCAGTGCATCGAATGGAAGATCGAAAAAGCTGAGTTCATTCGAAGTGGTTGCTTGAGGCATGTTGCCTCCTGCTGCATTGAGCAGAACGTCTACTTTTCCAAAGTCTCTGATGATCTCCTCATAACTTTTCTTGATACTCTCGATGTTGAGCACATCCATGTAGTACCCCTTTGCTTCAAAACCATCTTTCTGCATCTCGTTGGCTGTGAGTTCTGCGTTCTTGATATCGCAGACGGCGATCTTCGCACCGAATCTTGCCAAACCCTTTCCTATTGCAGAGCCAAGTATCCCTGCTCCACCTGTTATGGCCACGACCTTTCCTTCTAAACTGAAGAGTTTGTAAGCCTCGTTCATCCACAACACTCCTTTCACACCTTTAGCAAATTAAGATGTTTGTTCATATGGCTTTTCAGAAATTCATAGTGATCTTTTTCGTTCTCGAAGAGAACCTTGTAAATTTCATCTCTAAAGATGTATCTTCCAGACTCTTTCGCTGTGAGAACAGAACCGTAAGTGATGTGGATCAGTTGACGAGCATCGGGCATCTCGAATAGTCTCACAAGGTCTGTGTCGCTGATCTTTTCAACATCAGGCACCTTAGTCAGGTCGGTCGTCACATGATAAGATGCTCTGTCTGTTTCAAAGCGTGCGAGAGCATATTTGTGAATCCTTCTGTACAGAGAAGGAGCTCTCAGGGCGATTGTTTTGATTGCTTCTAGATAACTTGTACCTGCTGTTTTCACATGAAGACTGCCTTCGGTGTACCGGGCAAAGATGGGATAAACGCTGAATTTGTCACTGCCAGAATGCAATGAAAGTCTGTACCCAGAAAGAGTGTTAGCAATCTGTGCGTGTAAAGACAGCTCGTTTTCTAAGGTTGAAAGTTCGCCTATGTAATCTATTCCTTTCTGCCATTGGCCGACAAATCTCAACGCGAGTGTTTGAAAGTCTACACCTCTTCTTCTCAGTTCTTCCACAATGAATATGTGAGCCAAGTGTGTTGTTGGCGTCGAAGTCTCATCTATTGAGACTTCAAGATCAAAGTCTCTTCTTACACCCTTGAGGGCTTCGTAGCATTTGACAACATGTTCAATAACCTCTACGTATGTGACGAAGATCTTGACAAATTCTGCTTCTTCCATAATGAGTTTAGTATCCCCAAAGGTGTACTTCTTCCCCACATATCTGGATTCGAGTTCCCTTCTCTTAGGATGACCTTCATATATCTTTTCGATTTCTTTTGAACTCATCTTGGCCATGTCTCTGACGTGATCTGAAGGATCCAAGGTGTACATGCTGTAACCTTCATGTGCTGCCTTCAGTAAATCTTCTACTTCTTTGACGTGATCGGCGTCTGCACCGAATACACCATCATAACCGCTTTCGAAGACACCAAAAACGGCGCTATCGAGTGCTTCTGCAAAGGTTCTTTGTGTTCTTGAAAGTTCTCTCACCGATTGTTGTGCAAATACAGGAAAGATATCGTACTTCTCTGCTACAGCAGCATGCGCAGCCGTTGCTATTCCAAGTCTATCGCCAAAGCCAAAAGAGGTTTTTCTGTTGCACCTTTTTGGTGAGAGGTCGAAGAGAGTTTTCAAAGTCATGCAGTTCTTGTGAGACGCTGGACAGATCATCACATCGAGATTCTCAATCTTACCAATCTTATTGCCCTCGAACTTTTCGCATAAACCTGGTTTGCCTATGATCGTGAGATATTTTTGTTCGGCATCCCTTGAGATGAAAATAAAAGAACCATCGATTTGCCTAATTGATTTGGCATAACTTTGATGCCTTCTGCTGGTGAGCTTCTCGAATTCTCTCAGAAGATGATCTGTTTGGTCTTTCAAAGCCATCATCCCCCTTCACGCTTTATAGACCTGAACACCTTTCTCAAGGAGAAATGCTTCATACTCTTTCGGTATGTTTTCATCCGTTATCACACCGTCTATGTCCTCTGGTAAAGCAAAAGAAGCGAATGCACTGCGGCTGAATTTGGTCGAGTCGGTGACGATGTAGACCTTCGAAGAGCTTTGTATCATTGCTTTTTTCACATCTGCCTCTACAACGCTGGGCGTCATGAAACCCTTGTCCATGGAGAATCCGGTTGTACCCAAAAAGGCTTTATCGACGTTGATCTCTTCGAGAAATCTCAAAGCCCACGGACCGACAAGTGAAAGACTGTTTTCCCTCACAACTCCACCGAGAACGAGCACTTCAACTCCAAGTTCTATCAGTTTGCCGGCTATGAAAACGTTGTTGGTTACTACCGTTATCATTGAGAGTTCTGATTTTCTCAGTTCAAAGGTCACGTAGTAATTTGTGCTGCTGCTGTCGAGTATTACGGTGTCGCCATCCTCTATGAGCGAGACGATTTTCTTTGCGATTCTTTTCTTTTCATTTTCGCGCTGATGTATCTTTTTGAGGAAGTTCCATTCAGATCGGGAATGATCTGGTAGTATCGCACCACCGTGTGTTCTCACTATAGAACCGTTTGATTCCAGAAAATCAAGGTCTTTTCTTATAGTCACACTGCTCACCTTGAGTTGTCTTGTGAGTTCGTTGACAGTTATCTTTCCTTTCTTTCGTAAAAGGTCAAGAATCACGCTTCTACGCTCTTCAGTGAACAAAATTATCCCTCCATTTGAATACTATCAATTTCGGTTACGAAAGTCAATTTCGAAATAATACAAAATCACATGAAAGAATGAGAAAAAAGGAAAGACGGAGAGCAACATGGTGATACTCAGTCAATAACTGCTTGTGAAGGACGATTTTCAAAGTTGTCTGTACTGTTAACTGTAGGTAGACTTATAATTGAGCCGGAAGGCGGCACAGGAGGGGTGAAAGATGAAGGCAGTCAGGTTACACGCTAAGTGGGATCCAAGACCTGGTTTCAAACTCGGGCCCAAAGACGTAGAAGGAAAGGTCTGTTGGCTTGGAAGCAAGGTTTGGCGTTATCCAGAGGTTGTTGTTGAAGAGGTACCAGAACCAAAGATCAAAAAGCCAACCGAAGTGCTCATTCAGGTCAAGGCATGCGGAATCTGTGGTAGCGATGTTCACATGGCACAGGCTGATCAGGACGGATACATGCTTTACCCTGGATTGACGGGATTTCCATCAACACTTGGTCATGAATTCTCTGGAATAGTTGTCGATGCTGGTCCAGAGGCGATAAACCGAAGGACGAACAAGAGATTTGAGCCTGGTGAACCGGTGACTTCTGAAGAAATGTTTTGGTGTGGACACTGCAGACCATGCGCCGATGGTTATCCAAACCACTGTGAGAATCTCCACGAGATAGGCTTCGACATCGACGGTGCCTTCGCCAAGTATGTTATCTCTGACGCGAAATATCTCTGGAGTTTGAAGGAGCTCGAGAAGAACTATCAAGGAGACAGATTGTTCTTGGCTGGTAGCCTTGTTGAACCGACCTCCGTTGCCTACAACGCGGTTATTGAAAGAGGTGGAGGGATAAGACCGGGTGAAAATGTTGTGATCCTCGGAGGTGGACCTATAGGACTTGCAGCCGTTGCGGTGTTGAAAAAGGCCGGTGGAGCCAAAGTGATATTGTCTGAGCCTTCTGAAACAAGGCGGAAACTCGCCAAGGAATTGGGTGCAGACGTAGTGATAGACCCAACTAAAGAGAACTTCGTTGAGGCCGTTTTGGACAGCACAAACGGCATAGGTGCGAAGATCTATCTTGAAGCCACCGGATTACCTCAAATTGTTTGGAAAGATATCGAAGAGACCATCTGGCGTGCAAGAGGTGTGAATGCGACCGTTGTCATAGTGGCAAGAGCAGATGCAAAGATTCCCGTTACTGGTGAAGTATTCCAAGTGAGACGTGCTCAGATAGTTGGTTCACAAGGTCACTCAGGACACGGAAACTTCCCGAATGTGATAAGTCTGATGGCAAGCGGAATGGACATGACTAAGATAATCTCCAAGACTGTCAAACTCGAAGAGATACCTGAATACATAAAGAAGTTGCAGACTGACAAAGAGCTCATCAAAGTGACAATGCTGAATCCTTGAGGTGATCTTCTATGGAGAAGATCAAAGTAGGAGTAGTTGGAAGCGGTTTCATAGGCCAAGTCCATCTTGAGATTCTTTCAACCTTTGAGGATGTTGAGATAGCTGGTGTGATGGATGTCGATAAAGCCAGGGCAAAAGCAGTTGCCGAGAGATTCAAGGCAAAGGTTTTCGACGATCTAAAACAGATGAAAGAGGCTGGAGTGACTGCCGTTTATATCACTTCACCGAACAAAACACATTTCGAATACGCAATGAATGCTCTCGAGATTGGTTTGAATGTTTTCTGTGAAAAGCCAATGACAATCTCTCTGAAGGACGCCTTGGCACTGGAAGAGAAGGTGAAGGAAAGAAAGGCAATCTTTCAGGTGGGTCACAACAGGAGATTTGCGCACGTTTATACCTTCATGAAAGAGAGAATCGAAAATGGTTCTGTCAAACCATACTCTTTCCAAATAAAGATGAACAGGGGCGAACTACTCAATCCACCGTGGACCTCAGACAGATCATACACGGGTGGCTTTCTCTTTGAAAGTACCCTTCATCTCTTTGACATGATGCGTTGGCTGTTCGGAGATGTAGAGGAAATATTTGTACTTGGCAAAAAGAGTGTCTATCCAGATATCGATGATTGGGCACTCGCAGTCAAAATGAAGAACGGTATAATTGGAACTTTCACTTCCTGTGCTCACGCGAGCTGGATGATACCATTTGAAAGAGTTGAGGTCTACGGGGAACATGTGATGATGGCAAATGAAGAGATGGAGAGGGTCCATTTCTGTAAGGGCCTTGGAAAAGAAGTGGAAAGCCATGATTTCACAAAGGTCGACTTCAAAGAGAAGTGGGGCTATATTGTTGAAAACAGAATCTTCATCGACTGCCTTAAAGAACACAGAACACCGCCCGTTACCGTGAGCGATGGTGTGAAGGTCATAAAGATCATAGACGCATGTTACAGGGCTGTTGAAAGTGGTAATGCCCATGTGAGATTGGAGGGATAGCGATGTCAAAATGGCAGATACCCCCGAAAGAGGGGCACATGGAAAAACCATCTGGTGTTTATTACCAAACGATGACGATGAAGGAAATCGAAGAACGCCTGAAAAAATGTGATCTGATCATCATACCCGTCGGCAGTACCGAGAATCACGGTCCAAATGCCCCTACCGGTGAGGATACCTTTTTAGTCACGAGAATGGCAGAACAAGTGGCTCTTAAGACAGGATGTACCGTAGCTGAACCTATATGGTATGGGTTCCATCCATATCATCACATAGGTATGCCTGGAACTGTGCCTGTGAAAGATGAGGCTTTCATCGACCTGCTCGTGAGTGTGATTGCAGGCTTTTGGAATGCAGGTTTTAAGAAACAGATACTTCTAAACGGTCATGGTCAAGAGTTCGTCATACCCGTTGCGATACACAAGTTCGCAAAGATCTTCCAAGTGCCTGCGATGATCTTCAACGTCAATTGGTATCACGCGATTCAAGACAAATTCAAGACCAAGCAAGAGGGAGGGCCATACGAAACCAATTTCATTCATGCAGACGAAGTAGAGACTTCTTGGAGTCTTGCTCTATTCCCAGAGTTTTGCCATCAAGAGTGGGCAGTCGACACAACGCCTCGTGGTTATCTACCAGAAGGTCATATAGACAAGGCTGGGAACTTGCTGCACAGAGCCATTGCATGGTACGGACATGTGGGTGGAGGACCAATAGAGGTTGCTGCCTATCCAGAAGGAGTTGTTGGAAAGGCAACTAAGGCAAGCGCAGAGAAGGCAAAGGAAGGTATAGAGGCATTACTCGACTATCTTGAAAAACTCGTCAACGACATAATGAAAACCTATCCTGTTGGTAAACTTCCTCCAGCCAACGAGTTGTCCCAAAGACCTAAGGAGGAATTGGAAGCAGCTCTCAAGAAGCCTTTTGAACCCGGTTGGAGGAGTATCTACAGCTTGGGCAATATGTGGTGAGCAGAAGGCGCCTTGAGCGCCTTCTTATTGAGGGGGGATCTTTGTGAGGAAGTGTTTAACACTATTGGTGGTTGTTTTGTCAGTGGTTGCTGCCTTCAGTTACACATTTTACGTCATCTCTCACGGTGGACCGGCTGACCCATTCTGGGGTGTTGTCATGAAAGGTGTCAAAGACGCTGCAACCAAGTTTGGTGTTGACGCAGTTTATCTTGGCCCAGAAAAATTCTCACTCAAAGAATTTATCGACCTCGTCAACTCGGCGATAGTCAAGAAACCAGATGGTCTTGTTGTGACGATCACCAACCCGGTCGCGCTCGATGAACCGCTCAGAAAGGCAATTGAGATGGGTATACCAGTAGTGGCTATCAACGTCCCAGATGACAGATCTGCCGATGAGAAGATACCATACCTGTGTTATGTTGGTATGAATGAGTATTTGGCTGGTGTTTATGCTGCAAGGAGAATGCTGCAGGAGTTCACGCCGAAACGCGCAGTGATCGCGATTCATGAACCTGGTCATGTAGGACTTGAAGCAAGAGCAAAGGGTATCACAGATGTACTCGCTGAAAAGAAGATACCTGTAGAGAAACTCGACATCACAACAGATCCAACGAAGGCATTGACTTTACTCAAGAGTTACTTAACTAGGTATCCTGAGACAAATGCAATATTCACGCTCGGTCCTCTTGGCGCACATCCCGCGATACAGCTTGTTGAAGAGGAGAAGCTGGTTGGAAAGGTGAAGATTGGTGCAATAGACCTGACAACGAGAATAACCGATGCCATCAAACGCGGAGTAGTCGTCTTCACAATCGACCAACAGCAATACTTGCAAGGCTACCTGCCCATAGTCTTTCTGTATCTTTATAAAGAATTTGGTTTGATTCCACACGAAGATATTTTGACTGGTCCTTCAATAGTCGATAAAACCAACGTTGACATCGTTGAGAAAACAGTGCAGCTCGGTTACCGCTGAGGAAAATCTCGAGAGGTGAGTCTTCACGACTCACCTCTTTTACACAAAGGGGGATTTTCTTGAAGAAGAAAATCGATTTTCTGAATCTTTTGAGGATAAAGGAATTCGGAGCTGCCGTTGGAATTGGTGTGTTTTTTGCGATTTTTTCTTTCTTATCGAATCGCTTTATCAGCGTGGATAACCTCATGAACACGCTCACCATGGCTGCGGAACTTGGCATCATCGCGATAGGCGTTAGTATGTTGATGATAAGCGGGGAGTTCGACCTCTCAGTCGGAGCCGTCTTTGCAGTAGTTCCAATGGTCTTTGCTATAATGGTGAACCACAAGTTCGATGAGTACCTCGCACTTGTTGTAGGTTTAACGATTGCCGTTGGAGTTGGCATTGTAAATGGACTTGTGACTCTGAAGACAGGAATACCTTCTTTCATAACAACTCTCGGGATGATGATGTTTTGGCGCGGCATATTACTCGCGGTGACAGGGGGTTTCCCCATAATTCTTTCAAGACGCATAAAGATGCTTGATTACCTTGGTGGGCGAGTGACGGATGGTTTGAGATATTCAGCGATCTGGTTCATCGTGCTCACGCTTGTCTTCTGGTTTGTTCTCGAAAGGACACGTTATGGCAACTGGACCTTTGCAACCGGTGGGAATCTCGGTGCAGCAAGAGCACTTGGAATACCCACACAGCGTGTGAAGATCATGAACTTCGTGATCAGTAGTCTTCTTGCTGGCTTTGCAGGTCTTACCACTTTTGCGCGCTTTAAGATAGTCGATCCAACATTTGGTCAGGAACTCGAATTGGAGGCAATTGCATCAGCAGTGATGGGTGGAACACTTCTGACGGGTGGTTATGGAAGTGTCTTTGGCGCACTGATAGGTGCCGTGATGATCAGTATGGTGAGAAATGGACTGGTTCTTGCAGGTGCTCCTGCCTATTGGTACAGAGCCTTTATCGGTGTCATTCTCATCGTGGCTGCCGTGATAAACGCAAGAATCAGGAAGAAGGTGGCAGGATGAACGCACCACTCGTTCAGATGAAGGGCATAAAGAAATCTTTTGGGCGTGTTCAAGCATTGAAAGGTGTTGACTTCGAAGTAGGCAGAAATGAAATCGTTGGGCTTTTAGGAGACAACGGTGCGGGAAAATCAACACTCATAAAGATACTCGTTGGTTATTACAGACCAGATGAAGGAGAGATTTATTTCGAAGGAAATTCGGTGATCTTCAAGTCACCGTGGGAGTCAAGACAACTCGGCATAGAGACTGTTTATCAAGATCTTGCATTGGTCAATTTGATGCCGTTGTGGAGGAATTTCTTTCTTGGACGTGAGATCGTCAAGAAGATTGGACCATTCAGATTCATAGAACGCAATAAGATGAAACAGATATCTATGGAGGCACTCAAAGAAATTGGAATCCTTGTGAGAAATCCAGACGAAACAGTTGCATTCATGTCAGGTGGTGAAAGACAAGCTGTTGCAATTGCAAGGGCAATTCATTTCGGGGCGAAGCTCCTCATCTTGGATGAACCAACGGCGGCACTCTCTGTTGGCGAGACAAGGATGGTTTTAGAACACATACTCGAAGCAAAGAGAAGGGGTATTTCTGTGATCTTCATAACCCACAACATCTATCATGTGTATGAAGTGGCTGACAGATTGGTTTTGCTCGAACGCGGCGAGAAGATAGGAGATTACAAAAAGAAAGACGTCACACCCCAGTACATAATGGATGTTATCGCGGCTGCGGCTGGGGTCAAGTGAGAAAGGTGATGGAGATGGAAATTCTCTTTGTTGGGCACGTTGCAAAGGACATAAACAAAACCTTGCAAAAGACCGTAATTGTACCTGGTGGAGGTGTTTTCTACGGCAGTATAGCCGCACAGAGATCAGGTGCAAGATGCGTTGTGATAACCAAGTGTGCGGCTACTGACCGTTATCTCTACGATGAGATGCTCGATGCCGGGGTAAAGGTTTCTTTTTTCTCCAGTGATAGCACAACGACGATTGAAAATTTCTATCCCACGGAAAACCCAGATGATCGAGTTAGTCGTGTTCTCTGTTTGGCTAATTCTTTTGACGAACAAGATCTCGAATTCGATGGTTCCTATGAAGTCATAGTTCTCAGCGCCCTTTGGCATGGTGAATTTCCCGAATCTTTGATAACAAAACTCAGAGAGAAAACCAAACTCTTGGCAGGAGATGCTCAAGGTTTTTTGAGAAACGTGGTTGGTGATGGGCAACTTGAATACAGAGATTGGTCTGATAAACAAAGATATCTGCCGTTTTTCGATGTGTTCAAAGTGGACAACAACGAAGCCTTTATCTTGACCAATGATAGAGATTTAAAAACTGCATGTCGTGAGATACACCGAATGGGGGCAAAAATCGTCTTGGCAACTCATAGAGACGGTGTCTGTGCTTACGATGGTGACAGGTTCTATGAAGCTCCTTTTGCCAAGTACACCATAGAGGGTAGAACTGGCAGAGGGGATACCTGCTTGGCGACTTTCCTAACTGCTGTTGAAGATTTAGACAAAGCAATAAAGATTGCAGCAAAGGTGACTTCTGAAAAGATGCAATATCCTGGTCCCTACAGGGGCTAATAGAGGAGGTGTTTGAAATGAAAAGACTCTTTGTACTGGCGCTCGTTGTCTTGATTGCGATGGTGTCTTTCGCGAAGGAACAAGTCTTGCATATTTACACGGCTTTAGATGAAAACGAGTGGCCTATCTACGTCAAAGCCTTCGAACAGGCTACGGGTATCAAGGTACAGGTTGTGAGGATGTCTTCAGGTGAACTCCTTGCAAGGGTAGAAGCAGAGGCTAAAAATCCGCAAGCAAGTGTCTGGTTCGGTGGTCCTGCAATAGACCAGATTGCAGCAAAGAAAAAAGGACTCTTGGCACCTTATAAGTCTGAGGCAGTCGAGAAAGTACCGGCAGCTTTCAAAGACCCTGATGGTTACTGGATAGGCATCTACTTTGGAGCAATCGCCTTTGGAAGCAACACACAACAGCTGAAACAACTCGGTGTCGACGCACCAACTTCTTGGTATGACTTGCTCAAGCCACAGTTCAAGGGAAGAATCTCACTTGCCTATCCATACACATCGGGCACCGCTTACACAGTTCTTGCAGCACTCGTTGCGATAATGGGAGAAGACAAAGCCTTTGATTACTGGAAACAATTGCACAAACAGATTCACCATTACAACACATCGGGTTCAGCATGTGTCACTCAAGCGGGATTGGGTGAAATAACTGTAGGCATAGCATTTGCACACGACATAATAACAAAGGGTATCGACAAGGGCTATCCAATAGTTCTCACCTTCCCCAAGGAACCAACTGGTTACGAGATCGGTGCCATGTCAATGATTAAAGGTGCTCCTGAACCAGATTTGGCAGCCAAATTCATCGATTGGATGCTTTCGGCAGAGGCACAGAGTTTGATGGTCAAGTGGAACAGAATACCGATCAACCCAGAGGCAACGGTAGCTCCTGGTGCAGTGAAGATGCAGGATGTCAACATCGTACCAATGGACTTCGAATACTTCGGCGCTCAAAAAGACAGGCTCATTGAAAGATGGAAAGAAGAAATCGAGTACGGTATGTGATCAGTGGGCGTGGCATCTCTGCCACGCCTTCTTGGAGGAGATGAAATGTATTGGGTTAAGCAGATGAAAAGGATTTGGAACGAACCCATGCTACTTGCTATGATCGTTCTTATATGGGTTTTGCTCGCGGTCTTTGTGCTCTACCCAATAATAATGGTTGGATTGAAAAGTTTTGAGCCCAAGTCAGGCGTCTACGGTTTTGGTGTCTACAGAACACTCTTCAGCAAGAGATACTTTGTGACACCTATAATCAACACATTGAAACTGGGTGTTACGGTGGCTTCGGTGGGAGTTTTGGTTGGCTATCTCTTTGCTTACGCTATAACCAAAGTGAACATACCGATGAAAGGTCTTTTCAGAACTATTGCGACCTTCCCCATCATATCGCCTCCGTTCGTGATCGCGCTTGCCGCAATACTCTTGTTCGGAAGAAACGGGGTTATCACAAGGAAATTTTTCGCAGGTATTCCCCCTTTTGAGATCTATGGCTTTTGGGGTCTTGTAATAGTAGAAACACTTGCATATTTCCCAACTGCCTTCATGACTCTCGAGGCTATATTGATGTCTATCAGTTCAGATCTGGAAGAAGCATCTTTGAGCCTTGGTTCAAGCAAATGGCGCACCTTCTGGCGAGTGACTTTCCCATTGTCTATGCCTGGCATCTTGTCCGCATGGCTTTTGGTTTTTTCGCAGTCAATGGCAGATTTTGGAAATCCTTTGATACTCGGCGGGAGGTATCACGTGCTGAGTGTGTCAGCCTATCTTGAAATAACTGGCTCGTACAGAATTTCATACGGTTCTGGACTGGCAATATTGCTTTTAATACCAACTCTGATTGCCTTTTTTGTGCAGAGATACTGGTTGTCGAGAAAATCCTATGTAACCGTTACAGGAAAACCTTCTATCGTCAGAGCGCTTGAGCCGAAGTTCTATGTAAAGGTGATTTTCACAGCCATTTGTCTGATTCTTGTTTCAACGATTTTTCTGTTCTATGGGACTGTTTTATTCGGTTCATTCACAAAGCTCTGGGGCGTCAATCACACATTAACACTGGAAAACTATAAGTTTGCCTTCACATACAACTGGGAATTCATAAAGGACACTTTGGTACTCGCTTCTATCGCAACACCTCTTTGTGGAATCCTCGGAATCATGATTGCCTACCTTGTGGCGAGGAAACAGTTTCCAGGCAGACGCGCGATGGAGGCTGTCTCATTGTTGACCTTTGCAGTACCAGGTACCGTTGTTGGCATAGGGTATCTGCTTGCTTTCAACCAAAAACCTCTTTTGTTAACAGGAACAGCCTTGATCATAATACTTGTCTTTGTTTTCAGGGAACTACCCGTAGGTGTGCAGAATGGGGTAGCGGCACTCTATCAAATAGATCGATCGATAGAAGAAGCTTCTTTGGATCTTGGCAGTAGCAGTAATCAAACTTTTTGGAGGATCACGTTGCCGCTTCTGATGCCAGCTTTCTTCAATGCGCTTTTCACCGCTTTTGTACGCAGTATGACTGCCATAAGCGCGGTGATCTTTGTAGTCTCTGGCAAATGGAATTTGATAACTGTGAGAATACTCGGCGCAGTTGGAAACAGCGACTTGGCACAGGCTGCTGCGCTGAGTTATGTGCTGATTGGCATTGTCTTGATAGCGATGTTTGTGCTGCGATTTTTGACGATGAACTTCTCCTATCAAACGAAGATCAGGAGGGCAATTTCATGACAGAGTATTACGTTGAGGTGCGAAATCTCGTTAAAGAATTCTTGGACAAAAGCTCTGGCTCTGTTGTAAGAGCTGTCAATGGTGTGAGTTTTGGTGTGAAGAAAGGACAGCTCTTAACTCTTTTAGGACCATCTGGTTGTGGGAAGACCACCACTCTGAGGTTGATTGGTGGTTTCGAGATCGCAACGGAAGGAGATGTTTTGATAGACAATGTTGTGGTCAATGACCAGCCACCCAACAAAAGACCAACTGCAATGGTTTTCCAGAGCTATGCTCTGTTCCCACATATGAATGTCTTTGAAAATGTGGCTTATGGCTTGAAAAATAAGCGGTTGAATTCACAAGAGATCAAGAGCAGAGTATCACAAATGCTTTCAGTGGTTGGTTTGAGTGGATTAGAAAAGAGATATCCAAGCCAACTTTCTGGAGGCCAGCAACAGCGTGTTGCTCTTGCCCGTGCGCTCGTCGTTGAACCGAAGGTCTTGCTCTTAGATGAACCTCTGTCGAACCTCGATGCGAAACTTCGTGAGCAGATGAGAATAGAACTGAAAAAGATTCAGTCTAATCTTGGTATCACGAGTATCTACGTTACTCACGACCAGCTTGAGGCTATGACGCTATCAGACATGGTGATCGTTATGAAAGACGGCATAATAATGCAACAAGATGCTCCTCAGATGATCTACAGATATCCTTCAAACAAGTTCGTCGCAAGTTTTATTGGAAAAGCCAATTTCCTCGAGTCAACTGTGATCAGCTGTCATGAAAGTGTGTGCAAGATCGAAACTGCAAGTGGAGCTGTTCTTGATGTCAATGTGCGTGAAGGTATGAGTTTCCAACCTGATGAAAAGGTGTACTTAGTTCTCAGACCAGAGGGTGGAAGATTTGTGAAACCAGAAGATGGCATACTTCGAGGAACAGTTATAACTAAGATCTACACGGGTGCGAATGCATTTTTCGAGGTGAAAACAGATCATGGAATCGTATCTGTCGAGATACAGAATCCAGCATCGCTGATCTTACCAGAATACAATGAGACGGTGGGACTGAGTTTTGATTCATCAACGCTCTCGGTGGTGAAGTACGAATGAAGTTGGTTGTCTCAGATTTGGATGGCACCCTCTTGGAAACAGATCACAGCATTTCTGAAGAAACGATCCGGCTTATCCAAAGAATAGAAGAACTTGGAGTGAGATTCACCATTGCAACGGGTCGCTCGCTGTCCTCATGTAAAGAATACATAAAAGCTCTAAAGCTCTCCACACCAATTATCCTGCTCAACGGGGCAAGGATATTCGATCCTGTTTCTGGCAACTACCTTGTGCAACACACTCTTTCACAGAAAGCCGTTGAAATAGTTTTTCAAACAGCAGTTCGTCAAAAAAATGTATCTACAGCCATATTCATAGAAGAAGATGTCTATGTCTATAACCTTGGTTTGAACGCCGCGACATATCTCATCAGAGACGCATTGACCTATAAATCTGTCGACAATATACATGCTGTGAAGTCTTCGAACGTAGCCAAAATAGTCTTTGCAGGCTATCCTTACGATCTGAATGGTTTGGAAATAGAGCTGCCCCAATCGATTGGTGAAGAGGCGCAAGTTGTGAGGTCTGAAGATGATTTGCTCGAGATACTGCCTAAGAATGCGAACAAGGGTTTTGCCCTCAGAGAGCTGAGTGGAATCTTGAAAATAGCCTTGAATCAAGTCATTGCCGTTGGGAACGGCATGAACGACTTAGAGATGATAAAAATCGCTGGCTTTGGCATAGCCGTTGGCAAAGCAGACGAAGAGGTCAAAAGATCTTCAAAACTTTACATTCAAAGCGCTGGAGAAAATGTCATCAAGAAAATATACGAGCTGCTCAAAGGGGGATGGAAAAATTGAAGATAGCTCTTGTGATCAGCACTGCTGATGCCGCTTTCAACTCACTTGCCTTCAGAGGAGATCTTGTCAAAGGTGTCGAGATGGCTAAGAGAATAGGTTATGACGCAGTCGAGATTGCCATAAGAGATCCTAAGATAGTGGATGTTGCACAGATAAAGGATGTTGTTGAAAGACTCCAAATGCACGTCGCTGCCGTTGGAACAGGACAGGCTTTTTTGGCAGAAGGACTGAATTTGATAGATTTAAGTGATGACATCAGATTAAGGGCGAAGAATCGGTTGAAAGAACACATAGACTTTGCCTCGCATTTTGGTGCGAAAGTCATCATAGGTTTCATAAGGGGAATGAGGAAGGGAAGGATATTCGAAGATGTTCTCAGTATCTTTGTCGAGCAGATGCGCCAACTCGCAGAGTACGGTCTGTCGAAAGGTGTCTCCTTAGTTATAGAACCGTTGAACAGATATGAAACAGATTTTCTCAATACACTTGAAGAGACCTATGAAGTTGTCAGACTCATAGACAAAGAGAACGTCGGTATACTTGCCGACACCTTTCACATGAACATAGAAGAGGCAAAGATCGAGAAGAATCTTCTTTCAGTTGCTGACAAACTGCTCCATTTTCACGTTGCAGACAGTAACAGATGGGCTCCAGGTGCAGGTCACTACGACTTTGCTTCCACCTTTGATGTTCTGAAAAGCATCGGCTATAAAGGTTATATCTCTGTTGAATGTCTGCCAAAACCGAATGGTGCAGAGGAAGCTGCAAAGATTGCCTACGAGACTTTGAAATCTTTTATTGATTTTTGAAAGTCAATTAATGAAGGGGGTTTAGCTTGATTCCAAGGGAGGTGCTTTTATGAAGAAGGTTTTGTCAGTTCTTCTGGTTGTCATGGCATTCATTTTCGCCTTCGCTCAGTCAGAGATCCCCATCAAGGTTAATCTGACGATGATGGTAGCTGGAGACCAGAACATGGTCGATTTCTTTCAGTACGAGATTGCACCAGAGTTCGAAAAACTCTATCCGAACGTGAAGATCAAGGTTGTTGGTACAGGTCCTGGTGATGCAGGTTCTCAGCAGATCATTCAGCAGTTACAACTTGAGAAGGACTCAGGGAAAGACAAATGGGCAGTAGATCTTGTCGTGATTCACGAAACTGGTGCTGTGTGGGCTATCGAAAGAGGTTTGATAAGACAGTACACCGATTTTCTCACGGCTAAGAGACTTGCAATAAGGAATACCGACGAAATGGCACTTGGCGTGAATGTTGATGGTTATGTGATGCCAATGTTTCACAGTCAAACGGCTATTGCTTATAACCCAAGATTCGTCAAAGACCCACCGAAATCCTATGCAGAGTTGGTTGAATGGGTGAAAAAGAATCCAAACAAGTTCGGTTACAACGGTATCAAAGGTGGTATGTCTGGTGTCTCATTTGTCTTTGGATGGGTGTACTGGAAGTCGAAGAACACAGATATCCTCATCAACGGTCCATATGACAAGAAATACGAAGAAGACTGGCAACAGATATACGCAGAACTGAAGGAATTCAACAAATATGTGACCATGACGGCTGGCAATGCAGGTACACTCGATGCACTTAACCGTGGCGAGATATGGATGGGGCCTGTTTGGGTTGATATGTTCTACACCTGGATGCGCGAAGGAAGGATGGATCCAAACATAAGAATCGTTATATTAGCTCCAGGTATGCCTGGTCAACCTATGCACTTTGCCATACCAACAAAGGCTGCAAACGCTGACTATGCTTTGAAGCTGGTAGAGCTTGTGTCTTCTCCAAAGATGCAGGCAAAGTACATCGTCGAAAGGTTTAACTGGTACCCAGCGATAGGTGATGACTTTGTGACACCTCACCTTGCAAAAGACGTTCTGGACAAAATCTACAAAGATGTAAAACAAGAGGATCTTTTAAAGTACGGCAAACCGATGCCACTACTTCCTTACAAACAAGATATGCAAGAAGCATACGAGAAATGGGTTGAAAAATGAGAGGGCAGGGCGTAAGCTCTGCCCCTTTCAAGGATGATGGAAGATGAGAGCACAACAAAGAAATTTACTTGTCGGTTTTCTCTTGATCTTTCCCGCTCTAATGGTTTTGGTACTTTTGTATGTCTACCCGTTGATTCGTTCAATTTGGACAAGTTTTCTGAAAGACGGTAAGCTGAGTTGGGCAAATTATCAAAAGGTCTTTGAGATATACCTGCGCGATGTGCTTTATTCCGTAGGCATGACTGCTGCAACCATGGTAGTTGTACTCGGTTTGAGTGTTCTTTTGGCAAGCTATCTCAGGTTCAAAGAATGGAGATTCTTAGACGTTATGTATCGCCTACCATTGTTCATACCTTTTTTGATAGTGGGTCATGCGATGAGGATATTCCTTGCACCACATGGTACTTTGAACACCCTGCTGAAAACAATCATCAGGGTGGAAGAACTGCCGGGTTTCTCAAGAAGTTGGATTGGACTTCTGTGGACCTTCGTGTGGGTGATGACTCCCTACGCTGCACTGATAATTCTTGGAGCCTTCAGAGCTCTTGATAGCTCGTACATCGAGGCGGCGAGGAACTTAGGAGCTTCAAAAGCCAAGATTGTCTTCACGGTGATTATTCCCATGTGCAGACCATCGATCATGGTAGCTGCGATACTCACCTTCGTCAGGACTATCAGCAGTCTCACAATACCCGTTATGATTGGACCAAATACACCGAACATGATCACAGTCGACATGATGTTCAGGATAAACTTTTTCAACGATTGGGGTGTGGCTAATGCCCTTGGTGTTATCTCCTACTTGGTAGTGCTCGTATTCGCTGTGTACTATCTCAGATTCATGGCTGCCGAGAGAGGAGGTATCAAGGGATGAGATTCTCAATACTACGTGTCACATTGAAGATTGTCTTTGTGATTCTGATGCTCTTGATAATGATAGGTCCTCTTGTTGGCATAGTGATCTGGAGTTTTGCAAGAGTTTGGTACTGGCCCAGCCCGTTGCCACAAGAGTTCACTTTAAGGTATTGGCTTGAAGTTTTCAGACAAGGAAGAGTGACCAACTCGTTGATTTTGAGTGTTTCCATAGCTTTGCTCACAGTCGTATTCTCAATAGCATTTGCAGTCCCAGCAGCCTATGGTTTTGCGAGATACAAATTACCACTTCAAAGAATTCTACTTCTCTTGTTCCTAATGCCACAAGCCTTTCCACAGCTACCAGTTTTCATAAACCTTGCCAGTATCTTTGGCAGGATGGGGCTGAGAGGAAATATCTGGGGTATTGTATTGGCTCACACGATGGCATCACTCGTCTTTTCACTTTGGATAATAACGGCAACCTTTAAAGCCATTCCCGTTGAACTTGAACAGGTCGCTCAGAATCTTGGTGCTAACAGATTCAAAGTCTTCTGGACGATTACCTTCCCGCTGGCGATTCCAGGCATAATCGCCGGAGCGATCTATGTCTTTCTGTGGTCAATGGGCGAGTTCACCGCTGCGTTTTTCATAGGAGCGCCTTTCATTCAGACTGCGCCGGTGCTCATGTACACTTCAAGCATGGGCTATAACCTCCAAATTGCAAGTGTTATAGCGATAATACTGGTCATACCGTCTTTGGTCTTCATGGTGTTGATTGAAAGGTTTTTGAAAGCCGAGTACATCGCAGGCTTGGGAGGTTGAAAACAATGGCTGTGCTCGAGGCAAGAAATCTGTACAAGTCTTATGGTACAGTCAAGGCACTTGACGACGTCAGCATTGAAATTGAAGATGCAGAACTCCTTGCAGTTATAGGTCCAAGTGGTTCTGGCAAGACCACACTTCTGAGGTCGATAGCCGGCTTTGTTCAACTTGACTCTGGAAAAATATTCATAAAGTCCAAGGATATCACAGAACTCCCGCCAGAGAAAAGGAATGTCGCGATGTTTTTTCAAAACTATGCTCTTTGGCCTCACATGACAGTCTTTGAGAACGTTGCCTATGGTTTAAAGATAAAGAAGTGTGACAGAAAGGAAATAAAAGAAAGGGTGGATTGGGCTTTGGAGTTTCTCGATATAAAGTCACTTGCAGAAAGGAAGCCCAATCAGCTTTCCGGGGGTCAACAACAACGTGTGGCTTTGGCAAGAGCAATCGTTGTACAACCTGATGTATTGTTACTCGATGAGCCTCTCTCAAACCTCGATGCCAAGATCAGAATGAGGATAAGGTTCGAGTTGAAGGCTTTGCAGAAGAAGCTGAAGATACCGACGCTCTATGTGACCCACGATCAGGAAGAGGCTTTGAGCATAGCAGACAGAATAGCGATCATGCACAACGGCAAAGTTCTTCAAGTGGGAACTCCTCAGGAGGTCTACCGAAATCCTGTCAATCTATTCGTGGCTGATTTCATAGGAGTAAACAGCGTAGTAACCGTCACAAGAACAGGCGAAGGACCTTTGAGAGTAGGAAATCTGAGGATTGACGCATCTCAACCAACGGTACGTGTTGTCATAAGAGCCGAAGAAGCAAAGGTTTTGCCAATAGAAAGAGGGACGCTCGTTCAGGAGGGTGATCTGAGACTCGAAGGTACCATCATAGGAAAGCTCTATATGGGCTTTAAGTATCGTTATGAGATCATGGTTAAGGGCATACAAGAACCGTTGTTCATCAACAGTGAAGAGTCCTTTGAACCAAAACAATCAGTTCAAATACTGGTGCGTAAGGGTAGTTTCTTTGTCTACGAATAACATCTATACTGTCAACTTTGAGTGGCTTCACCTCTTCTAACAAACCTCATCGTGACAAAAGAAAAGATCACGAAGATTATTGAGAAAACCATCAACGAGGAGTAGCCAAGTGTATCGATGAAAATCCCTGCCAACGGCGGGGCAAAGATGTTTGCTGCCATCGAGAAGAAGTAGTAAAGACCTGTATAGCCGCCGACCTTCTCAGATTTCGTCATGTCAACGACCATTGGTAATGAATTCACGTTCACAAGAGCCCAACCTGTTCCGCTGATTGCAAAGAGTACGAAGAACATCGGCAATAGGATAGATTTGCCATCGAGAAAGATTGACACTATTACAACCAAGAACAAACAGAAAACGAGCACCAAGAGGCCTATGCTTATAGTCTTCTTCCTTCCTATCTTTGATCCAATTATGCCAGCAGGTATCGAAAACAGCATAAAAGTCAGTGAAAAGACGCCCAGCACCAGTGCACCAGTGCTCTCTGGTATCGATAGGTAGAATTTCGCATAACTTGTAAAAAAGGTTTCCAGTGCGTTGAACCCTATGAACCAAAGTAGTATAGAAAGGAGCATGAAGAGAAGACTTTTCTCTTTCGAGAAGAGTACATCCTTCAAATTGCTCATCAGTTCCTTGTTTCCTTTTTTGACCGTTTCAATCACCTTAGAACTGTCTTGAGGTTGTGTGTATTCTTCTGGTTCTTTGATGAACAAGCAGACCAAAAGGTTTGCAAAAAGCATCAGCGCCGCCCCGATGAAAAATGGATAAGCATAGTTTGCGTCGTACAACGGTTTGCCGGCGAAATATGCCAACAAGGCGCCAAAGCCACCCATGAAGTTGACGATACCATTTGCCTGACTTCTATATTTTGAAGGAGTTACATCTGGCATGAGGGCTATAACAGGAGAACGAAAGAGTGCCATGGAAAAGTTCATAACTATTATGACAACCATCATCATAAACAAAGATTTTGCACTTCGCATCAGCGGTATCAACAAAAAGAAAAGAGCTCCGAGTGGCGCGCCGACCAAGATGTATGGCTTTCTTCTGCCAAACCTTGTCCTTGTTTGATCACTCAGGGTGCCAATGTACGGAAGCATGACTATTGCAAAGATGTTGTCGATTGTCATCACTATTCCTATGAGAAATGAGGAAAGGGCAAAGTCTTTCAAAAAGATCGGTACATAGGCATTGTAGAGGGGCCAGAGCACGCTGATGCCAAAGAAACCAAACCCAAGCAAGAAAACCTTTGAGTAGCTGAATTCTTTCACCATCCTCCCACCTTTCAAATCACCACTCTGTCCAAATCCTTTGGAATCAATATCTCTCCAAGATAATAACGCTTGAGTTCTTCTGTAAGCCGAGATTCATTGCCATCTATCTCTGCTCCCAAGTGCACTAAACACAGTGCCTTTGCACCGGAGAGTTGAGCAATTCTTGCAGCATCTTCAGCACAGGTGTGACCTTCAAGTCGCTTTGAGAACAAATAACTGCAACTCGATTCATGTATGAGCAGATTCACATCTTTGAACAAATCGATCAATTCATCGCAAGGTTCTGTGTCACTCGTATAGATAACTTTGGAGTCAAAAGATGAAAACTTCAGCCCTATGTTGGGAACAGAATGTTTCACTGGAAAAGCTTTGATAGAGATTTCGTTGTCGTTGAACAACAGCTGTTGTTGATAATTCACTGCTATCAACTCTATTTCAAAGCCGCGCTCTTGACGCAAAAGACCATACATGGCAAGAGAGTTCTCTGCCATTTCGACAAAATCTTGCCCTATATAAATCTTCAAAGGTTCCTTTCTTCCAGAGAGTCTGATCATTTCAATTAGAGAAGGCAAGCCATAGATGTGATCGACATGCCCATGGGTGATGATGATGGCTTTCAATCTTAAGGGGTTATAACCTGCCTTTTTCATCTTTCCGAAGACATTACCAGGACAATCTATTAAAACATCGTTGAGAAGGAGTGACGTGTTGTCTCTGTTAGGTGTCGAAATCGCTGCAGCAGTCCCTAAAAAGAGTATCCTCAAAAGTATCTCCTCCTAAGAAGATTATATTTGAAAATCAAGAATGTCTTTTCTGTGATAATATTACCATTAAGAGGCTTCTGCTCAAAGAAATGGAGGTGGAACTATGTTACTTGGTTTTAACGGGGCTACCTCTATGAAGCACGATCTGCTCAGTGATATTGCTGCCGCGAGCGAGGCAGGTTTTGATGTACTTGAGATTTGGAAGACCAAATTGTTTGACGCAATCAAAACACACACGATAGCACAAATAGTAGGGGAATTCATCAAACATGGTATCGAGCCTTATACTATTAACTCTCTTGAACAGGCAACTTTCAGCAAAGATTTCAAGGAAAAAGTGGAAGAATGCGAAATGTTGTGCGCCCTGACTCAGCAAATGCGGGCAAAGGTGCTAATAGTGGTACCTGGATTTTTGGAAGGCACAATACCTGAAAAAGAAATAAGAAAAGAGACTGTCGGGGTTCTAAGAGAGTTTTCAAAACTTGGAGATCACTATGAAGTGAAAATTGGCTTCGAATTTCTCGGCTTTAAAAAGTGTTCTGTTAATACTCTCACTTTGGCAAGAGAGATAGTGCAGGAAGTGGGTCAAAAGAATGTAGGACTTGTGATCGATACCTGCCACTTCTTCGCCGGAGGATCTAAGATTGCCGATGTAGAGAAAACTGATCCCGAAAAGATCTTTGTTGTTCACGTGAATGACCTGCCAAAGATTGAAGGTAGAGAAATTCGCGATTCAGACAGAGTGATGCCGACCGATGGGGTGTTGCCCTTAAAAGATTTCATAGACACTCTCAAAAAGATTGGCTACAACGGAATGATATCGGTTGAACTTTTCAACGAAGAGTATTGGAAACTCGATGCACACCAGATAACTAAAGTGGCTTATGAAAAACTTTCCAAGTTGGTTGAAGATCACAGAACATGAATGCAAAGTATTTTTTACTGATTTTTTGCTGAAATCTGTCTGAAGCTAAAGAAGAAGTTAGTTGTTGGAAAGGTCTTCAAAAGCATCAGTTGATCTTTTGTTCGCTACATTGAGTTCGTGCAAAGAATTGATTTGTTCGAGAAGCTGTGCGGAAATACTGATCACATGATAGAACTATATTCTTTCACTGCAGCGCTATCATTTGAGTCTGGCAAGAAAAAATGCCGGAGCTTGAGCCCCGGCTAATGGGTGGGTCTATCTCATCCGCCTACGTGTCTTGCTCCTTCAAAGATCGCCTTAATGTTCAAATCAATAATTTCAGAGTTTTTTGAAGAGAGCTTATGCTTCATTGCTTCAATAAGAGAATCAATGCTGACACATTCTGTAACAGCAACAAAACTCCCAAGCATCACCATGTTTGCAACTTTCACACTGCTCAATTTTTCTGCGATCTCATTTGCTGGTATCTCAAATATCCTTATGTCGGTTCTCTTAGGTTTTATGTCTACAACCGAACTGTTGATGAACAGACAGCCTTTTTCTTTGACCTTCTGTTCGAATTTCAAAAGCGAAGGTATGTTCATGGCAACAACTTCGGTTGGTGTTTCGACGACCGGTGAAGCCACTGGTTCATCGCTCACCACTACTGTGCAGTTGGCTGTACCTCCACGCATCTCAGGACCATAAGAAGGAAACCATGTCACGAATTTGTTCTCAAGCATACCTGCTTGGGCGAGAACTTGTCCCATCAACATGACGCCTTGACCGCCAAATCCAGAAAAGACTATACTGTGTGTCATTTTTCTTCACCCACTTTGTCTACGAAGACACCTAACGGATATTCTGCAGTCATGTTTTCCTCAAGCCATTGCATTGCCTTTATTGGAGACATAGCCCAATTTGTCGGACAGGTTGACAAGACTTCGACAAGTCCATATCCAATGTCTTTTATCTGTGCTAAGAATGCCTTCTTGATGTACTTCTTGGTTGTCAGCACATCTTTGGGTGTTGTGACTTTCGTCCTTGCCAAGAAAGCTACACCTTTGAGTTCTTTGAGTACTTCACAGATGTGTATGGGGTAACCTTCCCTCTCTGGAACTCTGCCGTATGGAGAGGTTGTTGTCTTCATACCGAGTAATGTGGTTGGTGCCATCTGTCCACCTGTCATTCCATATATGGCGTTGTTTATGAAGATCGTTGTGACTCTCTCTCCTCTGTTGGCAGTGTGAATTGTTTCCGCAGTTCCAATGGCTGCTAAGTCTCCGTCACCTTGGTAGGTAAAAACCACCAGATCTGGTCTTGCACGTTTCATACCGGTGGCAACAGCCGTTGCCCTTCCATGTGGTGCGACCGTTCCATCCACGTTGAAGAACTCATAAGCGAAGACAGAGCACCCTACTGGAGCGACTATCACTGTTTTTTCTCTTATTTTCAATTCATCTATTACTTCTGCAACTAATCTGTGCACTATTCCGTGATGACAACCAGGACAGTATGTGAACGGCTTTTTGCTCAGAGCCTCTGGCATTTTGTAGACTGCTGTGTACTGCATTTTCAACGCCTCCCCGCTAAGCTCTGAAGATGGGTGAATATCTCTTCTGGTGTTGGTACAACACCTGCCATTCTGCCGTAGAATTCGATCCTGGTCTTTCCACAGGTTGCGAGTTTGACATCTTCGAGCATCTGTCCAGAACTCATTTCCACAACAAGAATTAACGACGCTCTTTCAGAGAGGTTTGATAAAGCTTCATACGGGTATGGATAGAGGGATATCGGTCTGAAAAGTCCAGATTTTAATCCGCTCTCTCGCGCCATCTTCACAACACTTTTCGCAATTCTTCCGACCGTACCGTGTGCGACTATTAGAATCTCGGCATCTTCTGTGAGGTATTCTTCGTAACGTACCTCTTTTGCCTCGATTTCTCTGTACTTTTTCTGAAGTTCGAGGTTCATCTTTTCCAGACCATAAGGGTCTATGTTAAAAGAGGTCACCTGTCTTGGTTCTCTATCTTTTGCACCTGTCAACGCCCAGCTGCTGTTGTCGTAGGTTATCTCTCGCTCTTGCAAAGAGACAGGTTCCATCATCTGACCCAATAGACCGTCTGCGAAGATCAGAACAGGATTTCTATATCTGTCGGCGAGATCGAAGGCGAGTATTGTAAGTTCGGTCGCTTCTTGTACAGTCGAAGGTGATAAGACTATCAAATGATAATCTCCGTGTCCCCCGCCTTTTGTAGCTTGAAAGTAATCTCCCTGTGAAGGTTGAATATCGCCCAAACCAGGTCCTCCACGAACGACATTCACAAAAACGGCCGGTAGCTGCGCGCAAGCCATATAAGATACTCCTTCTTGCATCAAACTGAAGCCAGGCGAAGAAGTAGATGTCATGACTCGCTTTCCAACGCTCGACGCACCATACATCATGTTCACAGCTGCTACTTCACTTTCTGCTTGTAGAAAACTGCCTTGAACTTGCGGTAACCTACGAGCCATATACTCAGTCAGCTCGCTTTGCGGTGTGATGGGATAACCAAAGTAATTTCTACAACCAGCAATTATCGCAGCTTCTCCAATTGCTTCGACACCTTTCATCATCACTTTCTTCATCTCATATCACCTCACAACCTGTACTGCTTTATAAACAGTTATACAGGTGTCGGGACACATCATATAACAAAAGCCACATCCAGGGCATTTTTCATCCGGGTCATACTGCTCTGCCGGGTGATATCCCTTGGTGTTGAATTTCTCTGAGAACCTCAGAATCTTCTGTGGACAGACGTTTATACAAAGTCCGCAACCTTTACACCTTTCACTGTCTATCTCTACGTAGGCTCTCCTCATAAAAGGTCCTCCTTGTTCTTCACAAAGCGCTCTATTCGAAAGACTTCAAATTTCCCTCTGTAAGGTATCGAATTGGCAACTACTGTGTACGAAACTGGTTTTTGCAAGATCTCGGAAGCCTCTTGAAGAATCTTTTCTCCTTCTTCAACTAACTCAGAATTTGTCTGACTGCCAAGGTTTGTGTTGTTGACGAGAAAGTCTATCTTGGTCTTGCTACGATTTTCAAGGTTTCTCGCTAACTGAACGATCTCTTCACTCGTCTGACTGAATGGTCTTTTTGTGTTGACGACAAGATATACTTCAGTGTCTTTAAGATGCTCTTTAAGGTATCCCAGTACAACTATGCCTCGTTCATCGCCTCCAACATCTAAGACAACTCTGTATTCTGGGTTGTCAAGATAACCGGCTACCGAGGCGCTCAGAACTGGCAAGTCGGCATTCAAGATTCTTTCAGGTGGAGTGATCAACACTATGTCATGAGTTTGGAGGATCTTCCGAAAATCCCTCGATCTGAAATACGGCGATACTATATCGACATCTGCTAAGGCAACTTTTGCAAATTCCTTTCTCAGCTTTATGGCGTAATTGATAGCCAACTCCGTTTTTCCACTTCCGTACAAACCTACAAAGACATAGTTCTTTGCCATTTCTCTGCCTCTTCGTGATAAACTTTTGGTTTCTCTTGTCCTCTCAAGACTCTCAAAGCACCAAGTGCAAGCGCTCTTTCTTCATCGCCACCAGGGTAGACTAAGATTGGTGCGATGAAGGAAACATATTCTTTAAGCCATTTCACCATGTATTTGTTGTCGTAAGCAAGTCCTCCTGTGAGAACTATCGCATCGACCTCACCTTTCATTACAGCTGCCATTTTTCCAATCCATTTGGCGATCTGATATGCCATCGCTCTGTAGACAAGTTCAGCATGTGCATCGTTGTTGTCTATTCTCTTTTGTACTTCCAGAGCACTGTTTGTTCCAAGGTAAGCCACCATGCCTCCGTTGCCTTTTATTCTTTTCAAGACCCATTCCTTAGAATACTTTCCTGAAAAACAAAGGTCTATCAGCTGTGTCAAAGGCAGAGTACCGCTACGCTCCGGTGTGAAGGGTCCATCTCCATCCAGGGCGTTGTTGACATCGACAACCTTTCCCCTTACATGAGCACCGATCGATATACCTCCACCCATGTGTACGACTATGAGATTTGCATCTTCGTAGTTTTTTCCTATCTCTGAAGCAGCCTTCCTTGCGACTGCCTTTTGGTTGAGTGCGTGGAAGATGGATTTTCTTGAAAGCTCTGGATGCCCTGAGATTCTTGCCAGATCAGTCATCTCATCGACAACAACAGGATCGACTATGTAAGCTTTTGCTTGGTGGTTCTGAGCAAGTTCGTGTGCGAGCACTGCTCCGAGGTTTGATGCATGTTCACCGTATTTAGCATATCTCAGTTCTTCTATCATCGTTTCATCTACTTCATACGTACCACCTGGAATAGGTCTTAACAGTCCACCTCTTCCAACTATGGCTGAGAAACTCTCAATCTGATAGCCATTCTGTCTCAAGAATTCCAAGATAACAGATTTTCGAAATTCGTATTGATCAAAGATATATTTAAAAGGAGCGAGTTCCTCAACGCTGTGACGTAGAGTTTGCGAGAGGACCATTTCCTCATCCTCGAATATCGCGATTTTTGTCGAGGTGGAACCTGGGTTGATCACCAAAATTCTGTGCAAGCTCACTCATCCTCTCACGACAGAATCGAAGCGAGGGCTATTGAGTATAGTTTTGTTTCATCAGAGTCTGCCCTCGAAGTCAAGACAACGGGCAATCTTGCACCGAGAATCACAGAGGCAACCTTTGCACCTGCGAGAAAGACCATCGCTTTGTAGAAAACATTCCCCGCTTCTATGTCTGGCATTATGAGGACATCCGCATCACCAGCAACAGGACTCTCTATGTTCTTGTGTTTTGCCGCTTCAGATGAGATTGCGTTGTCAAGCGCAAAAGGACCATCAACGATACAGTTTTTTATCTGGCCTCTCTCGTTCATCTTGCTCAGTACCGCTGCGTCGATGGTGGCAGGCATCTTCGTGCTTGGGACTTCGACTGCGCCTATTATCGCGACCTTAGGTTTTTCAACACCGAGCTGTTTCATGACCTTAACGCTTGCATTTATCATGTCTATTTTTTGTTCAAAGGTCGGAGCGATTATCATGCCTGCATCGCTTATGGCGAGTAATTTATGATATGAAGGTATATCGAAGACACTGACCATAGTGATCGTCGAACCAGTTCTCAGACCGTACTCTTCTTGAAGGACTATCTTCATCAAATCTCCAGTTCTAACAGAACCTTTCATCAGTATATCAGCATCTTTTGAAGCAATTTCAACAGCTTTCGCGGCAGCTTTTTCTTTCTCGGTATCGACTATTTGACAATCTGCTAAGTCGATCTTTGTCTGCTCGGAAATCCTTCTTATCTCTTTTTCTGGACCAACCAAAACAGGTGAGATGATTTCATATTTCATCGCCAAAGCCACGGCACTCAGAACAACATCGTCATCTGCCGCTGCAACGATCAATCTCTTTTTTGTGCCTTTTGCTCTCTCGATCAAAGAACTCAGTCTACTCACTATGCACCACCCCAGATTTTGAGATTTTCTTCTTTCCTCAAAACTCTGAGTGCACCCAGCGCAAGTGCCTCCATTTCGTGTTCACCAGCCATGACGAAAATTGGTGCAAACCTGTATATGTACGCTTTTATCCTGTCAACAAAATCTTTGCTGTGAGCCATTCCACCGGTGAGCACTATTGCGTCAACTGAACCACACAATATTGCACACATACCCCCAATTTCCTTTGCGATTTGGTAAGCCATTGCTTCTACTACCAAATTCGCCTTTTTGTCTGTTTTTGCCTTCATGAGAGCCTCTCTCAGATCATTGGTTCCAAGATAAGCAACCAGTCCACCTTTTCCTATGAATTTTTTCTTGAGCTCTTCTCTGGTGTATTTACCAGAAAAGCACATTCTTGCAACATCACCGACTGGCAACTCACCGGTTCTCTCGGGGCTGAAAGGTCCCTCATCGTTGGCGTTGTTGACATCTATGATCTTGCCCTTTCTTATTGCTGCCACCGAAATACCGCCACCCAGATGAACTGCAACCAAGTTGAGTTCTTCATAATTCTTGTTGAGTTCATGTGAAACTTTCCTGCAGACTGCTCTTATGTTCAATGCATGTAGCAGACTTTTTCTCTCTATCTCTGGTATTCCAGAGAATCGAGCCTCTGGTATCATTTCATCCACTGAAACGGGATCTGTTATGTAGACAGGAATCGTTCCATTGGCAAGCTCATATCCGATAATCGCCGCGAGGTTTGAAACGTGCTTGACTGGCGAGAGATATTTCAGGTAATGGACCATCCTTTCATCGACAAGGTATGTTCCACTCTCGAGTGGCGGGAGTATGCCTCCGCGAGCGGCTATTGCGTGAAAATCTGTGATCTTGTAGCCGCTCTTCTCGATTGCTTCGATTATGTTTCCCTTTCTGAAACTCAGTTGATCCATTAACTGTGGGTATTTCTCCAAATCTGAAATTTTATGTTCAACTTTTTCTGAGAATACACATCTTTCGTCTTCGTACACGGCTATTTTCGTTGAAGTTGATCCAGGATTTATCACCAAGATCCTGTGCACAACATTACAACCCCTTTGAAGCTCTGTATTTCTCAAAGGCGTCTCTCAGTCTTTCGACACCTTCGTAGATCTTTTCTATTGGTGGAAGACAAAAAGACATTCTCATTGAGGAGGAAGGTTGATCGTTTGGTCTGAAGGCTTCGCCTGGTATATAGAAGACCTTGTTTTTCTCGGCAAATTCGAACATTTCCATCGTGTTATAAAGCTCTGGCAGTGTAAACCAAATGAACAGTCCTCCATCAGGGTTTGTCCATTTAGCGCCTTTGATATCACCAAAGTTCTTTTCTAATGCCTTGATCATTGCCTCTTTCTTCTGTCTGTACAGCTCGATAGAGGGCTTTATCTGTTGCAGTACATCGTACCTTTCAAGGTATCTCGCAGCCAATCTCATGGTCAGAGATGGGCTACAAAGATCTGTTCCTTGCTTCGCAAGTACCAACTTTCGAATTATCGGTTTGTCTGCGACTACAATTCCAATCCTCAATCCTGGACACAAGATTTTGCTAAAGGTGTTCAAAAGTATTACCCTCTCAATACCTCCAAGTTTCATTATCGATGGCAGATGTTCGCCTTCGAATCTCAAAACACCGTATGGGTCATCTTCAACGATCATAAAGTCATACCTTTGGGCGATCTCAAGGAGAGCTTTTCTTTTTTCAACACTGGTTGTGATGCCTGAAGGATTTTGGAAATTGGAAACGATGTATATGAACTTCAGATTTCTTATCTGACCTGACTCTTCGAGCTCTTCGATTCTCTGCTGAACCATTTGCATATCTGGTCCATCTTCTTCGAAGTTAACGACGACAAACTGTGGTTCTCTCATTCGATATGCACTCAAAGCTCCAAGATACTCTGGATCGCCAACCATTACATAGTCACCTGGATCGATCAAAACCTTTCCGACCAACTCGAGCGCTTGTTGTGACCCAACCGTTATCAAGATATTCTCAGCAGACAGACCGTGCAGTCCATAGATCTTCTCGAGCAAAAGGAGTATCTGTTTTACCAACTCTGGGTCACCTTCTGTAACTGAGTACTGAAGTGTGTATCGATATTCTTTTTCAATGATCTCTGCCGCAATCTGTGAAAGTTCTTGTCTTGGGAAGGTATCTGGATCTGGGGTGCCACCACCAAAGGAAATCGCACCGGGTACATTTGCGTACTTGAGGAGCTCTCTGATCATAGATGATTTCAATCTTCCAGCCAACTTTGAAAAGTGATACTGTTTCCCGTTCACAAGATCACCCCATTCTTCTTATATCAAAGTCGTGCCAAGATACTTCGAAACACAAGAGCTTCTCCAATAAAGGCATTTCGCCTTTTGCAAATAATTGCATATTGCAAAGAGTTGCATGCAATATTTTGCTCAACACAACCCTTCTGCTGATGATATCGAACATGCTACACTAAGGTTGAAAAGTACACTAAGGAGGTGTTCACATGTTGTTGAAGAAGAATTACATTATGGCTCCTGGACCAACACCTGTACCGATCGATATTCTGCTCGCTGGCGCAAAAGAGACGATTCATCATCGAACACCGCAGTTTCTGGACATTATAGAAAAGACTCTCGACGAGACAAGATATTTCTTTCAAACTTCGAACAGAGTATATGTTTTCGTCTCATCGGGTACAGGTGCCATGGAGGCTGCCGTTACAAACCTTGTGAACCCAGGCGAAAAGGCAATAGTTGTTGTCTCAGGTAAATTTGGTGAGAGATGGAAAGAGATCTGTCAAGCTTTCGGCATTGATGTGATCGAGATTGCCTTAGAATGGGGCGAAGCCGTTACTCCAGAGCAAATAGAAAACGCCATGAAGATGCACCCAGATGCGAAGGTGATCTTTACAACCCACAGTGAAACATCGACAGGAACGGTTATCGATCTGAAGGCAATAGCAGAACTAACGAGAAACACCGACCGCATTCTTGTAACCGACGAAGTGAGTGGTTTACTCGCTGAACCGCTGAAGATGGACGAATGGGGTGTCGATGTAGTCGTAAGTGGTTCACAAAAGGGTATTATGATGCCACCAGGGCTGGGTTTCATAACCCTCAGCAAGAAAGCCTGGGAATTGGTCGAGAAAAACAGATGTCCAAAATATTACTACGATCTGAGGTATTACGATGAGAATTACCCAGACAACCCTTGGACACCTGCAGTGAATATGATATACATGCTCAATCAGAGCGTGAAGATGCTCAAAGAAGAAGGCATAGAAAACGTCTGGAACAGGCACAGAGTTCTTGGAGAAGCTACAAGAAGCGCAGTGAAGGCGCTTGGACTTGAGCTGTTCTCGAAAAGACCTGGGAATGTCTGCACCGCCGTGAAAGTACCAGACGGGATAGATGGAAAGAAGATCACAAAGATTATGCGCGACAAATACGGTATAACGATTGCAGGTGGTCAGGGGCATATTTCAAACAAGATTTTCAGAATAGCACATCTTGGATATGTCTCTTTGTTCGACACAATAGCGGCAATTTCTGGCTTGGAATTCACTCTACACGAGCTCGGTTATCCTGTAAAGTTTGGCGAGGGTGTGAGAGCCGCAATGGAAACCTTCAATCGTGAGGGGGTTGCCGGATGATAAGAGTTCATGTGAATGATCCATTGGATCAAGAGGCTTTTAATCTTTTAAAGTCGAAAAGTCAGCTTGACCTTTCCAGCGAGCATCTTGAGAAGGACAAACTGACGACCTTAATGCCGCAGATAGAAGTTCTCATAGTCAGGAGTGCAACGAAGGTCACAAGGGAGTTGATCGAAGAAGGGAAAAAGCTAAAGATCATAGGACGTGCCGGTGTTGGTCTTGACAACATCGACGTTGCGGCAGCAAAGGAGAAAGGCATAAAGGTTCTCAACACACCTGGCGCGAGTGCAATCTCTGTTGCCGAGCTCACATTTGGTCTTATGCTAAGTGCAGCAAGGCACATCGCAAGAGGCACGATCGATTTGAAAAATGGCTTGTGGTCCAAGAAAGAGCTCGAGGGCTTTGAACTGTTCGGAAAAACACTTGGCGTAATAGGTCTTGGTATGATAGGCAAAGAGGTGGCAAAAAGAGCCATAGCCTTTGGTATGACTGTGGTAGCCTATGATCCATTGGTCTCAAGTTTTGAAGGTGTGAAGATGGTGAATCTTGATGAGCTGTACACTGTTTCTGATTTCATAACCCTGCATGTGCCGTTGACGGAAAATACCAAACACATGATAAATACACAAAGCATCGCAAAGATGAAAAATGGTGTGATCATAGTAAATGCATCCCGTGGTGGAGTTATAGACGAAGAGGCTCTCTACAACGCGCTTGTGAACAAGAAAGTGGCAGCGGCAGCCTTGGATGTCTTTGAAGTTGAACCACCTTTTGATGATCTACGGAAAAAACTTCTACAACTACCCAATGTGGTTGCTACACCCCATATAGGTGCTTCAACTTTCGAAGCACAACAGAAAGTTGGCAGAGAGCTCGTTGAAAGAATCTTCAAAGAGCTTGGAATCTAAAAAGGCGGCTGAAAGCCGCCTTCTTTTAGATTACCACGATACGCTGTCCCTTAGTTACTGCCTGGTTCAAACCATCTTCGAGTCTCAAGATCAAGTCGGAAGAATCGATTATCTGTGGCGTGATCTGACAGACTGCAGAGATGACTTCAGGAGAGCTTGTGAGTTTTGGTATCTTAACTCTATTCATATGCCTGTGCAGTCTGCTCACAAAAACTCTTGCTCCTTCTGCCGAAGTATAAGGTAGGACAGCTATCAAAGTAACCTTGTCATAGAGAAGAACTTTGTCGGAAGTTCTTGTCAGCCTTGCAGAGCTGTTATAAAGGGCTCTGATGACATACTCATTCTCCTGATAAACTCTCACCATGGCGACAGAGAGTGGTATGTTGTATCTTTGAGATCTGTATATCTCCTCATCGAGAAAGGTTTCCACGTTACAATGCGTGAGCGCATAGCAGTGAAGAAGTCTGAACTTCATCAGATAATAATCGAGTGACTGTCCTGGAAGCAAGACATCGATGACTTGGCTCAGATCCTGTGGTATATCATCACTCACGAGTACAGAATCGAGTAAAGGATGTACCCTGTCACCTACAAAAAGATCTGCGTCCTTTTCATCTGCAACGGCTAACCCACAGCACATGCCAACAGCTTGTAAGACCCTCTCCTTGGTTTGCCCATCGGAAAGATCAACATACACTCGCATACTTCACGCCCACCATTCTGAGAAAGTATTGGTGAATCCTCAGATCTTCTCCAAGCTCTGGATGGAACGAACCTGCGAGTAGGTTATCCTGCTGCACGAGAACAGGTGATCCATCGTAGGTCGCAAGTATCTGCACATCTTTCCCACACTCAACGATCTTGGGAGCTCGGATGAAGATCGCCTTGAAGGTTCCACCGATTGCCGGGATGTCCAAAGCTGCTTCGAAACTTTCGACCTGTCTTCCATAAGCATTTCTTTCTACTGTGATGTCCATCAAACTGAAAGAGTACTGGGTTGGATAGTTTGCTATCTTCTTCGCCAACAAGATCATCCCTGCACATGTGCCATAAACAGGCATACCCTCTGAAACTCTCTTCTTCAATTCGTCGGCAATGCCGGTCATTCGCGCAAGTCTTCCGATCGTTGTAGATTCCCCACCAGGTATTATCAAACCTTTGACTTTTCTGAGATCTTCTACGGTCTTGACCACAATCGCTTCAACCTGAAGTTTCTGCAAAGCCCAGAGGTGCTCTCTGAAATCTCCCTGCAATCCTAAGACTCCGACGATCAATTTTACCATCCTCTCTCTTGCATTCGAACTTCCAGTTCTTCGACCTCAAGGCCGGGCATGGGCTCGCCTATGTCTTCAGAAACCTTCAACAGCATCTCTGGATCATTCCAGTATGTCACTGCCATCACTATTGCTCGAGCCATCTTGGCTGGATCTTTGGATTTGAATATTCCAGATCCAACGAAGACACCGTCTGCACCGAGCGTCATCATCAATGCTGCGTCTGCCGGTGTGGCAACTCCACCCGCTGCGAAGTTCACAACAGGCAACCTGCCAAGTCTCTTGACTTCTCTGACTAATTCTACAGGTGCGCCTATTTCTTTTGCATACGCGACCAACTCGTCATCGAGCATTGTTGTGACCTTTCTTATATCGTCCATGACTCTTCTCATGTGCTTAACTGCTTCTACGACATTGCCCGTTCCGGCTTCACCTTTTGTTCTGATCATCGCCGCGCCTTCTGCGATTCTCCTCAGAGCCTCTCCAAGATCCCTTGCTCCACAGACGAATGGTACCTTGAATTCGTGTTTGTTGATATGGAATCTATCATCTGCTGGGGTGAGTACCTCAGACTCGTCTATGAAATCAACACCAAGCGCTTCAAGGATTCTTGCCTCTGTGATATGTCCAATTCTGACCTTTGCCATCACAGGTATTGAGACCGCTTGCATTATTTCTTTTATCTTTGAAATACTCGCCATGCGTGCTACTCCACCGGCTTTTCTTATGTCTGCCGGGACACGCTCGAGTGCCATGACAGCAACGGCACCGGCTTCTTCCGCGATCTTTGCCTGCTCTGCTGTTGTTACATCCATTATCACGCCACCTTTGAACATGTCCGCAAAACCTGTTTTGACTGACCACGTACCTTTTTCTATCATCTTTCACACCTCCTCCCAATATCTCTTTGGAACTACTTCAAGCCTTGAAAGATCTCTCTTTGACCTGCCGACTTTCGCACACGGTCTGCCGTTAACCTCCACTATGTCGGCAGTTATGTCCACTTTATGTCTCAACAACTTCGAACCAACTGCATAAACGTCGACCGGTACCTGCAATTTTTCAAACAAAACAATTCTGTCGGCATCAAATCCACCAGAGACGACAATCTTGAGATTTTTCAACCCCACTTTGTCAAACTCCTGACGTGCTCTCCAGACTAATTCTGGACACACACCTAAGGATGACTCATCTCTTGGAACCACAGAAACGTCCCTGAGGCTTCCAGAAGTATCGAAACGAACACCCCAGATCTTTCCCTTGCCCTCTCCTATTATGGGTGATGGATCTGTTACACCCAATGTGAACGGTTTTTTCATTTGTTGTTCGTAGAAAGCCTTGACTACCTTGAATGTAGTTCCAATCACATCGTTGTCCCAGTCGACCAAGATTATGCGATTCACATTTCCTGGCATATGTCTGTCGAAGGCAAGTGCGGCATTCTCTGTACTCCCCTCATAAGCTGCTATCAGTGCGTGCGGCATCGTTCCCATCGATTCTGCTCCCCAGTAATCGGCGTTGGCATCTGTGGAAACACCGAATGCACCAGCTCGTAGAGCAGCGTAGCCATCAGTGGTTTGCACCCAGTAGTGATCGAATCTGGCGCTGAAATACAAAACAGGTTTACCATTTGCTGCTTGAACAACATTCTTTACAGCTGTCGCAGTACTTGTCGCACGTGCTATGACTCCTAAGAGGATTGTTTCAAGATAACCAAAGTATGTTGGGTCACCCTCTATTGTCATTATAGGCTCCCATTCTTCTGCTTCTTCACCGTCATAGAGGGCCTTTATCTGTATGTCTTCCCATTTGTCAACCCACAAGTCGTTCAACTTCATCCTCAAGTCCCATTTTTTTCTGGTGTACTCCAAAACGAGATCTGTTTTCATATCGACCGATGCTGCTTGTATTGCCTTGTCTAACATCAAAGTTTCTCTGAAAATCTCTTTCGCCTTCTCTTCATCTCTATAATAACCGCTCGCAAACTTCAATATCGCGAGCGCTTCATCTATTCCAACAACAACACAGTCTTTTCTTGGAAAGAATTGGTACAAGACATGTGGATGTTTTCCATCTTTCTTGAGTACTTCGACATATCTTGTGAAATAAATGTCAGAGTAGTAATTGTTTCTAATTCGATCTATCGGAACTTTGAAGACTTTTGGGTCAAGTCTTTTTTTTCGCATTACACCACCTCAACATTGAGGACCTCTTTCATCATTCTGATGGCACATCTGTGTAGTTCGTCGTCATAAGAGGCGACAGCCTTTTGATGCAATTTCACTGGTATTTGCCTGTTTCTCAGCTCTTCTGCTGTGAATAGAACGCATATATGTGTGACAACTCCACATAGATCTACTTCGTCTATAGGGTGTTCTTTGAGTATCTCATCAAAGTTCGTACCATAAAAAGCACTATATCGAGTCTTGTGAATCTTTATGTGTTTCTCGTAGTACTTGAGTTCGTTCATCAACGGCTCGACGATTTTTGCTCCTTCAGTGTTTTTCACACAGTGCCTCTGCCATATCTTGAACTCTGCATCGTCAGGTTCATGCCAATCTTGTGTTGTTATGATCAGTTCAGAACGCTTTTTCGCCTCTTTTACCAATTCAACCACGGGCGCAATTACTTCCTCTGCGCCCGTGAAATAAAGAGCACCACCTGGTTTAACAAAGTCGTTTTGCATGTCTATTACTACAAGCGCACGCATCTTTTTGACCCCAACTTATGTGCGCATTATCTTATTGGCTTATCCTTTGTCGCTTGCTCAAGTGCCAGCAGTCTTTCCCATCTTCTGTCTACATATTGCTGAATCTCGTTGATTATTTCTTCGGCGTCTGGTCTTTGCAGAACAAGCCTAAATCTCTCTTGACTCTTGATGAATTCAGAGACTGGTTTGAAGGTACTCGGTTTTCTCGTGACTCTATAGACTCCACGCTCTACTTCGTAAAGTGGCCAGTACTTTGTCTGAATTGCGAGTTTCGTTATGTCGATCGTTTGATCTTCTGGCACCCTCCAATATCTAACACAGGGGCTGAGAGTGGCAATGAAGGAAGGTCCTTCAAAGGCAAGGGCTTTCTCAATCTTGTTTGTGAGGTCCATGGGTTCACCGATAGTTGCAGTTGCCGCATAAACATATTCATGTCCCGCAACTATCTCGACGATGTTTTTCTTGAGCTGCATTTTACCAGGTATCTTTTTTCCAACAGGAGCCGTTGTGGTCTCTGCACCTGGAGGTGTTGAGCCAGATCTTTGGTTTCCTGTGTTCATGTAACCCTCGTTGTCGTAGAGTATGTAAATGAATTTATGACCTCTTTCTATAGCACCAGAAAGCGATTGAAGACCTATATCGTATGTGCCACCATCTCCACCGAACGCAAAGAAGGCGTATTTCTTGTCAGATGACAACTTTCCCATTTTTTTCAGGGCTCTGTAGGCTGTCTCAACACCACTCATAGTTGCCGCAACATTTTCAAAGGCGTTGTGTATATAAGGAACACTCCAAGAGGTGTATGGGTAAATCGTTGAAGAAACTTCCATACAACCAGTTGCAAACCCTATCACAGGTTCATACCCAAGGGCTTTTGCGGTCATTAGGGCTATCTTCACGGTTATCGGTGCACCACATCCAGGACACATTCTATGTCCTTGAGTTAAACCTGTTTCTTTATTGGTAAAGACTTCCGCAAGTTTCTTCATCGTCAACGGCATTTATTTGCACCTCCTCATTCTCTCAGGCCAAGATACAATTCCTGGTCTGCAACAAGTTCGTGCTTCATTGCCTTTTCAAATGCAAATCTCACCAGTTCTGGATTGATGTCTCTACCTCCAAGTCCGTAGACAAAGGATCCAAGAAGAGGTCTTGATGCGGCTTCATACAAGGCTGACTTGATCGTCTCATAAAGAGGAGCTTCGGCACCAAAGGAAGCCGACCTGTCTAAGACAACGACTGCTTTTCTGCCAGTCAAATAACGCTGAATTTCTGTTTTCGGGAATGGTCTGAACATCCATATCTTGAGCAAGCCAACCTTCTTACCCTCTTCCCTGAGTTGGTCGACCACGTATTTTATGGTTCCGTTCGTTGAACCAAGTGCAACCATTACATATTGTGCGTCATCCATTTTATACGGTTCGACAAAGTCGTACTTTCTACCGCTTATCTTGTAAAATTCTTCGGCAATTGCTGGGAAAACCTTCATTACGTTTTTCATGGCTTCGATCTGCTGCCTTTTGTGTTCAAAGTAGTAATCGTACAGATCAAGGGGACCATACGTAACAGGATGATCGGTGTCAAGCAATGGATACAGTGGTTTAAGTTGGCCCACGAACTCTTTCACAGCGTCGTCTGGCAAGAGCTCAACAGGTTCCACACCGTGGGAGATTATGAAACCATCTTGGTTAACCATCACAGGAAGTCTGACCTGCTCGTGCTCGGCGAGTCTGACAGCCATAATCGTTAAATCATAAACCTCTTGAGAGTCTTCACAAAACAACTGTATCCACCCAGAGTCTCTCTCTGCCATTGTATCGCTGTGATCACAGTGAATGTTTATTGGTCCACTGAGAGCCCTGTTGACAACAGGCATTACCACAGGCAATCTGAGTGACGCCGCTATGTAAACAATTTCATGCATCAGAGCAAGACCATTTGCACTCGTCGCAGTCATCGCTCTTGCCCCTGCTGCTGCAGCACCAACGACTGCGCTCATCGCACTGTGTTCACTCTCAACAGGAATCATCTCTGTTCTGACTACACCGTCGGCAACGTATTTTGCAAAATACTCAACGATCGGTGTCTGCGGCGTGATAGGATAAGCTGCTACAACATCTGGCTCGATCTGCTTCATTGCATAGGCAGCCGCTTGTGCTCCAGTAATCGCTTCTTTATGCGTCTTGACCATGCTCATTCCTCCTTGTGTGCGAATTCGGTCTCAGGTCTCATTTCTATGGCTTTCTTTGGACAGACATTCGCACAGATGCCGCAACCTTTACAATAGAAATAATCAATACCTTTCATTATCGAGTTCTCTTGAATAATCGCTTGATCTGGGCAGTAGAACCAACACATCATACAGTCTATGCATTTGGATCTATCGTAAATTGGTCTTTTGACGCGCCAATCACCGGTTCTGTACTTTCGTGCAGTACCTGGTTCAGTTATGACTCCACCAATTGGAATCTCGTGCCATTTCTTGAGTTCAGCCACTGCAGCTCACCTCCTCATAACCACGCTTCAATGCTTTGACGTTGGCTTGAAGCATTTCAGCTGACAGCTTCTTTTCAAACATTCCACGAATTTTCTGCTCAGCTGCCTCGAGTGTGATCAAACCTGTAACTTTCGCAATCGTTCCAAGTATGACAGTATTAGGTATTCCTCTCTTGATCTCTTCAAGTGCTATATCGGTAGCTTTTATGGTACAGATCTTACCCTTGAATCCCGTTTTCTTTCTAACGTAGTCAACAGGATGTGTTGTGTTGACAATCAGTATCCCATCATCTTGAAGTCCATCGACGATAGAAGGGGAAAGAAGAGTATCGTCAATTACCACTACAACATTCGGTTTTTCAACTGACGAATGAATCGTGATCCTTTCATCACTGATTCTGTTAAAGGCTCTCATGGGAGCACCAGATCTCTCAGCACCGTACTCTGGGAAGGCTTGGGCGTATTTACCCATGTCTAAGATTGCTTCTGCAAGCAACTGTGAGGCGCTCTTTGCACCTTGGCCTGCTCTTGAGTGCCACCTGATCTCATAGTATTTGACGGGCACTGTATCCCTCCTCTCAAAGTTTTGAGAAAACATCATGATTCTTCGTGAGAATAGATCCTGTAATCAATCCAAGGGAAAATGGCGTCCATTTGCTCAATTCTGCTCAGATATCCCTCATCTATATTATTGCTCAAAAACTGATTTTCGAGATCTAAAAACCTTTTCACATGCGTTTTGATTCTGTTAACAGCGTACTCAACACTCGTTTCCGTCGTCAGTATGAAAGCCCAGTCGCTTGATTGCAAAAGCAGTAATTCCCTTAGCATCTGATTCAGCGCTCTTATCTTCAGATGATCTGTTTCATCTTTGAACTGTTTGGCAAGCTTTGTCATGCGATCGTGCAATTCGTTCATGTGAAGGTATATCCAGTCGGTCTTCCCATTGAGCCATGTTTCGTTGTATCCTCCAGCACCCCATGATGAACAAGCGGGTGTAAGCACCTGAAATGCATCGAATTTTTCCAAAGTCTCTGACGCCGTTGCAACTTTCAAACCTTTTGTTTTTGCGGCTTCTCTGAAGAAATACTCTATGAACTCAGGACCTTCAAACCACCAATGGCCGAACAACTCGGTATCAAACGGAGCCACGATTACCGGGGATTGTTCAAAGAGTTCATACAGTTTCTGTATTTGAAGAACTTTTCTTCTGAGAAAATCTCTTGCGTGTTCTTTTGCTGCGTTCAGAGCATCCTCACGATTGTAGAGTTGTTTTTCACCCAGTGGGGTCTCCTTTGAGGTTATTTTGTGGTACTTTATACCCGTGTTGACTCTCACGCCACTTGGATCGATGTACTCTTTTACATAGTCAAAATCTCTGTCAAAGGCTACATCTCTGTAAAACTCTCTGTATCTGTAATCCCCTGGATAGCCTGTTGAAGCACTCCAGACCTGCTCACTCGATTCTGGATCTCTTGCGAAGGCAAAGACTCCTGATGGTGTCATCACAGGTCTGTAAACACCGTATTTCGGTTTCTCATCTCCGTACCAAAGGGCATGAGAGTCAACAAAGAAGAACTGCAAACCATGCTTGTTAAGCAGATTTTCAACACCTGGGTAGTATCCACACTCGGCAAGCCAAATACCCCTTGGTGCGAAACCAAGTCTTTCCTGAAATGCCCTTACCCCTACTGCAATTTGCGCATTGACTGCATTCGGTTGATGCTGCATCAATGGCAGAAATGCATGAGTTGCATTACACGTGATGAGTTCTAAATGCCCTTCTTGAGCATGCTTTTTGAATCCATTCACAAGGTCACAGTCGACTCTCATGTAGTACTCAAGAGCCTCTGAAAACCTGTTCTTGTAGAAGATCGCCAACTGTCGTTCTTGTTCATTCTTTGCATGAGATATTTCTTTGTCACACAGCTCGAGTAATTTTTTCATGTGTGTGATGAATTTCTCCGTAAGTTCATTGGTTTTCATCATTTCGAGCAGTGGTGGAGTTATAGAGATAGTGACTTTGAAAGGCACAGAATCTGCTGCCAATCTGTCGAAAACCATCAACAATGGAATGTAGCTTTCGATTATCGCTTCAAAGTACCATCTTTCCTCGAGAAAGGTGTCATGTTCTGGATGATGAACATAAGGAAGATGTGAGTGAAGAACTAAACAGAAATATCCCATCATCGTCGTTCACCACCTGAAGCAGCTTGTGTAGGGCTGAAGATGTTGATGCGTTCGACCTGCTGTATCAACGTTTCACCCAAGGTCACGACCTGCTTCTTGCCTTTGACTATCCACCTCTGCCTGCTGGTTGTGGCAGGAGAATCGGAAGGTGTTCTACACAAGTTTGACCTCAAAACTGGTGTGAAGGTTTCATGCGTCTTGTAACCTATCTCGGCTATGTAATCGGCATTTGCACATGGAACATGAAAGTAGTAATTTCGGCAGTTGCCAAGATCGACGCCTGCTTCAAAGATTCGGTGGGCATTTTTACCATTAAAGACGATGTAGGTTACGTCGTACAATCTCACCACAACATTACCAGTTTCAGAGAGTTTTTTTCTCGTTTCATTGGATAGATCCCAGCTCAGGTGAACCAAATGCGGATTGACCGCAAGAAGCACCAAGCGATCTGATCCGTACGAACTCGGGAGATCCTCAACTTTTTCTGCAATCGGTCTTTGAACATTCTGAGCGGGTTCTTGCAGCTGTAAAACATAATCTTTGAGCATTTTGTAGACTTCGTTCTTCTTCATTCTCTTCTTGATTTTCAAACCGAGCTTTTTGGCGAGAGCTTTGACTTCTTGAATGGTGGGTTGGCTTTCGAGAAAGTTCAACAATTCCTGGCGCTTCATCTTCTGCGCCTCCCTTTTGCAAAATATTCACAATGTATTCTACCATGTTCTGAAAATGTTGTAAATAGATGAGAATAAGAAAAAAAGGGACCTTTTTTGGGTCCCTTGGTAACTATTCTTAAATATTGGCTAAATTTCAGGATCTTTTCCTACAAATCAGTACCCCTGATCCTCGCCAACTCCTTCAAAAGCCTTGTTTCTTCAGAAGAGATGTTCTCCGGTATCTTCACATTCACTGTGACATAGAGATCGCCACGCCTCTGCGTTCTAAGCGATGGTGCTCCTTCACCTTTGAGGCGGAATACACTACCTGGTTGAGTTCCGGGTGGAATTCTGAGCATCGTTGTGCTGCCCGTTGGTAGGTCTAATTTCACGGTAGTTCCCAAGATAGCCTGGATATAGTCTATAGATATTTCCACATAAACATCGTCATCTTGTCTCCTGAACTTCTTGTCTGGCTTGACGTGTACTATAACGTACAGATCTCCGTATGGTCCTTGGTTATAACCTGCATTACCCGCACCCTCTATTCTGAGTTTTGTTCCCTCAGAAACACCAGCAGGAATACTTACAGTCATCCTGACTCTTTTCTTGACTCTTCCTGCACCACCACAGGAATGGCATTTCTCTTTGACAACCTTCCCGCTGCCACCACAGTTATTGCATGTTCTCGTACTGACGAAGACCCCAAAGATACTACGGCGTTCTTCTCTTATCACACCAGTTCCATGACATCTTGGGCATGTCTGATAACCACTTCCCGGTTCAACCCCGCTGCCGTTACAGTGTTCACATTTTTCATACCTGTCGTATTCTATGGGTATCTGTTTTCCAACGAGAGATTCCGCAAAGCTCACCTCAACGGTGATCGATATGTCTTCACCGGCTCTGCGACGACTTTGTTGCCTTTCTTCGGTACCCCGTTCGCCGAAAAAGATATCGTAGACGTCTCTGCCAAAAAAACTCTCGAAATCTTTGAAGACGTCTTCGAAAGGATTTCCTGCACCCTGCTGTGCAAATTCTGTTTCTCCTACATAGCCAAAGCGATCGTAAACGGCTTTTTTCTGAGGATCGCTGAGTACCTCGTAAGCCTCTTGGATCTCCTTGAACTTTTCTTCAGCCTCTTTCTTGTTCTCTGGATGCAGATCAGGGTGCCACTGTTTTATGAGCTTCTTATAAGCCTTCTTGATATCTTCTTGTGAAGCATCTCTCGGGATCCCAAGGATCGCATAGTAATCCTTACTCTGTCTTGGCACTCTGTTCACCTCTTGGCTTGATCGCCACCTGCACTTTTACTGGTTTGACTATCTTGTTGTGGAACTTATAACCGCTCTCGATGACCTTCAGAATGGAATACTCTTCGTGCTCAGTCGTTTCCACTCTTTCAACCGCTTCGTGTTCGAATGGATCAAATTTGTCTTTCACTTCTATTTTGAAGAAGCCTTCATCGTTCAGTATCTTCCACAATTTCTTATATATTAACTCTACACCTTTGTAGAAAGTCTTATAAGAATGTGATTGTTCGACATCTTTGAAGGCTCTGTCCATGTCATCTAAGACAGGTATAAGTTTTGTGAGAAGGTATTCATTTGCGTTTTTCAGGATTTGTTCCTTCTCTCTGAGGACATCCTTTTTGTAATTCTCAAATTGGGCTTTGAGTTCTTTGGTAAGGCGAAGGAGTTCTTCTTTTTCCTGCTGTAATTTCTCCACTGTCTGTTGGTTTTCTTGAATAATTTGCTTTTCGTTTTCGTTCACTTTCTTCCCTCCTCTCTGGTCGCTACGGTGAAATATTCAGTGAGTCGACTCACCATGTACTTCAAGGAACTAACAATATCCTCGTATTTGATCACCTTTGATGTTATGACCATGACTTTCCCCATGAGTTTTTCTTCTTTCCTGTAACTGTCGACAAAGATCGCAAGATTTTCCAAACCTTCTATACCATGTTCATTTCCTATTAGAATAGCTGGTGTTTCCTGAGTCTTCGTAAAGACCTTTCTGAGCATGGAATCATCTGAAAAGAAGTTTGACAGTTTTCTTATCTCTTCTATGTTGAAGTTCTCCGCGTTGATCAATGTGTCAAGTCCAACCTTTACCAGATTGCTCGATGAATCTTCCTTCAATGCACTCGCAAGATATTCTGAAAGATCCAACAAGTATTGATCTGCCTCTGTTTCGATACTCCTATCGCCAATGGTTTCGATAGTGTAACCTGCCAAGAGTTCGTTCATCATCTTCTCTAAGGAAAGGTAATCTATTTCACCAAAGGTTCTAAATGGTATGAACTTGACCAAACCGAGCTCGGTTATCACCGAAACAACGTTGTATGTTTTGGTTATCTGGGCGATCGATATCTTGAGTATTTTGAGTTTGTCGATGGCTGGCTTTTCCAAGATGACGGCTCCTTTTGTGATACGTGAAAGAGCTATCGCTGCACCTGTCAGAATCTTCTCCATGTCTCCAAAGGTCATAGGATACTTTGAGTGGATGGAAGCCGAATGCTGGGTATATTCCTTTATCAAATTCAAAGTCTCATTCACGTAGAATCTGTAACCTTTGTCGGTTGGTACACGCCCAGCCGATGTATGAGGCTGGTTGAGATAACCAAGGTATTCAAGTTTTCTCAAATCGTTTCTGACAGTTGCGCTGCTGCACGATATATCGGAAGCCTCAAGTACCCTTTCGGAACTTATGGGCTTCTTGGTCATTATGTATTCTCTCACTACACAGTAGAGAATCTTTTTTTGTCTTTCGTTTATCCTTGCCTCTCGCTTCATTTATTATCACTCACCATATACGAGTGCTAATTTTAGCATATCACGGTGCATGAAACTTGTCAAGATAAAAGGAGAGTGTTACAATAACGGTGAAAAAGAGGTGGTCGGTACGATGCTCGTCCAGGAATTACTCAAAGTGGTCAATGACATATCTATCAGTTCTTTTTTGAACGGACAAAATCATTTGGAGATAACTGGTTTGACAAACAGATCCACAGAACTCAGCAAAGGTGCTCTTTTTATCTGCCACAAAGGAAGCAAATTCGATTCGCACGAGATCGTACCAGAGATAATCAAGAAGGGTGCTGCGTTTTTGGTTGTCGATCGTCCAATTCAGTTGAACTTCCCACATGTCGTTGTGAGTGATACGAGACTTGCCGAAGCTTTTTTGGCTGCTCATTATTATGGTTATCCCTTCAATGATCTGATCACCTTTGGTGTGACTGGAACAAATGGAAAGACAACATCAGTACATCTCTTCCACCATGTTATGAACTCTCTTGGAGCCAAAGGAAGTATGTTAGGTACTGTTTACTACGATATACTCGGTGAAGAAAGATTCCATCATGACAACACAACACCTAATGCTATTGAGATTCTCAAAGCCATGAGAAAGACCGTTGACAATGGCGGTTCACATTTTGCAATGGAAGTCTCTTCTCATTCTCTCGCCCTCAAGAGAGTTGAATCGATCAAGTTTGATGTGGCAGCACTGACAAACATCACCCGCGATCATCTTGATTTCCACGCAACTTTTGAAGAATATGCAAAGACAAAACTCCATATCTTCGATCTATTGAAGGATGATGGCGTCGCAGTGATAAGCGATGAATTCGAACATCTGTTGAACAAAAAAGTCAAGAGGATAGTCTACGGAATATCACCAAAAGGCGATTACAGAATCACCAACGTCGATATTGAAAGGTATGGCACCAAGTTCACGCTCCAATCACGTCATGGTTCTTTCGAATGTCAGATAAATATCCCGGGTCTGCACAACGCCTACAACGCAACTCTTGTCATAGCATCGCTTGTAGAACTTGGGTATGACATCAAGTCGGTGATAGAAGCAGTGAAACACTTCGAAGGAGTAGACGGAAGGTTTCAGTTCATCAGAGAAGGTTCTCTTTTAGGGATCGACATAGTTGTCGATTTTGCTCACAGCCCAGATGCGCTTGAAAAGACCTTAATAACGGCGAAGAAACTTGTAACAGGCAGAGTCATCACGGTCTTTGGAGCAGGTGGCCAGGCAGATAAGGGTAAGAGGCCTATGATGGCTCAAGTTGTGTGCAGGTATTCAGATGTCAGCATCATAACCACCGATGATCCAAGAGGAGATGATCCTGAAGAAATTCTGAGCGAGGTGGAAAAAGGTGTTCCAGCTGGTGCACCTTACCTCGTTATACCAGACAGGCGTGAGGCGATCGAAACGGCTCTGACGATTGCCAATCGCGGTGATATGGTTATAGTCGCAGGCAGAGGGCATGAAGAGTATCAGATATTCAGCGACGAGAAGAGGATACCTTTCAAAGATGCTGATGAGATAAGGAAAATAGTCATAAGAGAGTACGAAAAGGAAAAGAGGCATGCGTGAGAACCTTCTTTTTGTCACGGACTCTCGAAAGGTTGTACCAGGATCTGTTTTTGTTGCATTAAAAGGCACAAGGACTGATGGGCATCTCTACGTACAAGAGGCACTGAATAGAGGAGCTCTCTATGTGGTTGTACAGGAAGACGTAGATCTGCCAAAAGACAAAGTGCTCAAGGTGGAAAACACCGTTGAATTTCTTCTTTCAAAAGCTAAAGAAAAACTCCAGAGATACAAGCCTTTCGTGATAGGTATCACCGGTTCCAACGGTAAAACAACTACCAAAGAGATGATCTACACACTCATAGGAGAAGGCAAAGCCTTCCGTAATCAAGGTAATCTGAACACCGAGATCGGACTTCCCATTTCCATCCTGAACGATTACAAAGGCGAGAACTTTGTCGTGTTTGAAATGGCGATGAACAAAGTTGGTGATATCGCACGACTTTGTGAGATTGCAAAACCAAAACTGTCGATCTTGCTCAACGTTGGTTCAGCCCACAGAGGTGTAGCCGGTTCAGACGAAGCAATCATTGAAGGAAAGCTTCAGATCGTTCAATTCATGGATGAAAATGGGACGGCAATTGTGCACCACGATCAAAGACTTCTTCAGAGGATTTCCAACAGATCGTTGATCACCTTTGGAAACAAACAAGGCAATTACCAGTTACTCGATTACAATTACGAGGATCTCACAACGAAGGCCAAGTACAAAACTCCAAAGGGTGTACTGTCTTTCCATTTTCAGTCCATTTGGAATGTAGGACAGCTCACAAATATTGCCGCGGCGATCGCTGCTATGGATTTCTTAGGTATGACTTTGAACAGAGAGCTTTTCGAGACTTTCTCATCTGTCGGTGGTAGATTCAGAGTTTTCAAGTACAGAGAAAGATACACAATCGATGATTGTTACAACGCAAGCCTTGAGTCTTTTAAAGTTGCCGTCGAAACCCTGAAAAAATTGGGCAAAAGATCTTTCGCAGTGGTTGGTTCCATAAAAGAGCAAGGACAGTATTCTGTGGAAACACACAAGCAACTTGGAAAGGTCTTAGAAGAATTAGACGGTGTGATAGTCTACAACATCGATCACGAAATCGATCCAATGGAATGCTCAAAGGAACTGTTCAGGTCTGACGACCCGATAAAGATTCGTGATTTTCTCAGAAAGATTCTCAAGCCAGAAGATGCCATTTTGTTCAAAGCTTCACGTTCTGTGGAAATGGAAAGGGTACTCAAAGTCTTCTTGGAGGATGATCTATGATCTTACTTGCAATTGCCGATTTCTTGTGCTGCGTAATTATCTATCCGTTTTTTATCAAGTTCTTGCGTTTTGCGAAGATCGGTCAGTTCATTCGTGAGGAAGGGCCAGATCTTCATGGTTACAAAGCAGGAACTCCCACGATGGGCGGAATTCTCTTCTTGCTCGCCGCTGCCGTTTTCTCTCTTTTAGTCGGAGAATTCATAGACGCATTTGCCTTGATCTCCTTTGGTTTCATAGGCTTTCTCGATGACTTTCTGAGCGTTAGAAGAAAAAAGTCCCTCGGACTGCGCGCTTGGCAGAAATTCGCTCTCCAAATCCTATTCTCTGTTCTCATATTTCTCTGGATCGACCCAACAAAGGCAAAACTCTCAATTCCCTTTACAAACACTTCAATAGATCTTGGCTATCTTTATCCAATCTTCGCAATCTTGTTGATAACAGGTTTGAGTAACGCGGTGAATCTCACAGATGGTCTTGATGGTCTCGCCGGCAGTGTTTTTGTGGCGACAGCTCTGCCTTATTGGTTTTTGTTGGGGAACCAAGCTGACTCACTGTTATTTACCTTGGTATCTGTTATGACCTTTTTGTTCTTCAACATAAAGCCTGCTAAGGTTTTCATGGGAGACACCGGTGCACTCGCACTCGGCGCTTTACTCGGCACTGTTGCGATCAGAACTTCAACTGAACTTGTAGTCTTGCTGTTTTCTTCGATCTTCGTCGCAGAGACCGTAAGTGTGATCTTGCAAGTGAGCTCTTTCAAGCTGTTCAGAAAGAGAATTTTCAAGATGTCGCCCATTCATCACCACTTTGAGTTGCTCGGCTGGAAAGAAGAAAGGATAGTACAAATGTTCTCGCTGACAAACTTGACAATTGCACTGATAACTCTCTTGGGAGTTAAGTCGATGTGAGAGTAGTTTTATCTGTTCTTCTAATCTTTAGTGCCGTCTTTGCTTACGGTGTGACGACTACTTATCTTGGTTCTGGGTATTCCAGAATCTTATTCAACGATGGAATGATCTGTCTTGTCAGGTCACAACCAGCTTCAGTACTCGTTCTCACTGAAAGCGGCAAGATCATCAGCGAGATAAGTATAGGACTGTCTTACCCAATAAGTGCTTTACACAAAGCCGGGGTGGTATTTGTATCTGATTATTACAAGGCCTCTGTGATGGTTTACACGATCTTTGGAAGATTACTCAAAAGAATAACTGTAGGTCCTTACCCAACGACAATCAAGCTCGTAGGCACAAAGGTATATGTTTCATGTTCTGGTGACAGTTCTGTTTACAGAATCGATAGTCTTTCACAAGAAGTGGAAGCAAAGTTCTCTTTCAAATCTGCTTCTCTGTACTTTGAAGTTTTTGGCGATCAACTTCTCTACCTTTATTATTTCGATACCGACAAGACTTACGAACGAACCGGTCAAAACAGTAAGACTGTCAGGATCAACAATCTGAAGAATCCTGTTAAATATGTTGAAAAGGATGGGCGTGGGTACCTGCTTGGTTATACAGACGGCATAGTGGTTTGTTTGAAAGACGACCGTGAGATTTGGCGTGTGAATCTATCGGATTTTGCCAGAGACATGGTCCTCACAGAGAAATACATAGTCGTGACCAGCTTGCTCGATCCTGTTGCAACCTTTGTCTCTTACGATGGCAATGTGGTCAAGAAGGTGCAACTGCCAAACGTAACTCACAGAGTTCTCTGCGTAGACAAAAAGCTTGTTTTTCTGAACCATTCACCTGGAGAAGTTTATATCGTCGATCAAGTCAGTGATTCAGTGCAGAGAGTTGAAGTTGGTTCATACGCAGTTGAAATGGTTCAAATCTCAGAGTATCAGATAGCGGTGCTGTGCAGTGATTCTGGTGAACTGTATTGGATAGACCTCAGGGGAACAAGCCCCTGAAGTCTTTAAGACTTGGACACAATGTAGTCCACGACGTCTTTCACTGTGGAGATCTTCTCAAGGTCTGAATCGACGATCTTTACACCAAACTCATCTTCCACAGCCATAACCAAGTCTACAAGGTCGAGAGAATCAGCATTCAAATCATCTGTCAGCTTGCTTGCTTCCTTCACTTGTGATTCGCTGATTCCAAGTTTTTCAGCGATGATTTTCGTCACTTTTTCAAGCACTGCTTTTCTTTCCATATTCATACCTCCTATGTAGTAATACTCGAAATGAATTATACAGGTCGAACTTAGTTGCGTCAAATTGATGATTTTCTTCCTTTGTGTTTATAGACTCTGCAGAAATGAACAGGCGAGAAAAGTTGATCTGATGGGAATTTCCTTCAATTCGTCGGTGTGATTTACGGTCGAATCAACTTCTCAAAAGCGAGCTTTCAATGATCGATCGCAGCATCAAGGCATTTTTCATAGCTTTGCCACGGTAGCAATTGTTGAAAAAGACAAATACATCCTCTGATTCTTCTATCAAAGTCATTATGTCTTTTGCAAAGTCTTTCAGTTGTTGTTCCGAGTACTCGTAATTGTATCTTTCGGTAGCGCTGACGAACCATTTGTCATTTCTACCGTGGAATCTGAAGTAAGAACTCCTTGATGTTGCAGCGGGTCTGTACGGAAAAAGATCTTTAATCTGCGGCTCGTCGACAATCACCAAGCAGATCTGATGTGATTTGAAAAATCGATAGGCATCTTCGTTATCCCACGAGGAATGTCTCAATTCAACGGCGATTGGCTGGTCTATCTTCTTGCTCAATTTCTTGAGATACTCTATGTTTTCTTCAGAATATCTAAAAGAATATGGGAATTGGGCGAGCAACATCTTCAATCTGCCTTCGTCTATCATTGGTTGTAGAGCCATCATGGTTTTACCGATATCTTCCTCTGGTAAAGACAAGCTTTTCCAACCTTCATGGGTGACAGAACTCGGGAGTTTGACGGTGAAAAAGAATGTCGCAGGTGTTTTTCTGAGCATTGAGACGATTGTTTTGTAAGTGGGTAATGTGTAATAGGTGAAATTCAGTTCAACTGCGTTTAGGTTCAGCACACTCGCGTAGTACTTCAGCATTTGGCTTTTCGGAAGATCATTTGGATAGACTGTACCGATCCAGTCTGAAAAGTAATATCCACTGGTGCCTATGTACAACAAACGCAATCCCCCGAATATGTTATCATCTTTTTGGTGATAGCTGTGATCAGAATAGGTGCACATATGCCAATTTCATACGGTTTTGAAAAGGTTCCACAATTGACTATCGACTCTGGTGGTAACACCTTCCAAATCTTTCCTCACAGTCCAAGAACTTGGAGGGCAACGATGCCTTCCAATAGGGTCTCACAAGAATTTCAAAATCAGATGAAGAAGTACGATATCCCTCTTGAGGCAGCCTTTTGTCACAGCGGTTACTTGATAAACCTCGCAAGCCCAAAAGACGATATATGGCAGAAATCTGTCGAGCTTTTGATAGTTGAGGGTAAGATCTGCCAATCTCTCGGAATACCTTATCTGAATGTTCATCCAGGCAGTCACACAGGTGCTGGTGAAAAGGTGGGAATCGACAGAATTCTGAGGGCTATAGATAGATTCTTAGCCTCTGTAGACGATGTCATGCTATTGCTTGAAAATGTCTCACCCAAAGGTGGGAACATAGGTTATGAGATAGACCAATTGGCTCAGATAATAAAGATGAGTTGTGATCCAAAGAGGATAGGCATCACCTATGACACATGTCATGGATTTGATGCGGGTTATGATATCACAACAAAAGAGGGTGTTGAGAGATTACTCGAGCAGATAGAGAGAGCTTTAGGTTTATGGAAGGTCAAGATGATTCATTTGAACGACACGAAAGCGCCGCTTGGGAAACCTCTCGATAGGCATGAAAACATAGGCATGGGTTTCATCGGTGATAAAGGGTTTATCAATTTTCTGAGCTTTGAACAAATACAGAAGATACCGTGGATTTTGGAAACACCAAACGAAGAAGATCTCTATACCAAAGAGATCGCCCATGTGAAGTCATTAGTTAGGTTGATCTGAATGCTCTTAGACAGTTTTGTTCTGAAAAAACTTGTTTTGGAACTTCGCTCGATCATCGATTCGAGTTTGAGACAGGTCTATCAGTTTGACAGGTCTACGATCTACCTCTATTTTCAGCAGAAGGTTCTTCGCATCTCTCTTGACCCAGTCTTTTCTCATATCTGTTTTGCTCAGAAAGAAGATTTTTCTGATCATCATCCTTCGACCTTTGTGATCTTTTTGAGAACGAGGCTGAGAAATGCAAGACTGAAAGCTGTTGAACAAGTCGGTCTAGACAGAATACTCTGTCTTGATTTTGACAAAATCGATGAAGTTGGAGACAGGCATCTCTACAAATTGTGTCTCGAGTTCTTGGGAACTCATTGTAATGCTGTTTTGATCGAAGATGGAATCATTCTCGATGCCTTCAAAGAATCTAACACCTCTTTGCGTTTGATAAAGAAAAACCTACCTTACGAACTACCAACTGAGAAGGTTGACCCATTTGAGATTTCATATGATTTCTTCGATCAGATCAACGAGATGCAAACCATATCACAATTCTTGTCGAAGAAATTTTACGGCTTTTCAAAGTTGATGGTACAAGAACTCCTCAACAGGGCACAGTTGGCAGACAAAGTTCTTAAAGATTTGAATCTTCAAGAGAAAAACAGACTCAAGCATGCATTTTTCTCGGTCATTAGCGATTTTGAAAAACCTTACACCTATGTGTACAAGACTGGAGAAACTTTCACAGTAAGTGCATTGCCGCTCAAACACATTCTGGCAGAGCCAAAGAGATTTGAAAGCCCATCAGAAGCGATTGAATATGCCTACAATCTCATGTTTTTGCGTCATACCTTAAGGCAGATGCAAGCAGAACTTTTGAAAAACGTTCGTGAGCGCATGAAAAAAGAGAAAAGAACACTTGATTTACTGGAAGAAGAATTATCTGAATGTTCAAGGGCAGACAGTTTCCTTCGTTATGGAGAGCTTCTGAAGTACGCGTCTACAGAGAGCCGTTCGGGAAATATTGCAAATGTCTTGGACTACGAAACGGGGCAAATGGTATCTGTTCCTCTAGTCAAAGGCAAGGACATCAAAGAGAGTTCACAGCATTATTTTGGCTTGTACAAGAAGTTGAAGGAAAAGAGTAAAGTGTTGCAAACGAGAATCGAAAGCTCACGACAGTTCCTCTCTTATCTTGAACAACTCGCGCACACAATAGATTCTGCGCAAGATCTCGATACGATTGCCGAGATAAGAGAAGAGATGATTCAGCAAGGTCTGATAAAGGCGAAAAGACATCAACCAACAAAGGAAAGTGATTTTAAGAGAATAGAGTACGAAGGCTTCAAGATCCTCATCGGTAAGAACAACAGGCAGAATGAAAAGCTCGTCAGAGAATCGAACGATAAAGATCTGTGGCTGCACGTTCATGAATCTCCCGGAGCTCATGTGGTTGTGAAAACAGAGGGCAAAAATCTTCCTCATAAAGTTCTTGAATATGCTGCTGCACTTGCCGCATATCACTCTAAGGCTCGCTTTTCATCGAAGGTTCCTGTTGATTACACTCTCGTCAAATACGTCCACAAACCAAAGGGCTGTCCACCAGGTCTGGTGCTCTACACAAATTACGAAACGATCTTTGCAAATCCACAACTTGTTGACTCAGTCGAACAGCAAAGATCGTAGACTTATTCTTTTGTTCGATTTCCCCAAATCAGCGGAACGATAGTAATAGATCGTCAGTTTTGCATTCTCTTACACTTCGTCTTATCTTTCACACAGTGCACAGCATCAAAAGCTCTTTGCCCTGTGTCTTTTGTTGAACTTCAATATTTGTATTTCTGTCTTGACAATTTCTAAAGTACAACCTAAAATATTTTTATCTGAATAAAGGGGGCATCAAAATGTTTAATGCTCTTATGGCAAATATCGTAAAATTCTGGTTGGAATTTAAAAGGTACTACTTCAACACGATCTCAGGAGTTGCGACGCTCTTGATCTTCTTCTACTTCATGTTTTTCGGCATCAAAGCGATTGGTGGAGCGAATGTCTCCTCGGGCGATACTCTTGAAGGCATGATTGTTGGTTATTTCATGTGGACGATGTTCATCTTTTCTTTTCAAGGCGTTGCATGGGGCATTATAGAAGAGGCGCAACGTGGTACACTCGAACAGGTTTTCATGTCACCAATCGCTTTTGAATATCAGATGCTCTTCAGGATGGTTAGTGACTTTATCTTCAACGTTTGGCTTGCAGTTCCTTTGATGTACTTTGTGGCATTCACAACCAAGAAGCAACTCAACTTCGATTTGCCAACATTAGTCTATCTACTCATTGTCGGTACCATCTCGGCTTTGGGGGTTGGTATGGTTTTGGGTGGCATAGCGTTGGTTTTCAAGAGAATTTCTTCATTCATACAGATAGTCACATTTGGATCACTTGCCTTCACGATGTTTGATAGTTCGCAACTGTGGTATAGACTCTTGCCCATGTCTCAAGCCGCACAGATGATGAAGAAGATGGCGACAAGTGGCACACGGTTTTATCAATTTCCTTTTTCAGATCATTTGTTGCTATGGCTTGCCGCGGCGCTCTATCTCTTTGTGGGCATTTTGGTCTTTCGAATCTTCGAGAGACATGCGATGATTTCTGGGACACTCTCTCAATATTGAGGTGGTCGCGATGATAACGGTAAAGAATCTGGTGAAAGGTTATCCAAAACGAGGCTGCACAGAAAGATTGAAAGCTGTTGACAACATCTCTTTTGAAGTGAGAAACAACGAAATCTTTGCTTTGCTTGGACCAAATGGCGCTGGCAAAACAACCACCATTAAATCGATCTGTGGCTTGATAGTACCTGATAGTGGCGATATAAAGATTAAGGGATACGATGTGCTTAAAGAAAGGAAAAAGGCTCTCGAACAGATCAGTGCGGTGTTAGAGGGCAACAGAAACCTTTACTGGAGAATGACACCCATTGAGAATATGAAGTATTTTTGCGGTATCAGAGGAAAGACGTTGAGAAAAGCCGAAGCACTCAGGATATTGGAAACATTGGGGCTCTATGAAAAGAAAGATGAACTTGTTCACAAATTGTCACGCGGTATGCAGCAGAAGGCGGCGATAGCAGTCTGTCTTGCGGCTGGAACGGATATTCTGCTCTTGGACGAGCCAACCTTGGGTTTGGACGTGAACTCTGCCGTTGAATTTCGCAGTTTACTCAAGAATCTTCAAGCACAAGGTAAGACGATCTTGCTCTCGACACACGACATGGGTTTGGTCGAAGCCGTAGCCGACAGGGTCGCCATAATGAACAACGCAAAGATCGCCGTCTGTGAGGAAAAGAGAAAACTCATAGATCTTTTCGCCGCCCGTGGCTACAAAGTAGTGGTTGAATCCAATGGTTCAACTGAAGAGAAGCTCGCAAGACTTGGTTTTCCTGAATGGAACAAGGATGGGAATACCATAGAGCTTCACCTCAATCTGTCTTCCTCTAAGGAGCTCTATGAAATCATGGAAAAATTCAGAGTCAATCAGATTGAAGTTGAGAGTATAGAGAAGGAACTTGTCAATTTTGAGAAGATCTTCATATCATACACCAACGGCAGTGCAAAGTCGTGATATAATCAGTAAAAGTGTAAGGGATCAGATCGAGGAGGGAGTCATGTGAAGCACCCGTTGGTGAAAAGTGCAGAAGACAGAATGAACAAAGCTATCGAAAAGATATCTGACGAGCTCAGAAAGATGAGAACAGGAAGGCCAACACCTGCCATTCTTGAAGAAATAAAGGTAGATTACTATGGTGCTGCGACTCCAATCAATCAACTTGCCACGGTCAGTATTTCCGAGGATAGGGCTTTGATAATAAAGCCCTGGGACAAATCGGTACTCTCTGCCATCGAAAAAGCGATCTTCACATCTGGAATTGGGTTAACACCGCTGAACGACGGTAACGTGATAAGACTTGTTTTCCCCACGCCAACAACTGAACAGAAACAGAAATGGGTTAAAAAGGTGAAAGAAATCGTCGAGCAAGGTAAGGTAGCGATCAGAAATGTCAGAAGAGATGTACTCAAAGATCTAAAAGACATGGAGAAAGACGGTAAGATCTCCGAAGACGACGAGAAAAGGCTTGAAAAGGAAATTCAAGAGATCACAGACAAGAAAGTCGAAGAGATGGAAAAACTCTTCGAAAAGAAAGAAAAGGAGATAATGGAAGTTTGAGTCTCACACACCTTGCAGTCATAATGGACGGTAACGGAAGGTGGGCGAAAAAAAGGGGCCTGCCGAGGATTGAGGGTCACAGAAGAGGCGCACAAAAAGCTGAACAAATAGTTGAGTGGTGTGCTGAACTTGGCATTAAGTACGTCACCCTCTATACCTTTTCCACCGAAAACTGGAGAAGACCTCCAGAGGAAGTGAACTTCCTTTTTACCCTGTTGAGGCAAATGCTTTCTGAAAAATTCAATCGAATGATGGAGCAAGGTGTGAGAATTAGATTCTGTGGAACGATGGAACAATTACCTCAAGAGGTAGTTCAAGTTTGTAGAGATTTCGAAGAAAAAACCAAGAGCAATGAAAGAATCCAGGCTATCTTGGCTTTCAACTACGGTGGAAGGCGCGAGATAATAGACGCTATCAACAATGGTATCAAGAATGGTTTGAGGGCCTTCAACGAGGAAGATCTACGGAAATTCTTCTATCTTCCAGATCTGCCAGATCCTGATTTGGTCATAAGAACCTCTGGAGAGATGAGAATCAGCAACTTTTTGCTGTGGCAGATCGCTTACAGCGAGTTGTATTTCACAGAAACTCTCTGGCCTGATTTTTCAAAGGAAGATCTTTTGAAAGCCATTGAAGATTTTGAAAAACGTCAAAGAAGATTCGGGGGGTTATGATGTCGGAGACTAAAACCAGATTGATAACAGCTTCTATAGTTGCTCCGTTTGTTGTTTTGTGCTTCATAAATTACAAGAGCCTGATAGGTTTGGTTTCAGCCGTTGTACTGCTCGCTTCTTACGAATTACTTAACATGACCGTGAGAAGCTACGAACAAAGGGTGTTTCTCTATTTTGGCGTGGCGCTGAGCGTTGCCTTCACAACAACTTATGGAATACTGAAAGCTTCGAATGGATTGTTGTTGTTAGCAACTGCCTTTATCTTGAACATCATCTTTTTTGTGATAACACTCAGAGAAATTTCTGAAGTTTTCAGCACAGTACTTGCTTCCGTTCTGTCGCTTTTGTACATAGCCGGTTGTCTTTCTTTCTTTTTCCCGATCTATCTGGAATTCGGAGCTGCAAACGCTTTACTGAATCTGACTGCGGTGTGGTTGTACGACACCGGTGCATACTTTGTGGGAATAAGATTTGGGCGAATCAAGATCGCAAGACAGATAAGTCCTTCAAAGAGTCTTGAGGGAATCTTTGGTGGGTTTTTGACAACTCTTGCATTCTGTGTCGTCTACAAAGCGATATTTCAAGGAATCTTCAAAGCCGATGTAATGCCCTTCAAGTCTTTGATCATCTTCTCTGTTGTCGTGGCGCTCTTCGACACCTTTGGCGATCTTTTCGAATCTGCGTTGAAGCGATATTTCAAGCTGAAGGATTCAGGAAATGTTTTGCCAGGTCATGGCGGTATGCTCGACAGAATAGATGGTCTACTCTTTGTGACGCCTATCACTTACTTACTGTTTTCGATAGGAGTTCTTTGAGGAGGTTGAGTTATGAATTCAGATGAACTGAGAGAAGAATTTTTGAGATTCTTCGAGTCTAAGGGACATAAGGTGCTTCCAAGTGCTTCTTTGATTCCAAACGATCCTCAACTTCTGTTCACCGTTGCAGGCATGGTACCTTTCAAACCCATCTTCTGGGGCAAGGTCGAGCCTGTATACACGCGTGTTGCCACTTGCCAAAAATGCTTGAGGACAAATGACATAGACAACGTTGGCAGAACTCCAAGGCATCAAACCTTCTTTGAGATGCTCGGAAACTTTTCTTTCGGTGATTATTTCAAAAAAGAAGCCATCACATGGGCTTGGGAGTTCGTCACGAAGATCTTAAAGCTCCCCGAAGAAAGGCTTTGGGTGACGATCTACAGGGAGGACGATGAAGCCTTTAAGATATGGAGAGATCTCGTTGGAATCCGAGAAAATAAAATTATACGCATGGGGAAGGATACAAATTTCTGGGGACCTGCAGGACCCACAGGTCCTTGTGGTCCGTGTAGTGAGATTCATTACTTTACCGGCTCAAAGCCATCTGATGACTGCACACCAGAGAACTGCGAAGAGCAGTTTTTAGAGATTTGGAACTTGGTCTTCACCGAATTCAATCAAGATGAGGAGGGAAGACTGCACCCACTTCCCAAGAAAAACATAGACACTGGAGCGGGCCTTGAAAGAATTGCCTCTGTCGTTCAAAATGTGAAGAGTAACTTTGAAACAGATCTCTTCAAATCTGTGATCTCTCGTATAGAGGAAGTTTTGGGCGTCAAATATGGCTTGGACGAAGGAAAAGACATCTCGATAAGGGTCATCGCAGACCATTCAAGGGCTGTGAGTTTTCTCATAGCCGACGGCGTTTTTCCATCCAATGAAGAACGAGGTTATGTTCTGAGAAGAATACTCAGGCGTGCTGTGAGACATGGTGTATTGCTCGGGGCACAAAAACCATTTCTGCACACCGTGAACGATGCAGTTATAGAAAGGATGAAATATACCTATCCAGAGCTCTCTGAGCGAAGAGAACTCATACTGAGTGTCACACAAGCAGAGGAAGAGAGATTTTTCAAAACAATCGTTCAAGGCAACGAGATGCTCAAAGAGATAATGGCAAAGTCCAACAAAAAGATAGACGGTGAGAACGTCTTTAAACTGTACGATACTTACGGTTTCCCGCCAGATATCGTTGTGGATGTTGCGAGAGAAAATGGCTTAGAAGTTGATTTGGAAGGTTTTGAAAGACTCATGGAAGAACAAAGGCAGAAGGCTCGCAGTGCGAGAAGTGATGTAGAATACGCCAAGAGGACCGATCTTTACAACGAGCTTGCAAAGAATTTCAAAACGATCTTTGTGGGTTACCAAACCCTCGATTGCGAAGCAGAGGTTATCTTCGTAAAAAACGATAGTTCAACACCTGAGGTGGTTTTCGACAAGACCCCCTTCTACGCCGAACGTGGTGGGCAGGTTTCTGATGTAGGCGAAGTTCATTGGAATGATGGTTCTGCTGTTGTTGAGCATGTTTACATTCCGGTTGAAGGGATCGTAGCACATGTTTTGAGAATCAAAGGTGGTCAACTGCAAGAAGGCATGAAGGTCAAGCTGACAGTCGATGAAAAAAGACGCAAAGCGACGGCAAGAAATCACACGGCTACACATCTTTTACACGCTGCTTTGAAAAAAGTCTTGGGTGAACATGTAAGGCAAGCCGGTTCATTGGTGGCACCAGATCGACTGAGATTTGATTTCACTCACCATCAGTCACTCACGAAAGAACAATTGGAAAGAATAGAGGACTTAGTGAACGAAGTCATCTTGAAGTCGATGTCGGTCATAATCGAGGAAAAGTCTTACAAAGAAGCCATCTCTGAAGGAGCAGTAGCGCTCTTCAACGAAAAGTACGGTGAAGTGGTCAGAGTTGTGAAAATACCAAATTTCAGCGAAGAGTTATGCGGAGGCACTCACGTTGAGAACACAGGCAACATAGGTTTGTTCAAGATAATCTCTGAGTTTGCAATCTCTGCAGGTACAAGGCGAATAGAGGCAATAACAGGTTTCAACTCATTGAACTATCTGAGAGACAAAGAGAATTTAATGGAAAAGATCTATGAAAGACTCGATGCCTCTGGAAACGATATTTTGCTGAAAATCGATGGCCTCATCGAAAAGAACAACAATCTGCAGAAAGAGCTACAACAACTCAGATCAAAATTACTCATCTCTCAGTTGAGACAGACTCCCTCTGAACAGATCAACAACATCAAATTATTGCACTGCGTCTTTGAGGAGATCGAGCCAAACGAATTGCGAAGTCTTTCAGATGTAGCCGTTTCTGGCGAAAGTTCGTTGGTGGTGCTTTTATTCTCTGTTGGCGAGAACAAGGTCAATTTGATAGTACGTGTCACTCAAGATCTCACTAAGAAGATCAAGGCTGGAGATATAGCCAGGCGGGCTGCACAAATGCTCGAAGGTGGCGGTGGAGGAAGACCAGAGTTCGCACAAGCCGGTGGCAAGAATACTGCAAAGGTGAACCAAGTTATAGAGTACACCAGAAATTTACTCCAACAAATCTGAAATGAGACAGTCTCTTTCTGATGTGGTTCTAACGCAGAGATCATCGAGTGCTCGTGATTGAAATCATGAATAGCCAAGTGCATTTTTCATTGCACTTTTCTCCTAAGTTTGAACTGTTCTGTTATTGTTTTTTGCTTTGTCATTCAAAAAGATAACCCAATGTGTCTTTGAACACAAGTACGATCGAGTTCTTCAAATGGGGAGCCATCGTCTCAAGGAATCTTTGTGCTTTTTCGTTAGTTGTGAAAAGCTCGATGATAATGGGTAATTCGTGATCGATGATCTCTCTTGCCATCGTGTGTATCCTTCGGTCGAATATATAGCCTTCGAAGGCTTTGTACTCGACAAAATCTGTAATCTCCATCTTGAGTGCCATCTCTGCAATTACCTGATTCAATGGCTTTTTCTTGAATTCCTCACACTTTTGATTCTCCTTCACATATATGCGTAGAAATGTCCCAACAACCTGCTGCATAACTCACCCCTCTCGGTGGCTGAAATGTTGGTAAAGAGATCACTAGACTCTGATGATCAAATCAACGAGTTTCTTCCCGCTGAAAGCTCCAGCTAATCCTAAAATTACATTAATTGCTTCGTTCAGTACCGCTGCCGAATAGACTCCGCTGTAAAAAAGTGCCATCGTTTCATAACTCAGCGTCGAGAATGTTGTGAGCCCGCCCAAGATACCTGTTGTCAACAAAAGTTTTTTTGAAACACTCATTGGTACGTAAGTTGCAATTTCCATCACTACTCCGAGCAGGAAGCTTCCAAGAACATTCGCCACAAGTGTACCGTAAGGCACATAAGAACTTGGATACCTTTCGCTCAACCACAGTGAGATCAAATATCTCGCAACTGAGCCTAAGAAGCCACCAACTCCAACAACAAGGATCTTCATCAAATTAGATGAGCTCAATTCAGCCTCCTCCTCTTTGAGTGTTTTCATGTATTTCAAGAACCAATAGTGAAGGTTTGTTTTTCGCAGCGCTACTTTTCTCAACTTGTGTCGTCGCAACCTCATAGATTCGCACCCTTTACTACGCAATAATATAGTATGCAAAAGGAATAAATGAGACAGGCAATGTTTTTTGTTGTCGATCTTACAAACAATGGTAATATTTCATACATAGAACAGGGGGCGGTAGGATGCCGTGGTTTCTTGATGAGAATTTCTGGAAAGATGTGTATGATTGGTTGTTTCCGCCAGAGAGTTTTGAGCTTGCCAGCAAACAGGTAGAGAAGATAATCCAGATCACAGGACTTCACTTCTTTTGCTGCTGGAAGCCCACGAATAAATTCGTGGGAGGAAAGCCGATTTGATCTTTGGACAAATGTGCAATATAATGTAGATTATATTGCACAAACTGTAAGGATTGACTCGATGAACAACCGTGATGAGCCACTTCTTTGGAGAAAATGAAGGCTTGTGAGCTCAAATAAGCATGTTCTTCGTGAGCAAACGCAAAGGATGGTTTGCGAAGTTACCCCATCTGTGTGTGGCAAACCTCAACCGCTCGATTGGATTTGCCCAGTTACTCATCGCTATTAAGGCTGTATTTGTCCTGATATAGATGCAAAAACTGTGGAAAACTCTTTTTAATGAGTTTTTCTGCACGGTTCACAAGTCTAAAAAGCTCTTTTAACAGAGATATAGTATTTGTGGAATCGTGAACTCAAGCGCACAGAGAATACTATCATTGGCAGAACAAGTCGTGAAACTTTATAACGATCTTGAGAAAGATCAATCAGCCCTCAGCCTGTGTCCAAGTGGGTGTAGAAGCTGTTGCAACACACCTGCCAAAAACATCGAGGCAACCATCCTTGAGTTTTTGCCTCTGGCGGTTCAGATCATCAGCAGCGATCAATACAAATACTTGGAGCTTCTTGAAAAACTTGAAAAAGTGGATGATGAAGATCGATGTGTCTTGTTCGAGCCAAATGTGGCTATCAAACCAGAAGGTGGTTGTTCAATTCATTCGTATCGTCCGTTGGTCTGTAGGCTCTTCGGTGCGAGTTGCATCGTGAGAAAGAATCAAAAACAAGCACTTGCGTGTCGTGTCCTACACCAATCGCTTAGCGAACAACTTCACTTACTACCAGATGCACAACAGTATAACACCCGTCTTATTGCCACTGATTTTTTTCTGAGTCAAGAACGTTATGACATCAACACGGCACTCCGTAAAGCTTTACAATATGTTGGGCTCTATCTAGAGCCACCATACTCGCACTCAGACAGAAAATCTGCCTGACAGTCATGAAAATTGAATTCTTCTGGGAATATTATGATCTGGATAATATTATAACGTATGAAGAGATAATACAAACCTATTATGATCATGCATATCTAATCAGTCATTTCATATTCTAATTGCATATCAATATCTTAAGAGAACTTGTATCATTCTAGAAGACATTGCAAAATCTCCAAACCATCGTGTAAAATTTATGCGAGGTGAGTAAAATGGTACTCTTCCCACAAAAGGGTGAGGTGAATACAGCTCAAACTCTGAAAATAGCATTTGCGGAACTCAAGGCTGCTGGATTGAAAAAGATGGTCATATCATCGACAAGGGGGGAAAGTGCGAAAGCAGCTCTTGAAATGGTTCCAAATAACGTTAAATTGATCGTTGTAACACACCACGTTGGGTTTAAAGAACCCAATCAAGATGAATTCTCCAATCAGGTGAGAGAGGAATTGCTCGCCAAAGGACATCTCGTTCACAGCGCAACACATGTTCTGTCTGGAGTAGAAAGGGCTTTTCGTAGAGAGTACAACGGCATATACACAGCAGAGATCATAGCCAACACCTTGAGATTGTTCAGCCAGGGTGTTAAGGTCTGTGTTGAAATAACCCTCATGGCTGCTGATGCAGGTCTTGTTCGATGCGATGAATGGGTCGTTGTGTGTGGTGGATCGAGTAAAGGCTTAGACACTGCAATGGTGATAAAGCCAGCAAATTCCTCAAGAATGCTTGATTTGAAAATAGGAAAGATTTTGTGTATGCCTTCGGAATACCAAGTTTCACAGCAATCTTGATAAACTCATCACCAAAGCAGAAAGAAGTGGAACCGAGAGATTGTCGTTGACGTCTGTTGGCAAAAGTTCGCTGATTGTGGTGGCAACGGCACCAATCAAGCCAGTGTGAAAGTCAACAATTCTGAGTGTGCCAAATAGATATACAGCATACAAACAGATTACAAAATGTGTGAGTGATCCTTCAACTGTTTTGTTGAACAACCTTTTCTTTCCAAAGGACATACCGCGGTAAAATCTCCAAAAACAAGATAAATGCATGCCAAGAAGGCGATACTTTTGTCAAAAAACAAAAAAAGATGAAGATTCCCAGCAGAAAAAACGACATGGCAGAGATCTTTCCTTTTTCACTTTCTCTATAAAGCCAGTTGTGTAAACTCTTAGGAAAGTGACGATTAGCCAACAAGCACGCGACATCTACTGTGAGAAAAATCAACAAGACAGTCCCCGTTAAGCTCAGAAAGCCTCTGCGTGTGGTGATTGAACTTAGGGAAAGCAGTATCACCGAAAAGGACCTAATGTAGACTCGCCAAGGGCGAGCATCTTCTCTAAGTGTGAATAGTTTTGCCTGAAAAATATTCTTGAGATTTATGAAGAGTAGTATTCCTACTTCTTCGTGCAAAAATAGAAAACCAATACTATCGAAAGCAATATGAAAAAGTCTGAAAGGAGTGTACTCAATTGAACCATTGTGGCAATCTTCCACAGCATGAATAACAAAAGTCCAACGCTCGTTGCGGCGCCTTTTCCTCCGCGAAAACCAAGATAAAAGGGAAAAACATGGCCTGCAACCGCACACAAGATTGTCTCATGATAGCCAAAAGAACTCGACATAAACACTGCAAGAATACCCTTGAGTACATCGTAAGTGCAAATCAATAAAGCAGGCGTGAAGCCTGCTAATCTGTATATATTTGTGGTACCGGTATGGTGCCTATGTCCACACCTGTGATCCATTTTGTCAGAAAATAAGCGGGTAAGAAACTACCGAGCAGATAGCCAATAACCAACGGAAACCAGATCATACCTTTTTCTTAGAAAGCTTCACCGCCACATATTGTTCGTTCTTTTGAAAGATCGCATACCTGTCTTTGTTTTTCTCGACAATTTCTACCAGCTCATAACCTTCTTTCAACTTTTTCTCGATCTTCTTTTTGTCTGCCTCGGTGTATTCCACCACCGTTCACCTCTTTTGAAAAAGATCAACCAAAGAAAAACTCCTTTGGCCTTGTGTAGGAAAGCTCAACACACAGTTCAAATGCTTCTTTCAGTGGCACTTGACCTCTTTCAACCATCTCTCCAACTACATTGCAAAGAATGCGCCTGAACATCTCTGTTCTTGAGCCGTAAGACATGAGCTTTCTTGAATCTGTCACCATTCCTACAAGATTGCTGAGCAAATCCACTGATGCTATGTATTGCAACTGTAGCTGCATTCCAAAAGGACTGTCGTTGAACCACCATGGTGCTCCCAGAAAAACATTCTCAAAAGCCCTCGCGATCGTTGCCATGACTGAAAGATAACTCATGTCCAAACAATAGAGTACAAAGGTGGTCTTTCCATCAAAGGCATTGAAAAACTCTCTCATACCAGTTGCAACATCCACATAGCCAGCACTGATATCTCCACCACTGTCTGGTCCAAGTCTTTCGAAGAGCTTGTCTCTGTAATCTCTCAGTGCTCCTATGTGTAGTTGCATCTTCCAGTTCTTTTCAAAATCAAGTTGTGCAAAAAGGTAAAGCATATAAGATTGAAAATCGAGAAAATCTTCTTTTGTGATCTCTTGTTTGAGTGCCCTGTTGAATATCTCTTTTGCGCGATCTTCTTTTACGTATCTCGCTACAGGATAGAGCAATGCATGATCACTGCAAACACAACCAAGGTCATCGAAATAATTGTGAGTCCTTTTCAACGCATCGAGGAAACCTTCGAAAGTATTAGCGTCGATATTTGTAGCCTTAGAAAGATCGACAAGAAACTTTTTCCAATCGCTTCTGTCTATTCTGCAAGCTCTGTCTGGGCGCCAGGTTGGCAGTATTCTTATACTCTCGATTGATTCAGATGCCATCTTGTGGTAGCGCAAATCAGAGGTTGGATCATCCGTAGTGCACATCACCTGTACACCCATCTCTTTCAAGAGTGCTTGTGGTTTCATTCTTGGTTCTTTCAGAATATCCTTCGTCTTCTGCCAGATCAAATCGGCTGTTTCTTTGGAAATAACTTCTTTTATACCAAAACGTCTTTTCAGATCAAGATGAATCCATTCGTAGGTTGGATTGCCGATGAACTTGGTGAAAACCTCAGACAAAGCAAGCCATTTTTCGTAATTTGAAGCAGTACCAGTTATCTTCTCCTCTGATACACCCCTACGCCTCATCAATTCCCACACATAATGGTCAGTGGCTGCTTCTACCTCCCATATGTCATTCCAACCCTTGTTTTCAACGATCTCCTTCACATCTCCATGGTTGTGGGCATCGACTATTGGAAGATCTTTCACGGCTTCGTACAATTTCACAGCACTTTCATTTGTGAGTAGATACCTTTCGTCCAGAAAAGCCATATTCATACCCCCTGTTGATAGAGCTTTTGTACATGTGGGCATGTCATCGCCCTGAGCAGAGCACCGTAACTCAAAGAAAAGGTGACGGTATCGCCGATGGCGATCTCTCTATTTGCATCGGTGATGTCAACTATAGTGTGATCACTTGAAGCGTGTATCACTTCAACACCAGATTCGAGTGGTTTCAAACCTGCCGGAACAACATCTTGTTCTCCGAGGGCTAATATCGCCCGTCTGCGCAAGCCTTTGTTCTTGAAGGTTGGTTTTCTACCAAAGGCATCTTGGCCGATCTCACCTTCTGGAACTGAAGGTTTTGTCTTCACCTCTATGACTTGAGCCTCTAAAAGTACGGTATCTTGTCTCAACCAATCGATAACCCTGTTATTTGTGACATCACTCCCCAAGAAAATTGCCTCACCTATTCTGTATTGGTTCACGCCAGAAGGCAAAGAGTTGTCTTCGAGCAATCTGAGTGCAGATGTGTTGCCACCAGAAACAACTGTCAACTGGCAGGAAATTTTTTTCTCAACTAAATCTTTGATTTCGACGAGCGTACTCATGTTCTTCACTGAGGGAATTACACCGCCGTAACAACCTAAATTGGTTCCCATGCCGATGATCTTTGCTTTTTTGGTAAGTTTAATAGCTTGAACGATCTCTTCAACTGCCTCTTTGTACCAAACACCTTCTCTGAGATCGCCAACATCAACCATGTAGATCAAAGAGACAGACTTGTTCAGTTTACTTGAGATTTCTTCTATCCATTGAACTGTTTTCAACTCTGAAACGAGAATGTATTCACACAGCCTCACTATCTTCGGCAGATCTTCCTTTGGGGGAATTCGAAGCATCATGAAAGGACCATCTATACCACCTTGTAGCATCCTTTCGATGTTCTCAACTCTCGAATCGCCTATGATTTTGACTCCAGCTTCTCTCATGACCTTTGCTATCTGTGGATCTCCCAAACTCACCTTCGTGACCCCTACGAGTTCTACACTCGATTCACGACACTTTTCAAAAATTCTCTGAGTGTTCTCTTTTATAGACTCAAGGTTTATGTACAGCTTTGGCATCTCTACCCTCCTTGATCTATCTCGTCTTTCATACCTATTTCGTTCAGAATTATGAAATCTTTGTCTCGCCAGTTCTTTTTCACCTTCACGTGAAGATCGAGATAGACTTTCCTATCAACGACTGACTCGATCTCCATCCGAGCAAGCGTACCTATCTGCTTGATCATAGAACCGTTCTTACCTATTAATATGCCCTTTTGAGAATCTCTCTCCACATATATGGTTGCGGCGATGTAGAGCAAGTTCTCTTTCTCTGTTACCTCGTCGACGATAACTGCAACACAGTGTGGGACTTCATTTCTCGTGAGCAATAAAACCTTCTCGCGTATCAACTCGGCAGCCTGAAAGGAAATCGGCCTATCGGTGAGCATCTCTTTTGGAAAATACATAGGTCCTTCAGGCATTGCCGCTTTGATGGCTTGAAAAAGTTCAACTACTCCTTGATTTTGTACAACACTTGTGAAAAAACTCCTGTTGAAAAGATTGCACTCATTGTGTACTATCCTTTCGATCTCTTTTGAATCCTTCACCAGATCGATCTTGTTCACCACCAAAAATGCGTTGGTGTTAGACTTGCGAAGTAAATCGCAGATTCTCTTCTCTGGTTCAGAATACCCCTTCGAGGCATCTACAACGAAGAGTATCAGATCACAGCCTTTCAAAGCTTGAATCGCTACCTTGACCATGAACTCACCGAGCCTGTGAACTGGCTTGTGTATACCAGGGGTATCTGTGAAAACTATTTGACAATCATCGTCTGTGTAAATACAACTGATTCTGTTGCGTGTAGTCTGAGGTTTGTCAGAGACTATCAGTACCTTTCTGCCGAAAAAGGCGTTGATGAGACTCGATTTACCGACATTCGGTCTCCCAACAAGAGTGACAAATCCAGATCTCAAAACTCTCACCTCTGGAGCTTGAAAGCATGGGGAAGCAGTTCGCTGACCTTTGTCACGGTGAAGCTTCCTCTGAGATTGGCGAGAATCACCTGAAAATCGCCAAATTCACTCATGACTTGCCGACAAGCGCCACATGGACTGACTGGTTCTGGTGTGTCTGCCACGACAACAAGTTTTTCTATTTCGCGCTCACCTGCCGCCACAGCTTTGAAGATGGCAACCCTCTCTGCACAGATCGTCAGACCATATGAGGAATTTTCCACGTTGCAACCAGTGAAAAGCTGCCCACTTCTTGTAAGGACAACAGCTCCTACCCGAAAACCAGAATATGGAACATAGGCGTTCTTCATGGCTTCGATTGCCAGTTTGATGAGTTCTTCATCACTCTTGAACAGTGTTATCACCTCGTTTGATAGTCATCAAGACTCGTTCGATTCTGTTCTTCGTTGCCGCAACGATTCTGAAATGAAATTGTCCTACGTCTATTTCTTCACCCACTGTGGGTATCCTCTGAAAGAGTTCCAATAAATAACCTGCCAATGTTTCGTGTTCTGTATCTTCAAAATATACACCAAGCTCTCGCTCGAGATCGTTTATGGGCGTAGTTGCGTTGACAAGATAACTGTTTTCACCCATCTTTCTGATACCGCTTATCTCGTCGTAATCGTACTCGTCCATGATTTCACCGATCAGTTCCTCGAGGATGTCTTCTAAGGTCACTATGCCGGCTGTTCCACCGAATTCATCCACAACGATAGCAATGTGCACCTTTTTCTCCTTGAAGATTTTGAGCAAGGTGCCGACTCTCATCGTCTCGGGTACAAAGATTGGTTCTCTCATAATTTCCTTTACCTTTTTCTCTTGAAGCTTCTCTGCACTGTTTTCTTGGATGTAACCAACTACGTCTTTTGCATAGCACACACCTACAATGTTATCGATGTCTTCACGATAGACAGGTATGCGCGAATAGCCTTCTTCGTTGACGACTTGCATCAATTCATACAAAGTGGCATTTTCTTCCACCGCAACGACATCAACCCTTGGCGTCATTATTTCTTTTATTGCGGTCTCGTTCATCTGAAAGGTTCTCTGAACGATCATCCCTTCCTGATGGTCTATCGTACCGTCTTCTTTTCCTATGTTCACAGCCTCGATTATGTCTTCAGAGGTGATGAAGGGTGCATCCTCCATAGCTTCACCACCGAAGATTCTCACAATCTTATTGCTCAAAAACAGTAAGAACTTGATCACAGGACTGAGTAATCTTTCAAAGAACGTCAAGATTTTCTCTGTCATTCCATAGACTTTTTCAGAATACTCTCTGGCGTAGATCTTCGGTGTGATCTCGCCAAACAACAAAATAACAACTGTAGTGCACACGGTACCCAATAACGCTATCACCCCATTGCTTACACCTTTGAGTAATCGAACGAGTAGAAGAGTGGCTATTGAGGAAATCAAAAGATTTACAAAGTTATTCACAACCAAAGTAGCGGTCAAAAGTCTGTTCACCCTGTGGATTTTCTCTTTTTCATCCTTTTTCAAGAGCTTTAGCCTACTCACAGAAGTGAGGGCTGTTTCCGATGCCGAAAAGACTGCAGAGAGAAATATCAATACGACTATTGAGAGAAAATAGAAAAAGATCGATAAACTACTCGCTGGATCATCCACTTTGACACCACCTCCTCAATAATGATACCTTTCACCGTGGATGATCTTGAAGGCTCTGAAAAGTTGTTCAAGCAGAACAACTGTAGCAAGTTGGTGTGTCATGGTCAACTTCGAGAGCGAGAGTAAACGATCTGCCCTTTCCTTAACAGAGTTGTCCACACCAAAAGGACCACCAACAACGAAAATCACCTTTGAATTTTGCAAGATCAAAGATTCAAGAGTTCTGGCAAAAGCAAATGAATCACATTCTTCACCTTTCTCATCGAGCAAGATGACGTAATCAGATTCTTTCAAACGAGAGAACAAACGTTGGCTGTCTTGCTTCACAGTGCTCTGATCTTCATCTGAGATCTTGGTATGCTTGAGCTCTAAAACTTTTACATCGGCATACTTTGAAAGTATTTTTATGTACTCTTGTGCACCAATCTTTGCAAAGTCTTTCAATTTACCCACGACATAGATTTCAATTCTCAAAGATCTGTCCCCTTTTGATAACTACATCTGGAATGATGCCAATCAAGTAGGTCAAGGTTTCCAAATCAGCATCGTTGTAAAGCAACATGTCTGCTTGCTTTCCAACCTCTATGGTTCCAACCTTCTTTTCCAACTTCAACACACTGGCAGAGTTGAGCGTAAAAGCAGTCAAAACCTCCCTTGGTGACATCTTCAGTTGCTTGACTGCTAAATGCATCACGAAAGATGGTTCAATCACCGCACTCGAGCCAGGATTGAAATCGCTCCCCAAAGCCACGATTGCGTTTGAATCTATCAATTCACGGGCAGGAGCGTAGCTATCAGAAAGATAGAAACTCGTTGCGGGCATCAAAACAGCAATCGTATTGCTCTCAGAGATAGCCCGCACGTCCTCTTCAGTGATCTTCAGCAGATGATCTGCCGAAACTGCTCCAAGACTGACTGCCAACTGAGTTGCGCCTGTTCTTTCGATTTCATCTGCATGAAGGCGAAATTGGAAACCTTTTTCTTTAGCGATCTTCAAATATCTTTCAGTGTTTTCTATGTCGAAAGCACCTACATCGCAAAAGACATCCACAAAATCACATTCTTCTTTCACCACATCAAGCATCTCGATGAGCATCTGCAAGTACTCACTCTGAGACTTTCCCTTCGCTATCGCATGTGCTCCCATAAAGGTGAAGACCAGATCAACTGGCGTCATCTTTGAAAGCACCTTCAAAACTTGAAGTTGTTTCAGTTCGTTTTCTCTGTCTAAACCATAACCCGACTTACCCTCAAGTGTTGTTACTCCTTTTCTGAACAACCTCTCGACCAACTTCAAATTGAAACATATGAGTTCACTCAGTGAAGCCTCTCTGAGCTTTTCAACACTTTCGTGAATACCTCCGCCGCTGGTGTGGATCTCAAGATAACTGAAGCCACCAGTTCTTCTGAGAAAATCAAATTCTCTGTAGCCGTAAAAAGGTATGTGAGTGTGACAGTCTACAAAGCCAGGAACAACTAGATCTGCACTGAGATATCTTATGGCTGAAGATGGTCTTTGGTGTGTTATTTCACTGATTATGCCATCATCGATGCAGATGTAGACATCTTGTAATCTTTCGATTTGCGAAAGCTCTCGTCCTCTTTTTGGCTTATCGCCTGTTGGTGTGTATAGTTTTTTTGCATGTACCACTAAGTTGTTCAAGGTTGTTTCTCACCTTCCTTTGTCAAGATTTCGATGATACGGTTTTCAATGACTCTGCTCATGCCAAAGTCATCAAGTTGCAAATAATACTCAGCAACTTCCAGCATCGATTGCATTGGAACCATCCCAATGATCTCGGTACCGACTACTGGAACTCCATATCTCTGTGCCTCTCGTTTTATCGTTTCGAAGACTCTGAAAAGAGGACTCTTTTTATAGTTTGTCATGTTCATCGAAACTTGGACTATACCTTTGTCTTTGAGTTCAACACCTATAGCTTTCACATACCTATAGCCACCGCTGATGTGCCTTACCGCCTTGGCAATCTTCTCTGCTATCTCCAATCTGTTTGTACCCAAATTCACGTTGAAGGCGATTAGATACTCCCTCGCTCCAACAGCCATCACACCTGCCGTTGGATGAACTCTCTGAGGACCGAAATCCGGTTTCCAGTTTGGATCCTTTATCTTTTCAAAGAATCCTTCAAACTCACCTTTTCTTATCTCGGAGAGATTTTCTCGATGAGGTGCGCTGGCAGATTTTTCATAGAGATAAACTGGTATTTGGAGTTCTTCACCGATTCTCTTAGCCAATACCTTTGAAAGCTCAACACACTCTGCCATCTCTGTACCCATAACTGGAACCAGTGGTATCACATCTGTCGCTCCCATTCGTGGATGTTCACCCTTGTGAGTCCTCAAATCTATGAGTTCTGTCGCCTTCTGAGCCATGTTGAACAAAACCTCAAGCAGTGGTTCTGGAGTACCAACGAGCGTGACAACAGATCTGTTGTGGTCAACGTCCATCGACCAATCTAAAACCCAGACTCCTTTAACATTTTCCGCCTTAGAAACTATTTCTCTGACTATTTCCTCCCGTCTGCCCTCACTGAAGTTCGGTGCTGACTCTATGATCTTCACAAGGTTCACCTCCTGTTTTCACAAGCAGATTATATCATCTGTGAGCTGTTGAAGATTGCAACTTGACTTTGAGTGATAATATGACTATAATTGTGGTCAGGAGGATCCAAATTGCGCAAAAACAACGAGATTTTCTACAGCCTTGCTGAAGCAAAGGCAAAGTTTTCAGAGGTTGTGAAGATGGTGCGCAGTAGCGATGTTTTGATAACGAAAAATGGAAAACCTTGTGCTGTTATGATCGACTACGAGAGGTACAAGAGAATGACAAAGTTGATCGATGATTTGTACGATTTGTATTTACTCGAAGTCGGTGATCCATCGAAGTTTGATGAAGTGAATAGAGACAATCTGCTGGAAGAAGACGTTGAGGAGGTGTAGCAATGGCGCAAGTAGATCTTGAGAAGGTCACGAAAGTCTACGACAACAAAGTGACAGCAGTGAAAGAGGCAACCTTCACGATCAACGACAAGGAGTTTGTGGTCTTGCTTGGACCATCTGGCTGTGGAAAGACAACTACTCTGAGAATGATCGCGGGGCTTGAAGAGATCACCTCGGGAACTATCAAGATCGATGGTAAGGTTGTCAACGATGTCGAACCAAAGGACAGAGACATCGCGATGGTCTTCCAGAACTACGCACTGTATCCACACATGACAGTCTACGAGAACATGGCGTTTGGTTTGAAACTGAGAAAGTTTCCAAAAGCAGAGATCGACAAGAGAGTCAAAGAAGCCGCAAAGATACTTGGAATTGAAGAACTACTCGATCGCAAACCAAGACAGCTTTCAGGTGGTCAGAGACAGCGTGTGGCAGTCGGAAGGGCAATTGTGAGAAACCCAAAGGTCTTTTTGTTCGATGAGCCACTGTCAAACCTCGATGCGAAACTTAGAGTCCAGATGAGAAGTGAATTGAAAAAACTCCACCACAGACTTGAAGCCACTATAGTTTACGTCACTCACGACCAGGTTGAAGCAATGACGATGGCAGACAAAATCGTGGTTATGAAAGACGGTTTAATACAGCAGATTGGTTCACCCTACGATATCTACAACAAACCTGCGAACATCTTTGTTGCCGGATTTATCGGAAGTCCAGCGATGAACTTTGTGGACGCAACAATAGTGGCAGAAAAAGGTGGTATTTGGATACAAACTTCTGGCTTCAAAGTCAAAGCAGTGAAAGAACACGAGCCAATCTTAGAAAGCTGGGTAGGAAAGCAAGTCATTTTTGGCATAAGACCTGAGAACATCTTCGACAAGCTATTTGCTTTGGCGCCACAACCTGAGAACACCATCCAAGGTATGGTCGATGTTGTGGAACCACTCGGTAGCGAAACACTCTTGCATGTCACAACTGGAGAAGATTCAATTGTGGCAAGAGTAGACCCGAGAACAAAAGCCAAGGATGGCGAGAAAATAGATTTGGTCTTCGACATGAACACGATTCACATCTTCGACAAGGACACGCAGCAGGCGATAATCTGATTGAGCAATTCATTACTGCGGGGGCAACGGCCCCCGTTTTTCTTTGGTATAATGCTCGTGAAGGAGCTCTCTTGGGGGTTTTTCTCTGGACCTTATTAGATTACTCAGACCAAAGCATTGGATCAAAAATCTCTTTGTCGTAGTTCCCATAGTCTTTGCTGGAAGGCTCTTCGAGACGAAGCATTTGTATGCTACGATGATCGCCCTTTTGTCTTTTTGTGCACTTTCGAGTGGTGTATACATTTTGAACGACATTAAAGACGCACCTTTTGATAGATTTCACCCAACCAAGAAAAATAGACCAATCGCTTCAGGTTCAGTCAAAATCGGTGTGGCATTTTTCATTGTAATTTTACTGGTTGCAATTTCTTTTGTGCTCGGGTTTTTGCTGAACTGGCAAGTAGTTGTATGTCTCTTGTGCTATTTGATCTTGAATCTCTTTTACACCTTCAAAGGCAAAGAAATGATTTTGATCGACATCTTTTGTATTGCGGCAGGCTTTGGTCTAAGGGTCATCTGTGGAAGTTATGCAATTGGCGTTTCACCCTCCGGCTGGCTTGTGACATGCACCTTTTTCTTGGCGCTGTTTCTTGGCTTTGGAAAGCGAAGAGGAGAGCTAAACTCCTTGAACAAAAACAGAGAAGATTACAGAAAGATCTTGAAGTACTACGATGTGAACTTGCTTGGGAACATCATGATATCTACTGGTACAGCTACGATGGTTTGTTATACGTTGTACACACTCGATGCAAGAACGATCCAACAATTCAAAACAGACAAATTGTATTACACAATACCTTTTGTGGTCTATGGCATCTTCAGATATATCTTCCTGCTCTTGAAAAATGGCGAAGGTGAACCAACAGAAGTCCTTTTGAGAGACAAAGGTATGGTGCTCTCTGTCTTGCTTTGGTTTATAAGCTGCGTTCTCATTGTCTACGCAAAAGGAGGCATTTGATGAGAGAAATTCTTTTACTCATAACGGCAATAATTGCAAATGCACTCGCCAACGTCTTTGTGAAAGTAGGCGCACCCTCTCTTGAAACCAAAGGATTTAAACAACTGCTGTTGAGCACAGTCAAGAACGTCTACATTTGGTTGGGACTATTCTGTTTTGGATTAGCTTTCATCTTTTACACGATGGTATTGACCAAAGCCAAGTTGAGCGTTGCTTATCCAGTCATGACAAGTGCTGGTTTTGTCATTGTCTCACTCTTTTCGTACTTTCTTTTCAAAGAGACTTTCTCTCTTTGGAAAATACTCGGCATTCTGATAATTGCGATTGGTATTTGGATAATTTCAACCACATGAGGTGATGGTGTTGAAAAAGTCAAAGGTAGCCGTTTTGAAAACAAAGCCTGAGTCAATCTTACAGGACTATGTGAAACTACTTGAGATGGCAGAGATTGAAAGTGCCCTTGATAAGAACGCAGAAACGATTTTGAAAGACAATATTTCCTGGCATTTACCAATGCCGTCGGCAAATACGACACCCTGGCAACTTGAAGGGACTATTCTCGGTCTGAAAAAACATGGATTTGAAAGGATCGTCGCAGTCGAAAACAAGACTGTTGTGACGCGTCCTAAGCATGGTGAGAAACTGAACAAATTCGACGTGGTCTATTCGAAATATGAGGTGCCGATCTTGTACAACTTTGAACCAGAGCACATGAAGTGGATTGAATACAAACCAAAATCAAAACTCAGTGCCTTGGACAAGATCTTTCCTGAAGGAATTCGATTGCCCGATTTTTTCTTCGGCAAAAACATAGTGCACCTTCCAACAATGAAATGTCACATTTACACGACTACAACGGGAGCTATGAAAAACGCCTTTGGAGGACTTTTGAACACCAAGAGACATTACGCACACAGCTGGATTCACGAAACATTAGTCGATCTTTTGAAGATTCAAAAGGAAATACATACAGGTATCTTCGCCGTTATGGATGGTACTACAGCTGGGAATGGTCCTGGACCAAGAACACTCAAACCTGTTCAAACCGATCTGATCTTGGCAAGTTCTGATCAGGTTGCCATAGATGCTGTTGCTGCTAAAATAATGGGTTTTGATCCTATGGAGATAGAGTATATAAAAATGGCGGATGAAGAAGGTCTTGGAACTGGACGAATCGATGAGATCGAAATAGTCGGTTGTGACATCTCAACTCTGAATTACAGGTTCACCGTTGGCGACAACTTGGCAAGTAGGGTGGGAGATCTTCTTTGGTTCGGGCCATTCAAGAGACTTCAAAAACTGTTCTTCAGAACTCCGCTGGTTTACATCTTTGTTCTCGCTTCCGAGGTCTATCACGACGTATTCTGGTGGAACACCAAAGGAAGGAAGATCTTCGACGAATGGAGGAGGACGAGCCCGTGGGGAAGGTTGTGGACGAATTACAGTTAAGAAGAAGAATCTTGCTGGTCATTACTGCAGTTGTTTTGTCTTACTGCGTGACTTCTGTGAGCTTCCGGCTGGTCGAGAATCAGTACAGCGTAGGTGGCAGGTTCTTCCATTACCACAGTCACAAACTGTGTCTCGAGGGAAAGGGTCCTGCTCCAAACCAGTACAGATGTGTTGTCTATCCAATGGTGGAATACTTCTTCAAACATGTACCGATGCGTTGGTACGACAGTTCGTTTCTCACTGTCAAACGCTGGGCTGGTGTTCACAAGGGACCAACTGCGGAGTTGGACAATCAACTGAACCTAAACGCGTACATATCCGAAGAAGAGAGGGAACGGCTCGCGAACGACCTTGAGAAAGTGCTCGTGGAAAAACTGACCGAAGTCACGAAAACTCCCGTTGCTTCGAACTTGTTGGTGTCTCTACTGAACAGACTCGGATGGAAAGACTGGATAAGGGATCCCTTCGGATTCGCTAAACAGCTTGTTGAAATGCTTCCGGAGGATGTCAAACAAGTTTTCGACGACAACAGTGACCTCTCAAGAGTGATAAACGGTTATGCAACCATGAGGTTCTTTTTCACAGTCCTGACCTTGTTGTGTTTCTACCAGTGGAGTAAATTTTTTGTCGACGATTTCACATCTTATTTAAGTGTCTTCGCGCTGGCGGTCTTCTTGGCATTCAGCTATGGTGATTTTCTGCAACAGGAGTTCCCGATCTCGCTGTTCGTTTTCGTTCTGTCGTTGGTGTTGATTTACAAGAACAAGCCTTGGTGGATGGTTTTCATGGTCGTTTTGGCACACAGCTTTGTTCGTACTGATCACGCTCTTTTTGTTGCGATCATTTACGCACTCTACAATTTCTCATGGCACAAGAGGAGTCTCTTCGAGAATTCTGTTCTGATCTTCACACCCGTTCTCATCACGGTGCTTTTGTCCAGAGTCATCTTCCCACAAGCAAAGTACTACACACCTTTGATCAGGATAGCGGACAACATCACCGATCCGTGGGCGTTGGTTTATCCCACCGTGGTATTGATCCTACCACTCATTTTCATAAAAGAAATCCGTGGAATCGTCTTCTTTCGAAAGACGTGGTTTTGGATTGTCGTCTTCGTAGCTCTGAACTTTGTCGTTGCCCTGATGAGGGAGATTCGACTGCTGTTGCCGGTTCTGGTTTACATCTCACCCGCTTTCTTGATGGGGGTAAAGAGAGTGTATAATATCCCTGACAAGTGAATAGTGAGGCGTCAGAGGGTACCAAGAGGTTTAAAAGGGAAGCCGGTGCAAGTCCGGCACGGGGACGCCACCGTAACTGGGGACGAAACCCACAAGAGCCACTGGCAAAGCCGGGAAGGCGTGGGGAGTAGGATGATCCAGAAGTCGGGAGACCTGCCCTTTGGCAGACACCACCACTTTCTTCGAAACCAAGAAGGTGGTGGAAAATTTTGCAAAGGAGGTATTGAAATGAGGAAGATTCTCAGTCTTATTCTGATCGTCTTGATGGTTTTTCTTGCCATTGCGTACCCACTCACGATCTTTGACGACGCCGCCAGAGTTGTCACGATCAATTCAGAACCAAAGAGGATAGTCTGCGCCGCACCATCTACGACAAAATTTCTGCAGTATTTGAGGATGGAAAACAGAGTAGTTGGCGTCACAAATCAAGATGACTTTCAGGCAGAAAGAATAGGAGACTTAGTGCCCTTGAACGTTGAAAAAGTGCTGAGCTTGAAACCAGATTTAGTACTCATCTTCGGAGGTTTTCAGTTAACGGAAGTCTCGAAGTTAGAACAGCAGAAGTTGACCACTGTTGTGTTGAATGCCAATACTGTACAGCAGATCCTCAATGACTTGATCTTAGTCGGAACCATCTTGGGCAAATCAAATGAGGCGAAAAAACTCGCAGAGCAACTTGAAAACAAATATATATCTATCGCGAAAAAGGCGTACAACATACCTTTGGAAAAAAGGGTCAAAGTGGCTTATCTGCTCGATGTACCTGGTCCTGAAGTGAGAGAGATCTGGACGTGTGGTCAAGGTTCTTACCTCAACGAGATGATCACTCTGGCTGGTGGGGTTAACATAGCAGGAAACTACGCAGGGCCGAATGGATGGCTACCGATTTCGACAGAGTTCATCGTCGCACAGAATCCAGATGTGCTGATGATCGCAAACTACCTCCCAGGCGCTGAGCAACAAATTATAGAAAAGATCAAGCAGTATTCGGCTTTCAAGAATCTCAAGGCGGTGGCAAACAATCGGATCTATGTTTATGATGGATATCTTCTATCCTTGCCTGTGCCACAGATCATAGAACTTGTAGAGAAATTCTACAACGATTTTTACGGAGGTAAATGATGTGAAGCCCCTACGCCTCTTCTTGATGGCCCTTTTGCTTTTCTGCATTGTGATAATCTGCAGTGGCTTTGGAGGAACAAAAATACCATTCACAGAGACACTCAGGACTATCTTCACCTTCAGAGGTGAATGGTTACAGATCATTTGGAGCATAAGACTCCCAAGGGTTATCATGTCGGTGATAGCCGGTGCAGGTTTGGCCATCGTTGGAGGCGTTTTTCAAGGATTACTGAGAAATCCACTTGTCGATCCATACCTCCTTGGTGTCTCCTCTGGCGCCTCCTTTGGTGCAGTTGTTTCATTGTTGCTCGCAGATATTTATAGTTTTTCTCTGCTCTACAAAATGCCGTTGATAAGCTTTGGTTTTGCTATCTTGGCTGCATTCATGACGGTCATTTTGGCAAGAAGAAATGGAACGATGCCTTTGACAGAACTGATACTCAGTGGAGTACTGGTGAGCATACTCTTCAGTTCTGGCACAGTAATGGTCTTGATGTTACTCAGAAAGAACATCACCCACGCTTATGTGTGGCTCTTTGGAACCCTTTCTGGCATTGACTGGAAGGATCTGCCTATTCCGTTGATCTCAATCGTTGGATTTGTGATGATATCGGTGGGATTGGCACAGCAGCTGAATGCGATCTCCTTAGGTGAGACGCAGGCAAAGATCTCAGGGGTGAATGTGGAATTTGTGAAACTCTTAGTCTACTCATTTGGCAGTTTCACCACGGCTACAATAGTTTCTGTAACTGGTGTAATAGGCTTTGTTGGGTTGATCACACCACATATGGCACGGAGGTTATTCGGAAACGATTACAGATTGTTGAGCATATCCAGTGCGATAGTTGGAGGTATCTTTCTGTGCATCTGTGATACGATAGCAAGGTCTGTAGTCAGCCCTTCTGAGTTGCCGATAGGTGTCATCACTGCCTTTGTAGGTGCTCCCTTGATGTTTGTGCTTCTGAAAAAGGGTGAGCGAAATGCTTGAGATAGCCTTGAGAGACGTGAAGTTCAGGTACAACAGTGCAAAGTTTGTACTCGATGGAGTAAATCTCTCTGTTGAAGAAGGAGAGTTTGTTGGAATACTTGGGCCGAATGGCTGCGGAAAGACGACATTGCTGAAAATCATATCAGGTCTTCTGCCTGTTTACAGTGGGATTGTCAGGATAAATGGTTTAGATCCATACAAAATGAAAAGAAAACAACTTGCGAAGATCCTGGGGTTTGTCACACAAGATTTTGCGCCTATTTATAACTACACGGTGAAGCAGATCGTTCTAACGGGAAGATTACCATACGTAAGGGACTTCTTCGCAACTTGGACAAACGAAGATCTCGAATGTGTGAGAAAATCTCTTGAAAGGGTGGATGCCGTTCAACTCATCGACAAACCATTTCACAATCTGAGCTCCGGTGAACAAAAAAGAGTTGCCATCGCAAGAATACTTGCACAAGAGACAGATCTTTTATTGCTCGATGAACCAACGGCTTATCTGGACCCAGGACATGTGGTGAAGATAAGAGAACTCTTGAGAACTCTGCATAAGGATGGGAAAACCTTGATTGCAACCTTTCACGATATAAACATCGCTGTTGAACTATGTGATAAATTAGTGCTGATGAAAGATGGAAAAATACTATTCTGCGGATCGCCTGATGAGACAATCAACTCAGATATTTTTGAGAGAGTATACGATGTTCATCTCTCAATACTGACAGATGAAAAGACAAACAGGTCTGTATTCCTCTACTAATGTGTGAGACCACTGAGCATCTCTTGCTGTATTCTGAGAGCTTTCTCGAGGTCAAGTTGGTTCACAAGTTGTAGTCTCAGCAAGATTTTCCCGATAGTTGCTTTTGTCAACATACGCCTTTGTATCGCAAGGGCTTCGTTGAGTTCGTCTTGGGTTATCGCATCAAGTTCAAGCAAAATTTCTCCTAATCGCATCGGAGGGTAGACCTGTATTACCTTCCCACCACAACTCTGGCAACTTTTATTTTTCTGATATTCCAGAGGAGCCGCCGAATATGTTACTTCCCCACAGTTGAGACATTTGAATTTGTATGCCAACTCAATCCCCACCTAAGAGTTGAAAAGTATCAACAGACAATGACTAATTGTAATTGTGACACCTTGTTCTGAAAATTCGTTTAATAAATCCTGAAAAGATATTGAAAATATTCCTCTAACTAAAGACAACGAGAAGTAAGCTATTACTATCTTTTCTTGAGATTTCTGCGGGGAAAAACTGTGAAGATACACAATTTTAGCAGGATTGCTCAGCGTGCCTTTCTCAAATGTATCTTTACCTCTCCTACACTGTTGTTCAGTGAGTCTTTAATCCTTTGATAAATGGTAGTTGCGGTACTTTCTGAAACATCGCTGATCAGAATGCCAAGTTTGTCACCAGAGAGCACCTGTACCTCGTCATTTTCTCTGATCAAACGCTTGAGTTGCTGTATCACTAACTCTCTACTTGATGAACAGCTTTGGCCTTCAACGATGATCAACCATCTGTCTGCTAATTCCCCTCTCATTATTGTTTCACACAGTTGCGTCAACTCCCTTGAAGGTTTGATTTGAAGTTCATCAGCTAAAACCTGGGCGAACTTTCTGTAGACTTTGATGGCCTCGGAGGGACAGCCCTTCTTGATGTATGCTTTCATAAGATTGAGAGCAGCAGCTTCTTCGAACGGATCGCTGTTCAGAGCAATTTTGAGTACTTCAACGGCTCTTGTTGTTGAATTCTCTTCAATCAAGATCTGAGCTAACTCTATCAAAGCCTGCACAGAGAGGTCTTTGTAAGTCTCACGAAACTGAATAGCCCAGTCTTGATACAAATCCTCGATTAGAAAGTCTCCTTTGTACAAAGCTATTGCATCTTCAAGATCTTTCTTTTTTTGAGAAGGATCACCAGAAGCTCTTGCGGATCGAATTAGAGTTTCAAAAACATCTGAATCACATTCGACAGTTGCGGCAGGATCGAAGCAGTAATTTCCATTTTGAAAGACTATTAGCTCTTTACCGAGAAAGGCTCTGAGCATATGGATTGTGCTCTGCAGATTCATTTTAGCGTATTTTTCGTCCATATCCTGCCAGAAGAGGTCACACAAGATATCAGTTGGAATCTGTTTATGACGGAAGGCTACAAAATACCTTAACAGATCTCTTGCCTTACGAGATTTAAGCTTTGACAAATCAAGTATTCCATTTTCGGATTGGATCGAGAATGTACCAAAGGTAGTGATCTTCAAGATTACAGCTCCCCCTGTTAGATTATATCACAAAAATCATTTCATACACGTAATTAAATTATACGCACAACTGAAATGAGTTGAAATGAATTCAATGAATCCTAACAAGTTAGACTTTTCTTGGTGAGTTGTTCGCTGGTATATCGTTCGTGTATGATATGCTATGGAATTGCCAAGCAGGGAGGTCTTCGATGAGAAAACTACTGTTGGTGTTCGTTACAATCTTGTCAACCATAGTCCTTGCATTGAACATGGAAAACTCCTTGCAGATTTACAGACAATTGGTTGAAGAATACAACCGTGGGGACCTTGATCATCCATTTTTGGGTCTGATCGATAGAGAGTTGAGGAATCTTTCTCTGTACAGGTATTACAGACTTCTGATAGCTGGCTCGGCAGACAAACGTGAGGCAATGCCAGATGTTGGTGACTATCTTGGGACAATTTATGATGTAGCGCAGCCAAATAGCGAAGATGAACAGCTTGCGTACAGCTTGTTTCTTTCTTACTTAGTTGCAAAGATGAACAGAACCAACTTGAGTACCGACGCTATCATGAAGAACAGCGCCTTTGTGAAGTTCTTCAGTTCATATCGCGATACCCTTAGCAGAGAAGCACGAACATTCTTCGCATGGGTAATGAGTTATCAACTCGGACTTTGTCAAGAAAAACCCCCAGTTGATGTGGAAAGAATAGCCCAATTGGAAATTGATTACACCTTCGTGCCACCTTCAAATCTACAACATCTGAGTGATCTGACTATCTTTTATTCAGACCTGTATGTGAAACGGATATTGAATGAAGCACTGCAAAGAACTCTTGAAAACCTCAATAAAGACCCATCACGTGCAGCAGCACATATCAACAGAGAATCAGCGTTTGTGGCTCGAGACATATCGAAACCCATCACCACCTTTCAAGCCCAGGTGGCACAAGAAGCAGTGACTCTTACCTCGAAACTTTCAAAGACGTGGTGGTTGAGGTTTCTTGTTTATCTCATTTTGATCTTTCTGAGTATCAGCAGCCACAGATTTTTGAAGACCGTTTTGTCTCTTGTGATAGCCTTCGAAATCTTCTATTTGATCTATCTTTTTGATTTTCTCTCACAAACTGAATCTCTGCTGTATGGTCTTGTGGCAGTCTCAAGCTTTTTGTTTGCGCTGTTGTTGGTGCTAAGAGAAAATCTGAAGAAAAAAAGAGGTTTTGCCCAGTTGGCAATTGGCTGTGTGGCTATTGTCGTTTTCTTCATACCTTTCGTTTTTAGCTGCGATGCTCTCTCAATGAACAACTTTGAACAGTTGAAAGAGTCGATATACTACTCTGCACTGAAAAAAGAACTCTTTCAAGACGAGCTTTCAAAACTTTCATACCTCACCCGTTCTATGTCTTCAACACTTTACGTGAGCATGGATGAAACCAAGAAGATTTTAACTGAATTCGCAGACACTTTGAGTAGAGCACAGAAGATGAAGGCATTTGAAGAGCTGACAATCTCGTCGGCGTACATTGATTTTTCATCGTCTTTTGACTTCTATGACAGCGACAGTTTTGAGAAGAGACTCACACTTTTCTCAGGCCCATCGAAGGATCTTCAATCATATCTGCTCGATGAAAAGAGCAGAAACTCTGACTTTCAGTCGAGCTACAAGAAATTTCAGCGTTATGTTGATAGAATTATGACCTACTCAGCTGGCTATTTGAGAAAGGACTTTGAACTGCATTTGAAAGAACTCTTCAACGCTAAATACCCTATTCTGTCAAACTTGTTTTCGAAGATACCTTTTGATCATTACAAGGGTCTTGAAGCTGGAAAACCTGACATACCACTCAGTAGAGAGAAAACCACATTATCGATCATGCTGTCTTTCATGATAGTCTATCTGTGCTCTATCATTTTCAAGGAAAAAATCTTCGCTTTGCCTTCAATTGTGCTTGGAGTTTGTACTGTTATGAAATGGTTTTCCATGAAGAACTTTGAGGTTTTTGTGGAACAGGGGATACCCACACTGAAATTTGGTGCATCTGGTTGGGTTAATCCTGGTATATTTATTGTGGTAATAGTCCTGGTGATCTTCAACCTTTACAAACTCTTCAGAAAGGGGGAGAAAGCGGTATGAAAAAACTCGTAGTGTTTTCTCTGTTGGTAGCGGTTGCCGTTTTCGCAATGGGTTTCAAAGTGATCATGGTTACAGACGTCGGTGGGCTCGGTGATAAGTCCTTCAACGATGGTACATGGGAAGGTGCCCTGAGGGCGACTAAGGAAATCGGTGCAGAAGCACAAGTTATTCAGTCTTACGAGCAGGCTGACTACATCCCGAACCTCACCAAAGCAGCACAGCAAGCCGATGTTGTTTTTGCAGTTGGCTTCATGATGACCGATGCGCTCTTCAAGGTTGCAAAGCAGTTCCCAAACACCTACTTCATTGGAATAGACATCACGCCACCTGAAGGACAAAATCTTCCCAACGTTATCTGCTACATCTTCAAAGAAGAACAAGCTGGTTTCTATGCCGGATACATAGGAGCTGCCATGACTGCTACCGGAAAGATCGGCTTTGTTGGTGGCATCGCCATTCCACCGGTTGAAAGATTCCGCTATGGTTTCGAGGCTGGTGCAAAGATCTATTCAACCTTGCACAAGAAAAAAGTGGACGTGCTCAAGGGCTACACGAATGACTTTGAAGATCCAAAGAAAGGTAAAGACCTCACACTCGCGCAGTACGCACAGGGCGCAGACATAGTCTTCTTGGCTGCAGGTGCTTGTGGTAATGGTGGTATAGAAGCCGCGAGAGAAAAGATGGCTGCCCTTGTTGGTTCTGACAAACTTGTGGACATTATAGATTACTACATGAAGAACAAGAAGGGTTTCTTCGCGATCGGTGTTGATGTCGATCAAGATTACATGGCACCTGGTGTCGTGCTCTGCAGTGCCACAAAAGGTATCTCTTCTGCCGCATATTACGGTGTAAAGTCGGCTTGGGAAGGTACCTTTGAAGGTGGTTTGAAGGTATTGGGTATAAAAGAAGATGGCGCTGGGGTAAGCCCGATGAAGTACACCAAAGGTATGGTACCAAACTCAGTTATCGCGGAACTTGAATATCTCACAAAACTGATCAAAGATGGAAAGATCACGATACCAGACACAGAAGACGCACTGAAAGCATTCCAGGTTCCTTCGATAACCTTCCCATTCTGAAAAGATTGAGGGGGCGTATGCCCCCTCTGACTTTGGAGGATCTGACGTGGAAAAGGCTGTTGAAATGATTCAGATTGTCAAACAGTTCCCGGGGGTACTCGCAAACGATCATGTGGACTTAACTGTTTTCAAAGGAGAAATTCACGCAATAGTTGGTGAAAATGGTGCTGGAAAAACCACTTTGATGAACCAGCTCTATGGTTTGTTGAAGCCAGACTCTGGTGAAATAAGGATCTTTGAACAAAAGGTCTCCTTCAAAGGACCTCGTGACGCTATAGCTATAGGAATAGGTATGGTACATCAGCACTTCATGCTGGTGAACAATCTCACAGTTGCAGAAAATGTCGTACTTGGTTCAGAGACAACTAAGGGCATTGTCTTTGATGCGAAAGAGGCCCGCATAAAAGTTGAACAACTTTCTAAATCCTATGGTTTGTACGTTGATCCAACGGCAAAGATTGAAGATCTACCGGTTGGTATGCAGCAGCGTGTAGAGATAATCAAAACGCTTTACAGAGGTGCAGAGGTTTTAATACTCGATGAACCAACGGCTGTACTGACACCACAAGAGACTCAAGAGTTGTTTTACATACTGAGAAAACTCAAAGACGATGGGAAGACCATAATATTCATTTCACATAAACTGAATGAAGTTATGGAAATAAGCGACAGAATAACCGTTATGAGACAAGGGAAGGTTACAGGAGTATTGGACAAAAGCAGAACGAATGTCAGAGAGATAGCAAGGCTCATGGTGGGCAGAGAGATAGTCTTCACCGTTCAAAAGCCACCAGCGACACCGTCCGACGTTATACTGAAAGTTGAGAATTTGTGGGTGAAAGATTACAGAAAACTCGATGCTGTAAAAGGTGTGAGTTTTCAAGTCAGAAAAGGAGAGATATATGGAATAGCCGGAGTGGCGGGAAATGGGCAATCAGAGTTGGTCGAAGCCCTTACTGGTCTGAGAAAGCCTGAAAAGGGTAAGATAGTCCTCTTGGGTGAAGATGTCACGAACAAGAGTGTTAGAGAACTTCGTGAAAGAGGTATGGCTCATATCCCAGAAGACAGACACAAATATGGTTTGATTCTACAGTACCCAGCTTATTACAATATGATCTTGGGTCGACATTACGTAAAACCCTTTGCAAGAGATGACTTTCTCGACCACAAGAGTATATACGACTTCACAACTAAGGTTTTCTCGCAATTTGATGTCAGACCAAACAACATCAAGATGCTGGGAATGAATTTTTCCGGTGGCAACCAGCAAAAACTCGTAGTAGCCCGCGAAATGAGTGCACAGCCGAAGTTGATCGTCGTTTCTCAGCCAACTCGTGGACTCGATGTCGGTGCAATCGAGTTCATTCACAAAACTCTTATAGAGTTGCGCGATTCAGGCGTTGCGATACTGCTCGTTTCAATGGAGCTTGACGAAATAGTGTCACTCAGCGATCGAGTTGCCGTCATGTACAGCGGACAGATCATGGGGGAGATCGACCCACAGCAGGTAACTGTTGAAGAAATAGGCTTGATGATGGCTGGACATAAATTCGAAGAAATCAGGAGGGTGTAAAGATTGAATAGCAGGCTCTGGGCTTTTGTCGTACCAGTTGTTTCGGTCATAATAGCTTTACTGATATCTTCTGTAGTGATACTTTTGATCGGGCAAAACCCACTTGTGGCGTACGCTGCACTCTTCAGAGGCGCCTTTGGTTCAAAGTTGGCAATAGCTTCAACGATAATAAAAACGACACCTTTGATACTCACGGGCCTTGCGGTTGGCTTTGGCTTCAGGGCAGGATTGTTCAACATAGGTGCCGAAGGCCAAATGGTAATGGGCGCAATGATTGCAACGGCATTTGCCATAAACATCTCTTGGATGCCTGCTGCCTTAGCCATTCCACTCACGATGATCGTGGGAATGGTTGCTGGAGCAGGTTATGCGGCAATCGCTGGGATTCTGAAGGCGAAGACCGGTGCACACGAAGTTGTCACTACAATCATGCTGAACTGGATCGCCGAACATCTTTCCAGCTATGTTGTGACGGTACCGATGGGAGTTGGCTTTGGGACACCAAAAAGCCCTGAAATAGCCAACTCTGCAAAACTCCCTCCTTTGATGACCGTTCAAGCCACCGAACTAACCTCCGGAATCATCGTCGCTGTGATAGCTGCTCTTGTCATCTACATAGTGCTGGAAAAAACTACAAAGGGTTATGAACTCAAAGGAACAGGCTTTAACCCATACGCTGCTGAGTACGGCGGCATCAAAATATCACAGAACATAGTACTCGCGATGGCGATAAGCGGTGCACTTGCTGGACTTGCAGGAACCTTGGAAGTTACTGGAGTACATCATCGTTTCCTCGGAACACTCTCTGGGGGCAAGGGATTTGACGGAATCTCGATTGCATTGATTGGGCAAAATAACCCTATAGGCATAATCTTTGCGGCACTCCTCATGGGTTCGTTGAGAACAGGGTCTAATGAAATGCAGTTCGTTGGAGTGCCAAAGCACATCATTCTCATAGTTCAAGCGATCGTCATATTCTTAGTTGCGGCAGACAGAATTGTCAGAACAATCTTGATAAGAAAAAAGAAGGTGAAAGCCTCATGAGAGTCCTCACAGCCGTTTGGGAGATCTTCACTAATCCAGCTTTTTACAAATTAACCTTGACGGCAGCAACACCTTTTATCTTCGCATCGCTTGGGGGTGTTTTCAGTGAGATAACAGGTGTTGTTAACATAGCTCTTGAAGGAATTATGTTGATGGGAGCCTTTGTTTCAATCGTCTTCACCTGGATTACTAAAGATCCGTGGATTGGTGTCTTCTTTGCCGTACTGGTTGGACTCGGTATGGCTTGGCTGCACGCATGGGCGAGTATAAAGTGGAGGGGAAATCAGATAGTTTCAGGCACTGCGTTGATCTTACTCGCTCAGGGTATAACAGGTTTTTTGATGGAACCGATCTTTGGCAGGCCTGGGCAAACAGACATAGTTGGAAAAATACCTGAGTTGCGCATACCGTTCTTGATGAAAAACAAATTCCTCGCTCAGTCGATAGGTGAACTCAGTCCAATGATATACATCGCATTCGGTTGTGTACTGCTGGCTTGGTTCATCATTTATAAAACAAAGCTCGGTTTGAGAATGCGAGCGGTCGGGGAGAACCCTGAAGCTGCCGACACACTTGGTGTGAATGTCTACATGATAAGGTACTTTGGTGTCTTGATGAGCGGAGTTATGGCTTCGCTTGGAGGAGCCTTTCTGAGTGTTGGTGAGGTTGGTAACTTTAGAGAGCTGATGACCGGTGGTCGTGGATTTATAGCCTTGGCTGCGATGATCTTGGGAAATTGGAATCCTGTGGGAGCAATGTGGGCAAGCCTGCTTTTTGGCTTTTCTGAGGCTTTCGCCAATCAACTTCAGAGTAGTTCTACACTACACGTAGCCTCTTCGACTAAACCGTTGTTCAACATGTTTCCTTTCATAGTCACATTGATAGTCATTGCCGGGTTCATAGGTAGAACTCGTCCACCAGCTGCAGATGGTATACCATACGAAAAGTGAGGTGATTTCATGAAAAAGGTGTTGATACTCCTTGGTATTGTTGTGGTATGCACTGCTTTTGCAACAGAATGGATCATCGGTGGTGGTGTAACCTTTCTGAACATACGCGGTTGGAATATATCAGCGGGATTACTCGACAGTTCTTATTCGATCGAAGCAGGCTTCGACTTTGACATTGGTAGGACTATCGACGGAACTGCAACGAATCTGTACAATCTTGAGATGCTCGGAAAAATACCTCTTTACAGAATAGAGAGTTTGGCATTTGGTCCTGCTCTTTCCCTGATGTATGGGAACTTTCCCATAAACTCTGCCACTGATACAAGCTGGAAAGCCACCTTCTCTGCTGGTATATTTGGACAATATGAATTTGAGAACATCTCTTTCTCTTTCGGATTTCTTTACCCATTTGTGGATAAATTTGACTTCACAAGGGCGATCTACGCAGCCGCGAAATTCTTCATACAGCCTCCTGAAGGCAGAAAGTTCGTCGACAGACTCTTCGTTGGGATTGATATCTTGACTGGCAGGATAAGGCTTATGATTGGTTTGGCTGAGCCTTTCTGATTCCTTCGAAGCGGATTTTGTCTTCGGGATTTACCTTTTCAACAAAACTCACTTGTTTTTCGTTGAGGAAGATCTTGTAGTCCAAAAGATCCTTTGTGTTCAGATTAACCTTTGCAAGAACATCTGCCACTATTGGTTGCCAAGGTGTGTACTCGATCTTCATCTCTTCTGAAAGTTCTGTTTCGCTGGAAAGATACTGTTCGTTTACAAAGACCAAGTTGTTCATCGGTTTCAAAACGACTTCTTGGTCGTTGAAGAAAACGGTGATCGGTTCGGATTTCGGCAGAACGTGTTTTATCTTAGTACTCTCACCTTCGAAGACATACTTCTTCTTTTGATCATCTTCAACGATGTTTACAAAATGGAGAGAAATTTTCTGAGCAGTCCTCTTTTCTCCGTTGATGAAATAACTGATCTGCCCGGTTTTTTCCTCGACGGTCTTTTTGATTTCATCAGGTTCTGGATACTTGACGACTATTCTGTCGCCATCTGCTATCTGCCGATCAAGATCTTTCACCAACTCGTTGTTTACAAAAACTTCTGGTAAAAGTTCGAAGAACTCTTCGCCGTTCAGTTCAACAGAGAGTTTTTTCACAAAATCTGAGAGTTTGGGAATCAAAGGTTCTTCTGAGTTATTTTTTTCCACAACGATCTCATCCCCATCTCTGATCACATGATGCAATGGTACTTGTGCTCCGTTTACAAAGGCTTTCATACCACCAAGAATCTTGCCAGAGATGGTGTGTTCTTTTCCGTTGATCTCGAAGGTGATAGAAGGTTGCGGTGTTCCTAAAATCTCCGTGAACTTGAAACCCTTTTGAATCAGAAGCCTCAAAATAGTCTGGTTCTGCCCCACTTTGAGTAACTGAATTCTTTCGCTGTTCAAGGTGACTGTGTCGTATATGCTCCCAGAGCTATGAGCACTGGCGTATGCTATACCGGCAAGAGTAACAAATTCGCTACCAGTGAAATCTTCTCTGAGGCTTTTGACCTTTGGCAGATCTTCGACGTTCTTCAACGTAACTCTTTCTACTGGGAGCTCAAGAGCACGTGCGAGTTCACCACGTAAACACTCGAGTTTAGCACCTCCACCGACAAGGAAAAGCGCACCCGGTTTTCCAAGATTCAACTGCTTGATCTTTTCGGCGATGTTTTTCGCGATGAGTTCAATGGTGGGTAAGATTGTCTTTAGAACAGATGGACTTTGCACGATTGTTTTTCTACCTGTCACATCGACTGCTTCAATGGTTGCGGTATCATCAATTGATCTTTTCACCCTTTCGGCTGTGAGAAAATCAAGTAGATAGGTTTGAGCGATCACTTCGGTTATCTCGTCCCCAGCCATTGGAACCATCTCATATCCGACGATAACTCCACCCTTGGCAAGTGCAATATCACTCGTTCCAGCTCCGATATCTACAACTCCAATATTGAGTATTCTCAAATCCTCTGGTATCGCTACCTCCAAGACTGCCATCGGTTCGAGTGTGAGAAAAGATGGCCTTAGACCAGCTCTGTGTAGTGAAGCAATCATGGCATTGACCACCTGCACTGGCAAGAGTGCGGCGACCAAACGAACGTATAACTTTCTCCCTTTGTGCCCGATAAGGTTCTTTATCCAGAAGCCATCAAGCTTGTATTCGATCACCGAATAACCAGCACAGTGGAGTTCTGAACCTGCTTCATCACTCAGTGGGATCTGAGAAAGGGCCTTCATCTCAAGTTCTTTCACGGTTCTCTCATCGATGATATCTCCTGAAAACTCTGTCTCTGCTTCGAGAACGACTGTTTTGAGAAATCTGCCAGCTACTGCAACTGCAACTTCGTTCAGTTTCAGTTCATTTCTTTCTTCGAGTCTTCTTTTCACTTCTTTAACAACCAAAGCTACGCTTTTTATATCATGTATTTGACCATCAAGCATACTACGCACAGGATGTTCGATCATTTCAAAATCGACTACGTTCAACAGATCATTATCGATATAGCCTATCAAACCCGCAACTTTTCTTGTGCCAACATCGAGTGCGAAAATCAATTTCACACCTCCACGACGGTTACGCCGGTGCCCCCTTCGTTCGAAGTGCCGAATCGATATTTCTTGACTCTACTGTCACGTCTGAGTATCTCCCAAATTCCAACAGCCAATCTGCCAGTTCCCTTACCGTGGATCACATAACCTGTTTTGAAATCAGACAAGACCAATTTGTCGATGAAATCTTCTATGAGTGGCTCAGCCTCATCGACAGTAAGCCCACGTACATCTATCTCTGGTTTGCCCAAGGTGCTGTACACTGTGTGAAAATCAATCTGTGCTTGTTCTTTCTTCTCTACAGAAACCTTTATCAAAGTGCGTGGATCTGCTTCTAACTTGATTCCACTGAAATCTACGATGAATCTCGTTCCTTTGGCAGCAACTATTCTGCCAACGGCTTCTCCATTTCTCAGTCTGACTGTGTCACCCACATCGAGTATCTGGGCTGGTAGAGACGATTCATCGTCCATTTTGATTTCACGAACTGTCTTAGATTGTCTTTCGAAGACCTTTGCAGCCGCCTTGAGTGTTTCTAAGTCTTGGCTTCTTTTCTTCACACTGCTGATCGTTTCATCGATCTGTTTCTTCATTTCCTTTATTTCGGCGTACATCTTTTTCAATTCATCATCGAGTTCTTCGATTCTCTTTCTCTTGAGTTCTTCGTACTTGTGTTCGTATTCTGCTCTGATCTGCGCTATCTTTTTCCTTTCATTTTCAAGCTCTTCGATCTTTTCTCGCAAAATAGTACTTTGCTCTTGATACCTCTGGATTGTTTTTTCCACATCGACGTATTCTTGACCTATGAACCTTTGAGCGGCTTCTAATACTGATTCGTCCAGTCCGAGTTTTCTCGCTATCTCGAAGGCATGAGAAGCACCTGGTACACCCATCAAAATACGGAAAGTTGGTTTGAGTGTCTGAGGGTCAAATTCTACAGAAGCAGTAGCCAGTTTCTCATCGCTTGCAGCATGAATTTTTATCGGTGTGAGATGGGTGGTCACAACGAATTTGCAACGAGAATCTTTGAGTTTTTGTATCACCGCAAGAGCCAAGGCAGCACCTTCAACTGGATCAGTACCTGAACCAAGTTCATCGAGTAGAACAAGGGTTTTTTCGTCAGCCAGTTCTAAGGCTTTCACTATATTGGTCACATGTGAAGAAAAGGTGCTCAGACTCTGGCTGATATCTTGCTCATCACCAACGTCGATTACTATCTTCGAAAAAGAAGGTAGCACGGAATTTTCATCGCACGGCAAAGGAAAACCAGCCATCATCATACAGCAGAAAAGTCCGATAGTCTTCAGTGATACGGTTTTACCACCAGTGTTGGGACCAGTGAGTACTAATCCGGACTTATCCTCTGGCAGAAAGATATCGACTGGCACAACTTTTTCCTTGTCTATTAAAGGATGGCGAGCTACCATCAATTTTATCTCCATTTCTTCCGAAGGATAGATCACGTGCGCGTTATAGCGAAGTGCAAAGATGCCTCTGGCATGCAGAGTATCAAGATGAGCCAAAATCTGTATATCCTGTTCGATCTTTTCAAGGCGTTCAAAGACTTTAAAGGTAAGGGCTCTCAGAATTCTGTTGATCTCTTCCTGTTCTTGTTCCCTCAACTCTCTCAAAGTGTTGTTCACTGGAACAAACTCCTCTGGTTCAATGAAGTAGGTCGCAGCTGAAGAAGAAACCGAATGGACAATACCCTTGACCTGTGATCTGTGTGTTGCCTTTACTGGAAAGACTTGTCTGCCATCTCTTAAGGTTGCAACTGGTTCTTGAAGGTATACTCTGTTCATGTTGACAAAACTCTCAGCCTTTCTTCTGAGTTGTTCCAACGTGTGCCTGTACTCTATTCTCAACTGCTTCAGTCTCTCCGAGGCAATGTCTCTTACTGAGCCATCCTCACCAATACATCTGTGTATATCACTGACGATCTCATCGTAGACAGAAAGTGGTTTAACGAGTTCTTTAATTGATGGACTCTGCTCGAGGTCTGCCACGTTCTTTTTGATTGCTTTGATTGTCAAAAGTGCACGTGAGACCTTCAAGAGTTCCTCTGCGTCAAGAACTCTTCCATCTCTTATCTTCTGCAGTATCTCTTCGACATCGATCGAGGAAAAATTCGATGGAATAATCTCTTGCCCGCTCTCGAGCACCTTGATAATCTCATCGAGCATCTCGAGTTCACGATGAGGGTTATCTGTAGGCAGAAGTTTTCTCAGAAAACTCTTCCCAGTTGAACTGAAAACAAACTGTTGGACCAAATCGAGAACTTTATCAAAATCAAGCCTTTCAAGAGTATAAACCTCTATTTTCGAGACACCTCCAACTACCATTTTATAGGATAAACCCAAGGATCATTCGACTACTTGCATCGAACTCTCGAAGTCTTTGGAATCAGAACCAGAATACACTCTCACCGTCAACTTGTAAACCCCTGCTTGCGTAATTGCTGGACTATTCCATGGAAGAAACCTGAATATCTCGTACTGTGAGTAAGGATCAAGCCACATTCTGACAGATTTCTTCTGATAACTCAGCGAAGACGGTGGTAAGGCTACATCTATCTGGTCTATGAAAAAGAACAGATCTTTGTTCGTGGTGTTCTGTAGATATACTGAAAAAGCCGGTAGATTCCTGATATTCACTTGTTTTGGAAGATCTGAGTAAATCTTCACCTTTTTTAAATCCTTTTCATATTCATTGGTACAGATGACTGGAAGAGAAAGAGAAACCAACGAATTGTTCACAGAACATTGAACAGTCAGCACAAAACGACCTTCATTCTGAAAAGGGTGATTCATCTGATCTGCGATTTTCACATCTTTGCCTATACCGACCTCCGAATATTTCAACTGTACAGGAACTTCCCGCTGCCAAACGATTTTATCGCTCTCTTTCAAGGACAATTTCAGAGACTGTATGCTCAAATCTCTAACAGTTGCGGTGTTGTTCACAAGGTATATCGACAAGTTCATGACTTCACCTGGGAGATAGAAATCAAGCAGTCCATCGACTACGAGTTGGTATTTCTCAACACTGGTGAACGATTTCTGCGCAAAGATTTCTTCATTGTCGACCTTTAACTTGACGATTATCGTGTATTCACCAGATTTCAAAGAGGTCAACTCAGCTTCCTTTCGCAGATCGAAGAGAAGTCGACTCGAAAATGAATCCAATGTTGTTCTAACGGTATCTCTCTGAAAAAAACTGTAAACGACACCTTCGCTTCCAGAAATTTGGAGACTGAAATCTGAAAGAACAACTTCTCTGGATTTGTTTCGATTGTTGTAAAGTCGAACTTTGACTTCCAACGGCACACCAGAGGTATAAGGGCTTTCAACTTGAATGATGAGTTGGTTCATCTCTGATTTCTGTGAAGGGAACTGTGAATAGTACATCCTTAAACCAAAAAAGAATATCAGCACAATAGCTATGTTCAAAAGCAAAAAATACATTCCTTGTCTTCTATGTGATCGAGTCTTTTCCCGCTCGCGTTGCAAGAAGTTTTCTTCCTTTTTCTTCCATTCATCTGGATCCTTTGAAAGATATTTCATAATCCTGTGGTCACCCTGAGGACTTCATCAAAGGAAGTAATGCCTCTGAGTACCTTCTCAAAACCATCTATGAACATGGGGCGCATGCCCTTTTGCAGGGCTAAATCGTATATCTCCCTCTCTCCACCGCCTGCAACTATCAGTTCCCTTACATCGCGGTTCACCATTAAAACCTCTCCGATCGCAACGCGACCTTTGTAACCAGTACCCCCACACTCTTGACAACCACTACCAGCGGCGTACTCGACAGGGTCAATCTCGGGAAAGGCAGATTTCCATAGTTCCGAGTACTCTTTTCTCAACTCTGCTTTGACTCTGCAGTTTTCACACAGTTTTCTGACAAGTCTTTGACTTATCACACCTATCAGTGATGTACTGATCATATGCCTGTCTATTCCCATGTTCACCATTCTGTCTATCGCAGCTGCAGCACTGTTGGTGTGCAGTGTGCTCAAAACAAGATGTCCTGTAAGGGAGGCTTCTATGGCAAGGCTTGCCGTTTCTTTGTCTCTCATCTCACCAATCATTATCACGTCTGGATCTTGTCTGAGGAAGGATCTCAAGTATCTTGCAAAGGTCAAACCTATCTCTGGATTGACCTGACACTGAGTAATACCATCGACTGTGTATTCCACTGGGTCTTCAGCCGTTATTATGTTTATCGTTATATCCTTTAATTTGTTTATCATGGCGACCAAGGTTGTAGACTTTCCACTACCAGTTGGTCCCGTTATGAGAATGATTCCATTTGGTCTTCTCAAAAGATCTGAAATCCTCTTGTAGTTGAAATCACTGAAGCCGAGTTCCTCGAGTTGCTTGTATGCACCTGAAACTTTGAGAATTCTCAGCACAACCTTTTCACCGTGTACCGATGGCATTGTAGAAACACGAAAATCATATTGCTCACCTTGAATATTCATGTAAAACTTGCCATCTTGAGGCAGTCTTTTCTCTGAAATATCAAGGCTTGACATGATCTTTATTCTTGTGACAACAGCACTGTGTTGTGTCTTAGAATAATCTGTGATCTTTCTGAGCAGACCATCCACCCTGTAGCGTACCCGCACGTAATTCCTAAAAGGTTCAATGTGAATATCGCTCGCTTCCATCTGTACAGCTCTTTGGATTATCGCATTGACCATTCTCACAACCGGAGCTTCTACTTCGGCAAGCACCTCTTGCGTTTCCTCTTCGGAAACTGGTTCGATTTGTTCCACAGGTATTTCTTCAGCTAATGCCATTGGTGCACCTTGAATGTGTTGTGAGTACATGAATGCAAAGGTAGTTGGTGTGACAAGAAAAATTTGAGGGTCTTTCCCAGTGAGAAACTTGATTTCGCTCGTTATACGGGAAAGGTTGTAAACACTGTCTGTTATCACAACAAGTTTGTCGTCTCGTCTGTCAATTGGTATAACTCTTAGTTCTTCGATCATCGCCTTTGGAATACTCCTGAGCACATCAACTGGTACTGTTCTGGGCAAATCTTTCAGTATGGGAACATTGTACTGTTCGCTCAATGCTTCAGTAATCTGCTCCCAAGTGATCAAACCCATCTCGACCAAAATCTCACCTAAGGCTTTTCTGTCCTTTCGCTGTTGCTCTAAAGCCTTTGTTAATTCATCTTGGGTCACAAGACCCTTTTCGATCAAAATCTCACCGAGTCTTCGATAACGAGGTTTCTCAAATGCCACTTATATCCTCCAATCCCAACCTGTAAACGGCAGGAATCTCACTCTCTGGGAACAAATAACTGTCTTCTTCATCAAAACCTGTTGCTATTAATGTCACACGCATCTCATCTTGAGCAAGCTCTTCATCGATTATCAAACCGAACTTGACATCGGCGTCTTCGCTACAACTCTGTCGAATTATGGCGGCAGCTGCGTGCATTTCGCGAAGTTGAACGGTCTTTGGAGCAGAGATATTCAAAATAATTGCCCCGGCGTTCTCCACAGGACGATCCATCAGCTTACTTTCCATTGCTTTCTTCGCTGCCTCAATTGCCCTGTTGGCACCCTTACCTATGCCTATACCGAGCATCGCTGCTCCGGCATTTCTCATGACAGATTCAACATCTGCAAAATCAAGGTTGATATATCCTCTTTTAGTGATCAGTTCTGATATACCTTTGACACCCTGGTGTAGTGTTTCATCTGCCTTCAGAAAAGCATTCACGACCGTCACATCTGGCGGGAGTTCCTCGAGCAATTTGTTGTTCGATATCCTTATGAGTGTGTCAACACTCTTTCTGAGCTTCTTCAAACCTTCTATTGCAGCACCCCATCTTTCTTTTCCCTCGAAGTAAAATGGGGTGGTTATGACTGCAACCGTTAAAACCCCCATACTCTTTGCGATCTCGGCGATCACCGGCGTAGCACCAGTACCTGTGCCACCCCCAAAACCCGCTGTTATGAACAACATATCGGTGTCCTGCAACATCTGTTCGAGTTCCTCTCGACTCTCTTGAGCTGCTTCTTCACCAGTCTTTGGATCTCCCCCAGCCCCAAGGCCTCTTGTCCTCTTCTCACCGATCTGTATCTTGATGTCAGCCTTATTCTCTTCCAAAACCTGTACATCTGTGTTGACCGCGATAAAGGTGACATCTCTTATACCCATCTCTACCATTCTATTTATGGCGTTATTACCAGCACCGCCTACACCCACAACCTTTATCACAGGAACTCTCTTTTTCGTGAACTTCTCCTGACTATTAGTCCTTGATCTTCCAAGTTCGAAAGGCATCATCATCAACCTCCCTGGAGCTACCAGAGATTCTTGAAAAGTTCAACAAGTCGCTTGAAGAAACCTTCACTTGATTCACGATGCACTCTTTGCTCCACTTTTGAGCCACTTTCGAGCAAAGAAATAAAGCCTCCAAGTGCTGGAGCATACAGTGGATCGTCTAAAACATCGTCTGAATCTTTTATGGAGACGTTTGCAGAAGTATTATAGGTTCCTACTCGGACAGGACTCTTGAAAACATCCAAAGCCAGGTCGAGCAATCTCAAAACCTTGGCACCACCACCTATCAGTACTATACCACCAGGTAGTCCTCTTGGAGAAAACTCGGGCATTGTTGAACAGAATTCTCTATAAAAACGTTTTACCTTGTTCAGAATCTCTCTCAGGCGTGCATGTATAACCTTTGCCAGATCGTCTTTTGTAATACTCTTAGCAGATCTGCCATCGAGTCCTTTGAAATCTATAGATTGCTGTACATAACTCGACTCACCGTAAACGGCACTTCCATGGGTTACCAAGAGTCTTTCTGCCTCTTCAAGTGACGTGCTGAAGACTATCGAAATATCTTTGATCACGTGCTTCATACCCAGAGGTATTGTCTCAAGTCTCACAGGAACACCCATTGAATAGATTACAACCGCTGTACTGGAATAACCAAGTTCAACAACACAAACTCCGTTTTCCTTCTCTGTGTCGGTCAGAACGCTCTCCGCACCAAGAACAGTCGACGATGCGAAATCAAAATCTTCGGGGAGAACATCCTGCAGGAACTCTAAAAGAGAACTTGTAGATCTATCGAATGCAACAACCGCTAACTCAACCTCAAGGTGATTCGCTGGCATTCCAGTTGGGTTGAAAACAGCCTTCGTTCTGTCTATCGTGTATTTCTTCGGGTAGATATGCAACACTTGGTAATTACCTCCAAGGCTGTCTACAGCAGATTGCTTGAGATTTTCAACGGTTGCTTCGTCAACTGGTTTTCTTTCTCCTTCTGACACAATTAGGTCTTTTTTCAACTCGTGGAGGCTGAACTTTCCACAACTCGAAGACACAACAATATTTGAACGACCAACGTTGACAGCATCAGACATCTGCGAGATCACCTGGTTCAAAACTTCTCGCAGTGAAATTGCATCTTTCACATCTCCGCCGTCTATTCCACGCGTTCTCAGTTCAAAACATTCGAGTAACTCATAACCTTCGGCAGTTCTAGAGATAACCAGACTCTTGATTGAATGAGAACCAATATCAATCGCGATATAAGTTTCACCTTTCCTCACCGCCACCACCTCTGATCTTATAGACGAGTCCGACAGACGTCAGGAAATACTCTGCCTTAGGTTCCATTGTGAAGATCAAATTTTCAAGTTTTGAGACATGCCTGACCAGATCCTTCCAGTCACTGAGATATAATAAAATACCTTTCAACAAAATTGCACATTTTTCATTCAATCTTACCTCTGCTACGTATGGATTGTTTAATACATCTTTCATTTGGCGAAGAACTTCAAGAGATTCTTTACTCAACGATAAACTGTCAGCCTTCACTCCACTGACAACTACTTTCTTTAAAATATCACTCGATGTCGCCACAGACAAAAAGTTGCCATTCTCTGATACCCACCACACCCTCCCTTTGTAGGATACAAGATAAACTGGAACACAGTCTTCGTGTTTATCAGAAAACTTTGGCAGATACTCAAGCACACTGAACGAGAAAAATAGAATCAAAAATACCCCCACGAAAATTATAGCTTTACTTGAATTATACATCCAAATATGTCACCTTCAGAGCATGTTTTTCTATGAATGTTCTTCTCTCAGATGGACTTTCTCCCATCAGTATGCTGAATAGCCTGTCTGCTTCTTCGGCATTTTCGATGTTAACTTGTATCAACTTTCTTGTTTGTGGGTTCATAGTAGTTTCCCAGAGTTGTTCGGGATTCATTTCACCAAGTCCTTTGTATCTTTGAACCTCTATCTTTCTGGTTTCACCAAGCTCTTTTCTCAAAGCTTTGAAATCATCCTCAGTGTACAAATAGACCGAACTGGAAGAAAAATCTACTTTGTATAGAGGAGGCATGGCGATATATATCTTGCCATCTTCTATCAGCTCTTTCATATACCTGAAGAAAAATGTCAAAAGCAAAGTTCTGATATGGGCTCCGTCTACATCGGCATCAGTCATGATTATGATCTTCCCATAACGCAACTTAGAAAGATCGAAGTGTTCACCAATACCAGTGCCTATTGCCACTACGATGTTCTTGATTTCCTCGTTGGACAGCAGTTTCTGGATCGAAGATTTTTCAACATTCAAAATCTTTCCCCTCAATGGCAGAATTGCTTGATATTCCCTGTCGCGCGCTTGTTTCGCGGAACCTCCTGCAGAATCACCTTCAACTATGAAAAGTTCACACTTCTCAACATCTGACGAGACGCAGTCAGCGAGTTTTCCAGGTAAGGATGAGTTCTCCATGGCGTTCTTTCTTCGGACTAATTCTCTCGCCTTTCTTGCAGCTTCACGAGATTGCATCGTTTTTAAGACTTTATCCAGAATGATCTTCAAGGCAGATTTGTTCAGTTCGAAATACTCAGAGAGTTTGTCGCGAAGTATTTTAGAGACAGCACTACCTGCGTTCTCGCTTCCAAGCTTTGATTTTGTCTGTCCCTCAAATTCAGGATCTTTCATGAAGATGCTGATTACAGCGATCAGACCCTCACGAACATCCTCACCTTGGAATGACTCGTCTTTTTTCAGAACACCGAGCGTTCTGCCGTACTCGTTCAACATCTTTGTGATGGTATTTTTGAAAGCGGTCACATGTGTGCCATGATCTATAGTTCTGATATTGTTTGCATAGGAGTAGATTCTCTCTTCAGTGTAGGAGTCTGTGTACAAAATGGCTATTCTGACAATGATCTCTTCCCACTCTCCAGACACCTCGATGACTTCATGTAAGACTTTGTCTGCCTTCGCGAGAAACTTGGCATATTCGCGCAGTCCTCCACTGTATTGAAAGATATTCGAGTATTCGTTTATCTTATCTTCAAAGATGATCTTCAGACCAGGGTTTAGAAAAGCAAGCTCTCTGAGCTTACTCTCGATTATGTCAGGATCGAACTCCAATGAGGAGAATATCTCTGCATCTGGTCTAAAACGTGTGATCGTACCAGTTTTATTCGTCTCACCAACGACCATTACCTCACATTGGGGTGTTCCTCTTGAATAACTCTGGTAGTACACTTTCCCCTCTCTGTGGACCCAGACTTCGAGTTTTTCAGACAATGCGTTGACTACCGAGGCACCAACTCCGTGTAAGCCTCCACTGACCTTGTAAACATTCTTGGAAAACTTCCCACCAGCGTGCAGTGTAGTCATTACTACCTCAAGAGCACTCTTTCCTGTCTCGGGATGCACATCGGTCGGTATACCCCTACCGTTATCTTCTACTTCAACAGAACCATCTTCAAAGAGTGTGACTCGTATTGTATCGCAGAAGCCAGCCATTGCTTCGTCTATACTGTTATCGACAATCTCATACACAAGGTGGTGTAACCCACTCTTTCCAGTGGAACCTATATACATTCCAGGCCTCATTCTGACTGCTTCAAGGCCCTTGAGAATTTGAATATTTTCTGCACCGTATTCAATGGTCATCGCTTACACCTCCTGAATACAACATCTCTGATCTCTTGATCACGAAGAACTTCATTGATTCTGTCCTTGAGTTTTCTGCGCATGAAGTTTGCCTGGGTCAACCACATTTGATCATCGCATTCGAAGTACAAAGTGCCGTCGCGTAACTCTAAAAACTTACAATGTCTCGCAAGCGACTCACCCAGAAATGGTTTCAAATCTGACAAGATAACTCTCAATCGCAGTTGCTCAAAGGTACTGTTTTTTCTTGACAGTGAATCAAAAATCTCGCCTATCTTTTTCATATCCAATTTTCCTCTATGGAATTTATATATTCTTCAAATCTTTGCGATAAAAACTCACCGAGAGATTTTGAAAACATTTTCCATCCATCGAGTTCGTCAACCGGAACAATTCCTCTGCTCGTATGACTTAGAAAAACTTCATCAGCACCGTACAGTTCAGAAGGTTCAACCCAGCGTTCTTCAATGGGTATCGACAATGAGTGGCACAAACCTATGACGTTTTTTCTCGTGATTCCAGGCAGTATACCACTGTCAAGACTAGGTGTTATAACACGGTTGTCCTTGACGATGAAAACGTTTGTAAAAGTCCCTTCGCACAACTGTCCTTTACTTCCAAGCATTAGAACATCGTAAGCATCGCCCTTCGTTGCTTTCGCGAGCAAAATATCTGTTCTGCCAACGGCCTTCAAATCTGCTGGTGTAGCAGCTGGGTCTATCTTTCTGACTTTGCTCAGCTTTACTTTGACTTTTCCAAGTATGGGAGAAACCTTCAAATGATCCATGTAGACAACCAGCTCACAGAAATCAAGTTGATAACTGAAAGCAGTTATCTTCCCGCGAGGCAGGAGCAACACTCTAATCGAAACATCACTATCGAATTGCTTCAGACCCTCCAGGATAATCTGACGAAACTGCTCATAGTTCACTGGTATCTCCATACCAAGATAGTTCGCCGATACAGTTAATCTATCATAATGATACTTTCCAGCGAACAATCTGTGCTCGTATGTTCTCAGCGTCTCGTATGGTACGCCTCCATACAGCAAACCCGGTTCATCGATCGATAGAGTTGTCTCAGGCTTCTCGAACCATTTGCCTTTCCAGACAAGCAAGTGTTGACACCACCCCTGCACCGTTTGCATACTTCGAGACAACTGTTTCGAGATTTCCAACTCGGCCGCCCGTGAACTCGTGTCTAATGTAATACTCATCGTAACCAGAGGAAATACCAGATCTATTCTGTTCAACCAGAACCTTCCTCAGTTTTCCAACGCTCTGCTCTCGATATCTCTTAGAACTTTCTTCTGCTATTAACAAGAGTTCCTTGCTTCTTCGCTCTTTCTCGTCTGCCGGTATCTGATAACCCAACTTCGAGGCAGCCGTTCCTGGTCTGGTGGAGTACTTGAAGATGTGTACCTTAGAGAACAGTACTTTGCTGACTAATTCGAGAGTCTGTTTGAAATCACCTATTGTCTCGCCAGGAAAACCGACGATGACATCCGTTGAAATTGAAAAATCTGAGTTCAGTTCCCTCAACTTAGCAAACAATCTGTACGCGTCTTCCGCACTGTACTTTCTGTTCATCCTCTTGAGGACAGCATCTGAACCGCTTTGAAGTGGAATGTGTAGATGAGGACAAATTTTGTCAGTGTAGCCAACGAGTTCTATCAGTTCGTCTGTCACATCTTGAATGTTTATCGAACTCAACCTGATTCTGAAATCGCCGGAAAGCTCATCTATCAGGACGCTCAACAACTTGCTTAGGCTGAAGCCATTTTCAGTACCGTACTTACCCAAATTGACGCCAGTTAAAACAATTTCCTTATAGCCATTGTCCAAAAGTGTTCTCATTTCTGCAAGAATAGTTTCGACAGCTTTGGATCTTATCTTGAATCCCCTTGCCACAGGCACTATGCAATAAGAACAAAACTCGTCACATCCATCTTCGATCTTCACATAAGCCCTTGTTCTGTCGGAAAGAAAACTTTCAACTGTTTCATCAACTTGACAGTTTGATTCTGAGACACTGATGAACTTCTTCTTCTCTTGAAAGTACTTCTCAACGTAAGTCAGAAGGTCTTTTTTCTCACAGTTCCCAAGAACCAAATCTGCACCTATCTGCAGAAGACTGTGTGGTTCCAAATGTGCATAACATCCTGTGGCGATTATCAGGGCATCTGGGTTTAGCTTTCTCAACCTCCGAAGGATCTGCCGCGACTTTCTTGAAGCTTCAGAGGTAACCATGCAGGTGTTCAAAATGCACATATCTGCCTTCGAGGGATGCGGTGAAACAACATAGCCGTTTTTCTCGAGTTTCTCAATGATGAACTCAGATTCGTACTGATTGACCTTACAACCAAGGAATGTCACGTAGACCTTTTTCACTCAAAGGACTCCTTCCATTGCAGCCTTGAGAATATTCGTTCGGCTGACTACCCCGACAAGCCTACCTTGGTCGTCCACAACGGGTATGATTTTCGCATCATGTCTGATCATCATATCTGCCACGTGTATGAGGATTGCGTTCTCATTCACTACAATCGGTGGATGAGTCATGTACTCAGAAATAGGTTTGTCCTTTATGAGGACGGCATTTCTCAAAAATTGATTCATATCTGGTATGAACGAAGTAGATTGCAGAAGTGAAAAATAACTTGGTACAACTGCTTTGATGATATCACTTTCACTCACAAAGCCTATCACGTACATGTCCTCTGTAACGACGGGTATTCCCGAGAGAAGTTGACTTGCCATTATCTTTAAGACATTTCCAACTGTCTCGTCCTTTGTCACTGCTGTGACATCCCGTGTCATCACATCGTAGACACGCACCTATACCACCTACCGGAGCCTCTCAATTTGACACTCTTGCAAAGACTTTTTTATGTCTTCATAATCGGGCATCTCCTTAGGGGGTTTCTTAGTTTTAGCCAGAGCAGCAGCATAACCAAACTTTGCTACTTCGATCAACTCGCAGGTTGGTTCAGAAAGTTTTTTGTAAACCATCGCTGCTACATATGCATCGCCGGCACCCAAAAGATTTGAAATATCTACCTCACTGGGCGTTGTTATCAACCAAACACCTTCTTTGGTTGCCACGACGTTGCTCTTGACCTGATAGGAAATCACCGACAACTTGCAACCCATCTTGATCAATTCAAGTGCTGCCTGAACATAATCATCAAGCGTGAGAAGCTCTCTACCGAGAACCACACTTTTCTCTCTGACATCGGGTTTGATCACATCAGGTGGTTGTATCTGAAGAGCCAATTTGATGTATTCATCGGTAACTTCCATAAAGACATACTTGTTCCTTTGTTTTGCAACCTTCGCGAATTGGCCGTAGATATCTCCTTGCAGATTCGGAGGAAGACTTCCCGAAAGAACTACAGCCTCGGCACGAGACAAATAGATCTCATATCTCTTCAAGAGAAGGTCCAAAGCGTGCTTTTCGACAATGGGTCCTGGGGAGTTGATCTCCGTCAGAGTACGGTTTTTTGGGTCGATAATGGAGATATTTTCACGAGTTTCTTGATCTATATGAACAAAGCTCGTACTGATGAGTGGACTGATCTTGCTCAATTCCATCAGAAGAACGCGTCCGACGTATCCCCCGAGAATCCCGATGGCAGTAGATTGAACTCGCAGCTTTGCCAAAGCGACTGAAACGTTTATTCCTTTACCCCCCGGAGTCATCACGATATCTTTGTAGTGCGCAACCCTGTGAAGCAGATTTACGGTGAAATCCTCGACTATGAACTCTCTATCTAAAGCCGGGTTGATAGTGACTGTGATTACCTTCAAGTTGTCACCTCTTCAAAATCAGTTCTCTTGGTGCTCCTTTATATTCTATTTTACCATCTTTCATAGCCACGAAGATATCGGCAAGAGGTAAAAAGCGATTCTTATGCCTCGTACTCAGTATTACAACCCTGTCTTCTCTCAGATTGGAGAGTTCTTTGACCACGGGAACAAGTGTTTCATCGTCAACGTGGTCAAGGATGCAATCGAGAACAATTATAGAAGACTTTCTCACTATCGCGGCAAAGAGGAGGATCATGATTTTTTCCATCGTGTAGAACTCTTTCAGTGGTGTCTGCATCTCTCTTCTGAGCAGTTTCAAAATACCTAATCTATCGAGTTCAGAGGAAAATTCATCCAAGCTCACAGGCCTTTCCGACAAAACCAAGCTTATGAACTCACGGAATCTCAAGTGGTCCAATGCTTCAACAAAAGAAGGCTCTATATAGGTTATTAGCCTTCTCAAGGTTTTCTTATCGTACATCGTTATCGATTTACCGTTTACTCTTAATTCTCCACTCCAATTTACGTTGTCATATATCTCTCTGTTCAGTCTTAAAAGAGACCTCAAAAGCGCAGATTTTCCTGCACCTCTTGGTCCATAGACTATTGTCAGTTCACCTGCCTTAACCACAAGGTCTATATTCTTGAGGACACTCACACCATCTATGGACATTGAGAAATCGTAGAACTCAACAGAACTACGATTCTCTATTGGGTTTACCAGGCTTTGTGTTGTCTGATCGTTCTGCGTCAAGGAGAGTCATCCTCCTTCGCATCTCTTCTTGTGCACCTTTTTCTCCATCCTTCAACATACGAAGGAGTTCGTATTGCGACACTGTTTTTGGATTCTTCTGAATCTTTGCCATCGCTTCACCCCTTGTGTACATTTCAGTTTTATTTTATGGTTTCTCAATTACTCCAAGTTGTAGTTAGTATTACAAGAAATATCACTCGCGTCCTTAATTGTTAAAGTATTTCAGATCAGCGATGGTATCTTTCTCACATTCGTCAAAGACTACCCGTAAGTGGTTCACTCACGGAACCGAAACTTTTGTGTGATAATTGAAATGGTGGAGGTGGGAAAATGACATTTTCCGATTTCTGCGTTGGCCTATCTCATGCTGAAAAATTCGTAATAACTGAGGAAATGGTCAAAGCCTTTGCCGAGTTGACCAAAGACAAAAATCCCATTCACCTCGATGAAGATTATGCAAGATCAACCCGTTTTGGCAAGAGAATTTGTCACGGTATGCTCGTGGCATCTTTGATCTCAAAGGTACTGGGGATGGATTTTCCGGGTCCTGGAACGGTACTCATAAAACAACAGTTGAAATATCGTGCACCTGTGTACTTGGGAGAAGAGGTTGAAGTAAAGGTCAAAGTCAATGAAGTAATACCCGATAAACGCAAATTGATACTCGACACCAACGTTGTAAAAAGCGATGGTGTAGTGGCAATTGAGGGGCTTGCAGAGGTACTTTTCGAACTATGATGCCCTTTGGCCAACATTTCTTGACAGATGAAAGGCCTGTTCACAAACTGCTCGATCTACTCAACGGTGCACAGGTCAATTCAATAGTTGAGATAGGTCCAGGCAGAGGGTTCATAACCAAATCTCTTCTCAGCAGAGGGTATAAGGTTTTCGCTTATGAGATCGACGAGAGAATCGCTGATGAACTCATCAAAACCGTGAATGACGAGAAACTCCACGTGTGTGTGAAAGATTTCTTAAAGGTGAGTCGTGAAGAACTACCAACTTTAGAATGTTGCGTGGGAAGCATACCTTATCAAATTTCATCAAAGATCGTTCAAAAATTGATCATCCTTGGTTTTCAAAAGGCTATATTGATAGTTCAGAAAGAATTTGCAGACAAACTCATGGCAAAACCATCCTTGAAAAAGTACACTTTTATCTCTGCTTTGGCTCAAAGTTTCTTTGACATTGAGAGAATCTGCTTGATTTCTAAGAATTCCTTTTTCCCCGCACCAAAGGTCGATTCTGCAATGATAGTTCTCAACAGAAGAGAACAAACACCTTCAGAAATTGAATACATAACCTTTCTGCGCAGAGTTTTCAGTTCACCCAATAAAAAGATTGAAAAGGTTCTCAAGGAACTATCTCTTTTCAAAGGGAAAGTGCCAACCAAACGCGTTCGAGATCTTTCGGCAGCAGAGTTGATCAAAGTGTATAAATGTTTAGGGAGTGGTTGAATGACCAAAGCTGAACTTTTTGAAAACATTCTGAATTCAATCGTAGAAGGCATAATAATGATAGACAGTGAGGCACGAATAGTCTTTATGAACAAACAAGCTTCTCTGATTCTTGGCACCCCCCTCTCACAAGCAGTCGGCAGATATGTCGTTGATGCCATTCCAAACACACGTTTGCACATAGTCTTGAAAACTGGAGTCCCTGAAACAGATAGAATTCAACAACTTGGACACACTCAGATAATAACCAGCCGAGTCCCTATAAGGGACAGTTCGGGCAAAGTAATAGGTGCAGTAGCGATCTTCAGAGATATAACGAGTGCCCAGAAGATGGCTGAAGAAGTCACTAATCTCAGGCAAATGGAAGCTCTCTTAAAAGCAATCATAGAATCAACAAGTGATGCAATATCCGTTGCCGACGAAAACGGAATCATAGTCATGGTGAACAAAGCCTACACGAAGATAACCGGCTACAGTGCGAATGAAGTTATAGGTAAACCAGCGACTGTGGACATCGCCCAAGGTGAGAGTATGCACATAAGAGTCGCAAAGACTAAACAACCTATCTATGGTGTAAGAATGCTCGTTGGTCCTGGGAAAAGAGAGGTAATAGTCGATGTCACACCTCTGTTTGTAAAAGGGGAGTTCAAGGGAAGTGTCGGGGTAATTCACGATGTCTCGGAGATAGTCAGGTTGAACCGTGAGCTCGATGAAGTCAAAAGACTGATCAGAAAAATCGGTGCGCGTTACACCTTTGATGATGTTGTTGCGGAAAGCCCAAAGATGAAGATCGCTTTGACACAAGCAATGAAGGTCGCACAAACACCTGCAACTGTTCTGCTGAGGGGTGAGAGTGGAACAGGAAAAGAACTCTTTGCACACGCAATTCACAATGCAAGTGATAGAAGAGACAGACCTTTCGTGAGTGTCAACTGCGCTGCAATACCTGAATCAATATTGGAGTCTGAATTGTTCGGTTACACCTCTGGAGCTTTCACAGGAGCAAAGAAAGAGGGTAAGAGGGGTCTGCTCGAAGAAGCCCAACATGGTACTGTTTTTTTCGACGAAATAGGGAAGATGCCTCTTACACTGCAACCTAAATTGCTCAGGTTTCTGGAGAACAGGGAGATAGTACCGGTCGGTGAGACCAAAGTGGTGAAGATCGATGCGAGAATAATAGCCGCGACGAACATGGATCTTGAGAAAATGGTTCAACAAGGCACGTTCCTGCCAGATCTCTATTTCAGACTGAATGTATTTCCTATATTTCTTCCGCCTCTTCGAGAGAGAAAAGAGGATATACCGACATTGGTTTTGTACATAATAAAGAAATTGAATCAAGAGTATGGTAGAACCGTTGAGGGAATCTCACCTGAAGCACTGAGCAAGTTGGTGGGCTATGACTGGCCCGGCAACGTTAGAGAACTCGAGAATGTAATTGGGCGGGCTATGATAAACATGGATCCTGAGGAAAAGGTTGTAAGAGTTCATCATCTCCCACCTTTGAAGATCACGTACCACCCTGTGGAACTGACTGTTTCAGGCAACCTTAGAGACATGCTTTACAACTACGAAAGGAGTGTAATACTAAAAGTGCTGAGTGAAAACGAGTGGAATGTTCAGAAAACAGCCAAATCGCTTGGCATGAGTCTCAGAACACTGTATTATCGAATGAGAATTCTTGGTATCAGGAGACAAGGTATATAATTAGACACAACAGATCGTCCACACGGGGGAATTCATCGATGCGACGGAAACCAAAAAGATCTGACGGCAGGAAGACTCATCAAAATCTTTTGAAATCAGCGACGCAACTCTTTGCCGATTACGGTTATTATGGTGTTTCAATCCCGATGATCGCACACAAAGCAGGTGTAAAGAACGCGACATTTTACCAGTATTTTGGCGATAAAGAGGCAATTTATCAGAAGATCCTGGACGATTCTTTCGATAAATTTCAAAATCTCATGGCAAAGGTTGAGGGTGAAAACAGTCAGGAGATAATCAGGTCCTTCGTTGAAAGATATTTCGAGTTCTTCACGGAGAATAGATACTGTTACAAAGTCTTACATGAAGCTGTCTATCTGCGTAAAACGGTCTTTCGGAAGGTTGAGAAGACTCTCAACAAAATACTCATGAAGATGATACCCAATTGCGACGAGGAAAAGGCAATGGTGCTCAGGTGGTTTGTCACAGGCCCGACGAGATTTGTTTCGATATACAAATCTCTTCACAGCGATTACAGTGTGGATGAAAAACTGAAGGATGATTTGGTTGATTTCGCTGTTAGCGGACTCGATGCTGATGATCATAAACTCGACGATCATGTCTTTCAAATAGATGTAAAACCACTCAACATAGAAGTGACATCCACCAGAATGAAACTCCTACAGGCTGCTGAGAAGTTGTTTGGTGCGAGAGGTTATAGAAACACGATGATAAGTGACATCGCTCGATTGGCAAATGTGGCGAGCGGGACTTTTTACGTGCATTTTGATAGCAAAGAAAAGATTTTGGAAGAGCTGGTATTGACGACCAACAGAAATATGAGAATAACCATCTCTACCGCAATAAAGAGATTTCCTGACAGAAGAGATGCAGAGATAGCGGGTTTCTTAGCATTCTTGAAATTCTTCATGTTGCACCACAACATGTACTTAATAGTCAGGCAAGCAGAGTTTTTCAACCCTGCGATCTCTAAAAATTACTACGAAAAGATATTAGGTAGCTACCTTCCACCCCTGGAAAAGGCTATGAGAGAAGGACAATTCAGAAAGTTTTCGCCCCAGAACATTGCACTCGCACTGATGGGTATAGGACATTTTATGGGTGAAGATTTGGTTGTACAGAAATATGGAAATATAGAGCGTCTGAATGATTATTTGGCTCTCCTTAGCACCCTCATCTTCAAGGGCACATTTGCTTTGTTAACTCACAGCGATAAAGAGAGAGACTCTGAGAAAAAACAAGCTTAGCAGAGAAAGAGCAGAAAATTTCTTGGAAACTGTACAAGATCGTGCTTAGACAAAGTTGTAGAATACATGATTCAGATGTTATGATTCATCATGAATCACCTGTCATACTGTGGGGGTGGCACTTTGCAAGAACATGTTGGAATAGCCGGAATAGGTACTTATTTGCCCAGAAAATACCTGCAGGCTGAGGAATTGGAGAAATTGACATCGATACCTGCCGATGTGCTCGTCGAGAAGTTTGGTATAAAGAGAAAATACATTCCAAGTGAAGGTGAAACAACCAGTTTCATGGGAACCATGGCGGCAAAAGAGGCAATCGACAATGCGAAGATCAACCCTGAAGAGATCGACGTTGTCATCTGGAATGGTGCGCAGCACAAAGACTATCCATGCTGGCTTGCTTGCACAAAAGTGGCACACGAAATTGGTGCCAAGAGAGCTTGGGCTTTTGATATGGAAGCGATGTGTGGTTCGATGATCGTTGGTCTACAGGTAGCACGCGCATTAATGCTTGCAGAAAAAGACATAAATACCGTTTTACTCGTCAGTGGCTATAGAAATGTAGATCTTGTCAATCACAAATGTAAACACACATCGTTCATGTTGGATATCGGTGCAAGCGGCTCGGCGGTGGTTCTCAAGAAAAACCTTGGCAAGAATGTGTTGCTTGGTGTTTCAAGTATCGTAGATGGGTCTTTCTCGGAAGATTGCATAGTACCAGTTGGTGGTACAAAGAGGTGGCCCATACAGGCTGAGGATCTCACAGAGTATTACTTTCAAATACCACAGCCAGAGAGTTTCAAAAGTAGATTGAACGAAGTCACACTCAAGAACTTCTATTTTGTGATCGACGATGCTCTCAGAAGGAGCAATTTGAGCAGAAAGGATATCTCTTATCTTGCAATACTGCACTTCAAGAGATCTGCGCATCTCGAAGTACTCAAAGAACTCGGTCTGCGCGAAGATCAAACGATCTACTTAGAGAATTATGGACACATGGGTCAGAACGACCAGGTTTTTTCCATTAAAGAAGGACTTCTCAGCGGAAAGATAAAGGATGGGGACAACATAGTTCTCGTTGGAGCGGGAGTTGGGTGGACTTGGAATGCAGCGGTAGTCCGTTGGGGTAGAGCTTCTTAGGAGGGATTCTCATGGACTGGCAAAGTGTTTACAAATCCAAACTCAGAGAAATAGACGAGATACTAAGGCTTGTTGAATCAAATCAGACGATAGTCGTTGGAATGACGCCTTCAGAACCAAAGATCTTTCTAAGAAATCTTCACAAGGTTGGCGACAGAGTTAACAACGTCACCGTTTTCACATGTCTGAACACAGAGAATTACCCATTTTACATGAGTGAAGCGTTCAATGGAATCTTCTGAATGCCTCTTGGTATTTTGGACAGTCGAACAGGGAAGCAGTTAAATCTGGTTTCGGTACGGTTAGCTACGTTCCAAACAATCTGCATCAAGCAGGGACAAATCTTCTTGACAGTCGAACAGTGGACATCTTCGTTGGTATAGCATCACCAATGGACAAAAACGGTTTCTTAACTCTTTCTGCTTCAGTGGTTTATGAAAAAGACGTCGTTGAAAGGGCAAAGATCGTTATACTCGAAGTCAACCCAAACGCACCAAGAACACACGGCGATACACACATTCACATAAAAGATGTTCATTACATAATCGAAGCAGATTATGAACTGCCACAGGTTGAGCTGGTAGAACCAACAGAAACTGAGGCTTTAATCGCTCAGCATATAAGCGATTTGATCGAAGATGGTTCGACAATTCAGTTGGGCATAGGTGGTATACCAAATGCCGTTGCGAAGTTCCTGACCAACAAAAGAGATCTTGGCGTTCATACAGAGATGTTCACAGAATCGATGATAGATCTCTTTGAGGCTGGTGTGATCACCAACAAGAAAAAGAGTATTTGGCGAGACAAATTCATCTGCACCTTTGCCTTCGGAACTAAGAGAATGTACCAATTTGTAGATGACAATCCGTCTATCTTCTTTCTGAGGGGTAAGTATGTGAACGATCCTTATGTTGTGGCTCAGAATGAAAAAATGATCAGCATAAACACCGCACTGATGGTCGACTTGAGCGGAAATGTTTGTTCTGAAGCTCTGGGCACTCAACATTACAGCGGTACAGGTGGTCAACTTGACACACACAGGGGTGCAGTTAAGAGCGAAGGTGGCAAAGGAATAATAGCACTCAGATCCACAGCAAAGAACGGAACTGTTTCGACCATAGTTCCCCTTCTACCGGTCGGTTCACCGGTAACAGTACCCAGACAAGAGGTTGATTACATCGTCACAGAATGGGGAATAGCTTGGCTCAGAGGTAAAACTGTCAAAGAAAGGGCTAAAGTTTTGATCGAAGTTGCACATCCAGATTTTCGAGAGTCTCTGAGAAATGAAGCACACAAATTGCAAATTCTATAAAAACGAGGGGAGGTGTTTTCTATGAGAAAGGTTTCAGTGTTTTTGATGTTGCTGGTCGCTCTCTTTGTCCTCGCAGAAAAGCCGATAAAGATCGGCGCGATCTTGCCACTGTCTGACATCACCGGCAGACAAGCAGCAAATGCGATGAAGTTAGCAGTGAAAGAAATCAACGAGGCAGGCGGTGTTCTTGGAAGACCCATCGAATTGGTCATTGTCGATGACGAGCTGAAGCCCGAAAAAGGAGCTGCCGCCGTGGACAAACTCGCAACCGTAGACAAAGTAGACTTCTTTGTTGGTGGAATGTCCAGCGGTGTGCATCTTGCGCAGATTCCCATTCTGAAGAAGTACAAGAAGATTACGGTGTGGATCGGTGCAGCATCTTACAAATGTGAAGAAGCCGTTGGCGCAGACGCAGATTGGTACTTCCACCTGCATCCTTGGGACTATCTACAGGGAGAGAGTTACGCAATAGGTTGGAGAGCCATAACAGAGAAATATCCTCAGGTGAAGATCGAGAAAATCTTCTTGGCATATGAAGAAGGCGCTTTTGGTACAGCATCTTTCCAATCGTACCAAGATGAATTCGAAATGGCCAAAAAGGGCACAGGTGTTTGGACGGGATTGATGAAAGACCTCAAGGGTGCACCGTTCAAGAGTGCGTCACTCGGTGGCGGAGATTACAGGGCAATGCTCCTGCAGGCAAAACAGTACAATCCTGACCTTTTCATCTGGGCTGGGTATGACGCCGATGCAATACCCATGCTGACCCAAGCAAAGGAAATCGATTTTGCACCAAAACTGTTCGTCGGGGCACCTCCAGGATGGCCAGCGGATTTCGGTAAGAACCCATTGTCCCACGGAGTTGTCTTGTACGGCATGTGGGCTCCGGCGCTCAAAGATGTCAGCCCCATTGCAAGACATTTCTGGGATGCCTACGTGAAAGAATTCAACGAAGAGCCTGCGACATACTTTGCACCACTCGGTTATACCAACATCTATTTCTTGGTTGAAGCGATTAAAAAAGCAGGTACACTCGACGATAAGGCTGTAATTCAAGCTTTGAGAGAAATTGAGTACGATTCTCCCGTTGGTGGCGTTCTGAAGATCTCACCAAGCAGAATCATAAAAAATCAAGGTTTCAGGGCACAGAAGATCCTCCAATGGCAGAATGGTATTCAGCACGTGATATGGCCCTTTGAGTACGCCACAGCTGAACTAATTTATCCATTCCCAGGTTGGTCGGGCAAATGAACAAGAAGGCTGGGCTGCCGCCCAGCTTTTTGTCTGCAGAGAGGTGAAAGGATGAAAAGATTTCTCAATTGGAAGATACTCTTTTTGGTCATGTTAATCGCAGTTGCCATCTTTCGTCCATATGCCTTTTTTTATGGACTTCAGAGAGGAAGTCTTTACTCTCTCGTTGCCCTACCATTGGCTTTAATTCTTGGAATAGTTGGATTGTTGAACCTCGCACATGGTGATTTTCTGACTCTTGGACTGTACTTGGGCTATGTGCTTTTCAACCAATTGCATTTCGACCCAATCTTTTCTGTGATTCTCATAGGACCGTTTCTCTTTCTCGTTGGACTTGCGGTCTACAAATCAACAGTTGAGAGAGTACTCAAGTCACACCATTTGAACCTCTTACTCATAACCTTTGGGATATCGATCACTCTTGTAGAGTTAGTGAACCTACTGTGGACTTCAAGGCCGAGGAATGTCTATGTACCTTATGCTGCTCGATCTGTGAACATCTTAGGAATTAGTGTTGGTGCATATGAGTTTTTGTACGTTGCCGCAGCCTTTTTGGTTTTGCTCACGATAATGTTCATCTTGAAGAAAACGCGGTTTGGGCAGGCGGCTTTTGCCGTGGGACAGAATCCAAAAGGAGCAGCTATAGTGGGCATAAATGTGAGAATGGTTTACACGATTACCTTTAGCTTGGCAACAGCGATGATAGCCGTTTCAGCAGCACTTATGATGCCAAGAGTTTCCATCTTTCCTCACGTGGGCGGACCTTTTACGATGAAATCTTTCTGTCTTACCGCAATGGCTGGTCTTGGGAATCTTCCAGGTATTCTGATTTCTGGTATCACCCTTGGAATAGCAGAGGCGATAGTGCAATCGATCCCCGGTTACAGCGGTTGGTCTGATCTTGTCTTTTTTGGCGTCTTGATCTTGGTGATCGCACTCAGGGCTTATCGGAGGGCTGAAAGATGAAGAAGATTTTTTTGATTGTTGGCACAATAATTTTTGTTGCCCTGCTGCCGATCTTTGCAGACACCTACTTGCTTCACGTTGCCAGTTCGATAATGTTGTTCATGTGTCTTGCACTCAGCTGGGATATGATGTTGAGAACTGGTCAACTTTCCTTCGGTACGGCTGGTTTCTTTGGACTCGGCGCGTATGCTGCGGTGATAGCCGTCGATGATTTTGGAGTAGCACCCCTGATGAGTATCTTTGTCGGTGCTTCCTTTGCGGCAATTGTGGCATTAGGTGTGGGAGTTGCCGTTCTAAAACTCAGAGAGATGTACTTTGCCATAACGACACTCGCGCTCGCCAGTGTTTTCTTAGTGCTTGCTCGAAATCTCTCCGATCTCACCGGTGGAGCAGCAGGTAAGGTGCTCTTCAACGCGATATTCGATGGGGATCCAAAGAAGACCTACTGGTTGATACTCAGTTTTGCTTTGTTGGTCATAGGTATTTCTGAAATCTTTCAAAGGACGAGGATAAGGTATGCCATAAATTCGATAAGAAACGATGAACTTGTTGCAAAATCCAGCGGAATAAATATATTCAAGTACCTTCTGCTGGTTTTCATCTTGACCTCTGCCATACAAGGTGCGACTGGTGCGATATATGCTCAGCAGTACGCCTTCGTCGAGCCAGAGAGTACCTTCTCGGCAAATTTCCTTCTTCTACCCATAGCTATGGCGTTAGTCGGTGGCATATATTCAACCTTGGGCCCGATAGTGGGAGCGGTGATCCTTGGCTTTACCTCTGAGTATTTGAAACTTCTCATGCCGTATGGCCATTTGATAATATACGGAATCATAATCATTTTGGTCATAATCTTTTTGCGCAAAGGTGTCTATGGCACGATAGCGGACAAAATCAGATCAAGGTGATCGGAGGTTTTTCTATGGGACTACTGCGCGTTGAAGGTGTGACGAAGTCCTTTGGTGGACTTGTGGCAGTTAACAACATCACCTTTGAAGTTCGAACAAATGAAATCTTGGGTATAATAGGTCCGAACGGCGCCGGTAAGACTACTCTCACCAGTTTGGTGGCAGGAACCCTTCAACCCTCAAGTGGAAAGATCTTTTTTGATGGAAAAGACATCACCGAAGTGCCAGCACACATTAGAGCAAGATTGGGTATCTCGAGAACCTTTCAAACCGTTAGACCATTGAGAGATTTCACAGCACTTGAAAACATAGTAGTGGGAGCACTTTTCGCAAAAGGTGAAAAACTCAGCAAAGCAGTTGAAAGTGCGAAAGAGATTTGTGAGTTTCTCAATTTTGAACGAAAAGATCTCTACCCAGACAAACTCACTGTTTTCGAACTGAAAAAACTTGAGATTGCAAGAGCAGTGGTTTCCAATCCAAGAATACTTTTCCTCGACGAAGTAATGGCTGGTCTGAACCACGAAGAGATGAAAGAGATGATAAAGATAGTCAAAATCTTACGAGATAGAGGTATGACTATCTGCGTCATAGAACACGTTATGAGTGTCATAAGTGAACTGACTGACAGAGTGATAGTTCTCGATAGGGGTGAGATAATCGCTCAGGGACCATACCAAGAGGTTTCTCAAGACAAACGCGTTATAACAGCGTACTTAGGGGAGGAAGATTGATGCTTGAAATAAAAGATCTCAATGTTGCATATGGCAAGGTTCCAGTCATCTGGGATCTTTCTCTCAAGATAGGTTCAGAGGCCGTTGGATTGTTTGGACCAAACGGTGCTGGCAAAACCACTTTGATAAACTGTATTGTTGGCATGATTAAACCGGCGAGTGGTGGTATATTTTTCGAAGGGCAAAATATAGTAGGTATGGAAACTCACAAAATCGTACGTCTTGGCATAGCTTTAGTACCACAGGAAAGAGAACTCTTCCCACTGATGAGTGTTGAAGAAAATCTCAGAGCCGGTGCAGCATACATTCCACACGCAAGAGACCGTATGGTAGACAGTATGAACTTTGTTTTCACAATCTTTCCGGTTCTCAAAGAAAGGCTTTCTCAGAAAGCCGGCACAATGAGTGGAGGAGAGCAAAGAATGCTCGCAGTAGGTAGAGCCTTGATGGCTTGTCCGAAGTTGTTGATACTCGATGAACCTTCCGTCGGCCTTCAACCATCTATAGTAATTGAGATGTTCTCAAAACTCAGAGAGATAAGAAAAGAGGGAGTAGCAGTACTTTTAACTGAACAGAACGTCAAACAAGGTTTAAAGGTGATTGATAGAGGTTATGTAATAGAAAACGGTAGAATAGTACTCGAGGATGAATCGAAAAATCTCGCTCAGAACGAGCACGTGAAAAAGGCATATCTCGGCGTGTGAAAGGGGAGTGAAGCTATGAGGCTTGAGGGAAAGGTTTGTATCATCACCGGAGCGGCGAGTGGTATAGGCAGAGCGGCGGCGTTACTCTTTGCAAAGGAAGGTGCAACAGTTTGTGCATGTGATCTTTCAAAAGAGCAACTGGATAAACTGGTTGAGGATGCGAACAATTTAAAAGGAAAGATCGATCCATATCTTCTGAATGTCACAAACAGAGAAGAAGTCTTCAAGGTTGTCGAGCAGATTGCCACGAAATACGGTAAGATCGATGTCTTAGTGAACAACGCGGGAATAACAAGAGATGCCTTGCTGGTCAAAATGACTGAAGAAGAATGGGATGCTGTGATTAACGTGAACCTAAAAGGTGTTTTCAACATGACTCAAGCGGTAGCACCTCACATGATTAGAGCTCAAAAGGGTTCGATCATAAACACATCCTCCGTTGTCGGCATCTATGGAAATGTTGGCCAGACAAACTACGCTGCCACAAAAGGTGGCGTGATAGCCATGACTAAGACTTGGGCAAAAGAACTGGCACGCAAAGGCGCTCAAATAAGAGTCAATGCAGTCGCACCTGGTTTTATCAAAACACCGATGACAGAAAAGGTACCTGAAAAGATCATCGAAGCCGTTACAACCAGAACTGCCTTGGCGAGAATGGGTGAACCAGAAGAAGTTGCGAATGTCTATCTGTTCCTCGCGAGCGATGAATCTTCTTTTGTAACAGGTCAAGTAATCGGTGTTGATGGGGGTCTACAACTCTGAAAGGGGGAATTGGTATGAAAAAGCTGGCTATTTTGTTAATGACTCTGTCGGCTGTTTTGGCAGTAGCAGAGGTAGGTGTTTACAAAGATAAGGTGGTCGTTGGTAGTTTTCAAGCACTTTCGGGACCTTACGCGGTGATAGGGCAAGAGATGTCAAAAGGGCTGAATGCTTATTTCAACTGGGTCAACAAGAACGGCGGTGTCTACGGCAGAAAGATCGAATTGATCATCGCAGATGACCAGTTAGATCCTTCCAAAACAGTTGTCGAAGTCAAAAGACTTGTCGAGTCAGACAAAGTCTTTGCAATCGTCGGTGGACTTGGATCTTACGGCTGTCTTGCGGTGATGGATTACTTAGAGAAAAACAGCGTTCCCTTTGTCTATCAAGGCGCTGGGACAAGTTTGCTCGTAGTACCACCAAAGAAGTACATCTTCGGTGTACAACCAGATTACACACTCGAAGGACAACTCATCGCTAAATTCTTGGTCGAGAATCTTGGCAAGAAGAGAATTGCAGTCATATACATGGCTAACGACGTTGGCAAAGAAGGGCAGGCAGCCGTGAAGATGAGGTTGGAAAAATACAACCTCAAACCCGCTCTTGAGGTTGCGTACAATCCAGCTGAAACGGATTACAGCGCGCTTGCCATCAATGTTCTGAATGCCAATCCCGATTCCATAGTGATCTATGGCTTCATCGTGGATACGATACGCTGGATAAAGACATTGAGAGACTACGGAATAACTGCACCTGTGGTAACCACCTATGCCAATGCAGACCCAAGTTTCATTGCTCTGGGCGGGAAACAAGTCGAAGGAGTCTACCTGACAGGCTGGGTTCCACTTGCAACACCAGATCGACCAGAGTTTTTGAGAGACTACGAAAGGGCTGTGGCGATCTTCCAAGAAACCTACCCTAAGCAAGTTCCATCCTCTTATGCCGTGGCTGGTTTCATCGCAGCCGAGGTATTCACCCAAGGCTTGATTCAAGCAGGTCCAGATCTAACACGTGAAGGACTTGTTCGAGCTCTTGAAAGTTTCAAAAACTGGAACGGAATACTGACAAAAGACATCACTTGGGGGCCAAATCTCAGACGCGGTAAATCGAGCATGTACTTCATGAAGATTGACAAAGGTATCTTTACCGCTGTGACTGATCTCATAACATTGGAGAATTGATCTTGCGCTAATTGACAACCAGAGGGGGCTTTGCCCCCTCTGTTGATGGAGGAATTACAGTTGGCTTTGCTTGAAATAAAGAATCTCACTGTGAAATTTGGTGGACTTACCGCTGTTGACAACCTTGATATGACCGTAAGTGAAGGCACAATACATTCACTCATTGGACCAAACGGTGCCGGAAAAACGACGGTTTTCAACGCCATCACTGGTGTTGTAAAGCCTCACTCAGGGAGCATCTCGCTCAACGGAGTAGATTTAACGCGCGTGAAATCTCACAGAATAATCGAATTTGGTGTGAGTAGAACCTTCCAAAGCGTGGTTGTTTTCAAATACCTCACCGTTCTCGAGAACTTGTACATTGGATACCACAGAGCTGCCGAACTCAATCTTTTCGAGGAGTTCTTACCAAAAAAGAGAAAGGCAGTCACTTGGGAAATGTATCTCAAAGCTTTACAAATTGCCGATTTTCTTGGCTTGAAGAGCAGGCTTTTGAGCTATGCGGGGTCTATACCGTACATGGCGCAGAAACTCGTAGAAATCGGCAGAGCTCTGATGAGTGAGCCAAAGATAGTCCTTCTCGACGAACCTGCGGCAGGTTTGACCGATACCGAAACAGAACAGATGAAGGAAATCATAAAACACATAAAAGAGAAAATGAAGATCACCGTCTTACTTGTTGAACACGACATGGAAGTTGTGATGAATCTATCAGACACTGTAACTGTAATGGATTTTGGTAAAAAGATCAGTGAAGGCAAACCAGAGATCGTCAGAAACGACAAAGAGGTCATCAAGGCATACCTGGGAGAGAATGAAGATGCTTGAAGTGAAAGATATCACCGTTACATATGGGCCCGTTGTTGCCGTCAAAAATCTATCGCTGAAAGTTCAGGAAAAAAGTATCACCGTCTTATTGGGTGCGAATGGCTCAGGGAAAACTTCCACACTTTTGGCGATTGCTGGTTTGAACAAAATCTCATCTGGCGAAATATTCCTCAGTGGCGAGAGAATAGACACTCTTAATGCATATGAGATCGTCAAGCGAGGTTTAACCCTATGCCCTGACAGCAAACTGATCTTTCAGAAGATGACGGTTTTAGAAAATTTGAAGGCAGGTGCCTATGCAAGAAAGGGCGATATCAAAGAAGATTTGGAAGAAATCTTCAAACTCTTTCCAAAACTCAAAGAAAGAGCAAAACAATTGGCTGGCACCCTTTCAGGTGGTGAGAGACAGATGCTTGCCATCGCAAGAGCCTTGATGTCAAAACCAAGGTTTTTGATGCTCGATGAACCTTCAATGGGACTTGCACCAAATCTTGTGAAAGAAATCATGAAGGTAATTCAAGCGATTAGAGATAGAGGCGTGACGGTTCTCTTGGTAGAACAGAATGCCTACTCTGCTTTAAAAATCTCTGACTTTGGCTACGTGATTCAAACAGGGAAGATCGTTCTACAAGGAAGATCAGAAGATCTTTTGAAGGACAAGAGAATAATAGAGGGATACTTAGGAGGATAACGATGCTTCTGAACAGATTGATTCTCGGTCTTTCCACGGGGGCTTTTTACTCGCTCACAGCTTTGGGAATCGTCGTGATATACAAGATAACAAATGTCATGAACTTCGCCTTTGGGAATATGGCTATGTTCATGGCTTATGTGGCATATACCTTTTTGACCATTGGATTTGGTCCTGTTGTTGCATTGTTTTTGGTACTGCCGCTCGCTGCTCTCTTTGGGTTTATCGTTGAAAGATATACCCTCAGGCCCGTCAGACACCTATCACATAGTTCTATGCTCATAATCACGCTTGGTATCTTGATGATTCTTGAGGGTCTTTCAACCCAGATATGGGGCACACAGTACAAGGGCTTTCCAGAACTCATAACAGGAAGACCATTCATCATCAGGGGCTTTTCAACCTTACTCGTCATTCGCAGACAGGATCTGTTGGTCTTTGTGATCTTAGGAGTTGTCTCAACGTTGATTGCCTTACTCATGAAATACACAAAGATAGGGACAGCGATCAAGGCTGTCTCTGAGGATGAAAGAACATCGCAACTGATGGGAATAAACCCCGGGAAGGTCTTCAGTTGGTCTTGGATGATGGGGACCATGTTGGGCACTACCGTTGCGATACTCGGTGCCCCGAAGACTTACATCTCTCCAACGATGATGTTGTTCTACCAGATTCAGGGTTTTACCGCGGCAGTCTTGGGAGGCTTTGACAGTTTTGCAGGTGCTGTGGTTGGTGGTTTGGCACTCGGTGTTGTAGAAAATCTCATTGGAGGTTACATAAGCAATGAGCTGAAGACGAGCTTCTCTTTGATCTTGATAATCGTCGTTCTGTTGATAAAACCCCAAGGATTGTTTGGGAGCCGTGAGATCAGGAGAGTGTGAGGATGCGTTGGTTTTTCTTGTTCTTGATGGTTGCCTTGGTGCCTTTCTTTTTCAAGATGAGCACTTTCATACTCACCATAATAAACTTGACGATGATATACACCTTGGCTGCGATGGGTTTGAATCTGATAATGGGCTACACAGGACAAGTTTCGATAGGTCATGCTGCCTTTATGAGTATAGGTGCTTACAGTTCGGCGATTTTAGTTCAAAGGTTTTCAATGCCACTTCCTTTCGGGTTACTCGCTGGCATGGTGCTCGGTGGTGCCTTCGGATTGGTGTTGGGTTTTCCTGCTTTGAGACTCACTGGTTTCTATTTGGCTATAACAACAATGGGATTTGCTGTAGCTGTAGAACAGCTGATAGGAGCGTGGGAAAAAGTTACAGGAGGACACATAGGAATGAGAAATATACCAAAACTTGGCAACGAACTTCAAAGTTACTACATCATAGTTGCCATCTTGTTGGTCTGCATCTACGTCTTTCAGGTCATAACCTCTCACAAAACTGGTAGAGCTTTGAAAGCGATCAGGGAGAATCCAATGGTTGCAGCGACCTTCGGTGTGAACATTACGTACTTCAAAGTCTTGGCATTTGTCATAGGTTCTGCTTACGCTGGACTTGCCGGTTCCATTTACGCACACACGATCGGCTACATTGCACCACACAACTTCGGATTGGGTAGATCTCTCGAACTCTTAGCCATTGTTGTGATAGGTGGTATGGGAATAACCATGGGACCCATCTTCGGTTCAGCACTCTACACAATCTTACCTTTCTTTTTCAGCAGAGTTGGTTTCTCAACTTCAATAATCTTTGGATCAATTCTCGTGTTGGTAGTCCTCTTCATGCCTCGTGGAATTGGTTATTACTTCTACAACTTCTGGTTAAGATGGGCTGAACTACCAATAGTTTTACTCAAGAGAAGAAAGAAATCAAAAGAAGGAAAAGATCTTCAGCTCTCATTCGGTAAGATGCACTATATTGAGAGTGGAAAAAGCGAAGAGGTTGTGTTGTGTATTCATGGGAATTTTGGTTCCTGTAGTTGGTTCAAACCCCTGATGGAAAAACTCACAGATAAGAGAGTGATAGCAATTGACTTGCCGAATTTTGGAGATTCTTCAAGGGCTGAAAGTTCACTACAGTTCTATGCCAAAGCGATCTATGAGTTCATCGAGAAGATGCAGATAAAACCAGCAATTATAGCACATTCACTCGGTGGAGCTGTAGGCATGCTTTTAGCGATCGATCATCCTGAGTCTTCAAGATCTCTTGTGTTGGTAGACCCTTGTCCAGTAGATGGATTAGCAACACCGACAGAAAACATGCCATACCTTGAGTTGTACAAGAGAAACAGATCTTTACTAAGAAAGTCCATCATGGGACTTCTGAGGACTGTCAAAAACAAAAAACTCGTAGAACAGTTAGTCGATGATGCCTTAAAGATGAACCCTGAAAGTGTCTATCCACATGCCATTGAACTTGGAAAGTTTAACATCGTCGAAAGGACTAATCAGATCACTATGCCAGTCTTGGTTCTTTGGGGAGAGTTGGATGCGTTGTTGAGTAGAAAGCAGATGGAAAGAACAGCACAACTGCTGAACGGTGAGTTCAGAGTGTTGAAAAACATTGGGCACTCTGCCTTTGTGGAAAATCCTGATCTCTTCATAGATGTGGCGAAAAAATACCTTTGAGGAGGGAGAAGATGGAATACGCAAAGATCATCTCGTCTGGAATGTACGTTCCACAAAAGATTATGACGAACAAAGAATTCGAACAGATCACCAATATGGTTATCGATCCGTATTTCACCGAGCAGATAGGTATTGACCACAGACACCTATCACAACCTCATGAAACACCGACCTTCATGGCTGCCGAGGCGGCAAGAACTGCGTTGAGACGAATCGATATGAATCCAGAAGATCTGGACTTGATCATAGTGGGCACGGATACACCAGAGGCTGTTTCTCCACCAGATGCCGCACGTATTCAGTATTTGGTTGGTGCAAGTAAGGCAGAACCACTGGCTTTCAACGTGAACGCATCGTGTGCAAACGGTGCTTTATTGCTCGATATAGCGTCTCGCTACATTGCACTGGGTGATTACAAAAACGTTATGGTGATTGGAGTCTACGCGATGACGAAGTTTCTCAGTTGGAAGTATTCGTGGGAGGCGTTGTTCTCCGATGGTGCCGGTGCCCTGATACTAACGGCAGATGACAAGCCAGGTTATCTTGGCAGTGTTTCGAGGTGTGATGGCAGTTGGTGGTACAACTGGGGTATCTACATGGGAGCTGGGACTATGAACATCGAAGGCATCGATAGGGGCCTTCACAAACTCGATCTGAGGGCGGCTTATCCAGCCACGGTGAATGAAGAAGGATGGCCCATACTCATCAAAAAACTGATGGAAAAATGTGGTTTTTCAAAAGAAGAGATTGGAATGATCTTCTTCACACAGGTGAGAAAGAAAACCATATTGAAGGTTATGGAAATCTTGGGCGTGAGTGAAGACAAAACTCATATGATAATGAACAAATACGGCTATACAGGTTCTGCTTGTGTTTATATGGCTTATGACGATGCCTTTGATGCAGGAAAGATGAAAGATATGCAAGGAAAGGTTGTTATCTTCTTGACCTCTGGCGTGGGATTTCAACAGGTTGCAGTCGCTTTCAGGTGGTGAATATGTTCAAGACAAGTGATGGTATTGCTATAGATTACCAAGTTCGTGGAGAATCAGAAGAGGTAGTGGTTTTTCTCAACGGCATTTTCATGCACTACAACAGTTGGCTCTTTATCGCAGAACAACTGAAAGAATACAAGATAGTTCTTCACAACCTCAGGTCTCAGTGGACTTCAGGGAATGGTACTTGCACTTTTGACAGACATGTTGAAGACCTCAAAGAACTTCTCGATCATCTGAGCATAGACAGAGTACACTTAGTTGGAACATCTTACGGTGCAGAGATTGGAATGTTCTTTGCCGCGAAATACCCACAGTTGGTGAAATCTATGGTGATTATAACCGCAACTGCTCGCATAACACCTTCGATGAAATACAAGGCTTTGAAATGGAAAGATGGTGCATTGAGCAAAGACAAAGAGATATTCGTCAGAAGTTGGATCAACGATGTCTACAGCGAGCGATTCATCGACAAATACCCAAATCTTTTGGAAACAATCGTTCAGAGAATGAATGGATTCAACTACGAAGGGGCAGTAAGGTTGTTGGACGCTTTTTTAGAATTAGAACAAAAGCCTTTGCTCAACGAACTCTCAAAGATACACATACCAACACTTGTTGTCTCCGCAGAATGCGACAACATAAAACCTTCTTGCTTTTCACAGGAAATAGCACAACAAATACCCAACGCGAAACACGTGTGTATACCAGATTGCGGGCATGCCGCGGTGGTTGAAAAGCCTAAAGAAGTGCTCTTTTTGACAAAGGCACACTTAGTTCTTACATCTTCATGAGCTTTTTGCAAAGGCTTTTGACAACAGTGAGCTCATTGAGAGCTCACGTTTTTTTCATAGCCTCTTCAAGCCACTGGTTGTAGTCTTCGTCAACCTCTCGAACCTCAATACTGAATATGGCTGGGACAAAATATGGGTGAAGTTCTCTGATCCTCTGAAAGACCTCCTTCTCTTTGAGTTTAGTCGTTTTCAAAATCACCGAGAATTCATTGTCTTCAGCTATCTTTCCTTGCCACCAATAGGCCGAATTGACTGGAAAAACATTGAAACAAGCGATCAACTTTTCTTCCAGAAGCTTTTTGCACACATCGAGTGCTTGTTCTTTACTCGGAAAGGTGCTGTAGACGATTATCATGTGATCACCCCTTTGACAGAAGGTTGTAATAGAAATCTATCATCTTCATATATCCTTCTATCGATATTCTTTCATTCCTGCCGTGTACTAAACTCATCTCTTGACTGTTCATCTTTATCGGAGCGAATCTGTAGATATTAGAACAGATAGATTTGTAATGCCTTGAATCTGTGCCGCCAATCGTTAGGAATGGTGTGACGACGGACTCTGGAAAGATTTCGTTTATCGTAGTGGTGAGTTCGTTGAAAAAGGCTCCCTGCAAACTTGAACACATTACAGGGTCGGAGATCTCCCATTTCTCGTTTTTCACAACCTCTATCTGCAGATCTTTGACGAGCTCACTCAATCTTTCAAAAACTTCTTCGGCTGTTTCTCCAGGTATTATTCTCGTGTTGACTGTTGCAACTACAGTATCGGGTATAACGTTGTCTGCCATACCAGCATTCAAAATAGTCACACACATTGTTGTTCTGAGCATGGCATTCGCCGAAGGAATATCTTCGAAGGCTCTTTCGATGAATGGTAGGAAAAGCTTCGGATTCTTGAGTACGATATTCGAAGGAAAAGTCATAAATCTGCTGCAAACTCTGAAAAATTCTTCCACGGCTCTACTCAAATGAATCCTATTTCTGTGCTGTGAAATGCGTTGAATCGCCTTTGCCATTCTTTCTATTGGAGAATTTCTCTTCGGTGCCGAAGAGTGGCCACCATCGCCTTTGGCTATCAGATCAAAACTTGCAAGTCCCTTTTCGGCAACACCGATGAGAGCGAGTGGAGGGTCGATCTGTGGCAGAATTCCTTGAATAATTGCAGCACCTTCATCGAGGATGGCGTCAATTTTGATGTTGTACTCTGCCAAGTACTGTGCCGTTGCTCGAGCACCACGATAGCCTTTTGTCTCTTCGTCAAAACCAAAGGCTATGTATATATTTCTTTTGGGTTTGAAACCTTCACCGATGAGCTTTTCAACGGCTTCGAGTATTGACATGACACAGCATTTGTCATCGAGAGTGCCTCTGCCCCAAACAAAACCATCCTTTATCTCACCTGAAAAGGGAGGAACCTCCCATTCCTTTTCATTGGCTGGTACGACGTCCATGTGTGCCAAAAGCAATATCGATTCATCGGTTTTTCCTTCCCATTGATACAGTAGAGAATAATTGTTGATCTTCACTACCTTTAGGCGCTTGTGAATCAATGGAAAAGACTCGTACAGAAACTGGTGAAACTTGAGAAATTCATCCCAGTTGCCAGCCAAGGTTTTGAACTTGATAGATTCAGAGAATCTTGTTATTTGATCCACAATCTCCCCTCCTCAGAAAGGTCCATACTTTGTCAAAACAGCAAGAACCACGAAAACAACTGTGATGGCAAAAACGATCAACTGCAAAAAGATCGTCTTGCGAAACCAACGCGCATAACTCATTGAAACGAGCGAAAGAGATATCAAGAGCACGGGGTTTGTTGGGAAAATCATATTTGAAAAACCATCTCCAAAAGACCAAGCAAGGATCATAGTCTGTCTTGAAAGTCCTGTGAACCGTGAAAATGGAACCAAGATTGGTATGAGCAAAAACGCCTTTGCAGAGGCAGATGGAATGAAGAAGTTCAAGATCAGAACTACGATATAGATCAACATTGCACATTGAACAGCCCCGACGTCTTTGAGACCTTCCACGGAATACTTGAGAATCGTATCGATGACCATGCCTTCGGTGATTATGTGTTTAACACTTGCGGCAAAAAGAATGAGCAAGACAGAAGGCGATATTGTAGCAACGCCTTTGAAGAAAACTTTCAGTGTTTCAGACCATCCCATCTCTGCAAATAAACCACAGCCAAGACCTGTGATGAGATAGATCAACGCAATGAGAGGAACCGAAAATTGTTGAAGATTTTGGATAAACAACGACGCTATCACCAAAAGGAAGATCCCAACGACACAGATAACGAAAAACAACGCGCTCCTCTTCGTTCGATCATCAAAGAGCTTCTGTTCATCTGAGATCTCAACTCTTGCAGAGTTGCGGTCAATTCTCTTTGCGTAGGCAATGAGAAAGACACAGAGAACGATGTAGATCACAGCGAAAACCAGCAATCTGAAAGCCAATCCCGAAAACAGAGGAACAGATGCAAGTTTCTGGGCAAGTACCACGGTGAATGGGTTCAAGGTTGCGGAAGCAAAACCAAAACCAGCAGAGAGAATACTCAAGCCAAGACCTACGAACTCATCCCATCCTAATCTCAAAGACAGTTCCACCACGATCGGCACCAAAGGCACGATTTCTTCGAAAAGTCCAAGAACAGAACCAAAGACCATGAAACACAGACTCAAGATCGCTATCAGTGAATACCTTCTTTGTCTGAAAGTGCCAGCGATTTTGTGAACGACCAGTTTTAGAACCTCTGCTCTTTCGAGTACGTAAAAAGTACCCCCGACGATTAAAAGCAAGAGTATGAGCATCGATATTCTCAATCCATCAGGACCAAGGAAGACTTCCAGTGGTGCGGTGAACCATCGGTAGATGGGTAGTCTTTCTGAGTGTAGCGGAACATAGGAGTTGAGGTCCAAAACCTCGTTGCCATCGACAAACTTTCTCTCGAACTGTCCCATGGGCAAAAGTAAGGTCAGAATACCAGAGAAGATCATCAAACTCAGAAGTATAGCGGTGGAAGAAACAAAGGTTTTTCTGTTTATCGAGAGTGTTTTTTCACCCACCAGAGAAGATCACTCCTTCACAAACTTTAGATTATCACAAGATATTGTGATATGATCTGCACAGAAAGAAAGGAGAGATCTTTGTGAAAACATATCGCAAAGAACTTTGGTTCAACACCAAGAAAAGAAGAGAGTTCATAAATATAACAGAACAGCTTGAAAAAGCCGTGAAAGAAAGTGGTGTCAAGGAAGGGCTTTTGTTGTGCAATGCGATGCACATAACTGCGAGTGTCTTCATAAACGATGATGAACCCGGTCTTCATCAAGACTTTGAAGACTGGCTTGAGAAACTGGCTCCAGAAAAACCGTACTCTCAGTACAGACACAACGACACCTTTGAAGATAACGCCGATGCACATTTGAAAAGAACCATCATGGGTAGAGAGGTAGTGATTGCCATCACCAATGGAAAACTCGACCTTGGTCCATGGGAACAGGTTTTCTACGGCGAATTCGATGGAATGAGAAACAAAAGGGTGTTGATCAAGATAATCGGCGAGTAAACTCAGTCTATCTGTTGTGTCTTGTACTGTATCGCTTCTGCCACGTGGTTGAGTTTAATCTGCTGACTCTGTTCCAAATCTGCTATTGTTCTGGACAACTTGAGGATCTTATCGATCGATCTACCTGAAAGGTTGAATCTGCTCACCGCTCGTTTGAGCAGATCTTCACTCTTTTCGTCGAGTTGTACAAACTTTTTGAGCAACTTCGAAGGCAATCGGCTGTTCACCAGAAAACCAAATTCAGCATATCTTTTCCTCTGAAACTCTCTTGCCATTAGAACTCTTTCTCTTATCTTAGCACTGCTTTCTGCATTGCTTTTTGAGAAATATTCGTCAAATTCCACTTTCTGAACTTGAACGACTATGTCAATTCTGTCGAGGATGGGACCTGAGACCTTTTTGTTGTACCTGATGATATCGTATGGTGAGCAGTTACACACCGCTTTCGGATCACCGTAATTTCCACACGGACATGGATTCATAGCTGCTATGAGCATAAACCTCGCAGGATAGGTGATCGTTGCCTTCGCTCTCGCAACCGTTACAACCCCTTCTTCCAGAGGCTGCCTGAGAGCCTCTATCACATCTCTTCTGAACTCTGGAAACTCGTCTAAGAAGAGGATGCCGTTGTGTGCTAAGGTGACCTCACCAGGTCTTGCGTCGTTACCGCCACCAACTATTGCGACGTTTGAAGCAGTATGATGAGGTGAACGAAATGGTCTAAAAACCTTTCTTTCGTTGACAAGTCCGACTGCACTGTATATTCTCAGGACCTCAATGGCCTCTTCGTCACTCAGCGGCGGCATGATCGAGGAAACTCTCTTGGCAAGCATGGTCTTACCCGCGCCAGGGCTGCCTTTCATCAGCACGTTATGAGAACCTGCAGTTGCGATTTCAAGTGCCCTCTTTGCAAAAGCCTGACCTTTCACATCGGCAAAGTCCAAATCGGTATCATACGTGAAAGGTGGAAAGCCTTGAAAAGAAACAGGCGTGAAATCAACAAGGCCATTTACAAACTGAGCAACTTCCTTTAGGTCTTCAAAGGCATAGATTTTCAAACCTTTGATCATTTGGGCTTCTTCGAGGTTTTCCTTTGGAAGAATCACGATGCCCTCGTAGTTTTGCTGGGAGAGTGAAAGAAGGCTTGTCAAAACACCTCTTACCCTTCTAATCTTGCCTTCCAAAGAAAGTTCTCCAAAGGCAAGAAGATCCAATTTCTGTAAAGCACCAGAGGCTTGGAGTATTCCAATCGCGATGGGTAAATCCAGCAGTGAGCCTTCTTTTTTCAAATCAGCCGGTGCAAGGTTCACCACAATTCTTCCTTGAGGAAAGTCAAAGCCAGAGTTTTTCAAAGCGCTCTTAATCCTTTTTTTGCTCTCCTTTACAGCCGTATCTCCTAAACCTACTATATCCACATCGTGGATAACACTCTTTCTGTCGATATCGACTTCAACGGTTATAACATTGACATCAAGACCTAAGACTGTAACAGAATTGAGTTTTGCAGGCATCTAATCACCACAGCGGAATTCTCGCCGGTAACAGGTGTGCGACCACAAAGCCTACCCCTATGCCGGCGAATGCCTGTGGCCAAGTGTGACCCAGGTCTTCACGGACATAGGGCCTCAAATTCACCGCATCGGCAACCACAACCATGAGAAGTGCAGTGGCAACAGCTGTTACAGGAGAATCATAACCTGTGCATCTCGCCAAAGAAAAAGCGAGTCCAGACATAGCAGCTGCATGACCACTTGGCATACCACCGTATTTCTTGAAAGTAGAAAGCCTTTTCGAAGTGAAGACCTTTATCAACTGGGCAACTAAGAAAGACAAAACAGTCGCCACAAGGGCGGTATTTTTGAAAAGATCAAGCATGGAATAGAAAGTGGACAACATCTCCCTCCTTGATTATGTAATCCTTTCCGTGTGCCTTTACTGCCCCCGCTTCTTTCGCATCTTTCAAAGAGGGGTATCTCAAAAGCTCTTCAAAAGCAATAACCTCCGCTTTGACAAAACCTTTTTGTATATCTGTGTGTATCAAGCCTGCAGCCTCATAGGCGTTTATACCTTCTTGCGCGACCCAGCTTCTTGCCTCGTTTTTGGTGGCAGTTAGAAAGCATATAAGCCTAAGAGTTCTTTTGATCTCTCGAAAGAATCTTTCTTTCAGTGGTTCTTCAAATCCATAAGCCATCAAAAGATCTTTGGCATCTTCTGGTTGCAGCTGCGATACTTCGTATTCGACCTCTGCATTCGCAAGAATGAGTCCTGAGTTCTTTTTCTTCGCGATCTTTGCAACTTTTTCGTAGATGTGGTCTTCCATACCCCACTCATCAACGTTAGCAACGTAGATAACAGGTTTCTCAGTCAGCAGAAAGAGCGTATCTATGATCTTTTGTTCATTCTCATTTCTTTCAAAACTCAGAGACAGATTTCCTTTCTCAAGATGATCCTTGAGCCTCTGAAGCAAGGCAAGTTCACTTCTCGCCTCAGCATCTCCAGCTTTGGCTTGTTTGGATATCTTTTCAATCCTCTTGTTTATGGTTTCAAGATCTTTCAAAATCAATTCTATCTCGACAATCTCTATATCTCTCTCTGGATCAACACTTCCCATTGGATGTGATACATCTGTTATCTTAAAACATCTGACGACGTGAAAGATCATGTCAACCTTGCTTATGTGATCGAGAAATTGATTGCCAAGTCCCTCTCCCTTACTCGCTCCTTTCACCAAACCTGCTATATCGACTATATTGAAAAAAGGATGAATCAGCTGCTGTGATCCTTCCATCTGGCCGAGTTTTACAAGCCTGTGGTCTTCGGTCACCAAAACTCCAATGTTCGGATCTATCGTGCAGAATGGGTATTTCTCTGCAGGTACATTTTGATCTGTCAACGCATTGAACAGCGTAGATTTGCCGCTGTTTGGTAACCCAACGATCCCTGCTTTTTTCATCTTTGAGCCTCTTTTGACTTTTTGTATTGGTTTACGTAGTTCAACTTCAGGTTTGTCACAACTGCTTCCAATTCTTTGTGGATCTCCTGATCTATATCTTGAGCAATGGTTTTAAGCACTGAATCGAGGACATCTATACCAAGTCTTGCCTCGTTCAAATCTTGACGCATTTCGCCGTATTCATCTTTTGTCAAGCCAAGTCTTGCCCAGCAACGCGCTGCAAGGGTGTCGAAGAAGAGTACTATTAAATCCTTCATCGAAAGTTTTGGCATCTTTCCTTCTTCTTGCACAAAGATCACCCCCAACTTTGGCTGAAGGTTTCTAAAAAGATCTGACTCGTCTCTTTGTCTATATTACAAAGCCTTATGGTCTTCAAAGAGGTCGAAGGGTGTTTCACAAGATAATCTCTAATCGCTCTGAGAAAAACATGAGCACATTCCTTCTTAGGAAATCCAAAGATGCCACTACTTATGGCTGGAATACTTATCGATTCTATCATGAGTTCATCAGCCTTTGAAAGAATGTTTATAACACAGTCATACAGTTTCTCGTGTTCTTTGCCTTCACCCCAAACAGGACCCACGGCATGAAAGATATACTTTGCCTTCAACTTTCCAGCATTAGTCACAGCCACAGCCGAGACAGGTACAAGTCCAAATCTCTTCACGTATTCGTTGCTTTCCATTTGAACTTCAACACCGGCTGCCCTCACAATTGCCGCAGCAACTCCGCCACCATGCTGCAAGCGAGAGTTCGCTGCATTGACTATAACCTGGGTTTCCTGTTTGGTTATATCGTCTTGAACTACCTCCACGATGGTCTTGTCATATTTGAAAGTTGCTAAGAGCAAGCAATCACCTCACAGATAGACTATTTCATGGGTGATCTGTGCAGATTTCTTGAGCATGCCAGCTACACTGCAGTATTTTTCTTGAGACAGTTGAACCGCCTTTTGGACCTGTTCCGTCGCAGGCTGATTTTTGAATTTGAAGATGTACTTCAAGTGTATCTTGGTGTACACCTTGGGATGATCCTCAGATCTTTCTGCGCTCACTTCGATGTTGAAGAATTCTACATCGTCCAGAACCTTCATCTTGCCCAGTATCGATACGACGTCCATACCGGTACAACCAGTCAACCCTGCCAAGACCAGTTCCATAGGGCTTGGAGCACTGCTTAGTCCGCCGTTCTCTTTCTTCGCATCCATCAAAACCTGCCTGCCTGAATCTGTATGGGCAATAAAACTCATCTTGCCAAGCCATTCTGTTTTCATCTCTTCCCCTCCAATCATAATGATACAACAAAGATCGGCTTATTCTTCAAGATGGCACGTGTCGTTCAAATACAATATTCTTGGTTTGCTTGAAAATTCAACGGCAGTCACCGAAGCATTTTCAAGTCTGAAGTTTTTGTGTAAAGGTATTGGAAGTTCGAGTACCCAACAGACGATCATTCTGATGGCAATTGCATGAGAAACAACTACTACGTCTTGATCTTGGTGATATTTGACGATATCTGTAATTGCCTGCACAACTCTTCTCTGAACTGCACCGAGTGATTCTACACCATCGATCTTCGCTTCGGGGTTTGTAGACCACTCTCTGTAGGCTGGTTCATACCTTTCGAGTGTCTCTTTCATTGTCAAACCATTCCACAAAGAGATCTCGCATTCCCTCAGATCTGCTTCTACAACAGGTGACAGTGAAAAATTCTCAGCGATCTTTTGTGCAGTTTGATAACACCGCAGAAGAGGACTTGTGTACACCGCACTAATCGAAAGCTTGGAGAATCTCTGCGCCAATTTTTCTGCCTGTGCAAAGCCTCCTTCGTTCAAAGGTATATCGACATTGCCTTGCCATATTTCCTTGTCGTTCCAATCTGTTTTCGCGTGCCTGACAAGATATATTCTCAAATGTATCACCAAATTCAATAGTAACACGCTGATGTCGAGAGACCAAAACTTTCTAAGAGTATTTACGACTAAGGTACCTACAAGTGTTTTGTATGATGAGGAACAGATTGCGAAGTGGGGGATTTCACTCCTTCTTGGCAAGGAGTACATTACCGGTAGCAGGCACATTCGATTGAGATGGATTCAGTTGAGAGGAATTCAAAAGACCTATCGATGTCTTCAACTTTATGGGAGGATTGCTGTGGACTAAGCGCACTTCGACGTACTTTTTTGGCTTTGGGGGATTTGAGTTACTCGTGGCCACTTTGAAAAGAGGTTCATCCAGAGAAAGGTTTACATCGGCGAGTTTGACTTGTCCTGTCGAAGTCTTGATAAAGAATGCCCCGTCTTTATAAAAGAAAGCAATTCTGCCGCTGAGATTTATTTGATCTATCGAAGTATCAGTGGCTTCGGCATCTTTCGCCAACGTTAGTTCTCTTCTCATAACTTCCAATACCCTTCTCATCTCTTCAAAGGTCGTGTAATGAAACTGTGTGAATTGAGAACTTCTCATGGGAAGATAGAGAAGCAGTGAAATAATTGCAAACACAACTATGAGAATGACCAAAACCGTCAAGAGTTCTACCAAGGTGAAACCATTTCTGTGAACCGAGAACATCTTCGACATTTTAAAAACCTCCATCTGAAAACTAAGGTGTGGGTTCAAAGATGAGGAGCGGTGTTTTTGTAAACTCTCTTGGATCCGGTTTCACGACTGTCACTGTCTCCTTTAGTGAGGTAGCCAGACCAGTTGCATTTATAGTCAAAATCGACGTCTGAGTGATAACATTCGCCAAAGCACCGGAGAAATACTTCTCCAACTGTGCATTTGCCTCGAAGGTCTTCTCCAACTCAAAATGCACTCTGCTGACACCACTCAAAGCATCGCTGAGTATTCCAAAGAATGCAAGTGCAGCGAGTGCTAAGATGAGCAAAGCTGCAACGATTTCGCTAAGAGTGTAACCTGATCTCACTGACCCCAGCCTCCATACGACGCATACAAGCCATAGTAAATCGTTCCTGTCGCCGTCGGATCGAATTCTACCGGCAGGGGTAAAGGCATCACGAAGTTGAGACCGTTGTTAACATCTATACTTTTTGCAACGATTGCTCCGTTGATGTTTGGAGTTGACAGGTTAGGCGCATTCTCGATGTTCACATACTTTTCAGGTGCGTATATGTGCAAACCTCCTTTGGGAACACTGACACCATTCCTGAGATAAAAATCGGCATCTTTATTCTTTGTATCTTCATAACCGTTCGAATAAAGGAGCAAGCGTGTGTTCTCATTCATGTTTATCGTGAGCTGGTTGGCATAAAGTGTATCCCTTACATATATCATCACGGTGCCGTTACCTTCTATGTTGATCATTGTGTTGTTGCCAAGATCCAGCTTGGTGACCGCGATCGAAAGCAATCCAGAACTCGGTATACTTAGGGTGAGAGTGGTGTTCGAAACAGCCAAACCGTTTTCTGGACTGTTTCCGGTGTAATAAGTCCTATCGCTGGCTGAAATTGTTCTACCATCGAGTTTAACAGCCTCAGTCGGGAAGAATCTGGGTGTAACAGGCAAAGGAGGTTTATCGATGTTCACACGCTTTGAGATCTCTTCACGAATTCTGTCAGCAGACATCTTAATCTTTTCTCCCCGCACGGTGATACCGCTATCGATGCTGTCAGCGTAAATAACATTACCTTTCACTGTGGCACCGCTACCAGTGACTCTACCAACAGCAAGGACATCTCTTTCTATGACGACATTGTTTGCCAAAGTCACAGTTCCTCCATCCGGAGGACTTTCTGTTCCTCCCATTAGATAAACGCTGCCTGTCACAACGGTGTTATTGCCAATTCCTAAATTCCCACGCCTCAACAAAATATCTCCACTGATCGTCACGTTGTTTCCAAGTGCTACCGGTGCATTTGAATCAATTCCATATGGAAAAGTCAAGCCGCCCAGCAAGCTCAGTTTCAGACTGTAACTGTCCTCTACATTGTCAAGCTTCGCCACACATCTCACAATGTATCCAGTTGAGGTTGAATTCAGACTGCACTGGAGAAGCCCATGGAACTCAGGCAATGAGATCTCAAAAGTACCAGAATCTGCAAGTCGCATGACCAAATCTCGTCTATCAGATTGGAACCATTTGACAGAAATCTGAGCGATCGTATAGGCGCCGCTCTTTGCGGCATTGGAGACCAGCAGTTTTTTCTGCTGTAACGCGTAATTGCTGGTCACTTGGCTGTAGACGGTCAAAACCAGCAGAATTATCAAACCGAGAAACAGTACAACCAAAAGGCTGACGATGAGTATGGAACCTTTCTTCACGGCAAACCCACGCTTTCTCTGTTTAATTATTATAACACAATGTTTCGATTTTGTACTATCTCAGTTTAAGTTTGCAAAAAAGAGGTTAGTTCACTGAGAGAGATCTTCAAAATCGAGAAAGGACGACTCGATCTCAGTCTGAGCTGAATAAAATTCACCGAGTTCTTGTCCACTCTATGACTTGCTCTGTAAAGTTTAGCGGTAACAGTAACATTCAACCTTCACATGAATTGGGATGTGATTATACTGTGTGAAATCAGGTTCCGGCAAGACTTCCTGCGAGTAAACCTCTCATGAAAAATCTGCCGAGGAAGATATAGACGAGTAAGGTTGGCAATGCGGTGATCAAAGCACCTGCCATCTGTATGTTCCATTCAACAAAGTAACTCCCAGCGAGGTTGTTCAGTGCAACGGTTATTGGTTGAACAGATGGATTAGGTGCAACGATCAAACCAAACAGAAAATCATTCCAGACTGATGTAAACTGCCAGATCATAACCACGGCAAAGGCTGGCATGGAGACAGGAAGTATTATCTTTGTGTATATCTGGGTGAAAGTCGCACCGTCTATCTTAGACGCCTCCACGATGTCTGTCGGTATGGTAGAGTAATAATTTCTGAAGATCAAGGTTGTTATGGGAATTCCATAAACGCAGTGGACAAAGATCAACCCAAGGATCGATCCATACAACTTCACCTTTTGAAGCAGCTGTACCAACGGAATCAAGATGCTCTGATAAGGTATAAACATACCGAACAAAAGAATTGCAAAAATGGTATTTGATCCCTTGAACTTCCATTTGGTTAGGACATATCCATTCATTGAACCAAGCATTGCAGAAATCAAGGTAGCAGGAATTACCAGATAAACACTGTTCATAAAGTTTTGAGAAAGCCCCCTCAAACCACGTGACGGATCACCCTTCCAAGCACGAATGAAGCTCTGCAACGTTATAGATTTCGGTAGATTCCACATATCTCTCAGACTAACTTGCTGAAAACTCTTCACACTCGTTGCGAAAAGAACGTATATCGGCATCAGGTAGAAAGCAGCAAAGATAATGAGAATTATGTAAAGAACAATTCTACTCGGCTTCATCTCCTTACCTCCGTTCTTATACTGTAAATCAAATATGGGACTATCAGTACAGCAACGGATAGAAGCAAGATCATCGCAACGGCAGCTCCTTGAGAAAAGTAGTTACCCCTGAAAGTGGTGTCGTACATGAACAATGCAGGAACATCACATGAGAAACCTATACCACTGCCTGTCATTGCGAAGACCAAATCAAAGATCTTCAGTGATATATGGCCCAGAATTATGACTGCACCGAGTGTGATAGGTTTGAGTAATGGGATAACTACGTATCTATATACCTGTATTGTGTTCGCACCATCGAGTTGCGCAGCCTCATATAGTTCTGTTGGGATACCTCTGATTCCCGCCAAATACATCGCCATAACATAGCCAGACATTTGCCAAACGGCGGCTATTACTACTGCCTTGATACCTATCTTTGGGTCAGTATACCAACCACTTTTCAGAAAAGACAATCCAATCTTCTCGAGCAAAAGATTTATGCCAACGCTCTCGCCACCAGGTCCTGGATTGAGTATCCACCTCCAGACGACTCCGGTGACAACAAAAGAGACTGCCATGGGGAACAAATATATCGTTCTGAAAATGCCTTCGAAACGAATCTTTCTATCCAGTAGTATTGCCAGTAAGAGTCCGATGGCTATACTTGCAACCAAGAAAAGTGCGGTGAAGACGACTGTGTTCTTCAACGAGATTGTGAATCGGTAATTCTGAAACAGACGCGTATAGTTTTTCAATCCTACAAAGGTGAAATCGGGGAAGATATCCTTCCAGTTGGCAACCGAAACCCATGAAGTCCATCCTATGAAGAAATAGACAAATACACCTATCAAAATGATCGAAGGAAGAATGAAGAAAAAAGATATCAATCTATCTTTCCTCACTGACTGCCCCTCCGTTTTGAAAAGAAGAGGAAGGCGGAACAGCCTTCCTCTGTCTGAAAACTCACTGTGCGACACCTTGACCAATTGCGATGTTCACAAGTGCTCTCTGGGTAACTCTTACATCAGGTCTTGCAACAAAGAGAGATATAACATCTTTGAATTCGGTTACCCAACCCTCAGAAGCTGCTGCCCCGTGCATTACACTCGGAACGATTTCATGTTTAAGCCAATCGTCCATAGCAGATCTCTGGTATTCGGGGAACAAGTTCTTGTCTACGTCCGTTCTTGCCGGTATAGATCCCTTCTTAATATTGAATGCCACCTGTCCTTCTTTGGAACCAAGTACCTTCAAGAAAGCAAGTACTGCTTCTCTGTTCTTCGCACCTTTTGGCAGACCAAAGCTGTCAGACAATGCATCAAAGATCCCACTGTTGCCAGGTGCCAAAGTCCAACCAAAATCTTTGAAGTTCTTTGCATAGAAGTAACCGACTGCCCAGTCTCCCATTATGTTCATAGCAGCTTTACCTTCAACGATCAAAGCACAAGCTTCGTCCCATGTACGAGCTGCATGATCAGGATTGACATAGGTGAGCATCTTGGCAAATGTCTCAAGTGCATCTGTTACACGCGGATCAGACCACTTTGTCTTGCCATTCCACAGGCCCTTGTACCCTTCAGCACCAAGTTTTCCAATGAGGACAGTCTCAAATGCATGAGCTGCCTCCCAACCATCTTTACTACCAAGCGCAAGAGGTATGATACCATTTGCCTTCAGAATATCGGCAACTCTGAAAAATTCCTCAAAAGTTGCCGGTGGTTTTAGGCCAAACTTGTCGAAAATCGCCTTGTTGTACCACAGAACATTAGCCCTATGAATATTCACAGGCACGGACCACATTTCACCGTTGTAAGACACGATATCGAGAATACCTTTCGGCATTGTTTTGTCCCAGCCTTCCTCTTTATAAAGGAAGCTGATAGACTCCATGAATCCTGTTTTGACCCAAGTATCGATCAATTCATGCCCTGCGTGAACTTGGAATGTGTCAGGTGGATCTCCTCCAAGCATTCTGGTCTTGAGTACTGCTTTTGCTTGAGCCCCTGCACCACCAGCAACGGTAGCATTGATGATTTCAACACCTGGGTTCAATTTGCTGAAAATGTTGAAGAGTTCCTGCAAACCTTCCGCCTCTCCACCGGCAGTCCACCAACTGAAAATCTCAATCTTTGCCGCGAAGGAAGCGGTGACTAAAGCCATGACCAAAAGTAGAACCAGCTTACGCCACATAAAAAGCACCTCCCCTTGAGAAATGTTTTTTATCCCAACAGTGAGCGAGAAACACTTTCAGAGATCGTATCTCTGCCGGCACCAGTTCTTCTATCATTCTGCTAGCAATACCGACTGTAAGCCACATCTTGACAAAAAGCTTTGCCTACTACTTTATTCGTGTTTAACAAGATATCTGAACCCGATTTTTGTGAAGGTCCTCATGCACGAGTTTCCGACAAATATCTTTCTTGAAAAGATTCTTCTTCCATCTAAAGTAGATCATGCTTTACAATAAAATGCAAAGACTGTAATGTGGCTCCTCTCACTAATAACAGGCAGGGCTACCGAAAATTCAAGAAAAGTCTTTCCCATTCTCAATTTTCTTTCGATTTTCACCGTTTTGCTTCTTCTATATAAGTTTTTGATGAGAAAGATGCAAGATCTCTGGCGGAAGAAGATCTGGCACATTTGAAGCATTAGTAAATAATTATTGAACCGCACAGCAGTGATCCTTTTACCTCATCAGTTTCAAACAACACAATGCTAGTATCATGTGTGCAGATTATAAGTCTTCGACAAAAGGACCTCACAACTGCGTTGACAAGCGTAACACTCCACAAAGTTTCGCTGAAAAGGATTATCAGTGTATTTTTGACTTTAAGTCTCTAATTGAGAGTTGATTCTCATCAGCAAAAGGACTTTCGAATTAGTCGTTATCCCTCTAAATAGGTGTTAACATAGGATGGAGGGTTTTCTTTGGATGGACTTTTAGCCTTCATGCCTGTCTTTGTCATTTTGGTCATGCTCTTGTTGGTGAAGAGCTCTGTTGGTAGGGCTGGTTTCTTTGGACTTTTGACGGCTTTGATCCTATCTACTTTTTATTTCCATACATCCTTAGAGGTCATCTGGCGTTCTATAGTAGCCGGATTTATTGCCTCTTTGCCAGTCTCGATGATCGTCGTGGCTTCTCTTTTGCAACTGAGCATTATGGAATCAAGTGGGGCTATGAAGAGAATTATTTCCTTTTCAAAGCAACTGTGTTCCAAGGATGAGATCTTTCAAGTTCTAATATTGGTAATTGGTCTTGGCACAGTTCTTTCTTCTGCAGGTGCTGTTCCTGTGACTGTGATAACCCCAATTCTCGTGGCAATGGGGTATTCATCGGTTAAGTCTATCTCCTTGGCGGCGCTCGGTTATGACTCACTGTGCACTTACACAATACTTGGAGTGCCACTCGTGGTCTTCTCAGATATCGTCGGTGTTGATTTGATTTTCGCAGCGAGACATTTTCTGCCTTATGTCTCTGTAGTATCTTTCAGCATTTCAGTAGCAGTGCTTTACATCGCCGGTGGCTTGAAGTACGTAAGACACGGTTTTCTGCCATCGGTGATCATCGGTATACTCTCTTTCCTTGGCGCGCAGTTGGCAATCATTTTGAAAGCACCTATTATCACAGGTCTAATAGTTGGATCCTTAGTGATCGTCACTCTGTTGCTCTTCTATTGGCAGAAAAATGGCAGAGATCCTCTACAAAGAATCGAGAATGAGATGAGCTTGCTGAAAGCCTTCACACCATGGTTGATTTTGATATCTTTCATTGTCTCGATAAACCTCCTTGGACCTGTGAGAACACTCTTCTACAGAACTCTTGCCATGCCTGTCGATTTGCTCAAGGGAAAACCTGTTTACACAAGACCATTCTGGCAAGCTTATACGTGGATCTTTGCGAGCACTCTGATTAGTGTATTCATCTACAAGTTGAACGGTAAACAGCTTCGAGAAATCTTTCAAAAAACGAGAAAGCGTGTAGGACAACCTTTCTGGTCCGCAACAGTTTTCTTTCTAATCGCATATGTGATGATGAACTCAGGGTTTGAGAAAACACAAAGTGGTTTTGAATTGCTGAAGGTTGAAAACAACATGATACACGCGATGGCAGTTTCGTCCGCAAGACTTTTCAAAAACCTTTATCCGTTTTTCACACCGTATCTCGGTGTACTTGGAGGCTTTGTCACAGGTACACAGACCTCGGCAACAGCGATGTTTGCGAATTATACTATGGAGACCTCAAAGTTATTGAATTTCTCTCCCATCTTCATGACGGCAGCCGTAGCATTTGGTAGCGGATTGGCATCGGCAATATCACCTTCAAAGTTGCAAAACGCTGCAGCTTCGATCGACAAAATAGGTGAAGAAAAGAAAGTATTTCCAAAGACAATCTTGATAGTTTTACTCATGGCATTTTTCACAGCTTTAGTGAGCTACTCTGTGAGAAAATACATTCTGTGAGGTGAAGAATCATGAAAAGGTTCCTTAAGGTATTGTTCATAACACTTGCCTGCATTATTGCCTCAGCAGCGATCTTTTTTATGATCTTCAACTGGGGTATGAGCGAAGTAAAGAAGATGCAGATCAAAGATATATCCATCTCTCAAATCGCAGACGGTGAATATCTTGGTGAGTATAAAAACGGTAGGTGGCAGTATGTGGTAAAGGTAGTTGTAAGAGACAAGAGAATTGAGGATATACAAATTCTGAATCAAAAATCTGGATTCATAGACATGAATCTTTACGGAGAGGTGAATGAGTCGATCATCTCCAGAGTGTTGAAAAATCAATCTCTTAAGGTGGATGTAGTGACAGGTGCAACCGTCACGAGCAAGGCTTTATTGAAAGCCATTGAAACTGCGTTGGAAAGATGATCAAAGAACAGGGTGTGGTGTTTTGAAGCAGAGATTTGCGGTTATCTTTTTCTTCATAACCATCTTGTGGATAGGAATGTTGTTCTACTTTTCGACGAGATTTCCCAATGAATCTGCAAGACAGGCAACTTTTGTCTACAATCTTCTCAAGAAGCTCGATCGAATCTTTGATTTTTCTGAGACAACACTCTTTGTCAAACTGAGAATGACTTTGAACAGACTTTGGTTTGGTGCTCACAGGGCAACTGGGATTGAATTCATCAGAAAGAGCGCGCATTTTGGACTTTACATGTTTCTCGGTTGCTTTTCTTTTCTCTTTGGAATCTTCTATACGCAGAAGATCTTCGGTGCCATTCTAATTGGTCTTTCTTTCCCCGCATTGATCGCTTCTTTGGACGAATACAGCCAGCAGTTTTTCCAAAGGGGTGCTTCGCTGAACGACGTGATAATAGACATAAGCGGGGCAGCCTTCGGTGTTTTGATTTCAACCACCACCTATTTTGTGGTGATTACGATTGTAAAGTCGATCAAAAAAAGATCGAAGAGATGTCATGAGTCTCAGCCAAGGTTTTGAAACTGGACCTTCAGATCTTTTATCACAAACCTACTCCAAGTGAAAGCCACCACAGCGTTGGTCAGATTGCCTATGACAATTCCCCACCAAACACCACTCAAGCCAACTTGAAAGACATTGACCAAAAGCCAACAGAAAAAGACCTGCATAACAATCGTTCTGAAAATGGTTATAGCCAGGCTCTTTCCACCGTGTCCAATCCCCTGAAACATCGCAGAGGTGAACATGCCAAAGGGTGTACCGGGTAGAAAAAGACTTAACACCATCAAAGCGTCCACGAGATCTTTGAAGATGATCTGCCCTCTTTGTGAGTAAGTGAAGATGAAGGCTATTTGCTTTGCAAACAGCAGTATGAGTGTCATGATACAAAGCCCTAAGAAAAAGCCGAACCTTATGGCAAAGAGGTGGGCTGTTTCGAGTTTTTTCGCATCTCTCGCTCCATAGGCAGCTCCAACGACCGATGTGACAGCCGTCGAGGCACCTATCATTGGAATGGTTCCAAGATTGATCACACGCCATGCACTCGTGAAGACAGCCACTCCAAGTTGCCCACCAGCCCTTGTCGCAAAGCTGTTCAGTATGAAGATCGCTACAGACATGGACAGCTGGGCAAAAGATGCTGGAATGCCTATGCTGAGTATGTCTTTGAGTGCAGGCAGGTTTATTCTAAAGTTGCGTAGATCGATCGAAAGATAAGTGCTTTTCTTGATGAAAAACCAGTAGAATATGAGAAAACACCCAACTGCTGCAGAAATGATCGTTGCATATGCAGCACCTTTTACACCGAGTTTGAAGGTGTATATGAAGACAGGGTCGAGAAAGATGTTCAGAATCGATCCAATCGATATCGCGTACATAGCCCTTTTGGCATCGCCCTCGCCTCTGAGAATCGCGTTGCCCACGTTGCCGAACATGAAAACGATGATGAAGTACAGTATGATGTTGGAATAATCGAGAGAAAGTTGTAGCACATCATCTCGCGCACCCATTAACCTCAATGTAGGCTTTATAAGCAGCAACGATGAGATTGTAAGAATCAAACTCAGGACCAGAACCAAAAAGATAGCTGTCTTTGCCGCTTCGTCAGCAGAATTTTTGTCTTTCATCCCTATTTTTTGTGAGATCACCGCGTTGACACCTATGCCTATACCTGCGGCAAAGGAGAGTATTATCATGAAGATCGGAAAAAACATACCTATGGCTGCCAATGCCTCTGGTCCCAAGCCTGCAACCCATATGCCGTCTGCCAAGTTGTAGAGTGTTTGTACGAACATCGCTGTCATCATCGGAATGGCAAGCTTTATTATCGCCCGTCTGGGATCTCCGAGCAAAAGCTCTACGCCCTTCGTTTTCTGACTCATAGGATCACCTCTGCTAAAGTTAGTACCAAAAACTATTCTAACACGCTGACAGCGAGTTTGTCTGAATCGGTGATGAAACAGTGGCTTGGTGCTGCAAAAAATGTCAAAGAGATAAGGAATGTTCCTTACCCCTTTTTGTACAAACTTTATTCACGTTGACAGCATCAATTTTGTGAGTTAGTAAGTGAAAGTCAGAAATGTTTATTGTGAGCAGAAGTTTATTCTATGAACATCAACATCTGCTTTGCACTATAAATCAGCATTCTTAGATCGTCATACGATTCGTCTGGCGCGGCGCAAATTATCATGTAGAAACCTCTGTTGGGCACCTCGAAAATTGTGAACTCAACGCGTACAGCTGTGCCTTCTTGCACAGACGAAGTTTCAAGAGTCGTTGCGCTGTATTTTTGAAAGTCTCTTTCGTCTGTCGATAGAATCTTAAAGCCAGATTTCTCCAAGTTCTTTGCGATTTCCTGTACCAGTGTCGCTAATTCCAATCCTTTGACTGGCTCACTCAGTTTCATGATGTTCACAAACAGATTCAACTTCTCATTGATCACACTGAGACTTTGGTCTGTCTCGTCGTAGACCGCTTCGAAACCTTCCAAGGTTGCATAGACATACTCATTGTTTGGATCTAAGAAATACTCCGTTGCGAGTGCAAAAGAGCTCAAAAGAACCACTGAAAGAAGGATTATCTTTCTCGTAAGACTCACCTCCTGGTTATTGAGATCGATCTCGGTGTTCCGCTTTCTTGAACAGTGCCATAAACGATCTTCTTGACGACCAGACCATCTGAATCGTTGTAAACGACATACCATGGGTAGAGCGTACCAGAGTAATAATCGCGGCTGTCTCCTATTGACAAGACCACCGTGGCCATCACACCGCCTTTAGAGGCCACATAGCTGGACAGTTCGGGATATCGCAGATAGTAATCTATGAGATTAGCGCCGTGAAAGTTGAACTGTAGTTCTATGGTTTTTCCATCGATTTTTCCGTAAACGTTGATATCGCCTGCGGGTGTTCGCATATTACCTATGACTGTTGTAAAATCGATGTGATTAAGTGCCATAGTACCGTTGAACCTACCAGCGCTGTCGTTCACAGTCCAAGTTCCGGAAAGATCAACTTTGGTTTGTTGTGCGATCTTTTCTGCCGTTTCGTATAACGTGTCCATCGCATTACTGTATGGTCTAACGATCTCGGCGATGTGTTTGTCTTTGTTTGTTCTAAGATCAAGGATGAACTCGGCGTACTTTTCAGCCTTGTAACGTTCTTCCATGGCTTGCATGAGAAGCTGATTGACTTGTGAATCTGGTAAATTCTTGTACTCTTCTGAAGAGCGTATCACGTAGAAAGCCTTTCTGTTAGTTTCTAGATCGTAGGCCATGTTCATGTCGATACCTGCGTCACGGTTTTTCTTGTAATTCTGATAAGCAGATTCTTTCAACGCTCTTTCAAGAATGTCTGCTCTTACGGCAGAAAAAACTTCTTTCGTGTCACTCAAGAAACTGATCCACTTCGGCGTGACCACGTCGAGCAACCAATTCAAGGGGTTGAGCTTGTCTTTGATGAGCTTTTTGAAGTTCCTGAATTCGTTGACATCGCTGAAATTGGATGGTACGGGCGTACTGGCCAGTTCTTCGAATTCGTTGACCTTCTTAGCCATTTCGATCAACTGCCACAACGTTTTGGTTCCTTTCAAACTGTCCAAGGCTGCTTTGTAAGCTTCGTCTGGCACCGCTCTTGCGATCGCTGAGCGCTTTTTGACAACCCGGATTATATCTTCTTGGCTTACCGTTGCTGCCGAAATTGCGGTGTTCAAAAACATGAGCACGACAACGACTACTGTCAAGATAAGAAATCGTTTCACTTTCATATGCCATCACTCCCGTGGAACCTGCTGCCTGGGTAAACCACAAGGTGGGCAAGCAAGTGAGTTTGATTTATTATACTATGAAATTAAGAGTAATGAACAAAGATTTCTGGGAATAGAAAGTGAGGCGTAGTTTTCACGAAATCAATCTTTTGAAAGAAGCCCGAACTTTATCATTTCCAAAAATTTGTCTCCGTCTGAAAGTATTCTTTGCAAATTCTTCAAAAGCTCATCTGGTTTGTCGCGATATTCGTTCAAATACCAGTTCCCCAAGCCTTCGAAAACTGAGATGACAAACCTCAGAGCATCTTCCTCGTTAATGCCTTCTCTGAGCTTAACGCGCTTGAGCCTTTGATGAAGCATAATACTCGAGTCGAGTAAGTTCACTCTTATCATGTCTAAAACAATTCCTTGGAGCGTGGGTGGGAGATTGGTCATAGTGAGAAGGAATTTCGAATAAATCGGATTTTCTGCGGCGAGTTTAATTTTCTGTAAGCTCCAATCTTTCAAGAAATCAAAAAAGTCTTCGTTCAAACTTTTGAGTGCGAATTCTTTGAACCTTTCCTTAGTCCAGTTCAAGACGTGCTTGTAGCATTCGATATAAAGGTTTTCTTTGTTCTTGAAATAGTGGAACAGCAAACCCTTTGCAACCTTAGCCTTTTCTGTGATCTTGTTCGTCGATGCTGCTTCAAAACCTCTTTGAGCGAACTCCTCTATTGCTGCCTCCAAGATCTTTTGGACCACCTCGCTCATCAAATCACCTTCTCACAGATACACATCCTTTTTCGAGTAGAAAAGAAAGGATGCAAAGATCAAAGCTGTGTTGATCAAAAGGTACGTCACCAAAAACACCGGTTCTAACCTTCCGTATTTTATAATTCTCACACCATCTGAATAATAGAAGGGCGTGAAATAGCCAAGAACCTTGACCTTTTCAGTTAGCTTGCTCACCATTGCCAAAATGTACAACACAAAAACTGTTCCTATTGCCAGAGAGATCGTACTGTCTTGACGTTTCATGAAAACAGTTATCGCAAAGATCAAGTTGGCAATGGTGAGGTGTAAGATGATCTGCGACAGCCAAAACAACCAGAACCTGGTGTAGTCAAAAGCACTCCTTTTGTACAACTCCAAGAGCAATAGGGAGAAAAGACACACAGATGTATCAAAGATCACAAGAATAGAGGAAACAGTCAAAAGTTTCTGCCGTACAACATTGGTTCGTTTGATTGGTTTTGAAAGCAAGAATTCAGCCGTCTTTTCATTTTCTTCTTTGGCAAGCATCTTTGAAGCGAGAAGTGCTGCGAAAATGCTTCCAACCAGCGTTACGTAGATGGTGGAGATAGTCGCCAGGTAGTTCAAAATGTTGGAAAAATCAAAATCTTCCAAGCCAAAGATCCTCAGAAAAGTTTTAGGCATCACCTTCATCATTCTCGAAAGCAATTCTGTGTCCTTTGCCATAGAAGGATAGATTGCCACATACATGAGCTGTATGAGAATGAGGATAACAGTCCAAACTATGAGAGTTCTGAAATTCCTTTTCATCTCCCAACGATAGACGTTCATCTTTCACCCTCCTCGTATAGAGACATGAAAAACTCTTCCAAAGATGGATCTTCAATCCAGATGTTTTCAACATGGACTTGGGAAAGATTCTTCAACAAAGTGTCAGTCCTACCAGTGTATCTGAAAGTCACCGTTGAATTGTCTTCTTTGAAATCACCGATCTTCAGAAGTTCTTTCAATTCTTCCTTCTGCTTCGACTGAACTGTGACGATCTTGTAGTTCATCTGCCCAAGTTGGTCTAATTTACCGGTCTTCACTATCTTTCCTTCTTTGATCATCGCAAAACTATCGCACAGTCTCTGAACTTCGCTCAGAACATGTGAAGAGAAGAATATCGTTGTTCCCTTTTGCTTCAATTCTTTGAAAATGTTAAAAAGCCTCGTTTGCATTATTGGATCAAGGCCGTTCGTTGGTTCATCACAGATGAGTAGCCTTGGTTTATGAAGTAGAGCTTGAACTATTGCGACTTTCTTCTTGTTTCCCATTGAGAGTTCGCGAAATTTCTTCTTCAAGTCAAGCTCAAAGATTTCGCACAACTCTTTGGCGTAGTTTTTGTCTACATGATCGTAGAAACTTGCCGAATAGTCGAGCAACTCACTCACAGAAACGTCTGAATAATAACTCACTTCACCAGGGATGTAGCCGACATCTTTTCTTATCTGATAGCCTTCTTTGACACAATCTTTTCCAAAGATCTTTGCAGTGCCTGAGGTTGGAAAGATCAAACCCAAGAGTATTCTTATTGTGGTTGTCTTTCCAGCACCATTGGGACCTATGAACCCAAAGATCTCTCCTTCGTCCACGCAGAGATTCACATCAACGATACCTCTGTGTCTGCCGTAGTATTTGGTAAGGTTCTCGATCTCTATGACGGGCATAGCAGCACCTCCTTGACCATGTGGTCAATATGAGTATAACACTGATTGACCAGTTGGTCAAGTAATCGAAAAGAATCGCAGGTTCGAACTGTCATGTCGATGAGTTGTCTTAGTTACAAGCCAAAGACGAGTGTGTGAGTTGAGATTACGCCGGGTCTTTCTTCTATCTGCAGATTTACGACACGATATTTTATCGTCTTGGTCTGACCATTGATTGTTAGTTCTTTGCTTTCGATACTCTGATTCAACGATAAAACTCTTGGATAGTTTCGGCCTTCAACTAAATAAGAACTGTTGATCGATTGAGGCGTTATTTGGGAAGAATCATTTCCTACTCGATATTCAGAGAAATAACCATAGACAAATTTCAGCAAAGAAAGCGTCTCGATTTCTGATTCAATCTTGTTTGTATGACTGAACGATGTGGCTGAAGAATCGAAGATGAAAACAAGTAGAATTGAAATTATCAGCAAGCTGAAAACAGTTTCTGTGAGCAAACTACCCTTCATCAATACACACTCCTCAACGTAAGTATCAGAACTTCCTCTTTCTTCACAGGAGTTCCAATAGAGCCAAAACCTTCCAAGATTTTGCTGTCATATATGTAATTCTTGTAGTAGCCTGTTAGTATACTTTCACCGCTGAACGTACCAACAGGGCCACGATAGTATTGCATCAGAGAACCAAAGATCGTGAGTTGACCTGTTGGTGAACCAGAGTTGTAATTCTCGACTTTGAAACTGTCGTTGAAAGCATAGATACTCATGCTGAGTTTGAGATTTTGCTCTTTTTCCTTGACAATCACAGAATTCTTCGCAACGATGTTCAGAAAATCTGTGCGAGTGGCATCCTTTAGTTGCTGTGCCATTTGATCCGTAACCACTATATTGTCAATACTTTGATGTGGAAAAAAACTTCTGAAATCTTCATAGATCACATGGTCATAGAGTTCTACATTTTGTTCTGAATAGAGCGTGTACCTTCCATCTACGTACATGGGTTTATCGTTGTTAGATTTGTTCTGCAAAGCCATTGTGAGATTTGTTTTCAGAACGCCGTTGAAGTTGACATTTCTTGTTTCATCATTACCTGAGCCTTGCAGACCGAGCCATTCGCGCGCATTTTGACCGTGGATCACCATTTGATAGCCTTCTTGGTTGGGCCTTGGTTTGATCGTGAACAGCGAGTCAGTTTTTGTCTGCCAGCCTTCTTTGTACTCCACGTAGACTTTCATGAAATGATCGTTACCTTGCCCCTGTGCACTTTTAAACTCTACAATGAGTCTCTGGGCAGTCAGGGTATTATTACCACGTCGAATCGAACCCAAGTTCAAGTTTATTCCGCTTTCCTCACTGCTGTTGACAAAATCTTGGGGACTCTTCACCAAAGCGTTGAGATCAGCAGAGTAGTTCGTTGCAATCCTTGTCATGTTGTAATCATCGATATCTTGCTGAGTCAGAACTTTCGGAGAAAATGGATCCTCATAAACAGGATTCCCAGTTCCTCGAACCCCTTTGACCTCAACGGTGGATCTGAATCTTGGATTTCCACTGATGTTAATGTAATCGTTGGATCTCATTGGGCCATCTATGACATCACGAGTGATGAAATATATGATATCGCCACCAGGCCTTGTCTCCTTTTCAGTGAAATAAGCGTACTTGTTGAGAAAGTCAATGGAAACAATGGCAACAGAGTATGCCTCTAATTTACCGTTGATGCCTCTACTAACCAACAACGCAGAATATGGATTGCCGTAGACTTGATACGAAGCTGAAAGTGCAAGAACTACAGAAGAACCAGAGAGTGTGAAAGTTGAAAGATCTTGGTTGAACTCATTTATGGTCGAAAAATCGAAATACTTGCTTTCACTCACACGCTGAAACAGACCTCTCCAGAAATCACCGTCTGATTGTGAAAAAAGAAAGTCTTTAAAACTATGCCACCAGGTAGCCTTTGTTGCTATGTTTTGGTTAGTCCAAGGTAATGTTATTCCACGAATGCCACTCATATATGGTTTTAGATAGGCAAATGAAAGCTGTAAAACATTCTGAGAGACAGTGTGTACTTGGTTTTTACTAACTTCGACCGCGCCAGTTCTTACATAAGCCGCGACATTAGTCAAGAGTGATACAGAAAGGATAGAAACTGCAGCGACTATGATCAATGTGTAAACTAAGATATATGCCTTTCTCATACCACATCACCACACATTTGAGAGAATTACAGAAGAAGTGAGCTTGTACTTGTGATTTCCAACCATCTTGACTAATTCATACTGAATTATACGATTATTATCTGTACTTGGAAGAAATTTAAACTCTGAGATTTCTCCAAGAACAACGAGCTTATTGTAAATTCCTTGAAGATCAGTTATCTGAAGATAGAGAGTACCATTAGAAAAACGAAGGTTATAAATGAGTTCGGACGAGGCACCAAAAGTTCCATACGAAGACTGTGCGAAAGGTACAACAACGGTGAAGGTTGCCGACTGGTCTTCAAGCTCAAGTCTCTTTGCTGTTGGTCCAGCCTTCAAAAGCTCACGCTGCAGAGAAGAACTGATCCTTGAAAGCTCATCAAAGGCATTCACTCTGTTCAAAACTATTTCAGAAGTTCTCATGCTTTGGTTGAGTAGCAGTACACAGATGCCCGTCACGATGAACAGAAGTATTATGGAAATTGTCAGTTCCACTACTGTAAAGCCTCGCATAAATGTCCCCCTTTAATTTATTATATCGGATATATCACACAGAGTTTCATTGGTATTAGAAAAAGCTCGAGGGAAAGCATACCTTAGCATACTCAAGCATACCGGCGCATAAATGAGCATACCGAAAAATGACAGTGTGTTTTAACGAAAGGTTAGATCTACAGAACTTTCAACACTTAGTTTTGGCAGATGACTTTGGACAGATCTGTTGGTATACTACCAAAGGAATCTTGAAAAAACTTTGGAGGTGAAGTTCATGCGAAGAAGAGTTATCATCATGGGTGCAGCAGGTAGAGATTTTCACAACTTCAACACCTACTTCAGAGACAACAATGACTATGAGGTAGTCGCATTCACTGCCACACAGATACCGGATATCGAAGGCAGAGTCTATCCACCAGAGCTCGCTGGGAAACTTTATCCAAATGGCATACCAATTGAACCTGAGTCAAAACTCGTCGAATTGATCAAAAAATTCGATGTCGATGAAGTCGTCTTGTCTTACAGCGATCTGCCCCATCAGTATGTGATGGAAAGAGCGGCAATCGTGACCTCAGCCGGTGCAGATTTCAAGCTCATGGGACCAAAACACACGATGGTGAAATCTACAAAACCTGTTGTTGCAGTTTGCGCAGTCAGGACTGGTTGCGGAAAGAGCCAGACCACAAGACGTGTTTTGGACATTTTACGCTCGAAGGGTCTCAAAGTGGTCTCGATCAGACACCCAATGCCATATGGAAATCTCGTTGAGCAAAAGGTACAGAGATTTGCCAATTACGAAGATTTGGACAAGTACAGATGCACGATAGAAGAAAGAGAGGAATATGAACCACACATCGACAGAAAGTCTGTGATCTATGCCGGTGTAGACTACGAAGCAATTCTCAGAAGTGCAGAATCGGAAAACCCAGATGTAATCCTTTGGGATGGAGGAAACAACGACTTTCCATTTTACAAACCAGATCTGCTGATAGTGGTGGCCGATCCTCACAGGCCAGGGCACGAAGTGACATACTATCCTGGAATGACTAACTTGCTCATGGCAGATGTCGTAGTAATAAACAAAGAAGAAACCGCTTCACCAGAAGGTATAGAAACTGTTCGAAGAAACGTTGAAAAATGGAATCCAAGGGCGATAGTTATAGACGCTTCTTCTCCGATTTTCGTAGAAGACTATTCAAAGATCAAAGGAAAGAAGGTACTGGTCGTCGAGGATGGTCCTACACTAACACATGGTGAAATGAGATATGGAGCAGGTTTCGTAGCAGCGAAAAAATTCGGAGCGTCACAGATCATAGATCCAAGACCCTTTGCCGTTGGTTCAATAATCGAAACCTACAAAAAATACAACCACCTCGATCTGATCTTGCCTGCCATGGGTTATGGAGAGAAACAGATCAAAGAACTCGAAAGAACTATTAATTCTTCAGACGCAGAGCTTGTCATCATAGGTACACCAATCGATTTAAGAAGAGTTATGAAACTAAACAAAGATGCAGTGAGAGTAAAATACGAGTTGCAAGAAATTGGAAAACCCGATCTTGAGGACGTACTGAACAATTTTGCCAGTAAAGTCAAACTTAATGTGGCGAAGTGAATCACATTTCACGGTGTTGAACCACTTTGAGTTTTACGTTGTCTATAAGTATGGAAAGAAAATTAGACAAAATTCGTCGTAGTAATGTGTTAACAGAAACGTTTTTACATAGGAACTCAAACTGATAGCATTTGTAACTTGAAGCCATTACAATTTAGTTGGAAAGTGAAGAGAAACCCCCCTATCCCCCTTGAGATACACCCCCCACGGCTTTTGCGGGCTTTATAGCCCGCGTTTTTTTTGCAGTTCTCCATATAGGGGACCGGCTGTTATCTTAGAGATCTTGACCTGGACTGTTTCTCCCAAAGAGATCTGTGAGCCTCGAAAAACGATGATCTTGTTTCTGATATCTCTGCCGTAGTAAAGACTGTCCTTTGTAGTACCTTCTACGATTACCTCGACCGAGACACCAAGGTACTTAGAGTTCAACTCTTTGTTTATTCCCTTTTGAAGCTCCAACAATTCATTTAACCTTTTAGTCTTTTCGCTTCTACTCACATTGTCTTTGAAGTACTTGCTGGCAACGGTACCCTCTCTGGGAGAGTAGATGGCAAGATTGAGTCTTTCGAATTTCACCCTTTTGACAAGATCAACAGTCTGAAGATGATCTTCCTTACTCTCGGTTGGAAAACCAACTATGATGTCGCTGCTTATAGAAACTCCTTCGACTTTGCTGCGAATTCTCTCAACGAGCTTGAGATAATAATCTCGCGTATAACGTCGGTTCATCAAACGTAGGATGCGATCACTGCCTGATTGAACTGGTATGTGGAATGACTTTGCAGCCCTTGGGTTATTCGCAACAACTTCTATGAGTTCATCGGTGATGTCTGTAGGATAAGAGGTGAGAAACCAGATTCGCTCTATCTGCTGAAATTCACTGGCTTTCTCGATGAGTTTTGCCAAGCTAATGTTGTTTGTCAGATCCTTTCCGTAGGCGTCTACATTCTGACCAAGAAAGGTTATTTCTTTGACACCCATTTCAACTAATCTTGCAATCTCTGACAGCACATCGTCCATCGGTCTACTTTTCTCGCGCCCTCTTGTGTATGGCACAACACAGTAGGTACAGAACCTGTTACACCCATGAATGATAGTCACCCAGGCATGATGCCTTGAAGTTCTCAGCCTTGGAGTGGACGAATCAAGTGAGCAAATCGTGTCTTCTAAGTATACTACCTTCTCTCCATCGATTGCTTTTTTCAAGACATTGGCTATTTCACTTATAGATCTTGAACCGATGACAAAATCAGCTCCACTTTCTATAAGCCTTTGTCCTTCGAGATTTGATCCACAGCCAGCTATTCCGACTAATTTCAGTTTTCCCTGCCTCTTTAGCTTAAGCAACTGCCCTAAGGTGGAATGATATTTGTCCTGTGACTTTTGTCTCACGACACAGGTGTTCAAGATAACGACATCTGCACCTTCGAGTGAATCAGCTAATTCATAGCCATTTTGTTGCAAGATGCCAGACATTGTTTCGGTGTCGTTCACGTTCATCTGACAACCGTAGGTCTTGAAGAAAACCTTCATAAGAAAAAAGGGGCTTTCGCCCCCTTCTCATTCCTCCTCCTCCTCAAGTTCACCTTCTTCAAACAGATCGGACAGGTCTAAGGAGTCCTCTTCCTTTACAGTAGTTTGCTCTTCGGGCTGCTCAACAGGTTGTTCAACGGATTCTTCAGCAAAGGAAACACCTTCTCTTCCTTCAAGGTAAGCTTCAGCAATCTTGGATGTGATGAGTTTTATCGATCTGATCGCGTCATCATTGGCAGGAATTACATAATCTACCGGTTCTGGATCACAGTTCGTGTCAACTATACCTATTACAGGTATACCAAGGGCATTAGCCTCTTCGACAGCTATTCTTTCCTTTCTGGGATCGATGACATAAATTATGTCCACTGGCCTGTCCATGCCTTTCAGACCGCCAAGGTTCTTTCTGAGTTTTTCAAGGACTTTTCTGAGCCTGCTCTGTTCCTTCTTTGGAAGCTTAGCAAGCTCACCGTTTTGTTCCATCTGTTCGAGTTCAATGAGTCTGTCGATTCTGGGCTTGATGGTCTTGAAGTTGGTCAGAAGTCCGCCAAGCCATCTGTTGTTCACATAGAAACAACCACATCTTTCAGCTTCTTCTTTGACGACATGTTGTGCTTGCTTCTTGGTGCCAACGAGGATCATCGTTGCACCTTCGCTGGCTTTCGTGCGCACGAATTCGCACGCTTCTTCGACTAACTTCAAGGTCTTCTGAAGATCGATGATGTAGATACCTTTCCTTGCTCCGTAGATATAAGGAGCCATTTTTGGGTTCCATCTTCTGGTCCGGTGACCAAAGTGGACTCCAGCCTCGAGCAACTGTTTCATGGTGATAACTGGCATCAAAACACCTCCTGATTTGGTTTAGTCTTCCGTTCTCGTCATCTCCTTCGCCGACCCATCTTGGGCACCGAGGCTCCGGATCAGAGAACGTGCTTTTTGCAAAGCGTATATATTATACTCTCAATTGTTAAGTTATGTGTCAAAACAGTGTAAAGATAGAAATCTGATATCATCTACTGAGGAGGTGAACTTCTGCTCTTAATAGGCATAGGTGGTGGAACAGGTTCGGGCAAAACCACTGTGGCACACAATATCATTCAAAAGGTTGGAAATGAAAAGTGTGCACTTCTGCCAATGGACAACTACTACAAAGACATGAGCCACCTCTCTTTGGAAGAGAGAAAAAAGGTCAACTACGATCATCCAGATGTGATCGAATACGATCTTCTGAGAGAGCACCTCGAACTTTTGATCGATGGTAAGCCTGCTGAAATACCAACCTATGATTTTGTCAGCTATGTTCGTAAAGAGGAAATCATCCATTTTCCACCCAAGGATGTGATCATCGTGGAAGGCATCTTTGCTCTTTACTACGATGAAATCTATAGATTATATGGCTTGTCGATCTACGTGGATGCAGAGAGTGATATTAGATTCATCAGAAGATTGCGTAGAGATGTTCGAGAAAGAGGAAGGACAATGGAATCTGTCATAGAACAATACCTGCAAACTGTGAAGCCGATGCACGATGCTTACGTGGAACCAACAAAGAGGAGGGCAGATATAATAGTTCCAAAAGGTGGTTACAACGATAAAGCGATAGAGGTCGTCGTGAATTACATATTCAAGAAACTGGAGTGACCCTGATGAGAAAAGTTGCCTCGAGCTTTCTGTTATTTCTTCATGTAATCATCATAGCTCGTGGTTTCAATTTGATAAGTACAGAGTTTATCGACATCGCATATGAAGATGGATTGGACGGACACGCCCTGATACTCTTCATGGAAGCTGACAATATATATCAAAGAATCAGCAATGAATTTGGTTTTCAATTGACCAAAAAGCCAATAGTCTATTTGCTCAACAAAACAGATGTCGCCAACGGTTATGCAAACCCCGTCAACAACGTTATAGTCGTATATCCAAATGAGATCGATCCTTACATCTTCACTCCCAATTATGAAAACTGGGTGAGCTTTTGCTTTGCTCACGAATTGACACATCTATTTCTCGCCAATGCCTTCGCACCAGCTCTGTCTTATCTATCCATCTTTGGTCATGCCGTTCCGGCAGCAATTCAATCCGTTCTCACTCCCATGTACCTTCACGAAGGAGTGGCTATTTACTATGAAACTCAAATCTCTGGAGCAGGCAGAGGGAAAGATAGGCTCTTTGAAGAGTTTTTAGCAGCGGGCAAAAATAGTGATGTTGGTCTAAGGTACGCTTCTTCGCTGAACAGTCGAAGATGGCTTGCAGGAGGCAGCGCCTATGTGCAGGGTTACTCTTTTCTGAAATACATAGAACAAAAGCATGGTCACGAGAAGATCACAGAGTTGATAAGACATTTCACACAAGATCCACTGGGTGGTTTCTATCAAGCTGTGAAGAAAGCTCAACTGACAGAAGATCTCAAAAACTGGCTCGGTGAAAGAACACCTGGCACTGAAGGAGAAAAGATCTCTCCAACACTTCTTTCTGCCAGTAAGTTGGATTTGAATGCCTGGAGAGTCTATTACATCTCAAGGCAGTACAACGGAGAAGAGGCAATCTACTATTATGACAGTTTCACCGGAGAAAATATCAAGTTGATCGAGGCAGACAACATCATCACCTTTGCAGTGAGTGATCGCAGACAGGTTGCAATCGCAAGGTATACAAACAATGGCTATGGAGCGATCTCACGACTGTATCTGTACGATGATACTGTGAAGGATCTTGGCATCGACAAAGTAGTGGATCTTGCTTGGAAGAACAACTATGAAATCGTCATGATCAGGCAGACAAATAGCGGCGAGAGATTCATAGATCTCTACAACCTGGTCGAAGGAAAACAAAGAAGAATCTTTGGACCAGACAAAGGCATAGTTCCCTTGCAGCTGACGGCTTCAAAAGATAAGATAGTCTTCACTGCTAAATACGATGGTCAGATAGATCTTTTCATGATTCACGATGAATCGATAGTTCGACTGACAAATGATAGTTCTGTAAAACTGTCACCAAAACTTCTCTCAGATGAACTGTACTTTTGTGCAGATTATGCTGGTCAGTTCAGTACATATGTGCTGAATCTGAACTTGAGAACTATCAAGGAAGTTCACGTGAATGGTTCTATAAGCGCCCTGGCGTTTCAAGACTGGATTTACACCTTTAAGGTCGTTCCGGGTGGCTTCTCGCTCTTCAAGGAAAAATCCTCGACCATGGCTCAGTCAAAGGTTATTTTTTCTGAGGTTGTGCCATTGCAAGGTGATATCACAAGATTGAGCTACACAAAAAAGCATTATGATTTGATGAAATTGAGATTCGTCTTGCCATTCCCTTACGTTTCGTTTGATGAAAAGAAGATTGACGTTGGTATTGGAGCCGTAGCAGGTCTATGGAATGATCTTATGAGCAACTACGCCGTTCTGGGAGTCGCCTGGTCTAAGGCAGGTTTGACGGCAAAGGGTTTGTTCAACTCACAAGAGAATGCCTTTCTCTCACTTCAATTTGATCTGAAAGATGAGTTCTTAACTCTTTCAACACAGATCGATATACCTTTTTATTTGAACAGAGGACTTAAAGACGAAAGAATTGACCTTTTGTCGGCGATCAGCATAAACCAGGATTTAGTCTTAACTCCACAGGTAGGAATCATCTATAGAGTTGGCTCCGTTGGGGGAAGAAGCCATCAAGTCAGTTTCCCAGATTTCGCTTTACGATGCGATTTGATACCAACCTTTGAGATTGGCATAGCAAAAGCGTTTCTCGTGAGAGATTGGGTTTTTCAAATCTTTGGTACAATAAACAGTGAAAACATCTGGTATGGTGCCAAGACCGTAATTTCTGGACCTTCTCTGAATATCGGTGCAATAGATGGTTTCTGGGCAATCGATGGCATTAACTTCTCCGCAGGGTTTTCGTCGATGATTTTTGACATTGAAAGGACACTGGATATCTGGTTCAAAACGACAATCAATGCTCATCTGATCTATCAAGTACCAGTACCTATCTCGATAACAGTTGGTGTTAGAAAACAAGGTGGGTACATAAAGGTGACCATAGAAGACATTGTCAGCACATTCTTAGGAAATTGGAACAATGGAAATTTCAACAAATGGTATAATTTGTGAAAAAGGAGTGATGGTATGAAGATAGCAATGGTCGCATATGAGGTCTATCCATTTGCCAAAGTAGGTGGACTTGCAGATGTTGTGGGTGCGCTTCCCAAGGTCATAGAAAAACAAGGGGCGAAAGTTACTCTTTTTATGCCTTTTCACAGAGTGGTGCAGAAAAACTGCTCAAAACTTGGTTTGACAGTCGAAAGTGTGGCAAAGTCCATACCAGTGCCCAGCCTTCAGACTTCAGAGAAGTTTGACCTGTACAAGAGCTATTTGCCAGGTTCCAACACCACGGTATACTTCGTGGCTAATGAATACTATTTCTCAGCAGAGAATGTCTACGAAGGACCAGATTTGGCTGAACAGGCGATATTTTTCTCTAACGCCTCCTTAGAAGCGATGAGGTATCTCTCAGAAACATTCGATCTGGTTCACGCCCACGACTGGCAAACCGCATTGGTACCAGTTTATCTCAGAACCTTGTACAGAACAGACCCATTCTTTTCTAAGACTGCGACGGTTTTTACAATACACAACCTTGGATATCAAGGTATCTTCAGCCCTCAGTACATAAAGTTCGCTGGACTGCCTTCGTATCTCTTTAACATCGATGGGCTCGAGTTTTATGGACAGATGAACTTGTTAAAAGGCGGTATCCTTTTCAGCGACGTTGTCACGACGGTCAGTCCTACTTATGCTCAGGAGATACAGACCGAGCAGTTTGGTGAAAAGCTTGACGGCGTGTTGAGATTGAAGGCAGAAGACCTCTATGGAATACTCAACGGCATTGATTATTCAGAATACGATCCAGCAACTGACAAAAGAATCTTTGCAAATTACGATATCGAACACATCGAAAACAAAAAAGTGAACAAGAGAGAATTGCAAAAACAGCTGGGTTTGCAATTGAGAGAAGAAGCAGCACTCATAGGGATGATTAACAGGCTTGTGGACCAGAAAGGGCTTGATTTGGTTGAGAAAGTTGCCGATCTGATGATGATGTTTGATGTGCAGTTTGTTGTGCTTGGGACAGGCGATAAGAAATACGAAGAGTTCTTTATGAGATTGAAAGAGAAATACCCAGACAGGGTTTCGAGCAACATAAAGTTTGACATCGATCTTGCACAGAAAATCTATGCCGCCAGTGATATGTTTCTGATGCCATCGAGGTACGAACCTTGCGGTTTGGGGCAGATGTACAGTTTGAGATACGGTACAATACCCATAGTTCGCTATACTGGTGGTCTTGCTGACAGTGTTAGGGAGTACGATCCAAAGACAAGAGAAGGTAATGGTTTTGGATTCCGTGAGTACGACACAGCACATCTTTTGGAATCCATAGCAAAAGCCGTGTACTTTTACAAGCACGAAAAGGCTCACTGGGCGCAGATAGTGAAGAATGCAATGAGTAGTGATGTGTCTTGGGAAAGATCGGCAAAACAGTACATGAGAGTCTACCAAGAGGCTCTGAAAAAGAGAAAGTTCTAAGGAGGACTGAGCAATGCCTGAATTTAGAAAAGATCCTGTCTTGAAGCGATGGGTAATCATAGCGACTGAACGGGCAAAAAGACCACACGATTTCGTGAAACCAAAAGTTGAAGAAAAGCCAGCCTTCTGTCCCTTTGATTACGGCAACGAACACACCACCCCTCCGGAGATTCTCGCTTTTAGACGTGCTGACACTGCGCCAAACTCGCCGGGTTGGTGGGTAAGAGTTGTTCCAAACAAGTTCGGTGCGGTTAACCCAGAGCTCAAAGCAAAGAAATATGGCCTTGGCATGTTCGACGCTATGGAGGGTTTTGGATACCATGAAGTTATAATCGAGACACCAGACCATAATACGCATCTCGCGTTAATGGATTACAAGCAAGTCGAGGAAATAATCTGGGCTTACAAACAGAGATATGAATCGATCGCAAAGGATTCGAAAATTCAGTACATTCTTATCTTCAAAAATCACGGTAGAGATGCTGGCGCTTCCTTACAGCATCCTCATAGCCAGTTGATCGCAATACCCATAGTTCCCAAGAGAGTTCAAGAGGAAATGAACGGTTCTCAAGAATACTACGGGTATAAAGAACGCTGTGTGTTCTGCGATATAATAGATCAAGAAATGCAAAGACAAGAAAGAATAGTTGAGGAGAACGACTCTTTCATTTCGATTGAGCCTTTTGCAGCTCGTTTTCCGTGTGAAACTTGGATTCTTCCAAAGAGGCATATGAATTGCTTCAACGACATAACTGAAAAGGAAGTCAAAGCTTTCGCGATGGTTTTGAAAAACACGCTTTACAGAATATACAAGGCGCTTGACAATCCGCCCTACAACTTTATGTTGCACACTGCACCGGTGACAGGTGAAGGAAAACCTTACTATCACTGGCATTTGGAGATCGTCCCTCGCCTCACCAATGTGGCAGGTTTTGAGTGGGGCTCGGGTTTTTACATAAATCCTATGCCTCCAGAAGAGGCAACGAAATATTTACGTGCAGTTGAAATGCCGTGAAATTGTGGTAAAATTACCATGTAGAACTCTCACTCCAAGGAGGATTGGTAGGATGGAGATTTTGAAGGTCAGTTCAGGTTCGAATCCCAACAAGGTGGCGGGGGCTATTGCAGGAGCTTTGTCCAAGGCAGACAAAGTGGAGATCCAGGCAATCGGTGCTGGTGCTGTTAACCAAGCAGTGAAAGCCATTGCAGTGGCAAGAAGGTTTTTGAACGAGGGTGGGAAGGATATTTACATGATTCCCGGATTCATTGAAGCTTTGATCGACAACGAAACACGAACTGGAATGTCTTTCAAGGTCTTTGTGACAGCGAAACAATCTTGAACAGATGGAAGATGTCCTACGAGAGATAGCCAGTGCCTGCAAACAAGATCGAAGAATCCTCGAGATTGTTCAGGCCATTGCAGCGATGACACCAGAAGAAAAGGAATCTTTTGAGTCAAAGGTGAAGGCGTACTTTCTGAGTAGGACAGAAGATGCTGATTTACAGGCTTATGAATTCTACACTCTGATACTGAATAACTCAAACGCACAGAGAGTTTTGGAAATTGTTTCATCAAATGAAATGTGTGTTTAAGTGTTTTTGTGTTTTGAAGCACTTCTCCTGTTGTGTGGTATAAATGTTCTGTGCGGGCGTAGCTCAGTGGTAGAGCATCAGCTTCCCAAGCTGAGGGCCGCGGGTTCGAGACCCGTCGCCCGCTCCAGACCTCAACTCGGACTAGGGCAAAGACCCAGCCTGGGTTGAAGGAATAGATCAACAGGAGGTGTAGTCGTGGATCAAAGGGAAAAGCAACAGATCATCGAGCAGTTCAAAATCAACGAAAAAGACACTGGCTCAGTGGAAGTTCAGGTGGCGATATTGACAGCGAGGATCAGGCACTTGACAGAACATTTGAAGAATCATCCAAAGGATTTTCACTCAAGACGTGGTCTGATGAAGATGGTCGGAAGACGGAGAAAGTTTCTCAAGTACCTGAGAAAAGCAAATCCCGATTCCTACAGGGTTTTGATCGAAAGGTTGAATTTGAGAAAATGAAAAAGTGAAGAGATGTTGAGGGCGGGCATCTGCCCGCTTTTAGTTTCTCAGAAGTAGAGGTGATTTACTTGAGGATTTGGAAACGTGAGATCTTAGGCAGAGAATTTTACGTAGAACACGGAAGGATCGCAAAGCAGGCAAATGGAGCCATTTTAGCTCGAATGGGAGAGACATCTGTATTGGCAACCGCGGTGATTTCTGATTCAGCGACCGAAGGAATCGACTTTGTACCATTGACAGTAGAATTTCAAGAGAGATTCTACGCCGCTGGAAAGATACCCGGAGGTTTTGTTAAACGGGAAGGTAAACCATCAGAAACGGCAATTCTGTCAGCCAGAACTATCGACAGGCCGATCAGACCATTGTTCCCAAAAGATCTTCGCAACGAGGTGCAGATTGTAGTCACCGTGATCTCCGCAGATGCAACGAACCCACCCGATATCGTAGGAGTCATGGCAACATCGCTGGCATTGAACATCTCAGATATTCCATTCAACGGTGTAGTTGCAGCTGTGAGAGTTGGGCTTGTTGACGGTGAGGTCGTCTTCTTCCCCACCGATGTTCAACTCGAAAAGAGTTTGTTAGACATAGTCGTGGCAGGAACCGAAGACGCAATAACCATGGTCGAGGGTGAAGCCAAAGAAGTGAGCGAATCTCAGATGATAGAAGTGCTGTTCAAAGCTCATGACGCCATAAAACAAATCATCGAGTTCGAAAAGGAAATCCTCTCAGAGTTTGATATCAAGAAAATCCAAGTCGAAGAGAAATCTCTACCTGAAGAGATCGCAGCTGATTTTGCTTCATTGATAGACGAAAATGAATTGAGAAACAGGCTTCTAACCCAGGGCAAAAAGGCGAGAAGTGCTGCACTGGATGAATATTACCAGACAATAAACAAAAAGCTTGAAGAAAAGTACGGCACAGAAAAGATCGAAGAGTTGTCGGTTCTGTTGAAAGAAGCCTATGAAGAAAAGTTGAAACACAAAATGAGAAGGATCATAGTAGAAGAAGGAATAAGACTTGATCTGAGAAATCCAAAACAGATACGTCCGATAAGCTGCGAGATAGGACTACTGCCAAGAGTCCATGGTTCGGCGCTCTTCACACGTGGCGAAACACAAAGCCTTGGAATAGTAACACTCGGTGCTCCAATGGACGAACAGGTCATAGACTCCTTGCTCGAGGAAGGCACTAAACGATTCATGCTTCACTACAACTTTCCCCCATTTTCAACTGGTGAAGTAAAGCCACTTAGAGGACCGAGCAGAAGAGAGATAGGCCACGGCTATCTTGCAGAAAGGGCTCTGAAATTCGTGCTTCCTAAGGAAGATGAATTTCCATACACGATAAGAGTTGTTTCAGAGATACTCGAATCGAACGGTTCATCGTCCATGGCAACGGTTTGTTCTGGTTCGCTCGCTTTGATGGACGCAGGTGTGCCAATCAGCAAACACGTAGCAGGTGTCGCCATGGGTTTGATACTTGAAAAAGATGCAGAAGTAGTTCTCACAGACATACTCGGTGCAGAAGACCATTGGGGTGACATGGACTTCAAAGTCGCCGGTACTAAAGACGGAATCACAGCTTTCCAGATGGACTGTAAGGTCTCTGGAGTATCTCGAGCTCTCTTGGAAAGAGCCCTTAATCAAGCAAAAGAAGCAAGGTTGTTCGTTCTTGAAAAACTCTACGGTGCTATAGACAAACCAAGAGAAAAACTATCCAAATACGCACCTATCATCAAGGTCACCAGTGTTGATCCATCAAAGGTCGCAGAGATAATAGGACCTGGTGGTAGGGTAATCAAAGCCATAATAAAGGATTTCGATGTACAGATATCTGTGGATGATCTAACTGGCAAGGTGAGTGTGATCGGTGAGGATGATTCAAAGGTGCAGGCTGCTCTGAATCAGATAAATGCAATTGTAAAGGAAATAGCAGTTGGTGATATCTTCGACGGAAAGATCACACGTATTGAACCATTCGGTGTCTTTGTCGAGATCGCACCTGGGAAGATCGGCTTGCTGCATCAGAGTAAACTCACGAGAAACTTAAAATCACTCAAAATAGGTGAGTTTCTCAAAGTGAGAGTTAGCAACATAGACAACATTGGAAGACTTCAGCTTGAGGAGTTTTCCACCGACGATGACCAAAGGCAGAGGAAAAAGCCGTACAGAAGAGATAACCAAGAGGATAACTGATTAAAAAAAACGTAGACGAAGTCGGCATGTTGAATGCCGACTTTTTCGGAGGTAAGTTCTGTGAGAATAGAGAAAAGAGAGATCGGTTCCAATATCATCTATTCACTACCTGTAAGAGGTGTAAAGACTCTGTCGCTTGCCTTTGCCGTTCCTGTAGGCTCAGCACATGAGCCCAAAGATATTGCTGGTACAGCTCACCTTTTGGAGCATGTCGTTTTCAAGGGCACAAAGAATTACGAGGAATTTGCGTTGAAATACGAACTTGAGGTTGTTGGAGGTAGTGTTAACGCGTTCACCACCAAAGACTTCACCGTCTATTACACGCGTGTCCCGTATTCACACTATGAAAAAGCGATTGAAATCCTGTCTGAATTGGTTTTCAATCCGCTCGTCGAAGAACCAATGGTTGAGCTGGAGAAATCTGTTGTTATCGAAGAGATAAAAGCTTTCAACGAAGACTACGTGAGCAGAGTTCAAGATTTGTTCGGTGAAACCATCTTGCAAGAACCGTATGACAGACCTGTCAGCGGGTACGAAGATACCGTTGCAAAGCTGAATTCGAAGATCTTGAAAGACTTCCATTCTCAGAACTACGGCAATCTTAGAGTGATTGCCGTCGGGAAGGTTACAAAGTCATTTTTCGAAAAGCTCGAGAAAACCTTAAGGCAGTTTGATAAAACTGTACAAGAAAAGGATAAGGTAATCTCCTTCAAGCCGCTCTCACGCGTCTTTGAAGAAAAAAACGACCTGACTCAGATACATGCGATCGTTGGTTTGCCTGTACAGTTGGGAATTCAAAGCAAAGAATATCCGACCTTCTTAGTTTTGAGCACATTGCTTGGTAGTGGCATGAGTTCTCTTTTGTTCAACAGAATCAGAGAGAAACATGGGTTAGTCTATGACATCGATCTGTTGAGCAACGTGTGGAAAGACAGATCACTGATAGGCATTTACGCATCTACCAGTGCTGAAAAATTCTCAAGATACACTGAGGAGATCAGCAAAATCTTTGAAGAGGCATCAATTTCAAAAGAATACTTTGAATACGGCAAAAAGAGACTGATTGGAAAACTCCAAATGGTCACAGAGAGTGTTCCAGCAATCTTTGGATACCTTTTGGAATTTGTCATGGTCAAAATCGAACCTCTTGAACTTGAGAATCTGTTGAAGTCCGTGGAGTCGGTTACTTACAAAGACGTTCAAAATCTTTGGAAAGAACTTTGCACCAGCAAATGGCACTGGTCGTGCTTAATTCCAAAAGGAAGTGGAGGCTTGATCGAGCGCCTATGATGGGTCAGCTTGTGTGGAAGAGAACAGATGCTCTGCTTGTTGGAGATATAGCAATGGAAACGATTAGGTTGGCTGAGAATCACTCTCCCATAGTTCGTCTGGGCCAACCTTTGACTGCTGAAATCATTGAAAAATTAGTCAAAAACGATGTGAATTATCTGTGGGTGCAGATCTCACCGGTCAATCCTCCCGTTGTAAGTCCAGAAAAGATAGAAGAGTTAAGGCACGAGATGAAGGAGATCTTCACAGATGCTGTCCAAAAGATGAAAATCGACAAAAGGGAGGTACAAGATCTTTCGAATCAAGTCGTGAATGATGTTGTGAAGAACTTCGGTGATAAGTTATCTCTGATCTTCTTAATCCAGCAGAACGATGAAGAATACACCTATGTTCATGAGGTACACGTAGGGATGATATCGTCTTTAATAGGCCTTGAACTTGGAATGCCAATAAGCCAGCTATCGCGTTTGGCTTTTTCTGCGATGATTCACGATATTGGTAAAATCTTGGTGCCAAGAGAGATACTCTATGCGCCGAGAAAACTGAGTCGAGAGGAACTTGAAGTGGTTAAGAAACACGTTGAATACGGCGGTAGAATCTGTAAAAACTCTGGAATAGAAGATAAAGACGTGCTCAGCGGTGTTACAGATCACCACGAGAAACTCGACGGTACAGGTTATCTGAAGCGTCTGACAGATCCAGAGATCACCCTGTTTGCAAGAATTATAGGTACTGCAGACATCTACGATGCACTGATCTCAAATCGTTCCTATAAATCTTCATGGTCTCCCTACAGAGCTATCTCAGAGCTCATCAAGCTGGCGTCTTTTCGTAAGTTAGACAAGAAGGTCGTTCAAGCTTTTGTGTCAGTAGTCGGATTATACCCTGTCGGAACGACAGTAGTACTCAGTTCCGGTGAAAAAGGTGTAGTAGTCGGTAATACAGTAAACAGAGCCACACAACCGATCGTGCGGCTCGAATCGGGCGAACATGTTGATCTCGCAGAAGAAAAGAAACTCACAATAGTACAGGTTTTAGAATAAGACAGAAGATTACACTCATCTGAGCAGTTCCCCCAAACTTGCCTCAGTATCTTTTCTCTTCAGAATTGACTTTGGATTAATTCACAGGCTCAAATCAACAAAAGGCAATGTTTAGAAGCAAGAAAATCTTAGCGTTCCGTGTGTAGAGGATTTTGTTGCTATCTTTAGAAGATCTTTGCTTTAGATGCACTCTGAAGATTTCTGAAAAACCCGTAATTTGATTCTACAGACCTCTATTCATTCGGTGACTGAGTCACGGTAGCAGGGAGGCTAAAATGCGCTGCGACCGATTCTCTGAAGGTATAGTTTTCTTGTTTTGCAACAGCGAATTAACGGAACACAGAACTTACTCCGCAACTTAACAGCAGTCTTTTGCTGTACAGATGCTATCTTGCACTGGTCCAACCCGAGTACATTCAGTTTTGTCCTTCTGATACTACTCAAAGACTTTTTGCCGTTTCTGTCATACCTCGTACGACATTTCAATGGAAATGAGAGAACAACCATTCACCACAATCTTTGATGGGAATCTGCTTTCTGGCTGATTTTTTGTAGCCCAGGTACGCAAAGCGACCTTCTGCGTGCTCTTTTACAGAATCATAATATCTGTCATGCTTTGTGATTAACATAACACCACTATCATTTGAGTGAGTAGAAAGGAGCGTAGAAAAGATGACTTTGAAGGAGAAATTAATGGAAGATCTGAAGACTTCAATGAAAAGCAAAGATGAGGCAAAGGTGCGAACGATCAGATTGATCTTGGCTGCGGTTAAGAACTTCGAAGTACAAAAAATGGGACAAGCGACAGATGATGAAATCTGCCAGTTGCTCTCAAAAGAGATCAAGAAAAGAGTGGAAGCTATTGAGATGTACAGGCAAGGAAAGCGAGAAGATTTGGCATCAGAAGAGGAAAAAGAACTTGAGATAATCAAAAGCTATTTGCCGCAGCAGATGAGTGAAGAGGAAATAAGAGAAGTTGCCAAGAAGATTTTGCTACAGAACAATCTTTCGTCACCAAAAGATCTTGGAACAGCGATGAAATTGATCATGCCTCATGTCAAGGGAAAGGCAGATGGGAAAGTCGTTAACAAGATAGTTCAGGAGCTCTTAGGAGGCTAAGTCCTTGTCAGACACGATAGCTGCGATTTCTACTCCAAAGGGTTTAGGTGCCATAGCCGTCTTGAGAATGAGCGGGGACAGCTCGTGGCAGATCTGCCAGAAGATACTCCAAAGAGAGGTACAAATTGAGCCAAGAAAGGCTTTTCACAACTTTGTGAAAGATTCTGATGGAACTTTGCTCGACGAGATAATAGTAGTCTTTTACAAAGCTCCGAATTCTTACACCGGTGAAGACATGGTTGAAATAACCTGTCATGGAGGTTTTGTTGTAAGCCAATCAATCTTGGAACTCTTGCTTTTGAACGGTGCGAGATTGGCTGAACCTGGAGAATTCACGAAAAGGGCATTCCTTAACGGGAAAATAGATCTCACGAAGGCGGAAGCAGTCAAACAGATCATCGAAGCGCCATCGAGAACGGCCGTGAAAGTAGCAGTGAGCAACTTGTCTGGCAAATTGTCGGTGGCTGTTGAGAGACTCAGAGAGATGCTTCTGGGTATACTGGCGCAAATAGAAGTGGATTTCGATTATCCAGACGAAGTTTTCGCTGAATACGATCTTGTGAGCCAACAGCTCGAAGAAGCTTCAAAATTCTTAGACGAACTTCTGGAAAACGCCCAGAACAGGCTGGCTTTGTCTAAAGGTATAAAGATCGTGATCGTTGGAAAACCAAATGTAGGTAAATCTTCTCTTTTGAATGCACTTGTGAGGGAAGAACGTGCGATTGTCACGGAAATACCGGGAACTACGAGAGATTTGATTCAGGTGCCCACCACCATTCAAGGTGTCTTTTTCACGATAACCGATACAGCGGGTATAAGAGAATCGCAGGACAGAATAGAGAAAATAGGTATAGAAAGAACCATCAAAGCTGTCTCTGAAGCCGATTTGATACTCTTCGTTCTCGATGCAACTACTCCCATAGACGAAGACGATATGAGGATTCTCAGATTGATCAAAGACAAAAGATACCTTGTAGTAATCAACAAGATAGACGCAAATGATCTTATCGATCGAGATGTGCTCAAAAAGATACTGAAAACAGACCTTCACGTCATCACTGCCTCAGCGCTTCAAAAGGATGGCATCGAGGAGATCGAAAGAGAGATAGTGAGATCGGTCGCAGACATCACACAAACTACAGAAGGGTATGTGACAAGCCAAAGACAGTACGAACATCTATCCAATTGCAGGGCAGAACTGTCAAAGGCTTTGAAAGGGATTGAGGAAGATATACCAAGAGATCTTGTCGCACAAAATGTCAAGAACGCGCTTTTAGATCTTGATATGTTGCTTGGAAGAGATTATTCCACAGAGTTGCTCGATAAAATCTTCAAAGACTTCTGTGTTGGAAAATGAAAGAGGGGGAAAATTCCCCCTCCTTGCCGAATTACTTCACCTTTTCCTTCAGAGCTTTGCCAGGTTTGAATTTGGGGACTTTTCTTGCAGGAATCGTGATGGCTTTCTTAGTCTGTGGATTGACGCCTTTTCTGGAAGCGGCTTTCCTGACCTCGAAGCTTCCAAAGCCAACGAGTTGGACCTTTTCTCCCTTAGCAAGTGCGTCGGTGACTGTTTCGAAGATCATGTCGACGACCTTTTTCACGTCTTTCTTCTTGAGCCCGGCTTTCTTTGTCACTTTGTCAACGAGTTCTTTCTTGTTCATCCGTTATCCCCCTCCTTTTATAGGGTTTTGGGAGATATGGCCTCCCTCTTTGTAGAATAATAGCACTTTTCAATGGGCCATTTCAAGTCCCCCCTGATCAGAGGTGAAAAAACATCGTCTGTTATCTGGAAAACCACGATGAAAACGAGAAATTCGATACGAAATAACGAGAAAAACTTTGTATGATGGTGATTTCGAAAGTAAATGCCATCTTTCTTCGGTTTTCATGGTATTATTGAATGAAAAAACGAATATCTGGGAGGGCTTGTTGTGAAAAAGTTGTGTGTATTCTTGATGCTGTTGTTGAGCTTTTCCTTGATGGCAGTGACGCAGTTTGTACCTGCAAGTTACGATCAACTGCTGATAGCGAAAAACAACGGCGATCATTACACGGCCGCGAAAAAAGTTCAATTGCTCGATATCGTTATGAATGGTCTTGGGATTGAGCCGATGATTCAAGGTTTACTGGCAACTTCTGTGGTTCAGTATGGTGCTACTGTCGAACAGTTGAACGATCTTCTGAGCAAGGATGCGCTTGTAATCTTTTCAGGTCAAGATTTCGCTGCAGTACTTGGTCCTTCGAAGTACGCATCAAAACTCATAAAAGCAATCTCTGGAATACTTGGCTCTGGAAGTTATGTGGCACAGAATGGCGATTATTTGCTGATTTCATCGAGTCCTGATCTTCTTCAGAAATGCCAAAAAGGTGGAGGTAAGATACCGGAGGAAGTCATGAAGCAGTTCAACGATTCCTCGGTATGGGCAGTCATCTTTTCACCGAAACTCACTGTACAAGATGCAATCTTCTCGATGAAGGGTACCATTAAAGTTCTTCAGGACAGAGTATCTGGAGAATCAACAATCTACGCAGAAAATGAAAAAGCCAAAGCACTTCTCAAGGATATGAAACCGTCCAAGAATTTTGATCTTTACAAAGACAAAAACATCGGTGGCGAGATATTCGTTTTTGGAAATGTCTCGAATTTCGCCTCACTCAACACTGTGTATCAGGGACTGAATCTGTCTGATCTTCTTTCAAAGGTTCCTGAAACTTTGGCTGCAACGGAAACCCAAGCATTCGAAAAACAATTTGAAGAGCTGATGAAACTTTCAAGCAAGTTGACAGGCCAATTAGCTTTCTCTGTAAAAGTCAGCAATCTTCTTGAAGGACTTTTAGCACCTCAGCGAGAACAGACAAACCGAACAATGAATCCAGTCTTCTATGGTGTTGTTGGCGGAGATATAAAACTTGAAGAACTCCAAAAATCTCTCGCAGGTCAGATTAAAACCTCTAAGAACCTTCGCTATCTTGATCTCGATGGAGTTTATGTGACCAGTGAAAATAGCAAGATCAAGTTCTACTCTTCTGTGCCAACTGAATTCTCGAACGAGAAAGGTTCACTTGACAAAGTGTTGAAGTTCTACAATTCAGAGACAATGCCGATTTTCCTTTGTGTAGACTTTGCCCCGATTCTTGAGAAGCTGCTCGGAATGAATGTAGAATCTCTTCTTCTTTTAACAAGTTCAGTAGATGATAAGGCTTTCACGGTAAACTGGTATCTCAAATGAGGAGGTGCTGTGATGACAAAAAAGTTGGTTTATTTCTTCGCAAATGGGTCGGCCGAAGGTAGCGCCGGGATGAAGGACATCCTCGGTGGTAAAGGTGCAAACCTTGCTGAAATGACAAACCTTGGTATACCCGTTCCGCCTGGTTTCACCATTTCTGCAGAAGTCTGCAGATATTTTTATCAAAATGGACGGACCTATCCACAAGGTTTGAAAGAAGAGGTCTCGAAAGCGATGAAGAGACTTGAAGAGGTCACTCAAAAAGGCTTTGGAGACCCAAAGAAGCCTCTGCTTGTTTCTGTGAGATCTGGCGCAGCCATCTCGATGCCCGGTATGATGGATACCATTCTCAACCTTGGTTTGAACGACAAGACCGTGGAAGGGCTTGCCAAACTGACAAACAATCCAAGGTTTGCCTATGATGCTTACAGAAGGTTTCTCCAGATGTTCGGTGACACAGCCTTAGGCATGCCAAAGAACAAATTTGAAAATGCGCTTGAAGAAATGAAAAAAGCAAAGGGAGTTAAGCTTGACGTTGAACTCGACGAAAAAGATCTACGGAAACTCGTTGAAGTATTCAAGGAGATCTACAAAGAAGAGAAGAAAGAATTTCCGCAGGATGTCGAGAAACAACTTTGGCTTGCTATCGACGCAGTCTTTGGAAGCTGGATGAGTGAAAGAGCTATCAAATACAGAGAGATAAACAACATCAGAGAAGATCAAATGCTTGGAACGGCAGTAAATGTGGTAGCAATGGTCTTCGGCAATATGGGTGAGAGATCTGGAACCGGTGTTGCATTCACAAGAGATCCAAACACAGGCGAGAACATGATATACGGAGAATTCTTGCAGAATGCTCAGGGTGAAGATGTCGTTGCGGGTATAAGAACGCCGCTACCACTCGCTGAGTTGAAAAGACTCATGCCATCTGTCTACGATGAACTGATCCAGATCATGAAGAAACTGGAAAGGCACTACAAGGACATGCAAGATATAGAGTTCACAATCGAAGAAGGAAAGCTCTACATGCTTCAGACCAGAAGTGGGAAGAGGACTTCAAAAGCGGCGATCAAGATCGCAGTTGACATGGTTCATGAAGGACTCATCGGCAAAGAAGATGCCGTAATGCGTGTCAAAACGGAAGATGTTGAACGAGTTCTTCATCCGCGCTTTGATGACAAAGCCAGAGGATCGGTGCCCGTGATAGCAAAAGGTCTCCCCGCTTCTCCAGGTGCGGCAACAGGAAAGGTCATTTTCTACGCAGCAAAGGCTGAAGAAATGGGCCGCAACGGTGAACAGGTGATCTTGGTTAGACCAGAAACAAGTCCGGAGGATGTCGGTGGAATGGCATTTGCACAGGGAATACTCACCTCAAGGGGTGGAATGACTTCTCACGCAGCAGTTGTAGCACGCGGTATGGGTAAGCCTGCAGTTGTGGGCGCAGAAACGATAGAGGTCAAGGAAGAAGAAGGCTTCTTCAGGGTGAACAAGACAATCGTGAAAGAAGGAGAATGGATTTCAATAGATGGATCAACTGGAGAAATACTGCTCGGTAAAGTACCAACGATCAAACCTGTTGGTCTGGAAGGCGAAGTTGCTGAATTGCTGAACTGGGCAGATGAAATAAGACGGCTCGGTGTTAGAGCAAATGCAGATATACCGAGGGATGCTGAAGTAGCCAGAAAATTCGGTGCGGAAGGTATTGGTTTGTGCCGAACTGAGCACATGTTCTTTGAAAAAGACAGAATACCAAAGGTCAGGAAAATGATAGTGGCAAAAACCAAGGAAGAAAGAGAAAAAGCCCTTGAAGAGCTTTTGCCATTGCAGATGGGTGACTTCAAAGGCTTGTTCAAGGCAATGGCTGGTTTCCCAGTCACAATAAGACTCATAGATCCCCCATTGCATGAGTTCTTACCACACGACGATGAACAAATCAAGGCTACCGCAAAGGAACTTGGAATATCTGAGAAAGAGTTGAAAGATGTCGTCGAATCGCTGAACGAGTTGAACCCAATGCTTGGTCATAGGGGTTGTCGTCTCACGATCACCTATCCAGAGATCGCCGTAATGCAAACAAAAGCCATCATCGGAGCTGCGATCGAGCTGAAGAAGGAATCCAATCTTGATGTAATCCCAGAGATTATGATCCCGTTGGTCGGTCATGTGAACGAACTCATTTTCCTGAAAAAGATAATCAAAGAAGTTGCAGACCAGATGATAAAGAATTCTGGTGTGCACATCGATTACAAGATCGGGACGATGATCGAGGTACCAAGGGCTTGTGTCACCGCAGAGGAAATTGCAAAAGAAGCAGAGTTCTTCAGCTTTGGAACCAACGATCTGACTCAGATGACCTTTGCCTTCAGCCGTGACGACGTTGGCAAGTTCTTACCAGAATATCTGCAGAAGGGTATTCTCGAGCACGATCCGTTCAAATCAATCGACCAAGACGGTGTGGGCGCACTCGTGGAAATGGGTACGAAGAAAGGAAAATCAGCGAGATCGAATTTAAAGGTCGGCGTCTGTGGAGAACATGGTGGAGATCCTCGCTCGATTCACTTCTTCCACAAGGCTGGTCTTGATTATGTGAGCTGTTCTCCATATAGAGTTCCCGTCGCGAGATTAGCAGCAGCCCAAGCCAATCTCACCGGAAAATCTAAGAAGCATGAAGACTGAGAAAGATTAAGGGGCGCTAAAGCGCCCCTTTTGGTGTGATCTTATGGAACATTACTATGTTGAAAAACCAACCGGTGAACTGCGAGTCAAATCAGTGGTCTTGAAACTCAAAAACGGCAGAGTCTTTCACTTTCAAACACCCTCAGGCGTGTTCAGCTTCGGTGAGATCGACAAAGCCACCAAAATACTCATAGAACATGCCGTCATCGGCGATGGAAGCCTGCTCGACCTTGGTTGTGGTTACGGTGTAATCGGAATAGTACTCAAAGCAGAACATCCAGACCTCGAAGTTTTCATGAGCGACATCAACTCCAGAGCGGTAGAATTTGCCAAGATAAACGCAAGGAACAACAACGTTGATGTTACGATAAAGAATGGACCCTTCTACGAACCTTGGCAAGATTGCAGATTCGATACGATCTTGATGAATCCTCCCATGGCAGCAGGTAAGAAGGTCGTGTTGAAGATGGTTTATGAGTCTGTTGATCATCTGAACGAAAATGGTTCTCTACAGGTTGTTGCCTACCACAACAAAGGTGGAACTTATATAAAGAAGGCGATGTTCGAAACCTTCAGGAATGTTGATGACATCTACAAAGAAGGCGGTATAAGGGTATACCGCTCTATCAAGAAAGAGGAAAATGTTGCAGGTATTTGATCTGAGCTTTTCTTACAGAGAAGTGAGAGTACTCGAAGATCTCAACTTTTCCGTGAGTGAAAGGGAATTTGTCTTACTGACAGGTGCGAATGGCTCTGGAAAGACTACGCTTCTCAAACTCCTCGCTGGTCTACTGCCTGTGCAGAAAGGAAAAATCTCACTGGATGGCAAACAACTTTCTCGGCAAGATTTGAGAATTCTGTGCGGTTATGTGTTTCACAACCCGATCAACCAGATCGTTGGTTCAACGGTGGAAGAAGACATAGCTTTTGGTTTAGAAAACATAGGTATGCCGAGAAAAACAATGGTAGAACGTGTTCAAGAAGTGCTCGATTTCTTTGACTTGAATTCTTTGAAAGATGAAGATCCACTGAATCTATCGGCTGGTCAGGCACAAAAGCTCGCAATAGCTTCAATAGTTGCCCTGAAACCAAAATACCTCTTGCTGGACGAACCAACGACCATGCTTGACCATAAAGGCTGCACACAGGTCAAGGAGATTCTCAAGAAATTGAATGAATTGGACACGACGGTAATTCTATCCACCCATGAAATTCATCAGTTTTACGATCTGGCAAAGAGAGTGATCCATCTGAAAAACGGAAGAATAGACTTCGATGGATCTGTTGAAGAATTCTTTGCTTCAACGATAGACGATGTGGAAAAGTGAGCGCTGTGGCATGAAAGACTTTCAAATAGAACTGGAAAATCTGAGTTTTGGCTATGATAATTCAAGACTAATTCTCAAAAAGATAAATCTAATGATAAAACCAAAGGATTTCATTCTCATAACGGGGGAGAACGGTTCTGGCAAATCAACGTTGCTCAAGTTGATAGCCGGTGTCTTAAGACCAAGCTCGGGAACCATCAAGATGAACGAGCAACCCATTCACCAAGTTAAAGACTACTTCAAAATGATAGGCTTTGTCATGCAGTATGCAGAAGATGCCTTTTGTTGTAACACCGTTTTTGAAGAAATCGCATTCGCTTCCAAAAACTTTGATTTAGACGGTATAGAAGAGCGTGTTAGAATCACATCAAAGCTCGTAGGGTTGAACGACGCTTACCTTTCAAGAAGCCCTTATGAACTTTCAAGTGGAGAGGCACGCAAGGTTGCCATCGCTTCGGTATTAGCACACGATCCTTCTGTCTTGATTTTGGACGAACCCTTTGTCGGTCTTGACAAAGAAGGCAAGAAGTCTGTTGTAAAGATCTTTGAGCAGTACAAAACTCTTGATAGAGCCATCGTTATTGTCTCTCACCAACTTTCGTATCTGAAAGATCTCATCAGTCATGCCTTTGTCCTCGAGAATGGATCTCTGCTGCCAATGAAGTAGAATCAACGTCAAAACAAGAAAAGGAAGCTTCCTTCGAAGCTTCCTCTTTCATTGAAAAGACCATCATTCTGCCAGTGATCGAAATTTCCGTTTGCGCTTCACCCTAAAATAAAGATTCGATCTGTGAAACACCATTTCGAGTAATCTAAAACCTACCTATTTTTGAAGACTTATCTTGTTGCCGCATGCAGTCTTTCAGAAACAAAGAATCATTCTTGAAGGCTCTTACATTCTCTCTGTAGGGCTTTCTGTTTTTTGATGAAAATCTTTTCTTTAAAGTTGATTCTGCGCTTTTTCGACTTTCTTGCCCTCGCTTAGCTGAAAAAGTTTCTACATACTATAAAAACAACAGCCGGATTGATCTTGCACATGAATGAATTAAATAATGTGATATACGTTCGACAGAGTAGACCTATGCCACTGTACGAAGTCGACTTTCTCACCGAGTACCCGGTAGGCGCCTTTTTTGTTCCACTGTATATTATATGATAGTGAAAAAAAGAACAAATGCGAAAGAACCTTCCAATGGCTGATCGAAACCACTTTTTAATTGGAAAATATCTCAGAGAGCGCACCTTAGAACTTAGTCTACGCTAAATTCAAGCGTTCCTGAAAGCTTCATTCACAAAGTTCAAGAGTCTCTAAGCGAAGCATTTTGCACTCAGTAAGCAGGTATCGTGAAATGGCTCAACTTACTTGCTCTTGCCGAATTCACTGATTCGAGTACAAATGGCAAGCAACCCAATGTTCTGCTCTAACCTCCGTGAGTTGTGGTTCGATTTCAGCGCAGATTTTCATCGAGTATGGGCACCTTGTCACAAATCTACAGCCTTGTGGAGGGTTGATCGGGCTTGGCACATCTCCGACAAGAATGATCTTCTGTCTTCTCAACTTTGGATTTGGCACAGGAACAGCAGAGATGAGGGCCTTTGTATAAGGATGAAGTGGATTGAGGTACAATTCTTCACTCTGGGCTATCTCGACGATCTTTCCAAGATACATGACTCCAATGCGATGAGATATGTACTTCACGACATTCAAAGCGTGTGAAATGAACAGATAGGTGACACCAAGTCTTTGCTGAAGTTCTTCAAGAAGTTTCAGTATTTGGCTCTGTATTGAGACATCTAAGGCAGAGACGGCTTCATCGCAGACTATCAGATCTGGTTCCGTTGAGAGAGCCCTAGCTATACAGATTCTCTGTCTTTGACCTCCAGAGAACTCATGAGGGTATCTGTTTATGTGTTCCGCCGAAAGTCCCACCAAATGCAGTAATTCTTTCACCCTTTTTGTAGCATCTCTTGAATCGACTATGCCGTGATAGACCATCGCCTCACCGATGATATCTTTTATGGTGAGTCTTGGGTTCAAGGAACTATATGGATCTTGAAAGATTATCTGCATCTTAGGACGAAGTCTTCTGAGTTCCTTGTCTTTCATCTTCGTTATGTCTGTTCCTTTGAAGATGATCTTGCCCTTGGTTGGTTCTACAAGCCTTAAAATACACCTGCCAACGGTGGTCTTTCCACAGCCGCTCTCGCCCACCAAACCAAAGGTCTCGCCTTTATTCATATGAAAACTCACGCCATCCACTGCTTTAACGTTAGCAATGGTCTTTTGAAAGATTCCTCCTTTTACCGGAAAGTACTTGACCAGATCCTTTACCTCAATCACTGCGTTGCTCATTCTTTCACTCCTCTGGGACAGAACCTCGAAGAAAACATCTCACCTTTCTGTTCATCCCAACATCGATCAACTTTGGAGTCTTCTCTCTACAGATATCAACAGCTTCATGACATCTTGGATGAAATCTGCAACCAGGAGGCAATTCAATCGCATTTGGCACAATGCCTTCTATGGTATGAAGTGGAGATCTGCCTGGTTCGAGTCTCGGTATCGACTTCAGCAACCCTAAGGTGTATGGGTGAAGAGGATTGTCGAAAAGTTCTACACATGGAGCTTCCTCAACGATTTGCCCTGCGTACATGACTACAACTCTGTCGCACATCTCTGCAATGACACCGAGATCATGGGTTATGAGAAGAACGCTCATACCAAATCTGCTCTTTAACTGCATCATGAGATCTAAGATTTGAGCTTGGACTGTGACATCTAAAGCCGTTGTAGGCTCATCGGCAATGAGAAGTTTGGGATTACATGAAAGAGCCATGGCAATCATAGCCCTTTGTCTCATTCCACCAGACATTTGATGTGGATAATCGTTATAGCGTTTCTCCGGATTTGGAATGCCCACGACTTTCAACATCTCAATGGCTCTCTTCCTTGCTTCTTCCTTGCCGACATTCTGGTGAACGACAATGGCTTCAGCTATCTGTTTGCCAACGGTTATCACAGGGTTCAGCGATGTCATTGGTTCTTGAAAAATCATCGACACTGCATTTCCCCTGATCTGTCTCATCTCAGCTTCAGTTTTGCTCAAGAGATCTTCGCTATTGAAGATGATCTTACCAGATGTTATCTTCGCTGGAGGCATTGGCAACAGTCTCATTATCGCAAGAGATGTCACGGACTTTCCACAGCCGGATTCACCAACTAAACCCAGCACCTCCTCTTTGTCTATCGAGAAGGTGACATCGTCAACGGCATTCACAACACCATCGCTTGTAAAGAACTTCACAGAAAGATTGTTAATCTGAAGGATTGCATTAGCCATCGATTCACCACCGCTATGGAATTATCCTTCTTGCTCCTATGTACTTTTTGTCCAGATCGGCTGAATAATCAGGACTATTCGGATCAAAGCTGTTGATCGCAACACCTTTGCTACCAGAGTGAATGTATTTCATATTCCCTATGTAAATCCCCACATGAGAAGGACCTGGTTTGTATGTCTGGAAAAAGACTAAATCACCAGCTTTGAGTTCCTCTCTGCTGTTCACTATCTGACCTTGCTGAAATTGCATGTCAGCATCTCTTCTGAGAAAGTAGCCAGCCATCTTAAAGCAGAACTGTGTGAAACCAGAGCAGTCGAAACCATACGATGTGGTGCCAGCCCAAAGATAAGGAAGACCCAAATGCATCTTTGCTACCTCGATTATGTACTCAGCACCTTTCTGAGTGAAGAAGACTTTGTCTCTCGAATCATAGAGCTCGACGTCCTCTTTCAAAACAAGAGCCTGATCACCTGAAGGAAGTTCGACGATTACCCACCGATCTTCTGTATGAGCATACGGTAATGTTGTGCCTTGCACGAGTTTCTTCTCCAAACTGCCTTTGTCTTTTATGTTGTATAGATCTGCAAATTTTGAAGTAACCAGAACAAATCTTTTGGAAAGATACTCATCGAGCTCTGCCCTGTCGACAATCCAAAGTGCGTTTCTTTCAACCCAACCGAGGTAAGAATCTTCCATCTGCACCAGATACCAATCGTCATTCTGTTTGAGCAATTTGACGATCTCACCCATTCTCGCCTGCGTTACTGCGTTCTTCTGAGCAGTCCTTCTGGGTGCATCCATGAGATTGACATACGGCAGATTCACCACTGCGTATACTTTGTCACCAAACGAGCGGTCTGGTAACAAAGTGATTCTGTCGTCGATTGAGATGTTGAATTTCTCTGACAAACTCTTGATGAGTTGATCTTTTAGGGCTTGGTCACTCATCTCACCGACGAGTGCAATCTTCGATTCTCTCTCTTCGGACCTGATTGAAAAAACTGTTTCGCGCTGATCAACCTTAAGCAGATTTTTGAATTCCTGGATCTGTTCGTTCACCTTTTGCAAAAGCTCCATTGCACCATCACTCCCAAAGATATATACTGTCAAGAACAAGAGGATAAAAATAATCTTTCCCTTCACAGACAAACACTCCTCACTGTTTCAACCTTGGATCCAACGCATCTCGCAGTCCATCGCCTAAGAGGTTGAAAGCAAAGGTTGTCAGCATGAGTACGATGCCTGGCCAGACTGCGTACCAAGGTTGAATTCTCAAATACGAGCTTGCAGCCCTTATCATGTTACCCCAACTGGGTGTTGGTGGAAGTATACCAAGACCCAAGAAAGAGAGTCCCGCTTCAGCCAATATCGAACCCGGTATACCTATCGACACCGAAACGATTATTGGTCCCATGCAGTTTGGAAGAATGTGCTTCACTATGATTCTGAAATCAGAAAGCCCCTGCGCCTTTGCAGCCTCAACGAACTCCGTTTCTTTTAGATAGATTACCTGACTGCGAACCAACCGGGCTTTGCCAGCCCACCCTATAACAGAAAGGGCGATGAACATGTTTACAATCCCTGGTCCCAAGGCAAACATCATGCCTATGTAGAACAGCAGATCTGGAAAGGCGAACAACATATCTGCTACTCTCATCATCACCATATCGATAGCTCCACCGTAATAACCAGCCAAGGCACCTATGATGATTCCTATAACTGTCGTTATGAGTTGTGTTGTGACGCCTATTATCAACGACACTCGTGCGCCATATATTAACCTCGAGAGGATATCTCTTCCGAATTCATCAGACCCAAGTAGATAGGTTCCATTCTTGCACACCCTTGATGGTGCCCCCATCGGCTTTAACCGATTTGGTAGATCTATCTTGTTCGGATCGGCAGGAGCCAAGAGTGGTGCAAAAACGGCTATGAAAACCACAATTACTATGAAAACCAAGCCAAAAACAGCCGGCTTATTTCTTTTCAATCTCCTGTACGCATCCTTGTAGACTGAAACTGCCTTTCTTTCTTTCACCGTGTTACCTCCTACTGCAGACGAATCCTCGGGTTGAGAAAAGCATAGGAAATATCGACTATCAAATTACCCAAGATGTAGATGACGGCTGTGAACAACACCACACCTTGTACGAGTGGATAATCTCTCTCTGAAAGAGCCCAGACAGACAATCTTCCAAGACCAGGTATTGCAAAAACACTTTCGGTGAGAATCGACCCAGTCAATAGACCACTCAACTGCATGCCAAGTATTGTTACAACGGGAATCATCGCATTTTTCAACGCATGAATGAATATGACCGCTCTTTCACTCAAGCCTTTGGCACGAGCCGTTCTAATGTAATCTTGTCGAATCACGTCGAGCAGAGCACTTCTCGTGTAACGGGCGATCGAAGCGGCAAATCTTGTGCCCAAGACTATTGCGGGAAGCACCATGTACTTCGCGCTGTAATAACCAGATATGGGAAACCAACCGAGTTTCAAGCCAAAAATGAGTTGAGCGATAATCGCAACCCAGAAGACCGGGGCACTTATACCAGCAAGGGCAACTATCATCATCGAGTGATCGAAAAAGGAATACTGTTTCACAGCCGAGATAATGCCAACCGATACTCCTAAAACAATCGCAACAAGATAGGCAGAAAGTGCAAGCTTCAATGTGGTGGGAAAGGCGTCTGCAATCATCTTTGAAACTGGTAGGCCTGTCTTAAAAGACTTTCCAAGATCTCCGCGTGCAGCATTCGCGACAAATTTCAAGTACTGAATAACCAATGGATCGTTCAAGCCCAATTGCTCTCTGATCTGCTTTACTGTCTCTGGATCTGCATACTTGCCGACCATTTCTAAAACGGGATCTCCGGGAACAACGTTCAGAAGTATAAAGGTTATCAAAGTAACACCGATCAGAACAGGTATGGAAAAGATCAACCTTCGAATGATGTACTGAATCACCTTATATCCTCCTGAAAAGGGTGGGGATAACCCCCACCCGAGTTGTCATTGCTTGTAAGCGTACAGGTAAATCGTTATACCAGTTGGATGAGCTATAACGCCGTGCACATTCTTCTGTGTAGCGAGTAAGTATTTCAGATGGAACAGTGGTATGACGGCGACATCTTCTCTCACTATCTTGTACTCTATTTCTCTGTACATCTGGTTTCTCTTTTCAGGATTCACTTCGATAGCTGCCTTCTTGATAAGCTCTTGAATCTCTTTGTTGTTGTAACCTGAGGACATCTGGTTGCCCTCTCCGAAGAAGACGCCTATGTAGTTGTCAGCATCGGGAATGTCAGCCCACCAGTTACCATAGCTTGCAGGTATCTTTCCTTCATTTCTCGCTTGGCGGAACGCAGCTCTTTCAGTGGGAATTATCTCCAAGTCTATTCCCACTTCTTTCGCCATAGCTTGAATGATCACATTTGCATCGCTGAGTGTATCTCCACCTGATTGCCATGCGGTGACTTTGCCTATATTTCCAAGTTGTGCAACGATCTTCTTTGCTTCTTGTGGATTGTATTCATACGCAGGACCTTCTCCAAGTGGGTAAGAGCCTGGTATACCCGGTGTCACAAAACTGGTTGCAACTGTGGCTCGAGGTCCGAAGAGCGATTTTGCAAGTTCTTCTTTGTTGATTGCCAAAGCCAATGCCTTTCTGAGCAATGGATTTGACCACTTTGGATCTCTGAGGTTCATCAGGAAGTAGTAAGTGTTGAGCGCCTCTTTTTCAATGATGTTGTACTTTCCTGTTTTCTTAATCCTCTCGTACTCAAGCACTGGTATTGTCACAACATCTAATGTGCCAGCCTCAAATTCCATCAACGCTACAGCCGAATCTGGTATGACTCTGTAGACGATACCATCGAGGTATGGCAAACCCTCTTCGAAATAATATGGGTTCCTCTCAAAGATTATCTCGGTATTTGGTACGTGTGATTTCAGTTTGAACGGACCTGTTCCGACAGGTTTCAGTTTCCAACTGTCCCCCGCAGCAGTTACGAGTTTTTGAGAGAAGATGCTCGCCGCTGGGACGGCAAGGTTTTGCAGGAAAGGAGCATATGGACTTTCAAGAACGATCTGGAATTTGTAATCGTCGATCTTCTTGAAACCTTCGAGTGATGTACTTTCACCTTTCATGAAAGCCTTTGCACCAAGGATTGGTTCAAACAACCATTTGCTCGCACCTCTGCCCTTTGGACTGAGCATTCTCTCGATAGTGAACTTGACATCATCGGTTGTCAGTTCTGTCTTTCCGTCGTGAAATTTTATTCCCTTCTTCAGTTCAAATGTGTAGACAAGACCATCTTGAGAAACTTCTGGCATCTTTGCGAGCAGTTCTGGTTCCAGTTCAAGTGTCTCGCCCTTGTACCTTACAAGCGTGCTGAAGAGCAATCGAGCCATCGCATAGGTCTGTAGGTAGGTGTCTTCTTGTGGATCAAAGATCATTCGATCAGCAGTCCAGTAGTCGTAAAGTACACCACCTCGTTTTGGAGTTTGTGCAAAAACAAAGAGCGATGCGACTATCGCGGCAAAGACCAGTAGAAACTTCCTCATAAACACACCCCCTTGAGTTATTTTGGTAACTAACCACACCAAATAATTTACCACAAATTCACATGGATAGTCAATCGTTCATAAAGGTCATCCGATATTAGCTGTGTAATGACAAAAGTATAACAATTGACAATTATCATGATCATAGATCGATTGCACAAAGATCGTCACAGCTCAAACGATATGTATGAAATCACTCTTGATCAAAATATCGAGAATATCTTTGGTCTCCTTTTTGTCTGCTCCAATGTAATTCGCCGCAAAGGATATCGAAGCATCGTAATCTTGCAAATAACGTGCACCCAAGTTGAGAGTTTCACCCAAGTCCACCACATATCTCTTCTCCGACAACTCGCCTGCTTTGTCAAGCCATTCATAACCAAGAGGACCTTCTTTGGAAGGCTCTATTCTTTTCTTAGATTTCAGATCTTTCGAAGGTTTAGTCGTCTTTTCCATCATAACAGCTCTGATGAGGTCAAACCCAGGCTGGTTTTCCAACTTAATCAAGAATGCTTTTGCCTGTGCCTGTGCAACTTCTAAAATGTGTTTTGGCAAATCTTCTGACAGTTCAAGTGTTCTCAACACAGCCTTACCAATCCAGTTGAACATAACTGGGTCGCATTTATCCGGTGTGTCTTCGTTGGTGTGATAGTACTTATCTGGCCATTGGCCTATGAAGGGCGATGGCACACCGTAATTTTCAAAAACAACGTGGTCCGAACCACTTTTGAATCTCGATCTGAAAAACCTTCTTGTTGGTGATTCCGAACTAACTGGCGCATAGATCATGAGAGATTCAAACAAAAGCTCATCGTAATAATTCAAGAGCAAAGGAGGTGTTTCGTGCAAAGACAGAGTGGAACCTGTTTTTTGCTGGTCTTCTCCCACCATATCGAGATTGATCACACAGTCATATGAATTCTCTGCTGCGTAAGGCAAGCTACCGTAAAACTCGGGTAAGAGAATGATATCCACATCGACGCCCGTCTTCATGCCCAAGAGTTCTCTGCAAAGATGTAATGCCAAAGCAGATCCTGAGGCGTTGTCATTGGCACCGGGGTTTGGGTGGCACAAATGAGCGACAATACCAATCTTTTTCATACCGCGATTGGAAAATCTCACGCGAAGAACCTGCAAATTACCTGCTTCCAGCTCACTATCGACAAAAAGTCGTACTTTGTTACCTCTGTTTGCAAACTTTTTGAGAAATTTGAACTGGTCAAAACTCACCGAAAAACCAAAAGCACCCTCTTTACTGTCCTCAAGGGTGTGTGGTAACGACAGATAATTAACTGTCTGGGGCATCTTTTCAGGGGTTCTACCAATGGATTCATCTTGAGCCCTCATGTAATAGACGATCAAACACTTAGCTTTAAGCTGTTTTACATACTTCTTGAAGGCTTTAGAAGGATTTTCGTTGACAAGGACTGCTTTGTTAGAAAAGTCTCCTCTGTATTCTTCGTCAACCAGTTCTAAGGACTGCCAGCCATTGGTCGGGTTGCTTCCAAAGAGCACGCTGGTCTTGCACGCTCCAAAGGAATTGATAAAGATTCTGGGACCTTCAAGCCACAGCTCAGCATCTTTTATGTTCCACACCATGGTCGAATCGAAATTACCGTACCTGATTCCACCGGTGGGATACTCGATGACCTCGACCTGCTCTCTCTTGATACCCCATCCAAGAAGCATTTCGATTAGCCTATCCAAGAGTCTTTTGTATTCATCGCTCCCCCTTGCTCTGTGAAATGACGAAATGAATCTGACCGTTTCAAAGACTTCGTATTCGTTTATCACCATCTCGACCTCCTTATGAGAATTGTACTCTTTTTGAGGAATGTCTTGCGAAAAACCTTGGCATTATTAGAGTTTTCTTAAAAAGTAGAACATATAACTTTCAAAGTCAGACAATTATAGTGAACACAAAAACTACACGGAGGTGAAGGTATGAAAAAGGCAGTACTTTTAGTCATGAGTTTGGTTTTGGCAGCAACGTTTACTCTTGCAGCAGGACTTGGAAAAGGTTATGGAAAGATGTTGCAACTGAACAAACAACTTTCCTACACCGAGATCATCAAGGCACTGGATCTTTCCAAAGAACAGGCACAACAGTTGCTCAATGTGATCGATGAAACAAAAGAACAGTTTGCCAAGCTTGAGAACGAGTACAAGACTTTGTTGGAGAAATCCAAATCAATGACACTCAACGAATTTGCAACTCAGAGAAGAGAACTGAATCAAAAGCGCGCAGAGATCTTGCAAACCGCTGAAAGGAAGATCGCCGACATAATAAAGGTTTCACAGCTCCAGAATCTACAACAGCACTATATGAACAGATTCAGAGAGTTCGCACAGCAATACAATCAGAGAGCACCTATGCCACAGAGACCCTTTGGGAGAGATGCAGTGACACCTTTGAGAGAAAAGATGATGAACAGGCAGTTCCAAGCAGTTGAAAGACCAGGTTTTGGATTGGGAATACTCTTGGACGACGATTTTGAAGAAGCGTTGAGAGCATACCTCCAATAACCCCCCCACCCCCTCGAGGACGCCGGCGAAAGCCGGCGTTTTTTGTCTATCGAACAACTTTCAACCCAAAACACTTTGCCATCTCAAGGGCTCTTTCGAATTCGCTCGGATAGATCCTTCTTGAGAGTTCTTTGTACTTAAAGGCTTTGTGTGCGGGATAATACTGGCTCATGACGTTGACCGGAATCTCTTTGCTGATCGATGCAATCACTTCAAAAACCTTTTCGGTATTTGCAAGATCCTCTGGGAGTACAAGATGTCGTACAAAAACACCCCTTGCAGCGATGCCTTTCTCTATCTTGAGTGGTCCAACCTGTCTGTGCATCTCTCTCAGAGCAGTTGCAGAGATCTCTACATAATCAGAAACGCCAGAGTATCTGATCGCAGAATCGTTATCGCCGTACTTTATATCTGGCATATAGATATCAACTAAACCCTCAAGCAACCTCAAAGTTTCGAGTGATTCGTACCCACCGCAGTTGTAAACAACCGGCAGGGTAAAACCATCACTTACAGCGACTGCGAGTGCCTTGATTATCATAGCTATCTGATGTGTTGGGGTGACCAAGTTCATATTGTGACAACCAAAGGATTGTACTTTGAGCATGATCTTTGCAAGTTCTTCAACTGATACTTCTTCACCTTCGCATGCTTGACTTATCGTCCAGTTCTGGCAGAAAACACAAGACAGATTACATCCACTGAAAAAGATCGTGCCAGAACCACGACTTCCAACCAAGAAGCTTTCCTCACCAAAGTGAGGTCCATAGCTGGCTACAAGAGGAAGATTTGCCACACCACAAAAACCGATTTCTCCTTTCAATCTATCGACGTGACACTTTCTGGGGCACAGTTCACACTCTTTCATCTTTGAATACAGAAGTTCTGCCCTTTTCGCAAGTTCTTCTGCCCCAACTTCCAGATACAGAGGCTTCATCTTCGACCCCCAATGAGTATATTACCTTTATCGAAGCAAGAACAACTGTGGATCTTCCAAACTGTAACTTGACAGTCGGCTCAGAAATGATAACTTAGAAGTGTAAAGCACTCAATCACAAATTCCTTCAACCTCACAATTTGCAGCGAGTGGTAGTGACCGCAATTTACTTTTGGAGGTGGATTTTGTGGTAAAGCAAGTGGCGGTTTATCTTGTCTATGCTCTTGTTGTAATTGGCGCTTTGTTTTTAATTGCGGCGAACAGTACGGTGAAAACACACAGAGATGGAACCTTTCAAGCGGTCTCTCAAGGTGATCGCTATGGTTATGTACAGGTCTTTGTAACCCTAAAGGACCAGAAGATCACCAACGTCGTTATAAAGGAATTCGATGGCCTTGGAGTTGAGAAACTCTATAATGTCTACGGTTTGAGATTCCCTATTTTAGAGGAAATGCACAAAGAGATGGCAAAGAGATTTACTGAAAAGAACACTTGGGATGTAGATGCCTTTACAGGTGCAACGAGTTCTTCGAAAAAGGCGATGGAAGCTGTGAAATTCGCACTGGAAAGAGCCAGAGCCGACACCCCTGCTACCAAGTATTTCAACGGTACATTCATGGGCACATCGGATCAGGGAAGATACGGTTGGGGTATAGCCTGGGTCACAATAGAAAACGACAAGATAGTCAAAGTAGAGTTTAATGAAACGACACCACAACTCAAAGATGGTAAACCCGTTTACGATGAAGCAAACAGACAGATCTTCGTGCTGAAATCGAGTGAATACCCTTACCCTCCATACCATGAGGCTAAAGAAGAGATGGCAAAGAGGATCATCGAAAAACAGTCAACACAAGTGGATGTCTATACCGGAGCTACTTCGAGTTCCAAACAATGGCTTCAAGCAGCAGAAAGAGCCCTTGAATCTGCCAAAACAAGACAGGATTAGAGTGGGAGCTTTCCCACTCTTTTTGATTCCCAAGGGTGCCTCATTTTTGGGGCGCTTGTTTCATTTCACAGCAAATTCTCCTTCTTTACCATTTGATTGAAGGTCTCTTCGAAAAACACTCGTTGGTATAAAATTTCTCTTGGAGGTATAGTGCTTGGAGCGAAAGATATATTTGAGAAAACTCGACGTTGCTGAAGCACTGCAGAAGTACGAAAAAAACCTTCAAGATGCTGGCTTTTTTGCTCCCCAGACACAGACCATTCCTACCACTCAAGCCCTTGGCAGAATTCTTGCCAAACCCGTGTACGCCTACAGAAGTGTACCAACTTACAACAGTGCTGCGATGGATGGAGTAATGGTCAGAAGTGTTGAAACCGCCGGTGCTTCCAAGACTAATCCGAAAACTCTTTCCAGGGGTCAGTTCAAGTTTGTCAACACAGGCAATGCTCTTGAACCTCCGTTCGATGCTGTGATAATGATCGAAAACATTCATATAATAGACGATGATCACATTCAGATCTTCGAATCTGTGCCCGCTTTTCACAACGTACGCTTGATCGGTGAAGATCTCTCTGAGAAAGACATGATCTTCACACGTTATCATCACCTGAAACCGTATGATCTGTCACTTCTATTAGCTGCAGGAGTCTTTGAAGTTGAAGTCTTGAAGAAATTGAAGGTGATCGTCATTCCGACAGGCACTGAAATTGTCAGTCCAGAAAGCGAATTGAAAGAAGGCTTTATACCAGAAACCAATTCAACGCTCATTAAAAACTATTTAAGCCAAATAGATCCAGCTGTAGATGTAGAAATACACTCAGTTGTCGAGGACAGATATGAATCTGTATTGTCGACCCTTTCCGAAGCGATTTCATCTTATGACATGATTTTGTTGAACGCCGGCTCATCTGCTGGCAGTTTTGACTACTCATACCACGTTCTTGAAGAACTGGGACAGGTCATAGCCCATGGTCTGAACATAAGACCTGGCAAACCCACAATTTTGGCAACAGTCAGTGGCAAACCAGTGATAGGGTTACCTGGTTATCCAGGTTCTTGTTATGTCGTACTCGAGCAGATAGTAAAGCCCATAGTTCTACAGAAACTCAGAATTACCCCACCCAATGAAGTTGTTGTAGAAGCTATTTCAACGCGCAGAATCTTTTCTTCAATAAGCGAAGATGAATACATAAGGGTGAGTCTCTCGAAGGTCAAAGACAGGTATGTTTTCGTTCCCTTGAAAAGAGGAGCAGCATCGATGGACGCCCTGGCAAGAATGGATGGAACGATAGTTGTACCAAAAGGTGTGGAGGTACTTGACGAGGGTCAAAGAGCGATTGTGAGAACGTGTAAGTCAATAGAAGAGATCGATAAAAACATACTTTTCATTGGGAGCCATGATCCACTCTTATCGATCTTAGCAGACATGATCAAAGAGAAAGATTTCACCACAAACATTGCCATAACGAATGTCGGTAGCATGGGTGGACTGATTGCCATTGCCAAAGAATACGCGCACATCGGTGGCCTTCATCTTTTTGACCCAGAGTCTGGTACTTACAACCTTCCTTATCTGAAAAAATACCTGAAAGATTTCGTGCTTGTGAAATTCCTCAAGCGCAACCAAGGCTTGATCGTTCAAAAATCAAACCCAAAAGGTATTAAAAACCTCTATGATCTTGTGAGAAAGGATATAAGGTTCGTCAACAGACAAAAGGCTTCAGGCACGAGAATCTTACTCGATTATCATCTGTCGGTACTTGGCATAGACCCAATGCAGATAAATGGGTACGATGATGAGGAATTCACACATATAAGTCTTGCACTGAAAATTAAGAAAAGCTTGGCAGATGTAGGACTTGGTGTTGCTTCAGCAGCTCAGATAATGGACCTCGACTTCATACCACTCTACTGGGAAGAATACGATTTGCTCATCCTACCCGAATTCAGCAAAGATGATCGATTTGAATTGATTATGAACATACTGCTTTCACAAGAATTTCGCAACAACGCGTTGACATGGCAGGGGTATGATCTTTCAAGTGTAGGTCAGATCATCAGAGGTGACCAGAATGATTAAAGTGGCCGTTCTTACTGTGAGTGACAAGGGCTTTAAGGGTCAGAGAGAGGACGAGAGTGGTAAGTTGATCCTCCAACTGCTCAAGAAGATAGATGCAGTTGTGGAGTTTTATAAAATTCTACCCGACGAATTTGAATTGATAAGGGACGAACTTCTGAATCTCTGCGAGAACAAATACGATTTGGTCATCACAACTGGTGGCACAGGGCTTTCTCCAAGAGATGTCACACCCGAAGCCACTCTTGCAGTTGTTGAAAAGAGAATTCACGGCATGGAAATAGCCATGATCAACGAATCACTTAAATATACACCACTTGGCATGCTCTCTCGTGCGGTTGTGGGAATTAGGGCTCAGACTCTGATAATCAATCTTCCTGGCAGCCCGAAGGCTGTGAGTGAAAATCTTGAAGCGATCTTGCCAGTGATACCTCATGCACTCGAGAAAATAAAGGGATCTATGATTGATTGTGCCGAGCAAAGGGAAAAACTGGTGAAAGATCATGAAAATTGAATTTCTCAGATTTGCCAGTGTTCAAGAGATCTACGAAAACTTCATTTCAAAGATCAAACCTATAGATCAAAAACATGCGATCGAAACAACAGCTTCATTGGGTTCAGTTTGCGCTGAAGACATTTTTGCAAGAGAAGATCTACCAGGTTTCAACAAGTCCTTGGTAGACGGCTATGCGGTGAAAGCATCGGACACAAAGGGTGCGTCGGCAAATCTGCCTGCCATTTTGAAAAACGCCTTTGAAGTTCGTATAGGGGAAAAGCCAGACCGTTCTTTGCAGAGTGGTGAAGCCGCCTGGATACCAACTGGGGGTGCTCTACCAGCGGGAGCAGATGCCGTTGTAATGGTCGAGCACACACAGAACTTCGGCGAATTCGTTGAAGTCACAAAACCTGTTGGCATTTGGGAGAATGTGATGAAATACGATGAAGATATCAAAAAGAATGAAATAGTTTTGACAGCCAATACAAGGGTGAAAATAGGGCACATTCAGCTCTTGCTTCAGCTTGGAATAACTGAAATCAACGTATACAGACGTGCAAGAATAGCGGTTATCTCTACAGGGGATGAGATAGTCGAACCGTGGCAGGACTGTAGATTCACTCAAGTCAGAGACAGCAATACCTATTCATTGGTCACTTGGTTGAAAGCCTTGGGATTTTCTGCCCATAGGGTTGGACACGTTAGAGACGATGAAGAATCTCTTTACAAGGTAATGAAGGCTTGCATTGATGATCACGACATCATCGTAATAGCAGGTGGTAGTTCTATTGGGACAAGAGATTACACGGCAAAAGCCATAGAAAGGCTTGGAAACTCCGGCATCGTGTATCATGGTGTTATGGTACAGCCTGGAAAACCGACGATCTTTGCTTTGGCTGGCACAAAACCTATCTTGGGACTGCCTGGAAACCCTGTTTCTTTCTACGTGAGCAGTAGATTTTTTCTGCTGCCAACTCTGAGAAAATTCGAAAACGAAAGAGAGTTCATACCAAAGCCCATTGGCATGGTGCGAATAACTAAGAATGTACCTTCTGTGCAGGGCAGGGAACATTTCGTCAGGGTAAAACTTAGATATGAAAATGACGAGGTCCTTGCGGATCCACTTTTCAGCGAGACGGCACACGTTTCAAATATAGCTATGGCAGATGGAGTTGTGAGAATACCAGCACAGGTAGAAGGAATTTACACTGGCCAGCTGGTTGAGTTGTACTCCCTCTAATTCGAAGAGGTGATTTCAAATGTTCAGTCAGATTTTTATGATCGTGCTTTTTTGTGTGACATACTACTTCATTCTGAGCAGCAAATTCAAAACATCTGTGATGGTCTTTTTGATGGCGTTGCTGGTCAGTTTTACTGGAATTTCGAAAACCATGAATCTTGAGAACCTTTCAAGATTCGTAGACTTCAACACAATAGGACTTCTCATGGGAATGATGATAATAGTTGGCATGCTCAAAGCAGCCGGTTTTTTCCAGTTTGTCGCAGTCTATACGGTGAGATTGGGAAAGGGAGATATTAGAAGGACGCTTTCAATAATCATGATCGTTGTTGCTTTACTATCTGCTTTTTTGGACAACGTGACAACAGTCTTGATATTTGCGCCAATACTGCTTTTCATATGCGATGTCGTTGGTCTCGATCCAGTGAATTTGATGACGATAGCGATAGTTGCTTCCAATATCGGAGGTGCATCTACGATGATCGGTGATCCACCAAACATCATCATCGGTTCTGTGAGCAAACTCAGTTTTACAAGTTTTATAGTGCACCTTGCGCCTGTAGCCATCGTCATACTCATGCTTCAAATCCGCGCTTGGTTTGGAGGGATCTCTAAAGATGAAGAGATGCAACAGAAGTTGAGACAACTTGCAGCCACAGACCCAAAGGCAGCTATAATAGATAAAAAGAAAACAATAGCATTGCTCATCGTCTTTCTCTCGGTGATAACCACATTCACTCTTCACAAAGTGTTAGGCTATGAAATGTCATTGATCTCCATGGCTGGTGCAACCATCTCACTGCTCATATTTGGAAAATCTTTTGAAGACGCCGCAAAAGAGGTTGAGTGGGATACTCTCTTTTTCCTCATAGGCCTATTCATGATAACTTATGTCATGAGAGAAGTGGGAGTAATTGACTATCTGGCGAAGGCTTTTGCCTCCATTAGATCACAATACCTTCTCTTGACGGCTTTGGTGTGGTTTTCTGGGTTCGCGTCAATGTTTCTGAGCGCCGTCCCGGCAACGGTCGTCTTGGTACCTGTTGTGCAATCGCTTGTTGCGGCATACTCAAACACCAATTTCTGGTGGGCACTCTCGCTTGGTGCATCACTGGGCGCCAACGGGACGACGATTGGTGCTGCTGTGAATATCGTCGGTGTCTCCTTGGTGAAAAAGTACACCAACAAGACTATTAGTTTTGCAGATTTCTCCAAGAAAATGATGCCAAAGAGTATCTTGATGCTCGCTGTGGTGAACCTGTATGTGATAGTGATGAACGTGATTGGATGGTGAGAGATTGCAAGAGATCGTAAGAGATTTTTCTGAGTACTTAGCGCACATAAGAAGACTTTCGGAGCATACAGTAATAGCCTATGTGGGCGATGTAAATCAGTTCATCGATTTCTTGACAAGAAAAGGGTTGCAGCTGAAAGATCTTTCAAGAGAGGTGGCAGAAGAATATGTCAAATTTCTTTCGAAATCCAAAGATAGAAAGCTCACATCGAGTTCTTTGGCGAGAAAACTCTGTTCACTCAGGAGTTTCGCAAACTACCTCGTTTTAAAAGGAAGCTGCAGCATTAATCCCTGGCAGAGTATAAAAAACCCAAAATCATACAGGAGAATGCCAGACTTTCTGACGCTCCATGAAGTGCAGAGACTGCTCGAAGTTTCAAAGACCAACGATCGAGACCATCTCATCCTGTCTCTACTCTATCTCTGTGGTTTGAGAGTGAGCGAGCTGTGCAATCTGAAGGTTGAAGATCTATCCTTTTCGCCGGCTTGTGTGAGGATCAATATGGGTAAGGGCAAGAAAGACAGAATCGTTCCACTGAATGACCAACTCACCACAGAGTTGAGAGAATATCTCAGCAAGAGTGAAAAAACTTCCTCAAACTTCCTCTTTGGCAAGACGGAGAGAATACATCCAAGCACGGTTTTCAGAATCATAAAGCGGTATGCCAGGGCATGTGGGATAACAAAGAGAATCCATCCCCACACACTGAGACATTCTTTTGCAACACATCTACTTCAGAGAGGTGTGAATATAAGAGTCGTGCAAGATCTCTTGGGCCATTCCAATCTGTCTACAACCAGTGTGTATCTGCACATTGTAGACCAAGAAAAAGTAGATGCGGTGAACAAACTCCTTCAGGAGGGTTGAAGATGGCGGGAAAATTGACGTTGATCGTAGGACCTATGTATTCAGGAAAGACTACTGAACTGCTCTCTTACGTCGAGATCTACAAATTGGGTAAAAAGAGAGTGATAATCTTTAAACCAGCGCTTGACAACAGGTACGGCACTACTGTCGTCAAAACACATACAGGTCTTGAAGTAGAAGCCATTGCCGTTGAGAAAGCCACTGATATTTTACGCTACATAGACCACCCAGTGGAGGCTATTTTTTTCGATGAAGTTCAGTTCTTTGACAAAGATTTAGTCAGGATAGTGAGAGATCTTTTGGACAAAAATGTGAATGTCTTCTGTGCGGGGCTCGATATGACCTTTAAACAAAATCCCTTTGAAACAACGGCACTTTTGATGTCGCTCGCCACAGAAATCATCAAGAAGCGGGCTGTCTGCAATCTCTGTGGTGAGTACAACGCAACACTCACGTACAAGTTGGTCAAGGATGACTCGGAGATAGACGTTGGAGGAAAAGAAAAATACATAGCTGTCTGCAGAGACTGCTACAATCAGTTGATATCTTCCAGAGCAGAGTAAAGGAGGCTTTATCTTGCAAGAAAAAGTCTTGGTCATTCCGACTCATGAAGTCGAAAGATTGACAAATGGGGAAAAGGGTGTTGTCGAAGTGAAGATCGATCACATCAAGAAGATCATCGAAGAACAAGGCAGATTCATCACAAGGGACTTTGCAGAATATGACGAACAGCTTAGACAGGTCATACCCTATGTGGTGATGAAAACCGATCAAGGCATTCTCTTACTTCGAAGAACCGACAAACAAGGTGAAAAAAGACTTCACAACAAATACTCGGTCGGCGTTGGCGGCCACATAAGATTTGAAGACAGCCCAGATCCATGGCAGGCGTTCGTGAACGGCATGACAAGAGAGATAAATGAAGAGGTAAAGGTGCAACTTCTCGATTTGAAATACATCGGTCTGATAAACGATACGGCATCTTCTGTCAGCCGTGTGCATGTGGGTCTTTTGTATCTCGCAACCGTCATCTTCTATGGTTTGAATGAACCAGAGATGTTTGAACACACATTCAGATCACTCGATTCATTTGATGATCTCGAAAAGAATTTGGAGGGATGGTCATATCTGACCGTTGCGAAGTTGAAAGAGCTTATGCAAAACTGAACTTGTACTTAGATGTACTTTCAAGGCGTGAAGATGGGTTTCACAACATCGTTGGAATTTTTCAAACAATAGATCTGTGTGATCTGCTTGAGTTTAGGCTTACAGATGATCTTGGCATCGAGGTAGAGTCTACTGTGGCAATCGAAGGTCAAAACTTGATTGAAAAAGCCTTCGAGACTGTTTGTCGGTATTACAGAGTGGATTTTGGTCTGAAGGTGAGATTAACCAAGAAGATACCGATAGGTTCTGGGCTCGGTGGCGGCAGCTCAGACGCTGCCGCAACGCTCAGATTCCTTTCGAGAAAGTTGAAGATTCCCAAAGACGAGATCGTCTTCATGGCACAGAAGGTTGGTTCTGACGTACCTTTTCTAATAGATGGAGGCACTGCCTTAGTTGAAGGAAGGGGTGAAAGAATAACTCACCTTGAACCACTCAGTGGCTACACCATCAATCTCTTCTGCTCGAAGATCAAGATTTCAACCAAAGATGCCTACTCAATGCTCACACCAGATAACTTTGACAGGGGACCAAAACCAGTTGAAAAACTCTACGATGCCTATAGAACTCACGATACACAGTCTATAAGATCTCTCTCTTACAACATCTTTCAAAAGCCGATTTGCTCTCTATATCCTGAGATATCCACCAATCTCAACAACGCATGGACGGAAAACCCCATTGTTGCCATGATGACAGGCACAGGATCTTGTATCTTTGCGGTTCACAGTCAAGACGGTGAGTATGCCTTCAACGCTGGTTTTTAGAAAGCCCAATGACCGCTGCACCTAATGCACCGGTGATCACAGGTTGAGTTGGAACTTCAGTTGGAACCTTTAACAATGCCTCAAGTGCTGCTTTTAAGCCCTCGTTGAGTGCCACCCCACCTGTCAGGATCACAGGCGGTGTGCCCTTGACTCTGTCGTACATAGAACCAATGCGCCTTGCAATCGCTTTGTGAATCGCGTAGAGTATATCCTCTCTTGTATGTCCCATTGCTCTGAGTGATACGACTTCTGATTCTGCAAAAACCGTACAAACGCTGCTGATATCTATTTCATTCCTGTGGTTCAAAGACAATCTCCCTATCTTCTGTAAAGGAACATCCAAAACATTTGCCATTACCTCGAGAAATCTTCCTGTGCCAGCAGCACACTTGTCATTCATGACGAACTCGACAACCTGACCATTGTCAACCTTTATCACTTTGCTGTCTTGTCCACCTATATCGATGATCGTTCTCACAGATGGAAAAAAGTACTGCACACCCTTTGCATGACAGGTGATTTCCGTTACCTGTTCGTTGGCGAACTCCAGTGAAGCCCTTCCATATCCAGTAGCCACAAGATAGACCTTTTGTGAAGGAATCTTCGAATCTTTGAGCATCTCTTCGTACAGCTTTTTTGCTGTCTGCGCCGGGTAAGCGCCTGTTTTGATCACCTTTTGATACAGCAACACTGCGTTTTGATCGATTACAGCGATCTTTGTTGTAGTCGATCCACTGTCGATCCCAGCAAAAAGCTCGTAGTCACCCTTATCGGTACTCTTGTGGTCTCTTGCCAATTCCATCAAAGCTTGTATACGAGTCTCTATCTGGGCGTTCGAAGAGCTGGTCAAATCGTTCTCGATGACGACGAACGGCACACCCAACTGCTTCAATTCTCTCTCGTCAAAGCTGTAAAAATCGCAGAATTTGACGGTGTGCAAGACGATCAAATCTGGCTTTAGCGTCTCAATCAGAGCTGAAAGCCTTCTTTGATTTGCTGTTCTCATACACATCAAATTCCTGTGGAGTATTCTGTGTGCTATGTTTTTGAAAAGATCACCTGTATCAACGATCTCTGAAAGAAGTGCGAATGGCCCAGAGCAGGTCGCATTTAGCACAAAGCCATTATTTTTTTCGATGATCTTACAGATCTTTTCATCAACAGGTGCTCCTATAATCAAAACCTTTGTGTTAGAACCTCGGATCGATCCAACCCATCTTTCATTTGTGATTCTTTCATATACCTGAACCGCTTCTTTCAGATCTTCAGTGATGAACTTCCCGAGCAGTTGAAGATCTCTTTGAACCTCTCTGTGAGTTTTGGTCAGTTTCTCATATGTTCTATCGCCATAGATCGAGTTCAAGAACTGCCAAAGTGCCCTCAGTTCATCTGCCAACTTCAAGACAGCACCTTCGTCTGAAACCACTGGAATGTGCAGTTCAAAGACTTTGTTAGTTTTTTTCAAGAAATCTGCCGCTCTCCTTGAAGAGTCGCAAGAATCCACCCATACGAGTACATCGTCTTTGTCGATCGACGAAATAGATCTCTTACAGAAAGAACACAGATTTGGACTGAGCCTGTCAAATTCACATCCACTCTCTTTGATTCTTCTGTATGGAACTTCAAGTGCTTTGAAAAACTCAAACGGCATCGTAGGGCAGTTGTAAACGATCATCCGATCATCTCCAAGAAAGCCTCTATGCGCGTTTTGTATTGGCCAATCGATTGATTGGTGTGATCGACACAATCTCCATCTAACACCAGAAAAGGTATGCCCTGCTCTTCAAAGATTTCCTTGAGTAGGAATACAGAGCCAGAAGATTGCTTACAACCCCAGTGGTTGAAGTGAATCACACCATTTACTTTGAAGTCTTGTGCTAACTTCGTTACGAACTGTGCCCTTCTTTGAAGATCTCCAACCTCTGGGTTTTTCAAGAGTTTCTGCGCCAGGGAGACGAACGGTTTTTCTGGATCTGGGTACCAATACAGCCAATCCCATTCAAACTCGCTCGTCACAACAGCATAAGGTGAGTCCTTAGAGAAAATCTTGTACAGCTCGTTGTCGTAGTACGGTATCATGTGAAGCCAAAGCAATCTGATCTTTTTGTCGAGCACAGCTTTCGTTTCCATCAGAGATCTCACAGCCTTCACAAGCTGATTAGGCCTCATGTGAAACGCATACAGAACGTTGACATGTTGGTACAGTTCCATGGACAGTGGATTTTCACAAAGCCTTGGATAAAACTCTCTGAGTATTTCGAAGCTCTCTTTTTCCCTTCTCAAGGCATCAACTAACTTTGAATAATCAAATCTTCTACCCAAGTGATTCTCGAGTTTATAGACTAAGTTTTCAAGTTGTTTTGAAAGGTAACTCTCATTCTGGCTGCTTTCATACCTTGGAACATCTATCACATAGATAGGAATGTCGTTCAAAACCGAATAGGTGTTGAAGGTTGGCATGTTGCCATCGCACAGTATATTCGTGGTCGCGACAAAGACGGGCTTTGGCAAAATCTTAAGAAGAGATATACCAACACCCGTTCTGTGAAAGGTACACAGATTTCTGGAGATTCCAAAACTTTCTGCTCTGCTGATCGGTATATCTTCCAAATACATCGCTGCAAACATCCCGGCAAGTCCTTCAGCAGAAACACAGTTCACGCCAAAAGAGAGCAAGATTTCCACCGGAAAGAACAGATTCACCCAAGCTGTCTTAACGCCACCGAGTGCACCGTTGACTGCGTGCAGTGCATGATAATCCATCCAGCTCACGAAGTCATTCCGTACACCGGCAACGACCTTTCTCCTTGCCAATTCTGCTGAGATCGCAAATGACAGCATTCTTCTTGCCATATTGGGCTTGTTCATGTATTTTCTCAAGAATTTCCCAAATCCAACGCTCTTTTTGCTCATGTAGACCTCCTGCGACGGAAACAGTATACTATATTCTGTGAACAGACTCTTGAATGGGGTGAAAAATGTGTGTGGAGTCTTTGGGATAATCTACAGAGAAGAAAAGGAAAATCTGGGTCAGATCTTGACAGAAGCTGCGCAGAGATTGGTCTACAGAGGGTATGACTCGGTTGGGATATCTGCCATAACCGTTGACGGAAAGGTTGAACTTCGCAAAGATGTCGGTATCGTTGACGAAGTGAGCGAAAGACTGAAATTCAACGAACTGAAGGGATTTAAAGGCATCGCTCAACTGAGGTGGGCAACCTTTGGCACACCTTCTCAAAAGAACGCACAACCGCATTATGACTGTGACAAAGATATGGTTGGAGCCCACAATGGAAACATAATCAACATGGTACAGCTCAGAAAGAGTTTCTTAGAGGAGAATCACACCATCAGAAGTGAAAACGATGGTGAGATAGTCGTTCACGCCATAGAGAAATTCTACGATCAGCTCAAAGACATGAAAGTCGCCATACAAAAAGCCGCAGAGCTACTCAGAGGAGATTTCGCTTGTGTGATAACTCGCATCGACGATGACAAGATGTACTGTGTAAAGCGTGGCTCTTCACTCTATCTCGGTGTTGGGAACGACTTCATCTGTGCCTCTTCAGATCTGCCATCTATCATCCCTTTGACCAGGAGAATAGTACCTTTGAAAGACGGTGAGTACGTCGAGTTCACCTATAAGGATTTCTCAATTCACGATATCAAAACCGGTCAGTTGATACAAAGAGAACCCCAAGTCATGGACATATCGGCAGAAGCAACCTCAAAGCTTGGCTATGAACACTACTTGATAAAAGAAATCTACGAGCAACCTGAAAAGGTCTCCGCACTCCTTGAATTTCTCAGGTTCGATATGGACCTTGCTCGCTACACGAACATACTGTCTCGGGCAAGGCATATCTTTTTGGTTGGAGCGGGCAGTTCTTACCATGCGGCGTTGGTCGGAAGCTATCTTTTCAACAAACTCTCCAGAAAGGCTGTAATTGCAGTTGAAGCGGGCCGCTTTCTTGAAAACTATTCTGATTCTATTTCAAGTGGAGATGTCGTTGTACTCATCTCTCAGAGTGGTGAAACAAAGGACGTGATAAACGTACTGAATGCCGTCGAGGGCAAAACCACGGTTTTGTCGGTTGTGAATGTAATGGGATCGACGGTTATGATGAGAAGCCTTTTGAATATACCATTGTGCTGCGAACTTGAGATCTCCGTGCCTGCCACCAAGACCTTTATGAATGAGCTCGTAGTTCTTTACTATTTGGCATCAAAGATGAGTTTCGATGACGTGTACATGAAAGACATAAAAACACTGCCGACTCTTCTCAAAGACGCCCTGCAGATGAGTTTGCCACAGGTGCAAGAGCTCATAGACTCTGAGATAGACTTCTCGAACTCCTACATGCTTGGGTATGGTATCAGTCATGGAATTGCACTCGAGGGAGCTTTGAAAATAAAGGAAGTTGTGTACAATCATATAGAAGGTGTTTATTCTTCAGAGTTCAAGCATGGTCCCTTGTCTTCGGTTTGTGAAAACTACCCTGTTTTCTTTGTCACACACAGTTCTCAGGCGAACATGATCATATCACATATAAACGAGGTAACCTGTAGAAAGGGCACAGCGATAGTTTTGAGCAACAAATCAGATGAGATATTCGCAAACGCGACAAAGATCATCGAATACCCAGATTGTCCATGGTATCTGTCACCATTCCTTTCAGTTGTACCACTGCAACTTTTTGCATATCATCTTTCGGTGAAAAACGGTGTGAATCCCGATCTTCCGAGAAATCTTTCAAAAACGGTGACGGTAGACTGAAAGGACAGTCACAGTCTGGTTTTTGGCAAACCATCTTGAGTTTGCATTAAACAGCTTTGAAAACAGCTGTAAGGCATCTCTTAATTGTGAGGTGAAAAATCTGAGAAAATATAAAATACCCATATACATGCTTTTGATCTTTGTCAGTGTATCGATAAGCCTATGGATTTGGTCTGATAATATCTTCTACCTTTTCAATTTCATGTACATAGGTCTTGTTGTATCTTTTGGCATCTTCTTGATGATCAAAAAATACAAATACTCAAGACAGTTCGTACAGTTTGGCGTAGGATTATACATGCTTCTTTACCTTGGGCTTATGTGCCGCGAGAACATGCAGTTAGAAGGCTTCTGGTACTATTTGTTCATGGGGGTATTTCAAGCAGCGGTAATACATTACGCAGTAGCCAAGATCTTTGGACCGTTCTTGTTTGGAAGAGGATGGTGTGGATATGCTTGTTGGACTGCCGCGGTCTTGGATTTACTGCCTTACAGGATACCCGAAAATCCCCGAATAAAAGGATTGTCCAATGTACGGCACGTGCTGTTCCTTCTTTCGTTTTCGTTCGTGATCACACTGTTCTTGTTAAAAGTTCGCAACATTGAGGCAGTGATGTTCTGGAGTTTCATAGTGGGGAATGTAATATACTATGTAGTTGGAATAGTGTTGGCTTTCGTGCTGAAAGACAACAGGGCGTTTTGTAAGTACATCTGTCCTGTAACTGTTTTCTTGAAACCAGCGAGTTATTTCTCTTTGCTCAGGGTGAGAACAGATATTGAAAAGTGCATCTCTTGTGAAAGATGCAAGAAAGTATGTCCGATGAACGTAGATATTTTAGACAGAAAAAGAAGCAGAGAGAACGCAACAGAATGCATTTTGTGCATGGAATGTGTGAAAAGCTGTCCCAAAGGTGCTATTCACCTTTAAAAGAAAAGTTGGTGCACAAAGAGACACTTGGCTTCAAACTGTCTGTGGTGAGGAGTGATTGCGGTGCCAATTTACAGATATTTTTGTGAGAAATGCCAAAAGGAACACAAAATGCTGATGAAGATGAACGACCAAGACCCAAATTGTCCAGAGTGCGGAGGAAGAATGAAAAAACAGCTTCCACATATACAGATAAAGGGCAAAGGGGGTTCCTCATGCTCTTCTAATAACTGCAGTGGATGCAGTGGCTGTTCATCGAACGGTTGAAGGAGGAATATAAAGATGAAGGTTGAATACCAGGACCTGGTTTACAAGTGTCCTTACCTACCAAATTTCAAAACGAGTTTGGAAGTTGAACCGATCGAGGGATTCATAGGGCAAGAAAAGGCAAGAAAGGCTGTAGAAGATGCCTTGAAGATAAATGAAAAAGGCTTCAACGTCTTTGTAGTGGGTATGCCAGGGACTGGTAGAAGGAGTTTCATAACTTCATTTCTTGAAAAGGAAGCCTTGAAGATGTCACCACCCAAAGATTGGGTATACGTCTACAACTTTTCGAACCCTTCTGAACCAAGGGCGATATCATTAGAACGGGGCAAGGGCATTCAGTTCAAAGTCGATATGCAAAAACTTTCAGAAGAGGTTGTAGAATCACTTGAAAAGATCTTCGAAAGTGAAGATTACACCGCCAAAAAGTCAGAACTTGAAGACGAGTACATGAGTAAAAGGACAAGGCTGTGGGAGGAACTCCAAGAGAAAGCAAGAGAACTCGGTTTTTCAGTACAGTTAACCCCAACAGGTGTCGTCAGCGTACCGATCATCGATGGTAAACCCATCACACCAGATGTGCTCGAATCTCTGCCAGAAGAGGTGAAGCAAAATATCGCTGAAAACAGCAGAAAATTGAAACATGTGATAGAGGGTACACTGTACAAATCGAGAAAACTCGATCGGGAGTACAAAGAAAAACTCAGAGAACTCGACAGATATGCTGCATTGTTCACAATTGGAGCACTCTTTGACGAAATGCGTAAGCAGTACGAATTCAGCTATGACATAACTCAGTACCTGACAGATGTTGAAAACGATGTTCTGAACAATCTGAGCGATCTGAGGAGCGAGGATCCTGAAGTAAGACAGCTTTACAAAAAGAGGTACTCTGTGAACTTAATAGTCGACAATTCTCACATCACAGGCGCACCAGTGATCTTCGAAAGAAACCCAACTTATTCAAATCTGAGTGGCAAGGTAGAATACTACAGCAGGGCTGGGATGCTCTTCACTGATTTCACCTTCATAAAGGCTGGTGCACTACACAGGGCAAATGGAGGTTTTTTGATACTCGAAGCCGAAAGTCTGTTGAGAAATGCATATGCCTGGGAATATCTCAAAAGAGCACTCCTCTCTGAAGAGATAACCATAGAAAATCTTGAAAGCGCTCTTGGTTTTTCAAATATGGTCTCTCTTAGACCACAACCAATACCGTTGAATGTCAAGATCTTCTTGATCGCCTCACCAAGAATCTACTATTTGATGTACACCTACGATGAAGATGTCAGAAAACTTTTCAGAGTGAAAAGTGAGTTCGACTGGGAACTGGATGCCAATGAAGAAAATGTGAAGAAGTACCTTGGTTTCATATCCTCTACCTGTTGTAGGTATGCATTGCCCCACCTGGAGACAAAGGCGGTCGAGAGAGTTCTTTGGTATTCCTCGAGACTTGCAGCCGATCGAACAAAGCTGTCGGTACGTTTTGGTGAGATAAGCGGGTTGATAAGAGAAGCGTGCAGTGTGGCTAACCAACGTGGAGATAAAGCTGTGTATGAAGAAGATGTGAAGACAGCCATATCAAAGATGGAAGACAGGGTGAATCTCATTCAGACGAAGTACGATTCTCAGATAAAGTCACACGATCTCATGGTCGAAACGACCGGCACAAGGATAGGTCAGGTCAATGGACTGACGGTTTACGACCTATCCGATCACAGTTTTGGAATCCCGGTGAAGATAACGGCAAAGGTACACCTCGGTAAACCCGGCGTTGTTGATATACAGAGAGAGGCAAACCTGAGCGGCAAGATTCACAGCAAGGCTGTACTGACACTCGAAGGCTTTTTCGGTGAACGGTATGCCCAACTAATTCCACTCTCGATAAGCGCTTCGTTGAACTTCGAACAGGTCTACGGAATGGTCGAGGGAGACAGCGCATCGATCGCCGAAGCCATAGCACTCATAAGCGCGATTTCCAAGGTACCGATCAAGCAAGAGATAGCCGTAACAGGATCTATGAACCAGCATGGCGAAGTACAGCCAGTCGGCGGAGTCACAGAGAAGGTGGAAGGATTTCACAGGGCTTGCAAGTTTCATGGACTTACAGGAAATCAAGGCGTGATTCTGCCAAAGGCGAACTTGAAAAATCTTCTGTTGAAAGATGAAGTTCTCGAAGACATAAAGAAGGGTTTGTTCCACATCTGGGCAGTTGAACACATAGATGAGGCAATAGAGATACTGACAGGCATAAAGGCTGGAAAGCTCACCAAAACAGGTAATTACGAGAAAGGTTCGGTTAACGACTTGGTTGTAAAGGCTTTGAAAAAGGCAAAAGATACCGCAAAAGAGAAGAAAACCTCGCAAAAAAGGGACCACAAGAAAAAATGAGTCTCAGCCTTGCCTTTTCTCGAAGTTCATCTCGGCTATTGATTTTTGAAGGTAAAGTGGCTCAAGTTCATGGGGTTTTACCAAAAGACCTTCTTGGGCTTTTCTGAGAACCTCTTTTGCGAGTATCTCACCTCTGATCTTCTCAGCTTCATCAGATGAGATCTTGGCAATCTCCTTGAAAAACTCCTTGGCATCGCCTGCCACAATAGGACTTTTAAGAGTCTTCACAAATTCTTTCGCAGCCTGAAGTTCTATCACGGTCGGTGCGAGCTTCTGCACTCTTTCCTCATAGCAAGCGAGATAGACATAGCCCTCTCTTGCCCTTTTTGCTATGACCACTTCTCCACTGTGATGAGAGAAATTCAATGCCGCGATTTCAGAAGAGACTACCTCGACGACGTCCTTTGATAGTGCACAAGCCATTCCCTGTACAAAGGCTATACCAATCCTCAGTCCTGTAAGACTTCCCGGTCCTATTCCACAACCAAGACAATCGAGAGATTCAACGGGCTGACCTACCATATCGAGAAACTGTTTTGCAAGGGGTGCGATCTTTATCGCATGTCTTTCAGTTCCTTCGTATGAGAGGCTCAAAATATTCTGTTCATCTGCGTAAACCATGACAAGGGTCTCAGTCGAACTGTCAACGGCGAAGATTCTCATAGTGCTCCCCTCAGAAGTTCTGCCAATTCTTGTGGCTGCTCACAATATATGAAGAAAATGGAGCCTTCAACATATCGATTCAATAGCTCTTCTTTCACCTTTGCGAAGATTCTGCCTTCTTGTTGCACCAAATTCATCTCGCTTGCCAACCTCTCAAGCAACCTGTTGTAGGAAGGTTCTACAACCGAATCTCTAAAAGCTACGAAGATGATCTTTCCACCATTTCCAACGAAAGAGACTAAATTTTCTATTTCAAAGTCGTTCAGTGCCATCGTTTGGGCAAAACCTTCTTTGTTCGGTAATCCTATTACAACACAAGAAGCAGTTGGAACTCTTTTGAAAAATGTCGTGCTGTACGCGACTTGGAAACCTTCTTTTTCCAGTTGATTTTTGAGCGAATCGTAGAAAGATCGGTAGGCATTCTCGTGCGATTGATCTATCAACACAACCGCTTTCTTGATCTCAACAAAGCTCGTTTGGGCTATCCTGCCATTGACAAGAACAGTCACTCGATGTGTACCAACTGGCAAATCTTTCAGTTGAAAGGCTATCTCCTTTTTTGTCCTCGATGCAACTTCCACTTGCGTCTGCTGTGATTTGCCTGCAGCAATCACCTGCAGGTCACAAAGGGTCTGTTCATAGGAACTGTTTATGAGATCAAAATACACTTCGAGATTCGCTCCCTGTGGTTTTGTTCTCAGGTTGACAACGTATACATCACCGTGCTGAACCCATATGGGTGCCGTGATGATCTCATCCCAGTCATTTTGAATGACATATAAGAAATACCACTCGTAGCCATCCACGGGCTCACAGGTATACTGTGCCTTAAAACGATTCGAGTTTATGCGCCAGCTTTTCAGATCGCCACTCTGAGAGACAATCACAGCTTCGTAAAAAGGTTCATCATCTACCAGCTCAATATCAAATGTCAGTTGAGTTGCATCTTTCAATATTGAGCCCATCCATTGACCGTTGCACTTGAAGGTCACGCGAACGTTTTTATCTTCGCTGGCATATGTGCGTCTGTTTTTGAGCGCTTCCATGACCGATTCATAACTCAGCGATTCTGCTACTATCACCGTTCTGGTGTCGTTTGCAGAGCCCCAATTAGCCCTATGGTTGTCCTGATTTGCCGTTGCACCAACATGCCATCCTTTGTCTAATGCCAGTTTGTAATTTGAGTACATCTCCTTCGTGATAGTCCTTCTGGAGGTGTTTCCGTTTCCTACCTCGATCAAGTTGATATATTCGTCGGCTTCAAGTTCGTACTCGAAATCGTAGAAGTTGCCATAGGTGACACCAGGGTGGTTGAACTGAGCAACTGCTTTTTGATCAATTATCCATCTGTACAAAGCTTTAAGGTCAGATTCATTTCTGTCAGTCCAGATCGATGTTCCATAGACGTTGATGTGTCCAACACCACCGGTCCATTCAAAACCCCACAGTCCCAGAAAACTGTCTGTAGTAGCCTGCTGTGCGGCGATCTTTGTCAGAGTCAATCTATCTTGGCCGTTAATCTTTTGTCTGAAATAGTAAGCATGGTCTGTTACCGCCAGAATGTCAACGTAATCTCTCGCGTATCGATAAGCCTGAGCTGGTGTGCCTTGTCCGTCGGAAAAACTCGTGTGCGAGTGGAGGTTGGCAAAATAGAAGTTGTAAGCAACAGCCAACAGAGATAAAGAGACAAAGAAAAAAATCCACAATTTTCTCATTTCAGACACCTCATTTCTCCAAGGCTTTACTCAAGAACTTACCAGTGTGTGATGATTCGACCTTTGCGACTTCCTCAGGCGTACCACAAGCCACTAAGTATCCACCATCGTCTCCACCCTCTGGTCCCAGGTCGATCACATAATCTGCATTTTTGACGACGTCCAAATTGTGTTCAATCACTACCACTGTGTTGCCTTTGTCTACCAATCTGTGCAGGACAGCGATGAGTTTGTTCACATCTTCGAAGTGTAATCCCACCGTTGGTTCATCGAGTATGTAGAGTGTTCGTCCTGTGGCAACTTTTTTCAGCTCTGAAGCCAACTTCACCCTCTGAGACTCTCCTCCAGAGAGCGTGGTGGCTGGTTGACCCAACCTGATGTAACCAAGTCCCACCTCTGACAGCAAATTCAAGGTACGAAAGATGTGTGGGACATTTTTGAAAAACTCAAGGGCTTCATCGACAGACATCTCGAGTACTTCGTGTATGTTCTTACCTTTGTATCTTACCTGAAGAGTCTCTTCGTTGTACCTTCTGCCTTTACACACATCGCATTCAACATAGACATCTGGCAAAAAGAGCATCTCTATTCTGACAAAACCGTGTCCCTGACATGCCTCACATCTTCCACCCTTCAGGTTGAAACTGAATCTACTCTTGTCATAACCTCTTGCCTTTGCTTCTGGTGTCATGGCAAAGAGTTCTCTTATGTCATCGAAGACCTTCGTGTAAGTGGCAGGGTTGCTCCTCGGTGTTCTGCCTATCGGAGACTGATCGATCGCTATGATCTTGTCGATGTTCTCTATGCCTTCTATTCGATCGTGTGCGCCGACTGGCAATCTGGTTCTGTAGATCGCGTTCATCAGAGCAGGATAGAGTGTATCGACTATCAAAGAGGACTTTCCAGAACCAGAAACACCCGTCACACAGATGAATGTGCCAAGTGGAAGTTGAACTGTTATATTCTTCAGATTGTTGTGTTTGGCACCCACGATCGTTATAGAGTTTCCATTGCCCTTCCTACGCGCCTGTGGACATCTTATTCTTCTGATACCTGCAAGGTACTGCCCAGTGAGAGAACCATTTGGATTGTGAATGAGACCGTCTATATTGCCTGAGTAAACAACCCTTCCGCCGTTCTCACCGCCCAGTGGACCGAGATCGACTATGTAGTCTGAACTCCTTATGACCTCTTCGTCGTGCTCTACCACGATCACCGTGTTTCCCAGATCTCTGAGTTTTTTCAGAGTGTTGATCAATCTTATATTGTCCCTTTGGTGTAAACCTATCGTCGGCTCGTCTAAGACATATGTGACTCCTGTCAAACCCGAACCTATCTGCGTTGCAAGTCTTATTCTTTGAGCTTCACCACCAGAGAGAGTGACAACCGTTCTTGAAAGAGTTAGATACCCAAGACCAACATCGAGCAAGAACTGAAAACGCTTCCTGATCTCATCGACCAGCTCTCCAACTATTCTGTGTTCTTTGTCACCGAAGGATCTCTGTAGATCTAAGATAAACTCATGTGCCTTTTCGATCGTCATCTGTGTGAAGTCGATTATGTTCAGTCCCTTTATCGTCACCGCAAGTGCTTCGGGCTTGAGCTTCTTCCCGCCGCAGACAGGACAGGTTCTCTGTACGATGAACTTTCTCTCTAACCACTCTTTGATCTCTTCTGATTCTGTCTCTCTGTAACGCCTTTCCAAATTGGTGACTATTCCTTCAAAGTCGCCATAGCCGTACAAAACCGCTTCTTGAACGTGTTGAGGTAGTTCACCAAAGGGTATACTGGTTGAACCACCGAGTGAATGGACCAAACGTTTTATGTAAGAGAGATAATATCCATCGGTGTGATAGGGAATTATTGCACCCTCATCGATGCTGAGTCTTTCATCGACAACTAATTGTGGATCTACCTGAAGATTGTATCCAAGTCCATGACAGTTGGGACATGCACCATAAGGATTGTTGAACGAAAAGAGTTTAGGGTTTATCTCAGGAAGCCCTATATTGCAGATAGGGCACATCATGTGCTGGCTGAAGATCAATTCCTCGCCTGTATCAAGGTTTTTGATGTGCACAAAGCCAGAACTCTCTTTAAAGGCTATCTCGATGTCATCGGCAATTCTGTGCCTTTCGTCTTCTTCGAGTACAATTCTATCGACGAGCAATTTGATCGTGTGCCTTTTGTTCTTGTCAAGCTCGTCTATCTCTTCGAGTCTTAGGATCTGACCATCGACTTCTGCTCTCACAAAGCCTTTCGAAAGGTACTCTGCAAATTCTTTCTTAAAGGTTCCCTTCTTGTCTGTGGCAATTGGTGAGAGTATGTAGAGCCTTGTGCCAATCTTGAATTTCGTGAAGAGATCTTTGACTATTTGATCGATATCCTTCTTTTCCACAGGTCTACCACAAGAAGGACAGTGTGGTTCGCCTATCTTTGAAAAAAGTACTCTCAAATAGTCGTAGATCTCTGTGGTAGTACCAACGGTAGATCGGGGGTTGTGTGAGACACTTCTCTGGTCTATGGCAATGGCTGGAGACAAGCCATCAATGGAATCGACGTCGGGCTTTTTCAATTCTCCGAGAAATTGACGCGCGTAGATCGAAAGAGACTCAAGGTATCTCCTTTGACCTTCTGCGTATATCGTGTCCATGGCAAGGGTTGATTTTCCAGAGCCAGACAGACCGGTTATGACCGTTATCTTGTTCTTTGGGATTTCAACAGAGATGTTTTTGAGGTTGTGAACGCGTGCTCCTTTGATCTTTATGCTGTTCAGCATCTGGCACCTCACTGAGAAAAAACCCCCTGCACCGCAGGGGGGTATCTACTGGAGCGGGCGACGGGTTTCGAACCCGCGACCTTCTGCTTGGCAAGCAGACGCTCTACCGCTGAGCTACGCCCGCAATCTGGTGCGAGAGGTGGGACTTGAACCCACACGGATTCATCACCCACTGGATTCTAAGTCCAGCGCGTCTGCCAGTTCCGCCACTCTCGCACTGGTGACCCGCCCGGGACTCGAACCCGGGACCCCCTGATTAAAAGTCAGGTGCTCTTCCGGCTGAGCTAGCGGGTCAGCCAGACGACAGTGCATTTTGATCATATCACACCGTTTTGTATTTTTCAAGTACCAAATCGATCAAAGACCTATGCCTTTGAGCAACTTTAGAAAATTCTGCTCCATCATCTTCGCGTCTTCGAGAAGTTTTTCTCTGATTTCCACTGATTTGTTCATCACTTTTGCTATCGCGATGGCTATATTGGTTGGATTTTCATCGGCATACCCTGTATAATCAGGAAGGTACTTTCTCATGAATCGCGTCGCTTTTGAGTTGTTGACTGCCACAAAAGGTATTCCAAAATGTGCAGAGATCAAGCAACCATGCATTCTCTGTGAGATGACCAAAGAAGAAGAAGCTATACTCTTTATCGGATCATCTGAAGCTTCAAAGTTTCTGTATTGCTTCAGCAAATTCAACGAAACTTCTCTATCTTGAGGGCTTAGAGGAACAAAGATGAATTTCTCAAAACCCATTTCCTTCAGACAGGTGACGATCTCTGAAAGTTCCAGTGGCTCTTTTAGGCAGAAAGATACACACCGCTCTTTTTGAGGTTCGATCCGCATCTTTTCCAATTCCAAAATCGCAAGGTCTGTCCCTTTAAAGACATTCTTGCTGAACCTCTTTGCATATCTTTCACTCACCGCATCTCTTGCTATCAAAAAGACCTTCTTTCTCGAAAGCAGATATCTCAAAATCATTCTTGAGAACTTTCTCTTCACCGGTCCAAGACTGTTTGCAAGCAGAAAAACAGGCTTTCCAAAAGCTCTTGAAAGTACGACCAAAGACGAGTAGTAAAGAAAACTTCTCAGGCTTGTCTGATCTTGAAATATACCACCGCCGCCACAGACCACAACCTCACTGTGAAGTACGGCATTCGTTACAGAAATAGGATCAAATCTGTTCACCGGGATTACATTGCTCCATTTGTAATCTTTTTTCCTGCCCTTTGGTACAAGTAGATATATCTCTTTGAAAAAGGCTTTCTTGAGTATATCAACGGTGGCACGGCACAAGAGCTCGTCACCAAGGTTATCGTAGCCGTAGTATCCGAAGACCAAAGCACTTTTCAAGGAATAGCATCCCTCTCTAAAGAATGATACATTGAGATTATATCAGATGGGAGGTCTCACATGATTCAAAGAGTTACCGACAAAGTCTTTGTCGTGGGTATGGAGGGTTCTGCTAATGTGGTCATCATATCGATACCAAAGGGTGTTATAGTCGTTGACACCTCCTTGTTCCCAGAGAAAGCACAGAAAATTCGTGAGTTTATTGAATCAGTCCTAAGGAAAGAGATCCTCTTTGTGGTGAACACACATTATCATCCAGATCACACCTTTGGAAATGTGGTTTTCGAGGATCTGCAGATCATCTCGTCAAACCTCACCAGTGAAAAGATGAGGATGATGGACGAAGAATACCTCAAAGAGCTTCCTTCAAGGAGTAAGGTGGTGACAGCCTCGAAAACCTTTGAAGAGGAGTACAGAGAAGGTCCAATAACCTTGAAGAAAGTTGGGGGGCACACACCAGATTCATCTGTGGTGATCTTCGAACAAGAAAAGGTTTTGGTTGCAGGAGATCTTGTTTTCAACGACTTTCATCCAGAGATCGTGCAAGACAGTGAAATAGTCGAATGGCTCGAAGTGCTGGAGAATCTCAAGAAGCTGAAGATCGAGTGGGTTATACCAGGTCACGGCAATCACTCGAACAAAGTCTGTTTAGACTTGATGGTAAAATACCTTGCCAAGATTCAAAGGCTCCTCGACGGTACGATCACCTATGCAGAGATACTGTCAGACGAGAATTTCTCAAAAAGAAAATTCCCCGAACTCTTTTCGTGGGGATTGGAAAACTTGATAGCTCATCGTACAAAGTGAAAATAATGATCCACTTTGGCGTTCAGGATTAAGTTTTTGACCTTCACCTTTATGTATTCATCGCCACTCTTGTTGGTTACAAGAAATTCTTCGATCAAGCCGTCCTTCACCTTAATCTTGAAGACAACAGGATCATTTGACTTACCAGCGATGAGAACGGTGGGGTTGATTATTAAGGTATCACCGTCAAACTTCGTCACCACAACAGGAGTTTGTATCATCTTCAAAACAGCGAGAAAAATCTCTACAATGCTCACCAACGGGAGTTCAACGTTTTCCATGTCGATGTATCCCGGAAAAGAAGAATAAAGGCGTTTCGTTCTCGATATGTAAGCAAAAGAGAGCTGTGAGATGACAGATGGTTCTTTTATAAGCAAATAGAAATCTTCAAGGTTTCTCACAGCAATATCGCCGCTCATTGTAGACTCTTGGTACTGCTCTTGACTTTTCACGCGCATCACAACTTCGAACTCAAGATAGAAATCCCTAACACCAGCCAAATTCTCGACAAGATCGAGCAATGGATTTGCAAGAACAGTCAAACTGAAAGTCAATGCTAAAAGCGCAAAGCAGATCTTTTTCGTCACGCACCATTTGTCTCCCTTATCGAATATATCCTCTGTTTTGGACTAACGATCTCTGTTATTCTAACACCAAAGTTCTCGTCTACTACAACGACCTCTCCCCTGGCTATCAACCTGCCGTTCACCAAGATGTCAACAGGTTCTCCGGTGAGTTTGTCAAGCTCTATCAGAGAACCAACATTCATCTCAAGCACCTGTTTTAAGGTCATCTTTGCACGTCCAAGCTCGACTACTACCTTCAGTGGGACATCTAAGAGCAATTCGAGTTTGTCAGAGAATTCAGATGAAGATGTCACAGTGGCTTCTTCTGGCTGCTTGGAAAACTCCTGAAATTGCACAGGCTGTACCTTCACCTTCTCTTCTTTCTTCTCTTTCTTCTTTTCTGATGATGCACTCTTTTGAGGGTAGACCATGCTGAAGAGATCTTTGAAGAACAAAATCGAAGAGAGCATTATCAGCCATGTAGTTTTAGAGTTCTCCAGATCAACGTCGTAGAGAGAGTACGCCAAAATCTCTGCTGGATTGAAGATAAACCATGGTTCTGCATCCTTTTTCAAGAGATTCACCTTCAAATTCGCGATCGATATCTTCTTCTTGGTCTTCTCTGAAAGCGAGGTTGTGGCAGCACCTATCATCTGATTCATTGTTTCTGTTATTGCACTCAGTCTAACGTCGTCGAGCTCTAAGCTCTCTGGCTCACCGGAACCTCCCATCATCATATCTGCTATACGTGCACCCAAAGATTGGGGTATCAAGAACAAAAGATTGCCCTTTATGCCTTCAGCAAACTCTATCTGGACACCCACCATGTCCTCCTCGGTTGATTGAATCACATCTTTCAAGGCTTTGCTCGCCACTTCTTTCAAGGTGAGTTTTACCTCTCTTCCAATCACTATTCCCAATGCAGCAGCAGAAGAGCTGGCAATCAAATCGCATATTTCAGTTATCGCCTTCTTGTCTTCGTCTGTCAGAGTTTCGCTGAGTCCTTTTAGCAGTTCGTTGAGTTCATCTTGAGTGAGAAAATCACTGTTCATCTTCTTCCACCTCCGGCTTCAAGATCCGGGTAACCTTCACGGCTTTGTGTCCTTTGAAGATACCCGGTTGAGCCATGAACTTTGGCTTACCATGAACTTCGATTGTAACTTCATCATCTTTGTGGGTTTTCAACCTGATCACGTCACCAACTTCCAGATCAAGAACTTCTTTGACGGTCAAAACGCTTTCACCCAGAATTGCTGAAAGCTTTACATTCATCGTCCTGATGTTCTGCTTCAGATCATCGAGCATCTTTTCAGAAAGCTGTTCGCGTTTTGTAGTGAACCAGCTTCTTGAAGTGAGCCTATCCATAAATGGCTCTGTCAGCGAAGAGGGCCAACATATATTCAAGAATCCTTCTGTCTTACCTATAGTTATGAACAACGAAACCAGGAGAACCATTTCATTCGGAGGAGCTATCTGAACAAACTGTGGGTTGTTTTCGATACTCTCTATGCTTGGTACGAAATGGTAGATCTCGTTCCATGCCTGAGCGAGATTGGTCAATATGTTCAGAACCTCTTTTCTCATTATCGATATCTCTATGTCCGATGGACTACGCTTCACATGTGGGATACCTGGCCCACCGAGTATCAAGTCTAATATGGTGTAAAAGATCTCAAGGTTCATTTCTAATATCGCGTTCCCAACAAACTCCGGTGCTGTGAATATCACTATGAAAGATGGAATAGGAAGCGATCTGACAAACTCTTCGTAGGATATCTGATCTATACTGGCAAGATTGATATTCGTAAAGGTGCGGACCCTTCCCGAAAGGTATGTCGAGACAGACCTTGCAAAGTTTTCATGAATCATGTCGAAGACCCTTATGTGCTCTTTTGAAAACTTGCTGGGCCTTCTGAAATCGTAAGGTTTTACCTTTTTAGTTTCTTCCTTTTTGATCTCTTCGATTGAAACCTCGCCGGTGCTTACAGCTTGCAAAAGTCTGTCTATTTCGTCTTGACTGAGTACATCAGCCACGCCATCACCCCTCATTCCACGGAACTGATGGCTTTTATGTACAGATAAACCCCCACAACACCTAATCTTTCTCTGTCTCCAGTAAAGCCTGTTATTTCATTCACCATTGATCTTATCTGCTTTTTCAAAAGTTCTATGCCAGCAGCTGTGTTCAATTCTGACTTCTCTTTACTCAGGAAGATCAACATCAAACCATCCATTATCTCATCGTTCTTGCTTGCGATAGCGGCTCTACACGCATCACTCGCCACAGTAAAACTCAGTGAATCTATAACAACTACCTCTTTTCCTCCTTTGAGCATGAAGGTGGTGTAGGTGCCTGACTGTATGACAACGGCCTTTATCTCGATGGGAGTTGTAACTGTGGAATCTTTCTTCTTGGGCGTCAAATTACTTCCCAAAAACATAACAGTTGCCACTGTTGCACCTACGGCAACTACGGCAGGTACCAAGATCATCATCAACAGACCACTGATACCTTTTTTCTTTTTTTCTTCATCTGCCATTGAATCACCTACTTTGCTCTCTCTCTCTTTATAAGTATATCAATTCTTCTGAATCGGTTCCTCAACGACGTCAAGAGAGAATAGTACTCGCTGTTCAGTCGATTCAGTATGCTGTTGTACGTCGTTTGGTTTATCTCGTTCTGTTGGTACTTCAAAGTTGCCAGTTGTTTTTCTGAATCTATGTATTTCTGAAGTGCGTCTATTTCTTTTCTTATCGTCCAATCTCCCATTCCTATTGGATAGAATCTCTGTTGATCGTAGAAATACTCTGGATCAAACCTGCCTGCTCTGATATCTGCCAATCTTTCTATCGATCTACGCTTCTTGAGTTCTTCTGTGAAAAACTGTACAACACTCGAAGCCCTCGCAGCACTCAAATGCCAGTTTGATGCATAAATAGAATCTTCTAAGACAGGCTGGTCATCTGCGTAACCATAGACTTGAAGCACGTTGGTCGTGTGCTCAATCACGATCGATCCTATTTTGCCGAGCAATTCTTTCGCCTCAACTGTCAGCTTTGCGCTACCAGGAACGAAAAAAGCCATATCTTGCATTATGATAACCGTTCCCTCATCTCTTTCCTCTATCGTTATCTTGCCTTTGTATTCCTCTGCGATCTTCATCAGTTCTTGATATACGCCTCTCCGAGAGGTTATCAAAGGCTCCTCAGCCAAACTCTTACCACCTGTTAGAATACTCGGAGGCATTCCCGTCAAAGCCGATCTCAACCCAACAACCACTTGCTGAAACTTCCCAGGACTTATGGTAGACATTGCGAACAAGAGAACAAAAAAAGTCAGAAGAAGCGTCACCATATCACCGTAGGTGGTAAGCCAGCTTCCCTTCGGTGCCTCGGGTTGCTTCTTTTTCCTGGGCATTAAGCCCTTGCCTCCTGAATGGCTGCTTCGTATGCAGTCTTTTCTTGGATGTTGAGGAAAGACTTGAGCTTTTCTTCCAAAACCCTTGGGTTTTCTCCCGCTTGGATCGAAAGAACACCTTCGAGGATCATCTGTTTCTGCCTGAGTATCTTGGTAGCCCTTCGACCTATCTTTTCTCCCATGGGTAAAAAGACGCTGTTAGAGAGTATCGAGCCGTAGAAGGTGGTGATCAAAGCCACAGACATGCCGGGACCCAGTGTTTCAGGGTTGTTCAAAGTCTTCAACATCGCTATCAAACCTATCAGCGTTCCGATCATTCCATAGGCTGGTGCAAAGGCTCCTGCAGAATCCATTAAAGCCTTTTCTGACGAAAAATCTTCCTCGATCAAGTCCATTTCTGTTTCCATCATATTTCTAAGAAGATCAGGGTCGGTTCCGTCTATCACCAACTGAACTGCCTTCTTCATGAATGGGTCGTCGATGTCGTTCAAATTCTCCTCCAGAGAGAGTAGACCTTCACGTCTTGCCTTTTCGGAGAAGGACACAAGTGTTCTTACAAGTCCTATGTTATCGACCTTAGGTTCCTTGATCGTCGACAACATAACCTGAATGATCTTAAAACTCTTCTCCTTTGGGTGAGAGGCGATCGTGGAAGCCAAAGCACCTCCAACTGTTATGAACAGCGATGGCAAGTTGTAGTAAGTCATCAACGACGATTGGTTTGAAATAATACCAAAGGCGATCATGCCAAAAGCCAAACCAATTCCAAGGATTGTCGATATATCCATCCAACCACCTACCTGCTATCGAGGTAAGTATTTCAAAAGATCGAGCACAGGATATGCCTGCTTTTTGTATTCTATCACCTTTGAGACGACCTCTTCGACCCTCTCTTGAACGATGTACTTTCTGCCGTTGAAGAGTGTGATTGTCGTATCAGGCAAAGCTTCTATTGACTCAATCATTTCAGCGTTCAAAACAAACTGCTTACCCCGCAGGTGCGTTAACCAGATCATTCACCCTCACCTTATCTTCTCAGGGCAACAAGTTCGCCAAGAATGGTATCTGCCGTTGTTATGACTCTTGCGTTTGCCTGAAAGCCACGCTGTGCAATGATCATCTTGGTGAACTCCTCTGCCAAATCAACGTTTGACATTTCTAAGGTACCTGGTATCAATGTACCTCTTCCACCACTTCCTGCAGTTCCTATTTGGGCAAGTCCACTGTTTGGAGACACCACGTACAGAGAGTTACCAACATCGTTCAAGCCAGCCGGGTTATTGAAGACAGCCAAGGCTAACTGCCCTAAGATATCTGTCAAACCGTTGGTGAAGGTACCGATGATTTCTCCACTTTCATTTATCGCAAAAGACTGCAATGTTCCAAGTGCATTGCCGTTTTGATAGTTGAAAGCCGCTGAATTACTGCCTGCAAATTGAGTCAAAGAGGTGAAATCGATCGTCGCTTGAACGGTGCTATCACCCATGTGTGCAGCGTCAAATCTTATAGTTCTAAGCTCTGTATTGCTTACTGAAAGATTAGAACCATTCCAGGTAACACCGTACATACCACTGATTCTGCCAGACTCGTTGAAGTTTATGATCCCACCGACATATGAATTAGTTCCATCGTTGTCACTTCCATTCGCGTCTATATAACTTATAGGCTCACCACTTGATGTGTAAGCTCTCCAGAGCCATGCATTCTGCATAGTGCCAAACTGCCCAATTCTGGTGAACTCAAAGTACACCGAGTAAGGATTGCCCAGCGAATCGTACATCTGAATGGCTGTTACGTACTTTGGGCTTTCGTACTGTAGAGTTGAGAAATTCGAAGGATTGTCCGATTCGTAGAAACGTGGTTCACCTGCCGTTGGTATAGAGATCGTCGCATCACCAGCGATTGTGATTTCATCACCTGCACTTGCGTTACCAAAGATGACGAAATATCTTTGTCCTTGATCTATGTTTGTGTTAGTTATTGTAAAATTTCCACCAGCTATTGTGACATTGCCTTCATGAACTACATTCCCATTCTCATCCTTTACAATCGTGTAGTAGGTGCCATCGGCTGGAATACTGCTGAAATCTCCTTGAGTTAACTCATTATCATTAGCAGTCAGGTTTGATCTAAATGCAGTTCCCGAACTTACCACTCTACCGAATTCATTCATAACGATAAAGCCAACTGCACCAACTTTCCCATCTTCTCCGTACATGTCCCAAGTGTAACTCTGCGAGTTAGAGAAAGGATTGGTTTGCCTTACGAAATCTGCCGATGTTCTTGAAAAGACAAATCTCACCGTATAGTCAGTGTTGTTCGTAGTGTCTTTGACGTTCATCGAGAAAGGTATTGGACCAACCCTGGAATTGAGATTTCCAGCTATTGATGCCGCAGTGGTTGCATTCGCCGGCATCGTCATACCCGCACTTATGGTTATATCGCCTGTTGGTTGATTTGAATCCACATACCGTGTCCCAGTAGTTGGATCTTGTATAGCCCTCCAGCCTTGAACCTTCAGGCCTGTGGAACTCTGAATGAGAGTACCGTTAGAATCTACCGTCAAAGAACCGGCGCGCGTGTAGAAATACTGCGTTCCGTTACTCAGTACGAAGAAACCATCTCCTTCGATGGCAAGGTCTGTCCCATTTCCAGTGTTTTGGAAAGAACCTTGGGTCATGATCTTGTCAATTGTGGCAAGCTGTGAACCAAGCCCAATTTGAATTGCATTCGTTCCACCCATGTTGTTCTGTGCGCTTCTTGAAGCCTTCAGAGTCTGAGACAACGCCGTTTGAAAGGTTACACGAGAACCTTTGAAACCAATTGTGTTCACGTTGGCGATGTTGTTGCCAACCACATCGATCTCGTACTGGAAGTTTCTCATTCCGGCAACGCCGCTGAACATCGAGCGCATCATGTATTATCACCCTCCTCCATAATTTCAACGATCGAAGCAAGCGGGTATTCTTTACCGTTTACGTACACGTAGATCTGATTACCTTTGAACTTCACAGACTCTATCTTTCCTCCTTCAACACCGCCTATCTCTGTTTGACTACCGTCGGGATTTATCTTCGACACCGTGTAGGTGTAAGTACCATCTGAAACAGGCATACCACTGCTGTCTCTTGCATCCCACACATAGGCGTGTGCACCTGCATTGAGAGAGCTGGAAGTGGCTTCTCTCACAAGCCTTCCATTTGAATCGTAGATCCTTACAACAACAGGAGCCGCTTCGTCCAGCTCGAAAACAATGCTCTCTGCTGTTCCGCTCTTCACGGTAATTTGGTTGACTTGCACAACGGCATATTTACCTATTAAAGATGCCGCTTGAGCCTGGAGTGCTCCTTCTTGGAGCGTGAGAAACTCTTGGATCGATTTTGTCATGTTTGTTATCTGCTCAAGTGTAGAAAACTGCGTGAGCTGTGCTATGAAATCTTTGTTGTCCATTGGTTCGAGCGGATTCTGGTTCTTCAGCTGTGTGATGAGCAACAACAGGAAGGCATCTTTGTCGAGTGTGTTGCTTGCCTTTCTTTGGGTTGTCGAATAAGTAGAGTAAGAATAATCAATCGCGCTGATCATCCTCTTTCACCTCCTCCTGCTGCTTTTTGTGTCTCTTCTCTTGATTTTGTTCTTGCTCTTGCTGATCTCTGCTCAAATAGTCTTCTTCGGTTTTTGGCAAGGTCTTGACCTCAACCTGCTCGACCTTGAAACCCATTGTGTTCAATCTTGAAATCAAATCCTTTGAGCTCTTTTCAAGCATCTCCTTTGCCTCGTCTGTGACAACTTTGAAGGTAATGACCAATCTCTCTTGTTGCTTGACCAACTCTATCTCAAGCTTTCCGAGGTTTGGTGGCGATAGATCGACTACAGCCTTTTCAGTCGTTGTGTTGTGCATCTGTCTTATCGTGTCGACGATCGTCTGAAGATTTGAAGCTCTCTCTTGTTGCTCGACTCGAACAACGATTGAGTCTATGTCTTTTCTGAACTCTTGCTGCGTCTGAGTCGTTTGCTGGTGCTCTGATTCATAAGTCTTTCGAGCACTTTTACTGTTGAGCAATTCTCTGAGATGTTCTGTTTGCTCGAGTTTCTCATTTCGCGGCTGTTCGAATATCTGTGGTGTCTCTTTTTTCAAATCTCTTGCGATCTCAAGCTTGAAGTTCTCTATCTTGATTGGTTGAGAGGTCTTCAACTGATCTGGGATCTCTCTCTTTATCTGCTTGAACTGACTGAACTCATTAGTGCTGTCTTGAACTTGCAAAATTGCATTCCTCACAACGACTTGAGCCTGCTTAAAGGTGAGCCCGCTTTGTTGGGGCTGTTCAACTGATCGTTCATAAGACGGTCTGTTCGAAACTATGTTCTGTGCGAGTATTCCACTCTGCTTTACGACTGAAGATGCCTTTTCTTTTGTGCTCTGAATTACCTGCGAAGCATTTTGTGGTTGGCTGATCAAATACTCGACGATCTCTCTGCTCAGCACAAGTCTTTGTTGACCTTGCAGAGGTGTATCGATTATCTTCTGTACGTTGGTAGTGTTTTTGGCGGTGCTCTGTGTTGCTATTTCTTTATCTGAGATTGTGTTCAAAGCTTTCTTAAAGTCAAGCTTCTTAATTTCGCCTTGATACTGTTCTATGTTGACCGCTTTTGGCGTATCTGTTCTCTCGGAGGTCTCAGGATTAACTACCTGCGGACCTGCCTTCACGAAGTTTTCTTGAACGATCTTTTGTGCACTACTCTCAGGCATCTTAGATGACTGAGCGGTATTTTTCACGCCGTTCACCGGCTCTGTTTTTCTCGTATCTTCCTTTGCAAAAGCAATCTGCTGTACCTTTGATCTTTCCACATTCACTGAGTTGTTCCAAGATGCTTTTTCTTGAACAGCACTCATCTGATTATTCTGAGAGGACTTTTCTTGAACAGTTTTTGCTTCTTTCACCGGGAAACTCTGTGTGCTTGAACTGCTCTGAGTGGTCTTCTGATCTGTCGTTTTTACGGTGTTCAAGAGACTTTTTGAGATCACGTCAGTTTTACTGTTCTGATCGACGATCTTTTCTTGCTCAACCTTTTGAAAAGCCGCTGAGGTGTTCTTCTCAGACTGAATTGTTTTAGGTGCTTTTATTTGCTCGGCTGCTTTAAAAGATCTGTCGGTGACTGTTTGACCTACAGTCTTTTGTTGACTTTGTGTGGTTTCGGCAGCAGAAACACCGACCTTCTTGGATTCAGCCTGCGTGCTCTGTGATAGATTTTTTTGTACGAAACTTTGATCTTTGTTTTCATTTTCGCTCACTTTGACAAACTCTTTTTTCGCTGTGGGTAGTTCGAAAACTTTCTTTTGCAGTTCTTGTGGCTTTTGATCTTGCTGCTTCACTGCTCTATCGACAAGAACTTCTTTGTCTAAAGGTTCACCGGACTTTTCATCGCTTTTTTCTTGGTTTATGAAGTTCACAGTCATTTGATCCGAAAGATTCTTCTGCTGGCTTTGAAAGTTTTCTGCAGCTTTTTGTTTTATACCACTGTTGATCTCAATGCCTTTGTTTCCCTTTTCTTGAGCTGAGTTAGGCTGAGTTTGTTGTTGATTCGAGGTGTTTTCAACCTTCACGAAGTTGGCAGGCGGTAGTTGCCCATTCTGAGCCTTTGATTTCACCAGTTGAAGAATCACGGCAAAAGGCACGCTCGAAGACGATTTAACCTCTTTCTGCTCAGCAAAATTACTGTTTGAAACTGGTTGGGTTGTTATAGGCTCACCCCCCTGAGCACGAGTTTTTGAAAGAGTAAAGGTTTCTGTTCTTTGATCTGTTTCAAGATCTCCTTAGATCTTTCTGCACCAAGGAAAGAGAGCATTACCATAACAGAATTTTCGTCCAGCGAAAGCGAATCGATCATCTGAAGAATTTCATCATTCGTGAATTCCTTCAGCGATTGAACTGAAAGCTCTCTTATCAACCTTGCATCGATCAAAGAAGACAGTTCATTGGTTAGCTGTTTTTGTCTTTGGTCAAGCTGTTTTTCCTTTTCTCTCAAATCACCGATGATATTCTCTACAGATGCGATTTTGTTCATAACCTGCGCTGCCTTCGCTGCGTTGACCTTTCCAAGTTCGGTCAGCAGATCAGCTCTCAAATCAGATGAAAGATAAACAAGTGCAGCAGCAATCGAATCGACAGAGTACTCATCGCTGGCAAGCACTGTTGCCATCGCTGTCGGATCTGCGCTGGAGATTGTTTCGCTTATCTTTTTAATGTTTTCTGGACTCTGAAGTCTTTTCAGCGCCGCTTCCACCTGAAGCATCTTATCTTCCCATTCCTTTCTCATCTTCAGCACTGTCTGTCTTTCTGCCTCGACTACCTTCAATTGGTCTTGCGCTTGAGCCATGGTCTTTCTCGCTTCATCGAGTATCTGCTGAGCCCTCAAAGCTGCGCTCTTTGATATCTCTTCGAAGTACTCTTGCGCGGTGAGTATCTGCAGCGGTTCATACTTCACATATCTGTTCACAAAGGGGATCTTCGACATGAGAAAGGCGATATAGCTTCTCCAATCCTGTAAGGGATTGAAAGAAAAACCCTTCAATCTGTTGTATTCAAATGCAAAATAACCATACACGAGTACCGTAAAGCCAATCAGTATGGCTATTAAAAGAATTTTCAGAAAGGCTTTCATTCTGCCTTTCCTTTTGTCTTTCTTTTCTGCCAAACACTACCCTCCTGCAACATTTTTCTGTACAGGTGTGAGATACTCCTAATTTTTTCAGGCTGAAGCAGATTGGAAGTCAACTGAGCGTGGCAGTTAGTCTTTGAATCACCGTCTTGCCTTTCCTTGAAGATGTTCAATCTTTATCTCTATGACAACAACACTTTGGAGCGATTCTTCGATGATCCTTTCAGCCTCTTGCAAATACTCAGGACAGTACTTTTTTGCGATCTTTCTGAGAGGTTCAACGGCTTGCTTTTCAGACAAAATTCTTGCCCTGCCAAAGACGATGACACTTTCATATCTTGTGGAAAACTCCTGTGGGACAACTTGACAATTACCAACCACAACAAAACAGACTCTATCACACCTTTTTATGCACTCTATCTTATTGCCCTCTTTTGCCGAATGAACGTAGATGAAGCCATCTTCATAGACGTAGTTCACAGGCACACCGATTGGATAAAAACCATCAAAGCTGCAAAGTACACCATATGCAGACTCTGAAAGAATCTTCAAAGCTTCTGCTTCATCTATCGCACGATCTTTTCTGCGCAGTGGCTTAAAAGAGTACTCCAAAAAAACACCTCCATCTCTACTATAACAAAAACTGCCAAAGACCTCGTAAGATCTTTGGCAGTCTTCATTTAGAATATGAACTTAAATTCCATCTTCCCAAGCTAAATATGGATAACCTTCGTTCTTGCTTGCATTAATCGTCCAGACACTCGTGAAATCCCAATTCGTGTAAGTACTCTGCTGTTTCATTTCGCTGGTTGTCTTTCCTTGCGCCGTTGATTCGTCGCCACTTGCCTGTGCCAAATCTGTGTCCCAGAAACAATCTGTAACTTGAAGTGGAGCATCAGAGGAAAAATTGAACAAGAATCCGAAGTCTGTCACCGCGACGGCTGCATAGCTGTACTTGAGATCTGGAAAAGAACCTGCTGTGTTCATCCATACGAATCCAGCAGATTTAGTTGTGGGTACCAATCTAACACCAGGTACCGTACCTTTCGCATAGCAATCCTTGATAGCCACTTTGTCTCCATCGCCCATGGTTAAAAATCCTGCGATCTCAGCTCCCAAAAGATTTTGACTGATAGAGAACTTCGTATAGCACCGTTCTATTGTTATTTCATCGTTTGTACCTGAAGTGTTTTCGACAAAGCCACCAAAACCACCTACAGTTGGAAATTCATCCGTGGTTCCTTTTATAGAACCTTTAAAGCCACATTGGTATAATTTGTGCAGCGTCACAGCTTCACCGAAAAAGCCTCCGGCTGTGAAACCGTTCTGCGGAATTTCTATGTCCGCTTCAACCACGCAGTTGACAAAGGAAATTCTCTTTGAATCAGCTATGGAACCAACAAAGCCACCTATCTTGAGCATGTTCATGATCGAGGTGTCTCTCTGTGCAATCAAAGAACCTGAGACGGAACAACTCTCAAAAGTATCTTCAGCCAGATCTTCATCCTGTTCAGCCCAGCCCACAAATCCCCCTACATATGTCGCTGTGGCATCTTCTATCGTACCTTCAAAACGACAGTTTTGGAAAATGTTCGTATCTGATTCTCCAACAAAGCCACCGAATTTTTCAGACTCACCAGTTATTGTGGTTGCTTGAACTCGACAGTCTTCAAATTTCGAAACATTTGCTTCACCAACAAAGCCACCGACGATGAAAGAAGGATTATCCTGCGGTGCATGCAAGATCGCTTTAACAGAGCAATTTGTAAAGGTCGAGAAACTTGTAAATCCAACTAAGCCGCCTATGTAGAAGCCCTGAGACACACTCGAATCAACTATCCTCACGTTGTCTATGTAGCTGTAATCGATTCTCCCAGCCAAGATACCTGCGTTGAAGGCATCTGGACAGTCAACGATCGCGTTTTCAAAAACAACGTTGGTAACAGTTGCTTCGCTGACACATCCAAAAAAGCCGCAATTTCTCTCGGACGACCCATCGTTCGTCAAAACGACCATGTTCTTTATCGAAAAGCCACTTCCATCGTAGCTGCCGATGAACGGCTCACCAAAATTGCCTATGATGGGCCTCCAATTGGCTTCGATCGTGCCGACCTTCAGATCGTTCAGATCGAGGTTCCTGATCTGCTTGTAGTACCTAACCACCGTTTGGTCCAACGATCTGATGGCGTTGAGCTGTTGGACGTTCACGATGATGAAGGGACTTTCCTTGGTGCCGAGTCCTCCCGCCATCTCTTCGATCTCAGAATATACCGTGAAATCGATCGTCGAAGCATTCGAGACGCTCTTTGAAGGATTCACAGTTCCAGCAACGACGAGGTAGTAGTCAGTTTTCTGCGCACTGACGGTGACTGGGCCAGTTAAACCTTTGATTGACCAATTTCCATTAGAATCGCTGGTGGTGCTCTTCGTGCCTGCAATGATTGTTACACCCGCAAGTGGCGTGTTGTCCCAAAGTTTCACGGTGCCCTGAACGTCGTAAGCCGTACCCACGATGGGTGCGGCACAGTTGAACAGCAACAACAGCGCCGACAGGGCTGCCAACAAAGCAAGCCATTTTCTCATGGCTTTCGCCTCCTTTGAAGTTCTGAACTAGTTTCGCCAAAGAGCGAAAAAACGAAGAGATTGAACAGGGGAAGCCTGAATGGGGAAAGGGAAGATTTCCACAGTCAGCGGCTGTCCAACCCTACCGCGCCCCTTGGGGATTTCTTAAATTTTATCACACAAAGTTGAGTTCAGATCGTCTCAAGTCTTGAAAACGTCCCTCAAGAACAGATGCAAAATCCTCAAGCCAGCCTCGGCATAGATGGCTAACCTCGATGCAAAGATGGAATAATAGATCCACAGTACTGCAAAGATTGAACCGATCGAGAAAGCAACAACTACGTTTGCAACGCGCGGTTTTTCCTTGAGCATGTTCACATAATTCGCTGCGGCAAAGGCACACACGACCAACGCACTTGAAAGAAGCGGTGTGACCAAAGACCAACCAAGAACGAATCTGGAAACCAATGAAACCGCTGCGAATGGAAAAAGGTAAGCCATGCCCGTTTGAGCAGCTCTTTTGACAGCCTTCTTGCCGTACTTCTCTTTGAGATCTCTGTTGAAAGGTTTCATGAAATTGCACAGAAAGAAATGATACAACCCTCCAAAGAACAGACCAATAGAGACGCTCAAAAGCACATTCAAAAGATCTATCTCTCTTGCAGGCTTCGAAAAGGCAACCAGCCCAAAGATTGCAAAAGACAGTGTTCTGATAAACCCTTTGGATCTGCTGAACTTCAAGATGTTCTCTTTCAAAAAGATCACCTACCTTGGGGTGATATCTGGACATTTCATCGCCATTTCCAATTCCTGAATCTGGTCTCTTACTGAGACAGTACTCACGAGAACTTCTTTCTCCAGGAACTGGAATCTGAGTACATCGTGAACAGAACAGTTCAGAAAGACAAGACTCAAAACTGCGAGAGTGTTTTCTTTTAGATTGAAAACTTCAGCGAGTGTAATGGAGCGAACCAATACCATGTTGCGAGCTATGAGTTGTGCCAGTTGGGAAAGCTGTATCGAATCTTTCATCTCTATCAAACCCTTTTCCTGAAGCTTAGAGAGCGGTTGTTTCAAATCAAAAGGTACAACCTGTTTGTAATTGCTTTTGAGGATGTGAACGAAATCTGTCTTGAGTGGTTTCTCTATCTGGCTGGCTATCTTTTCGAGTGAGAAGGCTTCAGCGGCAGAACTTTCTTTCAGATAAAGTTGTAAAGTGTCTTTTCTGTAAAGATCAACGAGCGCGAAGAAGGTGAAGAGTTCTTCCTTTGAAAAAGTTTGTGAAAAATTGGTAGTCTTCAGATTAGAACCACCGAACAGATCGATAAATTGGTATGTCAGCTTTTTCATATCCTCTGGAAAGCTGAAAAGAACCTCTCCGGCATCGTTCTCTGCCAGCACCAGCTTCCCTTCTCTCCAATAACTGTACTTCTCAACGAATAAATAGCCACTGTGAATCAAAACCCTGCAACATCTTTCTGGCTCCGAGATCATGTGCAAGAACTCTTCTATGCCCGGTGCGAAGTTCCCGTTTTCAAAAAAGCCTTTTTTCGTCAACGTAGATTGTTCATCGCCCTTAGGTTCAACCTTGATGTTCGACAAAAGTCCTATCGCGTTCTTTTTCTGAAAGATCCTTGAAAGATATCCTATCTCGTTCAAAGTCAATTTCATCTTTCCACCTCTCAATCACCCAAGATCATTGGCTTAACGGCAAACTCACTGGTCAATGCTCCGGCAGTCTTCGAAGTCGTCAGTGTCGTCTCTCGAACAAGTTTTCCAGCCACAAGGCGGGAGATATCCCTTCCGGTTGGAGATGTGAGTATTTTTGCGTTGCTTGGCACAGTTGGTATCTTTAGGTTTGAAAGCTCTGGATTCCACCAATTTCCACGAGTCGCTGTCACATCGTTACCATAACCTTTGAACGCGGTCTTTGCAAGCGCTTCGAACGAATTGTCTATTGCCGATTCAAAGAATTTACCCTTCGCACCTTCCAAACCTTCGTCGACTAACCCCCCAAGGGTCGAACCGGCTGTCTTGAAGATGGCTTCTTTGAAAGGTGACATCTCTACAAAGTCGCTCGCGATATCTGTGCCTGTTTCGATCAAAGTACCAAAGCCTAAATTTCCCTCTGCCGAAGCACTCGCAACACCCTTGACTCCTTTGTAAACAGCCCTGACCATCTTTCCAGGAAAACCTGTGCAGTTTGCAAGACCGTCGATCGCATTGTCTGCAACAATCTGAGTCGCTTTTGCCACTTTTTCAGCCGAATCGTACCAATCTGCATCCCTCTTGTGTTTTTCATAGTCCTTACTCGCTTGGTCCATCTCTCCAGCTATAGTCTCTTTCAGTTTGTCCCTGCTCACGCCGTATTTTTCTTCCAATCGTCTAATGTAAGCCTCCTGCTTCTCTTTTTCAGATAGCCTTGGCGGTTCTATCTTCGTTGGCTGTTGCATCTTTTCTCTCTGAGTCTCGACGAAGGCTTTATCTTTCGCCAAATTCGGCAAAACCACTTTGTTGTACAGCTCAACGTTGAAGATGTTGCCCGTCTCTGCGTTGTACCATTCATCGGTTTCTGGATCATAGACTATCTGAACCTTTCTGCCGTAGATGTCCACGGGAACCTCCATCGTCACCTGTTCAGGCACCGAAGCTGGTGTTTCAACTTGCGGTTGATCTTGTCTGGCTTGCTGCGAGTATTCGGATTCTGGAACTTCCTGGGTGTAATCTGGCTCGTGTTCTGACTCTGCTTCCTCATATTCTTCAACAGCTTGAACTTCTTGCTCGCCCTCTGCAGCCCCTTCATGCTGTGAAGCTTCGGCTGTTTCCTTTGCTGCAGCCCTTCTTGCCGCACCTCTGCTCGCTCTTGTGTAATCTTGGAAAACTTCAGCAACTCCACCCGCTTTTGGCTTCAAAAGTTCTTGCAATGCATATCCTATAACTGCTGCAAGTGGGGGAAACAATAAGCCGGTGGCTGCTTGTTCTGCCGAGGCCGGTCCTGGAATGTTCCCTGCGCTGCCGAACTTCTTGTTCATCGCGTAAGTGACAAAGTATGGAAGTTGTTCGTAGATCCTCACTCCATCTCCGCTTATCGCATAGTCGTTGATATCTGTTCCAAGATGGGGATCGTCTATTCTCACGTACTTTGCGCTTCCGGAGATCGTCACACCTGGTGTCAAGCCAGGTCTCGTCTTGAAGGTCAAGAAAACCGTTGCATTAGTCACACCCACTATGAACTTGTTTACAACGGGCATCTTTGTGAAATCGAAGCTCAGGTTGAAGCTGCAAGTCAAACTGTCTTTTTTCCTTTCCGTTATCTGACACAACTGAGAAAAGGGAAAGACCTCTGTGTACTCTGCTTGAACCTTTCTACCGGTTTGTTCCTCGAGCAGTTGAACAACCTGTCTTAGATCTATCCTTCCAACCAACTCTACATAGTTTGTATGATCGATCAGAGCAACTTCAAAGTTCTTCACGTCTAAGGCTCTTTTCTCGGAAGCACCCATCAACGTTCTGGTCCTCGTCACAAAGAAGTTGATCTTGTAGGTTCCTGTAAAATCAAAAGGTGGATCGTAGGCGAAGAGTTTCAAGGCATAGATGGGCTTTCCATCACTCTTGTAGTTGATGACAGATTCGTCTGAAATCTTTATCGTGTAAGTCCCTGCAGGCAGAGCAACGTTGGGGCTGAAAAAGATCACGCCATTTTCTTTATCTAAATCACTCGCAAAATATGGTCCAAAGGTTTTCGAGGTCTTATCGACTATCACTATGTTGGTCTCTGGGAAATCTTTTGGATAATCTATCAAATCTACAGCAACCTTCTCGACAAAAGAAGACTCGTTCAACGTGAACTCAATTGGCTTGCGTTGAGTAACCCTTGGCTGTTGTGCGGCGCTTGTTTGGGCGCCCTGTCTATTCAAAAGTGTTGGCTCGCCTTGAACCTTGGCAGATTGATCTTTGAGTTCTTCTGCTTGAGCTTCTTTCCAAACTTCGTAATCATAACCAATCAGGAGTACCACAGGTTCAGAACTCAGAAGATCTCTTTCCAAACTCTGTGGATTTGAAAATTCCAAGGTGTACTTTCCCTTTTTCAGCAAAAGTTCACCAGATGGCAGAAAGGCGAAGTGGTCTTTTTCGACCGATTGTGATTGAGTTATTTCATAAGATCTGCCCTTTGAGTCTAATACCGAAATCTTTTGATTTTGAATTGATCTACAGATGACGTGAATCGATTTGAGAACAACATCGGATGAAAGATCGAAAGAAACACTGTCTTTGATCGGTTGATCTTGCTTGATAAACGTCCTCAGAAGTTCGGTGGTTCCCTCATAGCCGACGATTAAAAGTTGCCTGCCTTCGACTTCCTCTTGACCAATAGTCCAACTGCCATTCTTGAAAATGACTTTTTCATATGGTTTTGCGGCAAAGATCATCACAGTTATGATCAAAAGAACTACAGTCAAGTTCCTCAAACTCTCACCCCTTAGAGATTACCCAGATAGTACCAACTGAGAAGAACAATGACACCGAAGATCGTCGCCAGAAAAACAGAGAGTGCGGTCTTTCCACCGCTGAGCTGACGAATCGTTCCCATCAGAGTGCCCATAGACCAAACCACGCCAGAAGTCCCAAATACCACAGAAGTTCTCCAGTTTAAAAGCATAGAAAAGATCATTCCAAAAAGCGTATAGACAAGCAGACTACTGTATGATAGACACATCGCACTTATAGCCTCTTTGAAAGAAACCTTTGACCGAGCGATCTTCAAAAATATCCAGAGAAGAGCACCCAGAAGAGGTATGAACAGCGCCCCGTACAGAACACCCGCACCAGTCATGGTGTAGACAAAGCTCATTGGCTTTTGTCCCGTCTTGAAAAGATCCAAGCCCGTTTGTGCGAAGAAAAGACCAAAACCGAGAGCTGGCACGAGCAGTGAAAAGAAAACACTCGCATCCTTCAGACGAGTTTCTATGAATGCACCGGGATTGAACATCATCGGTAAGATGGAACTGAAAGCTGCACGATTTTTCATTCGCCCCACCTACTTCAGCAGAGGCACTTTACACCTCTTGCAAAAATCATTGTGGATATCGTTGAAGGTAAGACACGCTATGCACAGAATCTTTGAATCTTTTGATTTGTCGAACTTCTCGTAATAGGAAAAGCCCTTGTGATGTCTGACTCTTTCACCCACTTGGTAATAATCGTAGATGGTGCTGTTATCTCGCATTCTGTGTGTGAAAGTTTTTCCATCGTCCCTCATGACCTTGAGTGTGTAAAGCATGTACTGCCTGCGCCTGATCCTGTTTCCAGACCGCACGTTCTCGACTTTTTGTTCTGCCTTTTTGTCCAGCACAACGCCATCCCAAGTGGTGTCTTTTTTCCTTTTGAGATCTTGTGCAAAGGCTATGAGAAGGAACATTGCACCGATGCCGAGCCCGTACAGAAAGCCTTGTAAAATTGTCATTTCTCCAGAACTTTGAGCGTAGATCACAAAGCCTATGACAGCAACGACTGCGAGTATAGACGCAAACAGATAAGCCCACTTAGCTGAAGCTTTTTTGTACTTCTCATATGCCGGATCGTTGATCTTTTCCGAAAATCCTGTCATGATATTCCCCCCTCAAGAATGGATCTGGACAAACTTGTCACCAAAAACCTGCCTGAGGATCTCGATGGCTTTGTGTGCAGTTCTTGTTGTTCTGAAATTTCCAAAGATCACTCTGTTGTTGGTGCGTATCTCAACCTCTCGTGGTGGCTTACCATAAACGGAAACATTTCTTATCTGATCTAAAGGTACGGAAAAACTCTGATCTTCTTGTTCAAGACATTTGAACTGAATCTCACCGTTCTTTATATTCACTTGGTAAAGTTGATTCTTGAAAAAGCTCAGCCGCAAAGACACCCTGAAAGACTTACGAACTGTCGACAAATCGCCACCTTCTTGCCAATACTTTAAGACATTTGTCAAAAGTATTTCCTGTGAAGAACACTTTGTCATTGACAAAATCTGTCATGATGTCATGAATCAGATTTGTGATATAAATGAATTAGTGGGGGGCAATGATGGACTTTTCACAGAGACTCAGTCTTTTGATGAACATTCTTGGTGTGTCTAACGCGGCTCTTGCGAAGGCTCTTTCGGTCGATCCTTCGCTTGTGAGTCGTTGGAGAAATGGTACCAGAACACCCACAAGGGAAAGCCATCACAAAATAGCTTTGTTTTTTGCAGAACATGCCAAAAAGGATTATCAAAAACTTGCCATCTGTGAAGTAATAGGTGTGCCAGCGCAAAGCCTTGAGAAAGAGACTCTTGAGAATATAATCAAAAGCTGGCTCAGTTCTGCCTTGATGCCAGAAACGAATCTGATAGACGGATTTCTGAACAAAGTGGGTATGTTCAAAACACCATCTGTTCAAATTCAAGGAGAGATGCTGCCGCCCGGTGGACAAAAGATTGAATGCGAAGTCTTCTACGGTGTTGAGGGTAAACAAAGAGGTGTGATGAGATTCCTGTCTTTTGCCCTTCGAAACTCACAACCATCTGAGTTGTTGCTGTACAGTGATGAGTCGATAGATTGGTTTGCCTATGACAAGGCTTATCTTTCACGCCTTGGTGGCACGTTGATCACCCTTGCCATGAAAGGTTGGAAGGTAAAAATGGTCCACACAGTGACTCGAGATATCACCGAAATGCTTGCAGCGATAGATTTTTGGCTTCCACTTTACATGACAGGCTCTGTGATGCCCTATTACAATCCAAAGTACAGAGAGCATTACTTCAGAAGAACACTTTTTGTCATACCAAAGATCGCCGCTTTCGCCTGTACAACGCTTGAAAAATTCGAGCAGCAAACGGTGAATTTCTTGATCACGGAAAAACAGATTGTTGAATTACTCACTCAGGAGTACGAAAGATTTTTGAGCACCTGCAGACCACTCATGGAAATACCACAAATTGGTTCTGACGAGTTGTTCTCACTTCTTGAAGACTTTGAAGAACAGCCTTTCAGCACCTTTGCAATAAGTGATGCACCATCCATCACAACTATGTCGGGGGAGTTGCTCGAAAAGATCTTGAGTCACCACCGAGTGGAAATGAAAGAAAAGATCATGGCTCATTGGAGAAAGAGATCGAGTCTCTTCGAAAGAAATTTGAGAAAGTCTAAGATGACCCACGTGTTAGTCCTGCCATCCTTAGATTCACTGCTGGCAGGAGAGGTACCGATTGAACTACCAGAGGCTGGAATCGAACTATTCTACACACCCCAAGAGTATGTCGAGCATTTAGAAAGTGTGATCTTCTTTTTGAAGAAGTATGATAATTACAATCTTTATCTTGCCCCAAAGACGGTGAGCAAAGGAATTTTTCTCGCCGTTAAAGATCAGGTTGGTGTTGTGGTTTTCAAGAAGGATCAACCGGTTAGGATGTTCGCGATAAATCACCCAGATATGACGAACGCTTTTTACTGTTATGCCGAGGAATTCATAAACAAATTGCCCGTGCATGGCAAACAGAGAGAGCAAGTTATAAAGGCAATTGAGAACTTGATCGATTCAGTGCGAGGTAATACAGAATGACAGCAGTTTTAGATCTTGGATCTAATTCCTTTATCATTCTGGTCTACGACAAGGGCAAGGTATTGGTCGAAAAGGTCTACGAAGTTGGTCTGAAGACGGTCAAAGAACAACAAGAAGCTTTTGCAAGGGCAAGTTGTGTACTTGAAGAGATCATAAAGGAATTGAATACCAAGGTTCCCATCTACGCTTTTGGCACCGCTGTCTTTCGAGAAAAGCCAGATCTTTTTCAGAAACTGGCCAAGACCTTTGGTTTGAAGGGCTTTATTCTATCAGAAGAAGAAGAGGCATTTTTCACCTACATGTGTGTTGATGAAAACTTCGAAAGCGATCTCACCGTTTTTGATCTCGGTGGTGGAAGTCTTGAGATAGTGAAAAAGAACTGGTTTGTTAGCCTGCCTTTGGGCACACACGTTCTCAACTCTCTTTTTGATCTCTCTTTACCTGGCGCGAGTGATTTTGAAAAGGCATTGGGCTTTGTGAGCGAAAGATTACCTGATTTTCATAATCCAGTTGGTATCGGTGGTTCCTTTGTCTCATTGGCTGCCTTGAAGGTTGGCAAATGGGACCTTGGCATGCTCGATGGTGTTGTGCTCAGTGTAGAAGACATAGAAAGAGCAAGAGAGTTTTTAAGATCAAAAACATACGAACAAATAAAACAGTTGAAGATCATTCCGGCTGGTAGGGAAAGAACGATCGTTGCAGGGTCTGTGGTGGCAACAGCGGTGGCAAGGAGAGAAGAGATAAAGGTGTCTACAAAAGGCTTCAGACACACCTTGGCGAAAATGATAGAAAATGGGGCAATCACGAAGCCTTGGATTAACAGCGAAAATTCGTTTGTTTGCCTCTGATAGAAGCTTTGAGAGTCTTGCGATAGAATCACTTATAGAAGATGCAGGTAGATGATTTTGTGGTGTAATGGACTCAAACTGGTTTGAGTTACTCAATGGGGGTTGAGCAATGTACTTTTCCTTGGCACCAAAGTCTTCAAGAGCAGAACTCTACGACAGAGAAAAGGAACTTGAAGATCTCACCAATTACGTGCAAACCGGCAGAATTGTTCTCATAACCGGCATCAGACGTGTCGGCAAGACTTCACTTTTGAAGGTATTCTTAGAACAGGTGAAGCAGAAAAGATATCACACAGTGATGATAGATTGCAGAGTCTACGACAAGATCACCACCTTGGACAGGAATGGTTTCGAGAAAAAACTCATTTCGGAGTTTGACAGAATTCTAAAAGTGAATATGGGTGTTTTGAAGGTTCTCTCAAAGATTAACATAGCGGGAGTAGAGCTGAACTTTGAAAAACTCAGAGGGAAACGAAACTTGCTGGAGTATCTTGAGACTTTGGACAGAATCGTGAAAAAGAAAAACTCGAAGTTGTTGATTGCCTTCGACGAAGCACAAGTCCTGAGACTCTATGGTAGAGGTGGCAAGGAACTGCTCAACCTAATGGCACACGCTTACGATAACCTCGAGGGAATAGTCTTCATCTTAACGGGCTCAGAAGTCGGTGTACTCCACGATTTTTTGAACTTGCAAGATGCAAATTCACCGCTCTTTGGAAGGTATGTTCACGAAGTATTCTTAGAAAGGTTTACCAGAGAGCAGTCTTTAGATCTTCTCATCAAAGGCTTTGAACAAATCAATATCAAACCAGATACAGACAAGATTGAAAAGGCAGTAGACCTGCTCGATGGTATTGTGGGTTATCTTTCCATGTACGGTTATGCTGTATACACGACCAAAGATTGGCAAAAGGCATTGGAGGAAACTCAACTTTCAGCGACGAAGATTGTGAACAAAGAGCTGAACTCCCTTAAATTGAGATCTGAGAATTATATCCACGTTCTGAAGGCAATCTCATTAGGTGCACAGACCTTCACACAGATCAAGGATGTCATTTTGGCGAAATTTGGTCCTGTGAACGACCAAACACTCACAAATAATCTCAATTCTCTACAGAAAATGGGTTTTGTGGAAGCGACACTCAAAGATGGGAAAAAGGTTTACCAACTTCCAGATCCTATGCTTCAGCGAGCGCTCTTGAGCTGAGGTCGCAGACTCTGGCGTGCCCGGGGAGATTTGAACTCCCGGCCTCCAGATCCGCAGTCTGGCGCTCTATCCAGCTGAGCTACGGGCACAACCTGGCGGAGAGGGAGGGATTCGAACCCTCGGTTGGGTAAATCCCCAACACTTGCTTAGCAGGCAAGCGCCTTCGACCACTCGGCCACCTCTCCAGTCCAAACTAATTCTCATTATAATACAACTGGCTGAAAATTCAAGCTTGTCTTCGGTCAAGTTTTTCAAAAAGCGCTATTGAGCCAAAACAACCAATCTTCTGGCGTTTAGATCATAGGGATCTTTGTCCAGCGATCCGTACACAGTGATATCGCCAAAGCCACACATTTCAAGCATCATCTTCAGTTCTTGTGCAGAACTCAGCGATGAAGTCGATGCCCATGAACGACAGAACACTGACGAACGTGCTGAAGTCTTTGGTGAAACACTCCTATCTCGAGGAACGTTTTGAAGACGGTTCAAAATACTATGCGATCCCAGATCCGATAGTTGAAAGAACGCTTCTGAAACTCGATTGATCACAGTGGTTGAAGCAGATGAACAAGCATTATCGGAAAGGCTTTAAACTTAGGTTCATATAGAACTGCAGCATTATAGATCCTGGATAGACGAATTAACTTTGTGTCAATCATTAATCAGACAGAAGTTGATGAACTCTCAAAGCCCATCTTGATCCTGCCACTCATTGATGAGTCGTCCACTCCTCCGAAGAACCGTTGAATGTCATTGATTATATAGCAAGGACAGATCTGCAAGCTTTTACAGAATCGATGCCAGAGAGCAGACCTCATTCATGGGATTGAGATGAATGGCATCAGTTTTGTTGACACTTGCCGATACAATCTTAGTCGTGATGCGTGCTTGACAAAGACAGAGAAAACTAAGTCGACACTTGCACAGACCGAGCAAAGAAGACAAGGTCAAATTCCAGTAGTGTACGAGCTGAAGGTGAATCTCAATTGTCTCTCGAAGAAGAACAGAGAACATCTGTTCAAGTTGTTTGTCGAAGCCAAGTGGTTCTACAATCATATCGTTGCCGATATTGAGAACAGGCTGGTCTATGAAACCTACAAGCTCAAACACTTTGTTGACTCAATACCACCGAAGCAGTACGGCAACACATTCAAATTCGCAAACGAGCAGAAGACCAAGGTAAAGATTCAAGGACTCGAAAGGTCAATCAGAGTGCTTGGTGGGCATCAGATACCACGTGATTGTGAGATAACCAAAGCAGAGCTTATAAGGAAGCCAAGTGGCATCTATCTTCATGAGACATGCTACACAGACAAAGACAAGTACAAAAGTGTTTGGGAGTAATTCCAACATCTTGGTAAGTTCCCTACGATGAAGCGGGAAGCTCATCTCCTTTAAAAGATGGGAGGAGGTCACCTTTTCAGTTTTTCACGGTGTTCAAGGGATAATTTCTTAGAGAACCTCATGTCGATCGTGCTTCGCGAATGTTGCAAAAACAACTTCATGAAAAACGGACAGCACCAAGAAGGATGGTAAGATATGAGAAAGATTTTTGTGATATACTTAAAAAGTAAGACCAATGGAACACCTTGTTAAGCTTCAAAGGAGGTGTAAACGATGAAGAGGTTGCTCTTGTCGATTCTATTGGCGCTTTTTCTGGTTTCGGCATTCGGTCAATTCGCCCGCTTGAACACGATAAAGGTCTACGCCGATGGCGTCATCGACGCGCAAGGAAACATGAATCTCTCGCTCAAATGGGTCTTTCCGACGAATGCACTGTACATGCAGGTGAAAAGTGCCTTTCCAAATCCCTACGTTCTGGTGAGGAATCTGACGACCTTCAGCAGTATATTCGAGCTGACGAACACGAAGGTCAGCTACGAAGATTCCAAGAATTCGATACTGGTCCAAGCTGATGTTCTCGGTGCTTCGGCTTGCAGAAAGGGCAGATGGGAGTTCAATCTCGGCAAGGGTGCAGAGATGATACATTCCACCAATCAGATGGCTATCTTCGTGCTTGTGAACTCAGAGTCAACCGAAGAAGTGATCTTCATGACAGTGAAGTTGACACTTCCAAACGACTGTTCTGAACTTAAGTATGATCCTTCTACCGGGTTTTTCTCCTACAACATGAAGCGTAAAAACTTCTCTGGTGCGGTGAGTGCAGATGTCAACGTTAAGGTGAAGCCTCGAGTCATGTCTGCGCTCTACAAAGTGTACGGTATGCCAGAAGTAGGAGATGGAGCTTACTGGGTAGCGAAGTTCATACTGACCAACAAGGGTAAGGGCGATATTGTCGATCTGAGGATTTCTTACAAACTGGGCGATTACACTTCCTGGTCTCCTGAGAGTGTCTACGATGTGGTTGCGCCGAACGGGGCTGCGGTCGATCTGTACTATCCCATAATATCTTCCAATGTCACTCAACTCAAGTCACAAACACCAATAGATCTTCAAGTGAAGTACAGCTACAAAGACCGTTCCGGCAAGACATACTCCGACACGCTCACCAAACGAATTCAAATGATGGGTGTGAACCAGTTCGAGTTTTCAAACGTTCCAGAGGAAGAAAGAACCGGCGCATGGATTGACTATTTCTCAAACTCACCTCTTGTTGCCGCTTTTGTGACGCATTTGGACGACGTTGTGAAGAGCTTTGCTGGCTTGGTCAGTCAATACTCAGGCGGTGTTGCGGCGGCAGCCAACGATCGGGATGCTGTCACCTTCTGTAGAGCTCTGTACGATCTAGCTGTTTACAACGGTATTTCTTACCAAACACCTTCTGGTTTCTTGGTAGAGTACGCTTCATTGGGACAGGACGTGAAGTATCCCAGAGACGTGCTCAGAGACAAGGCAGGTACGTGCCTGGATTTGGCAATCTTGTTTGCGTCAGTCTGTCAAACAGTTAGGCTAAAAACCTTCATAGTCATCATTCCAGGACATGCCTTTCCAGTTGTAGTACTTCCTTCAGGAGACATTCTTCCAATCGAAGCTACTGGGCTTGGGGGAGCTGCTGTTGGCAGGAGTGCTTCCTTTGATCAAGTGGTAGAGACCGCCATGCAAGAACTCAGCAAACTTGAATTTGGTAAATTCTTCATTGTGGATGTTTCCGAGATGCAGAGAAAGGGTGTCTTGTCACCAGAGCTGCCACAACTTCCTTCGACGGTGATCAAGGACTGGGGCTATACTCTGCCGAGGGCAACAGGTGCCACGAGTGGTGGGACTGGGACTGCCGCATCCGGCGGTACGACAGGTGGAACAACACCAGGCACTACATCTGCTGGTACAGGTGGTTCTGGGGGTCGAACGACTACAACGACTGTGAACTTAGCAGGTACTTTCACAGGTATTTACAAAAACAACGTGACGGGGCAGCAGGGAGAGTTGGAATTCAACATAAATCAGTCTGGTAACAATCTGAGCGGGACGGTGTGGGCAGACGAAGATTTGGGAGAATTCACAGGAACACTGTCAGGAAACAACGTGAAGATCACCGCCAAGATAGAGTCTTACACGTACGGTACGACTTACGTTGTGGTTTTCAACGGTACGATACAAGGTAACGTGATACAGGGTACTTACACGATACAGGGTACCAATGTGTCCGGCAGCTTCCAAGTCAAAAGGATGCAGTGATCTAAATTTTGAAACATTCGAGTTGCCAAGTAAATATATTTTCTGAAATATGGTCAGAGAACTGAGTAAGTCTTACGATCTTTAAGGTTAATTTGATAACGATGTTCTGAAAGTCCATTATGCTGTGTTATTTTTGCCCACAGTTAATTCGCCGGCAACATTTTCTGAGCAGACAGAGCAATTTTTTGCTTGTCAAGTTGAGCATAGATTTATCTTGATAGAAGTTCTCGACAGAGACGAAATCACACAATCACAGTTTTGGAAGAATCTGTTTGATTATCTAACTTGATTGATCCAAAAAGTGCTTCATTCGTTTAATGAAGAGCAGCATTGTTTTGGTGTATGTTTTTTGATACATGGTGAGATAGTTCACGACAATCTTGAAAAAGCTTTCCTGCTGGCAAAAAGAATTCAAATGAAAAGATTGTACTCAGTGAAGAGTTCATCACAAGTTTTCTGCGACGACTGAAACGGTGAAAAAGTTGCTCAGTTGGACTGTTCGTATTTCTTTAGTTGTCGATGGTATGTCTACAAGATCGGCGATACGACCTTTAAGTTCTCAACTGTCCACAAGACCATCATAAATCAATCTAAGAATAAAGGACTTCTTGGCAAGAGGATTTCTTTATCTGGTATCGAATTTCAACGCTTTACAGAATTGATCTGTAATTTTAAGTCAAAAGAGCCAAAACAGAAGTACTTATTTCCATACAGTTAATCTTTAAACACAGTTTATACAAAGTTCAATGACATTTTGCTAAAAAATCGTTGACATCCTTGGTAAAATCCTTGTTGAGGTGATACCATGTTCCTCAATATAGAAAATGTCGATCACTTTGTAAGTGAACCGCCTTCAAACGGCATGAAGTACCTGGGTTTCGAAAGACTTCTTCTTCGCTCAGGATCTTCTCACACTGCGCAGAGTAAAGATTTTGAAATCTTCCTCGTTGTGCTTGGTGGCAAGTGTACGGTGAAAGTAAGGGACAAAATCTTTGAAAGGATAGGGGAGCGAAGAAACGTCTTTTCGGGCAAACCTTATGCCGTTTACTTACCACCTCAAAGTGATTTCTCGATCGAGGCACTCGGTTTCGGTTGTGAAATTGCACTTGCAAAGGCTTTCATAGGTGAACCTACAAAGATTGATCCGTATTTGACAAGCCCGTCTCAAGTCAACAGTGGTAAGTGGGGCATTTCGAATTATTCGCGAACATTCCACCAAATAGCTGTGGATGAAAAACATCCCGCACTGAAGTTGATGGTAGGTGAAACCTTCACACCTTCTGGCAACTGGTCTACTTACCCGCCACACAGACACGAGCGCCACAATCCACCTGAGGAGGCCCTTCTTGAGGAGATCTACTACTACAGAGTAGATCATCCCAAGGGATGGGGATTGGCTCGGCATTACAGCGATGACAGATCCATAGATTTTGCTGGTGTCATAAGAGATGATACTGTGCACCTCATCTCGAAAGGCTATCACACTGCAGTTGCAGCACCTGGATTCACAGTCTACTACCTTTGGTTCTTGGCTGGTGAAGAGAGGGTTCAAATGCCTTATGTTGATCCAGAGATGAGATTTGTAGACCAAGCAACAAAGATGATCAAGAACATCGAAGAGAACCTCTCTCTGTGAGGTGGTATGGATGGGTGTGATGGAGAGATTCTCTTTGAGAGGTAAGGTTGCGATCGTGACTGGTGCTTCAAAGGGTTTGGGACAGGCGATGGCAATCGGTTTAGCTGAAGCAGGTGCAGATGTCGTTGGTGTGAGCAGACTGATCGAGCAGCAAGCACAAACCAAGAAGAGCGTTGAATCTTTGGGTAGAAGATATTTGGGAATCGAATTTGACCTTCGAAAGATAAACAAGATTGGAACGATCCTTGATATCGCCATAGAGCAATTCGGCACGGTTGATATATTGGTAAACAACGCAGGCATAATAAAGAGAGCGCCGATTACAGAGTACAGTGAAGAAGATTGGGATGAAGTGTTGGATGTAAACTTGAAATCGGTCTTTCTGCTCTCTCAAAAGTTCGCAAGACATTTGATAGAAAAACAAAAGAAGGGCAAGATCATTAACATCGCTTCAATGCTCTCTTTCCAAGGAGGTATTTATACCACAGCATACACAGTTTCGAAACATGGTATACTCGGTTTAACAAAAGTGCTTGCAAACGAACTCGCGAAGTATGGTATCAACGTGAATGCTATCGCTCCTGGTTACATGATCACCGACAACACCGAGGCGCTCAGAAAAGACGAAAAGAGGTACAACGAGATACTCTCAAGGATTCCCATGGGCAGGTGGGGGATGCCCGAAGATCTCAAAGGTGCGGTGGTTTTCTTGGCAAGTGAAGCCTCTGACTATCTGACTGGTTCTGTTATTGCTGTGGATGGGGGTTGGTTGAGCAGATGAGAACTTTCGCAAAGATTGATCAAGTGGATGTGAAGAAGGTCAAAGAAGGTATTGAGATGAAAGTTTTGGTCTGGTCTGGAACGCTGATGATGACGCAGGTGAGTTTCAAAAAAGGTGCTGTTGGAGATCTTCACAGCCATCCTCACGAACAAATCAGCTATGTGGTAGAAGGAGAACTCATTTACACCGTTGGTGAAGAGAAGTATCACATGAAGGCAGGTTCGGTGGTTTACGTGCCAAGTAATGTGAAACACCAAGTTGAGGCACTCGCCGATGCGATTCTGCTTGACGTTTTTACTCCAGTTAGAGAGGATTATCTGCCACATCCTACGTGAGGAGGTGTTTGTATGAAGGGGTTGTTGGTTTTACTCGTCGTGTCAATGGTTGTGGTTAGCTTCGCCGCCCCAATTGTGATCAAATCGTCAGATGTACACCCGCATGGTTATCCAACTGTGGAAGGCGTCAAGATGATGGGTAGGATCATCGAAGTCATGACCAACGGAAAGTACAAAGTCGAAGTGTACGTCAGTGGACAACTTGGAGATGAGAAAGAGACAATTGAACAGACGATCATGAACGCAATCCAGATGACGCGCGTCTCTGTTGCGCCATTGCAAACGTTCTACGATCCGATTGGAGTTTTCACAATGCCGTACCTGTTCAGAGATGAGGATCATTTCTGGAAGGTTCTCGAGGGACCCATAGGGGAAGAGCTACTCAAAGGCGTGGAGAAAATAGGCTTGGTTGGTCTTTGTTATTACGACGCAGGTGCGAGGAGTTTCTACACAAGAAGACCTGTTCAAAAGCCAGAGGACTTGAAAGGCATGAAGATAAGAGTTCAGATGAACGAAGTCATGGTGGCATTGATGCAAGCACTCGGTGCCACAGGTGTGCCCATGGCTTATGCAGAAGTTTACACTGCTTTGCAGACAGGTGTTGTAGACGGTGCTGAAAACAACCCGCCGTCTTACTACACTGCAAGGCATTTTGAAGTCGCACCCTATTACTGTCTTGATGCGCACACGCGGATTCCTGAAATTTTACTGATCTCCAAGGCATTCTGGGACAAACTCACCGCTGAAGAAAAACTCATCTTCAAAACTGCAGCCATAGCGTCAGCGCAGTACGAAAAATACCTCTGGAAGCAAATGGAGCAGACAGCGCTCGAAGCAGTTCAAAATGGCGGAGCTAAGGTCTTCCAGCCAGATATAACTGCTTTCCAGAAGCTCGTTCAGCCCGTTTACGATAAATTCCCGCAGTACAAAGATTGGATCAAAAGAATTCAAGAAGTAAAATGACTTTTAGCTGGGCGCGCCCTGCGCCCAGCTCCTTGGGGTGGGTATCGGTGAAAAAAATCTTGGAAAAAATCCTTAAATGGGTCGAAGATGTAGTGGTTGGTTTTTCTGTAGTGGGTATTGTGTTCATGGTTGCAATAGTTTTTTACCAGGTTGTTGCAAGATATTTTTTCAACAAACCTCCGAAGTGGACTGAAGAGATCGCATTGGTGACGATGATATGGATCGCCATGCTAAGCGCAGGAATAGGTTTGAAGAACGACATACACATGCGTGTTGAAGTGTTTCTCTCAGTCTTTCCGGTGAAGATTCAAAGATTCATTGAGATTGCAGTCATGCTCCTGATTGGTTATTTCGGAATTCAAATGACTCGCTACACCATCATGATGGTTCAGAGACTTCCAAACCGACTTGCTGCGACGGGTATATCGGTGGCCTGGATGTACGTGCCGATAGCAGTCTGTGGAGTTCTGGTGGTTATGTGTGCGGTTTTGAAGATTCTGCGAGAGCTTACAAGGAAGTGAGAAAGCGATGAAGAAAGTTCTTTCATACATCTTTGGTGCCTTCATGATCTTTCTTCTTGGCGTACTTCTTGCGTTCATGTTTAAACTTCCCATCGTGCAGAGTTTTTCACGGGAAGAAGGTGGAAGAATTGTACTGTTCGCATCGTTCGTACTCTTGATGATGCTGAGAGTACCAATAGCTTTTTGTTTGAGCATCCCAGCTTTCCTCACTGCGATTTATCTGAACCTTCCAACGATGGTGATCTTCCAAAGAATGGGTGCGGGGATAAATGCTTTTTCTTTGATAGCCATTCCTTTCTTCATACTGGCTGGTCAGATTATGGCGGAGGGAGGAATCGCACAAAAGATAGTGGAGTTTTCAAATATTCTCATCGGCAGGGTTCGTGGTGGGCTCGCGATGGTGAACATACTGGCAAGCATGTTCTTTGGAGGTGTGAGCGGCTCCTCGGTGGCAGATACCTCCTCCATAGGCGCATTTCTGATACCTATGATGGTTGATCAAGGCTACGACAGAGATTTTTCTATCGCAGTTACGATAACTTCTTCCACGTTGGGTATCATCATACCACCGAGCCACAACATGATAATTTATTCTCTTGCAGCCGGTGGTGTTTCAGTAGGGGCTCTCTTCATGGCTGGTTACATCCCTGGAATCATGGTTGGCGTAGCACAAATGATCGTTGCGTACATCATCTCCAGGAGGAGGAACTATCCTGTTTCGGGTAAAGTGGGGTTTAAAGAGGCGCTCATCATAACGAGAGATTCAATTCTTGGTTTGTTGGTGGGCGTCATCATCATTGCGGGTATCATATTCGGTGTGTTCACGGCAACTGAAGCTTCTGTCGTGGCAGCCGTCTATGCAATGATCATCACTGTTTTCGTGTACAGAACTCTGAACTTCAAGAAGCTTTTGAAGACTTTTCAGAACACGGCGATCGTTATTGCAATGGTCTTGTTCATCATAGCGAGTTCTTCAGCCTTTGGTTATCTTTTGGCTTACTTGAAGGTGCCAGCTCTCGTTGCAAGCACCTTAACGAGCATCTCGACGAACAAGTATGTGCTGCTACTTCTCATAAATTTGATGCTTCTCTTTTTGGGAATGATCATGGACATGGCTCCGCTTATACTCATAACGACTCCGATCCTTTTACCTTTGGTTCGCTCACTCGGAGTTTCACCGATCCAATTCGGAATCATCATGATGATAAACCTTGGTATTGGATTGTGCACACCACCGGTCGGTACAACGCTCTTCGTTGGATGTGCGATTGGGAAGAGCACGATGGAAAAGGTTGCGAAAGCATCCATACCGTTGTACATAACGATGATCTTGATCTTGTTACTCGTCACCTATGTGCCGTGGTTCACAATGTTCTTAGGCGGCAGATTCGTTCGGTAGTCGCTTGCTCTGTTTCAAGCTGTCCTTTTTGTTCGAGCTCAGGTCTTTAGTTCGTGAGCAAACGAGAAATCTTTTGAATGCTTTAGATTGTTCGCAAGTCTTGAGATCTTAACTCAGTGAGTAATACCAGCGCTTGAAACAGACCTCGCTGAGAAACATAGCTTTGTTCTGATGACTGTTTGAGTGAATCTTCATCGAGTAAGACTATTTGCTTCACGAAAGCTCGTTACACAGCACGTGAGTGATTGAAAGACCAGAATCATATCTTTTTCCTAATCTTCATGATTGAAGGCATTTTGAATTAAACGTTGCTTTGGAATCAACAAGGTGTGAAAAACAGATCTAATGTGTCTATCTTTTGGGTTCATTTATAGGCAAAAAAGAATGGCGCCGTACAGGTAAAAGATCGTCGCAGTTAGAGTTAGACGGTTTTACGGGCAAACTGCGATTTCGCATTTTTACTCTTTTAAAGCGAAAAAGCCTCAAGTTAATTATTTTCCAAGTAATTAGACAGTTATAGTTGACAATAGATAAGCTTATAGATCATGTGCTATGAAAGAAAATTGCGCTACAGATTATGAAGGTCTTTGGAGTATACCTTTCTGTGGTGGCAGTAGGGTAGGATGTGTAGAAATGCGCTTAGGAAGAGTGATTCATAGCTTTTGAGCTACTTGAGTGATAGGCGCAGTTGGATAAATATAACTGCTCTCAGCGTTTTCATAATTATAAAGCTATTTTGTAGGTTTGTCTGAATCTCGTAGTTAAGTTCATATCAATAACGTTCGCTATTACATATGGGAAGAAATTTCAAAAAGTGAAACCAATAAGCTTATAGTCGCAAAATTCAGGATGGTGATGCTGAGAATATTTTCTAAAAGCAGAGCTTTTTGACTAATGAAAAGTTAGCGGTAAACATCGTCAGTACTTAGTCAATCGTTCGGTACACTCTTGACGGACAATGAATACTTACAGATCTCCAACTCACAAGTGTGAGAAACTTAGAAAATTTTTTCACTCTCTATGATTTGCAAGGCACACAACTGCTTCAATTATAGTGTCCAACTTCAGTTGTCCCTTTCTGTCTGATTTGAATTCAACTCGCTCATTTTCGCCCATTCTAAGCAGTTCATGAAGCATCTTTCCACCTTCTTGAAGAGCAGATCAATATCCAACTGATGCATCAACGTTCACAGGTGATGCGTCTTTCTCGATGTGCTTTTCTAAATTTAACTTGGACCAGCAAGAAAAGTGGTTTTTAGTTTACAGATCTGAGAGCAATTCTTCTACAATATCTCTTTTTATGAACCTCAGGCTAATCACCTTTGCAACGGTTTTAGCGTTTCCAAAACTGTACTTCCAAATTGATATGAAGGAGCAGAAATAAGGTACCGTATGCTTTGCCTTTCAAATTCAACTGAAATGTACTGCGGAAAATCTCCTTTTATGTTCTTCAAAACACTTTCGTTGATATTGACATATTCTTTGTATGAGAATATGTATCTGTATTAGAATCTGAACAACTCGTCTCAAATTCCGTATCTAAAACTTTTCGTCCTGTGGGGATTTCTCAGTAACATAGGTGTGACGTGTTTGATCAGTTTGAGTGTCATAAGAGGTTTCAGGTATGGATACAGTTTTTTTAAATCTTTTTTACCGATGCTATTTCATTTAACTTGTTTCTACCGCTTGCCGAGCTTCTAGTGTGGACTGATACACCGCTGGCTGACGTAGTTCTTGAAAAATTGTGAAACTCGGTCCTTCTTTCAAAGGTGCTCCGAGTTTCAGGAACAGATTTTCTATGTTTTTATACACGCTTTTTGCTCCATTCCATAATATCAAATGGTATGGTACACCGAGTATGCCTCAAGCAGTTGGTGATAATCGTACTGCGGAATGAAGATCTTTACATGTTCAAAAGGAATAGGATTCAGTTTAACAACGGCTGTCTTTCTGCCAAACAATTAATTTTTTTGTAATATATACCTTCCATAAAGCTTATGCTTGAACCACAAGTGATCAATTTCATTTTTGAATCTTCGCATTTATCAAGCAAGATCTGTAGAACAAACGGTATTTCTTCGTTGCTCTTGGCAAGATATTGAAATTCATCTAAAACCACAGCGATGTCGTTCTTTTTGGACAAATTGAAGGATAACCTTAAATCATCTTCCCAACTTTCAAAAGATACGTTCCCAAAATTTAAGAAATTGCCAAGATTTTTGGAAAAACTCTCGAGTTGCTCGGCTTTCGATACTTTACGTGCTGTGTAGAAATTGGCATAGTACTCTTTGATGCAGATAAAGAAGATTGCATATTCATAATTAGCAAAAATAGAAGGTCTAACATGAGCTATTCGGAATTTCAGCACTTGAAATCGCTCATCCATTCGATGTGATCTACTCTATCTATACAACTTATTCACTTTGTTGACAAAGCAGGGATTTCTGTTTATAATAAATAACAGAGTTTTCAAAGGAGATTGATCTAAGCCGTGGGGTACAGAGAAATGAGCGTCAGAGTCAATATAAAGACTCCTATCTGGACGGGTGACGTTGATACAAAGAGCTATACCATCCAGACAACTGGGATAGTTGGCTCGCTTCGTTGGTGGACTGAAACTCTCATCAGAGCACTTGGCAAGTTCGCTTGCGATCCCACCGGTGATAGTAGGTGCCCCAAAGAAGAAAAAACTGACAAAGTACAGAAAAAAGAAAAGTACTGTCCTGCCTGCTTGATTTTCGGTGCCACTGGAAGAAGAAGGATTTTCAGACTTGACATCACTGGAGGAATGAAAGTTCCTTTCCATGAATCTATCAATATAAGACCTTTTGGTCGAACTCATGGTTGGTACTTTGGACCCGGAGTCATTGGAACACTCAATATGGAGATAATCCCACTCGATGAGAATTTCGATGAGAACTTGATTCTCTTTCCGCTGCTCGTCGCCTCAAAGCTGGGAGCCATTGGCGCTAAAACACAGCATGGATATGGCGTTGTTGAATTGGAAGGTCTGTCAAATCTCAGTTTGAACAATTTCAAGACAGCTCTAGAGAAACTATCAGAGGTAAGTATCAAACGTGATGAATCAAACAACCCCGTGTTTCCAAACCTCAAGGATATGTTCTTTGCAAAAGTGCAGTTTAGTTCGAAAGACGACGACTGGTGGCAAGAAATGGATGGCTTGAAAAATAACTACCGGAATGAAGAGAAGATAAGAATCTGTCTTCAACATGGTTTTGTACCGATTGGTCCAGTAATAAGAAACTGGTTAAGATATAGCAAACAAGGAAAGAAAATATGGGGTGGCAATGACACGAAGTTGGAAGAATGGCTCTTTGGTACAGCGAAGAAACAAGCTACCAAAATAAACATCTCCTGCGCTTACAAAGTTGGTCAGGATTTATGGGAAGTGAGAATCTGGGGATGGCTTCCAGAAAAGCGGTCAGACTCGTTTGATAGAATAAGTTTTCTCAGTAAGCTTAAGAGTGCACTCGAGAGTGATGATTTTGGTTTCCGTAGTCTCTTCGGAACAAAAGTAAAAAAGATAGAAAAGTCACAACTCGTTACCTGGATATTAAAGGCAAACACAGGTATCGAGCAGTTCATCGATGATATGCTAAGGGGGACCGAAAAGTGATTCACGATTTTTATGCTTACTATCGGTTGGTAACGCAAAGTGACATCGACAACATTTCCAATAGTTCAGCGAAGTATGCTGACATAATGGATGCATATCAAAAACTCCTATTATTGATGACAGCCCGCGCTGACAACAAAAAAGAAAAAAACGACGCAATTTCTTGTTTTAAGGAAATGTTACATCCCAAGGGATCTGATAGTCACCACATTCTGTGCAAATTGCTCAAGATTAATGAGCAAGGGTTTTGCAATCAGCACATTCGCTGCAAACTCAGAGAAATTAATGAGCTCGGAATAGATGCGGATATTATGACCGATGCATTACCCAATGGAAGTTGGGTTATAAAGTTTCAGATAGAACTAGAGAAACAATTTCTGTCCAAAGATGATGTGCCTTTCTATATTATCGACAATCCTGTGAGGAAAGACATAGTCTTTGGAGTACCTTTCACTTCTGCTGCGAGTTGGAAGGGAAACCTTCGCTGGGCGATGATGAAGAAATCCATTGAGGTGTATAAAGATGAGCCTGAAAAATTCGCTGAAATGAGATTTCGCCACACTTTGCTTTTCGGAAGCGAGGAGGGTTTTGAGGTAGAGCCTAGAGGTTGGACAGACTATCTGGATAGACTTTGCTTAGACGCTAAGAAACTTTACCGAGACAAATTGGTGAAGCTCTTTGGAAATGGTGAATCTGAGACAAAGAATGTGCACATAGAAGGTATGCTGCACTTTTACCCCACATTCTGGGACCGGATCGATCTGATGGTGATAAACCCGCATGATAGGGAAGCAAAAGTCGGCAGAAATCCAATTTACTTCGAAGTGGTCCCAGCAGATGCGAAAGGAATGTTCAGACTGCTCTATGTACCTTATTACTGGCTTACTTGTGATGAGAAAGAACTGAAAAAAAGGGTGTTGGAAGACCTGTGCGAAGTTGTAATAGGTCTTAAAGCAATGATGCTCGAGTATGGCTTTTCCGCCAAGAAGACTGATGGGTTTGGGAAAACAAAAGCCAGCTGGGACAAAAGTACCAGCCAGGTTGACGTAAAATCCTTCTTTTGCATCAAAGAGTTCTCTGATTTTGCAGAACTACAAAAGGGATTGGGGTGTGACGCAAATGGGAATCCTTGAGACCCTGGAGAAAAACAGAGTTCCCATACTGCTCGCAGAGATAGGTGCGTATTTGCACGATCTTGGGAAGGCAACAGCAGAATTCATCAAAAGTAAGGCGGGGGATTCTAAGAAAGAAGGCGAAAGAGATAAACATGCTAGTTCCGAATGGTTACCCAAAGAGATTCCAGATCTTTTGGGAAACATCAAAATAAATTTCGCGGGCAGAGAGGATACACTTTGGAATTTTATTTGTGGTCATCACAATAAAGAGAATAAAGGCAAGGATGAAGGCGAGAGTAAAGAGGGCGAAGGTATGGATAAAGGTGATGATTACAGAGATGGTGAAAACTGCCTGAACGTGGGCGAGATAGTCCAGTTGCTCTGTGCAAGTAAGAACGGTTTCGATGGAATAGATTCTGGGACCGACAAAGGATCATTAAGCGGCGAGGGGGCACAAAAAAGTGATTGTACTTTCATTGCCAATGCTTTTGGATTTGAGTATCATAGGATTGATCTTAACAGGATAGAGGCTCTTAAGAAGAAAATTTACAAATCCATCAAAAACGGTGTGAATGATTTTCAGCAAATTCAGGACAAGTCTCAGGGCATTGTACATTTTCGAAAGAATATTCTTGAGACGAAAAATTGTTACTTGATGTTTCTCGGCGAAACAAGACGTTCTGCGAATGATGTGACCTTGTGGGATCACTCGTACTCTGTGGCAACCATGATGAAATGTGCAATGTCGTATCTAGCTCTCAATCCTGACAAACCATTTGATCCTCTTTACACAGATTGGCAGATTCTATGTGTAGGCGTTGATGTTTTAGGTATGTTGGCTAAGGGTATAAAAATCGCCGACACAATTGGTTACTGGAAAAAGATTGAAGAAGCCTTCAGTGCTATCAAAGAAATGGTAGAGGTTACATATCCCTTGGGAAATGAGATCTATCGTGATACAACGGGGATTTATTTCCTTGTGGCAACTGTAGATCTGGAGGAATTGAAATGTAAAATTATGCAAGAGACAAAAAGAATTGAACCGGAATTGATTCCCGTAATAATGAACAGGCAGTTACAGGTTGATAAAGAACTTAAAGATAGAAGAAAACTTGAAGAAAGTTGGAAAGACGCACTGAGAAAAGCTATTCCGGAAATGCGAAAGTCGATTCTCGAGAAGGTGGTCTTCCCCGTCTCTTCTGAAAGATTTAAACCAGATGAGTTCTTGCAGGATATCGAAGAAAACAGGGACGTCTGTCCAGTATGCCGGCTGAGAACGGTGAATGGGAACAAGGATATATGTAATGTCTGCACCGAGAGACGCGAAAAAAGGTTTGAAACGTGGTTGCAATTCCCTTCGAATACGATTTGGATTGATGAGGTTTGTGATCGCAACAACAAAGTCGCACTTTTAGTTGGAATGTTCAGACTCGACGACTGGTTAAACGGGAAGTTCATTCGGACACTGACGTTTATAGATCCTCCATCTCAAAATTCTTGTAGCAAAAAGGAATTCAGAAAGTACCCTTCCCCCTCACGCATCAGAAGGGTTTGGGGGACAACACAGAAATTCATCGAATCGGCGATAACATTTACAATACCGAAAGAATTAAAACAGCGTTTTGCAAGGGAAACATTGAGACTCAAACGGTTTCAGTTCAAAATATCTCCAAATCCTTGTGTTCCAAATCATTCGACCGTTGAAGTTATCGTCGATGGTGTCAAACTCAGCTTGGTTTGTGTCGATGAAGATCAAGAACTCTTCATGAGTGCTGTCAACCTTCAGATTTTGGCAAAGTTTGGTAAAACAATTGAGGAGATAGCAAAAAACTTGGAAGGAAAGAAGGTCAAGATAAAATGTGAGTCAGACAGAAGGTGGTTGGAAGCAGAACTTTCTGAAGTGAAGCCGGCGGAGAGAAAATACCAAAATTATTTGCCCTGTATTGAAATCCTCAGATTCCCGGAACAGTTCATGGTACTCGTTCCTGCCTCCGAAGCTCTCGACATCGCAGAAAAGATTGTAAAAGAGTACGAGATCCAGTTCTCAAAAGTGATGGACAGATTGCCTTTTCATCTTGGGATAATCGCCTTTCATAACAGGATGCCGCTCTATGTCGTGATAGATGCGGCAAGAAGGCTGTTGGACAAGTTCAGTTCCTCAAAATCAATAAAAGTCATCGTGGAAGAAGTTTCAGATGCTACTCAGCCAGAGTTGGGGAAGTCCAAGAAACTGACAATGAGGGTTGAAAACAAGCGCGAAGAAATACTCGAATGGTTTTTCTCTGTTGTCACAAAGGGTTCGGAAGTGAAAGAAGACATCTGGTATCCATACTTGAGAATAGATGGAAAACCTTCTGATAGAAAACTTTGTTTTGACTACACCAATGCTGGCGATTATGTGGTCCATGTCGAAGAGATCAAAAAAGGTGATGTCCTGAAGATAGAACCTTCATACTTCAAACTCTATTACATAGAGAATGCCGCCGACAGATTCCGTGTCGATGAAGATTTGAGATTTCTGAACGATCTGCACAGAATCCAAGAAATCCGAAATGAGCTGGAAAGTGGTATTTGGTCCGTTTCGCAGTTGTATGCCTTCTGGGATGAGCTGAGAAGGATCAGAGAATATCAAGGTGAGGTCTTCGAGAAGTTTTTGGATTCGAGCATCAAAAACATTCTGGATGTGTATCAGAATTCGGAAAGATTCAACGAGATCAAAGAAGCAGTGAAAAGCGGTTTGTTTGAACTTTGCTTGCACTGGAATTTCCAAGTGAGGAAAATCAAGGTCGGAAAGGGGAATCAAGATGAATCAAAACACTGATGAACTCGAGCTGTACGAATTGAAGACTTACTACGCTGTAACGATCGACCCCATACATGTTGGAATAGGTGGGACAAGGCTTGAGAGAGTGGATCTCCCCATCTTGAGGGATCCTGCAACTAGATTACCCAAGATACCTGGAACCAGCATCAGTGGAGCTGCGAGGGCTAACACTGCTTTGGCCACGGGAAGATACAGTTGGAAGGAAGGCAACAAGGAGTTCTCATGCGCGGGAAAAGGAGGAGAAGCTGGTGAAAAACACTGCGGGAGCGTTGATCCTGCTTGCCCTGTCTGTGTTCCTTATGGTTTTTCGAAAGGTACCAGTTTTGGTATGCAGGGTCTTGCACAATTTTTCGATGCTCATATTTTCCTTTTCCCAGTCTACTCCATGATTGGGCCTGTTTGGGTTACATCACCAAGCGTGCTTGGAGACACCTGTACAAAAACAAACATCCTGAATGATGAATTTTGTCCACTGGGTGAAAAAGTCGAGAGCAAAGAAAAATTGAACTTCGGTTGGATTATGTTGGAAAAGATTAATAAGGATATTGATAGAGAACCCATACTTCGACTCATTCCTAATTGCATCCCAACACTTATCAGGCAGAGGATTGCGCTGGTATCTGATGCAATTTTCATAAAAATCGTCAACAGCAACCTTGAGGTGAGAACGTCTGTCAGTATAGACCCAGGCACCGGTGCTGCGGAGGACGGAGCCCTTTTCACGTACGAAGCGATTCCGCGGGGGACTATTTTGAGATTCGATGTCGTGTACAATTCTGGAAAAAATTTCGAGATCAATGGTAAGAAACTAAAAGTAGAAGGTGGCGTTCCTGTCACGATAAACTGGGTGAAAACGCAGGTCGAGAATGGGTTCAAACTTTTCGAAATTCTTGGAATCGGTGGGATGAACACGCGCGGCATGGGAAGAATGAAGTTGCTGGACCTCGAAAGAGGTGGGGAAAATGAGTGATCAAGTCAAGAACGTCGATCAGATTTGTGCAAAGTACAGCTTAAAGATTGCTGAAGAATTCGAACAAAATCCGAAAGAGGGACAGAGCCTTATCACCAAAGCTTTGGCTGTGTTGCAACAACAAGGTCTTTATGCTTTCGGTTTGTTCTGCAAGACTGAAACAAAAGCATACAGTATTCTACAAAAGGCTTTGGAACTATTCAAAGATGAGAACTTGAAATTCATACATAACTCGGAACTAGATGATCTTTCGCAGTTGATTGAGCTTTCGAAAGAGTTAGATGATCTGATTTTTGCCATCGAAGTTCTTGAAAAGACTCTGATATATGCCAGGTACCACGCGAAAGCCATGGTCAAAGGTTCTGGAAGCTGAGGTGGAAAGAAATAATGAGTTGGAATCTTTATTCACTGACCTTTCGTCTCGAGTCACCTTTACACATCGGTTATCCAAAGATATTGCATCTTGTGAGAACGAGATTCTATGTTCCAGCAAGGTCTGTCTGGGGTGCTTTGACTGTTAGGCTTGTTCAATGTACAAGGGCAAGTGATTACAAAAAGGCTGGGGACTTTCTGAAGCTTCATTTTAGATTTGGGTATCTGTACCTTTCTGACGGCGAAAAACTCTATATCCCCCAGTACACAACAGAGGGGTTGAAATACGGTGAGTGCAGGCGGTACGAATTCGAGAAAAAGTTTATCTTCTCCATGACGACCACGGCGATAAACGCATCTTCCATCTCCGCAGACGAGGAAACTCTTCACCATATCGAGTATGTAAATCCTTACACTATGGACGGAAATTCTCCCGTTTTTCTCAAAGGCTTGCTTTGGGTAGAAAGTGTTGATGGTAATTTTCATCCTGAGGAGAATGATTTTTCTCTGGAGTACGAAGGAATCTCGCTGAGACTGTCCAAGCTGTTAGAATTTCTGCAGATCGGTGGCGAGAGAAAGTATGGATTTGGAAGAATGAAGCTGGAAAGATCAAAACTAAGACTAGTCAGCGAATCAGACCTAGCATCAGAAGGATTTCCGGGTAGCTGGAGAGAACAAAACGGATTGGTGCTTGTTGAAATACACCGTGGAGAAAGCGTCTGGGCACATGTTGAGTACAATCCGAATCTGAAAATGAATGGTGAAATAGAGGTCTACACTGGAAGGGATTGGGATACCAAGAAAGGAGCAGGTAGGAACATTGCTAACTACGGTATTTCCTGGCTACCTGGTTCAGTGATGGAAGCCGATACCACTTTTGAATTAAAAGCCTCTGGGGTGTGGTGCTACAAACAGGGAATTGATAATTGACTTCGAGGATTAGAATTTTTGTGATATTAACATCCTCTAGTCAGATTTGTTGATTCGCTCAGTATTTTGCAAGAGCTCTCACGAATGTGAAAACTGTACCCAAACTCAAGTGGTGGATTTCTATTGTCTTTTCGATGCTCTTTAATAATGGAGTCGTGCCTGCCTTGGTTGAACTCAGCAAAGAAAGACATGTGTACAGCATCACAACAAACTCGATAGATGTTGTTTTGTTTATCAAATACAGATCGATTGGTAAGAAAATCAGAAAATGGGACTAAAAAAATTTAAGATTCATCTTGGCCAAAGGCGATTTACAGAAAATCTGTGAGTACGCAGGAAATACGACGAAACTGAGGGTGATCTTGCTGTTAGGAGTAAATCGGGATTTGGCTAAGAGTGAACTTGACATCCTCGAACCTTCTGAGATTAGAAATCTGGTCTCAATGAACAAGTAAACCTTTACTACTTCGAGAAGTAAAATGAGCGAGCTTACAGGATATTCGTGGGAAGATCACGAAGAAACTGTTTGCGGATAACAATCATCATGAGCCTACTCTGAATAAACTTGATTGTTTGTCATCTTTTGCACCAATATTTAACTGGACTAACAGAATCTGTTGCCTTTAACATTCTATTTTGTGCTTGCTTTGACATTTAAAGAGGTTAACTTACCAATACCTTCCAAGAGTTACAAGTTTCGCTTTTTCTATCAACATAGATACGATGGTGATGATGGTGGACAACATGACAAAGAGCCTGGGGTACGATGAAGGAGTATCGGTAACAGGCGATTTAGGGAGGAATCAAGCGAAATTCGGCGAAGAATAAGGTTCAAAGAAGTGTTCCGAATGCTTGGATGACTCAGTTTTGCACGTTATATCAAAAAAGTTAGAAGGGACAAAGCAGATTTAGAAATGGCAGAAAAGCTTTTTGGAAAAGTAGGCAAGAAAGAACCAGTGGTTTGAAATTACAAATTGTAGGTGTTTAAGATCTGTCATAGGTAAAAATGGCTGAATCTTTTCTGCGGTTTTCATATTCCATCATGAATCTTTCATAAAAGGTCACTTATGTCGATCTCTTTGAGAATGTCCAACGCCTTTTGATGGATCTCTGAGTCGAATATGGAATCGAACTTCGGCAGGAGTTTGCCTGTTCCAAAATAGGCGCATTCTCTTAGAGACATTACAGGGAGTTTGATCAACACGAACCTTCTTGAAAGATCGGCAATGGTCTTTCTGAGGATCACGGAATTGCTGTCACTGAGCCAGATCTTCTTGTTCGGGAATGAATCGTACAAGTTCTTCACGATGATTGGCCAATCTTTGAGAGCATGTACCTCTTGTCAGTCTATTTCGTTTCATTCTGGAATGATTATACTAGAGAAACGTATCAATACGGAATGACTTATAGGGATTGTTTCGAAAATCGTTCTGTATCGAAACGCTTTTTAGCTCAAATCGTTTCTGAGCAAAATGGTACTTTCTGCTTGAAAACTGCGGTTCACTATTCCCTTAGAGGTTTGTTTGTCGTAGGAAGGCAAATATTCAACACAGACTGTATATTAAGAAAGTATCTGTGCACGATTAGCAAACCTTATGCATCAGTACGGTGTATCGATATAACTCAACTAAAGTTTATATCGAGAACCCAAAGGTCCCCAATTCATTGGGAAAAATAGTTCAAAAGACAACTTGGATAAAGGGGCAACTGGTAGAGTGGTAAGTATTCGCCAAACGCGTGAAGTGTAATCCGCACCTATGAAGATCAATGAGTACACGGGAAAGTCACTGAACTTACAACAAATCCCTTCAATAGGTCTTCGAGACCTGGTTAGTAGCGAGCTCGTCATGTCTGAACTTTCAATGGGCTATTCCTTGATTGAAAAGTTGTCGAGCCTGTCCAAGTTTTGTCGAGCTTGTCGACGCTGTCGAGCAGTATGAGATATAATTACAAATTAGAGGTGTGTGATATGAGCAAGAACAGGATCGAGCTTCTCATACCACTTGTGGCAGACAAACCACTCAACCATGAGGAAATAGCTTACTTGGTCAATCGCGAAGAAGAGATAAGTTTTCTCAATAACGTAGCGATTCATCAACCATTTGGAATAGTTGGTATTGCTGGTGAAACTGGCATTGGGAAGACAACGGTGCTCAACTTTGTGCGTCCAGAAGGAGTTTTCGCAAGAAGAATCAATATCTCTCTCAGAGACTCCACGGAGAGCATCCTCTACGACTTATTGTACAGCTTAGCTTCTTCACTGGAAAGCGAGCGTGGCGTATCTGATTACGCAAAACAAATTCGCGATTGGATAAACAATGAGGTATCGAGTATCAAAGGTTTCTCGCTGGGTTTATCTCTCGGTATGAGTGCTGATGTGAAGTATGAAAAATCTTTCAGACCAAAGTTTAATTTCTTTGGTGCCAGGGAAAAACTTGGAAGTTTGATAAGAAAAGTAACCGAAGCGAAAGGAAAGTTCTTACTAATCATCGATGAGCTCGATAAAGAGAGAAAGGATGACGTACTCAAGATAATCGATTCGATTAAGAACTACATAATCTTAGAGAATTTCGTCGTCATTTTGTCCTTACCTTTCTCAATATATCGAGAATACACAGCAGATAGACTCAGATGGAACGAATCAGGAAATCTGGAGAATGTGTTCAAGGACATGGTTTTCCTTGAAACAATGAAAACATCTGAGATCAAGGAGCTACTCATCAAAAGAATTGGGGAGCATATCGAGCTCGTTGAAGCGGAAGTCCTCGACATTGCGACTGAGTTTTCCGATGGAAATCCCCGCGATGCGTTGTGGATATTGACAAAGGCAGTGTACGATAACATTCATGAACCAAAGCTCAACAAGAAGAATTTCGTCAAAACAGTAAGAAAAATCTTGACCGAGTACATGACGATTTCGATGAAACTGACGGAGAACCAAAGAAGAGCGATTCATATCTTAAAGGATTCATATCATACGAAAGAGAAAATTGTTGAAAGACTGCAAGAAAGTGGTTTCAAGCGAACCACCGCTTACTCTGTGATCGAACAGCTTTTTGAGAAGAAGGTTCTCTTGTTGAATAATGGAGTGTACAGAATCTCAGGAAAGTTCAAATACGTTGAACTTTGATCATCAGATCGCGAGCTTTCAGTGTGTCGAGCCTGTCCAAGTTTTGTCGAGCTTGTCGACGGTGTCGAGCTGGAAAGATTCAAAGACTTTCTGTTGGCTGAGTACAGATTTGAGGGACTCGCTTGCACCACCTTTCAGACAGCTTTCGCAAGTGATATCCATAGAAGATCAGTTATAAACATCGATCTTGACACTTAAGTGAGTGCTTCACGCGATTCTCTCAAAGAAAGACTCAACGGTTGATCTATCCGCGTGCACAAAACCCCTAAGGCATTTTGAGTACCCAAACTGATATAACATCTTTGACAGGTACTTCTACATCAGCTCTGATTGAAAGCGCCATCTTTTCTCTTTTTCTACTTTCAGTGTTTTTCCGTTGAACAGAAAGTTGGCTTTCGTCTCGTTAGCAGAGGCTAAAAGTTTTTCCCTTCAGGATAGAAAGTAAGGACTTCTCTGAAGTTGTAGATCTCTACTTCGCATCCAAAAGAAATGTCGTTCTGCCAAAGCCAAGAGATTGTCGAATCTGTTCAAGATTAGTGACAAAGTTTTAGAATTTTAGAAGGAGGGATTGATGGTGATATCGAAGAGTGCAACAGTGGGTAACAATGTGGCATTTGGAGAGAATGTGGTAATAGAAGACAACGTCGTGATTGGCAACAATGTCGTGATAGGCCATAACGTCGTGATAAAGAAGGACACGCAAATTGGTGAAGGCTGTGTAATAGGAGATGGCACCATCTTAGGTAAAAAGCCATTCAAAGCACTCGCGTCCGCAACAACAGAGGAGAAAGAGCTACCTCCTTTGGTACTGGGCAAGTATGTTACCGTGGGTGCAAACTGTGTGATATACAGAGGTGCAATCTTGGGTGATTTCATTTTCGTTGGTGATCTCGCAACTATAAGAGAAGACGTAGAGATAGACCAGTACACTATAATTGGAAGAGGAGTTGCTGTGGAGAATAAGACAAAAATCGGTAAATACGTCAAGATAGAGACGAACGCTTACATAACAGCTATGTCGACGATTGAGGACTACTGTTTCATAGCACCAGAAGTTACGTTCACCAACGACAATTTCTTGGGCAGAACAGAGGAAAGAAAAAAGTACTTCAAAGGACCAACATTGAAAAAAGGCGCGCGGATAGGGGCTAATGCCACTATACTTCCAGGTGTTGAGATTGCACAAGACTGCCTCATAGCGGCTGGTTCTGTTGTGACGAAAAACACAGTTGCAAGAAAGATATACCTTGGCGTTCCAGCAAAAGAGTACAGGGATGTTCCAGAAGAGCAGCTATTGGAAAACCAGAGTTACTACAAGAAATAGACTGATGTGAATTGGTAAAGGCGCCTGAGTGCTTTTCACAGATTACCACTTTGGGCACGTCTGTGGCGTGAAAGACGGTCAGGTTTTCAGAATTTTTTTGTCAGAAATCTTAGAGCTGCTCAAATGATGAGTGAATCGAATACGTGGGGGTGATGGTGTGAAGATCGCGGTGATCGGTGCTGGAAGTGCTGTTTTCTCTATGAACATAGTGAACGATCTTTGTAAGATTCCCAGCCTTGAAGGAACCACTGTTGCCTTGATGGACATCGATGAACAAAGGTTGGATGCCGTACACGCCTTGGCGACTAAGTATATTGCTGAAGTAGGCACAAAACTGTTCTTTCAAAAGACGACGCAACTTGAGCCAGCTTTGATGGAAGCTGATTATGTCATAAACACCGCACAGGTTGGTGGGACTGCCTACTTGGAGAAGGTCAGAAAGATTTCAGAAAAGTATGGTTATTATAGGGGCATAGACGCTCAAGAGTTGAACATGGTTTCCAACTATTACACTCTGAGCTATTTCAACCAGCTGAAGTTTTTTGTAGATCTTGCGCGTGCGATGGAAAAACTTTGTCCAAATGCCTACTTACTCTTGGTTTCAAATCCTGTCTTTGAAGGTACAAATTTGATAGCACGGTGCAGCAGCACAAAAGTTGTGGGTTACTGCCATGGTTATCGTGGTGTTTTCGACTTGGCGCAAAAGCTTGGGTTAGAAGTTGAGAAAATCGATTGGCAAGTAGCAGGGCTCAACCACGCGATATGGTTGAACAGGTTTTTGTACGATGGCAAAAACGGGTATGAACTTTTAGATGATTGGATAGAAAAGCACTTGGCTGAAGTGAAGCCAACCAATCCGTTTGATTTACAGTTATCCCCTGCTGCCATTGAGATGTACAAATTTTACGGCTTGATGCCCGTTGGTGATACACCAAGGAACACACCATGGGTCTATCATTTCGATCTTCAGACCAAAAAACGCTGGTATGGAGAGCCTTGGGGCGGACCAGATTCTGAGGTCGGCAGAGATTGGTTGTACAAAGAGCTTGGAACTGGTCTTGAAATGATCAAAACTTTCGCCAAGGACAGTTCCTTTAGGTTCAAAGATTTGAAGAAGATTTTAAAAAGCCCATTTTCACAGGGTATTCCTTCAGATTTGGTAAAAGAAATAGAGATCCTTTCTTCACCTGACAGACTTTCAGACGAAGGGATCATCCAATTCATCGATAGTTTGGCGAACAACAAACCATCGCGCTTTGTGCTGAATCTTCCGAACGAAGGTTATATACCACAGCTGCCAGATGGAGTCTTTGTCGAAGTTCCTGCCGTAGTAGATGGAAAGGGCTGGCATGTAGAGAAGATCGATCCACCGCTGAATGAAAAAGTTGTAAAGTTCTATCTCTTGCCCAGGTGGATCAGAATGGAATGGGCGCTCTATGCGATCATGAACGGCGACAAAGGTGCATTGGTGGAGATATTGATCAGAGATCCAAGGACAAAAACTTTGGAACAAGCTCAAGCTGTCATCGAGGAAATTTTGAACCTACCGGAGAATCAACAGATGAAGGTGCACTACGAAAACGGTGCGAAGCTGTGAGGGGGTGGATTCTGTGCAAGGCGAGAGGTTGAGCCTGAAGACAAAGATCGGTTATGGACTGGGTGATCTGTACGGTGGAGGTGCCTTCATCATCTTGGGGACTTATTATCTGCACTTTTTAACGGATGTTGTTGAGATCACGCCGGTCTTAGCAGGGCTTATCATCATGTTCAGCAAGATATGGGATGCCATTAGCGATCCTTTGATGGGCGTCATAACAGATCGAACCAGAACAAGATTTGGAAGAAGAAGACCGTATTTTCTTTTTGGGATACCACTGATCTTCATCTCCTTCTTGCTTCTTTGGAATCCCGTGGGTTTTGCACAAGAATGGCAAAGATTTGGCTACATGCTCTTCTCATACCTATTTTTTGCAACGGTGATAACGATGGTGATGATTCCGTACAATGCCCTGGCACCCGAGCTAACGCTTGATTACAACGAAAGAACTTCTTTGACTGCTTTTCGAATGTTCTTCTCGATGCTTTCTTCTGTAATCTGTGCCGTTTTGCCACTTGAGATAGTAAAAAGATTCGATTCTCCAAAGACTGGCTATACAGCGATGGGCGCCTTCTTTGGGGTATTCTTCGCTGTGCCGTTTTTGTTCACGTTCTTCACAACAAGGGAAAGAAAGGAATTCCAGCAAGCGGTTTTCAAGTTTTCTTTCAGCGAGTTTCTGGAGCCTTTCAGAAATAGAACCTTTGTCTTTGTTTTGTTGATGTATCTGTTCAGCTTTTTGACAATGGACGTTATAATGAGTATACTCATCTACTACATGACCTACTATCTTGGCAGGGGCAACATAACCAACCTCGCCCTTGGAACGCTTTTGATATCTGAGATCTTGTTCATACCATTCTGGAGTCTGATGGCAAGAAAGTATGGCAAGCGTACTGCGTTCATATTCAGTGTTTTGTTGTGGATCGCTGCAATGCTTTACAGTCTGACTATCACGCCAAAAAGTTCTACAGTCTTGATATACCTTTTTGCGGCTTTCACTGGTGTCGGTACCGGTGGAGTCGTAGTCACTATCTATTCGATCTTTGCCGATGTGCCAGACACCGATGAGCTAAAAAGCGGAAGGAGGCGTGAGGGGATTTATTCTGGGCTCTTCACCTTTATGAGAAAAATAAGTTCAGCCTTCGGGATCTTTTTGGTCTCGACTGTGATCTCGGCAGCAGGTTATAAACCACAGCAAGCACAAAGTGAAAGCTTTTTGCTGGTGCTTAGGTTCATCTTCGCATTCTTGCCAGTCTTGCTACTGGCGGTTAGTCTATTCTTCTGTCTGAAATATCCCTTGACCAAAGAGCTGCACCAGAATTTGAGGAAGATACTGCAGGCAAAAAGAGAGGGGTTGGAACTAACCAAAGAGTTAAAAGAAAAAGAAGAAAACCTCAAAACAGTTCTGCTTGGAAAATAACGATTTGAAACGCAAAATTGTTCTTTTTAGAAAACTTGCCGAAACAAAGGGAAGCTTTGAATTAGCCCAAAGCTGGACGTTTTGCGTTTGAGTTAGATGAAGATCTTCGTGTTTTCTCTGGCAGCTTTAACCATCATGAGACAGAATTCTCTTAGACTACCATTAGTGCTAAGCTGCTTGATCACCCTAAAACTATCAAACAACATTAAATGGTGGAATTGACCATTATTTCTGTAAATCTACTGTACCTGATTTTTTAAGGAGAATTATGGTTATGTCATCTTCGTGAAGCAGAGTTCTGGCAAGGGACAAAACCATTGAATAGATCTGCAAGGGTCTTGAGTCTGGTTTTACGATCTGCATCAAACCATCTTCGCCCAGGAATCCTTCTTTAGTCTTGACTTCGATCAAACCATCGCTGTAGATAAGCAAAGGACCTTTTGAGAGATCGAAAGAGTTGACGACCTCTTCTCCATACTCTTTGGATAGCCCACAACCGATTGGATAAACTCTCTTGGTTTGAATAGCGCAAGGTTTGGAAAGGTCGATCGGGGACGGGTGCCCAGCGTTGATAAATCTATAAAAACCATTCTCAATCTTTCCAAAGATCGTGGTGAGATACATATCTTCAAGTTGGTATCTTTCCAGGTATCCTTCTAAGAGACTGGGCAGCAAATTCAGAGGTGGATCTTCGTTCAATATCATGTCCAAGAGCGTTCTCACCAGCATCCCAAACAGAGCCGACGAGATACCGTGCCCAGAGACATCTAACAAACCTAACCAAGGCAGTCTGCAGTAAATCATGTCGCCGCTCAAAGTAGCCGAAGGTTTGTAGAAAAACTCGGCTGTTTCGTTGTCGCTTGGTACAAAGCTGTCTTGAATTTTCACTGCCAAAGCCAGATCGTTGTCCATCTTCTCGGCGTCTGTGAACAGTTCTAATCCACCTACCGTTTGCTCGTTGATCTTCACTGGTATTCCAAAAACCGAAAAGGGTTTTCTGTAGCCTGATTTTGTCAGACCATAGACAGCAAACGGCACTTGGACAGCAACACCTTTCTTGATAACCTGATAGAGCGGACACAGCTCTGTGGTGCAAACAAGGGCATGGTTTCTATCAACGTGGTTAAGTACTTGGTTAGCACAAGTCTTTCCGATCACCTCATCTTCGGTGTAGCCGGTGAGTTTTGTAGCTGCTTGATTCCAGAAAACTATGTTTCTGTGTTCATCAACGATATAGGCTGGTATCTCTGAATGCTCAAGAAAATCTGTCAAACTCATCTTTTCTAACAAATTTCTGAGCATTTTCGATCACCCACCGTTTCTTTTTTTCGTTTTCTCTTTCATATTCATATTCTATATCTTGATGTCAACGAGCAGAGTGTTTTGATAAGAACCCTGAAACTTTTCAATACCGAAAGAAAGTTGCTCTAAGTTCTTACTACGGAATTCTTTTGAACAACTCTATGGTAGCTTTCGGCCACAGCCAAGAAAATGATCGTTACCCACGAAGATTCTTATGAAAGATCATCTGTCAGAAAATCTCATTCAAGCACGTCTTAAATTACCGAAGGGATTTTCAAAAGGTCGTTGAGAACTGAATATGCCAAGGAGGTGAAAGATGTGTATTTGGAGGCAGATGATTTAGTTTCGTCAAAAATCGACTGCAGGAAGATCAAAGTCTACGTTGATGGCAGTCACCGTCCCGGTGAAGATGTGGCAGGTTGGGCATACCTTGATGTCTCTGATGATGGAACTGTAAGGTATTACTCGTTTGGTATCGTGCAGGGAAAGAAACTTTCAAGTACTGACGCAGAACTCATGGCTGCAACAAAAGCGTTGATTTACGCAATCTCCAAAGGTTTCAGATCACTCGAAATATGTTACGATTACGATGGCATATTCAGCTTTGCAACGGGTCGGAGCAAACCATCTTCTTCAACCTCAAAGTTGTACGTCTCCGTTTATAACGATGCAATCAAAGAAGGACTTCAAGTCATCTTCACCAAGGTTGACAAGCACGACAAGATGAACCGCATTGTTGATAAACTTGCCAGAGGTGATATGTACGGACTTGATGCACTCCTCGATCTTCCAACAGATGCCATGGAAGACTTGATCTTCAAGGTTTAGAGTCTTGTCAAGACTTTTCGGTCTAATCCTTTTTGGTTTTTTCTTTGAGTCTTTTTGCTACCAGCTCAGCAGTTTTGTTGAAAGATCTGACGAGCAAAAACACAATCGTTTAACATCGAGTTTCATTTTTCAGTTTTACTGTTTCAATCAAACTCTTCAACAAAGACAACCCCCACCAATGGTGGGGGTATATTTTTGAACGAAAGACTCAAAGTTGAAAGAGTTCTATCAGAAGGTGCGAGTGCCCTCTGCCAATGTTCTATTCCAGTCCCAGAAGGTGTACTCGATAGAGGGTATGTTACCGCACAACTTCTTCAGCCAACCTGCCATTTCTACACCTCCAGAAGCCTTCACACCACCTGTGACCTTGTAACCTACCTGATTTGCTCCACCAACCGAGGCATTCGTTTCTGATTTTATCCATGGTGTTATTCTCAAGAATGGCCCTGCGGCGTTGTATATATAAGCGCTGAAAGTCACCGGAAGCTCGCCTTTATCCTCAAGATTTACCTTCGCATTTGCATTGAAGTTTATCCCAGAGTAGTTCACGTTGTAAGTGGGTGTGAAGCCCCAGCTACCTTGGTATCTCACCGTGATCGATGCTGTTGTTCCAAAGGTTGTAGATGCATCGGCGTTGACAACCCCAGAAGCTTTTGCGTTACTCTTCGCATCCAGTCTTGCTGCGAGAACGATCACCACGGGTATGCCAGCCACAGTGAAACTCTTGGTTTGACTAACTGAGAAAAGCTCCTTTGACCAACTCTTATCAAAGGTACCATTCGCACGAACTTGAACAGAAGGTGCGAAGGACGGTGAAAGAATTAGCGAGGCTTCGAACTTTTTCAGCTTGTAACTCCATTTGAATGTCCCCGTCTTGACCCAATGATGTTCCCAAACTATCTTGGTGTTCACAGAGAACGTAATAACAATCTTGGCGGTGACCGTTGAATTCTGTTCTGTGAAGGTGGCAGAGTATTCTCTTTGGTTACACACATCGTAGTTCCAGCTCTTGGAAAAGTCATCTTTTACTGGATGCGGCGTGGTTTTTGTGAGAGCAGTGATCTTGCTGTTGGTGAAAAGGATTTGAAAGGCTGTGTAATCTCTGAGTTTTTCGAGAACAGCTTCACTGAGTTTCTCATCTGCAAGATTCGAAGGATCTGCTCCGCTTGTGACAATCGTTTCGTTGAGTACAAAGCCATCTGCTCGTTTTTCAAAAGATGCCTTGTAATAACTGCCACCACCGAAATCAACAGACCAGCTTCCTGAGAAAGCCTTTTCAAAAACAGGATTGATCTGTTGTATCTGTGAGCCAGTAGGCAAGATTACTGTGGTGGTCTTCTGCGTGACGATCGTATCGCGCGCTGATTTTGCAAAGAGTGATTCAAAGATTCTGGCATCTATTTCATATTCAAGGTACTTCTCTGCTATCTTTTCGCTGTCGAAGGCTTTTCTGGAAACGAGAAAGCCATTTCCCTTAGAAGTTACAAAGCCAGTGGCTTTCATTTGCAAGACAGATGTATAGTTACCCGCACTGTCTATCGTGACATTCATGCCGTTTGGCAAAAGCGTGGGGGCCGTGTTGTACAAAAAGTAGTAACCTTTGACTATTTCGTCGATGTATTCTTGCTGAAGAGCCGAAGGTTTGGCTGCCAAACTGACAGGTGCACTCATCTCTTGATAGTGAGTCACGTAGATCTTTGAAAGCTCAGATGCAGGCACTTGTTCTTTTCTCGTGATCAGTGCAGAACCATCTTGCTGGATTTCGATTTTTTCCTCAATGATCTTTCTGTACTCTGTCGCACTCACAAGGAGTGAAAAAACGACTAAAAGTATTAGAATAAACCTGCGGGCCATTTGCGACCCCCTCCTTTTTCTGGGATATTCAATTATCACACGAAAAGATTAGAATGTAATTAGAAAGCTTCATAGAAATCAATCAGCTGTACTTGAATTGATTAAAGTGAGGTCAAATTCGTTTCAGTTCAGAAATCAAAAGAGGTTAAATGACTGCCCAAGTCGGTTTTCTTCTGCATGGCGATGCTACAGACTGCAACGTTTATTCAATCTTAGGTTGGTGAATCATTCTAAGTGGTTTCAAAGAGGATGAAGTTGGTAAGGCAATGCAAATCAAGAGTTTTCAAGAAACGATCTTTTTTGCCGACGTTTTCTGGATTCTTTGAACAGAAAAACAGTCAAAACACCAAAGCCAAGCAGCACTAAGGTTGGACCTGGTGGCAGATCAAAGTAATAAGCGATTGTAAAACCGATAAAGGAAATGGCCAAGTTGAAGTAGATGGCTTTGACGATCGCCTCTTTCAAGGACTTAGCGAAAACCTTCGCAAAGACGCCGGGTAAGACTAAGAAGGCACCCATCACAATGACACCGGCTATCTTCAAGGCAGACACCACGACAAAAGATGTGAGAAAGAGAATCAACAACTTTATCAAGTTCACGTTCATGCCATAGAACTTTGCCATCGCTTCATCGAAGATCCAGTAGGATATATCGTAAAGTTTTGTGAAAACCACAACGATCGTAATCAGCGCGATCACAGACAAAAAGTAGATGTCTTGCTTTGCGACCATGAGTATGTTTCCAAAAAGATAGGAAGTCACATCTGTGGTGTAGCGAGGTGATTTCGAGAAAATGATCACACCGACGGACATGAATACCGGCAAGAGTATGCCAATGGCTGTACTTTCTCGAAAAATCTGGGTGTTGTTCAACTTGTAGATGAGATAGGCAAAAAAAGCCGTTGCAATCATCGCGCCTATGAAGATATTGAATCTTGCAATCACAGCCAGTGCAACACCGGCAAATATGGCGTGTGCCAAGCCATCACCTATGAATTCCATACCTCTGTAAACAATGATCGGCGATATGGTGGCAGTCGATATGGAAACTATTAACGTGGCAAGAAGGGCATATCTCAAGAATTCAAAATTAACAACATCACTGAGCATGTTCATCTCTTTCACTTCCTTTGTGCTCAGTCTCATAATGGTGAAGACCTCTGATCCAAATATCGAATTGCCCGAACATCCTTTTGACCTCTTCCAGATTGACACTCTGTCTTGGACCATGGCAATGCAGTGTTTTATTCAGGCACATTATGTTGTCACACTTTTCGAATATCAAACCTATATCATGGCTGACCATGAAGACTGTTATCCGTTTTCTCTCTTTAAGATCGTTGAGCAAGGTATAGAACTTTGCCTTGCCCATCTCGTCTACCCCAGATTCTGGTTCATCGAGTATGAGTATCTCTGGCTCTAAAACGAGCGCACGTGCGAGTGAGACGCGTTGAAACTCTCCACCAGAGAGAGTGCCGATTAGTTTGGGACCAAAGCCACTGAGCCCGACTTCTTTTAGAACTTCGTTGGCTTTTTCCTTCCAGTCAGGTTGATTTCTAACAGGAAGCTTCACGAAATCATAGACAGTCATGGGGAATTCACGGCTGAAAGAAGAAAGTTGTGGCACATATCCCACTCTGCCGTTGAGCAGCACCGTACCCGTGTGGTCTATGAATCCCAAGATCGCTTTCACCAAAGTTGATTTGCCAGCACCGTTTGGACCGATGATTCCAGTGAAGGTGCCTTTCTTGATCTCAAAGGAGATGTTTTTGAGTATCTCTACATCGTTGAACTTGACAGATAGATCTTTTACGTCTATGGCGATATCACTTTTCATCGATTGCCTCCTTCAAAGCCCTGTAAGCGTCTTCGAAGAGATCGAGTATATTCTTCGCATTCAACCCGAGTGGATCGAGGATTCTGTATTTCTTCTTCAGTTCTTTCGATATGGTTTCAATGGCTGATGCATTGAACTGTGGTCCTACGAAAATGCCCAAAAGTTTGGAATTCTTTGCTTGCTGAATTATTTCCTTTATGTATGAAATGCTCGGTTGTTTTCCATGAACCTCTTCAACTGAGAGAACCTTTATGCCGTATTTGTTGAACAAGTAGAAATAAGACGGATGTTCGAGAATCACCACAAAATCTACGTGATTTGAGAGAAGTAGATCAAATTCAGCTGAAAGGCTTTTCAAGGACGATGAAAGCTTGGTTGCGCGTGACAAGTAAAGCTCAGCGTTATGTGGATCTTTTTTTGCGAGTTCTTCCGCTATGACTGGTGTTATGAACTCACTCAGAAACTCTGGTGAAAGCCAAATGTGTGGGTTTACACCTTCAGATTCCTCATCTTTTTCATTTTGATGATGAGACTCGTCTAAAACGAGTAAGTCTTGTGGTATGTGTTTTCCAAGATAGAGCACATTCTTGTAATTCTTCAAGTATGCATCGTCTAATCCTAAGCCATTTGCAATGATCAAATCAGCCTTTGCAAGCCTTTTCACATCGCTTACAGTCGGGCTGAAGGTGTGCGGATCACTGCCGGGTTTGATCAAGAGCGTCAGATCAACTGTATCACCTGCAATCTCTTTGAGCAACAGATAGTAAGGATTGATTGTGACAACCACGCTTAATGAAGATGCGAATATGGTTGCTGCGATGAATATGAAAGTTAATGATAGTAATTTCATTCTCTCTCATCCTCCTTTTCTTTCAAACAATTTGGGCACAAACCCGTGAAGAGAACAAAATGTTCGTGTATTTCGATCTTCATCTTTCTCTGAAGAGCCTTTTCATATTCTTCCATGAAACAGTCATCTATTGGAAAAAACTGGTTGCACTTTGAGCATGTGAAAAAATGCCTGTGCTTAGAAGCAGGATAATAGTAGTTGCACTGATGAAGCGAGAAAGATTTGATCTGGCCAGTTTTCAAAAGAAAATCGAGAGCTCGGTAAACCGTTGGAAGACTGGTTTTAGAAAGCTTTTCTACATCGTACGCACTCAGTGGTACAGATGAATCTTCTATGAGCTGGAGTATGTTTTCCCTGTTCTTCGTCATTTTGAACATAATCCCACCTCTTTGTGAAAATGATAATCATTATCATTTTATATTTTAGCAGCAAGTTATGATTTTTGTCAAGATCTACCCGACTTCTTTGAAGTTCTTCTTGTCCTTCACGCTACGGTGTTGAGATGACCTTCAAGAAAAGGTCGAGGTTGATTCAGCGATCTCAATGAACTGTTCTTAAAAGGTGTAAATACTGAAGCAGTGAGATGGCAATTTTACGTAAAGGAGAGCCTCGAGAAAATACTATGGCTTTTTTCGCAGATAAACCATACAAATTGTGTAAACCAGGCTCATCAGAACTTTGGTATTTACTCGATAAACGCTTGCAGGAACTCTATCCATCCTGGACATTCTGTGTTGAAGAGCAGTGTTGATAGATCATTGCTGTACTCATACCAATCCTTTGATGATGTGGGAAAGAAAATACTGATCGTCGCATCGGTGCCAGGCGAAGTACGGTTGTAAATTGCTAAATTCTGGAGAGATGAAATAACAGCATTTGCAATATCAACCAATTCAGTAACTGTCTCCTTTTGACTGATCTGAGTGGTGAAGCTTTTGAGATCAATGAGCAAGTTGTATGGGAGTACATTATCAGCAGTCGCTGACGAATTTCGATAGTTTAGGAAGCGGCTTTTCGAAGAACTGTCTGATTGAAGAACAGATTTGAGTTTACTTCCAAGCTCAGATACGTTCTCAACTACAGTTTGAACATTTGCAGAGTCGTAGACACACAGTGACAGTGGGCTATAATTTGGCAAGCTTTCGAAATATTTATCAACGATTAACTGCCCAATACTCCTTGGATCTGAGCTGCTGGTTACGCCAGAAAAGAATTCGTAATTCCAGCCCAAACCAGGTTCACTGAAAAATGACGCTACAAGATACCGTGCGCGATCTCTCAGCTCATTGGCGACTTCTAAAGAGCCCATCATACAAGCATCCATGCCGATTATGTCAAAGCCGACATTCAGCTCTTCAAGAGCTTTGCGAATCTCATTGATAGCAAGTGCGTCAACTTGTGTTTCATCAAAACCTATGGCTTTTGTGATGTAGGATGAGTCGTAAATCCAAGCAGAGCCATGGTTCCAGATGATGAGAGCTCGATACCGTGATGTGATCTGTGAAAAACGAGATATAAAATCTTTCAAAAGCTTTGGATCTCCGCTGTTGACATCTTGTCTGTAAACTTCTATGCTCTTCCAATTACCAACTTCGTCTAATACAAAGAGCCCATCTGCGTTTTGTTCACCATCGAAAAGTGTGAAGACCGCAATATGGTTATTCGCGTTCCTCATTTCTTGAAGATCGCTGAGTGCGTAATTTTCAAGATTGTTATCTGCTGCAAGATAGATGAGAAAGACCCAATCTGGATTTCTGAAGGATACGGTTGCCTGCGCTGATATCGTCGGCTGAGTTGTTATATAAGCTCGGAAGGCTATATCGCCTTCCAGTGTTCTGAAATCATGAGGAAGTTCTTGAGTGGCTATTCCATTTGAATCAGTTTTGATTGTAGAGAGTAATTTCCAAGTTCCATCAAGGTATTGAAAGGTCACATCAACGTTCTGCAAAGGACTGCCGCTTTCACTCAAAACAGTCGCCTTGACGTAGTTGACTCTGCCGATGGTAACAGTTTTTGGAAGAATGGTGATCGTGAGCCCGCTCGAAGCTGCTGTTCTGAAAGACCAAATGGGTCCTTCTTTAGTATTGCTGTTTGAATCTCTGGCAACTACTCTCCAAAAGTAGGTTGTGTTCTCAGAAAGATCGCCGATATAAAAAGTCGATGACGATAAATTCCCCGCACGAAGAGGTGGATTATTCTCTGTTCCAAAGTACAGATCATAGAGGAGAAAATCACCATCTGGATCACTGCAGTTCCAACTGAGCACCAAGCCGTACGGTGAGACATCAACTGCACCGTCAGCTGGACTTGGATTGCTCGGTGTAGTTGGTGGGTAGTTGAAAAGAGTGGCACATGAAGAGGTTAGAAAAACAAAAAAGCACAATAGTGCGAGAAGTAGAAAGATGTTTATTCTCAAGCCAAAGCCTCCCATCTTGGTTTTCACGCTGGAGGATTCTGTGCAAAGTCTTTCATCTTGGTAACTCCAAAATCTTTCCGACGACGTATGGGTTTTTCTTTTGTTCTTCGTAGGATCTTTCATCTGCGGCTAAAACCGACTTTATGATCTTTCCACGTCTGATCTCGTCTCTTATTCTTTCTATCACATAGCTCAGAAATGTCGTACCACCTGTGAGGTTTATGACGACTTCAGTCGCTTCTTTAAGATATCCTTTAGCTTGGCTCACGATCTGTTCTGTCTCTTCGATACCAGTGAACGGATTCTTCACCGTGATCACGTGGTATTTCTGATTATAGCATGCTTTTTCCAAAATATTCGGAAGAATCCCTTTTCCTTGCTCAGAGGTCACAACAACTAACAAATCTGGTGAAAAATGGTTTAAGACTGTATAAAGAGCTCCTTCTGAAGTTCCAAGAGGACTCAGAACAGCTCTTAGTTTGCAGGTCTCTTTTGCTTTTAACGAGAAATCTTCGAGCTGTGTTTCGCTTATTTTCTCGATGGCTTCTCTCAACTTCTCAATTCTTGCAAGTTCATCTTTCTTGAAACCAAAATGGGCTATGTGATTTCTCGCTTGCTTGATTGTCTCAGCTTCTTCTCCTAAGGAATACGGATTTACAGACTCTCTTTGTTTTACGTCCAGCACTTCGTCAGGATCTGTTTTGCCCTGAGAATAAAATTGAATATTTATCAGGTATTCTCTACAAAGACGTAAAGCCATTCCCAAATCATCGGTCCATAGATAGAACTTAACAAGCTCTCTTTCTGCAGCCAATTCTTCTTCGTTTAGAACGATATTCCCAGAATTTGCGTCAAGCTTCCTGTACCTTTCGATAATTGAATCGATCAAAAGATCGAGTTGTGGCAGGTACTTTTGTATTTCTTCTCTCACATCGCTTGTATCTTCGAACAACTCTAAGAACTTAGCCAAGTGTTGTCTTAACAACCTGATCGACCCAAGCCTGACAGAGAGTGAAAGGTTTTTCAGCGCAAATGCAAGAGAACTCAGCCTTTTCGGTTTTTCTCGATCTTGCTTCTTGTAATACTCGCTGTTCTTGTCTGTGATTAACTTAGCCAAAGTTTTAGAATAGCCGTATTCTCTGAAAAGCTTTGCTCCGTAGATCCATTCGACTATTTCGGTAAGCCCAGTTATGTCAACACACTCTGTTGTTTTTGTGACTTCGTCGTACTTGCCGTAGACTATCCTCACTTTCACGCCTCTTGTCTCTTTGAGAAACAAAGCGATAACGACTGCCATTAATGGGATCATTCTGAAACTGTGTGTGATGTCCAGTAGTACTTCGTCACCATTGTTCACTCGAGCTGTCATCTTCTTGACGAGATCTGAGATCATTTCTGTTGGGCTTAGGTTTTCATCTATATCAACACAGCTGTACTTGATTGCCCTATCTTGGAGAAAAGGTTTAACATTGTCTTCCCAGTTTTGCCTTGATCTTTCGGTGAGAAAGAAGATCACTTCGATTGTCTCGGAAGGTCTTTCTTTGAGGTGATACTCAATCAGAGCCAATGGAAAAATCTTCTGCTTAGTTTCAAAATCCACAATATGCACAGTACTTTCAGAATACCTTGACGTTCCAAGAAAGCTTATCAACTTGATCATTTCTCTTTGCCCCTTTTCATCGTTTTGCATTGCTCAACATCTCTAATACAACCTGAATTGTTCGATCTATACCTTTTGCCTTGGACTGCGGATCTTCTTCAGCAATTATATCTGGCAGCACTCCTCTTCTGTCATCAAAACCACCACACCGAAGGAAATACTTGAAAGATATTCCAAGTTTCAGCCTTGTGTTTGGCAAGGAAGTCTTTCATAACTGATCATCTTCAAAATCTCTTCTTTCAGATCCTGAGCAGGCACGGCATTTAAGGAGACAAGAACGGAAGGTTCTGCGATTTTTCCTTCAGCATCTTCCAAGATTGTTATTTGATCGTCCTTAAAAGAGACTAAAATAGGCATTACTTTGCCATTCGCATTGAGGTATTCAGAGAACTGATCTGTAATAGACAGGTATGTATGGCCGTCTTTGAACTTTGCAACGAACTCAGATAGCGATTTGAAGATCTCTCTGATCTCCCACTGCTCTTTCATCTGGAGGTGTGCTTTAAGCTTTGAAAATTCATTTTGCGCTTGAGTTTCAGAAAGCGCATGGAATATATTTGGATGAAGATCCTTCAGTTTATCGAAAATGAATTCAGCATCTTGGAGAACTTCTTGTGTGGATAACATCTTCAACAGTATAAACGATGAACTATGGAAAAGAACTCAACTGGTTAGTTGAGACAGATTCTCAACGCAATGGCAAAGGCACGATTAGTAGGAGTTTGCTGTGCAAATAATGAGTCATCACTCGTCTTTACTATATCTTCACTGACAAGCATTCATGTGAAAAGATAGCATCACACAGACTTAATGAACCTTATCTATCATATAAGTGCATGCTTATATGTGAGGTGGTTGTATGAAGGTTCATGAGTTGCTCAGAGTTCTTTCAAACCAAACTCGATTGCAGATTCTTTCACTTCTTCTGGATGGTGAATTATGTGTATGTCAGATATATGCGACTGTTGGTACATCGCAGCCGAATATCTCTCAACATCTGAATGTACTGAGGCAATTCAAACTCGTTGATGTCAGGAAAGAGGGAGCGTTTGTCTATTATTCAGTCAAAAAACGATCTTTGCAGGAATATCCATTCTTGGAATCGATCTTACAGAATGCACGAAAAGAATACTCCAAGCCACTGAAGGCTTGCAAGATGAACTGAAAGGAGATCGAAGATGAGAGAATTCCTCTTGATAGCGCTGGTTTTCTTGATCTTCTATTTCATACCGTTTGGTTCTTCAGCGGTAGATCAAAGTATTCTCAATGGCTTTTATCTGCTTCAAGAGTATGCAAGAGAACACGTTTTGTTGTGTCTTGTACCAGCCTTTTTCATAGCCGGAACGATCACTGTCATGCTTAAGAAAGAAGCGGTGTTGAAGTTACTTGGACCCACTGCAAAGAAGATCGTTTCTTACCCTGTTGCAGCCGTGTCTGGAGGAATACTGGCTGTTTGTTCATGCACCATTCTGCCAATCTTTGGTGGTATTTACAAGAAAGGTGCAGGAATTGGTCCTGCTACAACTTTCTTGTTCGCTGGTCCTGCAATAAATGTAGCGGCAATCTTTCTGACTGCACGAGTACTTGGCTGGGAACTTGGTTTGGCAAGGCTCATAGCTACGATGACTGCTGCTATTGTTGTGGGCGTTGTTATGGAATTGTTGTACGGACAGAAAGAAAAGTCAAGAGATTCTCTTGTAGCTCAAACAGAGACGAGGGATGGTTTCAAGGGTGCGATCTTTTTTGCATTGCAGCTTTTGTTTTTAATTGTGAGTGGTTTGAGGCTCGCTCAGCCTGTGAAAAACCTTTCGCTTGGTGTTCTTGCTCTTTCTGTGACAGGCATGGCTGTTTTAGGCTTTTCTAAGGACGATACAAAGGTCTGGCTCATGGAGAGTTGGGAGTTTGCGAAGAAGATTCTGCCATATCTCTTTGCAGGTGTTTTTCTTGCAGGAGTCATCACAAAGGCTTTGCCACAAAATGTTGTCGTCGCATTGCTTGGAAAGAACAGTATTTTTTCAACGCTGATTGCTTCTGTAATTGGTTCGTTGATGTATTTTGCAACTCTCACCGAGGTCCCGATAGTCCAAGCGTTAACCAATCTCGGCATGGCGAAAGGACCAACATTAGCCTTACTGATGGCTGGAAACACGCTGAGTCTTCCGAGTATGATAGTCATAACGAAACTGTTGGGCAAGAAAAAGGCATTCACATATTTCTCACTTGTTGTAATTTTTTCAACGATCTTTGGCATGATCTATGGTGCATTAGCCTGATGAAAAGGAGGTAGGAACATGGCAAAGAAGGTTGAGGTGCTTGGAAGTGGCTGTGCAAGGTGTAAACAGACTGCAAAGGTTATGGAAATGGCACTCAAAGAACTTGGAATCGATGCGGTGGTTGAGAAAGTTGAAGACATCAACGAAATTGTCAATCGCGGAGTCGTGGCAACACCTGCAGTGGCAATCAACGGGAAGATAGTTCTTTCAGGCAAGATGCCGTCTTTGGAAGAAGCAAAGGCAGTCTTGAGCAAATATTGAAAGATTCACAGTTCAAATCAAAGCTTTGCAAGATCAAAGAAGATAAAAAACACCCCCGAAAGTGACAAGCGCACTGTGTTCAGGGGGTGTTTTTCTTTAGAACAGAAAACCGAGAATCCTACCATTTTTAGAGAGAAGATGAAAGGCTTTAACCTTGAATTCATTGTATGACAGTAAATAGCAAGCCCGCAAGCTACTCTCCTTTAGGGGAGTAGTAAGGGTTTGTTGTTAAAACAGTATAGCAATGGTACGATCGTACTTGGAGGAAGTTTAATGAGCAAATACACAGTTAGAACGTATAAAGTTCCTGT